>Ga0194130_10000070_pt1 | contig 192620 bp, 166 predicted proteins | sample TA2KigsurfametaG_FD_160084 | JGI IMG/M metagenome (GOLD analysis project Ga0194130, IMG submission 160084) | Freshwater microbial communities from Lake Tanganyika, Tanzania - TA2015050 Kigoma 12 surface | ecosystem: Environmental > Aquatic > Freshwater > Lake | place: Tanzania: Lake... | reverse complement strand
CGGTCTTCGTGATCGGCAAGTACGGCGGCGTGGTGCTGGCGATCACGGCCATCACGCTGTGGCTCAGCGTGGTGTTCATGCTTGTGGAACTTCACGGAACGCTTCCGACAGTCCGGACCCCATGGCACCAGCCGGTGCTCGCGTTCGGATCGCTGGCGCTTCTGCTGGCGATCGGCGGCGCCACGTGGGCGAACTATTTCTATGGCGGAAACTTCACCGCCTCGCTCATCCTGCTTGGCTCGTGTCTGCTCACGCTCGCCTACGTGCTCAGCATGCTGTTCAAGCCGGAGTGGGGCTCGGAGACGCTGAGCAACAGCTTTCGACCTGAACTATGGAAGGCGATCGGAACCCTGCTGCTGGCCGAGGCAGTGCTGGGCGCGATCGCGGTGGCCGCAAGCACCCGACTGGGGCAGGTGCTCACGCTCGCCTCGGTGCTTGGGCTCTTCGTCATGGGTCTGCTGAGCGATTGGCTGTTCGCGCGACGTATCGAGCAACTCACCGCTTCGCTCGCGAAAGTGCCCGCGGATCAGCAGCACTGGCTCGACGCGTCGCATGTCGAGCTTGGGATCTTCAAGACGCTGCAGGCCGTCGTGCCCAACTTTCAGGTGTTCTGGCTGGCCGACGCGGTCACGCAGAAGAAGCCGATCGGCGTGGAGTACCTGCAGTACGCCCTGCCGTACGGTCTGGTGCTGATCGTGATGTGTCTGGCCGCCGCCACGATGCTGTTCCAGCGGCGCGAAGTCGGCTAAGTCGCGGAACCGGCCGACCACTCGGCGATGGCCTCGCGACCGCGCGCACCGAACACGAAGATCGCCACGACGAGCGGCGGCACGATGGCGGTGAAGCCACCGCATCCCGCTCCGACCGCGAACATCGCCTTCTCCATGCCTTCGGGCAGCTCCGCCGCGGCCTGACCGGACTTGGCGCTCCTCGCCTCCTTGTCCCGCTCCAGCTGCCCGCGATAGGCGCGCTCGAACTCAGGCTGGTTCGTGAACATCAGCACGACGACCAGGCCCTGCGCCAGCGTCGTCAAGGGCGCCCACGCGCGAAGCAGCTGCACGCCCATCGCACGCCTGCGAAGCAGCTGCACGCCCGCCACCAGCACCACGATCGCGAGCGTGAGGCCCGCCAAATTGGTGACGGTTCCGAGGGTTCCCTGCAGGACCGGCGGTTGCGCCTCACGACCGACACCAGCGACCGCAAGCGTCGAGCTGATGGCACCGATGAAACCCCACAGGATTCCCAGGATGCCCAGCACCTTGGGCCACGTGCGCGGCGCGGCTTCCAGATATTCGCTCGCCGGAACGGGCTCCATCGGGCTCAGTTGTCTCCGCCCTTCTTCGCCTCAGCCAGCTTGCGCTGGTACTCCTTGATCACGCGATCGATCGCCTCGATCGCAAGCTTCGACTTGCTGGCGTCGCCACTGCCGAACTTCTCGAAAAGGTCGCTGGCCACGGCCTCCACATCCGGCGGGAAGAGCGGACCGCCGCCCTCGTAGCCCATCGCCACCGGCTCGGCGCGCTTCCACACGTCCTGCATCTTCTTGCAGAGCTCGATCCGCTTGGCCAGGCCCTTCACGCCGTCACCGGCCAGGTTCCAGTCCTGCATGATCACGCGGCGCTGCTTCTCGGCGTTCGCCAGGGTCTTCTCCCACGTGTCGCCGATCTTGCGGCCTTCGTCGTTCACCACGAAGGTGCCGGGCTTCAACTGCATCTTCTCGAAGAGCTCCTCCTGCGTGTTTGCGGTGCCCTGGCTGAACCCGCAGTCGAATGCCTGATCAGCGGTGAGCGTGAGATTGTCCTTCTCGTCGGAGAGCATCTTCTCGCCACTGCCGTCCTCGAAGAAGGTCACCTTGCCGGTCTTCGGGTCGCGCGTGTAGCTGACCACGAGCGGCGAGTACACCATGCACTTGGCCAGGTGGCCGTTGCGGCCGCCGGCCTCGGCGATCTCGGAGATGCGACGCAGCCATGCCTCCAGCTGCGCGCCCTCGATGCTCTTGTCGCCGCTGAACATGGTGGCGGAACCCAGCGAGCCCAGATTCATGAAATAGACCTCGCGACAGTGCATCGCGGTCACGGCGGCCGCGGAGATGGCCTCCTCGATCCAGCCGACCAGGCGATGCTTCTCGCGCACGCGGTTCAGCACCTTGTCGATCTCGTCGGCCTCGGTCACGAGACCGCCGCCCGAATTGATGTGGAGCACGATGATCTGGCCCGGACCGAACTTGTCGGCGGCCTTCTCGACCTTCTCCATCTCGACAGCACGCAGGCCCACGCCCACCATGCCGCTCTGCTTCAGGATGAACACCTGCCGCTGCTTGGACGCGGCATCACCGGCACCCTGCTTGGCGTCGGCGGCCGCAGATGCCGCGGGCTTCGGCGCCGGCTTGGTGGCGGGCTTCGGCGCGGGCGCTTGCGCCCACGCCACCGACGCGAGAGCGAACGCGGCGAACGGAACGGTGATGGTGCGCATGATGTTCATGAACCCTTGCCTCCGGAGGCGCCGCCGGAACCACCGGCGCCCTTGCTGCGCTCGCGCAGCTGCTTGATCAGGCCGTCCACGGCGATCTTGTCGAGGCCGCCGCCGGAGCGGATCTTCCAGCGCATCTCGACCGCGGGATACTTGTTCATCGCGGCCTTGACCTGCTCGAGTGCCTTGATGGCGCGCGCGATCCCCTTGCTGTCGCCGCCGCTGTTCTGCTCGTACTCGCCCCACGCCTTCAGGCTGTCGGTCCACGCGGCCCGCCAGCCCTTGATGTAGTCGCCGACGAGCTTGGTGCCGTCCTGCTCCTTCGTGAGGGAATCGTCCCACTCGCGGTAGCCCAGCTGGAACATGAGGTCCTCGACCGAGTCGGCCGTGCCGCGCGAGAGGCCCAGATCCTCGGCCAGACGTGCGTCGAAATTCGCCACGCGCGCCTCGTCGCCATCGACCACGATCTGTCCCGACGTGTCGGGCAGCCACTCGATCTCGCGCCCCTTGAAGGTGACGCTCAGCTTCTTCTCGGGGCGGATCATCGAGAGCCCGAGCACGTCGGAGTGCCCGCCCTCCTTCAGGAAGCCGTTCACGATGCTGATGAACGCCGCCTCGAACTTGCGCTGCACTTCCTTGTCCGGATGCTGCGTGAACTCGTTGGCCCGCGCCAGCCCGTACAGGCGCGCGTCGCCGGCGGTGTACATGTGCGGCCACGCGAGCGCGAAGACGGTGCCGAAGCCGACCGAGTCCTTCACCCACATGACCTGCGGAATGTCGCCGAGCTCCTCGGTGAACACGCGGCGCAGGTTGCGCGCGTCCTCGCGATCGAAGCGGCCGATCTCCTCGCGGCTGGTGTCGTCACCCAGCCAGTCGCGGCGCTTGCGGTCGTAGCTCTCGAGCTTCAGGATCAGGAGGTCGGGCTTCTTCGCCTTCACGTCCTTGGCGACCTTCTCGTAGATCGAGGAGTGGATGTCGGTGCCGACCTGGCCCTTGCCGTCCATGCCGAAAGGGATCACGTAGATCTTCGGCGGCTTGGCGGGATCCTTCTGGTCCGCCTGCATGGGCGAGGGAGTGTCCGCGACGACGATCGACGCGAGCACGAACGCGATCAGGGTGGCGAGGAAGCGCATGGACCGCGGAGTATATGTCCGCGGGTCGACGTCCCTACGCCCCCGAAGCGACCTGCAGCGCAAGGTTCCGGGCCTGTTCGGGGGTTCCCACCCGCCCCTCCAACTGCGCGTCGTAGACGGCGTCCAGGATGCGCCGGAAGGAAGGCCCGGGCTTCAGGCCAAGCGCCTGAAGTGCGTGCCCGTCCAGCAACGGCGTGGGCGCCAGGCCCGTGCGAGCGAGTTCGGCCACCGCCGCCCGGATCGCGCCCGTGCGTGCGTCGCGCTCGGCCTCCAGCAGCGAGAGTGCATCCTCGAAGCCCGGGCCCGCGGCCAGGCGCTTGCGCCCCGCGACGCCGAGGCCGTCCCATCGCTCGCGCAGGGCGTCCCGCCCCCGAAGCGCGGCCGCCACGGCGTCCACCTCGGCGTTCGAGAGGATGAGTGCCGCGGTCCATCGCGACAGACGCTCGGGCCACGGCAGTGCGCTGGTTCGATCGAGCATCCATGCGGCCAGCACCGCGTGCACCGACGCCTCGGCTGACAGCGCACCCACGCGCGCAAGATCGCAGGCACCCTCCTCGAGCAGCGTGGCCGGCGCGAGCCCGAGCGTCTCGATGCGTCCGATCGCCGCCGCGCGCGATTCATGCGCAAGCATGCGGCGAACCTCGTGGCCCACGCGCTCGCGGCTCACGCCGCGAAGTTCGGGCGCGTGACGGCGCACCGCCTCGCGCGTGGCTGGTTCCATCTCGAATCCGAAACGCGCCGCGAAACGCACCGCGCGCAGCAGGCGCAGACGATCCTCCTCCAGGCGCGCATCGGCGTCGCCGATCGCGCGCAACGTGCGCGAGGCGAGATCCGTCCGCCCTCCGACATGGTCGATCACCTCGCCGGTCGCGGGCCTCATGAAGAGACCGTTGATCGTGAAGTCGCGGCGCAACGCGTCGGTGCGCTCGTCACTGAACTCCACGTGCCCGGGCCGCCGGCCGTCGGCGTACGCGCCCTCGCCCCGGAACGTGGCCACCTCGATCGTGCGACCGCCCTGCCGAACCAGCATCACGCCGAAGTGCTCGCCCACGCCGCGCGCGCCGGCATAGAGGCCGCGGATCTGGTCGGGCGTGGCGTTGGTGGCCACGTCGTAATCGGCGGGCGCATGTCCCATCAGCTCGTCGCGCACACACCCGCCCGCGAAATAGGCGGTGAACCCCGCGGACTCCAGTCGGGCCGCCACCGCGGCCGCAGCCTCGCGTGGACTCTGCCTCTCGCGTGCATGCTCAGCCACGCGCACGCTCCCGCTCGCGCAGCACGGACTGCAACCGACGCACCTCGGACTCCAGACGTCCCATGCCGTCGTCGGGCTCGGCAAGCAAGGCCTCGGCGGCGATCGGCGCGCCCACCAGCACGGACATCCCGCCCAGCGGCTTGGGCAACTTGCGCGTGGGCGGCCACACCTGGTGCGCGCCCTCGATCGCCATCGGCACCACCGGCACCTTCGTGCGCCGCACGATCAGCGCCACACCGCGCTGGAAGGTCTCGATCTCGCCGGCGCTGCAGCGACCACCCTCGGGATAGATCACGATGCATCGGCCCGCCTGCAGTTCGGCGATGGCCACGCGCATGGCCGCCATGTCGGAGCGCTCCTTCAGCGGAATCGCGCCGAACGAGGCGATGAGCCGGCCGAAGGGGCCGAACGAGAAGAGTTCGCTCTTGGCCAGATAACCCACCTGCCGATCGCGCGCGGCGATGCCGTTGAGCACCGGATCCAGATAGCTCTCGTGATTGCTCACCACGATGAACGGACCGGTGCGCGGCACAAGGTGCACGCCGTCCACGCGGACCGTCCAGAGCGTTCGGACGATCAGTTCGGCGGTGCGCTCCGCGACATCCCACCAGAAGCCCTGCATCCGCGTCTTGCCGGGCGCACGCCGGGCCAGGTCGCCACCGGTCACGGGCGGCTCGCCGCGGCAGGCACCGCCAGGCGTTCGCCCAGTCGCGCGCGCGCCAGCGCCTCCAGCCGCTCCACCACCCCATCCAGATCGAGTTCACTCGTGTCCACGCACTCGGCCCCGACGGGCACGCGCAGCGGACCCTCGCTGCGGCCGGAGTCGATCCGGTCGCGCTCCAGGATGCCCTGCAGGATCTCGCGTTCGCTGGCCGGTCGCCCTGACGCGCGCAACTGCTCCGCCCGCCGGCGCGCGCGCACATGCGGCGCGGCATCCAAGTAGATGCGAAGCGGCGCATCGGGGAACACCACGCTGCCCTGATCACGGCCCTCGGTCACCAGCCGCGGATGCGCGGCGGCGGCGGCACGCTGCGACACGACCATCTGGCGCCGTACCTCGAGACATGCGGCCACGCGCGAGACGATACCCGTCACATCGGCCTCGCGGATGCGCTCGCTCACGTCGCGGCCTCCAAGCATCATGCGCGGCGGACTACTGCACCAGTCGAATCGCGGAGGCGTTCGCTCGACCGCGGCCGCCAACACCGGACCGCCGTCCGGCGAAAGTTCCTGTTCAAGCGCCAGCAGCGCGGCGGCGCGGTACATGGCGCCGGTGTCCAGAAACTCCAGGCCCAGCCGCTGCGCCAGGCGGTGCGCGACGGAGCTCTTTCCCGTTCCTGCCGGACCATCGATCGTGATGACCAGTCCGGGACCGCTCATGCGGCCTCCTCCTCCTCGGGCTGCGCGGCCTCGGTGGCACGCAGCGCCTCGGTCAGGACCTCGCGCGCGCGGATCAGGTGCTTCACGCCATCGGTCTTGCCCGACCACTCCAGGCTGAGCATGTTGTTGAAGCCCACGGCACGCAGCGTCTCGATGCAGGTTTCCAGCGACCAGTCGGCGTGCTCGCCCTTGGCGTCGAACCCGCGGATCTCGGCGATCATCGCCTGCGCGTACGGCGCCAGACGACGAAGCATGTCGCACATCTGGCCGGACTGATGGGCATGCAGGAACGATGGAAGCGCGCCGATTCGGAACCCGCCGACCTTCTTGACGAGTTCCACCAGCGGTTCGCCCTTCTCCAGCACGCCGCCGTGCGGCTCCAGGAGGAGGTTCACCTCCCAGCGATCCATCTCGGGCAGTGCGGCACGCAGGCCCGTGGCCACGCGGTCCATCTGCGCGGACGACGAGATGTCCTTCAGCTTCAGACCCAGAAAGGCGCACCCCAGTCGGTGGGCCGCGGTGCCCAACCGACGCAAGCGCTCCATCGCGGCGGACTGCTTGGCGTCGGCGCCAACGAGGTCGAGCGGTTCCGTTTCCATCAGCATCAGACACGGGCAACCCACCCGGTCCGCGCGATCACGGATCTTGTCCAGATCCGCCGGCGGTCGGCCGGCCAGCAGGTCGGTAGGCAGGTTCAGTCCCCGAAGGTCCAGTTCCTCACGTACAAAAGCTGGAAGGTCATGCAGCGCCAGCGGGGACTTCGCTCGCGTGAGCGCACCCCGCAGCGATCCGGCCGACAAAGCAAGAAGCATTTGGGCCTGCATGGGTTGACTCGAAGATAGCACGGTGCCGATTGGCCCCTATCATCCCCGCTCCACGGAGGCCCCCATGTCCAGTCCCAGCACCTGCCGCTTTTCCGATTCGCATGAGTGGTTCCTTGCCCAAGGCCAGGAAGTCACACTGGGCATCACCCAGTTCGCCGCGAACGAGCTCACCGACGTCACCTATGTCCAGCTGAAGCCGGTGGGCACCGCCGTGAAGGCCGGCGAGACCGTCGGCGAAGTGGAGAGCGTGAAGACCACCAGCGAGATCTACGCCGCGGTCGCCGGAACGATCGCCGCTGTCAACGACGCTGCCGTGAAGGATCCGTCGCTGCTCAACAGCGATCCGTTCGGCAAGGGCTGGCTGGTGAAGCTGCAGGTGGCCGACGCCTCGCCGCTTGCGAAGTTGATGGATGCGGCCACCTACGACAGCAAGCATGCCGTCCATTGATCCCGCCGCGTCGCGCGCCTGCAGGGTGCGCGTGCGTGGGGTGCACAAGGCCTACCGCATGGGGGCCCGCGATGTGCACGCCCTGCGCGGGGTGGACCTCGACATCGAGGGCCCGGGCTTCCACGCGATCATGGGGCCCTCAGGAAGTGGCAAGAGCACGCTGCTGCACCTGCTTGCGGGCCTGGACGCAGCCGATCGGGGTGAGATCGAGGTGGGCGGCGCGTCACTGGCGGGGCTGAGCGAGCACGAGCTCACGCTGCATCGCCGCCGCCGCTCCGGCGTGGTGTTCCAGGGCTTCAATCTGCTGCCCACACTCAACGCGCTGGAGAACGTGACGCTTCCCGCCACACTGGATGGAAAGGCGCACGCGGATGCAGCACCCCGCGCCGAGGAATTGCTGCGGGAACTTGGGCTGGGCGACCGCATGGATCACCGGCCCGACGCGCTCTCGGGTGGAGAGCAGCAGCGCGTGGCGATCGCACGCGCACTGCTGCAGGAGCCACCCGTCCTGCTGGCCGACGAGCCCACCGGCAACCTGGACAGCCAGACGAGCGACCGCCTCTGGCGACTGCTCGCCGAGATCGCGGGTCAACGCAACATGCTGGTGCTGATGATCACACATGAACCTCAAGCCGCGGTGCACTGCAGTCAGGTGCATGTGCTGCAGGACGGCCGCGTGGCCGGGAGTCTCTCCGTCGATGCAATGGATCCTTCCCAGTTGGCGGTTCGCGTGGCGGACACTCTCCGCGCGTCCCGCTAGAACCGCGCTGCTGGCCACGTCCATCGCGCTCGCCACCTCGCTGGTGACGGCGGTCAGCACCGGACTGCAGACGGCGCAGACGAACCTAGAGACGCGTCTCACGCGACTCATGGGCGCGGTCGACGTGCGACTGGTGCAGCAGGCTGGCGCACCGTTCGAGGCCTCGATCGCGGAACAGGCGACGCGTTGGCCGGGTGTGAGCGGCGTGCAGGCGCGACTGACGGGCTCGATCACGCTGACCCGCGCCGATGGCGACCGCGACGAGCAGGGTCGCGTACGACGCGCCACCGCGCAGGCGCGCGGCGTGGATCCTGCCACCGACACGCGGTTCGAGGGGCTGCCGATGCGCGAAGGGCGCCGGGCGCAGGGACCTGCGGAAATCGCGCTCGATCCGATGACCGCCAAGTCGCTCGACGCGCGCCCGGGAACGCGCGTGCGCGTGGTGCGGCTTGGCAAGCCGATCGACCTGACCGTGAGCGGCGTGATGGATCGCCCGCTGCTGGGCGCGCTGCAGCGGCCGATGGTGGAACTCGATCGACGCACGCTCGCGGAGGCGAGCGGCCGTGGCAACGAGGCCACGCAGGTCGCGATCGTGCTGGCGCCGGACACCAACGCCACCGCGTGGTGCGAGATGCAGGCCTCGCGCGTGCCGGAGGGCATGCTGATTGAACCGGCCGAGATGGCTACCAGCGGCATGGACCGACAGGTGCAGGCGGGCCGCTTCGGCTTCGTGCTTGGATGCACCATCGCCATGCTCGCGGGCGCGTTCATCGTGGGTGTGGGCATGACGACCTCGGTGGCGGAACTCGATCGCGAACTCGCCACGCTGCGATGCCTGGGCGCCTCACGTGGACAACTCTTCGCGGGCCCCCTGCTTGCGGGTGCGGGACTCAGCGCCGCGTCCTCGGTACTGGGCGTGCCACTGGGATTGCTTGGTGCGTGGGGCGTGTCGCTCTGGTTCCGCGCAAGCCTGCCGCTTGGACTCGTGCCAAGCTGGGAGGGTGTCGCGCTTGCGGTGGGCTCGTCGATCGGCAGCGGCGTGCTTGGTTCGGCACTGCCCGCGTGGAACGCCTCGCAGACCAGCCCGCTGCAGGCGCTTCGGCGGCGCGGACGTGCACCGAGGGCGTGGGGCCCATGGGTCTGTCTGGCGCTCGGCATCGGCCTTGCAAGCCTTGAGGCCGGCATCGTGACGCTGGTGCAGGATCCGCAGCGACGCTTCTGGATGCATGCGATTGGAGGCTTGGCGGCCGCGCACGCGGGATGGTTCCTGCTGTGCGTGCCGTTGATGCAGTGGGTCACCGCGCTGCTTGCTTCACCGCTGACGCGTGCGCTGCGCCTGCCGCCTGGACTGCTGCGCGGCAGCGTGGCGCGAACTCCGTATCGACTGGGGCTCACCGCGGGCGCGCTCATGATGGGACTCAGCGTGCTGGTGACGACATGGAGCCACAGCGAGGGCATGCTGCGCCAGGTGCGCGAACGCGTGCGCTTCGGTGACGCCTTCGTGATGCGCCCAAGCGGCCTGACACCTTCGGACCAATCGCGACTGCGGAGCCTGCCCGGTGTTCGCACGGGCGCCGCCGTCGGCTACCTGCCGCTGCGCGTGGCAGGTGGGGCGGGCCTTGGCGTGCACGCGCTGGCTCCACCCAACGTGATCTGCGTGGGCTTTGAGCCTGATGGCTTCTTGAAGATGAATCGCCTGGAATGGATTCAGGGCACGCCCGAGACCGCGCTGCCGAAACTTCGCGCGGGCACCGGCGCGCTGGTGGCCGAGCAGTTTCTGACCGCGCGCGGGCTGGAGGTCGGCGACACGATCGAGCTGCAGGCACCGAAGTCGAAGGCCTCCTTCGAGATCGTGGGCGTGGTGTCCAGCGCGGGTCTCGACGTGGCCACGCAGGTCTTTGGCATCCGCAGCGTCTACATGGAGCACGCCATGAGCTGCGTGTTCCTGAATCTGGACACCGTCGCGCGCACCTTCGGCGTACGCGACGCCGTGCTGATGCAACTCGATCTTGGCCCCGAAGGCGGCTCGGACGATGATGAGGCGCTTGCTGCGCGCATCAGCGAAATGGTGCCGGGTGCGGTGTTCGCGAGCGGCCGAACGATCCGAGGTGCCATCGACGATGTGGGCCGACTGGTCCGGGGCGTGACCGGTGGCGTGGCCTTCTCGGCACTGCTGGTGGCGTGCCTGGGCGTGGGCAGCGTGATCGCCGCACAGGTGCAGGGACGCCGTCAGGAACTCGGCGTGCTTCGCGCCACCGGCGCAGGCCTGCGACCCCTTCTCGGGCTGGTGCTGGGCGAGGCACTGCTGCTTGGAGTCACCGCGATCATTGCGGGCACGGGCTTGGGTTGGGAACTGGCGTGGGCGGGCCGGCTGCTGTTCGAGTCACTGGCCGGCCTCCGACTTGACGCCGTGTTCCCTCTGCTGGCCTGGGCGATCGGATCCGCTCTTGTGATCGCGCTCGCCTTGGCCTCGGCCCTTCCTGCCGCACGGAAGTTGCTCTCCGAGAGTCCTCGCGCCCTGCTGACGGGTCGAGCCTGAAACCCAAACTTGGTTTCGTTGGAAATCCAGAGAACTCCACGAAGGGCTGCGCGCCCGTTTTGCGTGTTCCAAGCGTGGGGAGGTCTGAATTCGGCCATGGCTACGCCCTGGGGTCGTAGGTATTGGCTGTTGCGTGCTTCGGAAGTGGCCTGCAAAGGCCCTCAATTCGGTGAGGGACGACAGCGGCGATTCTCTTTCTTCAGGTTGGAACGGGATTCGGGCTCAACGCAGGCACAAACCGTCGCTCGTTCCCTTTCGAGCGGGTTGACGGACACTCCAAGTGACCCCGAGAAATCAACTTTCTGGGGGTCGCCTTTCATGCGGAGCAGGAAGGGCGATCCCACAGATCGACGACTCAAGGTCAGCGCCCGAAGCTCAGAAGCCCATCGCGCGGGCAAGGATCATGCCCACGCAAAGGCTCGAGGCCGCGACGAGAAACTGCTGAAACAACTTGTGCTTTTGGTGCTTCGACACGACTGTTTTCTCCCGGACCCACCTACGGAGTCCGCGAACGAGAAGGTGCGCCTTCCCGGTCGCAATGGCAAGTTTTTCAGGACCGCTTCGAGACATTCTCACGCGCGCAGGGTCCGCAAACGAACAGCGGCATCCCTTTCGAGGCCGCTGTCCAGACAACACGGATTTGGTTTGCGCGAGCGCCTCTCAGGCGCGACGGCGACGGGTCGTGACCAAGCTTGCCAGGCCGATCAGCGCCGCGGCGCTTGACGCCGGCACCACGCTGACCACCAGGCTGCAACCTGACGCGCCGGGCTGCGAGGCTGCGCAACGCCTCAAGCAGAGCGACTTCGACCACGACACCCTGAGATCAGGTCGTTGGGAGTGAACTGGGAACGAACAAGAGTGAATGGGAAGTGACCGGAGGGAAGCCGGACCCCGGGGCTCGAAGCCACGATTTCGGACCTTCGCAAGGCGACCTCCGGAGAAATTTTCAAAAGCGTGCCCCGGGGGTCGGAATTCTTGGCCCCACCCCCTCTCCGGAGGGCGCGTTCCGCAGCGCGGGACGGCTCAGGGCCAATAGAGTGGCGTCGTGACGCCGGACCGTTTCGAACTCCGCAGCCCCTTCCGGCCCATGGGCGACCAGCCTCAGGCGATCGAGCAACTGGTCCGGGGCGTCGAGACCGGCAAGACCTGGCAGACCCTGCTGGGCGCCACTGGCACCGGCAAGACCTTCACCATCGCGAACGTGATCGAGCGCACGGGCCGACCTGCGCTGGTGGTGAGCCACAACAAGACGCTTGCCGCCCAGCTCTACGAGGAGATGCGGGAGCTCTTTCCCCGCAATTCGGTCAACTACTTCGTCAGCTACTACGACTACTACCAACCCGAGGCCTACATCCCGCAGCGGGACATCTATATCGAGAAGGACGCAAGCCGCAACGACGATCTGGATCGGCTTCGACTGGCCGCCACCAGCGCCCTGCTGTCGCGACCCGACACGATCGTGGTGACCAGCGTGAGCTGCCTCTACGGCCTCGGCAGTCCCACCGAATACCGCAACCGCGTCATTCACCTGCACGTCGGACAGCGCCTTGACCGCCGCGCGTTCTTCGGCGACCTGACGGCGATGCAGTACCAGCGCAACGAGGCGGCGCCGCAGCGCGGCAACTTCCGCGTGCGCGGCGACAGCATCGAGATCTTCCCCGCCTACGAGCAGACGGCGCTGCGCATCGGGCTCTTCGGCGACGAGGTGGAGCGCATCGAGGTGATCGACGCGACCAGCGGCGAGCTGCTGAGCGAGGAGTCGAAGGCGCTCATCTTCCCGGCCGTGCACTACGTGATGCCCGAGGAGCAGCGACTGAAGGCGACGCAGCAGATCCGCGACGATCTTGACGCGCGCGTGCTGGAACTGCGAAACCAGGGCAAGTTGCTCGAGGCCCAGCGACTGCTTGGTCGCGTGAAGTACGACCTTGAGATGATCGAGGAGACGGGATTTTGCAGCGGCATCGAGAACTACAGCCGCTACTTCGACGGCCGGGCGCCCGGCGAGCGCGCCTTCTGCCTGCTCGACTACTTCCGTCACGTGCCGGAGCGCGGCGAGCGTGACTGGCTGGTGGTGATCGACGAGAGCCACGTGACTCTGCCGCAGATCCGCGGCATGTACTTCGGGGACCGAAAGCGCAAGGAGACGCTGGTCGATCACGGGTTCCGGCTGCCCGCGGCGCTTGACAACCGCCCGCTGAAGTTCGAGGAGTTCGAGTCGATCGTGCCGCAGTGCATCTTCGTGAGCGCCACGCCCGGACCCTACGAGCTTGAGCGCTGCGAAGGCGTGGTGGCCGAACAGGTCATCCGCCCGACCGGACTGGTGGATCCGCCGATCCTGCTGCAGCCGGCGCGCGATCAGGTGCCCGACCTGACCGAGCGCGCACGACAGCGCGCGGCGCTGGGCGAACGAACGCTGGTGACCGCGCTCACCAAGCGTCTGTGCGAGGACCTGACCACGCATCTGGACAAGAAGGGCCTGCGCGTGCGCTACCTGCACAGCGAGATCGAGACGCTGGATCGGCTGGAACTGCTGCGCGACCTCCGCGAGGGCGTGTTCGACGTGCTTGTGGGCGTGAACCTGCTTCGCGAGGGGCTGGATCTGCCGGAAGTGAGTCTGGTGTGCATCCTGGACGCGGACAAGCAGGGATTCCTGCGCAGCACCTCGAGCCTGATCCAGACCATGGGCCGCGCGGCACGCAACGCCAACAGCATGGCCGTGCTCTACGCCGACAAGGTCACGCCCGAGATGCAGGCCGCGATCGACGAGGTGGAGCGTCGTCGCGCGAAGCAGCTGGCCTACAACGCCACGCACGGCATCACGCCCGAGACCATTCAGAAGGCGATCCGTCGCGGCATCGAGCAGGAAGTCGCGGCGAGCCGACTGGTGCGCGAAGCCGGGGGTGTGCGCAACGAGAAGTCCTGGGATCGCGCCGAGCTGATCACGGAACTCGAACGCGAGATGCTCGCGGCCGCCGGCAATCTGGAGTTCGAGCGCGCAGCCACGCTGCGTGATCGGCTGCAGAAGGTGAAGGCGATGCCGGAGAGTGATGGGTTGGTGCAGCTGGCGTCGGATCCGCGTGACGAGCGGGGTGGCCCAAGCCGAGCCGGCATGCCTGGGACGCGCGGCAAGCGCAAGGGCAAGCCTCGCCCGCCCCGCTCCGGCACACCCTGACTCCAAAAACGACAAGGCCCCGCGGAAGGCGGGGCCGGCTGGTGTGTTGCGCGTTCAGCGCGAGAGGTGCGGCATGAACTCGCCGCGGGGCATGCGCATGCGACACACGCGCTCGCGCAGCATCGCGAGCTCCGACGCATGCGCCGACTCGCGCTCGTTGGCGCGCTCGCGCTGCGTCGTGGCGGGCCGCACGGGCGGCTCGGCGATCGCAGTGTTGTTGGTCGTGGTGTTCATGTATTGCGCCAACCGTAGTCCATCCATCGTCGGGAAGCACGCGTTCCCGACACCCGTTTCGGATGGATTCTCACGAAGTGTGCACCGTCGGTGGATTTCGGCCAACAGAATCGTTGGAATTGACCGGGTCCACGGTCTTCCCGGACCCAGTTTCTGCCTGAAACCACCCCCGGATGCGGTCGATGATCCTATAAATCGGGTTCCTTGCCCCCCGCCGCATCCAGCACCGAACGCCAGATCCGCATCGAAGGTGCCCGCGAGCACAACTTGAAGGGGATCGCCCTCACCATCCCGCGGGATCAATTGGTGGTGTTCACCGGGGTTTCCGGGAGCGGCAAGAGCAGCCTCGCCTTTGACACCATCTTTGCCGAAGGTCAGCGCAAGTACATGGAGAGCCTCTCCGCGTACGCGCGACAGTTCCTGAACCAGATGCGCAAGCCCGATGTCGAGCGCATCGACGGCCTGCCCCCCACCATCGCCATCGAGCAGCGCGGAGGCGGTCACACGCCCCGCAGCACCGTGGCCACCACCACCGAGATCTACGACTACATGCGATTGCTCTGGGCGCGCTGCGGCACGCCCACCTGCTGGCATGTGGACGAGAAGGGCCGCACCTGCGGCAAGGTGATCGAGGCGAGCAGCGCGTCGCAGATCACCGACACGCTGCTGGAGCAGTTCGCAGGCAAGCGGCTCATGCTGTGCGCGCCGGTGGTGCGCGCGCGCAAGGGCTTCCACAAGGAGGTCGCCGAGGCGCTGCAGCGGCAGGGACTCGTGCGAGCGCGCGTGGACGGCAAGGTGGTCGATCTGCGCGAGGCGCTGAAGGCCGGCGGCGAGAATCCGCTCGGCCTCGGCCGATACGAGGTGCACACGATCGAGGCGGTGATCGATCGCATCGTGCCGAGCCGTGACGATCGACAGCGTCTGGCTGAAAGCGTGGAGACGGCGCTGAAGCTCGGCGAAGGCAACTGCGTGGCGCTGGTGGAGGACGGCTCGGACTGGATCGAGCACCGCTTCAGCGAACGCTTCGCATGTCCGGATCACCCGGAGTGCGCACTGGAAGAGCTGGAGCCGCGCCTGTTCAGCTTCAACTCGCCGCAAGGCGCGTGCCCGTCGTGCGCGGGTCTGGGGCAGGTGCAGGAGTTCGACCCCGATCTGGTGGTGAACGATCCGGATCTCGGCGTGGCCGAGGGCGCGGTCGAGCCATGGCGCCGCAACGGCCGGCGCATGAACATCTACTACAGCCGGCTGCTGCGAGGCTTCTGCAAGTTCTTCAAGGTTTCACCGGAGACGCCCTTCAGCAAGTTGAATCCGCGCATCCGTCGCTACCTCATGGAAGGCATTCCCGAGGCCGAGGAGGCCGAATTCGGCGTGAGCTTCGAGGGCGTGATGCCCAACCTGAAGCGTCGCTACGAGGAGACCGAGAGCGAATTCGTGAAAGAACGACTGCTCGCCTACATGAGCAGCGCGCCGTGCCACGCGTGTGCGGGCAAGCGGCTGAAGCCCGCGGCGCTGGCGGTGAAGGTGCGCGGTGGAGATCGTGCATGCAGCGTGGCCGACACGACTGGCATGAACGTGGAGCGCGCGGCCGCCTGGTTCGGCTCGCTCAAGCTCACGAAATCGCAGTCAAAGATCGCGGAACCGATCCTGAAGGAGATCGGTGCCCGGCTTGGATTCCTGCAGAGTGTGGGTCTGGAGTACCTCACGCTCGACCGTGCGAGCGGCACGCTCTCAGGCGGCGAGGCGCAGCGCATCCGTCTGGCCACGCAGGTGGGCAGCGGTCTGGTGGGCGTGTGCTATGTGCTGGACGAGCCCACGATCGGCCTGCACCAGCGTGACAACGATCGTCTGGTGGCCACGCTGCGGCACCTGACCGACATCGGCAACACCGTGATCGTGGTGGAACACGACGAGGACACGATTCGCGCCGCGGATCACGTGGTGGACGTGGGCCCGGGCCCCGGCCGACACGGCGGCACGATCGTGACGCAGGGTTCACCTTCCGAGGTCGCGGCATTCCCGCAGAGCCTGACCGGCATGTACCTGCGCGGTGAGCGCAGCATCGAGACGCCGGCGAAGCGCCGCCCGATGACGGAGGACCGCGCGATCACCGTGAAGGGTGCGCGCGCGAACAACCTGAAGGGCATCGACGTGGCGTTCCCGCTGGGTGGGCTGGTGTGCGTGACCGGCGTCTCGGGCAGCGGCAAGAGCACGCTGGTGAACGAGATCCTGCTGAAGGCCGCGCAGCGCACCGTGAGCGGATCGAAGGCGATCCCTGCGGCGCACGACCGCGTGAACGGACTCAAGGGCATCGACCGTGTGGTCGAGGTGGACCAGAGCCCGATCGGTCGCACCCCCCGATCGAATCCTGCCACCTACACGGGCGTGTTCGACGACATCCGCAAGCTCTACGCCGCAGTGCCCGAGAGCAAGGCGCGCGGCTACGAGCCCGGCCGCTTCAGCTTCAACGTGAAGGGCGGTCGTTGCGAGGTATGCCAGGGTCAGGGCGTGAAGAAGATCGAGATGCACTTCCTGCCCGACGTGTTCGTGGCGTGCGAGTCGTGCAAGGGCACGCGCTACGCGAAAGAGACACTCGACGTGCGCTTCAAGGGGAAGAACATCGCCGAGGCCCTGGACATGACCGTGGAGGACGCGGTGGGCTTCTTCGACGCGCACCCGCGCATCCGCGACATGCTGGCGTGCGTGCGTGACGTGGGGCTTGGATACATGCAGCTGGGTCAGGCCAGCACCACGCTGTCGGGCGGCGAGGCGCAGCGCGTGAAGCTGGCGACCGAGCTCGGCAGCCGTTCGGGTGGCACGGCGCTGTACGTGCTTGACGAGCCAACCACCGGCCTGCACTTCGACGACGTGCGCAAGCTGCTCGAGGTGCTCCAGCGTCTGGCCGACGCCGGTCACACGCTCATCGTGATCGAGCACAATCTGGACGTGATCAAGTGCGCCGACTGGATCGTGGATCTCGGTCCAGAGGGTGGCGATCGTGGCGGCACGCTGCTTGCAAGCGGCACGCCGGAAGCGGTCGCCCGAGTGGCCGCAAGCCACACGGGACGCTACCTCGCCCGCATGCTGCGCCCAGCACCCGTCGCCGCGCCGAAGCGGCGCCGCTCGGCCGCGAAGGCCTGAATCCACGCGAATACACTCGCGGCCATGAAGGAAGCCGCCAGCGTGCCCGCCCTGCGTCGCGTGACGAATCCCGGCGACGCGAATCATCAGGGCACCATCTTCGGCGGCTTCATCCTGGGTGCGATCGACGAAGCGGCCTATGTGGAAGTGCGCAAGCATGGCGTGCACCGCTGGGTCACCGTGAGCATCGAGCGCGTGGAGTTCAAGGCACCGGTGCACGTCGGCGACGTGGTGAGCCTGTACACGAAGCCTGTGCATTTCGGACGCAGCAGCGTCACGGTCGAGGTGCGCGTGGTCGCGGAGCGATGGCTCGGTGGCGCGAGCGCCGAAGTGACCGCGGCCACCGTGAAGATGGTGGCGGTCGATCGCCACGGCAAGGCGATCGACTTCCGGAGCGCTCCCACGGTGGTGGAGACGGCGTGAGCGGCTTGCGCCCCCTGCGCCTGGCGTGCCTGGTGTCGGGTGGCGGGCGCAGCGTGATGAACCTGCAGGATCGGATCGAGCGCGGGGCCCTGCCTGCGTCGATCGTGGCGGTGCTGTCCACGCGGCCTGACGTCGCAGGAATCGGGCGGGCGCGGGCACGAGGCTTGCCCGTGGTGGAGATTCCGCCCGCGCCCCGAGAGACGCTCGACGACCGCGTGGACGCTGCGCTGCAGGCCTCGGGTGCCGATCTGGTGGTGCTGGCTGGCTACCTGCGACTGTTCCGGGTCGGTGCGTGGAGGGATCGCTGCATCAACATCCATCCGGCCCTCCTGCCGCATCATGGTGGCAAGGGACTCTGGGGACATCATGTGCACGAGGCGGTGCTGGCGGCGGGCGACCGCGAGAGCGGATGCACCGTGCACTGGGTCGACGGGCAGTACGACCACGGCCAGACGATCCTGCAGCGCCGATGCCCTGTGCTGCCCGACGACACGCCGGATTCGCTCGCTGCGCGGGTCTTCGCCGAGGAATTGGAGGCGCTTCCCGAGGCGATCCTGCGGATCGCGACGCGCGCCGCAAGCCCTACCCCGACCACCAGCTGACGCGTTTCAATCTTTACGAGACTTCGCGGACCACGCGTTTTGCCGTGTCGCGATTCACTTCCTTGTGAACCTTCTCCGCGAACCGTAGCCTGCGGGCAGACGCACGACGCTCCAGAGGAGGCCCTTCCATGCAGGTCAACATCACCGGCAAGCATCTTGAGATCACGCCCGCCATCGAGCAGTACATCCGCAGCAAGTACGGTCGACTCGAAAGACATTTCGACCGGGTGCTGCAGGCCGACTTCGTGCTGGAAAAGATCCGCGTGAACCACCACGCGGGCTTCCATGCGGAACTGATCCTCGACATCGAGCACCACGAGGACCTGATCTCCAATGCCAAGCATGACGACCTGTACGCGGCGATCGACGCCGTTCTTGACAGGGGCGTGCGCCAGTTGACCGATCTGAAGGATCAGTTGCGCAATCGAAAGCACTCCGGCACCGAGTCGCCGGGCTGAGTCCAAGCACCGAGGAATCCGAAACCGCCCCCATGAAGCTGAAGGAACTGATCGTCGAGAAGGCCATCGTGCCCACCCTGAAGGGTGCGAAGCGTGATGACTGCATCTCGGAACTGCTGGACGCGCTGGCCAAGGCCGGGGCGTTCAAGCCGGCGCTCAAGTCCGAGTTCCTGAAGGCGGTGGTGAAGCGCGAAAAGAAGGGAAGCACAGGCTTCGGGCATGGCGTGGCCGTGCCCCACGTGAAGACCACCGAGGTCGCGCGCTGCGTGGCGGCGGTCGGGCTGCACGTCGCTGGCATCGACTTCAATGCGCTGGATCGTCAGCCGGTGCACGCGGTCTTCCTGCTGCTCTCGCCCGAGGAGCAGCCCGAGGCGCACCTGGACGCGATGGAGAGCCTCTTCGGCACGCTGAGCCAGGAGGCCTTCCGCAAGTTCCTGAAGCAGGCCCGCACGGTGGCCGACGTGGTCACCCTGCTTGAGGAGGCCGACGCGAACCCGCCCGCCCGGTGACCGCGTGGAACAGCGTCGCACGGCCATCCGCAACAGGCTCGGCCTGCACGCCCGTCCTGCCATGACGTTCGCCAGCACGGCCGGAGGCTTCCGCTGCGACGTGCGCGTGCGGCGCGGCGACGACGCCGAGCGCGTGGATGGCAAGAGCGTGATGCAGATGCTTATGCTGGCGTGCACCCACGGCACCGAGATCGAGATCGAGTGCGAAGGCCCCGACGAGCGCGAGGCGATGGACGCGCTCATGAAGCTGATTGAGAGCAGGTTCGAGGAGGAATGAGTGACTGAGCGCGTGATCATCGCGGGTGACGGACAGATGGGCCTGGTGCTCGCAGCTGTGGCGCATGCTTCGGGCCATGAGGCGCGCATCTGGTGCCCGCTGCCCGGCGCCGCGGCGCCGCTGCAGGCTTCACGCACCTGCGCCAGACTTGCGGACTTCACGCTGCCGACGGCGGTGACCGTGACGGAGGACGCGCGCATCGCCCTGGACGGCGCCACGCTGATCGTGAGCGCGATTCCCGCGCAGTTCGCGGGCCCCACCTGGTCCCGGATCGCGGCGCATGTGCCGCGCGGCGTGGGCGTGGTGACCGTGACCAAGGGTGTCGAGGTGGGATCGATGCGAAGGCCGACCGAGGTACTGCGCGATGCGCTCCCGCAGCGGCCCATGGCGGTGCTGAGCGGCCCCACCATCGCGCATGAGCTCGCGCTGCAAAAGCCGGCCGTGATGGTGGCCGGCAGCGAGGACGCCGCGTTTGCCCAACGCGTGCAGGGCGTCTTCTCAAGACCGTGGCTGCGCATCTACACGAGCGACGACCCGCTGGGCGTGGAACTGGCCGGCGCGGCGAAGAACGTGATCGCGCTGGCCGCAGGCATGGTGGACGGTCTTGCGCTTGGCTTCAACGCCAAGAGCGCCCTGCTGGCGCGCGGCCTTGCCGAGATCGTGCGACTTGGCACCGCTTCGGGCGCGCGCGCCGAGACCTTCTTCGGCGTGGCGGGCGTGGGCGACCTGGCGACCACCTGCTTCAGCCCAGAGGGCCGGAACCGCACGCTTGGCGAGATGATCGGGCGCGGCTCAAGCCTGACCGACGCGCTCGGCGCCACGCGAAGCGTGGTTGAGGGCGTCGAGACGGCGAAGGCGCTGCGGGCACTCGGGGCTCGCACGGGCGCGCCGACGCCGATCATTGACGCCGTGTGTCGCGTGCTCTTCGAAGGCATGCCTCCGGGCGACGCCGTACGCGAACTGATGGGCCGCGTGGCGGGCGCCGAGCGCGTGGGTTGAGCCCGAACCGGGCGACGTCCGCACCGTAGCCGGGCGCCCCACAGCCCTGCTAGCCTTCAGACTCCCGTGAGAATCAACGACATGAGCAGCCTTTCAGCCAATGCCCCGTCGGCCCGACGCAACGAACGCCGCGAGCACGCGAGTGGTGGTGAACGCCTGGAGCGTCGCCTGTTCGTGGCCCTCGCCGGTGGCACCCTGCTGCTCACGAGCTGGCTGGGTGGATGGCTGGGACTGCAGCCTCAGGTCGCGCAGATCCCCGCCGCGATCGGCGCAATCATCCTGGTCACGCCGCTCGCCTTCGGCGCCCTGCAGGAGATCCGCCATGGCCGTCCCAGCAGCGACTCGCTCGCGAGCCTGGCCGTGCTGGCGGCGCTGGCGAACAACCTTTATCTGGCGGCGGGTTTTCTGGCGTTCTTCCTGTGGCTGAGCGAGCTGGTGCTCAGCCGAACGGCCTGGGGCGCCCAGCGCGCGATCCGCGATCTGATCGAGCTGACGCCGGACATCGCGCGCGTGATCGAGGCCGATGGAAGCGAGCGCGAGGTCGGGCTGGAGTCGATCCGCGTGGGCCAGGTGGTGCGCGTGCGCCCCGGCGAGAACCTGCCGGTCGACGGCAAGGTGGTGCGCGGACAGACCAGCATCAATCAGGCCAGCCTGACCGGTGAGGCCGTGCCGGTGGAAGCCGCGCCTGGAACGCCCGTCTACGCAGGCACCAGCAATCTGACCGGACAGATCGAGGTGGAAGTCTCCGCGGTGGCGAGCGAGAGCACCATCGGCAAGGTGGAGAAGCTGATCCGCGAGGCGGAGAGCGCGCGTACCCAGCGACAGGAACTCATCGAACGGCTCGCCGGCGCCTATGTGCCGGTGGTGCTGATGGTGGCATCGCTCGTGTGGTTCTTCACCAGCAAGAGCGAGTCGGCGGCGATCCGCGACCAGGCCGCCGAGCGTGCGATCACCGTGCTGGTGGTCACGTGCCCGGGCGCCCTGCTGATCGCGTATCCCACCGCGATGGTGGCCGCCTTCGCCGCGGCCGCGCGACTGGGCATCATGGTGAAGAACACGCGCACGCTTGAGAGCGCCTCGAACGTGGACACCGTGGTGCTGGACAAGACCGGCACGCTCACCACCGGCAAGTTCAGCGTGAGTCGTCTGGCCCCGGCCGACGGTGTGGATCCTGCCGCGCTGCTGCAGGCCGCCACCGACGCCGAGCAGAGCAGCAACCACCCGCTGGCCCGCAGCATTCTGGAGACGGCCGAGAAGGCGCGGATCCAGCCGCGCGCGATCGGCGAGTATCAGGAAATCCATGGTCGCGGCGTCTCGGCGCGCTCCCCCGATGGCGTGGTGCGCGCGGGCCGCGCGCAGTGGCTCGTGGAACTGCAGCCGGGCATCGCCGGGCAGGTGGAGCAGGCCAGCACGCGCATCGAGGGCATGAGCGGCGTGCACGTGATGGTGGGCGACCGCTATCTGGGCGCCGTGGGTCTGGAGGACAAGTTGCGCCGCAACGCGGCCGACGTGATCTCGCGCCTTCGCCAGCTCGGCGTACGCAAGGTCTGCATCTTCACGGGCGACCGGCTCGGCGTGGCCACGCGCGTGGGCCAGGCCGTGGGCGTGGATTCGATCGAGGCCGAGTGCCTGCCCGAGGAGAAGCACGAGGAGCTGAAGTACCTGATCAAGAAGGGACATCGCACGCTGGTGGTGGGCGACGGCATCAACGACGGCCCCATCCTGGCCAGCGCCGAGGTGGGCGTGGCCATGGGCCTTTCAGGCAGCGACATCGCGACCAACAGCGCCGGCGTGGCGCTGATGAACGACGACCTTCGCAACGTGCCCTTCCTGCTTGAACTGGCGCGCCGTGCGCGCGGCGTGATCGGCCTGAACATCGCGGCGGCGCTGCTGCTGGCGATCGTGGGCCTGGCGCTGGCGGCCACGGGCCGCATCCAGATCTGGATCACGCCCTTCTATCAGGCCGCCGCGTACATCTTCGTGATCGCGAATTCGCTGCGACTGGTCCGCTTCGGCGAGGATGTGATGGACGCTGAGGAGTTCCGGCGCCAGAGCGAAGCGAGCCGCCCGGTGAAGCCGGTGCGTCAGGCCGCGCTGGCCGGACCGAAGAGTTGAACGACGCGCTCAGCGGCGCTGCTCGCGAACGACCTCAAGGCATCGCTTCGCCTCGGCTTCGGTGATGCCATCGGGGCCGATGCGGATCGAGAGTTGCCTATTGAGCGGCATGCCGAGCACCGCCATGTAGACGGGCTTGCCTTCCAGCAGGAACACCACCGGCTTGTACATGTGATTCTCGGTCACAGCCTGCAGGGTCTGGCGGTCCCCCACGCGCACATTCAGCAGCAGCGAATCGCCGTTTCGGCCGATCGCCGCGTTCTCGACCTGCGCCGGAACCAGCACGGCCTCCGGCGCCACGATGAGCGAACCCCCGCCACGCACCGGCATCTCGCTCCAGCCATCACGCAACTTGTTGTCGGCCAGTCGAAGTTCGAATGGTCGCGCAGGTGCCACGGGGACGGCGCGCGAACCGTCGGCCTGCGGGGCCGGCGTCGACGCGGGCTGTGAAGCGCACGACACCAGCGCAACGAGCGTGATCGCGCACAGCGGTCGAGCCAGATTCATGCGATGGTGACGCCCTTGTCCAGATACACGTCCTGGATCGCGTGCAGCAGCTGCACGCCCTCGGCCATGGGCCGCTGGAAGCTCTTGCGGCCGCTGATCAGGCCCATGCCGCCGGCACGCTTGTTGATGACGGCGGTGCGCACGGCCTCGGCCATGTCGCCGGCGCCGCTGCTGGCGCCGCCCGAATTGATCAGGCCGCTGCGGCCGCCGTAGCAGTTGAGCACCTGATAGCGGCAGAGGTCGATCGGGTGATCGCTGCACAGGTCGGTGTAGATGCGCTTGTCGAACTTGCCGTAGCTGCTGCCGCCCATGTTCATGGCCTCGTAGCCGCCGTTGAGTTCGGGCTGCTTCTGCTTGATGATGTCGGCCTGGATGGTGACACCCAGATGGTTCGCCTGGCCCGTGAGGTCGGCGCTCACGTGATAGTCCTTGCCGTCCTTCTTGAAGGCGGGGTTGCGCAGGTAGCACCACAGCACGGTGGCCATGCCAAGCTGATGCGCCTCCTCGAAGGCGCGCGCCACCTCGATGATCTGGCGATCGGCGTTGTCCGAGCCGAAGTAGATGGTGGCGCCCACGGCGGCGGCGCCCAGGTTCCACGCCTCACGCACCGTGCCGAACATGATCTGGTCGAACTTGTTCGGCATGGTGAGCAGCTCGTTGTGGTTGAGCTTCACCAGGAACGGGATGCGGTGCGCGTACTTGCGGCTCACCGAGCCCAGCACGCCGAAGGTGGTGGCCACGGCGTTGCAGCCGCCCTCGATGGCCAGCTTCACGATGTTCTCGCCGTCGAAGTAGATGGGGTTCTTGGCGAAGCTGGCGCCGGCGGAGTGCTCGATGCCCTGATCGACCGGCAGGATGCTGAGGTAGCCGGTGTTCGCCAGACGGCCCGTGCCGAACATGCGCTGCAGGTTCACCAGCACCTGCGGGTTGCGGTCGGTCTGCATCCACACGCGCTCGATGAAGTCGGCGCCGGGCAGCTGAAGCAGGTTCGCGGGCACCCTCGCCTTGTGGGAAAGCAGCGAGTCGGCGTCCTTGCCGAGGAGCGAGGTGATCTGGGCGTTGGCGGCCATGGAAGTCTGTTCTCCGGGAAGCGGTGCGTGCATGCCGCAGGCGCGGCGCGCGACGATGGTACGGCAGGCCGCGTTCAGCCGCCCGCGCGCAACGTACGCTCGATCCACGCGCCACCGAGCACGCGATCGCCGTCATAGAAGACGGCGGCCTGGCCCGGGGCCACGGCGGTGACCGGTACGTCGAAGTGCACCTGCACGCGGTCGCCTTCCAGTGCGGTCACGAGAGCAGGTTCGGGCGTGCCGTGCACGCGCCACTGCACGGTGCAGGCGCGCGGCGAAGCGGGCGCGTCGATGAGCCAGTTCGCGTCCGTGGCGATCAGGCCGTGCACGGCAAGCGCCTCGCGCGGGCCCAGCGTGACGGTGTTCGCGGCCGCGTCCTTCCCGATCACGTAGAGCGGTTCCCCCACCGCCACCCCGACGCCCTTGCGCTGACCGATGGTGAAGCGCTGATGCCCGCCGTGCTCGCCGAGAATGCGCCCGGAGAGATCGAGGATCGCTCCCGGCCGCAGCGAACCCGGCTCACGCCGCTCGAGCAGGCCCGCATAGTCCTGATCGGGCACGAAGCAGATCTCCTGCGAATCGGGCTTGTCGAAGGTGGGAAGGCCGAGGTCCTTCGCCATGCGACGCGTCTCGGCCTTGGGAAGCGCGCCCACCGGGAAGCGCACCTGCGCCAGTCGATCGCGCTTGATGCCGAACAGCACCGCGCTCTGGTCCTTCGCGGCATCGAGGCCGCGGCAGAGGCTCCACGCCCCATCGCGAGGCTCGCAGCGCGCGTAGTGGCCGGTGGCCACCAGTTCGCAGCCCAGTTGCGCGGCGTGATCAAACAGGCGCCCGAACTTCAGCCAGTCGTTGCAACGCACGCAGGGGTTCGGCGTGTGCCCGGCGTGATAGGCCTGCGCGAAGTAGTCGATGATGCGGCCGAAGTCCTTCTTGAAGTTCACCACGTACAGCGTGCTGCCCAGGCGCGCGGCCACGGCGCGCGCGTCGCCGGCATCTTCCAGACTGCAGCAGCCCTGATGCCCGATCTTCAGGCCACCGCGCGGCATGGCGCAGGCCTGCTCGGCGGGCAGCGCCTCGTCGAGCGATTCACCCGGCGAACCGAGGCGCATGAACACGCCCACCACCTCGTGACCTTCGCGCTGCAGCAGCGCGGCGGCCACCGAGCTGTCGACGCCGCCGCTCATGGCGACCAGCACCTTGGGCTTTGCGGGCATGGGGAGATGGTAGGTGCGGTCACAAGTAAAGCCCCCCGGCGTGGGTGCGCCGAGGGGCTTGGGAGGAGGCCTGCCGCGCATCCGCGGCAGGAAGATGCGACATGTTGAAGTGACTCAGGCCTTGCGGCGACAGCTAGCGACCAGGGCGGCAAAGCCGATCAAGGCGGCGGCGCCGGGGGCGGGAATCACCGAGCCCGAGATGATGGTGTTGTCCAGGCCGTTGCTGCCGGTCTGGCCCGTGGAGCCATCGAACGAGATTCGAATGTACGCCGATGCCGCGCCGTTGAGCTCCGAGATGCCGCTGAACGTCGCGGCACCCCAGGTCGTGCTCGAGGAGCTTGTCCACTGACCGATGCTTCCCCAAATTCACCCCGTCCGTGCTCATGCCGATCGAGGTGTCGGCGTTGATCGCGGTGCCACGAGTGACATTGTGCTCGGTGTATCGGCCATCTTCGCCCCGGGCCGTCGCTGCTGGCCCTCCGTAGATACCGGTGGTCCGCATGTAGAAGTCACTCGATCCGTTGGTGCCATCGGGGAAGAGCGTGTCGGACCCGAAGTTGGCGACGAACGGCCTGGGCAGCGGAGTGGTGTAGGTGCCGACAGCGAGGACGCTGTCGGCTCTGATGCCTCCGTAGGTCGTGGTCTGGAAGTCCCAGGCGGCGAGAACCACGGCGCCTGCTGAACCCGACGCGGAAACGGCGGCCACGGCACTGCACAAGACAAAGAGACTGCTTCGCATCATCGCGCCCACGGCGCACTTCTTCATTGCATTGTTTCGCATCCTCGAATCCTTGGGGCCAAGCCCCGATAGAGGGCCCACATCCCATGTGGGCGAGTGACAACCTGAACCGCAGGTCAGCGGCCTTGTCCCGTGGATCGCCGAACGATGGCGAACCGATTTGACTTCGCGATGCGGGTCAGGCTCCCGGCTTGGCTCGCCAAATCGAGCTCCACATGTGACAACGAAATTCCCCCCCTTCACTCAATCCCAAATTTTGTGGCTTTCCAGGGTCTCGCAACTATGGCATTCGTGGGTTGATTTCGGACCTGTCCAGACTGTTTCGTGCGACTGCGGCCGCCACCCCACATCCAACCCCGCACTACCTTCCGGCCATGCGCATCGTGGCGGGCATGGATGAAGCCGGTTACGGCCCCCTCCTTGGGCCGCTGGTCGTCTGCTGTTGGGCCTTCGAGGTGGCCGACCCAGCCAGTGATGCCAGCGACCTGTGGAGGCGCCTGGCCACCGCCGTCTGCCGCCGCCCCAACGACAAGAAGGGCCGCATCGCGATCGACGACTCAAAGACCCTGAAGGGCGCGAAGGACGCCGCGGGCCACCCGCTGCGGCACCTTGAGCGCGGCGTGCTGTGCGCGCTGGGGGCGTTGGGCGCAGGCGACTCAGGCGTGCCGATTCACGCCAGCGAAGATGCCTTGCTGCAGGCGCTGAGTCTGGATGCCGCACCGCCGCTGCCGTGGTACGCGGCCACGCCCTGCGCCGCGCTTCCTGTCAGTCACACGCGCGACGAACTCGCGCTGGCTGCGAACCGTCTGCGGCTGGCGCTGGCGCACGCCGGCATTCGCCCGCTGCTTGCGCGCGCGGTGCTGGTGGAACCCGAAGACCTGAACCGCATCGCGGGCGCGGCGGGCAGCAAGGGCGCCGTGAATGGCTGGGCCGCCATGCGTCTTGCGTGCATGTTGCGCGCGGCGCACCCCGACGCCGACATCGATCTTGCGTGCGATCGTCACGGCGGCCGCACGCGCTACCGCGAGGAGCTGGCGCGCGCCTTCCCTGACGCCTTGGTGCGCGTGATGCAGGAGACCGAAGAGGCCAGCCATTACGAACTGCGCGAAGGCCGCGGCACGCTGCGCGTGCACTTCGAGGTGGAGGCCGACGCGCGGCACCTTCCGGTGGCGCTGTCGAGCATGACGGCCAAGTACCTGCGCGAACTTCGCATGGCGCGCCTGAACGCGTTCTTCGCGAAGTACAGGCCGGGCTTGGCCCCCACGGCGGGCTATGTGCAAGACGGGAAGCGGTTTCTGGCGGAAATCGAGCCGCTGCTGGCCCAGGTTGGCGTGGCGCGACAGACGCTGGTTCGCGCGGTTTAGGCCCAAGCGAAGGCTTTCGAAAGCCTTGACCGCCCCCCCTTCCTTTCCCTAACCTCCTCGATTCTCGGCTTTTGGCGCGATGGCTTCATCGCCGGCCGGGATTGAACCCTGCAACCGCAAGGAAAAGGCCCCGCCTCGGGGCACCGCGAGCACGCCATGGCCATTGATCTCACCAAGGTCCGCAACATCGGAATCTGCGCCCACATCGACGCCGGCAAGACCACGGTCACCGAGCGCATCCTGTTCTACACGGGCAAGATCCACAAGATGGGCGAGGTGCACGAGGGCACCGCCACCATGGACAGCCTCGAGGAAGAGCAGAAGCGCGGCATCACCATCCAGAGCGCCGCGACGACCTGCCCCTGGAACTGCAACGGCGTCGAGTACAAGGTGAACCTGATCGACACCCCGGGCCACGTGGACTTCACCATCGAGGTGGAGCGCTCGCTGCGCGTGCTCGACGGCGCGGTCGCCGTGTTCGACGGCAAGGAAGGCGTGGAAGCCCAGAGCGAGACCGTGTGGCGCCAGGCTGACCGCTATGGCGTGCCCCGTCTCTGCCTCATCAACAAGATGGACAAGATGGGCGGAGACTTCGACTACAGCTTCAACAGCATCAAGGCCCGCCTGGGCGCCAACGCCATCCCGGTGCAGTGCCCGGTGGGCAACGGCAACGACTTCAAGGGCGTGATCGACCTGATGCGCATGAAGGCGATGTACTGGGTGACCGAGGAGCAGGGCAACAACATCACCGAGGGCGAGATCCCGGCCGAGCACAAGGACAAGGCCGAGATGTACCGCGCGATGATGGTGGAGAAGATCTGCGAGCTGGACGACTCGCTGACCGAGAAGTTCCTCACCGACCCGAACACGATCACCGTGGACGAGCTCAAGAAGGCGCTGCGCAAGGGCACCATTGCCCTGAAGTGCTTCCCGGTCCTCTGCGGCAGCGCGCTGAAGTACGTGGGCGTGCAGAAGGTGCTCGACGCGGCCGTGGACTACCTGCCCTGCCCCACCGAGCGCAACGACGTGGAAGGCGTGGACCCGAAGGACTCGAAGGTCAAGATGACCCGTCCGCACAGCGACGCCGCGCCGTTCAGCGCGCTGGTGTTCAAGGTGGTCAGCGACGTGGCAGGCAACCTGACCTACCTGCGCGTCTACAGCGGCAAGCTGCAGAAGGGCATGCGCGTGCTCAACCCGGGCAACGGCAAGAAGGAGAACGTGAGCCGCCTGTACGAGATGCACGCGCAGAACCGCACCGCCTTGGACGAGACCGGCTGCGGCCAGATCGTGGCGGTCGTGGGCCTGAAGGACTCGTACACCGGCGACACGCTGTGCGATCCGGACAACCCGATCATCCTGGAGCGCATGACCTTCCCCGAGCCCGTGATCAGCATGAGCATCGAGCCGAACTCGGCCGATGACAAGAAGAAGCTGGGCGAGGCGCTCACCACCATCCGCCGCGAGGATCCGTCGTTCCGCTCGAACTACAACGAGGAGACCGGCCAGACCATCATCAGCGGCATGGGCGAGCTGCACCTGGAAATCATCAAGAACAAGCTGGTGCGCGACATGAAGGTGAACGTGACCGTGGGCAAGCCCCTCGTGGCCTACCGCGAGACGATCACCGGCAGCGCGAAGGACATCCGTGGCCTGTTCAAGAAGCAGACCGGTGGCCGCGGCCAGTTCGGCGACGCCGTGGTGAGCGTGAGCCCGATCACCAAGGAGGAGGCCGAGGCGCAGGAGCTGGAGATGAAGGACGGCGTGGTGTTCGAGGACAAGATTTCGGGCGGCGTGATTCCGCGCGAGTTCATCCCGAGCGTGGAGTACGGCGTACGCCAGGCCTGCGCGAGCGGCATCCTGGGCGGCTACCCCGTGATCAACGTGAAGGTCGACCTGGTGTACGGCAGCTACCACGACGTCGACTCGAGCCAGATCGCCTTCGAGCAGGCTGGTGCGCTGGCCGTGCGCGAGGCGTGCACCCGCGCGGGCCTGTCGCTGCTCGAGCCCATCATGAAGCTCGTGGTGACGACTCCCGACGAGTTCTTCGGCAACGTGGCCGGCGACCTCGCCAGCCGCCGCGGCCAGATCGTGGACAGCGAGCAGCGCGGGGTGACGCGCCTCATCACCGCCGAGGTGCCACTGAGCGAGCTGTTCGGCTACACCACCACGCTGCGCAGCATGACCCAGGGTCGCGCGAGCAGCTCGATGGAGCCGTGCACCTACCGCATCATGCCGGACCGCCTGAAGGACGAAGTGCTGGCGAAGGCCTGAGGCTTCGAGAGTCAGGATCGATTGAAACCGCAGGGCCCGTCCGAATGGACGGGCCCTTTCCTTTGATGGCGCATACCCTCGCACCGATGTCCGCGATCGCCGCCCATGACCTCGAGCGCTTCATGCGCCTCGCCGCGCGCCTGGCCGTGCGCGGCCACGGACATGTGGAACCGAACCCCATGGTCGGGTGCGTGGTGCTGGACCGTGACGGCACGTTCGTGGGCTGGGGGTATCACCGGAAGATCGGCGGCGCGCACGCCGAGGTGGAGGCGCTGAAGCGCGCGGGCGCCAAGGCGCGCGGCGGCACGGCGATCGTGACGCTGGAGCCCTGCACGCACCACGGCCGCACGCCGCCGTGCGTGGAGGCGCTGCGCACGTCGGGTGTGGCGCGCGTGGTGTTCGGCGAGCGCGATCCGCACCCGCAGGCACAGGGCGGCGAGGCGTGGCTGCGCGGCGCGGGCATCGCGTGCGAGCAGCTCTCGCTGCCCGAGACGCGCGAACTCAACGCGCCCTTCGTGAAGCGCGTCACCACCGCGCTGCCGTGGGTGATCGCCAAGTGGGCACAGACCGTCGACGGCCGCATCGCCACGCGCAGCCATGACAGCAAGTGGATCAGTTGCGAGCGAAGCCGCGCCATGGTGCACCGCGAGCGCGGCCGCGTGGACGCCATCCTGACCGGCATCGGCACCGTGATGCGTGATGACCCCCTCCTGACTTGCCGCAGCGGCCGACCGCGCCGCAACGCCGTGCGCGTGATCGTGGACCCCGAGCTCTCCCTGCCGCTCGATCGCCAGGTGGTACGGACAGCGCGCGAGCATCGCACCGTCGTGACCACGCTTCCGAAGGCTTTCGGCGAGAAGAGCGAGCACCGTCGCGCGCTCGGCGATCTGGGCGTGGGCTGCATGAAGCAGCACAGCGACTTCAAGGGATTGCTCGAGTCGCTGCGCCGCGAGTTCGACGTGAGCAACGTGCTGGTGGAGGCGGGAGGCGGCCTCACGGGCGCGCTGCTGCGCGAGGGACTGATCGACGAGGCGTGGGTGTTCGTGGGCCCGCGCCTGCTTGCCGACGAGGAAGCCTTCGGCCCGGCGCGCGGCTTCACCACCGCGCGCATCGTGGATGGCCACGCGATGCGGTTGCTCTCGGCGCGCCGGCGCGGACCCGACGCGCTGCTGCACTACCGCTTCGGCGCGTGATCGCCGGGCTCGATAGGCATCGAAAGACTTGAGGGGAACACGCGAGCGGGGCTGTCACCCTCGCGGAGCGCCCAGCCTCCATCGGGAAGCCGCCAGAGCGTGACCTGTCGCTGTGAGCCATCGGTGCGAGAGACCTGCATGCTGCCGACCCGCCATTCGTCGCGGGGCAGGTCACCCGCGATGGCGTTGGCGCGCACCTCGCAGAGCGATCGCAGGAGTTCGCGCACGGATCGATCGTCGATCGGTTCAGGAGCGCCCTGCTCGGGAACGCGTGACCAGACGCCGAGATCGCGACGGAGATGAAGTCGTTGCCGTCCCTCGGTGTCGAGCATGCGGAGCGCCACGATGTCCTCGGCGGGCACTTCACTCACGCGCGGATCGATGAACGCTCCGGCGGGAAGCAGGACGCCCGCGAGCTGGCGAGCCTCGACCGACACCACCGGCGGCCGGCCCACCTGCCGTGCGAAGATCGCGCCCACGCCGGAGTCGGCGCCGAACTGCACGCTCTCCTCGCGCGCCTGGCCGCGCGCCGGATCCATGGTGCGGATCGCCACCTCGGCCGACGGCGCGGCAAGACCATGCACCGCGCCGTCACCCGCGTCGGCCTGCACCTGGCCGGCGTGGCGCAGACGCGCCGCGGACTGCAGGAAGGTGGCGATCGCGGCCTCGTCGGCTCGGCACGCGAACGGCTCAGTCATGCGCCAGCCGCCGGCCCCACGCTCGATCACCATCGTTCCCCCCTGCGGGCCTGGCGTCACGATGCGGATGCGATCGCTGTCCGCACCGGCGAGTTCGAAGAGACGGTCGTCGCGCAGCGATCCGACCGCAGCGGCCAGGGCCTGTCGACGAAGTTCGGGCGGACAGGGTCCAGCGACTCCCGATCGCTCCTCGCCGATCCACGCGAGACCGGCTGGATGATCCAGACCGATCCGGAAGCGCGCCAGCCTTTCCTTGCCGGAGCCAAGTTCCAGCGCGAGTTCGGATTCGGCCAGCCCTGCGTTCGCGGGCGCCTGCTGGAGGGCCATGCGATAGGCGGGCGCCACATCACTCGCCGTGGCAAGCAGCATGCGGATGGCCGCGGGATCGGATGGATGCTCGTAGGGTTCGACCTGCCGCCAGAGATCGCCGCGACGCTCGTATCGAAGCGTTCCGCGCGGCGACACCAGCGCGATCATGTCGATCCGATCCGGGGAGAGCCTCTGGAACGGCTCGCGAAACGCACGCTCCTGTGAGGCGCGCCACCATGCGCCAAGCGCGAGACTGGCCATGATCATGAGGATCGGCAGCGACCATCGACGCCACGACTTCATGCTCGCCTCCCAAGTGCACGCAGGCCCCATGGCGCGAGCAGCATGACGAGCGCCGGCAGCCACGCGACGACGAGGGCGCGACGCGCAAGGCCCGCGCCGCTCTCCTGCACACCTGCAGCGGAGGATGCATCGCCCGCCAGCCAGCGCACCACCGCGACAAACAGGTCGCGATTGCCGGGATGCGACAGCGCGCCACGCGCATCCGCCACCCCCGCGCTGGAACTGAGTGCCCACGCGACGCCGCCCGCGAGCGCGACGCGTCGATCCTCGCCCGCGGCAAGCGCCAGCACCGGCACACACTGCTCGGCACGCAGTCCCCTTCCATCGGGCACGCGATCCGTCCCCTTGGAGATCACGCGAGGATCCTCCTCGATCCACGTCGCGGAGCCCGGCTCGATGCATGCCACGGTCTCCGCCTGCCATGCGCCGGCCGAGCGCACCTCCAGCGGCATGGGCAGCGGCCACGAGACCCTTCCACGCAAGGCGCGTGACACCGGATGATCGCCGCGTACGACGCGATCCATCGTGGTGCGGAGCTGACGATCGCTCTCGGATCGCGCCGCGAGTTCCACCACCATCGCGCCGGTTCGCGCCTGCAGGCCCTGGGCTCGCAGCACATCCGCCCAAGGATCCTGCAAGCCCATCGCGGCCGCCACGCTTGGCGCGGCCAGCACGAGGACGGGCTCGCCGTCACGAAGCAGTCGCTGCGCCGCCTCGAGCAGCGCCTTCTCAGGCGCATCGGGTTCGACCGAACGACGTTCCATCGGCGGCACCACGATCCACACGCGCGTGCGCGCGTCACGCACGGACGGACGCGGAGCCTGTGCGGGATTCCACGCCTCCACGCGCATGCGGGCACCGCGCAACGCATCGGCCACAAGCGCGAAGTCGCCGCCACCCGACGTCGCCTCGAGCGGCGAACGCTGTCCCGCGTGCACGAACACCGCAGCGGCGCGCGGGGCGCCCTGCGCCGCGGCCAGCGTGGAAGCCAGCGCCTCGTCGGCCGCAAGCGTTCCCTCGACCAGACGCCATGCGGGGACCGCGGCGCATCCGTGTGCGGTCGTGACCACCACCACCGGAGGTGCTCGGAGCGCGGCCGCGACCTCGGTCAGCCGCAGTGGAGGAAGGCGATCGATCTGGTCCTGCGAAGTCCGGCACGCATCGGAGAGCGCGCCCATGCGACGGGCCGCATCGCGAAGTTCGCGTGTGCTGCCCGGACCCCCGACCGCGTCAGCTCCCTGCCGCAGCAGTTTCGCCCACACGCCGAGTTCACCGGCCAGCGCTCGACCCGCACCCTCGACATCGCCGATCGGACGCTCGGGCGACGCGGCCGCGGCGGTCTGGAACGCCTGGATCCAGGACGCGCCCTCCGCACCTGCCCGCTGAAGCGCGGCGGCCAGCGCGCCCAGATTGTTGGCGGCCAGATCCCCGGCGGCGCGCCGCGCCGCGGCCTGCTGGCACGCCCCCGCGAGTTCCGAGGAAGCGCACACGCGCTCGAGCGCACCCACCCCATCCTGGAACGCACGGCGCCACGCCTCGGACGGCTCGTGCTCGGATGCGGCGATCACCTCAAGCGCGCGCGCCGCGGAGCCCGACTGCTGCGGATCCAGCACGTCGATCTCCTCCCATGTCGTGGCCGGATCGATCGCCGCCGCGCGCCGCACGGTCTGTCGAGCCGCCGCAAGCGCGGATTCTCCCAATCCACCGGGGTGCATCAGCGTGAACCGAACCGGTCCCTTCGCCGCGCGCATCGCCTGCGCGAGCGTTTCACTCGCAGGCTGTCGAAACAGTCCATGTAGATCAAGACGCGAGGGCTGCGCCCCCGGACCTCGCAACGCGATCGCGCAGATCACGACGCTCGAGATGCCAAGCACCAGCGCAAGACAGCGCTGACGCCACGCGGCGGCGCGTTCGGAATCGCGCGCGGTGTCGGCCCACCGGGCCGCAATCCACACGAATCCGGCCCACGCACCGGCGAGCGCCAGACCGCCGCCCAGATCCACCAAGCCATCGATCGCCGACTGCGCGCGGCGGATGGGATCCATCGCGAAGCCGGCCGCGGCGATCCAAGGATCCCCGATCACCTGCAGCGAACGGGCCGCGAGCGTCCAGAGTCCCACCAGCAGCATCGCGACCGCGGTCGCCGCAAGACCGGACCGGGTGATCACGCCCGCAAGAAGGCCCACCGCACCGCCCGACGCGCCCACAAGGATCAGGCCAATCACGCCAGAGAGTGTCGCGGCCGCGTCCACCGAGCCTGCCATCGCCTCCGCGAGCGCCTGCAGCGGAAGTCCCACCGAGAGAATGGTCGCGACCACGATCATCGCGACACCCTTCGCCCACAGCACGCCGGCGGGCCGATCCGGCGCCGCAAGGATGAGATCCCACGTGCCGTGTCGCCGCTCGCTCGCGACACTCGCCGCACCGATCAGGGCGCAGGCCACCAGCACACACCATGCCGCGATCGAGATCGATGGCCCGAGATCGGCCTGCGCGGCGACGCTTCCGCTCGACACCACCAGCGGCACACCGCTCAGCAGCGCGATCGCCGCACCGATGGACCACGCCCGAACGCCTTGCAGCGAGCGGCGCACTTCACGAACGAGCGTGGCTCGCGTCGCGCTCATGCGGGCTCCTCGCCAAGGCGCCGGAAGGCCTCCTCCAGCGGGCCATGCTCGAGATCCAGCCGACGGATGGCCACACCATCACGCGCCAAGCCCTGCGCCACGCGGCCGCGCACCTCGGGCGTGACCGAGCCCTCGGCCACGATGGCTGTCCACGGAGCGTCCGGACACGCGACACGACGCGAGATCCGAAGTCCACACTCCAGCAGCGCGCTCTCGGCCCGCACCGGATCGTCCACCTCGAGTTCCAGTCGTGCGCTCACGCCAAGCGCGTGCCGCACCTCGCCGGGCGTGCCCGTGGAGATGACGCGCCCGCGATCCAGCACCACAAGACGGTCGCACAAGGCCTCGACCTCCGCCAGGACATGCGTGCTCAGCAGGACCGTCACGCGCCCCTTCAGCGATTGCAGCAGGCCTCGGAATGCGAGCACCTGCGCGGGATCGAGGCCCGCGGTCGGCTCGTCGAGCACGAGCAGCAGCGGATCGTGCGCCAAGGCCGAAGCCAGCCCCACGCGCTGACGGAAGCCTCGGCTCAGGGCGCCGCAGGCGCGATGACGCACCTCGCCCAGATCACATAGCGCAATCGCCTCATCGACCGATCGCTTCAACGGCGCACCCGACCAGCCGTGCATGCCGGCGCTCCAGGCGACGAACTGCTCCACCGTGGCGTCCGGATGCAGGGGCGCCCGCTCCGGGAGCCAGCCGATGCCCTGACGCCCGGCCTCGCGCCACACGTCAAGGCCGTTCACCCGGACGCGGCCCGCATCCGGAGGAAGCACCCCGACGACCATGCGCAACGTGGTGCTCTTGCCAGCGCCGTTGGGACCGAGAAAACCGCAGATGGAGCCCGTGGCGACATCCAGATCCACGCCATTCACGGCATTTCGGGAGCCGAATCGCTTGACCAGGCCTTCGGCTTGAAGCATGGGTCTCTCGGAGGCCGATGAGTGTACGGAACAATCGACCGCCGCACCCCTAGACTCCCCGAGCATGGCACAAGACACCCGCGAACCCGGCACCTTCGACGCAGCGACCCTGCTGCAGGAAATCGCCGACGGCATCGGGGTGGTGGACGCGTCGGGTGAGATCCTGTGGATGAGCGGACGCCTGGTCACGCAGGATCCCGAGACGCTGCGCAAGTTCGCCGACGCCGCGCGCGAGAGCCTTCGCGAGCCTTCGAACGGACGACGCACGCAGTTGAAGCGCTTCCGCGCGCAAGGCCGCAGCTTCGAGGTCACGGTGTCGGCCATGGGCCCCTCGCCCGAACGCGCGCTGGCGATCCTCGTGAACGTGTCGAATCGCCAGCGGCTGCTGGATCGCGTGGAGGCAATCGACGCGGCCGGTGCGTCGCTGCTTGACCTGGACGCCGTGATCGTGAACCCGCTGAACGTGGCGGAACGCCTGAAGCTGATCGAGGGTCGCATCGAGCATGGATTCCGCGACCTCTTCGGCGCTGCGAACTTCGAGGTCCGACTGCTCGATCGCAAGAGCCGCGTGCTGGAACTCGTGATTCATCGCGGCATCGAGCCGCTGCCCATCGGGAAGCAGATGAAGGCGGAGCCGGAAGGCCACGGCATCACGGGATGGGTCGCGACGACCGGCGAGAGCGTGCTCTGCCGCGATCCGCAGCATGACACGCGTTACATGCCCGGCCTGCCGGGATGCCGCAGCGCTCTCACCGCGCCGCTGCTGCTGCATGACCGAGTGGTCGGCACCGCGAATCTGGAGAGCGGCGATCCACGCGCCTTCGAGGAGGAGGATCGCCTCCTGCTCGAGCTCTACGGTCGCTACATCGCGATGGCGCTCAACATCCTCGACATGCTGATCGTGGAGCGCTACACCACGAACCAGCGCGTGAGTGGCAGCGTGCGCGAGGAGATCGCGGTCCCCGTGCGCAACGTGCGCGAATCGGTCGACGCGCTCAAGGCGCTCGTGGCCGACAGCCCCGCGACGGAGACGCTGAAGCGGCTGGACACGCACCTCGGCACGCTGGAATCCAGGATCCAGGCGGCGTCCGAAGGCTTCCGTGGCGTGCTTGGCGTGGACCGCGTGGAGAGGGGCTCGGGCGAAGCGGGACTGCTCGTGGGCCGACGCGTGCTGGTGGCCGACGACGAGGCGGGCATCCGCGAGGCGATCCTGACGATCCTGGGCCAGCATGGCGCGAAGGTCTCGATCTTCGCCACGGGAGGCGAGGCGCTGCAGGCGCTTGCCGACGCGAAGGCGAAGGGTGAACCCTTCGAAATGGTGCTGTCCGACGTGCGCATGCCCGATCGCAACGGATACGAGATCTTCCGCGCCGCGAAGGACTGCGATCCCGACATGCCGGTGATCCTGATGACGGGCTTCGGCTACGACCCGCACCACAGCATCGTGCGATCCAGCCAGGAGGGCCTGCACTGCTTCCTCTTCAAGCCCTTTCAGGCGCAGCAACTGCTGGACGAGGTGCGCAAGGCGCTCACGGAGCCGCCGCCGACACCCGCCGCGTGACGCGCCTCAGGCGCGGTCCGCGACGAGCACGCGATCGAGGCCTTCGTGATCCCGATCGACCGACACGAAGCGCAACCCCTCGCACGACTCGACCAGACGACGCGCACTCGCACCCTGCGACGCCGCGATCTCCACCAGCAGGCGCCCACCTGAGCGCAGCCATCGTGCCGCGCCGCGAACGAGCGGTTCCACCACGCGCAGTCCGTCGGGGCCGCCGCGCAGGGCCGTGGGCGGTTCATGGTCGCGCACATTGGGGGCGCAGGCCGCGAACTCCGCGTCGGAGATGTAGGGCGGATTCGCCAGCAGCAGATCGAAGGTGCCTGCCTCGTCCGCGTGCAGCGGCGCATGCAGATCACCGACCCGAAATTCGATTCGATCACGCACGCCATGCCGCTCGGCGTTTCGAACGGCGAGATCCACCGCAGCGGGCACCAGATCGGTGGCGACCACGCGTGCATCCACCGGTGTCACGGGCGGCTCCATCGTGCCGCGACGCGGCGTGACGAGCGCGGCGACCACGCTGACGGCCACGCAGCCTGAACCGGTGCACAGGTCCAGCGCGCGCACCGCACCCGCCTGCGCGCGCGCCCACGCCACGGCGAGCTCGACCAGCGTCTCGGTCGCGGGCCGTGGAATCAAGGTGCTTCGATCCACGAAGAACGGGCGGGCATGGAACCATGTCTCCCCCACCAGGTACTGCACCGGCTCCTGCTGCCCTGCGCGCTTCACCAGTTCGCGAAGCCGGGCCAGTTCCGTGAGCGACGCCGGACGATCCACCTCCATGTAGAGACGCGTGCGTTCGCAACCCAGCACATGACCAAGCAGCAGTTCCGCACAGACGCGCGGAGCGTCCACCGAACGCTCCGTCAGGAAACCGGTGATCCATGGCAGCAGACGACGCGTGGTCCAGGGGCCTTCTGTCCTCGCGGCGTCCGCTCTTGGCATGCGTTCAGTCTAGGTTCAGTCCACGCGAGGCTTCGCATGGACAACGGTTTCCGCACCCGTCCGCATGCGCAAAACGGCTATCATCGCCGCCCCGAAGGAGGACCTGAAAACCGATGTCCGAAGTGCTCTCCATCCTTGATCGTGTCGCAGGCGTGGCTCGAAACAGCGGATGTTTCGGCGACGTCGATCTTCGTGGAGCCGCACTCCGGTGCGCCGCCAAAGCGGCCGCCGCCGAGGCGTGGTACTCGGTGCAGCACGAGGCGGGTGGCTGGTGCGTGAGCCTCTCGACCGCGGATCGCTGGCTCAGCGAGAGCATCGAGACCGATCTCCTGCACTTCGGTGACCCGATCGAGGAACTCATCGAGGAGGAACTCGTCGAGCTGGGGGGCCACGGTTCGGTGCCCCCGCCGAAGCACTTCCGCGCCGACGATCGCAGCTACGTGTTCGTGAGCCGCGTGCCCGACGCCGACGGCGACGCGAATCACGTCGCGGGACTGGTCGGCAAGTGGCTGCTGGCGTACGAGGCCGCCTTCCGCAATCTGGGCGACATGAGCGGAGCCGACGAGGAATAGCGTGCCGCGCAAGGTCCTCATGCTGGGCTGGGAATTCCCCCCGTTCATCTCGGGAGGACTTGGCACGGCGTGCTTTGGCCTGACGAGGGCGCTCGATCGCCGCGAGTGCGACGTGACCTTCGTGCTGCCCAAGCATGTCGACTCGGGATTCGCGAGTCACGTGAACCTGGTCAGCCCCGCGTCCACTCTGGCACATCCATCACTTCCACCTCCCGAGGCCGTGTGCAAGGTCCGCGAAGCGTACCTCACCGGGCCTTTGCCGCGCGCCGCGGAGGTCCTGGAAATGATCCAGCGCAACCTGCACCGCGTGACCACGCTCGGCCTTCCCATGACGGCGCCAGCGCCCTATAGCAGCTCATTGCCGCACACGCTGGTGCGTCTGGCGCTCGAGAGCGCCACCGTGCGCCGCGTGCTGAGGCTTCCCGATCACATTCCAGCCGAGCTTCGAACCCAGTTGCTCATCGAGATCGCCGTGCAGGAGGCGGTGCCCGAGTCCGCGGGCCGGGGCGCGGAAATGTTCCACGCACGCACCAGCGACTATGGTGGAGACCTGATCGCCGAGAGCGAACGCTATGCGCGCTTCTGCGTGGCGGCGGCTCGCGACCTGCAGTTCGACGTGATCCACGCGCATGACTGGCTGACCTATCCGGCCGGTCTGGCATTGGCGCGCATGAGCGGCAAGCCGCTGGTGGTGCACGTACACAGCACCGAGTTCGACCGCAGCGGCGAGCACGTGAACCAGCCGCTCTACAACATCGAACGCCGTGGGATGCATGGCGCCGTGCGCGTGATCACGGTGAGCATGCTCACGCGCAACCTGTGCGTGAACCGCTACGGCGTGAACCCCGACAAGATCGACGTGGTCTACAACGGCGTCGATCTGGACCCAAGGGCCGCGGGCATAGAGCCGATCAAGCAGAGCGAGAAGGTGGTGCTCTACTTTGGCCGCATCACCATGCAGAAGGGCCCGGAGTACTTCATCGCGGCGGCCAAGCGCGTGCTCGACGTGATGGACGGCGTGAAGTTCGTGGTGGCCGGCAACGGCGACCAGGCGCAGCGCATGATCGAGATGGCCGCGGCGATGGGCATCGGCAACAAGGTGCTGTTCACCGGCTTCCTGCGCGGCAAGGACATCCAGAAGGTGTTCGGCATCGCCGACCTGTACGTGATGCCCAGCGTGAGCGAGCCCTTCGGCATCGCGCCACTGGAGGCGATGGGACACAAGGTGCCGGTGATCATCAGCCGTCAGAGCGGCGTGGGCGAGATCCTGACCAACGTGCTGAAGTGCGACTTCTGGGATGTCGACGACATGGCCAACAAGATCGTGGCCGTGCTGCGCCACCCCCCGCTGCAGCGCACGCTGCGCGACAGCGGCTACTTCGAGGTGCGCGGCATCACGTGGGATGGCGCCGCGGCGAAGGTCGAGTCGGTCTACGACCGCGCGATGGCGGCAGTGAATCGGCGCTAGGACGCGCGGGGAGGGTTGATTCCAAGGGCTCGCTGCATGGTGCCCCGATGAGGAACCGCGGGGGACACCACACTAGAATCGCCTGTCCCATGGGCTTCTTCTCCAAGCGCAAGAACGGCGTCGCGACCGCGGCAGCCCCGACCACTTCCGTCGACCCGTCGCTGGAGGCGCTGATCCACGCGAAGGGCCTCGACCTGCTCAACCGTGCGCGCAACAACGCCAAGGGCATGCTGAGCGCGGCGTTCTGGTCCGACAAGCTCATGGAGTGGAGCATGAAGGACGAGGCCTTCAAGGTGCAACTCTTCCGCTTCGTGGACGCCTTCCCCATGCTGAAGACGCCCGACGCCGTGCACGAGCATCTGGTCGACTACCTGACGCAGCCGGGCGTGAAGGCGCCACCGGGACTCGATCTCGGCCTGAAGGCGGGCGGCCTGGCGAAGGGCCTGATGACGAAGACGGTGAGCGGCCAGATCACCGGCATGGCGGGCAAGTTCATCGCCGGCACCGACGCCGCGAGCGCGCTGCCCATGCTTCGCAAGATGTGGGACGAAGGTCTCGCCTTCAGCGTGGACCTGCTCGGCGAGGCCTGCGTGAGCGACGAGGAAGCCGCGGCGTACCAGAAGAAGTACCTCGACCTGATCCAGAACCTGCCGTCGCAGGTTGCCAGCTGGCCCGCGAACGCGCGCCTGGAGAGCGACCATCTCGGCGCCATCCCGCGCGTGAACGTGAGCATCAAGATCAGCTCGCTGCACGCGCGCACCGATCCGATCGACACCGAAGGCTCGATCCGCGGGCTCATGAACGGCCTGCGGCCCATCCTTCGCGCGGCGCACGAGCGCGGCGTGCTGATCAACTTCGACATGGAGCAGTTCGCGCTGAAGGACCTCACCCTCGAGCTCTTCATGCGCTGCTGCGAGGAGATCCCCTTCATTGCGGGTCTGGCCATGCAGGCCTATCTGAAGAGCGGCGACGACGACGCGCGCCGCATCGTGGAGTGGAGCAGGCGCACCGGCCGTGTGGTGACCGTGCGACTCGTGAAGGGCGCCTACTGGGACTACGAGACCATCCACGCCGAGCAGCAGGGCTGGCCCTGCCCCGTGTGGCCGAAGAAGGCGCTCACCGACGCGTGCTTCGAGCGCATGCAGCGCATCTTCCTGGAGAGCACGCCGAAACGCGCCGGTGAGGGCGGCGTGAAGCTGGCGCTCGGCAGTCACAACGCGCGAAGCATCGCGGCCACGCTGGCCACCGCCGAGCGACTGGGCCTGCCGCCGAGCGCGGTCGAGCTGCAGATGCTGCACGGCATGGCCGACCAGCTCAAGGGCGCGGCGGCCGAACTGGGCCTGCGCGTGCGCGAGTACGTGCCGGTGGGCGAGATGATTCCTGGCATGGCGTACCTGGTGCGCCGCCTGCTCGAGAACACGAGCAACGAGAGCTGGCTGAAGGCAGGCTTCATGGACAACGCCGACGCGTCGGCGCTGCTCGCGAGCCCGCACATGGCGACCACTCCGAGCGACGCGGCCGGCGTCGCCGAGCGCCACCGACTGAGCGTGGCACACCCCGAGGTGGGTGACGGCAAGCCGTTCTTCACCGAGCCGATGCGTGACTTCTCCAAGTCGCCCACGCGCGAGACCTATGCGAAGGCCGTCGCTGCCGCGCGCATGCCGACCGTGTCGAACGACGGCACCGTGCACCAGGCGCGCGACGCCGTCACGCTGCTCTCGAAGAGCTTCGCAAGCTGGCGCGAGGTGCCCGTGACCGAACGCGCCCTCGTGCTCGTGAAGGCCGCCGCCGCCATGCGTGCGCGCCGCGACGAGCTGAGCGCCGTGATCATCCGAGAGAGCGGCAAGACCTGGCGCGAGGCCGACGGCGACGTGTGCGAGGCGATCGACTTCTGCGAGTACTACGCACGCGAGGCCGCGCCGCTGTTCGAGCGCCGTCGACTGGGCCGCTTCGTGGGCGAGCTCGACGAGGTCATGCACGAGCCGCGCGGCGTGTGCGTGGTGATCAGCCCGTGGAACTTCCCGCTGGCGATCTGCTGCGGCATGACCGTCGCGGCGCTCGTGACCGGCAACACCGTGCTGGTGAAACCTGCGGAACAGACCCCCGCGATCGCGAAGATGCTGTGCGAGATCCTGTGGGCGGCGGGCGCTCCGCGTGACGCGCTCGCCTTCCTGCCGGGTCAGGGCGAAACCGTGGGCGCGGCGCTGGTGCGAGATCCACGCGTGGCGCTGGTGGCCTTCACCGGCAGCAAGGCCGTGGGCCTCGACATCGTGAAGGCCTGCGCCGAGGTGGCCGACGGCCAGCACTTCGTGAAGCATGTCGTGTGCGAGATGGGCGGCAAGAACGCCGTCATCATCGACGCAAGCGCCGATCTGGACGAGGCGGTGCTGGCGGTTCGCCAGAGCGCCTTTGGCTTCAGCGGCCAGAAGTGCTCCGCATGCAGCCGCGTGATCGTGGTGGAGAGCGCGCACGACCAGTTCCTGCACCGCATCGTGGAAGCCACGCGCTGCCTGACCGTGGGCGACCCCACGCTTCCCGGCACCGACATCGGCCCGGTGATCGACGCCGAGGCCGCCGCGCGCATCCGCAGCTTCATCGAGATCGGCGCGAAGGAGGGCAAGCTCGAACTGCAGCTGCCGGTGCCGGAAGGCCTTGAGGCCAGGGTCGGCAAGCCGTACGTGGGCCCCACCATCATCAGCGGCATCCGCGCCGAACATCGCCTGGCCAATGACGAGATCTTCGGCCCGGTGCTTGCGGTGATCAAGGTGAAGGACTTCGATGAGGCGCTGGCTGTGGCCAACGGCACCGCCTACAAGCTCACCGGCGGCATCTTCAGCCGCAAGCCGGCGCATCTTGAACGCGCCAAGCGCGAGTTCCGTGTGGGCAACCTGTATCTCAACCGCGGCATCACGGGCGCACTGGTGGGCCGACAGCCCTTCGGTGGCTTCGGCATGAGCGGCCTTGGAAGCAAGGCGGGCGGTGCCGGGTATCTCGAGCACTTCGTGGTGCCTCGCGCGCTGTGCGAGAACACCATGCGCCGTGGCTTCGCGCCTGGGCTCGAGTGACCATACGGCGCAGTGCGCGCCGATCGCTCAGCGCACCGCCGCCGCTCCGGCGCCCGCTGCAGCGAGTGATCCGCACGCGCCGCGAAAGCGGTCGAGCAGCCGGTAGCCGATCGCCTCAGCCACGTGCTCCGGGCGGATGCCGCCGCTGCCCTCCAGATCCGCCACCGTCCGCGCGACTCGGCGCACCTTGTCGAATGCCCGAGCGCTGAGACCGAGTTCCGCCATCGCCTGTCGCAGGAGGTCGCGTGATGCCGCATCCAGCGGAGCCGCCGCATCGAGCGCAGCACCCGACAGCGCCGCATTCGAGATCTCCCCCTGCCGCCGGCGACTGCGCTCGCGTGCCTCGAGCACCCGCGACCGAAGCGACGCGGTGGTCTCGACGGGCTTGCGTGCCACCAGCGCATCGAATGGAACCGCGGCCACCTCGACATGCAGATCGATGCGATCGATCACCGGGCCGCTGAGACGCTCGAGATAGCGGTCCATCGCGCTGGATCCACCCACGCGCAGATCACCGCGCGCCGTCGGATTCATCGCCGCCACCAGCAGCGCACGTGCGGGAAACTTCGCCGCCCCACGCGCCCGACTGACCGTCACGAAGCCGTCCTCGAGCGGCTCACGCAGCGCCTCGAGCACGCTGCGCGGAAACTCGGCCACCTCATCGAGAAACAGCACGCCGCCATGCGCCAGGCTCACTTCGCCCGGCCTCGGCACGCTTCCACCACCGACCATCGCGGCGGCGCTCGCAGTGTGATGCGGACATCGCACGGGCCGGCGCACAAGCAGCCCCCCGCCCGGCGGCAGCGATCCGGCGCAGGAGTGGATGCGAGTGGCTTCCATCCGCTCGGTCAGGCTCATGGGAGGCAGGAGGCCAGGCAGTGCGCGCGCCATGAGGGTTTTGCCACTGCCCGCGGGACCGATCATCAGCAGGTTGTGCATGCCCGCAGCGGCCACGCACATCGCCCGTCGTGCCCCCATCTGGCCACGAACGCGCTCGAAGTCGACGTCGGGCTCGGGATCGGCGATGGTCGCCGCAAGGGCACCCGCCGTGACACCCGCGTCGGTGCCCCCGAGAACCCCGAGCGCCTGCTGCAGCGACTCCACACCGACCGCCTGCACGCCCTCGACCGCGCCGGCTTCAGCCAGATTCTCCCGCGCGACCATCACGCGCTGGAATCCAGCCTCGCGTGCCAGGATGGCAAGACAGATTGCGCCCCGCACCGGTCGCACGCGACCATCCAGAGCCAGTTCGCCCGCGATCAACCACCGATCCAGTCCATCCGCGCTGCCCCGACCGCGTCGGAGCGCGCCACCAGCCACGAGCACCGACAGCGCCATGGGCAGGTCGAACGCGGGCCCCTCCTTCCGCAGGTCCGCGGGGGCGAGATTGATCGTGATGCGTCCACCCGGCCACGCGAATCCGGCGTTGGCCACCGCGGTCTGCACGCGATCGATGGCCTCGCGCACCGCGACATCCGGTAACCCAACCAGCGTGGTGCGCGGAAGTCCCTGCCCGCTGAGATCGACCTCGACCTCGCACGGCACTGCCTCGATGCCACGCAACGCGAATCCATGCACGCGAACGCTCATGCGGACATCCTGCATACGGCCGAGACCGTCGATCGCGATCGATGCCTTTTTTCCTGCCGATTCGGCAGCACATGCGCGGCTTGCGGCAAGACATGCGGCCGCGTGGACTTGCGCGAATCCAGGGACCTGCATCTGGATCGCTCCCGACAGCATGCCAAGCCTTGCCCAACCCGGTCCCCCTCCTATCGTTCTGCGCAACATGCGACACAGCTTCATCGCCTCCTGGAACAACCTGAAGACTGCCCTGCTTCTCGGTGGCCTCTTCGCTCTCTTTGTGGCCGTTGGCTCGCTTTGGGGCCGCGACGGCATGGTCTTTGCCGCGATCCTTGGCGTCCTCACCAATCTGGGCGCGTGGTGGTTCAGCGATCGGATCGCGATCGCCGCCATGCAGGGCCAAGCGGTCGACGAATCCACGGCGCCGCAACTTGTGCGCATGGTGCGAGACCTCGCCGAGTGCGCCCAGTTGCCGATGCCACGTGTGTTCATCTGCCCGCATGACGCGCCGAACGCCTTCGCCACTGGCCGAAGCCCCCGGCATGCCGCGGTGGCCGTCACGCAGGGCGCGCTGCGCCTGCTGGACGAGCGAGAACTGCGCGGCGTGATGGCCCACGAACTCGCGCATGTACGCAACCGCGACACGCTGATCAGTTCGGTGGCCGCCACGATCGCCGGCGTTTTCAGCACCGTCGCACAGTGGGCCTTCCTGTTCGGCGGCTCGCGTGATCGCGAGGGTGGTCATCCGCTTGCAGGCCTGCTGGTCATCCTGCTCTCGGCGATCGCGGCCGCCCTGCTGAAGGCCATGATCAGCCGAAGTCGCGAATTCGTGGCCGACGCGGACGGCGCCGCGATCGCGGGCTCGCCTGACGGCCTCATCAGCGCCCTGCAACGCCTCGATGCGGCCGCGGCGCGCATCCCGATGCACAATCCGCACCCCAACATGAACAACATGTTCATCGTGGAACCCTTCGTGGGCGAGACCCTGACGCGAATGTTCGCCAGCCACCCGCCCACCGAAGCGCGTGTGCGCGCGCTGCAAACCGGTGCCGTGGCCTGACACACCGCGGAATGCGTCGTTGGTACAAGTAGACTCGCGGGATGCCCCGCGTGATTCTGGCCTGCGATCCTGGTGAGCGACGCGACGCCGTGCAGGCCTCGCTGGTGGCGGCCGCCATGCAGGTCACGCTTTCCGGTCACGCCGAAGACGCCGCGCATCTGGCGCGTTCCCTGCATGCGGACGCGCTGGTGCTGCTCGATGCACCCGGCTGCGACGCGCTTGTGATCACGCAAACACTCCGTCACGACACCGCGCTGCATGCCTGCATGATCGTGACCGTGGCACTGCGCGACCGGCACGCGGCACTGATGCGTGCGGGCGCGGATCACGCGATGGGTTCGGGCACCACCGCCGACGAGGTGGCCGAGGCCGTCCTCGGCCGACTGCAACGACGGGACCAGCTGCTCGATGTCGGCGCCGCCGACGCGCGCCGTCGCTCCGCCGACAGCATGGTCGAGGCGATCGCCGGTCGCGGCTCGCTTCGAGGCGTGATCGCGCTGCGCGTGGAACGGATGCCGGAACTAGCCGCCGCGCTGGGCAACGACGGCGCGCTCATGCTTCGCGGACAGCTGCGGGAACGACTCGCGCCGCTGCTGCCGCGCGGCAGCGAGCTCACCATGATCGACGAAGGCGCGATCGCGGCGTTGGACTCCGCGACCGCGTCCATTCCGGACATGGCGGAGAGCCTGCTACGCGAGGCGCGGCAGGCACTGCGCGCAAATGGTCGCGAACTGCGGCTGCGCGTGCATGCGGGCTACATCGAGTGCAAGGACTCGGCCGTGCTCGACGCGCCCACCGCACTGCGCCGCGCCGAGGCGGCAGCCCGCGAGGCTCGTCATCAGGGCCTGTCTGCTCCGCACGCCTGGTGCGACGAACTCGGCGCCCGGCTGCTGGGCGACGTGGAACTCGCCAGTGCAATGCGCCAAGCCGTGGAACAGGCCGATTTCCGGCTGGTGTTCCAGCCGCAGGTGCGCATGGATCGCGCGGAACCCTTCGGCGTCGAGGCGCTGATCCGCTGGAACCTGCCGGGTGGCGTGAGCGTGCCCCCGAACCAGTTCGTGGCGCTCGCCGAGGAGAGCGGCCTGATCGAGGACATCGGCGCGTGGAGCCTGCGTGAAGCGTGCCGCACGGCTGTCGCGTGGGGGGAACAGGGTCTGAGCCTCCGCGTGGCCGTGAACATCGCGCCGCGTCAGGCGATGCAACCGCGCTTCGCCGAGACGGTGCGTCAGGCGCTTGCCGAGAGCGGATTCGCGGGCGACCGGCTGCTGCTGGAACTGACCGAGGCCGCCGTGCTGCGTGGCGCCAAGACGCTCTCACGATCGCTGGAGACGATCCGATCGCTCGGCGTACAGGTGGCGGTCGACGACTTCGGTGCGGGTCTGGCCACGCTGGCCGGCCTTCGCGGCCTTCCGATCAGCGAGATCAAGATCGACCGCAGCTTCGTGCGACCCTTGCCCGGCCTGCCCGAGGACCGTCTCGCGGTGGAGACGATCCTGCGGCTGGCGCAGCAGATGCAGCTTCGCACGCTGGCCGTGGGCGTGGAGAACGCGGCGCAGTGGGCGTGGTTGAAGGAACAGGGCTGCGACGCCGCGCAGGGCTGGCTGATCGGCAAGCCGGTGGAGGGAGCGGAACTCCCGGGCGCGATCGGCGCCTTGCGGCGCGCGCGCGGCCAGTTCGCCGTCGACGCGGCGACCGCCTGATCAGCGATCGATCCCGGCCAGATCCAGGAAGAAGGCCTGCTCGCGTGCGACCTGGGCGAGCCGCTCGAAGCGACCGCTCTTGCCGCCGTGCCCCGCCGCCATGTTCACGTGGAGCAGCAGCGGATTCGAGTCGGTCTTCAGCCGGCGCAGTCGCGCCACGTACTTCGCGGGCTCGAAATAGCCCACCTGCGAATCCCACACGCCGGTGGTGACCAGCATCGCCGGATAGGCCTTCGCCTGCAGATTGTCGTAGGGCGAGTACGACAGGATGTAGGCGTAGGCCTCCTTCGACTCGATCGGGTTGCCCCACTGCGTCCACTCGTTCGTGGTCAACGGAATCGAGGCGTCGAGCATGGTGGTCAGCGCGTCCACGAATGGCACGTGCACACCCAGGCCCCTGTAACGATCGCCCGCCATGTTGGCCACGGCACCCATGAGCAGACCGCCCGCCGAGCCTCCGGACGCGAAGACGCGCTTCGGGTCGGCCCACTTCTCGCGCACCAGGAAGTCCGTCGCATCCACGAAGTCGTTGAAGGTGTTCCTCTTGTTCAGGAGGCGTCCGTCCTCGTACCAGTCCTGCCCCAGATCGGCACCACCGCGCACATGCGCCGTCGCCAGGGCGAAACCGCGGTCCATGAGCGAGACGCCCGCAAGGTCGAAGGCCGCGTCACTCGGGTAGCCATACGAGCCGTATCCCTCGATCAGGATCGGGCGACTGCCGTCCCGCTTCCAGGCGTCCTTGCGCCAGCTGATCGAGACCGGAATGCGCTTCCCGTCACGGCTGGGCGCCCACTGACGGATGGTCTCGTACTGGTTGCGGTCGTAGCCCAGCACGGGCTGCACCTTGCGCACCGTCTGCTCGCCGCTGGCCAGATTCACGTCGATCACCGTGCGCGGCGTGATCATGCTGGTGAAACCCACGCGCACGAATGGATTCGACGGATCGGGGTTGTCTCCCAGCGCCATGCTGTACGCGCTCTCCTGCACCGGCACCACGCGCCCGAGTCCACCGCTCCACGGAATCACGCGCACGCGCGGGTTGGCGTCGGCGCGTTCGGACACGGCGATGCCCTGCTTGAACAGCGCGAATCCGTCCACGGCCGCGTCGGTGCGATGCGCCACCACGTCCTTCCAGGCGGCCACGTTCGAGAAGGCCTCCTCGGGAACGAGCGCCAGCCGGAAATTGCGGGCCTGCTGGTTGGTCCGGATCACCCACTTTCCATCCAGGTGATCGGCGTAGTTGCGCACGCCTGCCACCTTGGGCAAGGCGATCACGGGCTTCGCCGACGGATCCGCCAGCGGCACCAGGCGCAGCTCGTTCTCGTTGTAGCCCTCGGTCTGGATCGTGAGCCACGCGCGCGAGGCGGTCGCGTCGATGCGCGTGGTGAGCGTCTTATCGGGTTCGTCGAAGACGATCGTGTCCTGCGAGACCGGCGTGCCGAGTTCGTGCCGACAAACTGGGCCACTCTGAAGCAGCTGCGGATCCTGCCGCAGATAGAACAGCGTGCGTCCGTCGTTGGCCCACACGACCGACTCCAGCGCGCCGGGCACGCGATCCACGATCTCGCCACTGCGAAGATCCCTCACCAGCAGTTCGTGCGTCCGGCGCCCTTGCGTGTCCTGCGTCCACGCCACCAGGTTTCCGTCGGGACTCACCACAACCGCACTCACGCGGAAGTAGTCGTGGCCCTTCGCGAGCTCGTTCGCGTCGATCATCACGCGTTCGGGCGCGGCGCGCTCGGGACCCGACGCGCCCCCCTGCCTGCGCATGTACACCGGATGCTCCTGTCCCGTGCGGTAGGTGACCCAGTACCACCAACCGCGGTCGTGCTGCGGCGCCGTGCTGTCATCCTCCTGGATGCGCGCGCGGATCTCCTTCACCAGCGCGTCCTGCAGCGGCTGCAGGCGCGCAAGCATCGCCTCGGTGTAGGCCTGCTCCGCACGCAGGTGGTTCATCACCTCGGCGCGCTTCGCCTTCGGGTGATCGTCGCGAAGCCAGTAGTACTCGTCCATCCGCTCCCCATGGGGACTCTTGACCACGAAAACTTCCTGGCGCGCCACCGGAGGCGTGGGATTGCCCTGCGCGTCGCGTTGCACCGGCGGCAGCGTGTCGGAGGCAGTACCGGATCCGGCGACGCATCCAGCGTTCAGGCAGGCCATGAGGACGATCCAGAACAAGTTTCGATGGGTTCGCATGAGGCCGAGGGAGGCTATCCGGGTGCCCGCGCGTTGTGAGATGGCGCCTGATCGACGATGGCTGCCGCTTCTTTCAGGGCCACCTGTTCGGGGGGCCGATGGCCTCGACGGTCGACCCTACGGAACTCGTCGAGGCGCGAATCGCGTCCTGCGCGAGCCGCGAGCGCGAAATCGCCGGATCAGCGACGCAAAAGACGAAGCGGGCCGCCCCGTTCGGAGCGGCCCGCGTGTGATTCACGATGTCGTCCGCGATCAGGCGCTGAAGCTGCTGCCGCAGCCGCAGGTGGTGGTCGCGTTCGGGTTGTTGAACACGAAGCCGCGGCCCATGATCTCGTCCTTGAAGTCGATCGTTGTGCCATTCAGGTACAGGTAGCTCTTCGGATCGCAGATCACCTGCACGGTGAAGGTCTCGGCATGGGCTGTGGCCACGCCGCCTTGCTCACCGGTGGCCTGCGCGGCCTTCGGGTCGGCCCGGCGGGCGTAGGTGAAGCTCCAGACCTCGTCGGTCTCCTTCTGCACCTCGGTCAGGTCGAGCAGGTAGCTGAAGCCGCTGCAGCCTCCACCCTTCACGCCCACGCGCAGACGCACCTTCGCGGCGTCCAGGCCCTGCTGGCGGATGATGGCGTCGATCTCACGGGCGGCGGTCTCGGTGACGTTCACGGGCATGATGGGTCTCCCTCTTGAATCAGTGGGCGTTGGCGGCGGCGCCGGTCGCGGCGTTGGTGGCGACGCCGTTCTTCTTCTTCCAATCGTCGATCGCGGTGCGGATCGAGTCCTCGGCCAGCACGCTGCAGTGGATCTTCACCGGCGGCAGGCTGAGCTCCTCGACGATCTGCGTGTTCTTGATGGTCAGGGCCTCGTCCACGGTCTTGCCCTTGATCCACTCGGTGGCCAGGCTGCTGCTGGCGATGGCGCTGCCGCAGCCAAAGCACTTGAACTTGGCGTCCTCGATGACGCCGTTGGCGCTCACCTTGATCTGCAACTGCATCACGTCGCCGCACTCAGGCGCGCCGACGATGCCGACGCCCACGTCGGTGCGCGTCTGCACGTCCTTGCTGGTGCCGAAGCTGCCGACGTTGCGGGGATTCTGGTAGTGGTCGATGACCTTGTCGCTGTAAGCCATGTGTTCGTCCTTGGGTTCTCGGGAATCAGTGGGTCTGCCACTGGATCTTGCTGATGTCGATGCCTTCCTTGTGAAGGTCGTAGAGCGGGCTCATGGTGCGCAGGTGCTCCACGGCCTTCGCGATCTTCTCGATCACGTAGTCCACTTCCTCCTCGGTGGTCCAGCGGCCCAGCGACAGGCGCAGGCTGCTGTGCGCAAGCTCGTCGCCCACGCCCAGGCTCTTGAGCACGTAGCTGGGCTCCAGGCTGGCGCTGGTGCAGGCGCTGCCGCTCGAGCAGGCGATGTCCTTGATGCCCATGAGCAGGCTCTCGCCCTCCACGAAGCCGAAGCTGATGTTGCAGATGTGCGGCAGACGCTTCTCGGCGTGCCCGTTCACCTGCGTGACCTCGATGCGCTTCGACAGCTCGCCCTCGAGCTTGCGCCGCAGCTTGAGCAGGCGCTCGCCGTCGCGGTCCATCTCGGTCTTGCACAGCTCGCACGCCTTGCCGAAGCCCACGATGCCGGTCACGTTCAGCGTGCCACTGCGCATGCCGCGCTCGTGGCCGCCGCCGTCGATCGTCGCCTCGAGCCGCACGCGCGGCTTGCGGCGCCTCACGTAGAGCGCTCCCACGCCCTTGGGGCCGTAGATCTTGTGGCCGCTCCAGCTGAGCAGGTCGATGTGGTCGCGCTCGACATCGGTCGGCATCTTGCCCACCCACTGCGTGGCGTCGGTGTGGAAGATCACGTCGCGCTCATGGCAGAGCTTGCCGATCTCGGGCACCTCGTTGATGGTGCCGATCTCGTTGTTGGCCCACATGATGCTGACCAGGATGGTGTCCGGACGCATCGCGGCCTTCACCTGCGCGGCGGTGATCACGCCATCAGCCTTCGGCTCAAGGAAGGTGACCTCGAAGCCTTCGCGCTGCAGACGCTTGCACGGATCGAGCACGGCCTTGTGCTCGTGCACCGCCGTGATGATGTGGCCGCGGTTCGGCTGGCCTTCCGGCGCCTTCGCGTACATGTGCGCGGCACCCTTGATGGCCAGGTTGTTGCCCTCGGTGGCGCCGCTCGTCCAGATGATCTCCTTCGCGGTGGCGCCGATCAGCGCGGCGGCCTGCTCGCGGGCGTGCTCCACGCCCTCCTCCGCGACCCAGCCGAACGAGTGGTTGCGGCTCGAGCTGTTGCCATAGTTCTCTGTGAAGAAGGGCAGCATCGCTTCGACCACGCGCGGGTCGCAGCGCGTGGTGGCGGCGTTGTCCATGTAAACGGGAGTCGTGGCAGCCATGCGGTTCCTTTGGGGCAAGAAAGGAGCGGACAGTTCGGCGAGTATAGGCGGGAATTTCCTGCCAAGGAGGCGTTGTCCGCGATTTCGGAAGTCACGGTCCGTGAGGGTGTCCGTACGCGATCGCGCACCGGTTTTCAGGGTCGAACGAGGCGCTTCAGGGCGTCCGGATCGCGCGCGAGCACTGCGCGTCATCGACGCAGGCATTCGCGCAGGCGTCGATCAAGCCGCGGTCTCTCCACATGTCGAGCCACCAGGTTCCTCAGCGGCCGACCTCGCTAGCCTCTCCCGGCCATGAGGCTTGTGGAGCGCAGCGATGCACTGACGTCCTTCCATGGCTGTGCCTTGGTGCCGACGATGGGCGCGCTGCACGAGGGTCATGCGTCACTGATTCGCCGCGCAGCCGCGGTTCCGGATGGCAGGCCGACCGTGGCGACGATCTTCGTGAACCCCACGCAGTTCGGACCGCGCGAGGACTTCGCGAAGTACCCGCGCACGCTGGAGGCGGACCTGCGACTGGCCGAGGCCGCCGGAGCGGACGCCGTGTTCCTGCCCGACGTCGCCACGATCTACCCGGGGGGCCTCGACACCGCGCGTCGCGAGGCCGATGCATGGACGCTGCCCGCGATCGCCACTGAGCCGCGCCTCGAGGATGCCGCAAGACCGGGGCATTTCGGTGGCGTGTGTCAGGTCGTGGCGCGCCTGTTCGAGCTCTGCAAGCCGGCCACGGCTCACTTCGGACAGAAGGATTACCAGCAACTCCGCGTGATCACAGAGATGGTGCGCTGCGGCGGCGGTCGCTGGGGGTCGCTTCGCATTTCGGCCGATCCCACCGTGCGAGAACCCGACGGCCTCGCCATGAGCAGCCGCAACCGCTATCTCTCGGCCGAGCGACGCGACACCGCGCTGGGGGTCTATCGCGCGCTGCAGATGGCGATGAGCGCGCAGCGGCCCGCCACCGCGGAGGCGCTGATGCACGAGACGCTGGAGCAGCATGGCTTCGAGGTGGACTACGCCGTGGTGCGTGACGCGCACACGCTGATGCCCGTCACTGGCCTGGAGACCCCCTGCCGCGCGCTTGTGGCCGCCCGCCTGCCTGAGGTCCGCCTGATCGACAACATGGCGATGCCGGTCTGGCGGTGATCCGCGAGACTGCGGGTATCCTGCAGAATCCGCATTCCGGGACTTGAATCGACCCAGGAGTCTTCCGCCATGCTGCGAGCCACCATCGTCGTCCTTGTCGCCTGCCTTCTTGGTGCCGGCGATGGAAAGCCCGAGTCCAAGTGGCTGGACACGCGCATTCCAGCGAAGGTTCGGGAGCGCATGACGACGTTGATCGGGCAGACCGTGCCGCAACCGCCTGCGGGCCTGAAGTGGCTCGGTGAGGAGCAGCCTGCACTTGGGCCTGGAAAGGTCGTGGTGATCCAGTCGATCGGCGCGACCGGCGGCAAGGCGCTGCTGGAGAAGATCCGCAAGTCGCTGCCGGAGAACGTGCTGCTGGTCGCCGTACACAGTTCGAAGAAAGCGGACCGAGTGGAGAAGGACTTTGCGCAGAAGCGACCATGCCCGGTCGCGATCGACTCGGATGGCTTGTGGGCCGCCGCGTTGGACCTGCCAGAAGCTCCGACGAACGTCGTGGTGGACACGGCCGGCAAGATCCGGTTCGTCTGCCTGCGCACGGAGTCGCTGAAGCAGGCGGTGGCGATGGCGACGGAGCAACCCGAGTTGCCGTCGGACGCCGGCACGGCCGTTCCCAGCCCGGTGCCACCTCCCGTCGTGAACACCCCTTTCCCCGTTCCCTCCGGCCCCGTGCAGTACGCGATGGACCGACGCGGCCAGAAGATGCCCGAACTCACCGTCGAGGAATGGATCACCAAGCGCCCCGAAGCGCCCAAGGACAAGCTGCTGGTGCTCGACTTCTGGGCCACATGGTGCGGGCCCTGCGTGGCGAGCATTCCGCACATGAACCAGCTTGCCACCAAGTTCGACGACATCGCCTTGTTCGTCGGCGTGAGCGATGAGCCGAGCGACGCCTTCGCAAAGGGGCTGACGAAGATCAAGAAGACGTCGAAGGACTTCAGGTACTCGCTCGCGCTCGCGCCATCACGCGCCATGTCGAACTACTTCGCCATTCAGGGCATTCCCCACTGCGTGATCATCTCGAGTGACGGCATCGTGCGCTGGCAGGGCATGCCAAGCCAGCTCGACGAAAGCACCTTCCGGCAGTACGCCGATGCGCAGCGCACACTGAACGCCTCGAAGCCCACGGCTCCGGAGGCGAAGCCCGGCGGCACGCCCCGAAAGTACTGAGCGCAGCCGTCAGGCTTGCCGCCGCACGACTTCTTCGGCCAGATCGCGGAGCAGATCGCGCGCGGGACCAGCAGGCACCGCGTCGAGTGCAACCTTCGCGGCATCCACGAGCGACTGTGCGGTGGCCTTCGCCTCGTCCAGGCAACCACTGCGGCGCAGGCGCTCAAGCAGTGCTGTTCCGTCGCGACGATGAATGATCTGCAGGACCTCGCTGCGCTCCCATGGGCTGGCGCCGCGCAGCAGCAGGATCACGGGAAGCGTGGCCTTGCCCTTCTCGAGATCGCGGCCAAGCGTCTTGCCGACCACGGCCTCCTCGCCCGCCAGATCCAGCACATCGTCCTGAATCTGGAAGGCGCAGCCGGTGCGCTCACCGTAGAGGCTGAGCGCCGCCTGCACCTCGTCCGCGGCGCCCGAGAGCCGCGCGCCAAGCGAGCAGCAGGTCGCCACCAGCGCGGCCGTCTTGCGGCGCACGATCTCCATGTAGGTCTTCTCGTCGAGCGTCGGATCCTCGCGGCGGCTGAGCTGCAGCAACTCGCCCTCGCAGAGTATGTTGGTGGTCTCGCCGAACAGCACGTTGATCGCCGGATCGCCGACCAGAGAGCAGAGATGGAACGAGTTCGAGATGAGCCAGTCACCTAGCATGACCGCTGTCTCGTTGCCGCGCAGGCTGTTGACCGTGCGGCCGCGGCGACGGGTGTCAGCCTCGTCCAGCACGTCGTCGTGCACCAGCGTGGCCATGTGGATCATCTCGGCCACGGCGGCGCTGATGCGATGCGCCTTCTTCAAGGGCGCGCCGTCGCGGGCCCCCACCGCCGCCATCCCACTCAACAGCAGCAGCGTGGGACGCAGCATCTTTCCGCGGTAGCGCTCGACATGCTGCGCCAGCTCGTTCACGGCGGGCACATCGCTGCGCAGCTGCTGCGCGAAGGTCGCCTCGACGTCACGGAGTCCACCCATGATGGCAGCGGCCAGCGCGGGATCTCGGGTCACGGGGGCCAAAATCGAGGGGGGGACCATGGAGCGACTCTAGCGGGGCTCCCGGATCATTTCTCGGCGGCGATGTAGGCGATCCAGCCGGCGCAGGCCTCGCCCACCGTGGTGCGTCGGAAGATACCGTCACCCTCGCCGGAGGCGTGGTCGGTGCCCTCCCAGTAGACGTGGGTGCGGCGGAAACCCGCCTCATCCAGGCATTCCCGGATTTCTGGGATGGTCCACAGCCGCCAGTCGTAGGTGAAGGCCTTGCGGACCTTCGTGCCGTCCGGAAACACGAAGTGGATGTGGTTCAGCACGTCGCCGGAGACCGGGTCGTAGCGCTCCGTGTGCCACTGGTAGGTGAATCCGTCGAAGTCGCGCTCCTCGGTCTGCTCGCTGAAACTCCCGTGGCCGCCGTAGCAGTCGAGGAACATCACGCCATCGCGCTTGAGCTGGCTGCGCGCGTGCTTGAAGTAGGCGACAAGCTGCTCCCGCTTCTTGAACAGGAAGTAGCTGAAGTTGAAGGCGGCGATCACGTCGACCGGCTGGCTGCGCGCGGTGCACACGTCACCGATGCGGATGTCGAGGCGCTTGCGCTGCGCGGCGGTGAGCTCGGTGGCGCGGCGCGACTGGCCCCATGCCACGGTGGGCCGGTGCAGGTCGAAGCCGATCGCCCGATTGGCGGCGCGACGCTTCACCCAAGTGCCGCTGAGGAAGTGCGTGCCGCAGAAGTCCTCGCGCAGGGTCACGGGGGTGCGCCCACGGATCGACCGGAAGACACGGTCGATGAACGCGCTCTCCTCGTCCGGACTCTGGACGCTCGACTCGTAGAGTTCGTGCCGATCGCTGGTCGCGGCGGTGCGCCAGCCCTTCGCGGACTTGGTGCCGCGTCGCTTTGCAGGTTTTGCAGTGGCCATGGGGGTCGAGAAATCTACTTCGGCGGCCGGTTTCGTGCCGCCAGCGCGCTGGCGAGGGCGACCCGCGCGATGTGCCCGATCAGCATGAGCGATCCGACCAGCAGGACCACGCCGATGGCGACCGCCACGAATCCCTGCTGCGTGGCAAGTTCCACCAGATCCTTCGCACCCTGCGTGGCCGCAAGATGGCTCACGATCACGGCGGCGAGCGTGCGCGGCGCCATGCCAAGCACCGTGCCGATCAGGAAGATGGGGAACCGCACACCCGCGCCCGCCATCGCCAGATTGCTGATGCTGAAGGGGCAGCTTGGCGAGAGTCGCAGCAGGCCCACGATCAGCGCCGTGCGGGCGGGCTTCTCCTCCACAAGCGCGTGGCGGATCACCGCGGCCTTGGGCCAGTGGTCGATCCACGCCTGCACCTGACCGCCGCGGCCGGCGAGCCGGCTGAGCGCGAAGCCGAGCGTGCTGCCGCCGAGGTAGCCGGCCACGCAGACAGGAAAGCCGACGAACGGTCCGAAGATCCAACCCGCCGCGATGCTGGGCGCGTAGGTGGGCAGCAATCCCGCGCCGCAGCAGAGCGCGTAGCCCAGCGCGAAGATCGCCGGGCCCTTGAATCCGTCCGCTCGGAACCAGTCGGTGAGCGGCGCGATCTGGCTGAGCAGGTAGAAGCCCGCGAACGGGGGCAGCAACACCCACAGCGCAAGCAGCACGCCCGCGCCATAGACGCCGGGCGGCGGCTTCATCTGGGGCGCGTGGGCGCCGCCCTGCGATTCCTGCGGCGATGACAACGGATCAGGCCGGCACCGGCACGCGCGCGTCCATGTGCCGCAGGATCTCGGTGGCGAACTCGCTGCACTTCACCTTCTTCGCACCCTCCATCAGGCGGTGGAAGTCGTAGGTGACGGTCTTGGCGCCGATCGCGCCGTCCATGCCGGCGATGATCAGGTCGGCCGCCTCATTCCAGCCCATGTAGCGCAGCATCATCTCGCCGCTCAGGATCACGCTGCCGGGGTTCACCTGGTCGAGGTTCGCGTACTTCGGCGCGGTGCCGTGCGTGGCCTCGAAGATGGCGTGACCGGTGTCGTAGTTGATGTTCGCGCCCGGCGCGATGCCGATGCCACCCACCTGCGCCGCCAGCGCGTCGCTGAGGTAGTCGCCGTTCAGGTTCATGGTGGCGATCACGTCAAAGTCCTTCGCTCGCGTCATCACCTGCTGCAGCGTGATGTCGGCGATGGAATCCTTGATGAGCAGTTTGCCCTTCCACTTGCCTTCGCCGTGGCTTGGCCACAGCTTCAGCGCGGTCTCGACCTCGGACACGATCTTCGTCCGCTGCTCGGGCGTCATCATGTCGAAGCCCGGATCGATCATGCGCGCGTTGGCCTCGGCGGCGAGGTCCTTGTTGGCCTCCTTGTTGCCCAAGATCCAGGTCTCGCGCTCGCTCACGGTGTCGGCGCGGAACTCGCGCGCGGCGAGGGCGTAGCCCCAGTCCTTGAATGCGCCTTCCGTGAACTTCATGATGTTGCCCTTGTGCACCAGCGTGAGGCTCTTGCGGCCCTCGCGCAACGCGTAGGCGATGGCGGCGCGGATGAGGCGCTCGCTGCCTTCCTTCGAGACGGGCTTCAGGCCGATGCCGCTGGTCGCCGGGAAGCGGATCTTGCCGAACTCCTTCGGGAAGGCCTCCTTGAAGAGGTCCATGAACTTCTTCGCCTCGGGCGAGCCTTCCTTGAACTCGATGCCCGCGTAGATGTCCTCGCAGTTCTCGCGGAAGATCACCATGTTGCAGTCGCCAGGCTTCTTCACCGGGCTGGGCACGCCGTTGAACCAGCGCACGGGACGCAGGCAGACGTAGAGGTCCAGGATCTGGCGCAGCGCCACGTTGAGCGAGCGGATGCCGCCGCCCACCGGCGTGGTGAGCGGGCCCTTGATGCCGACCAGCATGTCGCGGAAGGCCTGCAGCGTCTCCTCGGGCAGCCAGTTGCCGGTCTTGTTGAACGCCTTTTCGCCGGCGAGCACCTCGTGCCAGTGGATGCGGCGCTTGCCGCCATAGGCCTTCTCGACCGCGCCATCGAGCACGCGCACGCTGGCATTCCAGATGTCGGGGCCGGTGCCGTCACCCTCGATGAACGGAACGATGGGCTCGTCGGGGACCTGCAGGCCGGACTTGGACATGGTGATGCGAGATGCCATGGATCGATCTCCTTCTTCTGCTTTCAAGCGAGTGGAATTGGAGGGGCAAGTGTAACCCCGCCCCGCGTCAGACCCGCGCGTCGGAGGGGCTTCCCTTGGGCTGATCCGGCTCCGGTGGAGGCTCGAACGGCGGCTCGGAAGCGGGCTTCTTCGCCGGTACGGGAGCTGGTTCGGTCGTGGGTTCAGGCGCGCGCGAGGGTTCCGGCGGTGGCTCGAACGGCGGCGGTGTCGGCGCGGGCTCGGGTGCAGGCGCGGGCTCGGGTGCAGGCGCGGGCTCGGGCGCAGGCGCGGGCTCGGGTGCAGGCGCGGGCTCGGGCGCAGGTGCGGGCTCGGGTGCAGGCGCGGGCGCGGGCTCGGGTGCAGGCGCGGGTGCAGATTCGGGTTTCGTCTCTGCTGCTGGTTGCGCGATGGGCTGGGCGGCAGGCACAACCGCCGGCTCGACGACAGGCTCCGCCGTCGGCGCAGGCGACGGTGACGCTGCAGGCGCGCGTGCGGGTGACGGGACGACCACACGCGACGGCCGCATCGTGGCCTCTGGAATGTCGGCTGGCACCGCAGGCTCGGAACCGGATGTACGCACCTCGGCGCCGCGCGCGGTCTGTACGAGCGGCTGGACCGGCGCCACGCTCTCGGCCCCGGGCCGCTCGATCGGCTTGACCGTCTTGGGCGGCGGAAGCGCCATGCCGGCGAGGCGCCGCTCGACCTCGTTCATGAACTGCTGGCCCTGCAGCCAGAAGTGGGCAGGGATGCTGGCCGAGCGACTGGCGAAGGTGAGCGAGGGCGGCTCGGTCGGGGTGACGTTCGCGGTGAAGCGCCACTCGCGCTCCTCGCGACGCGGCTTCTGGCCCACGATCACCACATCTCGGCGCAGATCACGGCGGATCTCGACCGTGGCCGAGGCGTCGTCGCGGAACACTTCGTTGTCGACCACGATCCAGTCGGGATAGCGAGGATCCTCGGCCGTTGCGACCATCGCCTGCCAGACCTGATCGCGGTTGTAGCCGGGAAACTCGCGTTCCATCGAACCGCATGCCGCCAGCAGCGCGGGCAGGCACGCGAGCACGCAGCGAAGGATCGCCCGAACGTCACGCCGCACTGGTGTGCACCTTCTGCACGTCGTCGTGCTCCTCCAGCGCGTCGACCAGCTTCTCGAGCTTCGCGCGCATGGTCTCGTCGATCTCCACGGGGCTCACGGGGAGAAAGGCTACCTCGGCGCTCTCGGTGGCGATGCCGCGCGCCTCGAGCGTCTCGCGCACGGCGCCGAACTGCGCCGGCTCGGTGAGCACCTGGAAGCCCTCGTCCATGCTGGAGACGTCATCGGCCCCGGCCTCGATGGCGATCTCCATGAGCTTGTCCTCGGTCGCGGCCGCCGCCGACACCAGCAGCACGCCGCGCTGCTGGAAGGAGAAGGCGACGCTGCCCGGTACGCCGAGCTTGCCGTCGTTCTTGTCGAAGATGGCGCGGATCTCGGGCGCGGTGCGGTTCACGTTGCTGGTGAGGGCCTCGACGATCACGGCCACGCCGCCCGGGCCGTAGCCCTCGTAGCGGACGGACTCGAAGCGCTCGCCGTCGGTCTCCCCCGCCCCCTTCTTGACCGCCTTCTCGATGGTCTCGCGCGGCATGTTGCCGGCCTTCGCGTCCAGGATCGCCAGGCGAAGCACCGCGTTGAACTTCGGATCGCTGCCGCCATTGCGCGCGGCCACGATGATCGCGCGGCTGAGCTTGCTCCAGATGCGACCGCGCTTGGCGTCGACCGCGGCCTTGCGGTGCTTGATGTTCTTCCAGGCGCTGTGTCCAGCCATGGTCAGGGAACGGCGGCGGGCGCGGACGTGGCGGGCGGTCGCGGTGCGATCGGGGGCTCACGCCCCTCCGCGATCGCCTGCAGCTTCGCCTGCGCACGCGCGATCGCGGCGCCGTCTCGCGCATCGTAGAAGGAAGCCGCGCTCCATGCACGAAGCCCGGTGCGCCGCGACTGCATGCGATCGAAGGCCGGTATCGCCGCGGCACGCGAGGCGCTGCCTCGGCCGCGTTCGACGACCAGACGCCATGCCGTGGTGGCCTCCTCGCGCAAGTTCGAGGCCCACAGCGCGTCGCCCAGATGATCGAGCGGCTCCATGCCGGGATCGGACCCGTCGGTCGCGCGACGCAGGCGATCAAGCGCCTCCGCCACCGGCGCGCCCGAGAGGTATGACCACCAGCCTGCGGTGTCGAGGGTGCTTCGTTCCGAGGGTCCGGCCTCGAGCGCGCGACGGACCAGTTCCGCCGTGGTGGCGTCGAGCTGGCCCGCGACGATGCGCATCCAGGCCAGATTGTTGAGCGCCTCGCCCAGATCCGGACGCAATCCGACCGCGGTCTGGAAGAGCATGATCGCGGACGCGTCGCGACCGGCCATCAGGAACATGCCGGCGAGCTCGTTGATCTCGGTGGCCTCGTCGGGGGTCGTGGCGTCGACGAGGACCGACCGCTTGCTGGTGGCGAGTTCGCTCCGGAGCAGTTCGAGCGCCGGCTGCGCTTGATCAGCCGCCGCCAGCGCCGCGAGCGACGCGCGAAGCAGCGGCACCCGCTCCGACGCCGTGCTTCGCGATGCGCAGGCCTGCAGCATCGCGGCGGCACGGTCAGCCTCGCCCTCGTCGATCAGGCGCTGCGCGGCCTCCATGATGGCGTTCGCGCTCCATGCGCGCGCGTGCGAGCGCGCGAGCTTCGCCGCCCCCGCGTCATCGCCAGCCAGCATCGCTGCCACAAGCGCGAGCGGACCCGCATCGGGCGACTCCAGCGCCGCGGTGCCAATCGTGCCGACGAGTTCGCGACGGTTCGGAAGCTCCGCCGACAACCGCAGCGCCAGTGTGAGGGCGGTGAGCCGCTGCGCCGAGCTGAGCAAGGGCGTCTCCTGAATGGTGCGCAATGCCCGCATGGCGGCGTCCTCGCGCTTGGCGCGCAACGCGAACTCCGCGCGCTCCAACGTGAGGCGAGGCGAGTGGCGAACTTCGGGCAGCGCATCGAAAGCCGCCCACGCCTCGTCGGAGCGTCCCGCGATCACGAGTGCTCGCGCCCACGCGAGCTTTCGCGCCAGACTCTCAGGCTCGTCCAGCGCCGCCTGCCGAAGCAGCAGCACGCCCGCGTCGATGCGGCCCCGCTTCGCCAGCACGCTGAAGAGCGCCTCCAACGGAACGGCCGTCGCGGGGCGGCGCTTGCAGAGATCCTGCAGGAGTCGCTCGACCGAGTCGATCTGCTCGGCCGCCGCACCCGCCGACACCATGGCGCGCGCGACCTCCGCGTCCAGCGGATCCTCGAGCAGCAGGGTTCGAAGCGGGTCGAGCGCTGGCTCTCCCTGCCCGGCCTGCACGCGGCGCAGCGCCTCCGCACGGTCCAGTTCACGCAGGGCCACATCCTGCTGCGGGGGCTGGCGGAGCAGATCCACGATCTCGTTGCGCTGCGCGGAGTCCGGCGCGAGCAGCTGGAGCAGCGTGCGCGTGACGTCGGATCGCGACGGCGCCGCCTCCCAGGCGCGCTCGGCCGCCAGCCGCGCCTCGGCAAGCCGAGCCTGCGGACCATCCGGCCGCTCCCACTCGGCTGGCGTCATCAGGTCGGCGCGTGTCCGTGCGAGCCATGCCTCGGGCCCGTCGCCATCGAGCTCGATCGCCTTCTCCGACCAGGTATTCGCGGCTTCGCGGTCCCCAAGTGCCACGAAGGCATCGGCCAGCGCTGCGGCCACGCGTGCGTCGGAGACCGGCTCGCCAGCGATCCGTCGAAGTCCGGCGCCATCCTCCAGCGCGCCGGCGGCCAGCACCTGCACCACGCGCATGGGCGCGGCGTACGCCGCCAAGGCGCCCGTGGACGCCAGATCCGCGGCAAGCGGCGCCTCGCCGCCAAGAAGTTCGAAGTGCGCGCGCAACAGGCGCGACGCGTCATCGTTGCGCGACGCGAACTGCGCACGCAGCGACGACGGCGCGGCAGCCGTTGAACGCAGACCCGCCGCGATCTCGGCCGCGAGCCACGGCGCTTCCTGCGCGCGACGACACGCCATCTCGACGGCCTGCGCAGTTCCCATGCGCTCGGCCAGCCATGCGAGTGCAGGGCCGAAGTGAACGCGATCCGTGCCGCGAGCCAGGAGATCGTTCACGAAGGCGATGCCTCCCGACGGAACGCGTGCCCGCAGCGCCAACAGATCGAGACCGGCGGGATCCGCCGAGGCGATGGATTCACGGGCGGCGTCTGGAAGCGCGGCCAGTGCAGTCGGCAATCCGGACCGTCCAGGCGCGTCGGGCTGCGCGAACGATCTCGTGACGACTTCCGAGGCTTTCTCCCCCTGCTCCAACTGCACCAGCGCCCACGCGAGTCGACCGAGCGACACGCGATCCTCGACCGGCGCCGATGCGAGCGCCGACTCGAAGGCCTTCGCCGCGGCTTCAGCATCGCCCGAGGCGAGCGCACACTCGCCGGCGATGCGCATGAGGTCCGCGGATTGCCGCTTCAGCGCGGCGGCCTCCGGACCCTTCCACGCCTGACTCGACTGCCATGCCTCGTTCAGGCACTGCATGGCCGCGCGCAGGTAGCCCAGTTCGCGCAGTGAAAGTCCAAGCGCCACCGCGTGACCGATCGCCTCGCGCGGCTCGGGCTGCGGCGCCTCGCCGACACGGACCATCTGGCGCAGCCGAAGCAGGCGCTCCGCGGCCGCCAGCGGTTGTCGCGCGCTCGCGGCGTCCACGCCACCGGAGGCGAGCGCCTCAGGATCGAGCGGCTGCATCGAGAGCACACGATCCCACGCCTCGTTGGCAAGATCGCGCCGACCTGCGGCGTCGAGCACGCGACCGAGCTCGCGCCAGGACTGCAGGTCGCCGCTGTCCCGACGCAGGTGCTCCGCCAGGAACTGCACCGCGGCCTCGAGCTGTCCCGTCGAGACCAGCCGACGCGCCTCGCGCACCGACGCGTTGGGCTCAGGGGCGTCGAGTGGCGGCGCCTCCCCACAAAGCGGCGCGATCGCCTCGGCGACCTGCGCAAGCGATCGATGCATGAGCTGGGGATCACCCACCGGAAGCGGACGAAGCGCACCGGGTGGAACCAGGGCCGGCGCCGCGGCCGTCCCGGGCTGCACGCTTGGGGTCGCCGTGACCTGCGGTGCCGCATGCGCAAGCGCACACCAGACGGATCCTGCGATCGCGACGATGCGTAGCGGACCGGCCGGCATGCGGCGTCGCGTCACTTGCGCTTCTTGCCCAGCCGCGGCACACGACCGCTGGCCAAGAAGCGATCGGTGGCCTTGCGAAGCGCGGCATGCGCCTCCAGCGCGTCCTCGGCAAGCACATGGCGCGAGAGCAGCGCGGCGACCTCGACAGGCTCCGAAGCGTCGGACAGCACCTCGGCCTCACTGAGCACGTCCACCGTGGCCTGATCGACCGGCACCGCGTGGATGCTCAGGCCCAGCAGCAGCGTGCGCGCCGCCACGAATGGCGTGATGCCGGCGAGTCCCTCGATGTAGGTCTTCGCCTCCTTCTTCAAGAGGTTGCGCAGGCGCTCCAGGCTGACCTTGTGCTCACGCTTGTAGATGTCCATGAGCGTGCGGCGCATCAGCACGCAGCGATCCCACGCGAGCGGGTAGCGCACGCCGATCAGGCTCACCTGCTCCTTCACCAGCATGGCGCGCAGGTCGTTCACGTCCACGCTGCCGCGCATGAGCTTGTCGAATGCGGTCGAGCCCTGCTCGTCGGTGGCGTCGGCCATCATGAAGCTCTCGATGAGCAGCTCGACCAGGTCGGTCCTCGGAGTCGGCGGCGCCGACGCGTGGGACTTGAGCAGCTCCTTGAACTTACCGATGGCGAGGTCGCTCTTCATGGCGGATGCGGTCATGGGGTTCCTTCGTGCGTTGCTTCCGGGGCATCCCCAGACAGCGATGCGTCCAGCGCCGCCTGGCGCTTCAACGAGTCATCCAGGCGGAATTCCAGTCGTGGCATGCGGCGAATCTCGACGTGGCGCGCCATGCCCTGCTTCAGGTGGCCCGACGCGTGGCGCAGCGCCTGCAGCGCCAGGGCGCCCGACGTCTCCGGCAGCACCGAGATGCCAGCCGTGAACGACTGCCCATCGGGCGACAGCGTGCCACCGGTCACCGTGACGAGCGTGCCGTCAAGGCGCGGATCGGACAGCCCTCCCACGAGGGCCTGACGCAGCGCGCGGGTGAGCGCGCTGGTCACGCGCCCGTCGGCGCGCTCGTGGCCGGACTCGTCGCGGTGGTGCCTCATCGCTTCTCGGGCATCGAGCGGCTCACGGTCGTGGTGCGGTAGCACTCGAGCACGTCGCCTTCCTTGATGTCGTCGTAGCCCACGATCTTCATGCCGCACTCGTTGCCGGCACGCACTTCCTTCGCGTCGTCCTTGAAGCGCTTGAGCTGTTCGAGACGACGGTCCTTCTCGACCACGATGCCGTTGCGCGTCACGCGGATCTGCGCGTTGCGCTCGATGGTGCCGTCGGTCACGTAGCAGCCCGCGATCATGCCGACCTTGCTGATCTTGAACACCTGTCGCACCTCGGCGTGTCCCAGCACCTCGAGCTTGATTTCGGGGGCGAGCAGACCCGACGCCGCCTTCGTGACGTCGTCGACGAGGTCGTAGATCACCTCGTAGAGGCGGATCTCCACGTTCTTCTGCTCGGCCTGCGTGCGGGCCTTGCCGCTGCTGGTCACGTTGAAGCCCACGATGATCGCGCCGGTGGCGCTGGCGAGCGCCACGTCGCTCTCGTTGATGCCGCCCACCGCGCAGTGCTTCACGCTGACCGCGACCTCGTCGGTCTTGATCTTCGCCAGCTCGCTGCGCAGCGCCTCGGCGCTGCCCTGCACGTCGGCCTTCACCACCAGCGCCACTTCCTTCACCTGGGCCTTGCCCATGTGCTCGAAAATGTTGTCCAGGGTGATCTTCGGCGCCGCCAGCTCGCGCTCGCGCTCGATGCGACGACGCTCCTCGGCGGCCTCCTCGGCCTCCTTGACGCTCTTGGTGCAGAAGAAGCTGTCGCCCGCGTCGGGCAGCAGGTCGATGCCGCTGATCGCCACCGGCGTGCTCGGACCCGCCTCGTCCACGCGCTGGCCGCGGTCATTCACGATGTCGCGCACGCGTCCGAAGGCGCGGCCGATGACCACGAAGTCGCCGCGCTTCAGCAGGCCTTCCTGCACGATGAGGCGCGCCACGGGGCCGCGGCCCTCCTCGACCTGCGCCTCGAGCACGGTGCCCTGCGCGACGCCCTTGAAGTCGGCCTTCAGGCCCAGCAGCTCGGCCTGATAGTCGAGCACGTCCAGGAGTTCCTGGATGCCCGTGCCGGCCGTGGCGCTGGTCTTGATGACTTCGGTCGTGCCACCCCACGGCACCGGGTTCAGGCCATGCTCGGCCAGCTGGCCGAAGATGCGCTGGATGTTGTTCTCGGTGGCCTCGGGGCGATCGATCTTGTTCAGCGCCACCACGATCGGCACGCCGGCCGCCTTCGCGTGGTTGATGCTCTCGACCGTCTGCGGCATCACGCCGTCGTCGGCCGCGACCACCAGCACCACGATGTCGGTGACCTTCGCGCCGCGCGAACGCATGTTCGTGAAGGCCTCGTGGCCGGGGGTGTCGATGAAGGTGACCACGCGGTCGTTCTCGCCAGCCTTCACGCGCGTCTGGAAGGCACGCGTGGCCTGCGTGATGCCGCCCGCCTCGCCCGCCGCCACGTTCGTGTTGCGGATCTTGTCGAGCAGGCTGGTCTTGCCGTGGTCGACGTGGCCCATGATGGTGACCACGGGGCTGCGCGGACGCTCGTCGCTGCGCACGCGCTCCTTGAAGCCGGCCTCGATGATCTCGGCGGCGCTCTTGGCCTCCTCGATCTCCAGCTCGACGCTGAACTCCAGCATGGTCTCGAGCGCCTGATCGGCGGTGATCACGCTGTTGATCGTGGCGACCGTGCCCTGCAGGAAGAGCTTCTTCAGGATGTCGCCGGCCTTCACGCCAGTGACCGCGCTGAGTTCCTTGATGTGGATCGGCTCGGCGATCTTCACGGGACCCTGCGGTGGGCCCGCCTGCTTCTGCGCGGGCACCGGAACGCGACGGTCCGGCGTGCGCTTGTGGGAGCGGAAGAATCCACCGGAGCGGTTCAGGCGATCCTCGCGCTCGGCGAGGTCCTGCGCGCGCCACGGCTCCGCGCCACCACCACCGCCACCGCCGCCCTCCTCGCGTGCACGACCGCCTTCGCCCGCCTTCGCACGACGCGCACCCGCGCCGCCACGACGATCGCCGCCGAAAGTGCGACCACCCGGCGGCGCGACGCCCGCGCCACCACCGGCGCCAGCACCTGCACCACCAAGGCGCGGACCGCGCGACATCGGCGGACCCGTGCGGGGTCGCGGCGTGGGAAGATTCTCGGGTTGCTCCACGCGGATCAGCTTGGGGCCGCTCATCGCGGTCTTCACCGGCTGCTCCAGACGAGGTCCGCCCGGGCGCACTTCCTTGGGTCGCGCCGGAACGTTGATCACCGGCGGCGGACCAGGCTTCAGCACGGGGCCACGCGCGGGCTGCGGCGTGGTCGGCTTGATCGGAGCGCCGCCCTCACCGCCCTGCCGGGGCGGCTGCACCGGCGTGACGGGCTTCGCGACGGTCGGTGCCACAGGCGGCGTGACGATCGGCGCGACCTTCACCTTGACGGGCTTGGTCCCGCCGGGCTTCGCATCCGCAGGCTTGCCCTCGATCGGCTTCGCCTCGACGGGCTTGGGTTCCACGGGCTTCGAGACCAGCGCGGGCGCAGGCTCGGCCTTCGGGGCCTCGACCATCTTCTTGGCGACACCCTTGCGTGCCTTCTTCGGCGCGTCGGCCTCGGCCGCCTCGCTCGCCACCTTCTCGACGGCGGGCGCTTCCGCCACGGCCACGCCACCTGCACCCGCGAACCATTCGCGAATCGTCGCCGCAAGGCCGGCCGAAACGGTCGACTGCGGCTGCTTCACGTCATCGATGCCCTCCGCGGTGCACCGGGCGACGATGTCCTTGGACGGGACGCCCAGTTCCTTGGCCAGCTGCGAGACTCGGACTTTCGCGATCTTGCTCACGGGTTCTCCTGTGTGGTCGTGATCGAGGCGTCAGGCCATCAGGCCTTGCCGCCTCCCAGAATGTCGTCGGCCGCGGCTTCGGACGCCTCGTCGGTCTGCGCACCACCCTCGCCACCGCCCAGCAGCGCATCGGCCGCGCTGGACTCCTCCGCGGCAAGGCGCTCGGCCTCCTCGCGATCCTTGGCCTGCTGCTCCGCGACCACCTTGGCCTTCTCGCTGCAGGCCTGCACGATCGCGTCCGCGATCTCGGGGGTCGCCTGCAGTTCGCTCTCCAGCATCTCGGGGCCGACTTCCTCCACGTCGAACACGCTGATGAGGCCCAGCGCGCCCATCTTGTCGAGCATGTCGTCGGTGACGCCCTCGACGGGACGCACGGTCTCCTCGAGGATCGCAAGTCCCTTGCTGAACTCGTCGGGGGTGAGGATGTCCACGTCCCAGCCGGTCAGGCGCGCCGCCAGACGCACGTTCTGGCCGCGGCGACCGATCGCCAGGCTCAGCTGGTCATCGCGCACGATGATCGTGGCGCGGCCCAGCTCGAAGCACAGGCTGACTTCCTCGACCTCGGCGGGCTTGAGCGCGTTGGCGATGAGCACCTGGCTGGACTCGTTCCAGCGCACGATGTCGATCTTCTCGCCGCCGAGCTCGTCGACGATGTTGCGGATGCGGCTGCCGCGCACGCCCACGCACGCGCCAACGGCGTCGACCTTGCTGTCCACGCTGCTGACCGCGAGCTTCGTGCGGAAGCCGGGCTCGCGGCTCATCGCCTTGATCTCGATCACGCGGTCCGCGACCTCGGGCACCTCGGCCTCGAAGAGTCGGCGGATGAAGTCGGGGTGCGCGCGGCTGAGCACGATCTTGACCTGATGGCCGGCGTCGCGCACGTCGAGGATCAGGCAGCGCACTCGGTCACCCGGCTGGAACTGCTCGCCCGGAATCTGCTCGCTGCGAGGCATGAAGCCCTCGGCTCGGTCCACCTGCACCACCAGCGCGCCACCCTCGTAGCGCTGCGCGGTGCCGGTGACCAGCTCGCCCTGCCGCTTCACGAACTCCTCGAGCAGGCTGTTGCGCTCCTCCTCGCGGAACTTCTGGATCATCACCTGCTTCGCGGTCTGCGCCGGAATGCGGCCCATGCTCGCCAGCGAGACTTCCTCCTGCGCGCCATCGGGCAGATTGCGCCAGATGCGCAGCGCGCCGCTGAGACGGTCCATCGAGCAGCCGAACTCCTCGAGGTCGAGGCTGTTGAAGTGCTTGCGCGCCGCGCTGATCATGGCCTGCTCGAGGTCCGTGATCAGGATCTCCCGGTCGATGTTGCGGTCGCGGGCGATGCTGTCGAGGATGCGGAGGGTTTCGCTGTTCATGGGTGTTGCCTGTGTCGCTTGGGATGGTGGGATGTTGGAATGTCAGTGACCGAAAACGAGCGCGGGTCACGCCGGGCGCCGAGCCCTGCGTGACCCGTCCGAAGGCCGCACCCGAAGGTGCCGCCGGACGCCCTGTCGGAAGCCGCCTACCGGCGAGCCTCCTTCGGGCACCTCTCGAAAGCCGTCGGCGTGCCGACGGGAACTCCAGCCGCGACCTGGACGCGAGCGCGCGTCATCGGACGAGGGTGCTGGACGAAGCGATGTTCATGACTTGAAGCATTCGATTCGATCGAGAAACGGACGGAATCGGTCGCACAACCGACCGAGGGAGGAAGGTTAGCCGATTTTGCCGATTTTTTCAAGCCAAGCCGCGACTGGAGGCGTTTCGGCGAGTGATGGAACGCGATTGCTACGCTCGGCGCATGGGAAGCAGGTTCCTTGGCGCCTGGATCGGGGCCGCAGCGGCCCTGCTGCTGGCCTGTACGGCCCACGCGCAGATCGGCACCAAGGGGTTCAGCCTTCCAAAGGCGGGCGCGACGGCCACGAAGGCGGCTGCCGAACCAAGCGAATCCTCGGAACTGGTGCAGGTCACAGCCACCCAGTCGGCGCCCTCGGTCGCGCCAGGCGCCACGGTGGATGTGGCGATCGCGTTCACGATTCCCGCGGGCTGGCACATCTGGGTCCACGAGACGCAGGCGCGAGCGCTGCCCGACGTGGCCGTGTTCGAGGGCGCCTTGTTCACCACGCTGTCGCTGGCGACGGAGACGAGCGGCCTTCGCCTGATCGGCGTGCAGTGGCCCGCGCCGCACACGGCGAAGGCGGATGTGGGCGAGGGACCACGGTCCTACGCGGTCTACGAGGGCAGCGGCACGATCTTCGCGAGACTGCAGGCTTCGTCGGATGCCCAGGGCGAGGTCGCCACGGAACTGGTGCTTTCGGTGCAGGCGTGCAACGCCACGAACTGCCTGCCGCCGGGCGAGGTGCGCGTTCCCGTACAGGTTCGTGTGCAGGTGGGCGCAGCGGCTCCGGCCGCGGGCGCGGCGTTCGCGAGCCTTGACCCCGCGCGCATGGTCGCGGACTCGGGCGCGGACGCGTCCACCGCGACCGAACCGATCGATGGCGCGATCCGCTTCGACTTCTTCGGCGCGAACTTCGACGTGGACCCGCGCGGCACGGGGCTGCTACTGGTGCTGCTGGTCGCGTTCGTAGGAGGCGCCCTGCTGAACTTCACTCCCTGCGTGCTGCCGGTGATCCCGCTGAAGATCATGTCGCTCAGCGCCGCCGCAGGCGATCGCGCGCGATGCCTGCGTCTGGGGCTGGTGATGAGTACGGGCGTGGTCGCGTTCTGGCTGGGCCTTGGCCTGCTGGTCGGCGGCATCAGCAGTTTCACCGCGGCGAATCAGCTCTTCCAGTACCCGGCGTTCACGATCGCACTGGGACTCTTCATCGCGGTGATGGCGCTGGGCATGGCGGGCTTCTTCAGCGTGAACCTGCCGCAGTGGGTGCACGGCATCGAGGCGAGTCATGAGACCGCTGGTGGCAGCTTCGTGATGGGCGTGATGACGGCCGTCCTGAGCACGCCCTGCACCGCGCCGCTGATGGGCGCCGCGGCCGGATGGGCCGCAAGCAGTGGAAGCATGCCCACGGTGCTGGCCGTGTTCGGCACGATCGGCGCCGGCATGGCCGCGCCCTACCTGCTGCTGAGCGCGTATCCGAACCTGACGCGAGGCATGCCGCGCAGCGGCCCTGCAAGCGAGGTGGTGAAGCAGGTCATGGGTCTGCTGCTGCTGGCCGCGGCGGCGTTCTTCGTGGGCGCCGGCCTGAACGGCCTGCGAGCGACACCAGGCCCCGAGCATTGGTGGCTTGTGGGCGCGATCGGCGTCGCCGCGGGACTCTGGCTGGCATGGCGCACGATCCGGCTGGCACGCCGGCACCTGACACGCGCCCTGTTCGTGTCGCTTGGCCTGCTGATCGCGGTGCTGAGCGTGGGCATCACGCGTGCGTTGGGCGTGGAGTCGGTGGGCTGGATCCCCTACTCCGCCGAGACGCTCGCGAAGGCGAAGTCCGAGGGCAAGGTCGTGGTGCTCGACTTCACCGCGGAGTGGTGCCTGAACTGCAAGGCGCTCGAGAGCGCGGTGCTGCACCGCGCGGACGTGGTCGACGCGCTCGCAGTGCCTCAGGTGGTCGCCATCAAGGTGGATATCACGAACCGTCGCAGCGACGGCTGGAATCTGCTGCACGCCTACGACCGCGTGAGCATTCCGCTGCTTGTGGTGCAGTCGGCGGAGGGCAAGGTGCTGCTGAAGAGCGACGCCTACACGCCCGAACAGGTGCTCAACGCCTTGAAGCAGGCGGCCCAAGACTGACGCCGACGAGCCGCTCCGCAAGCGCACGATCGGGCGGCGACAGTCGAAGCAGCGGATCCAGTCCCATCGCGTCGTCGCAACGGATCGCCTCGGTCGCCAGCGCGGCTGTCTCGGGCCGGTCCAGCGCCGCCGCACGCCGCGCCGCGCGCAACCATGCGGACGCCGAGCCCGCGTCGTACCGCGTGACGGCGAGCGCGCGGTCGAGGGCCACCGCCTGATCCTGCGCCTCGGCGGTCACGAGCGCGCGACGCTCCCATGCATACGCGGAAGCGTGCAGCGCCTCCAGCGTGGAGGCAGGCACGAGCCCTGCACCCGATTGCACCGCGGCATCCGAGGCCTCGCAGGCCGACAGAAGATCCGAGGCTCCAGCCGAACCCGCCGAATCGGCCGCACGCAGGTATTGCTCGGCGCTCAGGACGCGGCTCCACGGCGCAAGCGCCTGAGCCGCCTCGCGGCGCACGGACTCCGGCGAACGTCCGCTGGAGGCGCGCAAGCCGTCGACCAGACGCATCGCCGCGGCCTCGAGCGATCGCTCCATGCGCGCCTGGCGCGACGCGCCCGCGATCGCGAGGAACGCGACCGCCGCGCACGCCAACGCACCCACCATCCGCGGCGTCAGACGCGGCGCGCGGTCGTACTCCTGAGAGGAGGGATCGAGCGCGTGCGAAGGCACCGCGGCACCAAGCAGCGCCAGCAGCCATGCCGCCGAGCCCGGATTCCACAGCGTCATCTCCACCTGCGCGTGGCAGAGCATCGCGAGCGCCGCAGGAAAGAGCATGTGCGAGCCGCTGGCGCGCGCCGACCAGAGCCGCGGCAGCAGCATGACCGCGGCGCCGGCCCACGCCGCACCGCCAACCCATCGAATGAGCGTCGACGCCGGATCCAGGGCCGAGGCTTCCGTGACGATGGACAGCGGCACCGCGACCAGCACCGCCACCATGGCCACGCGCTGCGCGTTTCCATCACGCGCCTCGGGCGTGGGCAAGGGCGCCGGCTCCATCGCCGCACCGCGCGCGGCCCACACCAACAGCGCCATCACGGCCGCGATCCACGCGAATCCACCCACACCGAGTTGCGCCACCCAATCCGCGAACACCGCATGTGCGCTGCGAACGAGCTCCACGGCCTCCGGCGGACGAAGGCGCGCACTCGCATCCTGAAACCGGTCTGGCCCCGTGCCAAGCCACGGGCTCTCCATCCATGCGTCCCACGCCGTCTGCAGGTAGTGCCATCGGAACAGCATGCTGCGCTCGCCGGGCAGCACAGCGGCCAGCGGTCCAGCACGCAACCACGCCGCCGAGGCGCTCACGATCACCGCGGCACTCGCCGCACCCGCCAGCGTCCACGGCCGTACTCGGAACCTGCGAAGCAGCAGCAGCATCGCGAAGCCGATGCCCATCGCGACGATCGCTCCCTTGCCGCCGTTGGCGATCACCGCCACCGCACACGCGGCCGACAGCATGCCCCAGGATGCGCCCGTTCGGCCCTGCATCCGCGGAAGCCCCGCCAACGCGACCGCGGCGGCGGCCATCACGCCGGAGAAGATGTTCGCCAGTCCGAACCATCCGGTCATCTCGCGCTGCATCAGGCGCCGCTGGTAGCTCAGCGCCTGCGGGCCGTCGGGATCCCAGCCTCGGTCCGCGAAGAACGACTCGCGCGCCTGCTCCTCGAAATAGCGCAGCGTGCTGCCATGCTCGTGGAACCATTGCCACGCGCCACGCGCCAGCCACAGGCAGCAGACCCCAAGCAGGACCGCCACCATCGAACTCCACGCCAGCCGCGCCATCGGCCGCGGGTTTCGCGCCACGGCCGCCGCGGCGCCGCACGCGCACCATGCGCTCATCCAGTCGAGGCCGCGCCAGCCCATCGCGCCGAGATCGGACTCCGAGCGCAGTCGGGCCACCAGCACGGCCAGCGCCACCACCGCCACCAACGCGGCGGCGCGACCGGCGAACACGCCCACCAGTACGGCGCTCACCGCGGCGATGCCCGCGTCGATCCACAGGCTACCCGCAGGTCCAAGCCCCGCGAACGCGTTCGGATCAAGCGAAGGATCCACGTCGAACCACGGCATGTCCGTGAACGCGACGATGGTGCGAAACGAGACCAAGGCCCCCAGCGCGGCACCACCGGCGGCTGCCAGCAGACCTCTCATCGGCGCAGCACTCCCTCGGCCGCCGCCAGCAGCGCCAACGCAAGAAGCGCCTGCAGCGCCACCAGCGCCGCGTGCCACGGCGCCAGCGCGCCCAGTCCCACGCCACCCAGCCCGATGATCGCGCTGAGCGTCCAGATGATCAGCACCGAGCCCCGCGCTGAGAAGCCGCGCGAGACCAGCCGATGCGAGAGGTGGCGCTGGTCGCCGACGAGCGGATGGCGCCCCTCGCGGAGGCGAATCCAGCTGGTCGCAAGCAGGTCGTAGATCGGGACGGCCAGCACCAGCACCGGCGTGAGCACGCCGTACCACGCTCCACCCAGCGCGTAGTCCGGATCGGCAGGATCGGTGTACACGCCGCGCACGGCGAGCACCGCGAGCAGAAGTCCGAGCGGCTGGCTGCCTCCATCGCCCATGAACACGCGCGCCCCGCCGTCATGCAGCGGAAAGTTGAACACCAGGAAGCCCGCAAGCGCCCCAGCGAGCAGCGCCAGCATCGCCGCGACGAACCATTGATGCACCACCATCAGCGCACCGGCAAGCAGCAGCGCCGCGATGATGCCGACGCCCGCTGCGAGGCCGTCCATGTTGTCAAGGTAATTCATCGCATTGACGAGCAGAACGATCCACGCCACACCCAGCGTCACGCTGAGCGCCTGCCCTGCCGCGCCCCACGCATCCATCAGTGTGAGCGGACGCAGGTCGAATGCCCACGCCAGCGCAAGGGCCGGCACCAGCTGCGTGGCCAGCTTCGGAGCCGCACGCATGGCTCGACGATCGTCCAAGCGACCGGCCGCATGCAGCCAGAGCGCCGCCACCACCGTGGCCCATGTCGCGGGCATTCCGACGCGCACGCGCGCAAGATCCATGCCCTCCGGCACCGCGCCACCGAACTGCAGCCATGCCAGTGCGGCGGCGATCGGCAGCGTCCATGCGAACACGATCGCGATGCCGCCGGTGTTGGGCACGTCACGCAGCGACTTCCGGTGTCCCGGCGCGCCCGGCGAATCGAGCGAGCCCATACGTCGGCCCCAGGCGATCGCGAAGCGCGTGAGTGGCAGCGAAATCGCGAGGCCGATCACAAGGAGGGTGGGCGCGAGCCACGGCACGTCACTAATCTAGGGTTTCCGCATGAAGCGCATCACCGTCTACTGCAGCAGCAGCACCAGCCTGGACCCCAAGTTCTTTTCGGCCGCCACCGAACTGGGACGCGTGATGGTGACCCGCGGCATCGAGCTCGTCTACGGCGGCGGCTCGCTTGGCCTGATGGGCGAGATCGCCCGCACCGTGAAGAAGGCCGGCGGGCGCGTGCACGGAATCATCACGAAGCGACTGCTCGCCCTGGAACAGGGCTTCGAAGGTTGCGACGAACTGGTCGTGGTCGACACCATGAGCGAGCGCAAGCGGCTCATGGCGCAGTACGGCGACGCATTCATCGCGCTGCCGGGCGGACTCGGCACCTTCGAGGAGTTCTTCGAGGTCCTGGTGCAGCGTCAGGTCGGCGAGCACCGCAAGCCGATCGGACTGGTGAATCTGGGCGGCTACTACGACCCGCTGATCACGCTGATCGATCATGGCATCGAGCATCGCTTCATCAAGCCGGCCGTGCACGACCTGCTGCACGTGCACGAGAAGCCCGAGGACGTGCTGGACGGCGTGCTGACGGCGACGCCGTTCGACATCGACCCCGACCGCTTCCTGCCCATGGGGAAGGGTTGAGCATGCAGCCGCTGGGACTGATCGCAGGCAGCGGCGAGCTGCCGATCCTGGTGGCCCGGGGGGCGCGCGCGGCCGGTCGCAGCGTGGTCTGCGTGGGCATTCACGGAGCGTTCGACGAGCGGCTGCCCACGCTGTGCGATCGCTTCGACAGCGCGGGCCTGGTGCAGATCGGCCGATGGGTCCGCCTGCTGCGTCGCGGCGGCGCGAATCAGGCGATCATGGTGGGTGGCGTGCGCAAGACGCGCATGCACGATCCGTGGAAGCTCTTCCGACAGGTGCCCGACCTGCGCGCCGCATGGCTGTGGTACCGTCGTCTGCGACACGATCGCAGGAACCACGCGGTGCTTGCCGCGGTGGCCGATGAACTGGCATCCTGCGGCATCCCCCTGATGGACTCGACCACCTTCATCCAGGATCACCTTGCGAGCGCCGGCGTGATGGGCCGCGCGCAACCCGATGCCGCCAGCATGGCCGACGTTTCGTTCGGCTGGCCGCTGCTGCTGAAGGCGGTCGAACTCGACATCGGACAGTCGATGGCGGTGCGAGATCGCGACGTGATCGCGGTGGAGGCGATCGAGGGCACCGACGCGATGATCGAGCGGGCGGGCGCGCTGTGCCGAGCGCGCGGGTGGACGCTGCTGAAGACCGCCAAGGCCGCACACGACCGCCGCGCCGATGTGCCAACGATCGGCGTGGCCACCATCGAGCGCGTCGCCGCAGCCGGCTGCCGCTGCATCGCGGTGGGTTCCGGACAAGTCATCCTTGTTGACAGGCCCGCCGTCGTGCAGGCCGCGGACCGTCTTGGCGTGGCCCTTCTGGGTCGCTGACGCGTTTTCATGGCCCACAAAATCTGAGGAAGAACCCGTTTTCATGCGGTTCCATTTGCAAACATTTGCAAACGGGGTAAGTTGAAACTGGCGGATTCCCACCGCCGTGCTTCCCTTTCCCGTTTCCCTTTCCCATTCCCGGAGTCACGACAATGAAGTTCACCCTTGCCGCCACCGCGGCTGTGGTGGCTTGCGCTTCCAGCCAGGCTGCCCTGATCTACGCCACCAATTTCGACACCTACACGAACAACGCCAACCTGAGCGGCCAGACCGCGTGGACCGGGACCGGCGGCAACTGGGCCACCACCGGCTCGGTGAACACCGGACAGACCGCGTTCTACGTCACCTCGAACCCGTCGGGCAGCGGTCGGTCGGTGCGCATGACCACCGAAAAGTTCAACACCGGTGGCCGCACGAAGGGCTATCTCGACCTCAGCAACAGCGGCAAGTGGGCCGCGGCCAGCACGGGCGCCAACAGCGCCACCAAGGTGCTTCGCGCCGAGGTGAACATCTACGTCGCGAGTGGCCAGACGATCAACAGCAGCTACGGCATCATGATCGGCGACACCAGCTTCAGCTACAGCTGCGGCATGATGATCAGCAACACGGGTCAGGTGTGGACGGCCAACAACGGCTACGCCGTGGCCAACCGCACCAACCGAACCACCACGGCGCTGGACACCTGGCACAATTTCCTGATCTTCTGGGACACCGTGTCGGGCAACGCGACTGCGTACCTGAACGGCACCCTGATCGCCGACTACACCCCCACCAACAAGGCCGGCGTGTTTGCGGTCCAGCTGTTCACCACCACCGACAACGGTGGCAGCGGCAGCACCACGGCGAACGGCTTCGGCTTCGCCGACAACTTCTCGGTCAGCTCGGTGCCGGCGCCAGGTGCCGCGGCACTCGTGGGCCTGGCTGGCCTGATGGCCCGCCGACGCCGCGCCTGATCGATCGCGACTCTCTTGGGAAAGAGATGCAGCGCGGAACCGGCCACCGGGGTCGGTTCCGTGCGTCTTTTCAGGCTCCGTAGCATCGCGGCGTGAGCGCGCAGGATCCCAGGTCGGCCCCCGACGAGCCCGCGCTGGCCAGCCGTGCCGGCCTGAAACTGCGCCACGCGCTTGAAACCTTCACGCTCCCCGTGGCAGGCATGACCTGCGCCGACTTCGGCTGCAACGCGGGCGGCTTCACCGACGTGCTGCTGCGCGCGGGTGCCGCGAAGGTGTTCGCGGTGGACACCGGCTACGGCACGCTGGCATGGCGACTCCGCAGTGATCCGCGCGTGGTCACCATGGAGCGCACGAACGCGCTGCATGCGGAGCGACCCGAGGACGGCGTGCACCTCGTGGTGTTCGATCTCGCATGGACCCCGCAGCGCCTCGCCGTGCCCGCCGCGCTGCGATGGCTGAAGCGTGGCGGCCGGATCGTGTCGCTGGTGAAGCCGCACTACGAACTTCGCGACGACCAGAAGGCGTGGCTCGAGCGCGGTTTCCTGCCGCATGCGCGCGTGCCGGAAGTCGTCGATCGCGTGCGTGCCGAGATGCGTGGGCTTGGCGCCGAAGTGCTCGCGGACACTGCGAGTCCCATCACCGGCGGCAAGACAGCCAAGCGCGCAGGCTCGCCGGGCAACATGGAATGGCTCATGCTGCTGCGCGCGACCAGGCACGATTGAGCGCTGCAGGCGCGCGCACGCGACGACCCCTTCGCGCGCGCCGCGACGAATCTGAAAACAGCGGAAAACCTCGGGCGAAAAAGGGCCTCGGCGCAGGTGGGACACGCCCGTTTCGGATAGACTTCGGAACCCCGATTTTCCCATGAGCGAAGCCCCCGCGAACACCCCGGCCCCCATCGATCGCGTCGTCGAAACCCCCATCGACCAGGAGCTGCACGACAGCTACCTGACCTACGCGATGAGCACCATCATGGACCGCGCGCTGCCCGATGTGCGCGACGGCCTGAAGCCCAGCCAGCGGCGAATCCTGGTTGCGATGAACGACCTGAACCTGTCACCGGGACGCAAGCAGATCAAGTGCGCCAAGATCTGCGGCGACACGAGCGGCAACTATCACCCGCACGGCGAGAGCGTGATCTACCCCACGCTCGTGAACCTCGGCCAGGTGTGGAAGACGCGTCACATGCTCGTCGACAAGCAGGGCAACTTCGGCTCGATCGAGGGTGATCCGCCGGCCGCCATGCGTTACACCGAGGCGCGCATGACGGCCGAGGCGATGGCCCTGCTCGAGGATCTCGACAAGGACACCGTCGACTTCAAGCCCAACTACGACGAGCGACTGCAGGAGCCCACCGTGCTTCCCGCGCGCTTCCCGAACCTGCTGGTGAACGGCAGCTCGGGCATCGCCGTGGGCATGGCGAGCAGCATGCCGCCGCACAACCTCGGCGAGACCTGCGACGCCATCGTGAAGGTGATCGACAACCCGGAGGTCGGCCTGGAAGAGCTCATGCAGTGCATGCCCGGCCCCGATTTCCCCACCGGGGGCGTGGTGGTGGGCCGCCGCGGCATCGTCGAGGCCTACGCGAGCGGCCGCGGCCGCATCACGCTGCGCGGCCGCGTGAGGCAGGTGAAGGAAGGCGGCCGCGAGGCGCTCGAGATCTTCGAGATCCCCTACCAGGTCGTGCAGAGCAACCTGATCGAGAAGATCGTGGACGCAAGCCGCGAAGGCCGCATTCCCGACGTGGCCGACGTGCGCAATCACTCGGGCCGCGACGCGCAGACGCGCATCCTGGTCGTGCTGAAGAAGGGCGCCGACCCCGAGGTGGTCGAGAAGCAGCTCTACGAATTCACGCCGCTGCAGAGCACCTTCAGCATCATCAACATCGCGCTGGTCAACCATCAGCCGCGCACGCTGGGCCTGAAGCAGCTGATCCACTGCTACGTGGATCACCGCAAGGACGTGGTGCGCCGTCGCACCGCCTTCCTGATGCGTCAGGCGAAGCAGCAGGCGCACCGGCTGGAAGGCCTGATCTACGCGGTCTGCGACATCGACGAGGTGATCAAGATCATCCGCGAGAGCCGCGAGCGCGAGGAGGCGATCCAGAAGCTCATGGCGCGCGGCTTCCGCATCGCCAAGGGCCATCGCTACGAGAAGATGATCCCCGAGCGCATCGTGGCCGCCACCCGCGAGGGCGACGGCGCCACGCTGACCCGCGTGCAGGCCGAGGCGATCGGCGCGATGCGCCTGATCCAGCTGGTGGGCCTTGAGGTCGAGAAGCTCGCCGCCGAATTCAGCAAGCTGCTCGAGGACATCGAGGGCTACGAGGCCATCCTGGCCGACGAGAAGCTGGTGCTCGACATCGTGCGCGAGGACACGGTCGAGCTGAAGGAGCGCTTCGCGGACAAGCGCCGCACCAGCATCGAGGCGGGCGAGGCCGAGGCCTTCGAGATGGCCGATCTCATTCCCGAGCACGAGGTGGTGGTCACCATCTCGCACGCGGGCTGGGTGAAGCGCCTGCCGAGCGACACCTATCGCACGCAGGGTCGCGGCGGCGTGGGCATCAAGGGCAGCGACGCGAAGGACGGCGACTTCATCGAGCAGCTCTTCACCGGCTCCAGCCACGACGATCTGCTGTGCTTCACGAACACCGGCCGCGTCTTCCGCATGAAGACCTGGCAGATTCCCGAGATGGCGCGCACCGCCAAGGGCCGCGCGATCCAGAACATCCTGGACCTGCGCGAGGGCGAGACCGTGCGCTCGTTCCTGCCGGTCTCCGGCTTCGAGACGCGCGAGGACTTCCTGTTCTTCGCCACCCGGCAGGGCCGCGTGAAGCGCACCGCGCTGCAGGACTACCGCAACGTGAACAAGGGCGGCATCATCGCGCTGAACCTGAATGACGGCGACGACCTGGTGAACGTGCTGCTCACCAGCGGCAAGGATCAGGTGCTGCTCGCCACGGCCAGCGGCATGGCGATCCGCTTCGACGAGAACGACGCCCGCGTCATGGGGCGCGCGGCGGCTGGCGTGATCGGCATCGACCTGACGGAGAGCGACACCGTGGTGGGCGCGATCCGCTGCGACGATACCGCCGACCTGCTCACCGTGACGCAGAACGGCTACGGCAAGCGCACGAACCAGGCGGAGTACCTGGTGCGGCAGGAGGACGGCAGCACCCGCTGCCAGAGCCGTGGCGGCAAGGGCCGCATCGACATCAAGACCGAGGGCCGCAATGGTCCCGTGGTCGCGGTGCGCAGCGTGCAGGAAGGCGACGAGATGATGCTGATCAGCCGCGACGGCATGATCGTGCGCAGTCCGGCCGCCGACGTGAGCCGCATCGGCCGAAACACCATGGGCGTGCGTGTGATGCAGTTGCGCGAAGGCGACGCGGTCATGAGCGTGGCGATGGTGGCCGACAGCGACGAGGCCTCTGCGGCCTGAGCGGCCCGCGGCGGTAGGATCCTGTCATGTCCATCACCGAATGGTCTGACGACATCGCGCTGGTCGACCTTGGCCAGGAGCCGCACCTCTCCGACGACTTGGGCGCGCTGATCACCTCGCTCGACGGTCCGGGAGCGCAGGCCCGGCATGTGGTCCTCGACATGAGGGAAGTGCGCATGCTCACCTCGTCGAACATCGCCTCGCTGCTGCGCCTGCGCAAGATCCAGAAGCTGTCGAAGAAGCGGCTGGTGGTGGCGCGCGTGTCGGACCGCATCTGGGCGGTCTTCCTGACCGCTGGACTGGACGAGATGTTCGAGACCAGTTCCGACGTGGGCACCGCGCTCGCGTCGATCCAACTGGGGATCGGCTGAGCCATGCGCCGCATCCGGCGTGAGCCGCCCGAGGCGCGCATCGAGCTGAACCCGCTCATCGACCTGATGACGTTCCTGCTCACCTTCTTCATCTATGCCGTCGTGATGATGGTCCGGGTGGACATGGTGCCGATGGAACTGAAGCGCTTCTCGACCGGCCAGCCGGCCAAGCCGGCGCCGGCCGCCACGATCAGCCTGGACATCGAGGGGCTCGTCTACTTCAACAAGGAGAAGATCACGGTCGAGGAGGTCGCCGCACGCGTGAAGGCGGCGCGTGAGGCCGATCCGACCACGATCGTGTATCTGGCGGTCGACCATGGTCAGGGCAAGATCGACCGCGCGCCGATCCTGCAGGACCTGTGGGACCGACTGAAGGATCTTGGCGTGGCCGTGAACTTCGTGGGCAAGCCCTCGGACGGGAAGCCCACGTCGTGACCGCGGTTGGTATCGGCATCGATGCCGCCACGCGGCAGCGGCTGGAGGCCACGCTGCACGCGCTCGAGACCGACCGGGGCGCCTCGTGGCCCCTGCTCATCGGCATCGGCGCGAGCGTGATGTTCCACTCCGCGCTGCTGGTGCCGCAGGTGCGGGACTTCTTCGCGCATGTTCACGACGGCATCGATCGCTCGCGTCAGGCGTCGTTCAGCTTGGACAAGGAGATGGAGAAGCGCGCGCCGCTCACCCCCGAGCAGCAGCAGCAGGAACGGGAGGACATGCTCCGCCTTGGCATCGAGGACGGCGCGCAGCAGTCCACGATGACCTGGATCGGCTACAAGGATTATCAGGAGCATCTGGCGCGTCTGAGTTCCGTGGAACAGGCGGCCTTCCGCGACACCGACGAGGGTGGCCAGCCGATGCCGGCCGCGCGTCCAGCCACGCCGCAGGTTCCGCAGACACCGCAGGCACAACCCGCCGCGCCACCGGCGCCGGACACAACTTCGACGCCGCCGGGCGAGCCCTCGCCGGGGCCGGCGTCGGCCGCGCAACCCACGCCACCTCCCACACCCAGCTCGCAATCCGAGTCGAAGCCGATCCCGGCGCAGGCGGAACCCACGCCTCCCGCGACAGCCGCGCCGCCGCCGCCCTCGCCCGCCGAGACGCGCCCCGCGCCCACGCCGGAGCGACCACCCGCGCCTCTTCCAGACACCAGCGCGACGCGCGAGACCGCGCCGACCAAGGATCCGACGGCCATCCCGATTCCCTCGGCCGACGAGAATCGGGTGGAACCCACGATCCAGCCAGTGGAACGCGCGCCCGACAAGAACGCCGCGAAGGATCCGACCGACGCGCCGCCGCCGCCGCAGGCCGAGAAGCCTCAGGATGTGCCGCCCGCGAAACCGGAGGAGGCGCCGCAGCCCGACGCGAAACCCGCCGAACCGACGCCCCCCTCCGCGCAGCCGACGACGCCGCAACCGCCGCAGCCCGCGCAACCGACGCCGCAGCCTCCGCAGCAGCAGCCGAGACCCCCTGCCGCCACACCGCCCACACAGACCGCACCCGGACTGCAGCAGCCCAGCACCTCGCCGACCACTGGCCCGAGTCCCGATCCGAGCGCGCGGCCCGGCGCCAAGCCAGGCCCCAAGGCCGACGGCGAGCTGAGCGATCGAGAGAGTGACGCGACCAGCGTGAAGGCCTCGCCGCCGAAGGACTGGAAGCCGGGCCGGCCGCTTGCGCAGCAGGGTCTTGAACTGCGCACCGTTCGACCGGAGATCGACGAGCTCACCGCCATCAGCGGGCGGCCGATGAGCGCGCTGGCCCTGATCGAGTTCAACCGCGCTGGCAAGGTCGTGAACGTCACGCTGCTCGAGCCCACGGGTCTTCGCAACTGGGACCAGGCCCTCGAGGACTCGCTCTACCGCTGGACAGCGGTGACTTCCAAGAGCGCCAAATTGCGCAACCTGCCCGCGGACAAGACGCTGAAGTTCACGATCCGACTGCTGCTGAACTGAGCGGCGCTCACGCCAGCGCACGCCGCATGCGCTCCAGCAGCGTGCGGTCGCTCAGGTCGTAGAAGAGCGGCGTGATCGTGACCGCGCCGCCGTAGAGACGCTCCACGTCGCTGCCCTCGGCCGTGTGCACGAACTCCATGCCGTTGCCGGCGGGCCAGTAGTAGGTGCGGCCATCGGGCGCGGTGCGCCGCTCGTAGCCGTCGACGCCCGCGGCGGTGTTCATCGGAACCACGCAGATCTCGGGCATGGGCGCGTCAGGCCTCTCGGTGCAGGGCACGTTGATGTTGATCACGCGATGCGCATCGAGCAACTTCGCCGCCAGCACACGGTCGATCGCCTGGCGCGCGATCCATGCGGCGCGACGCCACTCGATGCGCGACTTGTCGCCCAGCATCAGGCTCACCGCGATCGCCGGCACACCCAGGAACGCCGCCTCGACCGCCGCCGCCACCGTGCCCGAGTAGATCACGTTGATGCCCACGTTCGCGCCGTGGTTCATGCCGCTGATCACCAGATCGGGACGCGTGCCCGCACCGTGCCGTTCGAGCCAGAGCGCACGCAGCGCCAGCTTCACGCAGTCCGCCGGCGTGCCCTCCACCGCCATGCCCTCGCCGCCGAAATCCAGCCGTGCCCGATGCACCATCAACGGTCGGTGGAAGGTGATGCCGTGACTTTCGGCGCTCCGACCGCTCGCTGGAGCGACCACCAGTTGCTCCCCCAGCGAGGCGGTCGCCTCGTGCAGCGAGGCGATGCCGATCGCGGAGATGCCGTCGTCGTTCGTGTGCAGGATTCGCATGCGCGTGTTCAGTCCGGAAGGGGTTCAGGAGGCGGGCCGTAGCCGCCCGTCGGCCGCGGCTCGAGGGTGTATTCGCGGCCGCCCCACCGCACTGCGCGGCGTCGATCGAGGTCGACGGCGGCCTCCAGCATGCAGTGCGCGACCAACCATGCGCCCAGCGGATGGAACACGGCGGCGGCGCGCGGCGCGTGACACATGCGGTGCAACCATGCGGTGACCAGCAGGAACGCGCCAAGGCTCGCCACGCCCAGCCACGCGGTCACGATGGCCAACGGATCGAGCGATCCGCCCGTCCATGCGAACCCGGCGAGGATCGCGGCGATTGCACAGGCGGGCATGACCACGCCACCCACCAGCCACTCGCACGCGAGCGCATGCAGCCGCGAAGGATTCCGCTCCGCCGCCTCCAGATAGATCCGCTTCCAGCCACGATGGAACTCCGCCATCGATTCGTACATCTCCACGAACAGCAGATGCTCGGCGGTGCACAGGCCCCCGCGGCCGCCCGCATCGCGCACGCGTCGGGCGAAGGCGATGTCCTCGAGCAGGTCCTCGCGCACGATCGCATGGCCGCCGAGTTTCTCGTACATCGAACGCTCGAAAAGCATGAACTGGCCGTTGGCGAAGGACCGCGGACTTTGCGGATCGTTCACGCGCGGGATCGGGTACATGCGCATCAGCATGAGCGCCGCCACCGGCTGTACCACCGCCTCGAACCAGTGGCGCACGCGCGGCGTGGCCAGCAGCGACAGCAACGACAGGCCGCGATGCCGCAGGATCGCGACGCTCGCCCGGATCAGCGTCGGGTGAAACTCCACGTCCGCGTCGGTGAACAGCAGCAGATCACCCGAGGCGAGGTGCGCGCCCACGCGCGCGGCGTTGCACTTGCCAGCCCATCCCGGCGGGCAGTCGTGGTTGTCGACGATCCGAAGGCGCGGATCCGCGGCGGCGATCGGCTCCAGCGTGGCGCGCGTGCCGTCGGTGCAGCGGTCCAGCACCATGACGAGCTCGAGGTGCGGCCAGTCGCTGGCCAGGATGCCTCGCGCCGCGCGGGCGGCATGCGCCTCCTCGTTGTGCGCGGGCACCACCACCGACACGCGTGGCGCCGGATCGGGCACGGGCAGTTCCAGACCTTCCGGCGCACGCGGGATCGAGGGCAGGTCGCGCAGCACGCGGGTCGCCACGAGCAGCCACCAGCCCAGGCCCGCGCCGGCGGCGAAGAGCAGGATCCAGAGCGCCAGCAGCCGAGCGTCCATCGCGCGAGCGTAGCCGAACCGCCGCGGCAACGCCGTCATCTCGTCCGACCTTCACGGCTAGCATCCGCGCTCCGTGTACCCCGCGCAGCTGGCCAACCGCTACCTCACCAGCCGGATCATTCCGCTGATCGCCGTGGGCGCCGTGGCGCTGTGCGTGGCCCTGGTGGTGATCGTGGTCAGCGTGATGAGCGGCTTCCTGAACATGCTGAAGTCGAGTGGCCGCACGCTCATGGGCGACGTGGTGATCAACTATCCCGTGCGCGGACTGCCGTGGTACGACGAGCTGATCGCGGAGATCGGCAAGCTGCCCGAAGCCGAGGCCGCCACGCCGCTGATCGACACCTATGGACTCGTGCGCATGCCCTATCCGCCCGGCGCCGACAAGGAGGTCGTGACGGCGAATGTGTGGGGCATCGAGCCGAGGGGCTTTGAGCGCGTGACCGACTTCAGCCGCTCGCTCTACTGGAAGCCTCCGAAGGACGAGGCCGCCGCCGCCTCGATGGCGCCGGACGATCCGCGCCGCGTGCTGGCGCCGCAGATCGAGGCCGACGGCCGATCGCTGCGGCAGTTCGGCACCGACATTCCGGGGCTGGTCATGGGCATCCATGTCAGCATCGTGAACGAGCGCATGCGTGACGGCAGCTACCGCACGCGCTCCGGCTGGTTCATGCCCGACCAGCGCGTCACGCTCACGCTGGTGCCGATCAGCGGCAAGGGCACGGTGGCGGAGCCGACCGAGCGGATCTTTCCGGTGGTGAACGAGTTCCGCAGCGGCGTCTATCAGATCGACAAGAACCGCGTGCTCATTCCACTCGAAGAGGCGCAGCGCATGCTGCGGCTCGACGAGGGCCTGCAGTACGACCTCGACGCGCCTCCGAACGCCGACGGCTCGCAGCCCGTGCTCGGCAAGAGTCCGGCGCGCGTGCATCGGGTGCTCGTGCGGGCCAAGCCCGGCGTCACCCCTGCCACCCTGCGTGACGCGGTGCAGGACGCGTACGCGCGCTTCGCGATGGCTGCCGCCGCGGATCCGGCGAAGGTGGTGAAGCCACCGCGACCGGAGGTCGTGAGCATCCTGACCTGGGAGCAGCACCTGCGCGATCTGATCGGGCCAGTCGAGAAGGAGCGCGAGATGATGCGCATCCTGTTCTCGATCGTGTATCTGGTGTGCGCGGGGCTCGTCCTCAGCATCTTCTGGGCGATCGTGCAGGAGAAGAGCCGCGACATCGGCATCCTGCGCTCGATCGGTGCGAGCCGGCCGGGCGTGCTGTGGATCTTCCTGCAGTACGGTCTGGTGATCGGCGCGACAGGCGGCGTGGTGGGGATCGGGCTGGGCTGGCTCGTGATCGACAACATCAATGCGATCCACGAGACGATCGGCGAGGACGCGCCGCGCTGGACCTGGATCCTGGCGTTCGTTCTCTCGGTGGGTGCGCTGGTCATGAGCCTGCGGGGGGCGCACCGCGGCGCGCTGCTGCCCACGCTGCTGTGGCTCGTGGGCGGCGTCACGATGGGTCTGGCCGGCGCGGGCCTGCTTGCACATCGGGGCACGCTGATCTGGGATCCCGCCGTCTACTACTTCAGCACCATCCCGAACAAGGTGGACTGGTTCACCGCGGCGCTGACCTGGGTGGGCGCGGTGGTGTTCAGCGTGCTGGGCGCCAGCGTGCCCGCGGCGAAGGCGGCCGACATCGACCCGGTGAGGGCGCTTCGCTATGAGTGAGGCCCCGCTACTCGAGGCGCGCGACCTGCGCAAGACCTACCACCTCGGCAAGGTCGGTGTGCCCGTGCTGCGCGGCGCGGACTTCCGCATGAAGCGCGGTGAGTGGGTCGCGATCCTGGGAAGTTCAGGCAGCGGCAAGAGCACGCTGCTGCATCTGCTGGGCCTGCTGGACGAGCCTGACGCGGACAGCGGCGGCGTGTGGTTCGAGGGCGCGCCTGTGGCCGGCCTGCGCGGCGCCGCGCGCAACCGCTACCGCAATCTCTCGGTGGGCTTCGTCTTCCAGTTCTATCACCTGCTGCCGGAACTCACGGTGCTCGAGAACGCCATGCTGCCCTGCAGCGTGGCACGCGGACTCGTGGCGCCAGGCGGAGCCGACGAGGTGGCGCACCGTCGCACGCGCGAACTGCTCGACGCCTTCGGCATGTCGCACCGGCTTGCGCATCGCCCGCGTGAACTCAGCGGCGGCGAGCGCCAGCGTGTGGCGATCGCGCGCGCGCTGGCGAACGAGCCCCGCGTGCTGCTGGCCGACGAGCCCACCGGAAACCTGGACGCGAAGACCGGCGGCGAGATCCTGGACATGATCGCGAAGCTGCACGGCAAGGGCCTCTCGATCGCGATGGTCACGCATGATCCCGCCGTGGCCGCGCGCGCCGACCGGGTGGTGCGCCTGACCGACGGCCGCGTGGACGGCTGAAGCCGACCTCAGCGGCTCAGGTCGTTCACGCGATACCAATCCTCGATCGTCTGGGCGAGCCGCACGGCGTCGGTGCCGAAGTGACGCCGTAGCGCCTGCTCCCATGGCATGCCGGTCTTCACGTCTTTCACCCACTCGCCGAACGCCGCGCCCTTCTGGTCGATCATCATGCACACCGTGAGGTAGCCGATCGAGTAGCCCACCGCGCCCGGTCCTGGCCAGACGCCATCGCGGCCGTCGCTGCGCAGGAGCGGAAGCGTGCTCTCGCCCGCACGCACGAACGCAAGACCATGCGGCCGCCGACCGGCGTCGACCGGCGAGGTGTCGAAGCTGCGCGCCGCCACGAACTCGGCGTAGCCCTCCTCGGCCCAGATCGGAAGCTTCACCGGCGTGCCGTAGCGGTGCATCACGCCGTGCGTGGCCTCGTGCACCAGCGTGGACATGAACTCGTCGTCGTTCGGACTGCGCCACGCGTTCACGATCACGCGTGGACCGATCATGTGACAGAGTCCCACCGCGCCCGGCGGGGGCATCATGCCGAAGGCCGCCTGCTCGATCGCGCGGTAGCGGTTCTCGTCGGCGCTCACGATGCACACGCCCTTGCCGTGAAAGAGGTTCAGCCCCTTGGGAAGCGCGAACATCTCGGCGACCTTGCGGTACATGTTGTCCATGCGGCGCCCGAGTTCCTGCGCGTCGCCACGCGTCAGGTCGGCGTAGACCACCCAGTACTCGCTTTCGACCGGCGTCCAGCGCGCGTTCACTGCGTGCAGCGCCCTCTCCGCCTCGGCCTTCGACTCCGCAAGCGCCTCCGCTCGCGCGGCGTCCGTGGCGATCGGCCATGGCCGCACACCGCTTCCCTCGCGCGCCTGCGGCAGGGCCGAGCGCACACGCCGCTCGGCCGCCATGCGACGAAGCTCGACGCCCTGCGTGCGAGCGGCGTCGGCGGCTTCCTGCACGGAGGCGTCACGCTTGACGGCCTGCCGCAGCATCGAGTCGCCCATGTTCTGTCCGTCCTCGGCGCTCAGCAGCGCGCGCCCCAACAGCACCATCTGCTCCGCCTTGCCAAGGTCCAGCACACGGCGCATCGCCCGGTTCACCTCGGCGGCGGGAAGGTCGGCCCAGTCGACGCGACCGAAACTGCCCTCGCAGCCTTCGCCGTCGAAGCCGGAAACCGTTCCGCTGACCAAGGTTCCGTCCACCCGCTTCACCCGCAGATTGAACGGGGTGCACGGGGTGATGTCCGCCCACGCGGCGACGCACAACGCGCATGTCAGGATGGCAGCCACGCCCCTGCAAATGGATGGTCGCGGCGCCACGGTTTGCAGCCTATCCGGCTACCATCGTTCAAGGAAGGGTCGGATCCTGTCGATCCCAACCCCCGCAGGAGGTCTTTTCTTCATGTTTGAACGTCTCACCGATCGCGCACGCAAGGTCATGGCCCTCGCCAACCAGGAGGCCCAGCGCTTCAACCACGAGTACATCGGGACCGAGCACATCCTGCTTGGCCTCGTGAAGGAAGGCAGCGGGGTCGGCGCAAACGTGCTGAAGAACCTCGGCATCGACCTGCGCAAGGTCCGCCTGGAGGTGGAGAAACTCGTGAAGAGCGGCCCCGAGATGGTCACCATGGGCAAGCTGCCCCAGACCCCGCGGGCGAAGAAGGTCATCGAGTACGCGATCGAGGAAGCCCGCAACCTGAACCACAACTACGTGGGCACCGAGCACCTGCTGCTTGGCCTGCTCCGCGAGCAGGACGGTGTGGCGGCACAGGTGCTGCTGAACCTGGGCCTGAAGCTCGAGGAAGTGCGCGAGGAGGTCCTGAACCTGCTCGGCGCCGGTGGTGACAGCGAGCAGGAGAACCCGCCGCAGGCCGCCGAGGCCGCCGCACCCGAACCCACCGAGGCCGCCCCGGGCACCACCCGCCGCGGCAAGAGCAAGACTCCGGCGCTGGACAGCTTCGGTCGCGACCTGACCGAGCTGGCCCGCAACGGCGAGCTGGACCCCGTCATCGGTCGCGCGCAGGAGATCGAGCGCCTGGTGCAGGTGCTCTGCCGCCGCACAAAGAACAATCCGGTGCTGCTGGGCGAGGCCGGCGTGGGCAAGACCGCGATCGTGGAAGGCTTGGCGCAGCAGATCGTCAGCCAGACCGTGCCCGACCTGCTGCACGACAAGCGCCTGGTCGTGCTCGACCTCGCCATGATGGTCGCCGGCACCAAGTACCGCGGCCAGTTCGAGGAGCGCATCAAGGCCGTCATGAACGAGGTGCGCCGCGCGAAGAACATCATCCTGTTCATCGACGAGCTGCACACGCTGGTGGGCGCCGGCGGCGCCGAAGGTGCGATCGACGCAAGCAATGTGCTGAAGCCCGCGATGGCGCGCGGCGAGATCCAGTGCGTGGGCGCGACCACCTTCGACGAGTACCGCAAGTACATCGAGAAGGACGCCGCACTGGAGCGCCGCTTCCAGTCGATCCCGGTGAATCCGCCGAACGCCGAGCAGACCATCGAGATCCTGAAGGGCCTGCGCGACAAGTACGCCACGCACCACCGCGTGAACTACACCGACGAGGCGCTGCGCACCGCCGTCGAGCTGTCTGGCCGCTACATCCCCGGCCGCGTGCAGCCCGACAAGAGCATCGACGTGCTCGACGAGGCCGGCGCGCGCCTGCGCCTGAAGACCATGGCCAAGCCGCCCGATCTGGCGGACCTCGAGGCGCGCATCGAGCGCCTCTCCGTCGAGAAGGACGAGGCCGTGAAGGGCGCCGACTACGAGAAGGCCGCCGAACTGCGCGACCAGGCCGAGAAGCTCCGCAAGGAGAAGGAGCGCCTGCAGCAGCAGTGGCGTGACCGCATGAACGAGACCACTGGCACGGTCGACGAGGAAGTGATCGCCGAGGTCGTCAGCAAGATGACCGGCGTGCCGCTGACCCGACTGGAGAAGGAGGAGAGCACCCGCCTCCTGCAGCTCGAGGCCGCGCTGCACAAGACCGTCGTCGGCCAGGACGAGGCCGTGAAGGCCGTCAGCCGCGCGATCCGAAAGGCGCGCAGCGGCCTGAAGGATCCGAAGCGGCCGATGGGCTGCTTCCTGTTCCTCGGTCCGACCGGCGTGGGCAAGACGCTGCTCGCGAAGGCGCTCGCGGAGTTCATGTTCGGCGACGCCGAAGCCATGATCACGCTCGACATGAGCGAGTACATGGAGAAGCACAACGTCTCCAGGCTCATCGGCGCGCCTCCGGGCTACGTGGGCTACGAGGAGGGCGGCCAGCTCACCGAGCGCATCCGCCGCCGTCCATACGCCGTGGTGCTCCTCGACGAGGTCGAGAAGGGCCACCCGGACATCTTCAACATGCTCCTCCAGATCATGGAGGAAGGCCGCCTGACCGACTCGTTCGGTCGTCACATCGACTTCCGCAACTGCATCGTCATCATGACGAGCAACCTCGGCGCCGACGTGATCAAGGGCGGCAGCAGTTTCGGCTTCACCAAGCGTGCCGAGGTGCAGGACTACGAGAAGATGAAGAAGGCGCTCACGAGCGAGGTGGAGAAGTTCTTCCGCCCCGAGTTCATCAACCGCCTCGACGACCTGATCGTGTTCCGTCCGCTGGTGAAGGACGACCTGAACCAGATCATCGACTTCGAGCTGGCCAAGCTGATCAAGCGCCTGACCGAGAAGGGCATGGGGATGGAGATCGACCAGAAGGCCAAGGACTTCCTGATCGACAAGGGCTACAACCCGGACTTCGGCGCGCGTCCGCTGCGTCGCGCGCTCAGCCAGTACGTGGAGGATCCGCTGGCGGAGAACCTGCTCACCGGCGAGTTCACCGCGGGCGACACGATCCTGGTCACGCGCGACGAGGGCAAGGAGCACCTCTCCTTCACCAAGTCGGCGAAGCCCGCCACGCCGCCGGCCGAGCCTGCGAAGGCCTGAGGCCCGAAACCACGGAGCGAATCCCCCGCCCGTCGCCCCGCGCGACGGGCGGTTCGCTATTTGGCGTCAGCGCACGCCGGCGAGGCGCAGGTTGCCGTCCGCGGCACGCTCGACCTCGACGATCGAGAAGCCGAACTGGCCACGATCGGCCTCGGGCAGCTGATAGCGCGTCATGTCGCCGCTCACGGTGGTGATGATCGCGGAGTTGCCGCGGATCGCGGAGACCAGCCGGATCGACGAGGCCATCAGCTCGCGGCGGTTGGCCTCGCAGAACTTCATGAATTCCTCGCGCCCGCGCTCGCCGCCCATTCGATCGCGCTGCTGCGGCGAGACCAGATGGCTGTACAGCGCGGCGTAGTCCTGGTCGCGCAGCCCCTGCATGAAGGTCTCCACCACCATGTCGGGCGTGTGGATCTGCAGCACCGCCTCCTTCGGCGCGCCGCGTTCGTCCACCGGCGAACTCGACTCGGCGGGCGAGCGTGTCGCCACCGGCACCTGTTCCAGCCCCGGCACCCTCGAGGTGATCACGACCTTCGTGCCGTCGGGGCGCCAGTAGGTCTCCTCGAGTGGGCGCCCTTGATTGATCGCCACGTAGTCGGGCCGGTAGTGGTACTCGGTGCGTTCCGTGCTGCAGCCGGCAAGCCACGTGCTGGCCAGGATGAGGACCTGCACGCGCATCAGGTGATCGACGAGAGCGTGCCCAACGCGCCCACTTCGGCGCGGATCGGCGCGGGCGCGCCGCGCCTCCACAGCAGGTGACAGCGCAGTGCGTCGGCAGTATCCGGGAAGTCGCCACGCGCATGCGTACCGCGACTTTCGGTGCGCGCCAGCGCGGCCTGCGTGATCAACCGGCCCAGCGTGAGCATGTTCTGCAGTTCCCATCCATCGGGCGCATCGAACACACGCTCCAGCGCGTAGCGGTTCCAGAAGTCGAACATGCCGAGCACGTCCTGCATGCGCGCCCCCACGCGCGCGATGCCAATGTTTCGCCACATGGCGCTGCGAAGGCTGCTGCGGATGTCGGAGAGGTCCAGCTCGCCGCGCTCGGTCGTCTCGACCTCGTGCACGATCGCGAAGGGCCCGGCCTGCGCTGCGTCGTCGGCCTCGATCGCGGCAGCCACGCGCGCGCCGAACACCAGCCCCTCCAGCAGACTGTTGCTCGCCAGACGATTCGCGCCATGCACGCCGGTCGCTGCGGCCTCGCCGCAGGCATAGAGGCCAGGCAGGTCGGTGCGACCGTCGATGTCGGTGCGCACGCCACCCACGAAGTAGTGCGCCGCAGGATGTACCGGCACCAGATCGCGCCCCGCGTCCAGACCGTAGCCGGCGAGCATGCGCGCAAGGCCGGGGAAGCGCGAACGGAAGCCGTCGCCGCCCATCGCGCGCGCGTCGAGCAGCACGTGGCTCTCGCCGGTGCGCGCCAGATGATGGATGATCGCGCGGCTCACGATGTCGCGCGTGGCCAGCGGACCCAGCTCGTGCACGCCTTCCATGACGGAGCGGCCCTGCCGATCCACCAGTTGCGCGCCCTCACCTCGCACCGCCTCGCTGATCAGGTGTCGCGGCGCGCCCGCCACATACAGCGTGGTCGGATGGAACTGCATGAACTCCAGGTCGGCCAGCATGGCACCCGCACGCCAGGCCATGGCCACGCCATCGCCGGTGGCCACGCGCGGATTGCTGGTCTCGCGCCAGAGCTGGCCGCAGCCGCCGGTGGCAAGCACGATGGATCGCGCCCACAGGATCTGCAGACCATGCCGCGGATGCCATGTCAGCATGCCTGCAGCGCGTCGCGAGCCGCCGCGTGTGTCGACCACGATGTCGAGCGCGAAGCAACGATCGAAGATGCGAAGACGCGCGGCCTGTCGTGCGCGCTCGATCAGGCAGCGCGCAAGCTCGGTGCCGGTCGCGTCGCCATCGGTGTGCAGGATGCGATGGTGATGATGTCCCCCCTCCAGTCCAAGCTTCGGCGCGCCCGCGGCGTCGCGATCCACGCGCATGCCCCACGTCAGCAGTCGCCGGACCTCGTCCGCCCCCTGCTCCACCAGCGTGCGCACGGCCTCGGGCTCGCACAGGCCGGCGCCGGCCTCGAGCGTGTCGGCGACGTGGCCTTCGAAGGTGTCCTCGGGCGACAGCGCGGCGGCGATGCCACCCTGCGCCCAACTGGTATTCGAGAGGTCAAGCGCGTCCTTTGCCAGAAGGATCACGTCGCTGCGATCGGCCAGCGCGATGCTGGTACGCAGGCCCGCCACGCCGGAACCCACCACCACCGTGTCGCAGAAGATCTGCGGCAGCAGCGAGGAGCGGAAAGGAATCAGCAGCGGGCGATCGGGCATGTTCAGCGTTTCGTGGAGCGGGCCAGCGGCGATTCAGGTCCGATGCGGGCGATCCACAGCTGGCTGGTGCGGTCCTCGCCGCGCTGGGCGGTCCACATCAACAACTGTCCGTCGGACGAGATCGCCGGCAGCAGGTCGGCACCCGAAGCCGTGGTCACGCGACGAGGCTGCGGCAACGCGGTGTCGGCCTCGTCGGGGATCTCCACGGCGAAAACCTCGTAGTTGCGATGGCCCTCGCGGCTGGTGGCGTAGACCACCATGTGACCATCCGGCGTCCAGTACGGCGCCCAGTTCACGTGCTCATCCTGCGTGAGTGGTCGCTCGCCCTCCACACCAGTCACGCGTCCGGTGGCGTCGCGCTTCACACGCGCCACATACAGCTGCAGCAGATTGTCGCGATTGCGATCACCACGCCACACGATGCGCGAGCCGTCCGGATTGAAGAAGGCGCCTCCGTCGTAGCCCGGCGCCTGCACGATCTGCGTGACCTGCCCCGTCGGAAGATCCATCGTGAACAGATCGCCCTCGCCGTCGATCAGCCGCGTGAAAAGCAGCGTGCGCCCGTCGGCCGACAGCGCGCCCTCCGCCACGTACCCCTTGCCGTCACCGGTGACGGGCTTCAGCGAGGTCGCGCTGCCGTCAGCCTCGCGAAGGTCCACCTTCACGATGCGCATCTCGGGTGGAAAGGCCCATCGGTAGGTGCGGCCGTCGCGCTGGTATCCGGGAGTGGGACCATCGGCGGGCGCGGTGACCGTGCTGGCGAAATACAGCGTGTTCGGATCACGCGGATCAAACCAGCCGCAGGTGTTCGCGCTGCCGGGCGGACTCACGCGTCGCACATTTGCCAGCGCGAAAGCCCGGTCGAGGCCTCGTTCCCCGGCGTCAGCTCGAATCAGTTCGGCGACGTACATCGCGTAATGCGGGCCCTCGGGGTCGCCGTCGGGCTTGCGCTCGATGGCCTGGAACACCACGCGCTTCCCAGCGGCATCGAAGTACGCCTCACCAGCCTTGGTGAATCGGTCGGGAAACGTGAGTTGGGTCGCTTGCACCAGGCCGCGCTCCTGCGTGCGCCAATCCACGGTGACGGGCGTGGCATCGGGGGCGGCGGCTGGCGCCGATGCGCAGCCCGCGATCAGGCCCAGAAGCATGCAGGTGGAAGCCGTTCGCATGAACCCGCAGTGTAGGTCGACCCGGCCCTCGATTCACGCGATCCGGGCGGTGCCCAGCCCGTCGCCTCAACGCCCCACGGGCACCGTGAGCACCGGGGACGTCTCGCTTTTCGCCTCCACCTGCAGATCGAAAAGATCACGTACCAGCGCGAACACGCGTCTTGCCGTCGTGTCTCTCGAGCTGATCCAGTAGCAATCGCCTTGGTAGAACACGCTCACGGCCGCCTCCGCCGGTTCCGAGGTGCTGCGATGCACGCGGAACACGGCGTCGACATACTGCGAGAGGTCGACCGCGTTGTCACCCGAATTCTCGATCATCAGCTTCCAGAGCTCCTCCGGAGAGTCCACGTCAGTCGGCGGCGGCGGCGCGTCGCGCGCGGTGTCCACGCCGAAACTGAGCAGGCGCAGCAGCGCCTGCAGCGAGCGGGTGCGCACGGTGATGTACTGGCCGGGCATTCGGTGCTCCAGACTCACCACGCGCCAGTTGCCGGACTTGTGGCCGACCTGCAGCAACTTGAGCAGTTCCTTGCCCTCGGGCTGCGTCTCCGCGCCGGGATAGACCGTCAGCACCGGTGCGGGCTCGATCGAGACGAAGTCGAAGCCGCCATCCTCGCGAGGAATCAGCGAAGCGTTTTCACGCTTGGCTTCCATCAGGCGCTTCAGCGTCACCTCTTTCTTCACGATGGGGTGGCGATTCCAGGCGAACGGAACCGGCATTTGGCTTAAGGAGATGCCCTGCGTCTTCTGCATCGCGTCGAAGAGTTGCATGAGACGACCGAAGTTCGGATCGGTGGCGTAGATGCCGTAGCCGCTGGTCACGTCGAACGAGTCGATCTCCTGCACGCGCTCGCATGACAGAAACACGATCCAGCTGATCGGCCAGCTCGAGCTCACCATGCGCTCGATGCTGGTGACCGGAATCGGCGACATGAGCTCGTTGGCGAGCTGCTCGCCCTGCCGCGGCACGAAGGTGATGTTGGGTGTGTAGTTGAAGTTCGCGGCGCCACCCGCGGTGCCGCTCACCAAGCCGTTCGACGGGATGGTGGCGGTTCCGGCGGGCGTGATCCCGACGCTCGTGTTCACGTTGATCGCGCTCACCGTCATCCACTGCGTGGGCTCGTCGCGCGAAAGCCGCACGATGTTCAGCAGCATCTGACGATCCATCGCCTGCGCGACGGAGGTGTTGAAGGCCACATGGTTGTCCCTGAGCACCTCGCCACCCCACCTCGCGCAGCCGGCGATGCAGGCGACGATGGTGGAAAAGAGGGCCGTCTGCGCGTGGGAATCCCGAAGGTGTAGTCGCATTGCAATAGGGTAGCAACGCGCGCGATGCCTCTCGAGCGATCGATCAGGATTCCATGTCCTCAAGACTCACGCCCTTGGTCTCATGCCAGCAAAGCAAGGTGACGAGGCTGGCCAACCCCACCAGCGGCACCAGACACCACAGCATCACCGCGTTGCCGAAGGCGCTCTGCAGCAGTGGCACCACCAGCACGCAACTGGCCGCGCCCATGCGACCCACGCTGGTGGCGACGCCGTGCGCCGAGGCGCGCAGGCGTGTGGGAAACAGCTCGGCCGGCAGCATGAAGGTGGTCGCGTTGGGCCCCATATTCAGGCACAGGTTGAAACCGGTGAACGCGAAGAACATCAACTGCACCGGCGTCGGGTCACCCGGATTCGCGTGCGCCATCGCGGCGAACCAGCCCAGCACGCCCAGCGACGCCGCCATGCCCAGGAACCCGAAAGCCTGCAGCTTCATGCGGCCCACGCGATCGATCATCCAGCAGTTCACGCCGAATCCGATCAGCAGTGACACGCTGAGCAGCAGGTTGGCCTGCGCGGCGCGTCCGGTGGCAGAACGGGCAACGGCGTGGGCGCGATGAAGCGCTTGACCAGTTCGGTGGCCTCGGGAATGCGCTCGCGCGCCAGGAGCCATCGCGCACTCTCGGGCATGCGCACGCAGAACAGCAGACCGACCACCGCGGGAACCGCGCCCACGCCGATCATCGCGCGCCACGCCTCCACCGATTGCACGACGCGGATCATGTTGGATCCCGCCAGTGACGCGAGCAGCGCACCCACCGCCTGGAAGGCGAACAGGCCGATGAGCATGCGTCCACGGAGGACCGTTGGCATGTATTCGCTGATGTAGGTGGCGCACACCGGATAGCCCACGCCGATGGCGGCATCGAGCTCCAGCTGCCAGAACAGGTACGCGTTCAGGTTGGGCGCCGTGGCCTGCATCACGAATCCGATCAGGAACGCGACCAGAATGGCGATGAACATGCGTCGGCGACCGAAGCGGTCGCTCAGCCGTCCACCAAGCGTTGCGCCGATCATGGCGCCGATCACCAGCGCAGCGCTGGCGAACCCCTGCTACGCGGCCGTCAAGCTGAAGTGCTTCTGCAGCAGCGGCATGGCGACGGCCGTGATGAACATGCTGTAGCCATCCACCAGGATGCACACGCCCGCGATGCCCCACAGCCACCAGTGTTCGCGACCCAGTCGTGCGTTGTCGAGTGCCAGCTTCAAGGCCTTCACGGCTGGTGTGTCGGTGGGCACGGGGCGCAAGCATAGGGACAGCCGGTTCAGGATTGATGCACAAGGGCGAATCAAGCCGCACTCTCCGACGTGTCATCATGAAGGCATTACCCTCGCGGACGCATGAACGATCCCACGCCGAAATCGCAGGATGGCTACCGCGTGCTCGCACAGGGCGCGGGCTTCGTGATGGTGGACAAGGCGTGCGGACTGCTCAGCGTGCCCGGCATCGGACCCGAGAAGGCGGATTGCCTGGTCGCGCGTGTGGCGCAGCGCTTTCCCGGTGCGCGCATCGTGCATCGACTGGATCGCGACACCAGCGGCGTGATGGTGCTGGCCACCGACGCGGACACGCATCGCCGCCTCAGCATGGCCTTCGAGGCTCGCCAGGTGCAGAAGGCCTACCACGCGCTGGTGGCCGGACATGTGCGCGCCGACGAGGGCCTGATCGATCTTCCACTTCGCAAGGAGGCGCTGGGCAGCGCGAAGCAGATCGTCTGCCATGATCAGGGTCGGCCCAGTCAGACGCGCTGGTTCGTGGAATCGCGGCTGGCCTGCGTGCCGACGGCCGTTCGTGGCGTGGCGGACCCCCCGCAACCCTGCACGCTGGTGCGCTTGGAACCCCTGACCGGCCGCAGCCACCAGTTGCGCGTGCATCTGCTCTCGCTTGGGCACGCGATCCTGGGCGACAACCTCTACGCCCCCGAGCCACAGGTGAACGCCGCCTCGCGTCTCTGCCTGCACGCAAGCACGCTGGTTTTCGAGGGCGCGACCCATACCGCGCCGCATCCATTCCGGGATTGACCCCAGCGCTCACGCCTGCGCGTCAAGCGATGTGACATCCGCCGAGCGCAGCGGTGCGCGCGTGATCCATGAGCGGTTCGAACCTGTGACTGCGGATTGCATCAGCGGATTCACGGACACGGAATGCGGATCGTGTCAGATCGAGTGGCGCTTCACTTGCGCAGCGGCGCTTGCCCGGTGTCCAATGCCCGCATGCAGCGACTCGGAGCCATCGCGATCCTCGCCCTGTTCCTCGCGATCGCCCTCGTGGCGCGCTCCCCGACCAACCCGGTTCTCGCCCGTGCGATCGAGCATCAGCTCGCACATCCGCAGGGCGACGCCGCCGCGACGTTCGTGCTTGCTGACTATGCCGATGACCTGCGCACCTTGCCGATTGGCGTGTTCGACTCGGGCGTGGGCGGACTCACGGTGCTCGAGGCGCTGAAGACTTTCGACGCGCATGACAACGCCACGGGTGCGGCCCGCGCCGACGGCGTGCCGGACTTCCGTGATGAGCGCTTCATCTACTTCGGCGACCAGGCCAACATGCCCTATGGCAACTACGGCGCCGCGGGCAAGACCGATTTCCTGCGTGAGCTGATCCTGAAAGACGCGGCGTTCCTGCTCGGCCGCCGCTGGCGCGAATCGGTCGACGCCGCGCCGCGCATGGACAAGCCTCCGGTGAAGGCGATCGTGATCGCGTGCAACACGGCCACCGCCTGGGGGCTCGATGACGTGCGAGCCGCGACGAAGGCATGGGGAATTCCGGTCGTGACCGTCGGCGTGGTCGAGGCGGGCGCACACGGTCTGGCCGCGACACGCGGGGGCCGCACGGGCGCCGTGGCGGTGCTGGCCACCAAGGCGACCTGCGCCAGCAACGCCTATCCCAAGGCCATCACGAAGGCATTGCCGAACGCGCCCGAGGTGGCGCAGCGCGGAAGCGGCTCGCTCGCGGCCTCGATCGAGGGGGATCCTGCCGTCCGGGAGACCTCCGAGCAGATCATCGACGCGGAGGTGCGCGCGCTGCTCAGGGAGCGCGCGAAGTCGCCCGGTGCGCCGATCGACACGGTGGTGCTCGGCTGCACGCACTATCCGCTGGTCGAGTCGGAGATCGTGGGGGCCTTTGCGCGACTTCGCGCCGAGAAGGCCGCGGACGGATCCACCCCCTTCGGCACGCTGGTGTCGGACAAGCTCCTTGTGGTCGATCCGGCCCATTGGACCGCGCAGGACCTGTGGCGATCGCTTGCATCGTCGGGCTTGCGACTGCCCGCCGACTCCAAGTGCGGCACCGAGCGCGATCTCTTTTTTATCTCCGTGGCGAACCCCGCATGGTCCGGTACGCAATTCGACACGCATGGCGGACTGACGAGTGACTTCAAGTACGGTCGCGATGCGGGCGATCCGGGCCGCGAGGACACGGTGATCGTGCCCATGTGGCTTGATCGCTTGCCGCCGAGTGCCGCGAATCTGGTGCGCACGCGCCTGCCCGCGGTGGCAACGAGCCTGCGCGAAACCGGTCACTGAACGCTCTGCGCAGACCGCGTTGCCAGCATGCACATCCCGATCAACCGAAATCGCGGGATCCGCAAATCAAAGCCTCCCGGCGTGCGTGCGCTGACTAAGGTTTGGGAATGAGGGAACGAGTGAGGGAGCATCAGGCGGAGGGAATCCGCCGGAGGCGCACAGAAGAGCCCAAGGCATGCGGCGCGCAAGGCAAACTCCGACAAAATCAGGCCCTTCACCACGATGAAATGAGGCCTCAGGGCCGCCCTGAGTGCCGTGGATCCCCTCAAGCGCCTGCCTGCGCCCGCAGGAACCGCCCCATCGCCATCAGCGGGAAGTACAGCCGATACAGGTGGTAACGCAGGTAGAAGACCTTCGGGAAGCCCGTGCCGGTGAACTCGGTCTCACGCCAGGAGCCCGCCGGGTCGCCGTCGGGGTTCTTGAGCGGATCGGCCGCGTCGGCGGCGGTCAGTTGCGTGGCCGCCAGCCAGTCGATCGAGCGGCGCAGATCGGGGTCGTTCGGCCCGTAGATCTCCTGCAGGATCATGGCCGCCCACGCGGTCTGGCTGGCGGTGCTGGGGCCCTTCCCCTTCAGGCTGGGATCCTCGTAGCTGTTGGCGCTCTCGCCGAAGCTGCCGTCGGCCTTCTGCACGCTCTTCACCCACGCGCCGGCCCGCTGGATCCACGCCGCGTCGCGGCTCACGCCGCAGCGGATCGGACCGATCACCGCCTGCCAGGTGCCGTAGATGTAGTTCACGCCCCAGCGGCCGAAGAAGCAGCCTTCGGGCTCCTGCTTCGACTCGATGTACTTCACCGCGCGACGGATCGCCGGGCGATCGTTCCGCAGGCCGTGCCATGACAGGCACTCGAGCACGCGACCCGTGATGTCGGGGCAGCTCGGGTCCTGGATCGCGTTGTGGTCGGCGAACGGAACGTACTCGTACACCTGCCGATGCTTCGTCTTGTCGAAGGCCGCCCAGCCGCCGTCGTCGTTCTGCATCGCGAGAATCCAGCGCACGCCGCGCTCGGCCGAGGCGACATTCGCCGGCCCGCCAATGCGGCGCAGTGCCATCGCGACCATCACCGTGTCGTCGACGTCGGGGTACCACGCGTTCGCGTACTCGAAGAACCAGCCGCCTGGCTCCACACCGGGCGCCACATTCGCGGCCCAGTCGCCGCGGTGGCGCACTTCCTTCGAGCGCAGCCACTCACCCGCGGCCTCAGCCATGGGGTTCGACACATCCAGCCCGCAGTCCGCCAGCGCATACAGCGCGATGCCCGTGTCCCACACCGGACTGAAGCACGGCTGGAGGCGGATGCGGTTGCCTTCCTCGATCATGAACTCGTCCAGTTCGCGCTCGGATCGCTGCACGATCGGCTCGCTGCGCGCGAAGCCCAACGCGTGCATCACCACCTGGATGTAGACCATCGGCGGGAAGATCGCGCCGAGACCGCTCGTGGGCGCAGGCATCTCCTGCCCCATGCGCGTGGCGCTCCACTGGAACGCGCGCTCGATCGCGCGGCGGCGCCAGCGCGTGCCGAACACGTCATGCACACGCTTCAGCATCCAGTCGACGGTGCCGAAGAAGCCGCGCCAGAACGCAGGCACGTCGGGGCGCATCTTCAGACGGTGGCGCGCCGAGTGGTTCACGAACAGATCGTCGATGCCCTGCGTGGGCAAGAGCTTTCGCGTGGGGCGCAGCACCGTGACGATCGCCAGCGGCAGCAGCATGGTGCGGCTCCACGCGCTCATCTTGTTCAGGTTGAAGTAGAACCACTTCGGCATCCACACCATCTCGGGCGGGATGGCGGGCACCGCGTTCCATGAGATCTGGCCGAGGCACGCGAGATAGAAGTTGGTGAAGCTGTTGCAGCGCTCGGCGCCACCCATGCGCAGGATGACTTCGCGTGCGCGCTTCATGTGCGGGGCCTCGGGCGAATCGCCCGCCAGCTTCAGGCAGAAGTAGCCCTTCACCGTGGCGCTGATGTCAATGCCGCTGCCCGGGTACTGGCCCCAGCCGCCATCGGGGCGCTGCTGGCTACGGAGCTGCTCCACGATCTTGCGAAGCGTGTAGCCGGGACGGCCGTCCACGAGCGGCTGCTGCTCCTGCCCCAGGATCCACTTCATGAGCAGGTACTCGCTCTGCAGAATGGAGTCGCCCTCCAGCTCGGCGCACCAGTGGCCGTCCTTCTTCTGCAGGCGGGCCAGCGCGCCCTGCGCGGCCGTCACGGCTTCGCGGATGCGAGCAAGCGAGTCGACTGAGGGTTCACTGGCAAGGGCGCTCATGGGGATCACCGAGTATACGGAAACCCCGCGCCGGCGCTGGTTTTCAGGCGAATTCGGCCGGCTTCACCCAGCGCCGCTCGCGGGCACTCACCGTGGCCGCGTGCAGAACGCATTGCGTGCGGAAGGCGTCGGCGAAGTCCGGCAGCGGCAGCACCGGCGTCTGGCCGCACAGCGCGCGTGCGATGTCGGCGGCCATGCTGGTGAAGCAGTGCTCGTAGCCGATCAGGTGCGCCGCGGGCCAGTACGCACCCACCCACGGATGCGAGGCGTCGGTGCACATGATGCGGCTCCAGCCGCGCTCGCGTGCGGGCAGCGTGTGATCCCACCACGCAAGCTCGTTCATGCGCTCGAAGTCGAAGCGCACGCTGCCCTTCGTGCCGTTCAGTTCCAGCTGGCTCGCGTTCTGGTTGCCGGTCGCGAGACGCGTGGCCTCGAAGCTCGCGGTGGCGCCGTTGGAGAGCCGCGCGAGGAAGAGCGTCGCGTCATCCACGGTGCTGGCGCTCGTGCGCGTGCCGGCGCGGCGGCTTTTCACGAAGGTCGCCTCGATCGCGCCGCAGACCTCGGCGATCTCGTGCCCGGTGGTGAAACGCACCAGGTCGACCAGATGCGCGTTCAGGTCGCCGTGCGCCCCACTGCCGGCGAGCTTCGCGTCGAAGCGCCAAGCCATCGGCGTGGCGGCGCCGCCCCAATCCTGCAGGTATCGCGCACGCACCTGACGAATGGTGCCCAGGCGCCCTTCCCGCACCAGCTGCCGCGCCAGCCCGATCGCCGGGCAGCGACGGTAGTTGAACCACACGAACGTGCGTCCCCTCGCCGCTGCGGCCGCGACCGCCATCGCGCGCGCATCCTCCAGCGTGCCGGCGAGCGGCTTCTCGCATGCCACATGCTTGCCCGCCTTCAGCGCGGCGATCGCCACCGGCGCATGCAGATGGTTGGGCGTGAGCACGTCAACGAGCTGCACCTTCGGGTCACGCAGCACGCCTTTCCAGTCGGTGCTCGCACGCGCCACCTCCCACCGCTCGGCGAAGGTGCGCGTTGGCGCGGCCTTCATGCCGGCAACCGCCTGCAGCACCGGTCGCGGCGCAAGGTCGAAGAAGCACGGCGCCTGTCGCCATGCGTTGGCGTGCGCGCGACCCATGAAGCCGGTACCGACCAAGGCCACTCCCAGCGAACTGCCGCGCGCGCCACGTGCCTTCCGTGCCATGCCTGCTCCTGTCTGTTCGCGTTCCGTGCGCGGCGCCCACGTACTGCGGCACGACCGATCGCACCGCTTTTCGTATGCTAACGCCCCCATTCTGGAGACCCCGTATGCACGAAGCCACCAACGCTCGCCTAGACCGCCTTGAACTCGAGGTTCGCACGCTCCGACGCAGTCACGCACGCTGGCGTCGCGCCACGCTGGTGGCCTGCGGTGTGGCGGTGCTTGGAACGCTCGTGGGCTTCGCGGCCGACGAGGTGGCCGAGGTCTTGCGTGCGCGTCGCATCGAACTGGTCGGCGCCGATGGCAAGGTCGCGGCGCTGCTGACCGCGGGCGATCACGGCGGACAGCTGGACATCTGGGCGACGGGCGGCGCGAACGTGGCGCGCCTGGCTGCGTCGGAATCGGGCGGCGACATGTCGTTGTGGAACACCGCAGGCAAGCCGGTCGCGGGCCTGTTCGCCAACTCGGGTGGCGGCCGCGTGGAAGTCAGCCGCGGCGACGGCGAACTCGCGGGCTATCTCGAAGCCACTCCCGAAGGCAGCGATCTGGCGATGAGCCGCGCGGGCAGCGAGAACGCGGCGTCGCGGTTCCGCGTGACGAAGGACCGCTCCGAGGCGCTGCTTGCACACGCCGAGGAACACGCGGTGCTGCTCTTCGGTGCCACGCGCAAGGGTGCGGCGGTCACGGTGCTCGGCGACGGCGACAAGGAGATCGCCTATCTCGGCGGCGACCAGTCGAAGGCGGGCCTCATGCGCCTCTCGAACGCGGGCGGCGCCAGCATGGTCGAAGCAGGCGCCGGCGACCACGGCGGCGAGCTCTTCGCGCGCAACAACACCGGCCAGGGTGGCGCCGTGCTTGGCAACTCCGAAAAGGGCGGCTTCATGGAAGCGCGCAACGGCGACGGGAAGGGTGCAGCCAGCCTGAGCGTGCAGGACAACAACGGCGGCCGCGTGGCGGCCTACACCGCGACTGGCCAGATCGCGGCGTTCATGGATCAGGGCAAGGAGGAAAGCGGCACGGTGCAGGTCTACGCCGGACCGAACCGCGTGGCCGCGCTTGGCGGCAGCGCCACCGGTGGCCTGCTGAACCTGTTCAACCTGAAGGGCAAGGCGGCGTTCGTGGCCGGATCCGCAGCCGATGGCACGGGTGGCCTGTTCAGCATCCGCAACGGCGACGGCACGCAGGTCGTGCGAGGCAGCGCCGAGCCCGAGCCCGAGATAGCTGTCTATTCCGAAGACGGAAAGCAGAAGCGCGTCATCAGCGCCCCGGCCAAGCCGTGAATCCACGTCTCAGGCGACTGGCGTGAAGCTGGCGCCCGACTGCACGTAGAAGTTCACCATGTCGCCGGCGGCGAACTCGGTGGCCTGCTGACCATCGAACGGCTCGACCCACATGGGGACCACCACGTCCACCAGCAGACGGTTGGCACCGGCGTCCACGCCGCGCACCACGCCCTGCACGATGCGCGGCTGGCCCATTATGGGCTCGATGAAAGCGCCACCGGCCTCGGCCTTGTGCATGCGCAGCGCCTTCACGCGCACCACGCCCTTCACGCGCTTGCCCGGATGCACGGCCGTGGGTCCCGCCTGCGTGAAGCGCAGTCGGTAGTCGGTACCCGGCAACGAAAGGGTGATCTCGTTTCCGTTGGCGCTCTCGAGCGTGCCGCGGACCAGGTCGCTGTCGGTCGTATGCATGGAGCGGAATGGTATCCAGCACGAGGCGGTAGCATCGCGCGCCTGTGAAGAAGCTGTTGTTCCGCGCCTCGATGACCTTCGCCACGCTCACGATCGCCCTCGGCTGCGCCGCGGCGCGTCAGGACGCCGCCGCACCGGCCAAACCCGAGGCAGCCGCCAAGGCCGCAGGCCCCTCGATGAAGGACCTGACCGAGACGATGGCGAAATTCGCCTTCATGGAGGGTCGCTGGACGCAGCAGCAGCCCAACGGTGCCGTGATCGAGGAGCACTGGATGGCGCCCCGCGGCAACAGCATGGTGGGCACCTTCCGCCGCACGCTTGGCAATGGCGCGACCCCCTTCTACGAGCTCACGCAGATCATGGCCGAGAAGGACATGGTGATCCTGAGGCAGATCCATGTCCACGGCAATTTCGAGCCCGATCCCAAGCGCACCGACCTCATGCGCATGCGTCTGGAGAGGATCGAAGGAAACGCCGCCACGTTCGTGCCGGTCGAGCCGCCGCTGAAGGCGAATGCGCAGGACATGGCGAGCATCTGCTACGAACTGAAGGACCCGGACACGCTGGTGCTCACGGTGACGCCGAACGCGCCGAAGGATCCGGCGAAGCCGGCCGGGAAGCCGCTGGTGTTCACGATGAAGCGCGTGCGCTGATCAGGCGCGCGATCCAGCAGCGGGCGCGTTCACGCCATCGCCAGGAAGTTCGCCAACAGTGCCGGCCCCGCGTCGGTCATGAAACTCTCGGGATGGAACTGCACGCCCTCGAGCGGCTTCGCACCGGCGAGCGCCCTCCAGCGCAGTCCCATGATCACGCCGTCCTCGGTGCGCGCACTGATCTCGAACTCGGTCCCCACCGTGGCGGGGTCCACCACCAGCGAGTGGTACCGCATCGCGGTGAAGGGATTCGGAAGCCCGGCGTAGACGCCCTTGCCATCGTGGTGCACGGCGCTGGTCTTGCCATGCATGGGGGCGGCGGCGCGGCAGACGGTCATCCCATGCTGGTCGCCGATCGTCTGATGCCCCAGACAGACGCCCAGCACGGGAATGCGACCGCGGAAGTGCGCGATCATGCGCGCACTCACCCCCGCCTCCTTGGGCGTGCAGGGTCCGGGCGAGATCACCAGGTGCGTGGGCTTCAGCGCTTCGGCCGCGGCCTCGTCGATCGCGTCGTTGCGCACGACCTCCACGCGCAGGCCGGGCCGCACCTCCTGCATGCGATGTACCAGGTTCCAGGTGAACGAGTCGTAATTGTCGATCAGCAGCACCACGGCGGCGTGATGCTAGCGCGCCGAACTCACGCCGCTTCGCGCGTGCCCGCCACACCATCGCGCGTCACGATGAACAGCGCGTCGGTGATTGGATACGGCAGCCGCTTGAAGTCGCGCATCACGCGCCGCTGCACCTTGTCCACGAACTCGGGTGGATCGCAGCTGATGGCCACGAACATGTCGCGCGCGGGCGTGGCCACGTAGAAGTCGCCCTTCATCTGCGGCGCCAGCGTGCGGTGCAGCGTGTCCAGCAGCAGTCGTGCGGCGTCATAGCCGTCCAGCACGCTCATGATCGCGGCACGCCCGCCGGTCTCGCTCTCCACAAGCTTCACCTTCAGGTCAGGTTGATAGCGTGCCAGATTCTCCCTGGACAGCAACTCCAGATCCTCTGCCTGCACCCCCCAACGCACCATCTGCTCCACGGTCACGCTCACGGTCACCTCAGGCATGTCGACCACGAACACGATCACCGTGTCGTTCACGAATGGAATGTACGCGACCTGCTCGCGATCCAAGTGATTGAAGATCGAGAGCGGCTGGATGCGCGGCATGATGCGCGAGCGCACCAGCGCGAAGGGCATGGCGGCATTGCCCATGGCGTCGCCCTCCGTGAGCTTCTCGAAATAGTGGTGCACGATCGCTTCGCCCCGCGACGGATCGCGGCTGGCGAGTCGCCACAGGTTGTCCAAGCTCAGGTGACGGCCTTCGACGATCAGGTCCATCGGGCCGGCGACCTCGATCGAGCGGTCCGGCCAGTGCATCCGGAACACGCGTTCGGCGTAACTGGCGAATGCCTCGGGTCCGTTCGGGAATGCCTCGCTCATGCCCTGCCTCCTTGCCACTCCATACGGGGGTGGTCGCTTGGTGCTAACTTCCGATCCGGAAAGCATCGTCCCAAGCGGTTCTCCTCCGAATTTCCGGGTTTTCACCCCCCCATGCCTCAGGCCGCCCGAATCCTTGAATCCTTCTTCACCAACCCGCGACAGCGGCTGTTGTTGATCGCCGGTCCGTGCGTGCTGGAAACCGACGAGATCAACCGAAGGATCGGCCTGACGTTGCGCGACGCGTGCGCGGAGGCAGGCTTGGACTTCTGCTTCAAGGCGAGCTTCGACAAGGCGAACCGCTCGAGCGGCAAGAGCGTGCGCGGACCGGGCATCGAGGCGGGCCTGCAGCGGCTCGCAGCGCTGCGTGCGGAACTGTCGTGCCCGGTCACCTCCGATGTGCACGAGCCCGCGCAATGCGAGCCCGCGTCGAAGGTGCTCGACATGCTGCAGATCCCTGCGTTCCTGTGCCGGCAGACCGACCTCCTGGTGGCGGCCGCGGACACCGGCCGACCCGTGAACGTGAAGAAGGGCCAGTTCATGAGCCCGCGCGAGATGCGCAACGCGGTCTCGAAGCTGGTGGATGGCGGATGCCGTCATGTCATGGTGACCGAGCGCGGCACCACCTTCGGCTACCACCGTCTGGTGAACGACTTCATCGGCATCGGCGACATGCTCGACGACCGACATCCCGTGTGCTTCGACGTGACGCACAGCACGCAGCTGCCTGGGGCCGAGGGCGAGCGGACCGGCGGTCGACCCGAGCGCGGCCCCCTCCTGGCGCGCGCCGCCGTGGCCGCGGGCGTGCATGCGATCTTCCTGGAGTGCCACCCCGAACCGGCGAAGGCCGCCAGCGATGCCAGCACCATGCTGCCGCTGCAGGAGGTTCCGGCGCTGCTTCGCACGCTGGTGTCGATCCGTGCCGCGATGCAGTCCTCGGGCGCGTGGGCGGTGCATGCGCATCGCGCACCGCACGATCGAACCGTGGGGCGCGCCTAGAATCGCCGTCCGATGAAGTGCGATCACTGCGACAAGCCAGCGGTGGTGCATGAGGTGGTGATCAAGGGCGGTGTCACCAGCGAGGTGCATCTGTGCGCGGAGCACGCGGCGCAGAAGGGCTATCAGGTGCCCCCCGTGCCGGTCACGCAGTTGCTGGCGCAGTTCACGGGTCAGGTGCCGTCGATCGCCACGCCCCAATCGCGCAAGGCTGCGGCGCCTGCACGATGCCCCGTCTGCGGGCTTGGCTTCGCGGAGTTCCGCCAGACCGGCGTGCTTGGATGCCCCGGCTGCTACGACGCGTTCATGCCGCAGATCGGCGCCGTGATCGAGCGCGCGCAGGCGGGCGCCGTGAGCCATGTGGGGCGAGCGCCCGTGCGACTGGAGGGACTTGCCGACCGCGCCGCGATGCGATCGAAGCTGCTGCAGGAACTCGAGACCGCGGTGACCACCGAGCAGTACGAGCGTGCCGCGAGCCTTCGTGACCGCCTGAAGAACCTCGGCGAGGAGACCTGATGCGGCTGCGCGAGGAATCCTCGACGGTGCAGGTCGGTCCCGAGGCCGACGTGGTGATGAGTTCGCGCATCCGGCTGGCCCGCAATCTCGCCGGCTTCCCGTTCGTGGGGCGCGCCAGCGACGCGCAGCGCCACGAGGTGCTGCAGATGGTCACGCGTGCGCCGCTTGGCCAGGCCTTCGGCGGCGGACTCACCTGGGTGAACATGGCGCAGACCACGCCGCAGGAGCGGCAGCTGCTCGTGGAGCGCCATCTGGTGTCGCGTCACTTCGCCGACAGCACCGTGCCCCGCACCGTGGGCGTGGACGCCGAAGAGACGCTCAGCGTGATGGTGAACGAGGAAGATCACCTGCGCATCCAGACGATCCTGCCCGGCGCGCGCCTGGATCACGCTTTCGAACGTGCCCGTCTGTTCGATCAGGAGATCGAGAGTTCGATCGACTTCGCCTTCTCCGCGCGCTGGGGTTACCTGACAGCCTGCCCCACCAACGTCGGCTGCGGCGTGCGTGTGGGCGTGATGCTGCATCTGCCCGGGCTTCGCTACACCGGCGAGATGGAGCGCGTGAAGCGCGCCGCGAAGGACATGCATCTGGCGATGCGCGGCTTCTACGGCGAAGGCACCGAGGCCGTCGGCAACTTCTATCAGGTGAGCAACCAGCTCACGCTGGGCTTCAGCGAGGACGACCTGCTGCGCCGCTTCACGCAGGAGACCGTGCCGCAGCTGGTCGAGTACGAGCGCACCGCGCGCCGCATGCTGGTCGAGTCGAACCGGCCGCTGCTCGAGGACAAGGTCTTCCGCGCCGCGGCCACGCTGCGCGCGGCGCGACTGCTGGGCTCCGAGGAGGCCACCAAGCTGCTGGCGAACATCCGTCTGGGCATCTGCATGGAGCTGATCCCCGACGTCTCGCTGGAGCTGGTGCAGCGCCTGCTGCTGCAGGTCCAGCCCGCGCATCTGGCGCGCATCGACGCCACCGCGACCGACGACGACAAGGGTCGCATCGCGCGGGCGGCGCTGGTGCGGCGGGCGTTGCGAGCGTGAGGGCGGGAGCGTAGAGCGATTGACTGGCGAGGGATCCTTGGCGGTGTCCCGCAGCGAGCACGACAGGGCGCAGCAAGGGAACCCAGCCGGTTCCGATCGGCCGTGGGTGGGGGCAATAACAACCTCCGACCCTGTTACGCGGACGTCAGCTTTGGGCAGGCGGCACAGGATCCACCGCCGCAGGCGCAGCGGGCATCAGCGCCGCGGCGATGCGATCCGAGTCCGCCGCGAACGCGAAGTCCTTGTCGGTGATGCCGCCCGCGTCGTGCGTGGACAGCGTGAGCGAGACCTTGTTCCAGCGCACCAGGATGTCCGGGTGGTGCTGCACGCGCTCGGCGGCGGCGGCCACGTCGTTCACGAACTTCATGCTGGCGACGAAATCCTGGAACTGGAAGGTGCGCTGGATGGATCCACCGCATTCCGCCCACTGGTCCAACTTGGCCAGGCGGTTGGTCACCTGGCGCGGCGTCAAGGCCTTCATGGCGCCCCCAATCTACCCTGTGGCGCATGCAGGAAGGCGGCGGAATCACGCGGCTTGCGCCCAGTCCCACGGGGGCGCTGCACTTGGGGCATGCCTTCACCTTCCTGGTGAACTGGGCGCTGGCGCGGCGGCTGGGCTGGCGCGTGCTGCTTCGGATGGACGACTTGGACGCGCCGCGGGTGGCCTCGAGCTCGCATGACCCGCTTGAAACGCTGCGCTGGCTCGGGCTGGACTGGGACGGCGAGCCGGTGCTGCAGAGCGCGCGCATGCCCGCCTATCGGCACGCCATGGGGCGGCTTGCGGCGGCGGGCGTGGTGTTCCGCAGCCCGCACAGTCGCAGCGAAGTGCGCGAGGCCGCGCTGGCGGCGGGCGCGCCGCAGGAAGGCGAGACGGCCGTTCTCTTTCCCCGCTCACTGCGCCCCGCACCCGGGCCGGACTGGGGCTTCCACGATGCGGGCATCAACCATCGGCTCGCGGTGCCTGCCGATCCGATCGAAGTCACGGACGAGATCGCGGGGCACGCTTCGGTGCGACTGGAGCAGGCGCACGGCGACTTCATCGTGTGGACCAAGGCCGGCATTCCGAGCTACCAGCTTGCGTGCGCGGTGGACGACGCGGAACTCGGCGTGACCGACGTGGTGCGCGGCGTGGACCTGCTGCCGAGCGCCGCACCGCAGCAACTGCTGCATCGACTGCTCGGACACGCGTCGCCCCGCTGGTGGCACGTGCCGCTGGTGCGCGACGCGGCAGGCAGGAGACTCGCCAAGCGCGACGGCGACGAGGGGCTCGACTCGCTTTGTGACCGCGGCGCCACGCCCGATCGGATCGTGGGATTGGTCGCGTGGAGCGCCGGCCTCGCGCCGCTCGCGCCATGCCCCTGCCAGCGACTGCCGAGCCTGTTCGAGACGAAGGCCGCGGTGCACGGACTGCGCGAACTCGCGCGCCGAGGCGGCCTGCGAATCACGCCCGCGGCGCGCGCGTGGCTGGCGGGCGACGACACCGCCGCCGATATGCTGCGCCGCGATGCTTGAAGAGGCGCCACCTGCTGAAGCGATGCGTGGCCCGAGCGTGCGCATCGTGGCCACGCCCTCGTGCATGGACGCCATGCACGCGCTTCGGGAGACCCTCACGCGCCCTCCCATCGGTTGGCATGGCACGTGTCACACGCTGCAGGAACCGCAGCCCGATGTCGCGCCCGACGCCCTGCTGATCGCGCTGGATCCGCGCGATGAGACGCACGGCCTCACAAGTCTGCTTGATGCCTCGGATCGTTGGGGCACGCCAAGACTGCTGCTCTCCGCGGATCCCCGGCAGCGTCTGACGCCGGGCACCCTGCCGCTGGGCACGCCTGCGGACCGCGTGGCCGCCGCGCTTTCGGGAATGCTGGCTCGCCAAGGCGAGATCGACCGGCTTCGCCAGCAGGCCGTCGGCGCCGAGCGCGTGGCAGGCGGCCTCCGTGGCGATCTGGCCCGCGTGCACGATGAACTTCAGTTGGCCGCGCAGGTGCAGCGCGAGTTCCTGCCCAAGACGCTGCCGGACCTGCCGCGCGCGCATGCCGCCGCCATGTGGCGGCCGGCGAGCTGGGTGAGCGGCGACATCTACGACGTGCGCCGGATCGATGAGCACCACCTCGGGCTTTTCATCGCGGACACGGTGGGCCACGGCGTGCCCGCGGCGCTGATGACCATGGTGATCTCGCGCACGCTGGTCTCGAAGGAGGTCAGCGGATCGTCCTACCGCATCCTGCCGCCGGCCGAGGCGCTGGCGCGCGTGAACGAGGAGTTGCTGCGCCGCGAGAGCCGCTCGACGCGCTTCGCCACGGCCGTCTACGCCGTGCTGGATCTGCGCACGCTGCGGGTGCGGCTGGCAAGCGCGGGCCATCCGGCCGCCGTGGTGCTGCGTGGCGATCGCGCGCTCGAGGTGCTGCATGCCGAGGGCGGCGTGCTTGGCGTGTTCGAGGAGGAATCCTGGAACGAGATCGAGGTGGATCTGTCCCCCGGCGATCGCCTGCTGCTGCATTCGGATGGGCTGGAGGCTGCGGTGCCCGAGGATCCGGCGGTGCGTAGCGGCACCCAGATCGACCAGCATCTGGCCTGGTATCGCGCCATGCTTCCTGTCACGGAACCCGCGGAGATCGTGCGAAGGATCGGCGAGCGCATCGACCGCGCGCCACCGTCCGCGTCGACCCTGGACGACATCACGATGCTGGCGCTGCGCGCCCGCTAGCGTGCCGATCGAGCTGTCGGCGCACCTCGGCGGCGATCATGCGGGCCATCATGTCGGGCTCGATGTTGACCTTCGCGCCATCGAGACGCTCGCGCAAGGTGGTCCGCTCCAGCGTCTCCGGAATCAGCGCCACCTCGAACCAGCCGGGACCGCACGCGGCCACGGTCAGGCTGACGCCATCCACCGCGACGCTGCCGCGCTCGACCAGCATCGCAAGCACCTCGGCCGGCGCGGCCACACGCGTGCGCCACTCGCCACCTGCACGCGAGACTCCGAGCACGCTTCCCACGCATTCCACATGGCCCTGCACCAGATGACCTCCGACCGAGGCGCCGAAGGCGAGCGAGCGCTCGAGGTTCACCCGGTCACCCGGCTTGAACGCGCCCAGCGTGGTGCGTGAAAGCGTCTGCGGGATCGCGTCGAAGGACAGCAGACCGCCCTCCGCCACGACCAGCGTGAGACAGCAGCCGTTCACCGCGATGCTCTCGCCATCGCGAGGCTCGGGCGGCCAGCCCGCCGCATCGATCACCACGCGCGCGCCCGTGGGCGTGGCCTGTATGGCATGCACGCGGCCCTGCTGCTCGATCAAGCCCGTGAACATGGCTCACTCGCCTCCTGGAAGGCTGGCCGAGGCGCCTGCGACCGAACCGGTGCCGCCCTGCTCCACGTCGGCGCCCGGGTAGTAGCGCGCAAGGATCTGGCGGTAGCCGCGGCCGGACTTGCCCATCGCCTCGGCGCCGTACTGGCACATGCCAGCGCCGTGGCCGTGGCCGCGGCCCTCGAAGACCACCTTGCCGCCCTCGATGCGCGGCGCCACGAAGCCGCTCTTCAGCGAATCCTTCGAGCCGCTCGCGCCCGCGTTCACGGCGTAACGCAGGTCTTCCGAGTCCCACACCACCTTGCGTCCTCGCGGATCGGTGATGCGGAACGAGACGGGCCTGCCCGCCGCGTTCTCCTCGGCGGTGGTGATCGACTTCACGCCGGAGACGCCACCAAGATCCTTGCGACCCTCGCGCGTGGCCCACGCATCGAGCCTGCGCGCGAATTCGGTCGTTCCCAGCGCGACCTTCCACCGTGCGGTCGGCGCCTTCTCGCAGCATCCGCGTGGACGCGCGTCCTCACGGCCATCCACGGTCAACGGCACGATGTCCATCCAGCTGCCCTCACGGATCGCCTCGGTGGCCGAGGCGGGCGCGCCGCCACAGCAGCTGCTGTAGTACGCCGGCACCACGCGACCGTCGAACATCAGGTACTGGCCCGCCGTGTCCTGCACCGCGCGGCGGCTGGTCGCGTCAGCGGTGGCGCCGATCCACGCCTGGCTGGCCTGCCCCGCCACCACGTCGTAATGGCGCCGACCTGCCCACCACGCGTGCTCGCACAGCGCGTAGCTGCGCGCGGCCACGGCCTGCGCGCGATAGGCGTCGTCGCTCCAGCCCTTGTAAAGCTCCTTCGCAAGCACGCCGGGCAGGTAGGTCTCCATCGGCACCGCGAAGACCAGATCGGCCGCGTCGCCACCCTCGTCGGGTCGGCGCACCAGCGTGGCGTCACCGGGCCAGTCGCCGCCCTTCCATTGGATCTCGCGGTTCCAACCCTTCATGGGCTCGATGTGAAGCGGGCCATCGCCTGCCACCGAGACGCGCGAGGCGCCGTCACCGGATTCCGCCACCGACCAACCCTGCGCAGCGGGACGGATCGAGACGGGCGTTCGGAACGTGCGGCCTGCCGCTTCGCCATCCGGCTTCACGAAGAGCCAGCCCGAGGGATGCGACAGCACGATCGGCTCGTTGCGCACCATGGCCACGCGCACGCGAATCACGGGCTCCTGCGTGGGAAGCGTCGGACGCAGCGCCGGTGGCTTGGGGCGCTCGGGTGCCTTGGGTTGCACGGCCACGACAGGTCCCGCCGGCGACGACGGGGCACGCGCGCTCTCGAGCGGACTGGGTGGCAGCGAGGGGGAGCGCGAAACGCCCGATCCCTGACAGCCCGATGGCAGCAGCACCACGCTCCACGCGACGGCGGCCGTTCCCAACGCGGCCAGCAGCCAGCGGTGGTACGAGGCGGGAATGCGCCACCCGTTGTCGCCCATGCGACGGGCTCCTCTGCCGCATCCGCGGCGGGAAGGGTCAGTCGAGCTGACGCAGGGTCAGGCCGTTGGCGGCCAGGACCTGTCGCAGCTCGTCCAGGCTGGTCTGGCCGAAGTTCTTCACGCCCATCAGCTCGGCCTCGGTGCGCGCGGCGAGGTCACCGATGGTATGGATGCCGAGCAGCTGGATCGCCTTGCGAGCGCGCACGGACAGCTCGAACTGGGCGAGCGACTTGTTCAGGATCTCCTCGCCGACGGAGTCCTTCAGCTTCTCCAGCATCTCGGTGCGGATCTTGTCGTAGTGGCCGCGATCGAGCTGCTGGCCCAGACGCAGGCCCTTGGCCGAGAGCATGCTCTTGATCTCGACCAGGCTCGTCTCGCCGAAGTTCTTGTAGCTGAGCAGCTCCGCCTCGCTGATGCGAAGCAGGTCGCCGAGCGTGCGGATCGCCATCTTCTTCAGGCAGTTGCGCGCACGCACGGACAGCTCGAAATCGGTGACCGGCGTGTCCATGAGCGCGTCACGACGGGCGCCTTCACGGGCGATCTCCTCGTCGTACAGCATGTCCTTGCTCGCCTTCACGTCCTTCATGAACAGACGGCCGCGTCCGTGGGTCGGGTTGACCTCGAGCACCTTCTTCAGCATCTTCTCGGCGCGCGTGAACTGGCCCGCGTCCTCCAGCAGCACGGCCATGTTCACGAAGGCCTGCATCGGCGGGCTCGGAAGACGCGTGCACTCCTCGTAGGTGCGCAGCGCATCATCGTCGAGGCCGAGTCGGTCCTGCAGGCGCGCGCAGGCGAAGATGTTCTTCGCGGTGCGGTCCTTCGCGGCAGCTTCCTTCCACGCCTCGAGGGCCTGGACCCAGTGACCATCCGCCTCAGCCTGCTGCGCCTTCTTCACGAAGGGTGCGGCGGCGGCGGGATCGTTGCGGTTGGCTCCGATGACGGTGTCGAGACCTGCGTTGGCCATGGCTCTCCCTGACTGCAATTCGTGGGGTACGGAAGCGAAACGGACGGCCGATGAGTCTACCGCGCCGACGCGATCGGCTCCAGCAGCCGGATCCGCCGCCAGGCCCCCCGCTCGAACCGCAGCGCCATCCACACGCCATAGACGATGATGTACAGGCTGGCGCCCACCCAGGGCCCCACGCTGGTCCAATCGGGCCGGTTCCACGCCAGCCACGCCCCCAGCGCCACGATCAGGCTCCAGCTGAGCACGATGGTAGCCACACCGGGCACCAGGGTGTCCCCAGCCCCGCGCAGGGCACCGGTGTAGACGATGCCGATCGCGTCGAAGGTCTGGAAGATCGCCGCGCAGATCATCAGGCGCGAGCCGATCGTGATCACCTCGGCGGCGACCGCGGCATCGTCGGCGTCCACGAACACACCGACCAGCGAGTCGCGCCAGATCGCCATCGCGAGTCCGCACACCGTCATGTAGACGATCGCCATGCCCAGCGCCCAGTGCGCACGGTTGGCGGCAAGGTCGGGCTTGCCCGCGCCGATGTATCGGCCCACGAGCGCCGTGGTGGCCACGCTGAAGCCGACCGCGGGCATGAACGAGAGGTGCATGTACCGCAGCGTGCTCCAGCCCGCCGTCAGATGAAACTCGCCGAAATGCCCCACGAGCACCGTCATGAAGATCGCCCAGCAGATGATCTCGTTGCCGAACTGCACGCTGACCGGCCAGCCCAGACGCATCAGGCCACGCAGCGACGACGCCTTCGGTCGCGCGGCGTGCCACGTGTCGAGCTCCTTCGCCAGCCGGCCGAACAGGAACACCGCGAGTGGCACGCACGCCTCGACCAGGGTGCCGCACACGGTGGCGATCGCCGCGCCATACACGCCCAGCGCGGGCACGCCCGGCACACCGGGCCAGCCCCAGTCCTCCGGGCCTTTCTCGCCGTAGATGAGCACGTAGTTCAGCAGCACGTTCACCACGTTGCCCGAGATGGCAGCCACGGTGATCAGGCGCGGCCGCTGCAGGCCGAAGAAGAAGTTGCTCATCGCCTTGCCCACCAGGCCCGCGATCGAGCCGTAACTCAGCACCAGCGCGTACTGCAATTCCAGCGCACACAGCTCGGGCGAGTGGCCCAGCGACTCGAAGAACCAGGGCAAGGCCAGCGACCACGGGATCATCACCACGACCCAGCTCGCGAGCGCCAGATGGACGCCCGCCCAGCCGTAGCCCGCGATCGCGTCGCGTCGGCCCGCGCCCACGCTCTGGGCCACGAACGTGTTCACGACCGACAGGAACCCGAAGAGGAACGACTGCGGCGTGAAGGCCCAGATGCCGCCGTTGCCCTGCGCCGCCACCTCGAGCGGCCCCACCTTCGACACCATGAGCGAGTCCACGAACTGCATCACCGTGAAGCTCAGCATGGTGAGCACGGTGGGCCATGCCTGCGACCACACCTCACGCACCGGGTGGCGCGCAGGCACATTCATGTACTCGATGACGGGCTCGCCCCCGATCACAGCTCCACCAGCACCATGTCGCTTTCCGCCGCTGCCTTCGCGGGGGTCGCATGGTGCTCGGTGGCGAAGCGTTCCAGGCCAGGCGTGCGGGCCATCTCGGCCCGGACGGCGGCGGCGTCGAACGCGGCGGCGCGCATGCCGTCGCGACCCGCAAGCAGATCCAGCGCGATCTGACATTCGCCCTTGGCGAAGTCGGTCGGTTGGACGGCGCGGTCGAAGCCCTGCAGGCGGCCCTTGGCGTTCTCGAACGAGCCGGACTTCTCCAGCCACACGGCGCCGGGCAGCGTCACCGAAGCCAGCGGCGTCAGCGAGGTCGGCAGCGTGTCGACAAGCAGGAACGGCACGCGCGAGAGCGCCTCGCGCAGGCCGGCGCCGACCCAGTCGCTCGGATAGTTGCCGGTGATCACGGCGGTGCCGATCGAGCCGCCGGCGAGCGCCTTCTCGAAGGCGGCCGCATCATGCACCGCGCGGCCCTTGGCCAGCGCCTCGAGCACCCGGCGCACGCCGCGCGCGTTGGGCGCCTTCTCGGCGTACATGGTGAAACCGCCGGGGAAGGTCTTGTCGGCGCCATGCACGGGCACCGGACCCACGGCGAGCTCCGCCTGCGGATCCTGCGCCAGCACCCACTTCGCCAGCAGCCACGCGTCCTCGCAGCTGAGCATCGGGCTGACCAGCAGGCCAAGGCGCTTGCCTGCGCGCGCCGCGCCGCCCACAAGGTCGTTCGCCTTCGCAAGGCCGGTTTCCCACGCCTCGGGCGCCTGCTCCATCGCGAACGCGTCCATGCCGCGAACCGCCGGCAGCTTCAGCCGATCCTCGCGGTGCACGAACTTCCAGCCGTAGCGCACCTCGTCGGTGATCCACCACTTGTTGACTTCGGTGTTCTCGCGCGGCTTCACGCGGTACACGCGGCCGTCGTGGTGCTCCACGCTGATGTTGTCGCCGCTGGCGGTCAGGCCGTCGACGCTGGCCGTCTTCGTGAGGAACCACACGCGCTGCTGGAACAGGAAGTCCTTGTCGAGCAGTGCCCCCACCGGGCAGATGTCCACCACGTTGCCCGAGAGCTCGTTGTCGAGCGCCAGGCCGGGGAACACGTCGATCTCCTCCACGCTGCCGCGGCCCTGCACCATCAGCTCGCCGGTGCCCGTGACCTCGCGCGTGAAGCGCACGCACCGCGTGCACATGATGCAGCGGTCGCTGTAGAGCAGCACGTTCGGGCCCACGTCCTTCTTGGGGCGCTTGTTCTTCGCCTCCTGGAAGCGACTCTCGCCACGGCCGTACTGGTAGCTGTAGTCCTGCAGGTGGCACTCGCCCGCCTGATCGCACACCGGGCAGTCGACCGGATGGTTGATCAGGAGGAATTCCATCACCGCCTTCTGGTTCGCCACGCTCTTGGGGCTGTCGGTGTAGACGACCTGGCCGTCCATCGCCGGGGTCTGGCAGGTGGGACTGAGCTTGGTCGCGGGAATCAGCTTGCCGGTCTTCGCGTCAGGGTTCCACACCTCGGCCAGGCAGATGCGGCAACTGGCGACCACCGAGAGTCCCGGGTGCCAGCAATAGTGCGGAATCTCCTGCTCGGCGCGAAGGGCGACCTGCAGGATGGTCTCGCCCTTGTTGAACTCGTGCTTGACGCCGTTGATCGTGATCTGGGGCATGGTGTGGCGGCCCGCCGGGCCGAGACCCGGAGTCTAGCGCGCCCAAAACAAACGCACCCGCGGCCAGAGGCCACGGGTGCGTCACGGGGAGTGGTTCACTACGGACCCGTGGTTCCCGCCCACAAGTCCAGAATTTCGTGTCGCCTCAGGTGCGGCGTCGCCGCAGGAAGGCGCTCAGCGCGACCATGCAGAGGGCGGATGGACTGGGGACGGCGAAGCCGACCCCGAGCTGATACTGCGAGGCGCCGTTCCAGTAGCCATTGGTGCCCGACTGATGGAAGAGCCGGTTGGCCGAGAAGTCGGAGAATCCAGCGGCAGTCGACGATCGCGTCGTCGTCCCGTTGAAGGCCATCGCGGAGCGCTCCTGGGTGAGCAGCACGACATCCGCGGTCGCGGAATTCGTGAGGCCCAAGCCACATCCGATCAGTGCCAAAGATGTGATGGCGCAGAGACGGCGCATCCTCATTTCCCTTTCCCCCCTCGCGGGCCCATCTTGCGGGGACCGCTGTTGTTCGTTTCCGACCTTCGCCCCGTCTCTCCCAAACGGGGTCGCTGCCGTGCGCCTTTCCCGAAGCGCACGACACATCCCTGAGCCTTGCGGCTCCTCCTTCTCTCCCTCTCCACGCAGGGTGAAGAGTGTGCAATGATGTCCGTTCCACGATCACATGCGGTTGCGGCCCGCACGAGATTTCACGGTCGAAACCCCGGCACATCGCCGATTTGCCCTGCAATGCGTGGTCCAGTCAGCGTTCGGAAGCCTGCGCAGGCTCGGTCCGAAGGCGGAGTCGAACCTCGCCAGGCAGCACTTCCACATCCAGAACCCGCACCTGGCGGCCATCGGCCAAGCGGATGGGGCCTTCCACGCTGGCTTGATCAAGCCCCGGAAATGTCGCGGCACCGAAACCAGGCAGTGGCAGCCGTCCCGCTCCCATCCGCAATGCCTGCAGTTTCCAGCCCCCCGCCTGAGGGACCGGCGAGGCTTGCCACCACACGATCGCCTGCGGCAGTTCGACGCCCACGCGCACCCAGCCCGGACCCATGAGTGCCTGCACGGGCCCCGCCTGCGGCAGCCCGCGGCTTTCCAGCCACGCCGGCAGTCGCGTGGCGAGCCATGCGTTCGCGTCACGCTGCTCGATGCGGATGGACCACTCCGGCGCGTCGTTGCGCACGCGCGTGAACTCCGACACAAGCGCCTGCTCAACCTGCGCGCCGCGTTCGGCGGCTGCGGCGTCGGTGCGCGGAATCGGCGACCACCATGCGGGTGTGCGCAACGCGAGCGACGCGCACACGCCCAGCACCGGGAGCAGCACCAGCAGCCCCACGAGCGTGGTGCGCACGAGCCGTCGAGGCAGGGAGACATGCGCCGGCGTTGGCGCGGCGTCGCTCATCCGCGGAAGCGCGTGACGACGAGGGCGTCGTTCTGGCCGCCGAATCCGAAGTTGTTCGACAGGCACACGTCGACCTTGGCCGCGCGCGTCTGGTTGGGCACGTAATCAAGGTCGAGCTCGGGATCCCGGTTCTTCAGGTTGCGCGTGGGCGGCAGCATGCCGTCGCGGATGGCCAGCACGCAGGTGATGAACTCGACCGAGCCGGCCGCGGCGATCAGGTGTCCCATCATGCTCTTGATCGAGCTCATGGGAATGTCCCTCGCCATGTCGCCGAAGACGCGCTTGACGGCCTTCGTCTCGATGGAGTCGTTCTCCTTCGTGCCGGTGCCGTGCGCGCTGATGTACTGGATCGGCGGGCGGCCCTGCGCGTCGCGCGCGTGCGGATCGATGCCCGCCTGACGCAGCGCCGCGAGCATGGCGACAGCGGCGCCGCGACCGTCGGGCTGGATGTCGGTGATGCGGTAGGCATCGCAGCTCGATCCGTAGCCCATGACCTCGGCCAGCGGCGTGGCGCCGCGCGCCATCGCGTGCTCGAGCGTCTCCAGGATCACCATGCCGCTGCCCTCGCCCATCACGAAGCCGCCGCGATCCACGCTGAACGGACGGCTCGCCTCGGTGGGGTCGCCCTTGCGCTCGCTGAGCGCGGTGAGACGGTTGAAGCCCGTCACGCCGAGCGGGTGGATCATCGTGTGCGTGCCGCCGCTGATCATCACGTCGGCGTCGCCGCGACGAAGGATGCTGAAGGCCTCGCCGATCGCCTGCGTGCTGGCCGCGCAGGCGGTCAGGCAGTTGTAGGCCGGGCCGCGGCAGTTGAACTCGCGCGCCAGGTGCGCCAGCGGCATGTTCGGCTCCTGCTCGATCTCCTTCAGGCGATCCATGGAGGCCAGACCGCGCGCGGCCCACTTCACGCCGTCGATCTTGCCGGTGGCGCCGTCCCACGCGTGCAGCATGGTGGCGACATAGTTGTCGAAGTCGAGCACGCCCTCGCCGGCGCCGAGGTACAGGCCCACACGGCGCGGATCCTTCGGGGGCTTCACGTCGAGGCCGCTCTGCTTCCACGCCTGGCTGGCCGCGCCAAGCGCGAACTGGCTGTTCAGGCCGGCGGTGGCATGCACCGAGGGATCCTTCACGAAGCTGCGGAAGTCGAAGTCCTTCTTCACCTCGGCGGCGAAGCTGGTGGGGAAGGTGCGCGCGTCGAAGCGCGTGGTGGGCTCCATGCCGCTGTCGGCGGCGAGCAGGCGCTTCCACACGCTCTCGATCGAGTGGCCGAGGCCGGTGACCCAGCCGATGCCGGTGACGACGATGCGCGGCTCGCTCATGAGGCCCTCCGCAGCACGATGGCGGCGTTCTGGCCGCCGAGGCTGGGCGTGTACACGACGACGGTCTTCAGGTCCGCCTTGCGCGCGGCGACCGGCGCCGCGTCGACGCCCTGGCTCGCGTCGCCGTTCACGCGCGCGGGCAGCATGCCGGTGCGAAGCGCCTGCACGGCCACGCTGGCGGCCACGGCGCCGAAGCCGGCGCCGCAGTTGCCGGTGATGGTGGAGATCGTGAGGAGCGGCAGTTGCGCCGCGCGTGCGCCGAACACGCCGCGGATGGCCGCGGCCTCGGCGGCGTCGAGCGCCGGCGTGCCACAACCGAACGGAACGACCGCGTCCACCTGATCGGGCTTCACGCCCGCATCATCCAGCGCGGCGCGAACCGCGTCGGCGATGCCCTCGCCGTCTCGGCCCGGATCGGCGCCGACGGTGTCCGCGCAGAAACTCTGGCTGGCGCCGAAACCAGCAAGTTCCGCAAGCGCCGTCGCGCCGCGCGCCTCCGCGCTCTCCGCCGCCTCGAGCACCAGAATGCCGCCGCCCTCGCCCGCCACGCCGCCGATCGCGTCCTTGGCGAAGGGACGCACGATGCGCGCGGGATCGTCGCTCGCCGTCGCCTGCGCCAGGCGTCCCGCGAACTGCTGACGCAGGATCGCCATCAGGTTCACCTTGCTCTCGGCGCCGCCCGACAGGCACGCGTCGGCCGCGCCGCGACCGATCACGCGCATGCTCTCGCCCACCGACAGCAGCGCGCTGGCCTCGCCGCAGGTGATCGTGTTCGAGGGGCCCTGGCAGTCGTGGCAGATCGTCACGTGGCAGGCCAGCATGTTCGGCAGGTACTTCAGCATCCACAGCGGCGTGAGGTTCTGCATGCCGGTGGCGCCCCACGCGGCGATGTCGAAGCCGCCGTCGGCCTTGCGGCTGGTGGCCAGCGCGGCGGTGAGCTCGTTCTCCTCGGCGGCGATCAGGCCCGCGCCGATGTGGCAGCCCATGCGATCCGCGGGAATCGTGACCTTGCCGTCGGCGGGCTCGTGCGCCTTCGTGATCAGGCCCGCGGCGCGCACCGCCTCGTGCGCCGCGCCCACCGCCAGCTCGATGTCACGGCTCATCACCTTGGTGGCCTTGCGGTAGCTCTTCGGCACCACCTGCTTCACGTCGAAGCGGTCGGCCGGCAACTGCGCCACGAACGGGCATCGGAAGCCGGAGATGTCGAAGATCGAGCACGGGCCCACGCCGGAGCGGCCCTCGAGGAGCGCCGACCAGATCGCGTCGATGCCCAGCCCTGGCGGGGCGATCGGGCCGATGCCGGTGATGACCACGCGTCGGTTCTGGCGGGGCATGGAAGTCCAGGAATGTAGCGCGATCCGAGTTGCGCCGCCGACCGCCTCAGCGGCCAAGGCGACGCGCGATCCGCAGCGCCATCTCCAGCGCCTGCTCGTAATTGAGACGGGGATCCACACGGCTGCGATAGGCGGCCATCAGGCCCTCGTCGGAGAGGCCGCGCGCGCCACCGGTGCATTCGGTGACTTCCTCGCCGGTCAGCTCGAAGTGCACGCCGCCCATCACCGAGTCCTTCATGCCATGGATCTCGAAGGCCTGCTCGACCTCGGCCAGGATGTGGTCGAACTTGCGCGTCTTCACCTGCGTGCCGGCCTGCGGACCCGAGGGAATCGTCACGCGGTCGGTGTTGCCGTGCATCGGGTCGCAGATCCACAGCACGCGACGCCGCGCGGCCTGCACTGCCGCGATGAGCGGCGGAAGTCCCTTGGCGATCTCATGTGCGCCGAAGCGGTGGATCAGCACGATCTTGCCGGGCTCGTCGGAGGGGTTCAGCGCAGCCAGCAGTTCCACGAGCCGCTGCGGCGTGGTGCCGGGACCGACCTTCAGGCCCACCGGATTGCGGATGCCGCGGAAGAACTCGACATGGGCCTCTCCAGGCACCGCCGTGCGGTAGCCGATCCACGGCAGGTGCGTGCTGAGATCCCACCAGCCCGGCTTGTGGGGCACGCGACGGGTCTGCGCGGACTCGCTCGGGAGCAGCAGCCCCTCGTGGCTGGTGAAGAAGTCCACGCGGCGCATCTCGTGCACGGGTGCGCCGGCGAGCGTCTCCATGAAGCGCAGGCTCTGACCGATCTCGCGCGTGATGCGGCGGTACTCGTCACGCAGCGGGCTGTGCTGCACGAAGTCCAGATCCCAGTACTCGGGGTGGTGCAGGTCGGCGAAGCCGCCGTCCACCAGCGAGCGGATGAAGTTCAGCGTGATCGCGCTGCGCGCGTGCGCCTGCACCATGCGCCACGGATCGGGGCGGCGCGCCTGCGGCGTGAAGTCGGGCGCGTTCACGATGTCGCCGCGGTACGCAGGCAGCGAGGCGCCGTCGCGCGTCTCGGTGTCCTCGGAGCGCGGCTTGGCGTACTGACCGGCGAAGCGCCCCGCGCGGATGACGGGCTTGCCGCTGCCGTGCGTGAGCACCAGGCTCATCTGCAGCAGGATTTTCAGCTTGCTTGCGATCGAGGGACTGCGGCACTCGTCGAAGGTCTCCGCGCAGTCGCCCCCCTGCAACAGGAAGCGCTTGCCTTCCTGCGCCTCGGCGATCTGCTGCATGAGCGACTCCACTTCCCAGCTGGTCACGAGCGGCGGCAGGCTGGCCAACTCGGTCACCGCGGCCTCCAGCTCCGCCGGGTCGGGATAGGCAGGCTGCTGCGCGGCCTTCAGGGCGCGCCAGGAGTCCGGTGACCATTCGGGTTGCGTCGGGTGGTTGGGCATCGCGGTTCCGGAGGTCGTGATCGGAATGCGGGCGACAGGACTTGAACCTGTACGGGCTTGCGCCCACTGGAACCTAAATCCAGCGCGTCTGCCATTCCGCCACGCCCGCGCGGTGTCGCGATCGTAGCACCTTCCCATGCAGGACTTGCCGATAGGATGCCGCGCACGGCGGGCGGTTCGTGACTGGAACGGACCGCCGAACCGCATGGAGGCAGCGCCGCGCGTGGCACAGAACCTGACCCAGATCTTCGCGCGACTCATCGTGTGCGTGGTCTTCCTGCCCGCGGGCGCGCACGCGCTGTTCGGCACGGAACGCTTCAGCGCAGACGAGGCACAGCGCATCGAGTCCCTCGGCTCGCCCGCCGCACCCTTTGAGAAGATGCTGGATCGCAAGGACACGAAGCCCGCATCGATGCGCTCCGCGCCGGAGCCGGAGCCGGAGGACGGCACCAGCTTCCGTGCGCTCAACCGGATCGCGCTGCGGCTTGACGCGATGAAGGTGCCCGCGCCGGTCACGGTGGCGTGGGCGGTGGCGATCGTGGAACTTGCAGGTTCGGTCGCGGTGCTGCTGGGCTTCTTCACGCGCGTCTTCGCGGCACCCCTGGCGGTGATCGGCGCGATGACGCTGTGGACGGTCGTGTGGCCCGCGCTCGGGGCCCGCCTGCCGTGGACCTGGACCGCTGGGCAATCGCAGCTGGCCGCCGCATGGCTTGCGGCCACGCTGCTGCCGATCTCGCTGACGCTGCTGGGGCCCGGCGCTCCCTCGATCGATCGCATGCTGGGTGGTCGCAAGAAGTCCGGCAAGGGTGGCGGCAAGCCCGCGGCACCACCGGCCTGAACCTCTCGAATTCGCATGCCAACGCAGGGATCCATGGAGAGATCGATCGACCCGCGCGTGGTGCGCGAGATGGGTGGCGAGCCCGTCGGACGGCGGCGCCTGGCGTCGATCTTCGCGTGGGTCACCTCGATGGGTCTGCATGGCGGACTCGCCGTGGCGGTGATCGTGTTCGCAGCGACGGCCGCGCATTTCGCCGCCAAGCCCACGCCCCCGCCCGCGCTGGTGATGGACTTCCAGCGACCGGTGTATGCGCCCACCAGCACGCTGGCCGACACGGTCCGCACGCCGCGCGCCGCGGAATCGAAGCCGCAGGAACCGCTGGCCGCACAGGAACTCCGTGCGGCCGCCGAGCAGGCGCTCGCCGCGATGCGTCGCGCGGAACCGTCGCTGTCGCTCGCGGCGCACCGCATGAGCAAGCTGGGCGGCGAGTCGCGCCCGATCCAGGTGGACTTCGTGGGCCTGCGTGCCACGAACGCGCGGCGCATCGTCTACGTGGTCGACGCAAGCGGCAGTCTGGTGGGCAGCTTCCCGCAGGTGCTGGAGGAACTGCGCCGCAGCGTGATGAAGCTCGATCCGCGCCAGAACTTCGGCATCATCTTCATCCAGCGCGGCGAGGCGCTCACGGTGCCGCCGGGTGGCGCGCTGCAGCCGGCCACGCCCGAGCGCCTGTCCGAGGCGATGAAGTGGATCGACGCGAAGGTCGTGCCGACGGGCCGCAGCAATCCGATCGCGGCGATCGAGGCCGCGCTCGCGCTGAAGCCCGAGATCATCTTCCTGCTTTCCGCCGACATCACCGGCGCGGGCGAGTTCGAGATCTCCGAGCGCAAGCTGCTCGACGACCTCGATCAGCTGAACCCGAAGGACCCGGCCACCGGCCGTCGCCCCGTGCGCATCCAGTGCATCCAGTTCCTCGACCCCGATCCCGTCGGCACGCTGCAGCGTCTTGCGAGCGAGCATGGCGGCGACGACGGATACCGCTACCTTGGCCGCGCCGAACTTGGCCTGGACCCCGACCGATGAAGGACTCCATCATGCAACGACGATCGATCGCCCTCGCCGCCCTGCTGCTGCCCGTCGCCACCGCCGCAGCGGGCCAGGGCTTCGGCAGCATCTTCTTCTACACCACCGAGACCGGCGCGGACGGCCAGACGCGCGTCGAGTGGGTCGGCAGCGCGATGATCTGGCTGCTGATCGCGCTGAGCGTGGTGAACGTCTCGATGATGGGCGTGCTCTGGAGCGTGAATCGCCGCCGCCGCATCCTGCCCGAGCGCTTCGCCGGCAGGGTCGAGGGATTGATCGAGGCCGGCAGCGACGCGGAGGCCGTGCAGCTGGTGTGTGCCGAGGCGAGCGACTACAGCCTGGTGCTGCGCTCGGCGTTGGAGCAGGCGGGCGCGGGCCACGCGGCCATGTTGCGCGCGGCGGAGCAGGCGGGCGAGGAGGCTGCGGTGCGACGCTTCCGACGGCTCGAATGGCTGAACGTGCTCGGGCAGGTGAGCCCGATGATCGGGCTGTTCGGCACGGTGTACGGCATGATCGTCGCCTTCCAGACGATCGCCGGCACCGGTGGCAACGCCGATCCCGTCATGCTCGCCTCGGGCATCGGTACGGCGCTGGTGACAACCTTCTGGGGGCTGCTCATCGCGATTCCCGCGTTGAGCGCCTACGCCGCGATCCGCAACACCGTCGACGCCGCCACGCTGGAGTGCGTGCGCCGCGTCGAGCGCGCCATCGCACGCTTCCGGCCCGCCATGTGAGAAGCGTCTTCGCACGAGGACCTGCGCGGCCCCAAGCCGCGATGACGCCGCTCATCGACATGGCGATGCTGCTGATCGTCTTCTTCGTGCTGGTGTCGCAGATCGGTGCCACCGATCTGGTGCCGATGAAACTTCCGAAGCCCTCGCCCAGTGCGGCGAGTTCGCCTGGCCGCGAGCCGCGCTGCGTGGTGAACGCCCTCTCCGACGGCACGGGCCGCGTGCGCGCATGGCGGTTCGCGGGCGTGGAGCATGCGCCCGACGCGGCGGGGCTTGCCGCGCTGGGCGACGCCGTCACGCAGGCGCTCCGCGCGCAGCCCTCGGTCGAGGTGCACTTGCGCGCCGACGCCGATCTGCGCTACGCCGACATCGCGCCGGCCATCGAGATGGTGGGCCGCGCCGCCACGAGGGCCAATCCCGGCACGCCCGCTCGCCTGCGTGTGGCCGTGCAGCCGGAGCCGCGGTCATGAGCGATCCGGCGACGATCGCCGCGCACCTGCGCCGCCTGCGCGACGACGTGATGTCCGGCACGCAGCTGGCGGACGACGAGGACGCCGAGAGGCGGCTTCGCGAAGCGCGCGCCAAGCGTCGCGCGCTCGGCGGTCTGCAGCTGAACCTGACGCCGATGATCGACGTGACCTTCCTGCTGCTGGTGTTCTTCGTGTGCACCACCAAGGCGCTCGACAAGGAGGGTCTGCTGCGCGCGGACCTGTCGGAGCGCGGCGGCGCGATGCCCGCGGACGCGCTCTCACTCGACGAGCCGCCGCTGCGCGTGGAACTGCGTCGCGAGGACGCCCGCACGCGCGTGCAGGTGCTGGCGCCGATGCCGCAGCCCGAGGATCCCGAGGAACTCGGCTTCCTGCTCGCCTCGCGTCGATACGGTCCCGAGAATCCAGCGGGCATCTTCGCCGCGGATCACCCGATCGAGTTGGCGCCCTCGGCCGACGCCCCATGGGAGGACACCGTGGCCGCCTTCAACGCCATCACGCGCGCCGGCTACACCCGCGTGAGCTTCGCGAGGCCGCAATGAGTCGCTGGGTGGCGTTCGCGTGCGCGTCCTGCATCGCCCTGGGCGCGCTGGCACAGGACGCACCGACCGTCGACGCGTCGCTGGCGTCGGTGGAGAACCTGAAGCGACGCGTGCAGACCGAAGCCACCGAGGCGGGCCAGCGCAAGGCGGCCGACGCGATGCTGGCCGCACGCGCGGAACTTGTCCGCGCGAACGCGAACGATCCGCGCGTGCCGGTGTGGCTGGCGGACCAGGCGGAGGAGTGCTTCACCGTGGCGCTGCCCGCGGGCGGCGACGTGGACCGGACGCTCTACGGGTTGGCCGGACCCGACGCGCGACGCCGCGTGCGGCGGCTCGCGGTCGACATGGCGGCCGCCGCGGAGCAGGCGGAGGTCGCCGCCAAGGCGGTGCTGGACCGAACCGGCGCCGATGCGGCCCCCCCGCCGCTGGTCGAACGCCTGACGACGGTCGAGCGGCCGCGCCGCATTCCGCTGGTGCGCGCGCTCGCGGACGTGCTGCAGGTCGAGATGGCGGAGTTCGACGCGGGTCGCCGGCGCGCGCTCGCGGAGTCGGCCATCGCGCGCATCGACACGCTGCTGCCTGAACTCGACGATCGCACCGCCAGCGTGGTCGCTCGGTACGCAGGCCTGACGGCCGCGCGCATCGGCGAGGAGCGCGCGGCGAATCGCTTCCTGTCGCTCGCGCGGCAGAAGGCGGGCGAGGACGAGGCGCTGACGACGCTCGCGGATCTGGCCGCGTTGCGCGCCGCGGGATTGCTGCGCGGCCCCGCCAGCGCGGCCGAGGCCGCCAGCGTGCTTCGCGGCGCGGGCACCACCGCGCGACAGCTCGCGATCACGGAACTTGAGGCGCGACTTCGAAGGCAGGCCGAGGGCGAGACGGCCGGCGCGCCATCGAGCGGACTGCTGGCGTGGACCTCTCCCTTCACCAATCTGCTGCGACGGACGAAGGCCGATCGGGCCGGCGAGATGCGCGACCTCGCCATCGCGCGACTTGCGGAGGTGCTCCGTGACGGAACGCCTCTGCCCGACGGCGAGCCGATGGCGATCCTCGGCGCCGCGCAGCACGCCCTCGATGCGGGCCAGTCCGTCGAACCGCTCACCGAGGCGCTGGCCAAGCTCGCGGAAGATCCCCTGGCGCCCGCCTCGCTGCGTGCGGGTGCGCTGCGGACGCTCGCGCGCATCGACATGTCGGCGGACCGATGGGCCGAGGCCGCCGACCGCTCGCTTGCGCTGGCGCGCGGTTTCCCGCTGGATCCGTCCAGCGCTCCAGCGATGTCGCTTGCCGTGCGCATCGCGCGCGAACTCGATCGCGCCGCCGACGGCGCCGACGCATCCACACGGCAGCGGCTCGAGCGTGCGGTGGCGCTTGGCCTGGCGGGCTACCCCGAACATGCGGATCAGGCGCTCTGGCAACTTGAACGCCAGGTGCTCGCGGCCGAGGCCGCGGCGGAGTCGCGTGCCTGCGACCTGAAGGATGTGGATCCCCTGCTTCCCGCACCGGCCGATCCGGTCGTGGAGGGCCTTCGCGCGCGACTGGCGAGCGCGCGCGCGTGGACCGCGCTGCAGCGAGGCCAGCCGAAGGAATCGCTGGAGGCGCTCGCATCGACCGCGCCGCCAGTGCCCGGGCGGGCCGCGGATCTTCGACTCGCCGCGCGCATGGGTGCGCTGGCCGAACTGGATCGTGACGTGCTTGCGGACACCGAGATCGCCGCCGCGAGGGCGGACGCCGTGAGCGCCGCGGCGATCTCCCACGCCGCTCGTCATGTGCCCGAGCAGCGGCTTCCGGTGGAAGTCCCGAACTCGGCGGGCGCGGGTGCCGCGCGCGCGCGTCGACTCGCGGCGGCCGTGCGCGCCTCCACGGCGGTGGCTGCCTCGGATTGGTCGCGGATCGGCGATCTGCTGCGGCTCGCGGGCGAGCCGGAACTCGCGCGGGCGGCGTACGCGCAGGCGCTTGAACTTCAACCGGATGCGCTGGAACCGCTGCAAGGCCTGGCCGAGGCGAGTTTCGCGCTCGGAGGCGAGGCCCGATGGAGCGAGGCCATGGGCATCCACCGTCGGTTGCTCGCGGGCCGCGAGATGGGCGGCGACGAGGCCACGAAGGATCGGGCGTGGTGGCTCAGCCAGTTGCGCCAACTGCAGATCCTGCAGGCGGCCGATCGCTTCGACGAGCGCGCGCGCATGCGGCTGAACCGCCTTCGTGCGATCGACGCGGATCTCGGTGGCGCGGATTTCCGCCCCGCCTTCGATGCGATCGAGCGTGCCGCTCCCACAGGAAAGAACTGACTAGCCGCGTGCGGCGGCTTCAAGTCGCGCGCCAAGCGCGTGCAGCGCGGCCATCGCACGTGCCATGTCCCAACGCTGACGCTCGCGGTCGCCGGTCGAGTTCGAGATGACTCGCACCTCGCCACCGGGAATGCCGAGCCTGTGCGCCGCATGCACCACCGCCGCACCCTCCATCGCCTCGGCGAGCGCACCGGTGCGTCGCTCCACCTCGGCCGCAAGCGCGTCCGTGCCGCTGCAGGTGGCCACGGTCGCGATCACGCCGCGATGCAGCGGTCCCGGCAGGAAGGCGGTGAGTCGCGGCTCGGTCGGGACACTGTTGCCCGCGAAGTCACCCAGCGGGAAGCCCATCGCCGCGGTGTCGAGGAAGCCGGTCGGCGTCTGCAGTCCTTCCTCCACGTACATGCAGGCGCTCGCGACCACCATGTCACCCGACTGCAGCATGGAACCGGGCAACGCGCCCGCGATGCCCACGCTCAGCGCGCCATCGAAGGGACCTTCCTCCAGCAGCGCGGCGGTCGTGGCCGCAGCGGCGTTCGTGCGCCCGATGCCACTCACGATCACGTGCGCCTTCGAGCAGCCGAGCGCCTCGGCCTCCTTCGAGGTGGCCGCCACGATCAGCAGTCGCGCGCTCACGGGCGTGGCGCCCCGGCGATGCGCGCGGCCGCCTGTGCCAGCGGAACGAGCTCCTGCGAGCCGCCGTCGAGATCCTTCAGCGCCACGGCACCTTGGGCGAGCTCGGCACCCAGGATCACGGCGAAACGCGCGCGCGCCTTCGCGGCATCACCCAGCAGCTTGCCCACGTTCTTCGTGGTCTTCCAGCTCGCGCGGGCGTGAAGCCCCTGGCGCCGCAATTGCATCAGAAGCCGTGGAAGCTCGCGCTCCGAGGCCTCGCTGCCATCGCCGATCAGATACGCGTCGGGTCGGGGCAGCAGCGCGAGCGCGTCCTTGGGAAGCAGGCCGCGATCGCCGAGCACCAGACCCAGCACCACGTCGCCCATGCCGAAGCCCATCGCCGGCATCTTCGGACCGCCGAAGAGTTCCACGAGTCCGTCGTAGCGACCACCGCCGGCCACCGCCCGCTCGTTGCCGCTCGCCTCGTGGATCTCGAAGACGGTGCCGGTGTAGTAGGCGAGTCCGCGCACGATGCCGAAGTCCCACTCGCACCATGCGGCGAGTTCCATCGCCTTCAGCCGCTCCGCCAGTCCGAGCACGCCGGCGAGCGACGCCTGATCCACGCCCAGCCGCAAGGCGAGCGCGCCCGCGTCCGCGTCGACCGGCAGCCGTGCCGCGGCGATCGTGTCGAAGCGTGCGCGCGCCTCGGCGGAGAGTCCCAGTGCGGCGGCACGCTTCTCGAACTCGGCGGGCTCGAGCTTGTCGCGACGGTCGAGCAACTCGAACGCGTCGCCCACGCGATCGGGCTGCACGCCAGCGGCCGCGAGCGCCGCACCCACCGCGCCACGATGCGAAAGCCGCACGCGCACGTCGGTCGGCTTCAGTCCCAGGCGCTCGAGCGCCAGCACCGCGCAGGCGATCACCTCCACATCGGCGGGCGCGCCCTCCACGCCCAGCAGGTCCACGTTCCACTGCACGAACTCGCGCAGGCGACCGCGCTGCTGGCGCTCCGCGCGGAAGTGCACGGGAATGGCGAACCACTTCACGGGCAGCGGCAGACTTCCCGCCTTCGCGGCCACCATGCGCGCGAGCGTCGGGGTGAACTCGGGGCGCAGCGCGTAGTCATCGTCACCGCCCGCGCGGCGGAAACTGAACAGCTCGTTCACGATGCCGGGGCCGCTCTTGGCGGTGTAGAGCGCGAGGTGCTCGTAGGTGGGGCCCTCGATCTCGTCGAAACCACAGTCGATGCTGGCGTGCCGCCAAGCGCCCTCGATGTGGCGGCGCACCGCCATCAGGTCGGGATAGAAGTCGCGCGTGCCCTTCGGGCCCTGATGGGTGACGGCCATGCGTCGAGTGTACGGCGGCGCGTCGCGCGATCAGGCGGCGGACGTGTCACCCTCGCGCATGGCGCGCATCAGGAAGACGGCAGGCAGGCCCGCGAGCGTCCAGCCGAACCAGCTGTCGAAGACCAGCACCGCGGTCCAGTCGTTGGGGGCGAACATGAACGCCCAGAAGATCATGTGCGTGGCCAGCACCATGAACACCACCATCGCCTGCAGCGCGAGGAAGCGACGCAGCCGACCGTGCGCGGAGCCCGCCAGCCCGATCGCGGACACCAGCATGGCGGTGGCGAAGAACTCGATCAAGAAGCCACGCACGAACATGCGCGGATCGTCAAGATCCTGCGGGCCTTTCGTGAGGGCCATCATGATGACCGGTCCCTTGCGGAACTTGTCCTGACGGGCCTTCTGCTCGCGCTCCACGTCCGTGAGCGTTCCGGCGCGCTCCAGGTCCGCCTCCGGTGGATGGACGTACATCCCGGACCGCGGCGCAGCGCTGTCGATCACCTGAACCACGGCGTCGCCGCCCGGCATCGGCAGCATGAACCGCTTGTACAGGCCGCCCGCCCATGCGAAACCGCCCCACGCGAGGACGAGCACCGCGCCGAACACGACGGACAGGAGGAAGCGCATCGGCATGCCGCCAAGGTACCGGTAACGAGGGTCTGAGGTTGTTCCGGACCAGTTGGCAGGTGGCCCGCAACAACCTCTGGCCCTCGTTCTCGGAATCAGGCGAGACGCTCACGCGCCCAGCCGATCCAGCTCGAGTCGGGCAGCGACTTGCCCATGCTGCGGAACATGAAGCTGATCTGCGCATTGTGGTAGAGCGCGTGCGTGGGCACCTGCATGGCCGCATCGACCGCGCGCTGGCGGTAGGTCTTGCCGTCGCGCGTGCGCTCGACGATGCGCGCGCATTCGGCGGGCGTGAGGGCGGCGAGCCAGCGGTCCCAGTCGGCACGCGTGGCCTTCCAAGCTCGCCCGATCGCGTCGAGGTCGGGGTACGCATCGCGCGTGGGCCACACCACCTTGTCCACGGTGCCGTTCAGCACGCCAATCCACACCATCTCGGCGCCCAGCAGATGCAGCAGCGTTTCAAAGACGGTCTCGATGCCGATCGGGAACTTTTGGTGCAGTTCCTCCGACGAGAGCCCACGCGAGGCCTTCATGGTGCGGTCGGTCAGCCATCGCACCCATTGATGCGCGTCGCGGATGGTCTGCAGGTCGCTCATACGCGGCACGATACCGCGCGGCGCATCACCACTCCGGGCCGCCGGCATATCGGCCGTACACGTCGCCCATCGCCTGAACCATCTCGCCCAGCGTGCAGCGGCCCAGCGCGGCTTCCACCAGCGCGGACATCACGTTGCGGCCCTCGCGCGCGTCGAGGCGGATGCGGTCAAGGCAGCCCTTCACCGTGTCGGCGCTGCGCTCGCGACGGAACTTCGCCAGACGCTCGCACTGCTCGGTCTCGACGGTGTGCGGAATCTGCAGGATGGACACCTGCCGCTCCTCGTTGCCCTCGGGATAGGCGTTCACGCCCACGATGATGCGGTCGCCCGCCTCCATCTCCTGCCCGAAGCGGTAGCTCGCCTCGGCGATCTGGCGGCGGAAGTAGCCCTTGTGGATGCCGCTCACCACGCCGCCTATGTCGTCGATCTCGGAAATGAGCTGGTTCGCGTCAGCCTCCATGCGGTCGGTGAGCGCCTCCACGAACCAGCTGCCACCCAGCGGATCGACCGTGCGATGCACGCCGGTCTCGTGCGCCAGGATCTGCTGCGTGCGCAGTGCCACGCGCACGGCCTGCTCGGTGGGAAGGCCCAGCGTCTCGTCCATGCTGTCGGTGTGCAGGCTCTGGCAGCCGCCCAGCACGCCCGCCATGGCCTGGAACGCCACGCGCACGATGTTGTTCAGCGGCTGCTGCTCGGTGAGCGAGCAGCCCGCGGTCTGCACGTGCGTGCGCATGAGCCAGCTGCGCTCCTGCTTCGCGCCGAAGCGGAAGCGCATGGCGTTCGCCCAGATGCGGCGCGCCGCGCGCAGCTTGCAGATCTCCTCGAAGAACTCGTTGTGGCTGTTGAAGAAGAACGACAAGCGCGGCGCGAAGGCGTCCACGTCCATGCCGCGCTTCAGGCAGGCCTCCACGTATTCCATGCCGTCACGCAGCGTGAAGGCGAGCTCCTGCGTGGCGCTGCTGCCCGCCTCGCGGATGTGGTAGCCGCTGATCGACACGCTGTTCCACTTCGGCAGGTGCTGGCTCGCGAACTCGATCGTGTCCACCACCAGCTTCACGCTGGCCTCGGGCGGATAGATGAACTCGTTCTGGCTGTGGAACTCCTTCAGGATGTCGTTCTGCAGCGTGCCGCCCAGCTTGTCCCATCCGATGCCGCGCTCCTTCGCCATGGCCAAGTACATGGCCCAGATCACGCATGCCGGACCGTTGATGGTCTGGCTGACGGTGACCTCGCCCACCGGAATGTCGGCGTAGAGCCGGTGCATGTCCTCGATGGTGCACACCGCCACACCGCAGCGACCCACCTCGCCGGCGCTCAACACGTCGTCGCTGTCGCGGCCCATGAGCGTGGGAAGGTCGAACGCGGTCGAGAGGCCGGTGTTGGCCTTCGTGCCCTTCGCGTTCTCCAGCAGGTACTTGAATCGCTTGTTGGTGTCGTCGGCGCTGCCGAAGCCCGCGAACTGGCGCATGGTCCAGAGGCGGTTGCGGTACATCGTCTTGTGCACGCCGCGCGTGAACGGGAACTGACCCGCCTCGCCGATGCGCGCGTGGGGCTTCGACGCGTCCTTCGGGTCCTGCGTGGGCACGGCCGTCGGGTCGTAGCGCTCCTCCACGACGTAGCCGGACAGCGTCACCGCCTCCGGATCGACGGCGGGCTTGGCGGCGTTCGTGGCGGACGCGTTCGAGGTGGTTCGCGTGCTCATGAAGAGATTCCTTCGGAGCAATCCTAGGGGATTCATCGCCACATCCCAACCCCCCGCAGGCCCCTAGCATCCGCGCTTCGTGCCCCCCCGCTCGCGTCGACACACCCTCATGCTCGTGCTCTGCTTCGCGGCGGTGTACCTGCTCTGGGGAAGCACCTTCCTTGGGAACAAGATCGCGCTGCGACAGATCCCGCCCATGCTGCTCTCAGGCTTCCGCTTCGAGGTCGCGGGCCTCCTGATCCTCGGCGGCGTCACCGCGTTCGGCAAGCTTGAGCCCGGCGCCGTGACGAACTGGCGTCACTGGCGCACCGCGATCGTGACTGGCGGCCTGCTGTTCCTGCTCGCGAACGGCCTGCTGAGCGCGGGACTGGCGCGACCCGTGCCAACGGGGATCGCCGCGCTGATCGTGGGAAGCACGCCGATCTCGCTGGTCACGATGGATCGCATGCAGACCCGCCGCGGCCTGCCATCAATGCGCGTGATGATCGGCATGGGCTTGGGACTCGGAGGCGTGGCCACGCTGGTGTGGGGCTCGATGGCGAGTGGCGATGGCGCGAAGCCGCTTGAACTCGTGGGCGCCCTCATGGTGTCCGCGAGCACGCTCTTCTGGGGGGCGGGCACGATCCTGGGCCGCGCGCTGCCGCAACCGCGCAATCCACTCACGGCAAGTTCGCTGCAGATGATCGCGGGCGGCGCCATGCTGCTCGCCGTGAGCGCCGTGGCCGAACGATGGGAACCGGTCACGCGGATTCCGCCGCAGGATCCGGCGTGGCTGGCCGTGCTCTTCCTGGTGTGCGGCGGTTCCCTGCTGGGGTTCACCGCCTACATGTGGCTGGTGCGCAACACCAGCGCCGCGGCGGTGGCCACCTACGCCTACGTGAATCCGCTCATCGCGATCCTGCTCGGATGGCTCTTCCTGGGGGAGACGCTGCACCCGCGCGTCGCGCTTGCGGCGGCACTCATCTTGGGCGGCGTGGTGCTGATGCAGACAGGTCGCAAGGGCCGCGAGAGCGAGCATCGCCTGAGAAGAGTGGCAGAGTCCAGGCCATGACGACAACGCGGCCACCGCTTCGCGTGGAGCGCGTTCGAAATGGCCGTGGCCTGGTGGCGAACCGATCGTTTCACGCGGGCGAGCGCATCACGCCACTGCACGGGCGCGTGGTCTCGGCGCGCACGGTCTGGGGCTGGTGGGAGCGCGATCCACGCCGCGCCGCCAACTGCATCCGCTTCGACGCCGATCGCTACCTCGACCCAAGCGGCGCGTGGGGCGAGTTCGCGAACCACGGGTGCGAACCGAACGCGGCGATCCTTCGCGAGCGAGGCCAGCTGGTGCTTCGTGCGCTGCGCGCGATCCGCGCCGACGACGAGGTCCTGCACGACTACAGCACGCTGCTCGGCGCGGACGACGTATGGACCATGCGCTGCCGCTGCGGCGCGCATGGATGCCGTGGCACGGTGCGAAACCTCGAGCGGCTCCCCGCATCGATCGTGGACCGGTACATCACGCTCGGCGCGGTCCCGCGCTTCATCCTCGACACGCTCGCAGACCGGCCCTGACCGCGCTCACACCGCGAAGTACTTCGCCTCGGGATGATGCACCACGATCGCGCTCGTGCTCTGCTCGGGGTCGATCTGCCAGTTCTCGGTGAGCCGGCAGCCGATGCGTTCGGGTCGGAGCAGCCGGAAGAGCTTCTCCTGGTCGCTCATGTCCGGGCACGCCGGGTAGCCGAAGCTGTAGCGACTGCCGCGGTACTTCTGCGTGAACAGTTCCTTGATGCGTGGGCTGTCGTCGAGTCCGATGCCCAACTCGGCGCGGATGCGCTTGTGCCAGAGCTCGGCCAGGGCTTCGGCGCACTCCACGCCCATGCCGTGCATGTAGAGGTACTCGGTGTACTCGTTGCGCTCGAAGAGCTGCTTCGCGCGATGGCTCACCTCCACGCCCATCGTCACGCAGTGGAAGCCCACCACGTCGCGCTCCTTCGCGCTGCGAGGACGGAAGAAGTCGCTGATGCACAGGCGCTCGCGTCCCGCCTGCCGCGGGAAGCTGAAGCGCTCCAGCTCGCGCTCGGGATCCGCCGGATCGAAGACCACCAGATCGTTGCCCTCGCTTGCGCACGGGTAGAAGCCGTACACGACGGCCGGGCGCAGGATGTGCTCGGACCTGCACTGCGCCTTCAGGCGATCGAACACCTCCTCCGCCTTCGCCTCCAGCTTCGCGTACTCCGCGTCGTTCAGGTCGCCGCGCTTGAAACCCCACTGGCCGCGGAACAGCGCCGTCCGGTTCACGAAGGGGTAGATCTCGTCCAGATCCACAGATTCCACCAGTCGGTCGCCCCAGAACGGCGGCTTCGGGACCGGCAGGTCGCTTCGCACCGCGCTGCGCCCGGGTGCGGTGGCGGTGGCGCTGTCTGCGGTCTCCAGCCGCTGGCCCACCTTCGCGTCCACCGCGGCGCGCTTCGTCAGACGCGCCTGCACCTCCGAGTCGATGCGGCCCAGCTCGCCGCGCGCCAGCGCCTCGCACACGGCCAGTCCTTCGAAGGCGTCCTTGCCGTAATACAGCGGTCCCTCATACACGTCACGCAGGTGACTCTCGGCATAGTGACGCGTCAACGCGGCACCACCGAGCAGGATGGGGACCGTCACGCCGAGCTGGTTCAGCTCGCGCAGGTTCTGCTCCATGATGGTGACGCTCTTCACCAGCAGGCCGCTCATGCCGATGCAGTCCGCGCCGGTCGAGCGCCACGCGTCCACGATCTGCTGCAGGCTCTGCTTGATGCCGATGTTGTGCACCTTGAAGCCGTTGTTCGACAGGATGATGTCGACCAGGTTCTTGCCGATGTCGTGCACATCGCCGGCCACCGTGGCCAGCACCATGCTCGCCTTGGGCTTCTCGGCCACGCCGCTCTTGGCCATGTGGGGCTGCAGATGCGCCACGGCCTTCTTCATCACGCTGGCGCTCTGCAGCACGAACGGCAGCTGCATGGTGCCGGCGGCGAACAGCTCGCCCACCGTCTTCATGCCGGCGAGGAGGTGGTCGTTGATGATGTCGAGCGGCGGGTACTTCGCCAGCGCGGAATCCAGCGACGCGTCCAGCGCGGTGTCGTCTCCATCCACGATGTGGCGCTGCAGGCGCTCCTCGATCGGAAGGTCCGCGAGCCCCTTCTTCTCGGTGACCTGCTCCACGCCATCCGGGAAGAGCCCGATGAAATGCAGCAGCGGATCGAACTCGGCGGGCTTGCCCTCGGGGCGCTCGGCGCCGCGGCGGTCGAAGATGAGCCACTCCGCGGCCTTGCGCTGCTCGGGTGGAATGCGGTTCAGCGGCAGCAGCTTGCTGAAGTGCACGATCGCCGCGGTGAGCCCCCGCTGCCGCGCCTCGTGCAGGTACACGCTGTTCAGCACCGTGCGTGCGGCGGGCTTCAGGCCGAAGCTGATGTTCGAGAGGCCGAGCAGGATGCCGCAGTTCGGGAAGCGCTTCGCGATCCGCTCGATGCCATGCAGTGTTTCCACGCCGAGCTTGCGGTCGTCCTCGTTGCCCGTGGCGATCGTGAAGGTCAGCGGGTCGAAGAGCAGGTCGCTCTCGTGCAGTCCCCACGTGCGCGTGTACAGGTCATGGATGCGCTCGGCGATCGCCAGCTTCCTGTCCGCTGTCTTCGCCATGCCCGCCTGCGGATCCTCGTCGATGGTGAGCGCCACGCACGCCGCGCCGTATCGCTTCAGCAGCGGGCAGACGCGGTTCATGCGCTCCTCGCCGTCCTCCAGATTGATGCTGTTCACGATGCATCGGCCGCCTGCGCGCTTCAGGCCCTCCTCCAGCACGCCCGCCTCAGTGCTGTCCAGCATGAGCGGCGCGTTCACCTGCCGCACGATGCGGCTGGCCACCTCGCCCATGTCCTTCACGCCGTCGCGGCCCACGAAGTCCACGCACAGATCGATCAGATGGCTGCCGTCGCGCATCTCCTCGCGCGCCATGCCCACCAGCTGGTCCCATTGCTCCTCGTCGAGCAGACGCTTGAACTTGCGGCTGCCATTGGCGTTGGTGCGCTCGGCCACGATCAGGAAGGAGTTGTCCTGCTTGAACTCGGTGAAGCCGTACAGGCTGCTGCAGCCCGGCACCTGCGGCTCCAGCGTGCGCGCGGCACGCGCGCGGCGCGCTCCCACCACGTCACGCAGCGCGCGGATGTGCTCGGCCGTGGTGCCACAGCAGCCGCCGACCACGTCCACCTTGAACTCCTCCACGAAGCGACGCATCGCCTTCGCATACGCCTCGGGCTGCAGCGGGTACTCGGTGCGGCCCTCGACCAGCACAGGCAGGCCCGCATTGGGCACCACGCTCACCGCGCGATCCCAGTGCTTCGAGAGATACGCGACATGCTCGGCCATCTCCACCGGGCCCGTGGCGCAGTTCAGGCCCAGGCTCGCGATCGGAAACGGCCTCAGCGCGTTCACCACCGCCGCGATGTCACTGCCAAGCAGCATCGTGCCGGTGGTCTCCATCGTCACGCTCACGAGCAGCGGAATGCGCTCGTGCGACATGCCGCGCTCGGCCAGCGCGTCCAGGCACGCGTTGATCGCACACTTCACCTGCAGCAGGTCCTGCGCCGTCTCGATGATGAAGCAGTCGACGCCGCCCTCGATGAGGCCGAGCGCCTGCTCCTTGTAGCTGTCGAGCATCAGGTCCCAGGTGGTGTTGCCAAGCGTGACCAGCTTGGTGCCAGGCCCGATGCTTCCCGCGACGAAGCGCGGTCGATCCGGCGTGGCGTGCTTGTCACACGCCGCACGCGCCACCTGCGCACCCATCCGGTTCAGCTCACGCGTCCACGCCACCATCTCTGCATCGAACTCCGCGCCCACCAGCTTGTTCGAGCCGAAGGTGTCGGTCTCGACCACGTCGGCACCCGCCAGAAGAAATTGCTCGTGGATGCGCTGGATGACGTCCGGGCGACTCTTCACCAGAATGTCGGTGCAGTTGTCGCGGCCCAGGTAGTCGGCGGGCGTGCAGTCGGTGCACGCGTGAATGCTTGTTCCCATCGCGCCGTCGAACACCAGGACCTGCGAATGAAGCGCGTCGAGGAAGCGGCTGCTCATGGCGCTCGAAAGTTAGTGGGCATTCAGCCAACCATCAACCGTTCATCCGGATATATGGATGACTTCAGGCCGCTCGGGGTTTGAAGGTCCGATAGTTGTTGCCCAAGCGCCCCCGCTTCCGAGGACCCCCGACCAGTATTTGCAAATCGCACCGACTTGAACCCCCCAAAGGACGCGCGCTCCCCGCACACTTTCGACCCATGTCCTCCATGTGGGTTCGCTGCGTCCGTCACGGTGTCGCGGCAGCCGTCATCCTGATCGCGGGCGTTCGCTGCGCGAGCGTCAGCGCCCCCTCCGGCACGCCCATCACCCGCGAGCAGGCGCGCGCGAGTTTCGAGGAGGCGTGGAGCACGATCGAGAAGGGCGATCCGGATCCCGCACATGGAGGAGTCGACTGGAAAGCCGTGCACCACCGCTTCGCCCCGGAGGCCGAGGCGTGCACCACGCGCGAATCGCTGCGCATCGTGCTGCAGAAGATGCTCTCCACGCTTGGCCGAAGTCACTTCGGAATCCTCTCCGATCAGGAGAGCGATCGTCTTGCCGACGCACCCGAGGCGACCGCCCAGGATGGAACCTGCGGTCTCGATCTTCGAGTGATCGAATCCGAGGCGATCGTGACGGGCGTGCAGGATGGTTCACCCGCCGCACAGGCGGGCGTGCGACGCGGCTGGCGCGTGACACTGGTGGACGATGAACGGCCGACCGATCCGGCATGGCGCGACGAGACGCAGAACCTGCTGAAGCGCTACGCCCACAACGCGTCGATCCGCGCGCTCGATCATGGCGCGACGGGCGTGGCCACGCGATGGTCGTTCCTGGATGAATCCGGCACTCCGCACGCGATCTCGATCACGCGCGCGTCCCTGCCCGGTCGGCGCACGAAACTCGGCCTGTTGCCCGAATTCTCGGTCACCTGCACGGATCGCCTGCTGACCGCGGAGGAATTGCACGCGCTCGGGGTGCCCGAGGACCTCCGCATCGGCGTGATCGCGTTCAACGTCTGGATGCCCGTGCTCGCGGCGGAGCTCGACGCGGCGGTCGATCGCCTGCGCGCCAGCGACGGCATCGTGCTGGACCTCCGAGGCAATCCCGGTGGTGTGGGCGCGATGGCGATGGGCGTCGCGGGACACTTCTCGAACGAGCCGGACAGTCTGGGCACGATGCGAACGCGCGACACCACCCTCGAGTTCCGGATCAATCCCCGACGAAGCACCGCGGACGGCCGCGAGGTGGAACCCTTCGCCGGTCCGCTCGCGATCCTGATGGATCCACTCTCCGCGAGCACCAGCGAGATCTTCGCGGGCGGACTGCAGGCGCTCGGCCGAGGGCGCGTCTTCGGCCGCACCAGCGCCGGCGCGGCGCTGCCCGCGCAGATGCGAAGGCTCCCGAGCGGCGACGGCATGATGTTCGCCTTCGCCGACTACACCTTGCCCAATGGCCGATCGCTCGAGGGCGAGGGTGTCGTGCCCGATGAACCGTGCGGCGGCTCGCTCGACGCGTGGCGCGAAGGCAACGATCCTGATCTTCGCGCCGCGACGCACTGGATCTCGAGGACGCTTCGCGACCGCGACTGCCACGAGTGAATCCATTCATCCTCAAGCCACCTATCCTCCACCCATGCGCACCACGCTCTGCATCCTGCTGCTCTCGATCGCCACGCTGACCGCCCGGGCGCAGGATGGCGCGTTCGGCGCCTCCCCCGCCAAGGCCGACGAGAAGCCCGTCACGCCCACCGCGCCGCCGACCAAGGACGCGCCCGCTTCACCCGAGCCCGGCGCTCCCGCCGCAGCACCCATCGTGCAGCCTGCGAACCTGCCGAGCGCCTCGGAGATCTTCAAGCGCAGCCTGCAGGCGATCGGTGGCGAGGCCGCCGTGCGCAAGCACACCTGCATGCGCATGGAGGGGACGCTCGCCGCAGCGGCCATGGGCATGAAGGGCCGCATGGTGGTGCAGGCGCTCGCACCGAACCTCTTCCTCACCTCGATCGACATGGACGGGATCGGCTCGATGAAGCAGGGCTTCGACGGCACCGTGGGCTGGACCAGCAACCCGATGATGGGAACGCAGTTGCTCGAGGGCCGCACGCTCGACGAGCTCCGTCGCAGCGCCGACTTCTACCGCGAACTCGATCCCGGCAAGGTGTGGAAGACCGCGACCGTGAAGGGCGTCACCGAGTTCGGTGGCACGCCGTGCTACGAGATCGCCGTCGATGGCGACATGGGCGCCGGCAGTCTCTTCTACGGCGTGGCGGACGGGCTCGCGCGCGGCATGCGGCTCGAGGTCGAGACGCCGATGGGCAAGATGCCCACCACCACGCGCATGGTCGAATACAAGCCCTTCGACGGCCTGTTGATCGCCAGCAAGACCGAGATCGAGGCGATGGGCGCGGTGCAGACGATGACGGTGGACAAGGTCGACTTCACGCCGATCGACGCGAAGGTGTTCGAACTCCCCCCTGACGTGAAGGCGCTGGTCGCCTCGGGCAAGCGCAGTGCGCCGCCCGCCGCGCGCCCAGCGAGGAACGGCGCGGCCGCCAAGCCGGCGCCCGGCGCCACTCCCAAGCCAGCGCCGGCTTCCACGCCGTGATTCTGGCGATCGTCGCTGCCACGCTGCTCCTGCAGAGCGCGACGCCGGCCACGCCCGCCGCGGTGGACGCGGTGCCGGAGGATCAGTTCACGAGGGCCATCACGCTGGTGGGACCTGTGGACAGGGTCCCGTTCCTGCGGTGCGAGGGATCGATCGAGACCGAGCGAGGCACCAGCACGCTGGAGGTGCTGTGGAGCGCGCGTGCGCCGCGTCGGCTGATCGTGCGCGAGAGACTTCCCGACGGATCGATCGCGGAGTCGGGCTGCGACGGCACGCGCGGCTGGATGCGCGTGCCCGGCCGCGCCGCTGCGCTCGAGGTGGAGCCGGCCGCCGTGCTGGCGGGCAACGCCGGCATCGTGCCGCCTCTCATGCTGCTGGCGCTCGCCGACCGGTTCCCGCAACGGAAGCCCGGCACCGACGAGACCATCGGCGGCGTCGCGTGCCGACGGCTCGACATGGAGGACCGAGATGGTTTGCCAGGCATCGCGTGGTTCGACGCCGCCACCGGCCGCCTGCGGGCCTTCCGCGTGCAAGCACGTCGATCGCAGCCCATGACCATCACCACCATCACGGCCTGGACCACCGTGGGGCCCTTGCTGGTGCCCTCCGCGTTCGAATCCATCCGCGACGGCGCGACCACACGCGTGCGCTTCACGCGGTTCGACACCGAGCCGATCGATCCAGCGGCCTTCGCGCCGCCGACTGCGGGCGGCAGATAGTTTCTCCTGCACACGCATCTGAAAGACCCAAGCCTCCAATATCCTTCCACACCCATGCCCGACGATTGCGTGATCCGAATGCAGGATGTGCACAAGCGCTTCGGCGCCACGCACGCCGTGTGCGGCGTGACGCTGCAGGTCGAGCGCGGTTCCGTGTGCGGCTTCCTGGGGCCCAACGGCGCCGGCAAGAGCACCAGCATCCGCATGATCATGAGCATCATCGTGCCCGACCAGGGCCTGGTCGAGGTGCTCGGCGCGAGCGCGCTCGAGGCGAAGGATCGCATCGGCTACCTGCCCGAGGAGCGCGGGCTCTATCGCACCATGCGCGTCGCGGAGTTCCTGCGCTTCATGGCGCGCCTGAAGGGCGTCGCGTCCACGCAGACCGACGCGCGCATCGGCGAGTGGCTCGAGCGTCTGGAACTGCCCGGCGTGAGTCGTAAGCGCTGCATGGAACTCAGCAAGGGCATGCAGCAGAAGGTCCAGTTCATCGCCGCCGTGGTGCATGCGCCCGACCTGCTGATCCTGGACGAGCCCTTCAGTGGCCTCGACCCCGTGAACACACGCGTGCTCACCCGCGAGATCCGCGGCCTGCAGGAGCGCGGTACCACGATCCTGTTCAGCACGCACCAGATGCGCACCGCTGAGGAGCTCTGCGATCGCGTGGTGCTGATCCATCGTGGCGAGAAGCTGCTTGACGAGACGCTGGACTCGATCCGCCAGCGGTTCGACCCGCGCACCGTGCTCGCCGAACCCACCGGCGACCGTGCCGCCGCGACCGCCGCGATCCAGTCGCTGCCAGGCGTGGCCGAGGCCCGCTGGCACGACGAGTCGCAGGCGCTGCGTGTGCGCCTGCGCGAAGGCGGCGATCCGCGTGCGGCGATGCGCGCCATGCTCGATGTCGCGCCCATGCGTCGCGTGGAGCTTCGCAGGACCACGCTTGACGAGGTCTTCGTGCGGCTGGTGGGTGGCGATGAGAGCGTGCTTGCGGCACAGGAGGCATCCGGTGACTGAGGGATCTGCCATGCGACGCGTGCGCGCCGTGGCTTGGCGCGAGTTCCGTCACACCGTCCTCACGAAGGGCTTCATCTTCGGAGCGATCGTGGTGCCGGCGATCATGATCCTGGCCGCGCCGCTGATCCCGCTGCTCATGGGATCGGAGACACCCCCGATCGAGGGCCGCGTCGTGGTCCTGGACCGCGTGGGTGGTCATCTTGAGGCCCTTCGCATCGCGCTGCAGCCTTCGGGCGATGCGTCGCCGAAGCCCGCCGATCCGCTGAACGCCCCGATCGAGCGTCGCCCGCGCATCCGTTTCGACGCCACCGTCGAGGCGGCGCCCGCCGACGCGGACGAGGCCGCCCTGCGTGCGCAGGTCGGTCGTCAGGAACTCACGGCGCTGCTCGTGATCACCCGACCGAACGAGCGGCCCAGCGCGGAACTGCTTGTCTCGAGCAACGCGAGCCCGCGCCACACCCGCTTCCTCGAGGTCTCGACCGAGCAGGCCCTCGTTCGCGCACGCGTCGCCGCCGCGGGCCAGGACTACCCGCGCCTGCGTGCGCTCATGGATGACGGCGCGGTCGCCACCCTCCGCGTCAGTCCGGAGGGCATGCCCAGCCCCGAGGAGACCGAGCTGCGAATGCTGGTGCCGCTGGGCTTCATGATGCTGCTGTGGATCGCGATCTTCACGAGCGCGAATTACCTGCTCACCACCACCATCGAGGAGAAGAGCTCACGCGTCATGGAAGTGCTGCTGAGCGCCGTGAGTCCGATGGAACTGCTGCTGGGCAAGCTGCTCGGGCAGGCGGGCGTCAGCCTCGTCATGCTGCTGATGTACGGCGCCGCGGGTCTCGGCGGCCTTGGCGCGCTTGCCATGCTCGACACCGTGCCGCTGTCGCACCTGCTTTGGTTCCTGATCTGGTTCCCGATCGCGTACTTCATGGTGGCCGCCATCATGGCGGGCGTCGGCAGCGCGGTCAGCGACCTGCGCGAGGCGCAATCGCTCGTGGGTCCCGCGATGATCGCGCTGATGGTGCCGCTGATCCTCTGGATGCCGATCGTCGAGTACCCCAACGGTGGCCTCGCGGTCGCCTTCAGCTTCATTCCACCCGCGTCGCCGTTCGTGATGGTGCTCCGCCTCACCGCGGCCAACGAACCGATTCCGGTGTGGCAGTCGATCCTCGCGCTCGCCGTGGCGTCGGGCAGCGTGGCGGCGCTCGTGTGGGCGGGCGCGCGCGTCTTCCGCGTGGGTGTGCTCATGCAGGGCAAGACGCCCACCCCGCGCGAACTGCTCCGCTGGATCCGGACGCGCTAGGCTCGTCGGTGTGAGCCGCGAAAGTCTCGTCATCCTGTGCTGGCTGGCAGGCGTCGTCGTCGCGCTCTTCCTTCTCTGGTCGCTCTGGTGGGCCCTGTTCAGCGATCGCTCGCGTGGCGTGCGCCGCTGCCCCAGGTGCTGGCACGTGAACGATCCGGGCACCACCGCCATCGCGAACCTGCGTTGCCCGGAGTGCGGACATCAGGCCGCAAGCGAACGCGAACTGCTGCGTACCCGTCGCAAGTGGGTCCTTGCCGTGATGTGCGCGGTCGGTCTGTGCGCCGAGACTGCGTGGGTGCAGGCGGCCGTGGCTGCGAGCGGCTGGTGGAGCCTGCTGCCCGATCGCGTGCTCATCGCCATCGGCCCATGGATGGGCGACACCGCGGACGCGCGAGAGATGCGTACCTCGCTCCGCGACCGGCTGGTCTGTGGGCGCATCGATCCTGCGGATGTGGTGCGTCTGTTCGAACTCGCGCGCAAGGGCGATGCCGTGTCGGTGCCGGGAAGCGTGCCGTGGCGCACGCGCTACCTGCCATGGATCCAGGCGCTGCACGGGCCGGGGTTCTGGAACGCCTACGCGAACGTGCCCGAAGTCCGCGCGGCAGCCGTCGCGGTGCCTCCGGACATCACCGCGTCGCACCCGCGCACCTGGTGGCCCGACACGCCGCTTCCCGTCACGCTCGCCGTCGAGGACGGCCTGCCCGAAGACATGAGCATGCGCATCGAGGTGCTTGATGCCGAGGGTCTGGGATTGAGCGACGCGGATCGAGAGGCGCTCCGCTCCAACCGATGGATCCGGCGTGGTTCGAGCGGCTTCGGGACCGAGCTTCCGATCGTGCTGCCTGCGCCGGGCAGCGGTTCGTTGGACGGACGGCTGGTCATTCGATGGGGCGTGATCGATCCCTCCGCGTCCGCCGAGTCCCCCACCACCGGCATCGTGCATGTTCCCATCTCGGTGCAGGTGCGACCCGAAAGGCAGCCGCTGACGGCGCGGTCCGATCCCGTGATCGACGAGGCCATGCGCGCCGCGTTCGACCCGGGTCTGCTGCGCCGACGCGCCGGACGCAATCCGCGATTCGCCTTCAGCTACCGACCGCCCGAGACGGCGGCCTCCGAATTCCGCGACACCGCGTTCGGTCTCGTGGTCGAGGCGTGCGAATCCGGCGTGCCACGCCGAACGCTGCGCGTGTGGTGGCGCGGCGGATCGGGTCGCTCGATGGGATGGGAGCGGCCCGTCGAGAATCGCGAACGCCTGCTCACGGCGGAACCCTCGTCGATCTGGACGCTCCGCGTCCGCGGGGACGAGTCGCTCGCGCGCCGCGCCGCCGAACCCGACGCTGGCGAGCCGGCCACGCATTGGTGGTCCGGCACCATCGAGATGCCGCTACGCATCGAGGACGTGGAACCTCAGCGGCGCATGCAGCGCTGGGTTCCCGACATGCCGCACCAGATCGACGAACCGGCCGAGCCCACCAGCTAGGATCCATCGCATGGAACGCAACCTGTGGGCGCCATGGCGCATGGCCTACATCCGAGATCTCAATCGACGCGTCGCCGACGCATCGACGCAGGCTGGATCCGACGGGAGTTCCAACTTCCTGCTGGCGGCGTGGCGCAATCCGTCCGACGACCTGGCGAACCATGTCGTCCATCGCGATGCGCACGGCCTGATCATGCTGAACCGCTTTCCGTACACGAGTGGGCACGTGCTTGTCGCGCTGGGCGATGCGCGACCGCGCCTTCTGGAGTACGGCCCCGAGGCGCGCGCGGCGTTCTGGAAACTCGTCGACGTCGCCGCGGCCCTGGTGGAGGAAGCCCTGCGTCCGCAAGGCCTCAACATCGGCCTCAATCAGGCGCGCGCGGGCGGTGCGGGTCTTCCCGAGCACATTCACGCGCACGTCATGCCGCGATGGAACGGCGACACGAACTTCATGGCCACGATCGCAGGCGCGCGCGTGGTGCCCGATTCGCTCGAGGCCGTCGCGGATCAGTTCCGCGCCGCGCTGCCGAAGGCGCTCGCATCGGTCGCCGCGAACCCTGACCGGGGCTAGACTGACGGCACTGCGACCTCTCGCCCCGCCGGGCGGCAGGCCGACCATGCACTCGAACCGATGCGAACTCCCAGGGTTCCCCATCTTCAATGGCTGCGTCGATGATCAAGCCTCACGCCCTCGCGGGTGGAGTGGAAGGTCGGGCACGATGGCCGGGGATCCCACGTTCAAGCGGGGGTTCGAGTTTCCTCGTCGGCTTCCGCGGCCCTCGGGCCGCCCTCTCGGCGGGGCAAGGGGCCGCGGCCTCCTGCTATCCTTTGCGCTCCATGATTCGTCCCACGATTTCCGTGCTCGTGATCGCCGTGCTGGCTGCCTGCCATACCAAGCCGACCTATCTGCCGTCCGGTGACATCGCCCCGGCGACGGACAAGGACTACGCGCCCGGTGGCATCTACGACGTGAGCTTCGAGTCGATCAAGAACAATCCCACCCCCGAACTGGCCGGCATGAGCGAGCGCGACATGGACGTGCAGCGCAACATGCTGGTGAACGCGAACCAGACGACGCGCATGTTCTGGAGCGATCTGGGCCGCATGTGGCTGGCCGACGAGCCCAGCCCCCTCTCGCCGTATCCGACCGTCAACACGACGGGCAACCCCTGATTCGAAATCGCATGGTGCACCTCCAGCGACCCGCCGATCGGTGGGTCGCTTTGTTTCTCGCCATGCCTGCACGCGGACCGATGCACCCCCCCTAGAGTGATCCTTCGATGTCCTGGTCCGGCTCACAAGTTCGACGCGGAATCGCGGCCCTTCCCGGCCTGCGACACTTCCATCCGCGTTCGGTACCGGCGGTGTCGCGACCCGCATACATGCGCGAGATCCTCAGCTGGGCGTTCCTGCCCCTGTTCCTCGGCGCCGTCGAGGGTGGCGCGCTCGGCGTGGTCGTGAAGAAGGCCTTCGGCGAGTGCGGCGTCTCGGCGCTTGAGCTGAACCTTGCTGTGGCCGTCGTCAGCGCGGCGCCGAACGTGGCGAACCTTTCCAGCTTCCTGTGGGCTGGCTGGGCGCGTGGCCGACGCAAGGTCCCCTTCATCGCCTCGCTGCAGACCGCCACCGCGATCTCCGTGGGACTCATCGCCGCGATGCCGGAAAACCGCTTCGGTCTGTGGGGCCTGTGCGCGCTGGCCACGCTCGCCCGCACCTCATGGACCGGAGTGATCACGGTGCGCGCCGCGGTCTGGCGCGCCAACTACCCGCGTGAGGCGCGTGCACACATCGCGGGCAACATGGCCACAGTGCAGTCGCTCGTGCTCGCGCTCAGCGGATGGATCCTCGGCGTGGGCATGGATCTCTCGCCACGAAGCTTCCATATGATCTTCCCCGCGCTCGCGCTGCTGGGCATCGTGGGCAATGTGCTGTGGCGACGCGTGCCCATGCGCGGCGAGGCGCGCTCGCTCCGCGCCGAGACCGAAGATGCCGGCACGCGCCGCATCGACGCGGGCTCGATCGTGCGCACGCTGCGAGAGGACCGCCCCTACGCGCACTTCATGCTGTGGATGTGGATCTTCGGCCTCGGCAACCTCATGATCGGGGCACCCCAGGCGATCGTGCTCGAGGACGAGATGCACGCCACCTACACGCAGGGCATCCTGGCGACCACGGTGATCCCGCTGCTCGTCATGCCGCTGGCGATCCCGTTCTGGGCGCGTCGGCTCGGTCGGTCGCATGTGGTCGACTTCCGAGCCGTGCACGCGTGGAGTTTCGTGGCCGCCACCGCCGTGCTGTTCCTCGCGTCATGGTGGCGATCGATGCCGCTCTTCTATCTCGCGGGCGCGCTGCTTGGCGTGGGCTTCGCAGGCGGAAGCCTGGCCTGGAACATCGGACACCAGGACTTCGCGCCACCCGAGCGCGACGCGGAGTACATGGCGGTGCATGTCACGCTGAACGGAATCCGGGGCCTGATCGCGCCATTTCTCGCGGTGGGCCTCTACGAGGGCCTGAAGGCATGGGGCCTGGCCCCGTGGACCTTCTTCGTCTGCACCCTGATCAACGTGGTCGGCGCGTGGGGCTTCGTGATGCTCCGCAAGGCCCGCCGCCGGCCCGTCACGACCCTCGTGGCCGCATCGGCCTAGGGCTTCGGCCGCACCCCGCTTTCGGTTACACTCATCGACCCGGCGCATCGCGCGCCGGTGCCCGGGCGCGCGTCCGGGCGTTCCGAAACCCAGCCGGTCTGACGCACGAGCGACAGCGGCGCATCCACGCACCCCTTCTTCACAACCATGGTCAACCACAATCTCATCGAAATGCTGGCCCTCGAGGCCGACGCCGCTGACCGCATGCTTCGCGACGCCTTCGGCGACGCCTCCGACATCAACACGATCCTGGGCGACGAGCTCGCCGCGGTCGGCACCGGCAACATCGTCAAGGGCAAGGTCGTCGCGATCAGCGGCGACTTCGTGATCGTCGACATCCGCGGCAAGAGCGAGGGCCAGGTCGAGAAGGCCGAGTTCGATGAGGTGGGCGGCGTGGCGGTGGGCGACGAGGTCGAGGTGCTGGTCGAGGAGACCGAGAGCGCTGATGGTGGCCTCATCCTCAGCAAGCGCAAGGCCGACCGCATCCGCGGCTGGGAGCAGCTGCTGCAGACCCGCAAGGAAGGCGACGTGGTCGAGGGCAAGGCGCTGCGCAAGATCAAGGGCGGGCTGCTGGTCGACATCGGCGTGCCGGTGTTCCTGCCGGCCAGCCAGGTCGACGTGCGCCGTCCCGGCGACATCGGCGACTACATCGGTCGCAACGTGCGCGCCGTCATCCTGAAGATCGACGAGGAGCGCCGCAACATCGTGATCAGTCGCCGCAAGCTGATCGAGGAGGAGCGCGAGGAAGCCAAGCGCAAGCTGATGGGCTCCGTGAAGGAAGGCGACATCGTGCGCGGCACGGTCACCAACATCGCGGAATTCGGCGCGTTCATCGATCTCGGTGGCCTCGACGGCCTCCTGCACATCACCGATATGAGCTGGGGCCGGGTGAACCACCCCAGCGAGATCGTGAAGATCGGTGACGAGATCGAGGTGAAGATCCTCAACATCGACCGCGAGCGCGAGAAGATCGCCCTTGGCCTGAAGCAGAAGGAAGCCAGCCCCTGGGAGGAGATCGAGCAGAAGTACCCGGTCAACGCCCGCGTGAAGGGCGAGGTCGTCAGCCTCATGAGCTACGGCGCGTTCGTGCGCCTCGAGGACGGCATCGAGGGCCTCGTGCACGTGAGCGAGATGAGCTGGACCCGCCGCATCAACCACCCCAGCGAGGTCGTGAACGTGGGCGACGGCATCGACGTGGTCATCCTCGAGATCGACAAGGAGAAGCTCGAGATCAGCCTCGGCATGAAGCAGACCGAGGTGAACCCGTGGGAGCTCGTCGCCGAGAAGTACCCGCCGGGCACCATCATCGAGGGCAAGGTGCGCAACCTGGCCAACTACGGCGCGTTCGTCGAGATCGAGCCGGGCATCGACGGCCTGCTGCACGTCAGCGACATCAGCTGGACCAAGAAGGTCGCCCACCCGAACGAGGTGTTCAAGAAGGGCGACGCGGTCAGGTGCGTGGTGCTCGACGTGGACCGCGAGAAGCAGCGCGTCGGCCTCGGCACCAAGCAGCTGAGCGAGGATCCGTGGGTCGAGGCGATCCCGGGCGCGTATCGCCCCGGCATGATCGTGAAGGGCCACATCACGAAGATCACCAACTTCGGCGTGTTCGTCGAGCTGGAAGAGGGCCTCGAGGGCCTGCTCCACATCAGCGAGCTCAGCGACCAGAAGATCGAGAACCCGCTCGACGTGGTGAAGCCAGGCCAGGAGGTCGACGTGAAGATCCTTCGCGTCGACACCTCGGACCGCAAGATCGGCCTCAGCCTCAAGCGCGCCCAGTGGGGTGCGGGTGGGGTGGGCGAGCGCGAGGCGGCTCCGGCCGACGAGTTCCCGCGCATCAAGCAGGCGCCGACTCGCGGCGGCATGGACGATCACGGCGCGCTGGGCACCGACAAGATCAAGTTCTGATCTGGTCCTGATCCTTGAAAACGCATGCGGCCCCGGCATCTCGCCGGGGCCGCTTTGCTTCACGAACCTCGCGGGGGGCCTGGGAACGAAGGCCCCCCGCACACGAAGGGACATGACGCGCCGGGGATTCAGCAGAGCGCGATGAAACCGATCAACGCCAGGCTGAGGAGCCGACGATGGTGGTCTTCAGGGCTCAGGAATCGCAGCACGGACTGCATCATGTCTCTTCGCAGTTGCCTTGTCGGAGCCGCCCCGTTCCAACGCGGAACGACGGCGGCTCCGGCTACGCTGCCACCATGCCCCGAAACTGGCGCCTGTCCAGCGTGCTGGTCATCTTCCTCGCCGGATTTTCGCAGTCACCCACCGACCGGCCCTCGCTCTCGGACGCGCAGGCGTGGTTTCAGGCGTGCCGGACGTGGCTGGATGCGCAGGATGGAACCCAGCGCGAAAACCCCTCGAAATCGCCGATGTCGGAGCCTGCGGGATCCGCCGCCGAGATGCGATTTTCGGCGGTCGGGGTGATCCTTCGCCTCGACGGTCGACTCGTGGGAGAGGCCTGGCGACGAGGTCCGGGAACGGCCGCCATCGAAGGCGCGCTTTCGGAGGCCTTCGGCGAGTCGCGCGCCGATCGGCGGATCGCGGCGCTGCCGGCGGAACTGCGCGCGCAACTTGGTTCGCGCCTGGCGTTGGAACTGGAGTTCGCGGGAGAACCGCAGCCGCTGGTCGGCGACCGACTCGACCTGATGGCCGCGCGCATCGAGCCTGCGCTGGACGCCTTCGCGATCCGCAACGGTGATCGCTGGGTCTTCGCGCTGCCCTGCTCCATCCAGACCCACAGCCAATCGGCGTTCATGAACTATCTCGCCCTCACGCTCGCACGCGACGTCGGGCTGGATCCGGCTGCGTCGAAGGATCTGAAGTTGCCGGACGGCGCGGCTGCCTATCGCTGCGCGACGCGTCGTCTGGCCCAGCGCACGGCGAACGCCCCGCCCTTCGAGTCGATTCGAGGGCGTCAAGTCGTCTCCGCCTCGTCCGTCGATGGCGCACGCGTGCAGCGCATGGCGACGGAACTCGCCACGCATCTTGTCCAGCGCTGGCCATCGATGGATGGACTGCCCGCGGAAAGTGCCGACGCGCTCCGCGCGCTGGGTCCCCGTGCGCTCTATCAGCCCGCGAAGAACGCATGGCCCGAGCCCGTCTCGCCACCGGCCGATCAGGCTCTTGCCGCGCTTGCGCTGGCGGAGTTCTCCAACAGCGTGTGGGCCGGTGCCGAGGATCGAGCGCAGGCCCGAGGCAACGCGATCGCCACGCTCGAGTCGCTGCGTCGCGTACGTGACGGCGAGACGGATCCGGTGTCGGACGCTTCCGCTTGCGCCGCAGCATGGCTTGCGGCCGCGTCACTCGACCGCTCGGATGCGGCGTGGACCGACGAGGGCATGCGCACCTGGGTTCGCGGCATCGCCGACTCGCTTCGGACGGGCCCCGCGAGCACAAGCAAGCCCTCGCCCACCACCGCGGCGATGGCGTGGGCCGTGCTTGGAGAGTCGATGCCCGAGGCATGGCGCACGATCGCCTGGGATCCTGCCGTGCCGGAGCGCGTGGTCACCGCGACACCGTGGATCGCGCCCGCAAGCCGCGTGCCCGCGCTGGACATCGCGGCGGCCTGGACTCGAACGCTTCCACCACTGACGGACTCGCAGTTCGTGGCACGCATCGATGGTGCCTCGGCAGAAGACCTCGACGGCGGCTGGCCCGCCGGCAGCCAGTCGCCGTGGCCGCAGGCCCAGTCCGCACGTGCCGCGCTTGGACTCGCCACGGCGCTTCAGCGCAAGGAATGGATCGATCCAAACGCGCGCGCGAAGGCGATCGAATGCCTTCGTCAGGCGATGCGATTCCTTGTCCAACTGCAAGCCGACGATGACGCATGTCACGCCTTCCGCGATCCTGCGCGCGCACGCGGCGGGATCCGCACCTCGTGCTGGGACAGCGAGCAACCGATCGCCGCGTCCGCCTACGCGCTTCTCGCGGCCGTTCGTGCCGCGGACGCGCTGGATGGATCGGCCACTCCTGCGCCGTAACATGCGTGCATGTGGTGCGCTTGTGCCGGCCTTCCTGTTCTGCTTGTCACCTGTGCCAGCCTGGCGCAGGCGCCGATCGTTGACGCCGTGAAGAGCGGTTCCAGCGGCACGATCGGCGCGGTGGCGGAGCGCCAGGCGCCGCTGGCCGATCCCGGCGATCCCGTGATCCAGATGGAGCGCACGCCCGGCCCGGATCTTCGGAAGGAGCGCTCGCTGCGCGACGCGCTGAGCGAGATCGGTCGCAAGGCCAACGTTCCTGTGACCGGCCTGTGGCGCAAGGGCGACAGCGGACCCGGCCTTGATCCGGACCGCGTGATCGTGATGGAGGTGCCACCAACGACCTGTGCAGACGCGCTGCACGCGATTGCGGACGCCCTCTCGCGTGAGGGCGAGCCCGTCAGCTGGCAACAGGCGCGTGTCGGCATCGAGTTCGGGCCACGCTCCCTGCTGTGGCGCCCCTCGGCGATGCGCGTGAAGGTCTACGACGTGAGTGATCTGCTTCTGTACAAGCCAGCATTCGTGTCGGCCGGCGTGCCTGCGCCAAGCGGTGGCGGCGGCGCGGGAGGCGGCACGGGCGGCGGCTCCGGCGTGGGTGGCGGCTCTGGAGGAGGAGGCAATGGTGGAGGCGGGAGTTCCAACGTGGTCGACGAAGCGGCTGCGATCCGGCGTGCGGCCGCGCGCGACGACCTGATCACGCTGATCCAGCTCACGGTGGAACCCGAGGCCTGGGAGTCGCGCGGCGGACCCTGCACGATCACGCACAACCAGGCCCTCATCGTGGTGCGCGCACCCGACTTCGTGCATCGGCAGATCGAGTCACCACGAGCACGCCCGCGATCCAAGCCACCCGCTGCGCCTGCGTCAGGCAGTTCCAAGCCTTGAGCGAGGGTGGCAGTCAACCGCCCGCATCGCCGTCGACGAACCTGCGACGCGACCTGAACGCCTGCACTGGCGACGGTGCCACCTATTGCGTGATGGTCGGCGCGTGCGAAGGCAACTTCGGCGCATTCGCGCTTGCGCTCGGCAAGGGAAGCGTGCTCGGGGGCCTTGCCGCCACGGTGCCCAACCTGCTTGGATCGCTGCTGCAGCTCATCTCTCCCATCGGTCTTCGCTGGCTCGGTTCGCCGCGTCGATGGATCCAAGGCTGCGCCGCGCTGCAAAGCACATCATTGCTGGCGATGGCCGCCGGCGCCTGGCATGGCTCCATGCCGACCTGGCTGGTGTTCGGTTGCATCGCCCTCTACTGGGCGAGCGCGCTCGGTGCCGGTCCTGCGTGGAATACCTGGGTCGCCCGCCTCTTTCCACCGCGACTGCGGACGCCGTACTTCGCGGCGCGCAGCCGCTTCTGCAACATCGTGCAGCTCGTCAGCATGCTGGTGGCTGGCTGGATCCTTCGCGAAGGCGAGGCGGGTGGATGGCCGATGCGATCGTTCGCGGTGGTGCTCGCCTGCGCGGCGCTCGCCCGGATCTCGAGCATTCCCTTCCTGCAGGCCCAGGGCGACGTGCGTCTGGAGCCCCACGACGTGCTGCGCGTGGCCTGGCGGAGTCTGCCGCGACGCCTCGTGCATGGCGACCTTCGGGTCATGCTGTTTCTGGTGTGCCTGCAGGGTGCGCTGCAGAGTGGTGGCCCGTTCATCACCCCATGGCTGCGCGAGCATCTGAAGATGGACATGTGGCGATTCACGGTGTGCGTGGCCATGGTCTTCGTGGCACGAAGCGTCGCCATGCCCGTCGCGGGACGACTCATCCATCGTCTTGGCACATCACGTGCCATGTCGATGGGCGCACTCGGCGCCGCGATCGCGATGCTGTTCCTTCCGGTCTCCACGCACCTCGCGTGGATCCTGTTCATCCAGGCGCTGGCCGGAGCCTCGCTCGCGTGCGTGGATCTGGCCGGATTCCTGCTGATGCTCGAGACGCTTGATCATCGTGAACGCACCTCGCTCATGAGCACCTACATGCTCCTCACCTGCGTGGCGCAGGTCGCGGGATCGCTGCTGGGCGCCGGGCTGCTCAGCTGGCTCGGCACGAGCGCGACCGCCTACGCGTGGATCTTCGTGCTCTCGGGCGCATTGCGCGTGTTCGTGCTGCTGGTGAGACCGGCGCGCACCCCAGTGCGTGCGACGGTCGTCTCCTAGACCGCGTGCTTGGCATCGGCATCGCCGCCCATGGCACGGTTTTCAGGGCTGGCTCATTGGAGGTGAGGGCACGGTCGAGGTTTGGGAGCCCGTGCCCGATTCACCCTAACCTGCCCCAATGGCGCCCCCCATCGAGATCCTGACGGAAACGGAGATCGAGCGTGGCTGGCGTTTCACGGCGCAGGCCATGCAGGCCGATGGATCACTGCTGGCGCTCACGCTGGAACTCGCGTGGGCCGACTACGACCACTGGTGTCCCGATGGAAGCGCACCACCTGCCGCGGTGGCCGAGAGCGCGATCCGATGGATCCTTGAACATCGCGGTGACCGCACGTTGCCCGCGCGCCTTGACGCGAGCCACGCGCGCCGACTGCACCCCGATGCCGATCGCGCGATCCGCGCCTCGCTCAGCCCTCTCGACCGGCCATGAGCGGCGGAAGTGACTTGGCCGCGAACTGCGCCGGCACCTCCACCCAGAACGTGCTCCCCTTGCCGACCGTGCTCTGAAGTCCCACGCCCGCGCCCAGCATCTGCGCGAGTTCACGACAGATGGCAAGCCCGAGTCCTGTGCCTCCATGTCGCTTCGTGTGACTCGCGTCGACCTGACGGAACTTCTCGAAGACCGCCTGCTGCATGTCCGCCGGGATGCCAGGCCCCTGATCGCTGACGCTCAGTCGCACCGCCGGACGGCCGTCGCGCGAGCACGCCTCGGCCTTCAGACGGACCTTGCCGGTTTCGGGCGAGAATTTCACGGCATTCGAGACGAAGTTGTAGAGGATCTGCTGCAGCTTGCCGGGATCGGTCTCGAGGGGCGGCAGGTCATCGGGGCGCTCCACCTCGATCGAGGCGCCCTTCGACTCCGCCAGAGGCCGCATGATCGCCGCGATCCCCTCGAGCACCTCGGCCACGCTGACGGACCCCACCGAGACTTCCATGCGGCCCGCCTCGATCTTTGCCATGTCGAGCAGCTCGTTGATCATCTCCAGCAGACTGCGGCCGCTCGCCTGGATGTGCCCGATGTAGCGCAGTCGCTTGGGATCCGCTGTGGTGTCATTGCGCGCGAGCTCCGACAGCAGGTCGGCGAAGCCCAGGATGCTGTTCAGCGGCGTGCGCAATTCGTGGCTCACGTTGGCCAGGAACTCGCTCTTCAGGCGGTTGCTCTCGAACAGGCCCACGTTGGCCTCGCTCAATTCGCCCACCTTCAGGTCCAAGTTCCTGTTGATCGACTCCAGACGCGCCTGCGCGGCTTCAAGCGCCTCCACCATGCGGTTGAACGCCTCGCCCAGCTGTTGCAGCTCGTCACCGGTGTTCAGCGTGCTGCGTGCGTTCAGATCACCCGTGCGTACATTCTCTGCGACGTCGCGAAGCCGCCGCACCGCCCGTAGATAGCCGCGCACCACAAGCGTCCGCACCAGCACCAGCTGCGCGATCCAGGCCGACGCGCCCATGATCGCAAGTGCCACCTGATCCGACGCGATCTGCCGCGCCACCGCCGCACCGGGCCGCTCGAACACCACCATGCCGACGAGCGGCTCGCCGCTCCACGCGGCGGGCGAGGAACTCAGGCCCACCTGCATGCCAGCGCGCGCACGGTTCAGATCGTTGCCACGCAAGGGTCGCGCGAACAAAAGTCGTGCGGGCGAATCGCCGGTGAGCCGGTCGAATCCCTCCGAAGCCGGATCCGACAGGAAGTTCGCGTACGCCGCCTCCACGAACGGGTCGCCCCCGGCAGCGGCGGCGGTTCCACCCTCGACCACACGCAGGCCGTCGCCCGCAAGCGCCGGCGAATCGCACCAGGCCGATGCCACCTCACGCCACACCGCACGCTGCGCCTCGATCGCCCTGTCGTGCGCCTTCATCCATGGCCCGGCCGCCACCGCGGCGATCGCGCCCGCCGACGCCAGCGCGAAGACCAACTGGCTTCGCTGGGTCAGGCTGAGAAGGGCCATGCAGGCCAGCATAACCCCGACATAGGCTCGCACCATGCACCGCCCCGGCTGCGATCCCGACGACATGACCGAGCTCGACTTCCTGTGCGACTTCTGTGGACGCGACTGGTCGGTCGCGCAGCCGTTCGTCGAGGGTCATCACGGATCGTGCGTGTGCGGTGCATGCCTGCGTCAGGCGCTTGCGGCACCCGAGACCCCACCCACCGGCTTCCGCTGCAACCTGTGCCTCGAGGATCGGCAGGATCTGGCGCTGTCGGCCGGTGGTGCGCGACTCTGCCGCCGCTGCCGCGACCGCTCCGCCCGAACGCTCGAGCGCGATCCAGAGTCAGGCTGGACGCGCTGAACGTTCAGCCCCGTCGGACCAGCGTCATCGCGTGGAAAGGCCTGCCCTCGCGGCGGTACTTGCGCTCGAAATTCGTGCCGACCACCTCGCCCTCGCCGGCGCTGCTCGGGCGCTCGAACATCCGGCGCTCGAACAGGTCAGTCACCTGTGACACGTGCACCTCGTACCACGCCCACAGGTCGGGATGATCCGTCACCAGTCGCAGTTCGCCGCCCGGCTGCAGGAGGCGATGGAACTCCCGCAGCGAGTCCAGCTGCACCACGCGTCGCTTGTGGTGGCGCTTCTTGGGCCACGGGTCGCTGAAGTACAGGTGCACGGTGCGCACGCACGCGTCGGCGAGCCAGCATCGCACCACCTCGCCCGCGTCGGCGTACAGCATGCGCACGTTGTCCATCGCGTGACGGCGCACGCGATCCGCGGCATACCGGAAGAACTCGCCCGCGTACTCGATGCCAAGAAAGTCGGTGTCCGTGCGCGCGGCGCCCTCCTGCACCAGGAAGGTTCCCTTGCCCGAGCCGATCTCGAGCTCGAACGGGCGGCCCGCGCGACCCGGAAAGAAGAAGCCGTGACCGATGCGGCCCGATTCCGGATCCGGCAGGTCGCTCGCGTTCAGCCCCCACGGCCGCAGGTCCGTCGCCGGTGCGTCGCCCTGCGTCATGCGCTCACTCGTCGTCCGAGACCACGCGCGCGGCACGACGAGGCTTCTCGTCCGCCGTACGCTTCCAAGTGACCCGCGGCGCGTCGGCCCACAGGCCGTCCAGGTCGTACCAGGCTCGCTGACCAGGCTCGAAGAGGTGCACGACCACGTCCACGAAGTCGGCGACCACCCAGGTGCCGCCCGTGTCGCGATCACGCTTCCAGCGATCCATCCCGAGTTCCGCGCCAAGCTGCTTCAGATCGTCCGCCACGCTGCGCATCTGGCGATCGCTGGTGCCGTTGGCCACGATCATGTATTCGCACACCTGACTGCGACCGCGCACGTCCAGAAGCGCCACCTGATCGCACTTCAGGTCAGCACACAGCCGCGCCGCCTCGATGGCGAATCGGAGGACCTTGTCGGGATCAGTCTGGCTTTTCGTCCGCGTCATGCCGCGTCCGGATCACTCCGGACGGGGGCGACGCGCACCACCGGTTCGCGCGCCACTCTTGGGGCCACGCGCACCAGGGCCGCCACGGCTGGCGAACGCCATCGGAGGACGCGCCGCACGGATCGCCTCGCGACGCTTGCGCTCGCTGGGCTTCTCGTAGTGCGAACGCTTCTTGAGCTCCTTGGTCAGGCCCTCCTTCTCGCACAGCTTCTTGAAGCGGCGCAGCATCTGCTCCGCGGTCTCGCCGGCTCGGGCCTTGATTCGAATCGCCATGTTCGTGTCGTTCCTTGGGTTGCGTGTCGGTCGGATCCCGCCGTCAGTCGGCAGGGCCGAACATGATCCCCGAATCGGGCCCTCCATGCAAGCGGCCCGAAAGCCTCCCAAAGGCCATAATCAGCCCATGCGGCTGCTTGTCGACGCCTGCAACGTGCTCCATGTGACGGGGATCTTGCCCCCGGAACTGGCCGTGGGCGAGCCGGTCGAGTTGGCGCAACTCGTGCAGCGGAGCCGCTATGGACGCGTGCCGGTCACGCTTGTCTGCGATGGTGCCCGGCCCGGCGCACAGACGCTCTCGCATGATGGCCGCATCGCCCTGCAATGGACGGGCGCCACGAGCGCCGACGAGATCATCCGACGCACCCTGCAGGAAAGCAGCCACGCGCGCAAGCATCTGGTCGTGTCCAGCGACCGTGCCGTGCAGGCGACCGCCCGCCACGTCGGCGCGCGGGTCCTGCCCAGCGACCAATTTCTCGAGCATCTCGCGATGGACGCGCGACGAATGCACAGACCCGTGGAACCGAACCGCGAGGTACATCTGGACGACGCCGCCACGGAACGCTGGCTTCGAGAATTCGGACTGGATCAGGAGACCGACCCATGAGCCCCATCAACTTCGACCTCCCCCCGGCCGATCCGCTGCCTACCTGCCGAGCCTGGTTCAAGGAAGCCGAAGGCATGGGCTTCGCGAATCCCAACGCGATGACGCTGGCGACGGTCGACGCGCAGGGCCGGCCCCATGCGCGCATCGTGCTGCTGCGCGGGTTCGACGAGCGCGGCGCGGTGTTCTTCACGAACCGCGAGAGCGACAAGGGCTCGCAGCTGGCGGCGCATGCGCATGCCGCGCTGCTCTTCCACTGGGATCAGGAGCCGATCGGCCGTCAGATCCGCATCGAGGGCGCGGTGTCGTTCGCCAGCGACGCCGAGAGCGACGCCTACTGGAACAGTCGTCCGCGTGAGAGCCAGATCAACGCGTGGGCCAGCCAGCAGAGCCGCCCGGTCGAAAGTCGCGCGGCGCTGGAGCGGGCGCAGGCGGAACTCGAGCGCCGGTTCGCGGGCGCGCCGGTTCCGCGGCCCTCGCACTGGGGCGGCTATCGCGTCGCGCTGGAGCGCATCGAGTTCTGGCAGGGAGACAAGTTCCGCCTGCACGACCGCATCGTGTACACGCGGTCGGGTGGTGGCTGGTCGATCCAGCGTCTCAGTCCGTGATCGAGCGGTTCAGCCGTCGTTGTCGGCAGGAGCCTCCGCGCCGGCCGCACCGGGCTTCGCCTGCGCCGCACGCAGCTCCGCCATGCGCTTCATCAGGCGCGGCTGCATCTGCTGGCCCCACTTCATGCCGGCCTCGGTGGACTCCTGCAGCACGGTCGGCATGATCTTCGAGATCTTCTGACCGGTGGGCGACTCGTAGAAGGCCACGAACGCCTTGACCTCCTCCATGGAGAAGTTGCGGTCGTAGACATCCACGGTCATCTCGACCATGTCGCCGAGGCCGTTGCTGAACTCCTCCTTCATGGCCGTGATCATCTCGGGCGGAAGGTTCATGTTGGCGAAGTTCTTCGTCATCGTGTCGATCTGCGCCCGCATCGCCTCGCGCGTGCCGCTGAGCTGCAGCAGGCGCTCGATCTCGCGACGCTTGGCCTCGTCACGCTTGGGCGCGACCGCGGCGGCGGCGTCCACGGCCTTCGCCGCATCGGCCGGATTGACGGCCGGTGCGTCCTGCGGACGGGTGGCCAAGGCCACGGTGCCGGCAGCAAGGGACAGGAACACGAAGGAGGCGATCGAGCGACGAAGGACCATGGAAGGATCTCGGTGGAGGTTCGCGAGCGATCCGGCGCCCCGGACCTGGAAACTGCAGGCTACACGCCGCGCGGGGTGCTCAGGCCGCCACGCCTTCGCCGCGCGGTGCGCCCCAGCGCCGCGGCTCCTTCTTGGGCGGCACCCAGCCGCCAAGCACGGCCACCTCGCCGAGCGCCCCGAGCGTTTCGCGCAACCGCGCGATCAGGGACTGCGTCGGCACCACGCGGATCGCGCGCGCGCTCATCACCACGTCACGGCCATCCTCGATCTCGACGCGCAGCACCACGTCCACGGGTCGGCCCTGCAGCGACTGCGAACTGCCCGACGCCTGCCGAAGCACGCCCGCGGCCATGCGCCACACGGTGGCGAAGGGCTCCTCGCCATCCGCGGTCGAGCCGCGCAGCCGAACCTCAAGCCGCGTCGCCAGCTGCTCCTGCGCCTGCTCGATCGGGATCACGCGGTCCACGATCAGGCTGGGCTCGGCGCGCGAGCGATCCACGCTGCCCACCACGACGACCGGCCGATCCATCTGCAGGAACTCGCCGCTCTTGGCGAACGAGTCCGGGAAGATCACCCCCTCGACCTGGCCATGCCGGTCCGCCAGGCTCAGCATGGCCATGCGACGACCCGGCTCGCGACCCCGCTGGCTCACGGTCGGCCGAAGGCGCGTCACGATGCCACCCAGCACGACCGGCGCCTGCTCGCCAAGTTCCGCCACATCCATCGTTCGCGCACTGCAGAAGGTGCGGACGGTCCATTCGTGCTCATCCAGCGGATGCCCGCTCACATGGAAGCCGATCGCGTCCTTCTCCATCGCCAGTGTGGTCATGCGGTCCCATGCGGGCACCTGCTTCAGCGTGGCCGTCGCGCCGGCCGCGCTCGCGGGAGCCTCCGGCTCGACCATGCCGAACATGTTCATCTGGCCACTGCGGCGATCGCTGGCCTCGGCCTGCCCTGCCTGCACCGCGTCGGGAATGGTGGCCATCAGGCTGGCGCGCGCCTGCACGCCATGCAGCGAGTCGAACGCGCCACCCTTCACCAACGCCTCGAGCGTGGCCTTGTTCACCGCCCGCAGGTCCACGCGCGCGCAGAAGTCATGCAGGTCACGGAACGGTCCGCTCTTCGCGCGCTCCTGCACGATCGCGCCGATCGCGTTCGTGCCCGCGCCCTTGATCGCCTGCAGCCCGAAGCGCACGTGCCCATGGCAGGCGTCGACCGCCTCGCCGGGCTCGAACACCACCGCGAAGTCCGCCGCGCTGCGATTCACGTCGGGCGGGCGAACCTCCACGCCGACATGGGGCTTCACCGGCGTGCTGTCCGGCCACGGACAGCGCTTGCAGTCCTCGAGGTACACCGACCACTCCTCGATCTTCCTCGCCTGGCTTTCGAAGCTCAGCACACTCGCCATGTAGAAGGCCGGGAAGTAGGTCTTCAGGTACGCCGTCTGATAGGCCACGATCGCGTAGCCCGTCGAGTGGCTCTTGTTGAAGCCATAGCCCGCGAAGCGCAGGATGAGCTCGAAGAGCTCCTCGGCGCCCGACGCGTCCATGCCGCGCGTGCCCGCACCCTGCACGAAGTCGGCCTTCGCGCTGGCGATCACGTCCTGTTTCTTCTTGCTGATCGCCTTGATGATCGTGTACGCAGCACGCAGCGGAATGCCGCCGAGGTGGTGCAGCACCTGCATCACCTGCTCCTGATAGACCATGATGCCGTAGGTCTCGCTCACGAGCCGGTCGACCTCGGAATTCACCTTCGGCACCTGCTGCCGGCCGCTCTTGCGCGCGTTGTAGTCGGGGATCAGGTCCATCGGACCCGGTCGGAACAGCGCGTTCGCGGCGATCAGGTCCTCCAGGCGGTCGGGCTTCATGTCGACCAGCAGCTTGCGCATGCCGCCCGACTCGAACTGGAACACGCCCATGGTGTCGCCGCGGCGGAACAGATGCAGCACGCGCTGGTCATCCATCCTCAGGCGATCCAGATCCAGCGGATGCGCCCCGCCGTCGCCTGGCGTGCGACCGACCGCCTTCCACACTGCCTCGTCCGGAAGGCCCGCCTTCACCAGCTGCACGCAACGCTCGATCGTGCTCAGCGTGCGAAGTCCGAGGAAGTCCATCTTCAGCAGACCAGCCTTCTCGCAGGTCGGACCGTCCCACTGCGTCACCACCTCGTCGCCGCCGCCCGCGGCGCGGCACAGCGGCACGATGTCGTCGAGCGGGCGCGTGGCGATCACCACGCCTGCCGCGTGGATGCCCGCGTGCCGCGCGTGGTCCTCGAGCGCCTTGGCGTGCTCGATCACCTTGCCGATCACGGGGTCGTTCTCGGCCGCCTGCTTCAGCTGCGGCTCCTTCTGCAGCGCCTCGTCCAGCGTGATGTGTAGTTCCGCTGGCACCAGGTTCGCCAGTCGCTGCCCTTCGGCGGGCGGCAGGCCCATCACGCGTGCCACGTCCTTCACTGCGGCCTTCGCCTTCAGGCGGCCAAAGGTGATGATCTGCGCCACATGGCCGTATTTCTGCCGCACGTACTCAAGCACGCGGCCGCGGCCGTCCTGGCAGATGTCCACGTCGATGTCGGGGTACTCGCTGCGGTCCGGGTCCGTGAATCGCTCGAAGAGCAGGCCGAAGCGCTCGGGGCACGCGTTCGAGAGACCCAGCACGTAGCCCACCATGGTGCCCACGCCGCTGCCACGCGCGAGCGCCGGGATGCCGTTGCGCCGCGCCCACGCCACGAAGTCCCACACGATCAGGAAGTACGCCGAGATGCTCTTGTCCGCGAGCACCTTCAGCTCGCGCTCGAGTCGCGCGCGCACGGGCGGCGTGATCCCATCCCGGCCGTAGCGCCAGAGCGCGCCGGCCTCGGCCAGCTCGCGAAGCGCCTCGTCGCATTCCTTCTTCGCCTTCGCACGCCCCTTCTCCGCATCGTCCACACCCTCGAAGGGCTGCAGCTCGAAGCCGGTGCAGAACGCATTGAACCATCCGGTCGGGTTCTCGGCATCGAACGCGGGCGCCTTGCCCACACGCTTCACGCGCACTAGCGGCGCGTGGTTCTCGCCCTTGGGCAGCTCCACGTTGCAGCGCTCGGCGATCCGCAGCGTGTTCTCGATCGACTCGGGCACGTCCGCGAACAGCTCCGCCATCTGCGCCGGATCCTTCACGTACAGCTCTTCGCTGTAGATCAGGCGGTCGGGCGAGTCCTTGGTCTTGCCCATCGAGATGCAGCAGAGCGTGTCATGCGCGTCGTGGTCCTCCTTGCGGAGGAAGTGCGCGTCGTTGTCGCACACGAGCGGCAGCTTCAGTTCGGCCGCCAGCTTGCGCACCAAGGGATCGATCTGCCACTGCTCCTCCACATGCCGCTGCAACTCCAGATAGAAGCGCGGCTCGCCCTTGGCGTTCCTCCCGAAGCACTTCGCGTGCCACTGCGCCTCCTCGCGCGCGGCCTCCCAGTGCTTCGGATCCTGCGTGCGCGCGAACTGCTGCAGCCAATGTGCAACGCTCGACCCCAGGTGGCCATTGATCGCGATGATCCCCTCGCCCCACTGCCCCAGCGTGGAGCGGTCCATGCGCGGCTTGTAGTAGAAGCCGTTCAGGAAGGCGTCGGAACTCAGCTTCATCAGGTTGCGCCAACCCTCCAGCGTCTCCGCCAGCAGCACCAGGTGGAAGCCACCGTCGGCGATGCCGTTGGGCTTCTTGTCGCGCCGATCGCCCGGCGCCACATACGCCTCGATGCCGAGGATCGGCTTCACGCCCGTTCCACGCGCCGCCTCGTAGAACTCGCGTGCGGCGTGCAGGTTGCCGTGGTCGGTCACCGCCACCGCGTTCATGCCGAGCGCCTTCACGCGCTTCAGCAGCGCCTCCACGCGATTGCCTCCATCGAGCAGGCTGTACTCGCTGTGCAGGTGCAGATGCACGAACTTCGGCTTGGGCGTGTCCGTCATGGCCGCGCGGTCTTTCTCCAGGGGCGACTCCGCCGCCCGCGTCGCATGGTAGTGGGCGGCCCAAGCCGTTCCTGAGCGCAGGAAAGCTTGTCCACAGTCCGGTCAGCCGGCCGTCAGCGTGGCGAATGATGCAAGCCAGGCTTCACGCAGTGCGCGCGTCGCCTCCCCGGGCGCGCCTCCGCCGATCACGCTGCGCTCCACGCGCACCACTGGCAGCACCCCCCAACTCACGTTGGACAGGAACACCTCGTCCGCGCCAAGCAGGTCATCGATCGTCAGGCTCACGCGCTCCACGCGCAGGCCCGCCTCGTCGGCCAGACCCATCACCGTCCGGCGCGCGATGCCCGGCAGCACCGGGCTTCGCAGACCACCTTTGGGTTCCTCGCCGCGCGCGATCGGCGTCTGCAGCAAGCCACCCTTGATCACGAACACGTTGCTGGTGCACGCGCAGGCAAGGCGATTGCTCACATCGAACCACACCGCCTCGGCGGCACCGGCCTGCGCCGCTTCCCGCAGCGCCGCCAACCGTGGCCAGTACCACAGCGTCTTGTGGCCTCCGAACCGGTCGAGCGGATTCAGACGGTCATCGGCCACCACCACGCCGACACCCTGCTCGAACATCGGCTGGGGAAATGGCGTGGGCGGTGTCGCGACGATCAGCAGCGTGGGATCCGTGCGCACCGGGCGCCCGTCGCGCGCCTCCCGCAGCATGTTCACCACGCCGGCACTGATCGTCAGGCGCACGCGCGCTGGTGACTCCCCCCACTTCTGCATGACCTGCTCGACGGCCTGTGCCAGCGGCTCGACCCGAAGCGGATCAGCCAGACCGAGTTCACGCGCGCTCTCCGCCAGCCGCTCCAGGTGGTCCGGCAGCCGGAACACCTTGCCGCCGCGCGCCTGCATCGTCTCGAACAGCCCGACCCCATGCTGGAACCCCGCATCGAGCGCCGAGATGCGCGGGTCCGTTCCATCCACGAATTGACCATCGAGCCAGCAGATCATCTCGCGAAGGTATCGCAGCCCTCAAAAGCGCCAACGCCGCAGGGGAACTGCGGCGTCGGCAAGGAAAGGAGGAAGGATATCTGAAGGCTCGCAGGACGAATCAGAGCATGCTGCTCTTCATCACCGGGACGCCGTTTCGATCGACCACTTCGATGCGCAGCACGCTCGCGCCATCGAGTGCCGCGCTCGCAAGCCAGCATCCCGTCACGCCAGATCCGGTCACGAAGGATCCCAGGTCGTACGAGCCTGACGAGGACATCAGACGCACGCGGTATTCGCCGTTGGTCGGCAGTCCAAAGCAGAGGATGTAGAACTTGCCTCCGTCCTCGGGCAGGTGGAACAGCTGGCCGCCGACGCCGGCCTTCGGATCCACGCCGGGCAGCGAGTAGACGAAACGTCCCTGGGCAAGAATCACGGAACGCAGCGTGGGGGCAACATCCTTGTTGCTCTCCAGATCCTTCGCCGCCACCTCGTTCTGCAGGAGTCGCTCGACCATCTGCACGTTCGTGTCCAGCGCCATCGCCCAGACCACCGCAGCGACCAGCGAGGCGGCAAGCCCGACGGATACGGCACGCCACACGGACACCACACGCTCGGCACGGCGGACGGTAAGGCTCAGGCGCTCACGCTCGATCAGCTCCGAGGCCGTTTCGGCTCGGACGGCGGCCCGGACGGACTTGGCGCCGATGGTCGCGATGGGCTTGAGTTCCCGAGCCTCCTCGTCCATGGCCTCGCGGACCGAGCCCATGACCTTCGAACGAAGGTCGGCGGGCGGCTCCTCATCCGCAAGCAGCGCGGCATCGGTCGCCACGGCGGCCTGCAGACGACGAATCTCTTCCTGCACGGATGCCGGGGCGGCATGGAAGCTGCGGGCGTAGTGCGCGGCCTCAAACTCGTCGAGAAGGCCCAGAGCATCCAGCGATGCCTGCTCGATCAGTTCCTCACGGCGCAGCAGTTCGTTCAGCGGGTTCATGAACTTGTCCTCGTCCTCTCGCATCCAAACCATCCAGGACCGGACGCCGCCATGGTGCAGGAGCGGCGTCTGAGCGCCGCGAACCCTGTGACAAACCGAAAGTCACTCAAGGAGGGTGCGGCGTTCTTCCCGGAAGCCTTTCGGCAACCGCCACTCCCTCTGATTGCAGATGAGTACGACCCCCCTCCCGGAAAGGGTGCATCATTCCCAAAGTATTTCGAGACCGGCTCAGGCCAGGTGCTGCTCGGCGTCGCCCATGCGCTCCCGCAGCCGCGCCAGACCGCGACTGAGCGCGCTCTTCACGGTTCCAAGAGGCGCGTTCAGCTGCTCGCTGACCTCGCGCAGGGTGAAACCCTTCAGGTACGTGCGCTCGATCACCTCGCGCTGGAGCGCCGGCAATTCCTGGATCCGCGCCGAAAGGGCCGGGTTCGCCTCCATTGGCGCGACCTGCTCCTTGGTAGAGCCCCCCGGAATGAAGCCGGCCTCATTCTCCGTCTCAAGTCCGAGAACTTCAGGCCGTGCGACCTTGCGACGAAGACGATCGATCAGGTGACGGCGCGCGATCAGCATCACCCAGGTCACCAGTCGGGCGCGGCGAGGATCGAAGCGATCCGCGGTCTTCCACAGCCGAACGAAGATCTCCTGCGAGGCATCCTCGGCCTCGGCCCGGCTGTTCAGCACTTGGCGGGAGGCCTTGAAGACCAGCGCTCCGAAGCGCTCGTAAAGCTCTGAAATGGCCGATTCGTCGCCAGAAGCGACACGGCTCATCAGGATCCACTCTTCATCCGTCGATTGGAAGACCATCTTTTCCACTCCTCATATTTGAGGTTTCGAATTGTGTGGGCGAACGACACAGCGTCCGCTCCGGATGCAATCTAGCCCGGCTTTCGTGGAAGTCAGAAATATTCCCCCCATTTTTCTCGCATCAATGAAACCCCGTGGCATCTTGCATGCGCCAGCGGTTGCATGCGCTCCGAGGGAAGGGGGTCCGGAAACTTCAGGGTCTTCATGGATCGATCCCTACACAGCCCATTTCGCCCAGCACGTGGATTCAGCCTCGTCGAGTTGCTGATCACATTGGCTGTGATTGCTGCCATGTCCAGCATGATGTTCCCTGCCTTCTCCAAGGTGCATGACATGGCGCGGAGGCTGATGTGCCAGAACAACATGCGGTCTCTGTACTTCGCGCTGCAGGCCTTCGCTGAGGACTCGGGGCAGCAGCGGCTTCCGGAATCGATCCACGCTGCACGATCCACGACCTTGGCCCTGCGCCCGCAGGAACTGATGGCACTCTCGACGGATGTCGACCCGAAGACGAATCGCTCGTCTTGGGATGGCCTTGGAAAGTTGTGGCGAGGCGGCAACGCCGCGATCGGCGATGCATCGACCTTCTACTGCCCGGCCCACCAGTCGCGGCACACCCTCTCGGAGTATCAGGAGCACTTCGAACCGACCGCCAAGAACGCTGCGGGCGGACGCCGTTTGGGCAAGCAACCCACCAAGAAGGTCTACGGCAACTACCACTATTGGGAAGCCTGGAACCGGGCAGTTGAAGCGCGCCGCACCGGCACGACGCGGACCACGAAGGCCAACATCTTCGAGAAGGTGGTCCTGACAGACGGCCTTCGAACCCGTCTGGACCTGAACCATCGCGGTGGCTGCAACACGCTCAAGAACGATGGCTCGGTGGAATGGATCGGCGGCACGAAGTACGACCTCGTCACGCTGCAGTTGCCGATGGCTGGCGAACTTTCCAACCCGGTCGATCAGACCAGGATCTTCGAGCGCATCGTGAGCGAGTTCAACGACTTGAGCCGCTGACCAGCGGGCTGCGCCGCCGCAGCCATGCCTCCGTCATCCTGTGACTGCTGATGCCCGGGTTGATCGTGTGGCCACGCACGGCCTCGATCCGCGCGGATGTGAGCAGGTGGTCGACACGCCAGAGCGGAAACTGCCGCGGCCACGTTGCGAGCCAGCCCCCGCCGGCCTGCTGCAACACATCGCGAAAACCGGGGAAGCATCGCTGCATGATCACGCTCCCATCGGTGGCGTTGAAGTCGCCAGCCACCAGGTCCACGTCGCCAAGCGACCCCTCTTCGCACGCCTGGTGCAGCACCTCGGCGACGGCGCTTCGGGGCAACGACGGTCGACTCGGCAGATCCACCATCGCGATCCGCAACGGCACGCCTTCCCATGCTGGGGGAAGGACCTCGAATCGGGCCACCCACCAACGCCTGCCCGGGCCTCCGCCGCCTGCGATCTGGACGGCTTCGCGGACGGGCCATCGCGTCACCAGCGCGAAGGGACCTGCGCCCACCACGCGCGCGCTCTCGCCGGCCCACTGCCGAACCTGATCGGGCGAGGTGATCGCGCCACGATTCGAGATCAAGACCACGTCGGCGGGGCGATCCGCGAGAGCCTGAAGACTGCGTGAATCGTCGCTCGACGGCCAGTTCGTGTTCCATTGCAGCACATGCACGGAGCCGGAGTCGGTGCCCACATCCAACGACCGAACACCGAGATCGGATCGCAGCAGCGCGATCAACGCGATGAGGGCGATCCCCGACTGGACGGTCGCGCCCACTCGCGGTCGGGCGGAGCCGACAAGTCTCCTCACGACCAACGCCGCCGCCGCGGTTGCCAGCACCGTGACAGATGGAATCCAGAAAAGCCACTGGGACCATGCCCAGGCATCACCAAGCATGCGTCCGGACAGCCAGGCACCGAACCAGACGATGCTGCCCACCTGCAGCACGTTGGACATCCAGCGCAGCAGTCGGTGGCGAGCCATGACCGCACATCATCGCATGAATGCCCAAATGGCAGTTGACGGGGGTCATGAACCCCAAATTGACCTGCAGAAGGCTGGTGGAAGCCCCTGTATTGTGCGATTTCCGCAGGACTGGAAGTTTGGCATCGCCCTTGCTTCCCTCTTCATGCCGCGCGGGTCTACCCCCGACCGGCGAAAGGAAACACTCTCATGGCAGGAAAGATCATCGGCATCGACCTTGGCACCACGAACTCCGTCGTCGCAGTGATGGAGGGCGGTCAGCCCAAGGTGCTCATCAACGCCTCCGGCGCCCGCACCACCCCAAGCGTGGTCGGCTTCACCGAGAAGGGCGAGCGGCTGGTCGGACAGCCCGCGCGTCACCAGCAGGTGACCAACCCCAAGAACACCGTCTTCAGCATCAAGCGCTTCATGGGTCGTCGTCATGACGAGGTGGAGAGCGAGGAGAAGCTCGTTCCCTACACCGTCGTCGGCGGTCCGGCGGACCTCGTGAAGGTCGACGTGCGCGGCAAGCAGTACACGCCGCCCGAGATCAGCGCGATGATCCTGCAGGAACTGAAGAAGGTCGCCGAGGACTATCTCGGCGAGAAGGTCGACCGCGCGGTCATCACCGTGCCGGCGTACTTCAACGACAGCCAGCGTCAGGCCACCAAGGACGCCGGCGAGATCGCCGGCCTGAAGGTCGAGCGCATCATCAACGAGCCCACCGCGGCGGCGCTGGCCTACGGCCTGGAAAAGAAGAAGAACGCGCGCATCGCGGTGTTCGACCTTGGCGGCGGCACCTTCGACGTGAGCATCCTGGACGTGGGTGACGGTGTCTTTGAGGTGCTGAGCACCAACGGCGACGGCCACCTTGGCGGCGACGACTTCGATCAGCGGCTCATCGACTTCATCGCCGAGGAGTTCCGCAAGAAGGAAGGCATCGACGTGCGCAAGGACGCGATGGCCCTGCAGCGCCTGAAGGAGGCGGCCGAGAAGGCGAAGATCGAGCTCTCCAGCCAGATGGAGACCGCGGTCAACCTGCCCTTCATCACCGCCGACCAGAACGGCCCGAAGCACCTGCAGGTCACCGTGACCCGCTCGCGCTTCGAGGACATGTGCAAGGATCTCTTCGATCGCCTGCGCGGCCCGTGCGAGCAGGCTCTTCGTGACGCGAAGCTGAACCCGAAGGACGTGCAGGAAATCGTGCTCGTCGGCGGTTCGATCCGAATCCCGAAGGTCCAGCAGCTGGCGAAGGACATCTTCCAGACGCAGGAGCTCGACAAGAGCATCAACCCCGACGAGGTGGTGGCCGTAGGCGCCGCCATCCAGGGCGCGGTCCTGCAGGGCGACGTGAAGGACGTGCTGCTGCTCGACGTGACCCCGCTCTCGCTGGGCGTGGAGACGCTTGGTGGCGTGATGACCAAGCTGATCGAGAAGAACACCACGATCCCGACCAGCAAGAAGGAGGTCTTCAGCACGGCGGCCGACAACCAGACCAGCGTGACCATCCACGTGCTGCAGGGCGAGCGCGAGTTCGCCGGCGACAACCGCAGCCTGGGTCGCTTCGACCTGAGCGGCATCGCCCCGGCCCCGCGCGGCCTGCCGCAGATCGAGGTGGAGTTCGCGATCGACGCCAACGGCATCCTGAACGTGTCGGCCACCGAGAAGGCGACCGGCAAGAAGCAGGAGATCCGCATCACCGGCTCGAGCGGCCTCAACAAGGACGAGGTCGAGCGCATGCGCAAGGAAGCCGAGCAGAACGCCGCGGCCGACAAGGTGCGTCGCGAGCTCGTGGATCTGCGCAACCAAGGCGAGGCAGCGGCGTACTCCACGCGGAAGGCCCTCGAGGAGCACGGCGGCAAGGTGAGCGCCGAGGCGCGCGGCAAGATCGAGGCCGCGCTGTCGAACCTGGAGACCGCGCTGAAGGGCGAGGACAAGGCGGCCATGACGGCGGCCCTGAAGACGCTCAATGACGCGTCGACCGAGCTTGGCAAGGCGGTCTACGAGGCCACCTCCAAGGGCGCCACGCCTGGCGCCGAGGGTGGCGCGAAGTCCGGCGGCAAGGACGACGTGATCGACGCCGAGTATGAGGTGAAGGACGGAAACTGAGTTCCGCCCACGAAGCGTGAAACCACGCGGCCGCCGGATCGAAACCCGATTCGGCGGCCGCGTTCGTTCTCGGCGCCTCCCAAGCCAACGACCCTGCGACCAACATGAAGCAATCGCTCCTGCTGACCTGCCTGACCGCCCTGCTGCTTGCCGCGGGTGAGCCGCCCGCCGCGACCCCCCGCGTTGGCTACGCATGGCCGCTGCCCACCTGCGTGGTGAGTGGTGAGCCTCTGGGCGCCAAGTCCGTGGTGAAGGTGCTGGAAGACCCCAAGGATGCCTCAGTGCATGGCCGCGAGGTGCGCTTCTGCTGCGAGAAGTGCGTGAACACCTTCGAGGCCAACCGCGCCAAGTACCTGGAGGCGGCCGACGCATTGATCGTACAGCGCGAGCAGGCCGTGTACCCCTCCGCTGTCTGCATCATCATGACGGACGAGAAACTCGCGGCGCCGGGCACGCCGGAGGCCGCGGACGTTCGTGGGGTCGTGGTGGGCAACCAGCTTGTGCGCCTTTGCTGCGCCTCGTGCGAGCGGAAGGTCCGGCGCAACCCCACCAGCGCGCTGGCGAAGGTGCAGCGAGCGGCCGTGGAGGCGCAGGCCAAGGACTATCCCCTCAAGGCGTGTCCGATCAGCGGACGACCGCTTCCGGCGGAACCCGTGGACACGCTGCTGGCCGGCCGGCTGGTTCGACTGTGCTGCAAGGAGTGCCAGGCGAAGGCGGAACAGGATGTCGCAGCCACGCTGGCCAAGCTCGACGCGGCCCGCGCCACGAAGCCCAGCTGAGTCGCGACGTCAGCGCGCGCGCCGCGCCGGCGTGGCGCGAAAGAGCGCCGCGAACAGGCCGGGGCCTGCCGTCTTCGGTTCGGGTGGCAGTTCCCGGTGACGCGCGAGTTGCACCCCCGCCGCGCGCGCCATCTGCTCCAGTTCTCCGCGCGAGAACCCCATGTGCAGATGGCCCATGCTTGCCGCGTAGGCGCGGCGGTCGTGCGGCACCAGATCCACCACCAGCGTGCCGCCGCCCGAACGCACGCCGCGCACGGCCTCCTTCAGCACGGCGCCTGGATCCGGCACGTGGTGCAGCACCAGCATGATCACCGACGCGTCGGCCTCGCCGTCCTTCAGGGGCAGCGACTCGAGCGCACCCTGACGGAACTCGACGTTGTCGCAACTCGCCAGACGCTTGCGCGCCGCGTCGAGCATGGAACGCTCGCGATCGATCGCGATGACGCGCCGCACGCACGGCGCGAGCAACTGCGACGCCTCGCCGGTGCCGCAGCCAAGATCTGCCACGCTCCAATCGGGATCAAGCAAGTCCAGCAGCGCGAGCGCCGTCACGCGATCACCGAACAGGTCGCGCCGTACCTCGCTCCACTCACCGCCAAGCCGGCCGAAGAAGGAGCGGCTGTCCACCTTGCGGTCGGCAAGCACGCTGGCGAGACGCTTCAGGTCCTGCGAGGCCTCTGGATGCTGCACAAGCGCGGGCCGCGCGAGTTCCCACAACAGCCGAGCCTGTTCCGGCATCGCAGGACCCGCCAGACGATAGAGCCCCGCCGGTCCCTCGCTTCGCCGCGCGATCCAGCCCCCATCCAGCAGCGCCTTCAGATGACGGCTCGCGGTGCTCTGCGGCACCTGCAGGGTGCGCGCGACCTCACCCACGCCGAGTTCCTCACGCTCCAGCAGCGCCAGCACGCGCCAGCGCGCCAGGTCGCCCATCGCGGCCAGGCGGTCCAGCAACTCGACCGGATCTCCGGCCGATCCATCGTGACTGGATGCCCGCGCCACGCGCGATCAGCTGCCGCGAGGCAGCCCCAGCGTGGGACCCAGGATCTGCCCGCGCTGCTGAAGCGCCTCGCGCACGCGCGGATCCTCGGGGTTGATGCCGTAGGCCTGTCGCAGGCGTCGCACGGCCTCTTCCTCGTTGCCGAGCTTCTCCTGGAGCATGGCCATGCGCCAGTAGGGCTCGGTGCTCTTGGCGATGTCGTAGCCCTGATCGAACTCGATCGCGCTATCGAGCGCCTGCTTGGCGGAATCGAGGTCGTTCGTCTGCTCGGCGATGGTCGCGAGTCGGCAGTACGCCTCGGGGCTTCGCAGTTCCGCGCCGGTGTTGCGCAGCAGGAGATAGATCTGCGGAATGTCGTTCTGCTTCTCCATGCAGTCGGCGAGCGCGAAGACGACGTCGAGGTCGTTCGGGTTGCGCGCCACGGCGACCTCGAGCGCGCGTCGGCCTTCCTTCAGGTCGCCCAGACACACCATCGCGCGGCCGTAGGCGTACTGCGCGCCCCAGCTGCCCGGATTCGACTCCACGACCGGCTTGATCATGTCGGCCGCTTCTTGGCATCGATCATGGCGAACCAGATAGTCGGCCTTGTCGACGGTGCTCTCGGTGGGCGGCGGGCCCTGACAGGCGGTCAGCAGAAGTGCCGCTGGAGCGGCGAGGGCGCGGAGGATCGGGGCGACTCGGTCGATTCGGGACATGAGAGGAGATGATAGGGTTCGGCGTGGCCTGTTGCAGCCCGTCTGCCGATGCGCTTCCGATGGCGATCCTGCGCCATGAAACCCCGGATGGGGCCGCGCATTTCGATCTGCTGCTCGCAAACTCGGCCAGCGTGCCAGACGACGCGCGCACGGTCCCGACCTGGCGCTGCGAGCACGATCCGTTCACGCTGGCGCCCGGTGAGCGCACGCGCGTCGAGGCGATCGCGCCGCATCGTGGCTTCTACCTGCACCTGGAGGGCGAGCATGTGCTGGGTGGCGCCCGGGGTCGGGTACGAAGCGTGCATCGCGGATGGCATGTGGCGCACGGCGCTTGGAAGCGACTGCACGATCCACGCCGCGGGCACGCCTGGATCCGCTTCGAGGGCGACGCGCTGGTCGCCGGTGACCCGGCAACTCAGGTGAACGCGTCGTAGACCAGCACGATCCACGTCACGAGCGCGCACGGCAGCTTGGCGAGTGAACCGATCGCGCGGCCCACCACGGCACCAAGCGCCGGACGCATCGACTCGCTCGCCAATCGACCATGCAGCGCCATCTCGCCGAACAGCGCGCCCAACGACACGCCGAGCAGCGCGCCCACGATCGAGCCGACGATCGGCACCGGAATCAGGATCGTTCCGGCGATCACGCCGACCACACCGCCCACCATGCTGCTCACCATCCCGGCGCGGCTTGCGCCGCCGGCCTTCGCGCCCAGCGCGCCCGCGATGAACTCAAGCACCTCACCCAGCGCCGCCGCCGCGATCGCGATCGCCAGCGCCCGCAGGCCGAAAGGCAGTGGCTCGGCGCTTCCGAAGAGCATGGCGGTCACGTCCACGGTGCCCGCGATGCCGATGATCATCCATGCGCCCGGAACCCCCGCTGGCGTGAGCAGCACGGACAGCAGGCCCGACAGCGCGAACCCCACGGCCCCCGCATAGTGCAACCAGATCACCACCGACCACCCATCTGCCGCAGCTCGTCGCGAAGGATCGCCGCCAGTTCGTAGTTCTCGGCGGCAAGCGCCTGCTGCAGCCGGCGCTCCAGTTCACCGCGCTGGCTCGTTGGAAGCTTGAGCGTGAGCGCGTCGAGCAGCGCGCGCAACAGCGCGACCTCTGGACCGTTCTCGGCGAATTCGGGTCGTCGAGCGCGGAGCCACGCCTCGCGCACGGCGTGCAATCCGGCGTCGAGCGCGGCCTGCGCCAGATCGCGACGCCCTGACGCCACGGCGATCGCGGCCTCGGCGCGCGCGCGCATGGCATGCTCGTGCGGCCGCCAACCATCGAAGCGTGTGCGATCGGATGGATCCGCGCCTCGGCGCGCGATCAGCTCGATCGCCTCCATGTTGTCCATCGCATCGTGGCGCACGCGCACCCAGTCCTCCAGCATGGCGCACGCAAGTGCGCGCTGCCGGCGCTGTCCCATTTCGGTCGCCAGATCCGCGACCGCGGTCGGACCCAGTGCTGCCGCGCCCGCCCGGGCCCACGCGAGGGCGGATTCGTGCCCCTGGTAGGCACGTCCATCGGGCCGCCCTTCCGCCTCAAGTTGCAGCACACCAAGTTCCACCCGCACCTGGAACAGAAGCCTTCCATCGGCCCCCTGAACGCGGCGTACATCGAGCCTTCCGGGCTCCCAGGGCCATTCCGACAGGATCGGGGTGAGGTCGTCCATGGGGCTGCTGCGGCCATGCTAATGGGAACTGCACGAAAATCTGGGCTTCAAGGTGCTGGCACACCCCCACCCCACCGATCTACCATGACCCACCCACGGGTCTTCCGTAACGCCGTCATGCCCCGCCCCAGCACCCAATCCGATCTGCACGTCTACATGAAGCAGATCAACGAGGTCGCCCTTCTCACCCCCGAGGAAGAGAAGACGCTCGGTTGGCGCATCATCAACGACGATGACCAGGGCGCGAAGGAGCACATGATCAAGGCGAACCTTCGCCTGGTGATCGCGATCAGCAAGAACTACGCGCACCGCGGACTCGCACTGGCGGACCTGGTCGAGGAAGGCAACATCGGACTCATCCGCGCCGTCGAGGGATTCGATCCCGCGCAGGGTGCGCGCTTCAGCACCTACGCGAGCTGGTGGATCAAGCAGGCGATCAAGCGCACGCTCATCAACGCGGTGCAGCCGATCCACATTCCGGCATACATGGTCGAGCTGATCGCGCGCTACAAGCAGATGCAGCGGAAGTTCGAGGAGGAGCACGCGCGCCAGCCCAGCCTGCACGAGCTGAGCGAACTGATGGGCATCCCCCCAAAGAAGCTCGAGATCGTGAAGCGCGCCGTGAAGGCGCGCAACACGCCCACGCAGGCGCCCACGAAGGACGACGGCGAGGGCGTGGACTTCAGCGATCTGTTCCAGGATCACCGCACGCCCGATCCCGAGCGCAAGGTCACCGATCGCGAGGACTTGGGCTACATCCTGAAGCTGCTGGACTCGATCGATCAGCGCGACGCCCGCGTGCTGCGCCTGCGATTCGGTCTGGAGGGCCAGGAGCCGCTCACGCTGAAGCAGATCGGCGAGACCGTCGGCCTGACCCGCGAGCGTGTGCGCCAGATCGCCGAAGAGGCGCTGAAGAAGCTTCATGCGCGCCTGACCGACGACCGACCGAGCCAGTGGATCCGCGAGGGCAGCGAGCCCGAGCCGCCGCAGGCTCCGGCCAAGCGACGCGGCCGTCCGCCCGGAAGCGGCCGCAAGCGCGTCGTCGAGGACTGAACTTCACGCAGCTCGTGACATGGACACCGCCGATCGCGGCGATACGGTCGTGCCGCGCGCTCAGCGCACGGTCTTGAGGAACGGCATCGGGGTGATCGCGGCGCCCACACGCTCGCGACCGAGATCGACAGATAGCGCAGGCTTGCCCTCGGCCACCGCGCGTTCCACGATCGCCATCGCGATCGGGCGATCAAGCGTGGGACTCAGGCAACCGCTGGTCACCTCGCCGACCACGCGATCGCCCTCCATCACCTTCATGCCCTGACGCGGACTGCGGCGGCCCTCCACCAGCAGGCCCACCAGCTTGCGCTTCGGGCCGCCCGCCGCCACGATCGCCTGCAGCGCGTCCTGACCGATGAAGCGGCCCTCGCGCTCGTCGCCCGTGCCCTTGTCGAGCTTGATCGCGAAGTCGAGACCCGCGGTGAGCGGATCGATCGTCTCGCTGATCTCGTGGCCATACAGGGGCATGCCCGCCTCCAGACGCAGCGAGTCGCGCGCGCCCAGACCGCAGGGCTTCACCACGCCATCGGCCTTGCCCATGTCCTTCAGGAACATGCCCATGGCGAGCTTCGCCATGCTGGCGCCCAGGATGATCTCCACGCCGTCCTCGCCGGTGTAGCCGGTGCGGCTCACCAGCAGCTTCACGACCATCAGGCTCTTCTCGGTGAAGCGGTAGCGCTTCAGCGCGGGAATCTCCTTGCTGAAGCGGCCGATGAGATCCATCGCCTTCGGGCCCTGCAGCGCCACCATCGCGGTGCTCTCGGTGCGGTCCTCCATCTTGAAGGCCAGATCGGCCCTCTGCGTCTCGAAGTGCTTCACCAGCTTCGCGCGGTTGCTGGCGTTGCACACCATGAGGTACTCGTCCTCCTCCAGGCAGTACACCAGCACGTCGTCGTGGCAGCCGCCCTGCTCGTTGCACACCAGCGAGTAGCGCACCATGCCCCGCTGCATGCCCAGGATGCCGCGCGTGCAGACCTTGTCCAGGAAGCGTCTCGCATGACGCCCGCTGAAGTGCAGGCGACCCATGTGACTCACGTCGAAGAAGCCCGCGGCGCTGCGGCACCAGCGATGCTCGTCCAGGATGCTGCCGTAGGTGAGCGGCATGTCCCACCCGGCGAAGTCGGTCATGCGGGCGCCGTGCTCAAGGTGCAGGCCATGGAAGACGGTCTTGTGCAGGGTGGCGGTGGTCATGGGGTCTCCGAGGTCGTGTCCGTGGGATCAAGTTGCTTGCGAAGGCGTTGCACCTCGCGCTCAAGTTGCTTGAGCCGACGGGCCATGCCGTAGAGGTCGCGACCCGCGAGCGCGTTGCGCTTGGCCGCGTCGAGTTCGATGGCGGGAATACCACCCACGCGCGAACCATCCGGCAGGTCGGTCACGATCGCCGCCTTCCCCGAGGCCTGGACGTTGTTGCCGATCTTCAGGTGCCCGGTCACCCCGGCCTGACCGCCCAGCACCACGTAGTCGCCCATCTCGACGCTGCCGCTCACGCCCACCAAGCTCACCAGCAGGCAGTGCTTGCCGATGCGCGTGCCATGGCCGATCGAGATGAGGTCGGCGAACTTGGTGCCGGCGCCGATGCGGGTCTCCTCCATCGCGGCGCGCTCGACCACGCAGCCGCCGCCGATCTCCACGTCGTCCTCGAGCACCACGACGCCCGCCTGCGGGATCTTCTCGTGGCGTCCCTCGTGGGTGGCGTAGCCGAAGCCGTCGCTGCCGATCACCGCGTGCGCATGCAGCGTGACGCGATGGCCCAGACGGCATCGGTCGTACACGGTGGCGCCCGGGAACAGCACGCAGTCGTCGCCAAGCACCGCATGCTCGCCCACGTACGCGCCCGGATACAGCACGCAGCGGGCGCCAATCGTGGCCCCCCGCTCCACCACGCAGCCCGCATGCAGCGTCACACCCTCGCCCAGCGTCGCCGAGGCGTGCACCACTGCCGCGGGCGAGCGAGTCGGCGCGTCCGGACGGGCGTCGGCAGGCGCCGGGTGCTTCCGGAAGCCGTGCAACGCCACCATCGCCTCGCGGAAGGCGAAGTACGGATCGGCCGCCTCGAGTCGGGCGACACCCTCCCGCACCGCGAGTCCGGACGCCACGATCACGGCGCTGGCCTTCGTGTGCAACAGGTGGTCGATGTACTTGTTGTTGGCCACGAAACTGAGCTGCCCCTGCGACGCGCGGTCCACGGGTGCACACGAGTGGACCTGCACCGACGGATCGCCGTGCAACGTGGCGCCGATGCGCCGGGCCAGTTCGTCCAGTCTCATGAAGTCCGCAGCCTAGCACGGTCGCCGCATGGCGGCGCTCTTCACGCACGGCTATCCTCGCGACCGCCTGCATGTCCGGCCCCGCCCGCCCACCCCTCTGCACGGGCTCGCTCCTGCTGGGTGCAGCCCTCCGACGCGCCTTCGGGATCGCTTGGCTGCTTGCGCTAGCGATCCTGACCCCCGCGCGCGCCGACGGCATCGAGGACGAACAACTCGCGGACCGACCGGTGAGTCAGGTGTCCATCCTTGGACTCAATCGGATCAGCGAGCAGGAGATCCGCAACAACATGCGCGTGTCGGCGGGTGAACCCTACGACGCGCGCAGCGTGCGCGAGGACGTGTCCAACCTGTACCGACTGGGTCACTTCGCCAACGTGACCGCCGACGCGAAGCTGCTGCCTGACGGCACCGTGCAGGTAACCTACACGCTCGTGGAGCAGCTGATCGTCGAGGCGATCCAGACCGTGGGCAACTACGCGTTGAGCGATCAGGATCTGGCGGCCGTGATTCCGCTCTACGCCGGGGGCCCGCGCGACGACTTCCTGCTGCAGCAGAGCGTCTTCAAGATCAAGGAGCTCTACAAGAGCAAGGGCCACTATCTGGTCGAGGTGGCCGTGGACGAGAGCCGCCTGAAGAACGATGGCATTCTCATCTTCAAGATCGTCGAGGGACCACGCGTGCGCATCCGCGAGATCGAATTCACGGGCAACCGCGCCTTCCCCGCCAAGCAGCTCGCCCCACAGATCAAGACCAAGCCATGGATCTTCCTTTTCCGCAAGGGCAATCTGGACGAGGAGGGTCTGGTCGACGACGTGGCCACGCTGGACGCGTACTACAAGGATCGCGGCTACGTGGACGTGCGTGTGGACCGACGCGTGGAACTCAGCGCCGACCAGAAAGAGGCGAAGGTGATCTTCGTGATCACCGAGGGACGCCTGTACCGCCTGCGCACCGTACGCATCGAGGGAACGGGCGCCGATGGCCGCCTGAGCGTGTTCACGCCCGAGCAGCTGCGCGGACTGATGTTGCTGCGACCCGGTGACGCCTACATGAAGAACCGGATCGAGCAGAGCGTGAAGTCGATCCAGAGCGCGTACTTCACCATGGGCTACGCCGACGCGCGGGTCGACGCCACGTACGTGCGCGCCGGCGAGGAGCCCGATGTGGACATGATCCTGACCATCTCCGAAGGTGAGCAGTTCAAGACGGGCGTGGTGGAGATCCAGGGCAACTTCATCACACGCGACAAGGTGATCCGACGGCTCGTGCGCTTTCAGCCGGGCCGACCGATGGACGCGAACGAGATCGAGAACACCGAGAAGCGCCTGAAGGCGAGCGGCCTCTTCAACGAGGAGCGCGTGACGGCCCAGCCCGTGGATCCGGACCGGCCCGGCGAGCGTGACGTGCTGGTGACCGTGAAGGAGAAGAACACGGGCAGCCTGAACTTCGGTGTCGCGGTGAGCACCGACACGGGATTCGGCGGCGAGATCTCGCTGAACCAGTACAACTTCGATCTGGCCGATCCGCCAGCCAGCCTGGGTGAACTCGCGGGTGGCCGTGCCTTCCGCGGTGCAGGACAGACCTTCAACATCAGCATCCAGCCCGGCATCGAGGTGAGCACCTACTCGATCGGCGTGGGTGATCCGCACCTGTTCGAGAGCGACTGGTCCGGCACCGCGAGCGCGTTCTACCGTGACCGTATCTATCCGCAGAATGACGAGCAGCGCATCAATGGCCAGCTTGGCATCGGTCGACGCCTTGGTGACTACTGGAACTTCAGCAGCAATGTGCGGCTTGAGCGTGTGACCTTGAGCAACTTCCAATCCGGCACGCCGATCGAGATCTACAACCAGGCAGGACCGTCGGTGTTCTCGGTGCTCTCAACGGGCATCCAACGAAACACGATCGACAACCGTCAGCGACCGGGCGCGGGCAGCATCTCGGAAATCGGTTTCAGCCAATACCTCGGCGACTACACCTATCCCGCGGTGCGCGGCTCCTACACCACGTTCCTCACGCTTGACGAGGACTTTCTGGGCCGCAAGACCACGCTGCGGCTCAACAGTCAGGCGGGCTACATGTTCAGCGAGAACGCTCCGGTCTTCGAGCGCTACTACCTCGGTGGCCGCAGCTTTCGTGGCTTCGCATTCCGTGGCGTCAGCCCACAGGCTGCGGCACTGCTGAACCAACCGCCCTGGCCCGCCCCACCGATCGAGCCTCCGTACACCCAGTACCCCAACAATGCCGTCACGATCAATAGTCCAAATGCTCCGGGCAATCCTGTCGGTGGCCAGTTCCTGTTCTTCGCCGGCGCGCAGGTCGAGACACCGATCCTCATGGATCTTGTCACGATGGTGTTCTTCTGCGACTCGGGAACGGTGGAGGACTCGGTCACGCTGGACCAGTACCGCGTGAGCGTGGGATCGGGACTGCGCCTCTACATCCCGATGCTCGGTCCCGCGCCGATCGCGCTGGACTTCGCGGTACCGTTGGTGAAGCAGGAGTTCGACAGCACGCAGGTCTTCTCCTTCAGCGCCGAGCTGCCGTTCTGACGCGCGCGCCACTTCTGCAGCGCAGTACGCAAAGACCTACAATCCCGGCCTTCCCCACGGAGACACCATCCATGCTGCACAGAGTCCGGACCATCCTGCTTGTCGTGACCGCTGGCACCGCCGCCCTGCTTGCCACCAGCGCCTTCGGCACGGCACGGCCCGCCGATCCCAACCAAGGCACGCGGACCGCCAGCGTGAGCCTGGCCCGCCTGATCGACAAGTTGCAGGAGCGCCAGGAGTTCGAGATGCAGATCGGCGCGATGCGCAACCAGTTCATGGAGGAGGCCAATGCGCGCAAGAAGAAGCTGGAGGTCGGCCTGAAGGAGGTCGAGGCGATGCCCGACACGCCGGAGCGCCAGACGAAGCTGGAGCCGCTGATCGTGGAGCAGCTCGAGCTTGAGCAGTGGGCCAACAGCCGCATGACCGACGTGGATCGCGAGCGCAGCCTGATGTGGCGCAGCATCTACCGAAACCTGCGCAGCGAGGCCGGCAAGCTCGCCGAGGCAGAGGGCTACGACTACATCATCATCGATGACGGATCCGACGACCTGCCCACGAACCGCGAGGTCAAGATGCCGCTGGAGCAGCAGGTGCTCGATCAGCTGCAGCGCCGACGCGTGCTCTTCGCCAGCCCCGCGCACGATCTGACGGACAAGTTGATCGTACGCATGAACAATGCACGCGCCGCCGGCACCCCCGCCGCCGCGGGAGCCAAGTGACGCCCCACCGGAGTAACGCCATGAACAAAATCCTGATCGCCGCCGCCATTCCGACGCTCGCCCTGCTGTGGGCGATGGTCCGCCCCGAGAAGCCTGCCGTGGTCGCATGCGTGGACCTCGAGCGCGTGTACGCGGGACTCGACCAGCACAAGGCGGGCGAGAGCCGTCTGGACGAGCTGCTGAAGGGCGAGGCTGTGAAGCGCGACAAGCTCGTCGCCGACACGCAGTCGATCCAGGCGGAGTTGGAGAACTTCAACAACGACTCGCCGGTCTACAACGAGACCGCGCGCAAGCTGCGCGATTCTGCCGACCGTCTGCGGGTGTTCGAGGACTTCCTGAAGCGCAAGATGGAGTTCGAGCGCGCCAACCTGGTGCGCTCGACCTACGCGGCCGTGAAGGCGGCGCTGAGCGACTACTGCAAGGCGCAGAACATCGACATCGTCTTCATGGACGACGCCACGCCTCCCTTCGACAAGGCGGATCCGCGGCCGATCACGCAGCAGATCTCCGGGCGTCGCATGCTGTGGTTCAACCCGGCGCTCGACGTCACCGACGACCTCATCAAGTCGATGAACGCCTCGTTCGCCGCGGGGAAGAAGTGACGAGACCGCCGGCGACCGCGGCGGAACTCGCCTCACTCGTTGGCGGGCGGCTGGAAGGCTTCGCCGGCGCCCCCATCCGCGGCATGAACTCGATCGACGCAGCGAAGTCGGGCGACGCCACCTTCATCACGAATGACCGCTATGCGCGGCGATGGGCCTCCAGTCAGGCCACCGTGGCCGTGGTCGAGGACGGCGTGCCGCTGGCGGTGGGCGACCCCTCGCATCGCGCTCTGATCCGGGTGCCCAGCGCGGAACTGGCGCTCGCCAAGGCGCTCGAGGCCTTCGCGCCCGCACCTGAGTTGCCTGCGCCGGGCGCACACGCCTCGGCGGTGATCGATCCGTCGGCGAAGGTTGCGCCCTCGGCGCGCGTGGGCCCGCGCGCGGTGATCGGCGCGCGCGCCACCCTTGGCGCGGACTGCGTGGTGCACGCGGGTGCGGTGATCTCGCACGACTGCGAACTGGGTGACGGCTGCGTGATCCACGCCAACGCCGTGATCCGTGAACGCTGCCGGCTTGGTCGCGGCGTGGTCGTGAACGCATGTGCGGTGATCGGCAGCGAGGGCTTCGGCTATCGCCCGGCCGCCGACGGCAAGAGCCTGGTGCGGATCCCCCACCTTGGCACCGTGGTGCTCGAGGATGGTGTGGAGATCGGCGCAGGCACCTGCATCGACCGCGCGAAGTTCGGTGCCACCGTGGTGGGCGCGCACTCCAAGATCGACAACCTCTGCCAGATCGCGCACAACTGCCAGATCGGGCGCATGACCGTGATCGCGGGCCTGACCGGCCTGGCCGGCAGCGTGCACATCGGAAACGGGGTGCAGATCGGTGGCAACTGCGGCATTGCCGATCATCGTTCCATCGGGGACGGGGCGCGCCTGGCCGCCAAGAGCGGCGTGATGGAGGACGTGCCGGCCGGAGCCTCCTGGGGCGGCTGTCCTGCCCAGAGTGTCTGGGCCGAATTGAGGGTGGTGACTGCGATCCGTAAACTGCCTGAATGGTCACGGATGTTCCGCCGGCTGATCGAGGATCACGGGAAGGCGTCGTGAGCGCCGCCTCGGCGCCGGCCTCAGGCCCACGCCCGCCCTCGGGCGAGCGCCAGCGCACGCTGGCCAGCGCCGTCACCGTGCGTGGCAAGGGCCTGTTGATGGGTCAGGATGCGACGCTCGAGATCGCGCCGGCGCCACCTGGTACGGGCATCGTGTTCGAGCGCATCGATCTCGATCCGCCCGTCACCATTCCGGCGCTCGTCTCGCATGTCGTGCCGCGCGCCCGCCGCACCACGCTGCGCGTGGGCGACGCCACCATCGACACGGTGGAGCACTGCCTGAGCGCGCTTGCGGGACTGCGCGTGGACAACGCCATCCTTCGCATCGCCGGACCCGAGCTCCCGCTGGGTGACGGCAGCGCCCTGCCCTTCGTGGAGCCGATCCGCGCGGCGGGCCTCGTCGAGCAGGACGCGCCTCGCCGCGTCTTCCGTCTGCGTGAGCCGATCGTGGTGGAGGAAGGTGACGCGATGATCGTGGCCATGCCACGTGGCGACGATGGCATGGAGGTGGTGTACGACCTTGACTACGGTCCGGGTGAACAGCGCATCGGACGCCAGACGCAGGTCTTCGACCCGGTCCGGGACGACTACGCCGCGCAGATCGCACCCGCGCGAACCTACAGCCTGAAGGAGGAGGCGGAGCAACTGTGGGCGGCCGGCATGTGCCGCCATCTCACGCCGCGCGAGGCGCTCGTGATCGGACCCGATGGCCCGATCGACAACGCGCTCCGCTTCTCGAACGAGCCGGTGCGGCACAAGCTGCTCGACGTGCTCGGCGATCTCTATCTGGTGGGGCGTCCCGTGCAGTGCCGCGTGATCGCCTACCGCAGCGGACATGGCCTCAACCGCCAACTGGGCCAGCAGATCCTGCGCGCGATGAAGGCAGCCGATCTGGCCGACAGTCTGGTGGCCACCAGCGTCATGGACGCGAAGGCGATCCAGCGTGTGCTTCCCCACCGGTATCCCATGCTGCTGGTGGATCGCGTGGTCGAGATGGACGGTGATCGTCGTGCGGTGGGAGTGAAGAACGTGACCGTGAACGAGCCTTTCTTCCAGGGCCACTATCCGGGCCAGCCGATCATGCCCGGCGTGCTCATCGTCGAAGCGATGGCGCAGCTCGGTGGCCTGCTGATGAGCCGCACGCTCGAGCACACCGGCCGCGTGGCGCTGCTGCTCTCACTGGACAAGGTGAAGCTGCGCAAGGCGGTCACGCCGGGCGACCAGCTTGTGCTCGAGGCCGAGACGCTGCGCGCCAACGCACGCACGGCCAGCCTGCGATGCCGCGCCAGCGTGGCCGGGAAGGTCGCGGCAGAGGCCGAGATCCGCTTTATGATGGTCGACTCGGACCAGACGTGACCTCATGCCGAAGATCCACCCCACCGCCGTCGTCGACGCTTCCGTGAAACTCGCTTCCGGGGCTGTGATCGGCCCCTGGTGCGTGGTCGGGCCCGGCGTGACGATCGGCGACGACACCGAGCTGGTGTCGCACGTGGTGATCGACCGCGACACCACGATCGGCCGGGAGAACGTGCTGCATCCGTTCACGGTGGTGGGTGGTCCGCCGCAGGACAAGAAGTATCACGGCGAGCGCACCACGCTCGAGGTCGGTGACCGCAACCACATCCGCGAGTACGCCAGCATCCATCGTGGCACCGCCAACGGCGGTGGCGTGACGGTGGTCGGCAGCGACAACCTGATCATGGGCTGCGTGCATGTGGCGCACGACTGCCGCATCGGCTCGGGCGTGATCCTGGCGAACAACGCCATGGTGGCCGGGCATGTCACGGTGTGCGACGGTGCGAACGTCGGTGGCGGCGCAGGCCTGCACCACTTCGTGCGCGTGGGCACCCGCAGCTTCGTGGGCGCCATGGCGCGCGTGAGCAAGGATGTGCCGCCCTTCATGATCGTGGAGGGAAATCCCGCCGAGGTGCGCGGCCACAACGCGATCGCCATGCGCCGCATGGGACTGGTCGACGCCGAGGTCGAGGCGATGAAGGACGCGTACAAGCGACTCTTCCGCGACCGCGGTGGCAGCATCTTGGCCAAGCTGGACGCGCTGCGGGCGGACTACAGTTCGTGCGTGAGCGTGATGGCGCTGTGCGACGCGGTCCTCGAGACGACTGGCGGCGTACACGGTCGCGCCCAGGAGAGTGGACGCAGTGACGACAAGCGTGGCACTCGCGTGGGCACCCCCGGCGCACCACAGGCCTGAGAGGATCCCCATGACCACCCCCGCAACCAAGGCACGCATCGACGAGCAGGCCCGCATGGCCGAGGCGGCGATGCGCCGCGGCAAGTGGTTCGAGGCCGAGCGCTGCGCGCACAAGGGTCTGGAGATGGCCCGACGCGCCGAGGAATTCGCGCTGATGGCCGAGATCTGCCTCACGCTGCAGGAGGCGCGACGCCAGCGACTGCAGGAGGCCTTCGACGCGAAAAAGGTCGTCATCCTGAATCAGGGCATCGTCGAGGAGATGAAGATCCAGTCCGGCTGCTACATCGTGGAGCCGCCGCTCGTCGGCGCCGACGCGCGCCGCCTGCGGCTGGCCGCGCTGCGCGACGAGATCTCGATCGCGGTGCTGTGCCGGGAGCCCATCAACCAGATGGGCCTCTGCCCCATCGTGGCGATCGGTGGAACCACGGTGCGCACGCGCATCGCATCGGCGAAGAATCCCGCGAAGCCCACGCTGTCGTGGGTGGCCAACGCCCTCGAGGAGCTCGGCAACTTCGCAATCGAGACGGTCGACGCGGGGCACGACCTCGACAAGCAGATCGACGACGTTCTGGCGAAGCTCGATGCGCATCCGGATCACGAGGGGCTGCATCAGACGCTCGCGGAGCTGTGTCAGGAGGCCGCGAAGGGCTTCACGCGATCCGAGCAGAGCGTTGATCCGCTTGAGGAAGAGCTCATCGAGGACGACGAGAGCGAGTGACCGAGAACAAGGTTCAAAGGTTGTCATTTGACCACCTGCCGAAGCTGCGCGCGCCACGCCCTCTCCTGCGCCAACAGCACACGCACGTCATGAACCGACGCGTGGACCGCACGCCGCTGTTTGGAAGCCGGCAGCAATACGACGAGTTCGCCTCGCCCCTCGGCTGAGCGTAGCGCGAGGACTCGGTGGAAATCACGTCCAGGTGCCTGATGCCGAACCACTGGCACCTTGTGCTGCGCCCCGATCACCCGCGCCAGCTCTCAAGCTTCATGCATCGGCTCAAGACCACGCATGCCGTAGGATTCCGACCGCGGACCGGCACACGAGGTCATGGCAGCGTGTGTGGAGGCCGATTCAGGAGTTTCCCGAGGAGTTTGAGCGAGAGTTCGCGCGATGGTGCACGAGTGGCGGCGACTCGCGGCGCGCGAGCGATGGCCCAGTCATGCGAGAGGTCCGAGCGCGACTCGATGCGATCGGCCAATTGGGACGAAGTGCCAGCCGTGCCGCGGCGTTGAAAAGTCGGCGCACGTGCGCGGCACAGCGAACACGAGGGTGACACATGAAGGGCTCGTCATGTCGAAGCTGGGACTTGTCTGCGCCATCACGATGCTGATAACAACCTCCGACCCTATTCTGCAGTCCATGATCGGCAACGACGAGGCGATCGTGATGGCGGGTGTCCCTGCCAACAACATGCTGCTGTTCCATCGCATCCGCTTCCGCGTAGGAGATCCGGTGGCGTTGATGGAGTGGGGCGCGGGCCTTGGCACGCGCGCACGTACCCTGATCCTGCGCGATATCGAGATGGACCGCGCGCGCGCCCACGCGCGTGCCGACGCCTTCGCCTGCCCGCGCGACTTCGAGCCCGCCGGTGGCCTGAGCGGCGACCGTGAGACCGCAACCGCGCAGGCTTTGGCCGAGTGCCTGCGCCGTGCAGGTGTGCGCAGGGCCGTGTCCGACCGTACGTTTCCCGCGATCTTCGCGCACCATCTTGCGACAGCCGGCATCGCGCTGCGCTGCGAGCCCTCCCTCTTCATCGCGGATCGCCGCGCGAAGGACGAGCAGGAACTCGCCGCCATGCGGGCCTCGCAAGCCATGACCGAGCGCGCGATCGAGCTTGCATGTCGGCTCATCGCACGCGCCTCGGCCCATGCGGATGGCGCGCTGATGCATGCGGGCGAGGTGTTGACCAGCGAGCGCGTGCGCGGCGAGATCGACGCGTTCCTGGCGCGCGCCGGCTTCGACAATCCCCGATCGATCGTGGCAGGTGGCCCGCAGGGCGGCGACTGCCACCATGACGGCACCGGGCCGCTTCGCACCGGCGAGCCGGTGATCGTGGATGTCTTTCCGCGCAGCAAGGCCACCGGCTACTGGGGCGACAGCACGCGTTGCGTGGTGCATGGCGCGGTGCCTGCCGAGGTCGCCCGCATGCACGCCACGGTGGTGAAGGCGAAGGCGGCGGCCACAGCGGCGGTCCGCACCGGTGTCACCGGTGAAGCCGTGCACGCAGCGACGCGCGCGGTGATCGAGGCGGCCGGCTTCGGGATGGGCTTGCCTCCTGCCGGCGCACCCGCGACCTGGTGCGGCATGGTGCATGGCACAGGCCATGGCCTTGGTCTCGATGTCCACGAACCTCCACTTCTCGACCGCGGCGGGCCAGAACTGGTCACGGGCGACGTGGTCACGATCGAGCCCGGGCTCTACTCCCACGCGATCGGCGGGATCCGCATCGAGGATGCGGTGGCCGTCACGCCGCATGGTGCGGTGAATCTTGGTGGAGGCCTGAGCGAGGGCCTGGACTGGAAGTGACGGCGAGGCGTCGGCGGCGAGGTCGGACTTTGTGGATGACCAGCCTCGGGAACCGTCGCTCCGAGCATTCAACGCAAGTGCGCCGCCGACGCATGCCCGCGCGCTGCACTGCCGTGCCGCACCGCGGTGGTCAATGACAACCTCTGACCCTCATTATCAGGCGCGCGTCAGCTTGCGGTAGGCGATGCGCGTGGGCGTGGCGTCGGCGCCCAATCCCAGCCGCTTACGCCGGTCTTCCTCGTACTCGGTCCACGATCCCGGGAAGAAGAACACCTTGCTGTCACCCTCGAATGCAAGGATGTGCGTGGCCACGCGATCGAGGAACCACCGATCGTGGCTGATCACCAGCACCACGCCCGCGTAGTTCTGGATCGCCTCCTCCAGCGCGCGCATGGTGTTCACGTCCAGATCGTTCGTCGGCTCATCCAGCAGGATCACGTTCGCGCCGCTCGTCAGCATGCGCGCCAGATGCACGCGGTTGCGCTCGCCGCCGCTCAGCACCCCCACCTGCTTCTGCTGGTCCGACCCGGTGAATCCGTAGCGGCTCACATACGCGCGGCTGTTCACCTCGGCGCCGCCAAGCCGGATCATCTCGCTGCCGCCCGAGATCGCCTGCCACACGCTCTCCGAATCCTTCAGCGTGTCGCGCGTCTGCTCCAGATATGCCAGCTTCACCGTGTCGCCCACGAGGAACTCGCCGGAATCCGCCTTCTCATGACCGGTGATCATCTTGAACAGCGTGGTCTTGCCGGCGCCGTTGGGCCCGATGATGCCCACAACCGCGCCCGGCGGAATCTCGAAATTCGCGCCATCAAGCAGCATGCGGTCACCGAACGCCTTGCTGGCCTCCTTGGCCTGCACCACCACATTGCCAAGCCGCGGCCCGGCGGGAATGAAGATCTCGATCTCCTTCGCCTTGGCCTTGGAATCCTGCGCCAACAGTTGCTCGTAGCTTGCCACGCGCGCCTTGCTCTTGGCCTGCCGACCCTTGGGGTTTTGGCGGATCCACTCCAGTTCGCGCGCCAGCGTCTTCTGTCGCTGCCCCTCCTGCTTCTCCTCGATCGCCAGACGCTTCTGCTTCTGCTCAAGCCAACCGGTGTAGTTGCCCTTGTACGGAATGCCCTCGCCGCGGTCGAGCTCCAGGATCCAGCCAGCCACGTTGTCCAGAAAGTACCGGTCGTGCGTCACCGCGATCACGGTGCCCTCGTAGCGCTTCAGGTACTGCTCAAGCCAGCCCACGCTCTCAGCATCCAGATGGTTCGTGGGCTCGTCGAGCAGCAGGATGTCCGGCTTTCGAAGCAGCAGCCGACACAGCGCCACGCGACGCTTCTCGCCGCCGGAGCAGGTGTTCAGCGGCTGGTCCGCAGGCGGGCAGCGTAGCGCCTCCATGGCCATCTGCAGCTGGTTGTCCACGCTCCACGCGTCGATCTTGTCCAGCTTCTCCTGCACCTCGGCCTGACGGTTGAGCACCTTCTCCATCTCGTCAGCATCGAGCGGCTCGGCGAGCTTCTCGTTCAGGCGGTCGTACTCGGCCAACAGGTCGAAGGTGGCCTTGGCCCCCTCGCGCACCACCTCGATGCAGGTTCGGGTCTCGCCAAGCAGCGGCTCCTGCTCCAAATGGCCGATCTCGTAGCCCTGCGCGGCCCAGACCTTGCCCTCGAAGTTCCTGTCGACCCCGGCCATGATCTTCAGCAACGTGCTCTTGCCGCTGCCATTCAGGCCGAGCACGCCGATCTTGGCCCCGTAGTAGTAGGACAGCGAAATGTCCTTCAGGATCGGCTTTCGGTCGATCTCCTTGGTCACTCCCTGCATGGAGTAGATGATCTGGGTGGTCTCGTTGGTATTGGAAGGAGCAGGCATGGATCAGGACCTCCAAAAGCCGGATGCTAGCCATGGCCATCACAAGCCCACCGGTCCTTCGGAAACGTTGGGCCCATCCGGCCAGGAGAAATCGGATGTACTGAACGGCACCGTGCGAATGCTGCGTCGCATCGCGGTTGGCATCATTGGAGGCACGATGTTGGTGACGGGCGTGATCATGATCGTCACCCCCGGACCCGCCGTTGTGGTGATTCCCGCTGGACTGGCGATCCTCGCCGTGGAGTTCGAGTTCGCCCGGCGTTGGCTACGCACGACCAAGGAGCGAGCGCGACAGATTTCGTCCGGGGGCAAAGGACCGGTGAGTTGAATTGGTGCAAAAGTGACATTATTTGGTCCAAATGTATTTTTTATAAGACTTTCATGCGGTTCATTGCTCGCCCTGACCCGCGCGTCCATTTCAGGAAGCAGCGATTTTCGGCCTGATTCGCGCATGTTCGCTTGCCTGAGTCCCCGTAAAGGGCATGAAAATCGGAAAACTCTGATGAAGATTTTGCACCCGGCCCAAATCGGGCTAGGTTACTCCGGCCTTCGTCGGCTCTCGGCCCCGCATTCCCAGCAGGTCCGCACTCCGCCGAGGTCAAAGTGTTCCCCTCGGGCTTTCCCAGCCCACTCACTTCCCTTCCCTCTCTTTCGGAGTTCCCAAATGAACAAGATCGGACTTGCATCTGTGGCGGCTGTTGTTTTGTCGGGCAGCGCTCTGGCCGGCAACACGGACCGTGAGGCCCTGCTCTCGAACGTGATCGACGGCGGTGAAGCCCGCATGCTCGGCACCTTCTCGCGCGCCAGTCTCGATGCGATGCGCGGCGTGGCTGCGAAGGCTTCTCCGTTCTACTCCACCAACTGGACTAGCGACAGCAATGGCGCAACCTTCACCCCAGGCAACATCAGCAGCAGCGTAGCCGGCGGGCTAGGTCAGGGCAACTGGTACACCTTTAGCACGGGCACCACGGGCAACAACACCGCGCTCTCGAACTACAAGATCTCCGCGGGCCGTCCCGCCGGCCATCCCGGTGGCGCGACCGGTCAGGGTCTGCAGATCACCGGCAGCAGCACCAACTCCGGCTCGCGCTTCATGTATACCGATCTCTCGGCACAGTGGGCTGCCCGCAACGCAGGCGACGACATCTTCTGGGCCGAGTACACTCAGTTCTGCTCCAGCGCCTCGAGCACCTCGGCCAACCGCGCGGGTTCGCTTGTCTTTGACACCTCAGGGACGAAGTTCATTACTGGCATGGCCGTCGACATGGGCACGGTGGGCACCAGCACTTCTCAGCGCAGCATCTATGGTTACGCCAACTACCAGCCCACTGGGGGCGCGCTTGGCAACTACCGCTTCAAGCTCTCGGATGCTACCTTGACATCCGGCGGAACCTCCCCGAGGGCCGTTTCGGGTGGTTGGACCGTCTTCATGACCTCGTACAACAAGACGACCGGCGAAGTGAATTTCTTCTACAGCGTCGACAGCGGCACCACTTTCTTGGGCTTCTTCGTCCCCGGCGCGCACGCGGGCTCAGACGTGTTGGACTTCAATTACTACACCACCAACGGCGGTACGACCAACACCAGCGGTGTGACCGTGAACTACGGCAACCTAGCTGTGTACGCCACCCCGGCTCCGGGCGCTGCTGCGCTCGTCGGTCTGGCTGGCCTGCTGGCCCGTCGTCGCCGCG
>Ga0194130_10000068_pt1 | contig 194021 bp, 212 predicted proteins | sample TA2KigsurfametaG_FD_160084 | JGI IMG/M metagenome (GOLD analysis project Ga0194130, IMG submission 160084) | Freshwater microbial communities from Lake Tanganyika, Tanzania - TA2015050 Kigoma 12 surface | ecosystem: Environmental > Aquatic > Freshwater > Lake | place: Tanzania: Lake... | reverse complement strand
CGCCATGGCAGGCAAGGCAGTCGCGCTCGCCTCCGCCGGTCGGAGCATCGCGGTGCGAGGCAGCAGTGCAGTCAACGTCTACTCGCATCCCGGGAGCCCCGAGACCCCGTCTGCGCCTCACAGCGTCAGTGGAACGGCGGCAAACGCATCGGTCGCAGTGTCCTGGTCACCGCCGTCGAATGACGGTGGAGAGACGATCACGGGCTACACGGCCACGGCAGGGACCGGCGAGTCGTGCTCCGTGACGTCGGTGGCGCCGGCGACACCGGCGACCACCTGCACGATCAGTGGCCTCACGAATGGGACGTCGTACACGTTCACGGTGACAGCGACGAACTCGGTGGGAACGGGGTCTCCGTCCGCCGCCTCCGCGCCTGTGACTCCGGCGGCCCCTGCGAGCGCGCCGGCCGCCAGCCCAGCCCCGCAGTCGGGGGCCGCTGCGCCAAGCGTCCCTGCTTCCCCTCCGTCTGCGGCCCCCGCTGTGCCCGCCAAGGCCGCTTCACCCGCATGCTCGGGCAGCAAGCGACAGGTGGCGCTGTGCAAGGCGAAGGCGCGGCTTTCCACCGATCTCGCCAAGTGCACGGCGAAGCCGGCGCGTGCACGCCCCGCGTGCACCAAGGCGGCGCGTACCCGGCACGCGGCGGCTACGCGCGCCGCGATGCGACTGCGGTAGCGTCGGGTAGCCGCCAAGAGTGCATGAACTGCGGGAGCACTTCGGGCTGCATCTGAGTGAGGACACCGCTCCAGGAATGACCGGAAGGCCCCGCCGAGTCGGGGCCTTCCGCGTTCCGGGGGCTACCTATTCGGCGCGAGCAGCACCTGCATCGCCAGCCAGGCGTGGCGTCGCACCATCTCGGGGTCGTCCCCGCGGTGCAGGCGCATCAGCAGCATGACGAACTGCGCGTCGAGGTACGACGCGGCCAACGCCGGCTCCAGGCCTTCGTTGGCCTGGCCATCGGCCAGCGCTCGCTCGTAGCGCGCCTCATAGGCCGTGCGCATCTCCTCGCGCACCACCTCAATGCGCTCCGCGGTGAGGGGTCCACGTGGCTGGCGCCCCAGGCGTGCCTCGGCGATGAGGCAGCCCATCGGCGTGTCGCGCTCGGCGGTCTGTGCGGCCAGGACGGTCTGCAGCACCTCGTCGAAGGCGAGGTCTGAGGCCAGCAGGTCGAGCAGTGGCTGCACCGCCTGCTCGCGGTAGCGATCAATGACGGCCGCGAGCAGGCCGTCCTCGCCCCCGAACTCGCGGTAGATCCCCGGCTTCGAGACCTTCACCTCCCGGCACACCTCATTGAGGGAGATGCCGTCGGGCCCCTCGCGCCAGTAGCACGCGATGGCGGCATCGATCGTGGCCTCGCGGTTGAACGACCGCGGTCGGCCGGGTCGGCGGCGGGCCTCGTCGTGGTTCTCCGTGCCGCCGCCACTCATGCGCACAGTGTGCCTGATAGTTGTGTACCGTGCGGTACGTTTCGGTATCGAACAGGGGGAAGAGGGCATGAAGAACGTCGTGATCACCGGCAGCAGCAGTGGGTTTGGCTACCTGGCAGCGGGTGCGTTCGCCGAGCGCGGATACCGGGTGTGGGCAACCATGCGAAACGCCGCCACGAAGAACGCCGAGCGAGCGCGCGAGCTCGAGACGATGTCGGATGCGATCCGGGTGATCGACATGGACGTGACCGACGCCGGGTCCGTGGACCTGGCCATCCAGGAGATCGTCGCCGAAGACCACAAGATCGACGTGCTCATCAACAACGCCGGTGTGATGTACATCGGGCACACCGAGGCCTACAGCGTGGAGCAGGCCCACCGGAAGATGGACGTCAACTACTACGGCATGATCCGCGTGACCCAGGCCGTGGCGCCGCACATGCGCCGTGCGGGCAACGGGCTGATCATCAACAACTCGTCGGTGCTGGGCCTGATGGCCTGGCCCTACACGGGCACCTACTCGGCGACGAAGCACGCAGTCGAGGCGTACTCGCAGGCCCTGCGGTTCGAGCTGGCGCCATTCGGCGTGGACGTCGCCATCGTCGAGCCCGGACCCTTCCCGACCAGCCTCATCCAGTCGGTGAGCCCCGAGGCGCGAACCGAGGTCATCGAGGAGTACGGCGACATCGCGGCGGTGCCGGGGAACATGCTGGCGTACTTCGGCGACTGGCTGCAGAGCGACGACGCCCCCGACAACCAGCTGGTGGTTGACGCCTACCTGGCGCTGGCCGATGCGGATGCCGGTGCGCGTGCCACGCGCACGGTGGTGGGGCCGGACTTCGGCGCGAACGAGATGAACCAGGCAACGCAGCCGATCCAGGACGCCGTGCTGGGTGCCCTCAACCTCGATTCCGTGCTCGTGCGCCCGTAGCGGGGCCCCGCCGCGTGGCGGATCGCCGCCGGTGCTGGCGCGAGTTCTCCAACACGTTGGCTGAAGGGGCCCTTCGGGGCCCCTTCCCGTTCCCCTGGGCGCAGGCATCTGTGGGGGTTGCCCCGTAGACCCCGGCGGGCCACCGACCTAGCCTTTCCGCAGACGTCCTCCGAGGAGATCCGCATGGCCCCCGTCCGCCCCATAGCCACCGCCGTTGGCGCAGCGCTCATCGCCACCACCGTGTTCGCCGCCACCGCCACGGCGCAGAACACCACCAAGAGCTCGAGCACCAACTCGTGCCCCAGCCAGCAGACGGTGATGACCTCCGACTGGTACGGCTCGAGCAATGGCTACCTGTGCGCGCAGGAGTACCACGACGGCAACCAGAGCATCGACGCCGGCAGCAGCCAGGCCTCCAGATGCCTGGGGTCACTGAGAAGGTGAGCCTGCAGTTCTCGACCCTGACCACCGCCAACTTCCAGGGATCCGCCCTGGCCGCTGGATCATCGCTGTATGGGTCGGATCTCACCGGCGCGAACTTCCGGTCGGCGAACATGTCCAACACCAATCTGACCAATGTGAACCTCACGAACGCCGATCTCACGGGCGCCGTGCTGCCGGCGGCGAACTTCCGGACGGGCGTCAAGTGGTCGAACACCACGTGCCCCAACGGCACGGTCACCAGCACGGGGTGCTGAGGCCCGCGGCTCTGGCCGACCTGTAGGGGTTCCCACACTCCGGGTGGCACGGGCTCTGCAAGGATTGCTCAACGGGGCCTCGGCCCCTGCACCACCATCAGTGGAAAGGCTCCCCATGAAGCGCACGGCAATCGTCCGAGCCGCAGGCATCAGTGCCGCGGCACTGATCGTGACCATCCCGGCCACCGCGTCGGCCCTGCCCAAGGGCCCGCCGTCGCCGCTCACCAACCCGGCCGCGATCACGGAACTGGCCGCCGACGCCTATACGTGGGGCGTGGCGCCGGAGTTCGTCTACCGCTTCCTCAAGTACAACGCGTTGCGCACCGCCCCCGTGAACATGCTGGGGGGCAAGGGCACGCAGGCCGCGGCATGGAACAACCTCGCCACCAACGCCGGTGATGCCTCGGTGCTGTACCTCAACTCGATGCTCGACCTCAGCGGGCGCAAGTACCCGTCGAGCCAGAACGGCGGCACCAAGGAGCTCGTGCTCACCGTGCCGCCCTCGGCGCAGAACTACTACGTGGTGAACGTGCTCGACTCGTTCATCAACTCCACCGGCAGCATGGGCACGCGCACCACGCCGTCGAACAAGCGCCAGACCTACCTGGTGGTGGGCCCCACGTCGCAGTACGCGAACAAGCGCACCGTGCGCATCGGCGGCAAGGTATTCCGCGTGATGACCCAGGACACCAACCTGGGCTGGATCCTCATCCGCATCCGCGCCGACTCGCTGGTGCCCTCCAGCAACCCGGCCTCGGTGAACGCCGTGGACGAGACCGTGGTGAAGCGCTTCGCGCTCAACACGCTGGCGCAGTACCAGAAGAACCGGTACCGGCCCATCTACCCCAAGACCACGTCGTACCCGCCCAGCAACCAGCAGATCCAGCGCTCGGAGAAGTGGGCCAACGCGCCGGCGCAGGCCACGGCGTTCATGGCGCAGCTGGGGCAGTCGCTCGCGCAGAGCCCCATGCCCTCGCGCACCACCGGCATCGGCAACACGCCCCTCAAGGCGCTGCCCGCCTGGGTGGTGCCGCAGGCGAACGCGAAGAAGCTCTACCAGAACCCGTCCTTCGGGCAGGAGCGCCAGCTCAGGCTGCTGAAGCCGCTCGGGCTCACCGCCCAGGGCTGGAAGCTGCCGCGCAACTGGGGCACCGACCAGCTGAACGCCCTGCAGGCCGGATACGAGAAGGGCGACGCCGGGGTCACCGACCTGTCGACGGCGGTGGGCGTCTCGGCCGCCACCAACTACTGGAGCTTCCTCAACACCAACATCGGCACCTACCCCAACAACCTGCTGGGCTGGGCCTTCCGGGCGGTGATCGTGCAGGAGGGCGGCTCGGCCAACGTGCCGCCGGACGCCGTGTACGCGCAGATCAACCAGACCGCGGGCACCGCCGCCACGCAGATGGTGGGTGACAACACCTACTCGATGACCTTCATGCCGCCGCCGGCCCCCGGTGCGCCGCTGCCGGCCAACGGCACCATGCCGCCCATGGTCAACGACTCGTCGGGTAACCCCAAGGGCTTCTGGTCGGTGCACCTCTACCAGACCGACCCGACCGAGTCGAAGGCGCCGTACCTCACCCAGGCCAGCGTGCTGAACCTGGCCTACTCGCAGGCCAACCAGACGGTGGTGTCGGTGGATGCCTCGGCCGACACCATCACGGTGAACATGCCCACCTGGGGCGGGGCACCCGTGGCCAGCACGCCGATCTTCGTCGGCACCGGCGCGAGCGCCTACGGCTTCAAGCCCAACACGCCGTACTACGTGGCCACCACGCCGACCACGGCCGGCTCGGGGTCCACGGCCACCTACACCTTCAAGGTGTCGGCCACCTGGCAGCAGCAGCTGTCCCCGGGGAACGTCCCGATCCAGGGCCCCGATGGCACGCCCACCAACATGGTCGACGTGCAGGCCGGGTCGGGAACCCTGCAGTGGGGTCCGATCCAGCCGGTGTCGCAGCTGGGATCGCAGCAGATCACATCCGGTCAGCTCAAGAAGAACGCCGATGGCTCGGTGACGCTGTGGATCGGCCCCACGCTGCCCGCGGGCGCGCCGGCCACCAACTGGCTGCCTTCGCCCTCGCAGGCCTACTACCAGCAGGTGTACGGCAAGGCGGGCATGCCCACCAACATCCGGCCGCTGCTGCGCATGTACTACCCGACGCCCGGCAGCGACACCGCGCCGTCCATCCTGCAGCCGCCCAGCGGGGCCACGCAGTCCACGTGGGTGCCGCCGCTGGTCACGAAGGTGGGGTAGGCAGCCGCGATCGCACCCAGGCGGCCAGGTTGTCGATGCCTGACGACCCGGCCGCCACACGGGTAGCCTCGCGTGCATGAACGACACACCCCTCAGCCCCGCAGCCCAGGAGCTGCTGTTCCTCGAGGCCCGCAGCGCCAACACCTTCACCGACGCGCCGGTCACGGACGACCAGCTTCGGGACATCTGGGACCTCATGAAGTGGGCGCCCACGTCGTCCAACACCAACCCGCTGCGCATTCTCTACCTGCGCTCGGCCGAGGCGCGCGAGCGCGCGGTGGCGCACCTGGCCGAGGGCAACAGGGCGAAGACCCTCACGGCCCCGATGACCGCCCTGCTGGCTGCCGACCTGGAGTTCCAGGAGTTCATGCCGGATCTCTTCCCGGCACGGCCCGAGCTTCGCGAGGTATTCGGCGAGATGGAGGGCCGCGCGGAGATGGCGAAGTTCAACGCCACGCTGCAGGCGGCCTACTTCATCATCGCGGTGCGGGCCATCGGCCTGGCCGCCGGACCCATGAGCGGCTTCGACTACCCCGCGATGGACCAGGAGTTCTTCCCCGACGGCCGCCACGCGTCGGTGCTGGTGGTCAACTTCGGCGAGCCCGGGCCGGACGCGTGGTTCCCGCGCCTGCCGCGCCTGGATTACGGGCAGGCAGTTACCGAGCTGTGACTGCCCGGGGCGCCGGTGGCGTAACTTGCCGATTGACGCCCCCGCCCCCGCCTGAGGAGAACCGCCATGCCCCGCTCGCTCCGACTGATCGCCGCAATCGCCGGCTGCACCGTCGTGGTGAGTGGTGCCGGGGTGGCCGCGGGCGCCCCGGGCGTGGTCACCGAATACCCCAGCAATACGTTCAACGTGTCGCCGGCCGGCATCGCCGTGGGGCCGGATGGCACCGCGTACGCGGGGTTCAACACATCCAACCTGGTGGTTCCGTTCACCGCGGCCGGGGCGGGCGCGCATATCCCGGTGGGGGCCGCCAGCGGGCTGGTGAACAGCATCGCCCCGGGCCCAGATGGCCAGATGGCCAGATGTGGATGAGCTACAGCTTCACGGCGAATATGGGTCGGCTCAACCCTGCCAACAGCGCCACTACCATGGTGAGCGGGCTTGCCACGCCCGGGTGGGCGTCGGCCGCGGGGCCGGACGGCCGCCAGTGGGTGACCACCACCGGGGGCGGCATCGCCGCCGTGTCGACATCGGGCCCGGGCAGCAACTGGACCATCCCCACCGCCGGCGCGGTGCCCATCGGCATCGCCCAGGGGCCCGATGGGCGCATGTGGTTCTCGGAGGGCACCGGCAACGCGATCGGCGCCATCACCATGTCGGGGCAGATCACCAGCTACACCCTGCCCACCCCCGATGCCGAGCCGCAGTACATGGCCGCGGGCCCCGACGGCAACCTGTGGTTCGCCGAGGCCGACGGCAACAAGATCGGGCGCATCACCACCAGCGGGGTGATCACCGAGTACTCAGCGGGCATCACCCCCAACTCGTACCCGTCCATCATCGCGGCGGGCCACGGGGGCGTGATGTGGTTCAGCAACGAGAATGCCGCGAGCGTGGGGACCATCACCACGGGCAACCCCGCACCCGGGCCGCCGCCTCCGCCCGTGCCCACGCCCTCGGTCGCCCCGAGCGGGCCCACCGACGTGGTCACCCCGGTGGCGCAGAACCTGCGCAGCAGCACCAAGGATGGCCGCACCACCATCACGTTCCGGCTGCGCTACGCGGCCACCGGCACCTACTCGTTCCGGCTCGAGACCATCCGGGTGTAGCCGGCCCCGTGGCCTCCGGTGCCTGTTCCCGCGGCGGTCGTGTCGCCCCAGCACCTCAATGCGTGCGTCAGTGGGGCAGGGCGGGTATGTTGTGGAAGCCCGGTCGTGACATGTGCCCCTGGGGGTGTGCAATGCGTCGCCCGACCCCAGTGCTCATCACCCTTGCCGCGCTCGCCCTGGCCGCTCCCGCCACGGCCGCCACCATTTCGGGATCGGGCACAGCGGAAACCCTGAACGGCGGACCCGGCAACGACTCGATCTCGGCCGGGGCAGGCAGCGACGTCGTGAACGCCGGTCCCGGAACCGATGCGGTGAACGGCGGGCCGGGCAACGACACCGTGAACGGCGGCCCGGGCCCGGACACCGTGAACGGCGGCCCGGGCAACGACACCGTGAACGGCGGCCCGGGCCCGGACACCGTGAACGGCGGCCCGGGCAACGACACCGTGAACGGCGGCCCGGGCCCGGACACCGTGAACGGCGGCCCGGGCAACGACACCGTGAACGGCGGCCCGGGCGCCGACCAGCTGTCGGGCGGACCGGGCGCCGACATCATCATCTGCGGCCCGGGCACCGACACCGTGCGCGCGGACGCATCCGACACGCTGCTCGGGTGCCTCGGTGACACGGTCATCCAGGCGCCGGCCTACTCCCGGTCATCCCCCATGCCGGTGCGCCTGCAGTGGAACGCCAACGACGGCTACTGCGGCGAGACGGCGTTCATCGCCGCCGGCATGACCTTCGGCCAGTACACCTCGCAGTGGACCGCGCGGCAGTTGGCCAACGGGAACCCGAGCGTGGACCAGACGCGGCCGTCGAGCCAGCTGCTGCTGTCATGGCCCGCGCAGGGCAGCACGTGGCAGCAGGCGGCCACCGCCATGCGCCTCAACGCCGAGGGCTTCGACCCGACGCAGTACGAGGACCAGAGCGACCAGTACGCCGGCGTGTTCCTGTCGTGGGTGAAGAACCGGTTCCTCACGGGCTCGCGGGTGATCATCGGCATGTTCAACAACACCGGGCTGCTCGAGGAGTCCGGATCCGGGCAGCCGGAGTACGACCACATCGTGCCCGTGATGGGCATCGGATCGGCCCAGCCGTTGGTGCCGGATGACGACCCCGGCAACCCCCAGGACTACCGGCAGAAGTACTACGGCACCGACCAGCTGACGATCGGCGACAACGGCCTGTTCGGGCCCTTCGCGCCGCCCGCCCCCAACTGGGGCGCCGGCAATACCGTGACCAACCCGCAGGGGTCGACGCTCTACACCGCAACCTTCGACGGCGTGCAGAAGTCGCGGGCCCAGGCCAATGCCGAGGGCGCGGCGTGCCCGTTCCCGGGCAGCAACATCACCAACGCCTGCGCCCCGTGGGTGTACTCCATCTACGACAACGCCACGAACCTGGGCAACTACGCGGTGGCCATCTCGGGGATCGCGGACGACACGCCCGGTGGCCCCGTGGCGTTGCCGGTGAGCCTGGCGAGCAGCGTCAATAACGAGGGCCAGCAGCCGGGCGATGCCAACGGCAAGATGCGCAGCGCACCGGCCGGCCTGCCGATGTCGCTCACGGCCACCGTGAGCGGCTTGCAGCCGGGGCAGGCCTACAACGTCTACCTCTACACCGACTTCGCATCGGTGCCCACCGGCAGCTTCAACGCGAATGCCGCGCAGGCCACGCAATCGTGGAAGGTCACGGCCACCGGCCCCACCTGGACCCGGACGCTGTCGGTCACGCGGGCGCTGAGCACCGCGTCGTCGCAGCGGTGCACCAAAGCGGCCACCACCCTGCCGGGCGGCCGGCCCGGGGGTCCGTACGCCGTGAACACCGCCTGCACCTACGCGTTCCGGGCGGTCCCGGCCGGCGCACCCTGACGCCCGCCCGCCCGTAGCATCGGGGCGTGCCCGTCGCGCGGCCCCGCCTCGTGCTCGCCATCGTCGCGATGGCGTCGAAGAGGTCCGGTGCCACGACCTGCGAGTGGTCCATGCGGGCACCGTACGCCGGGTCGCCCTCAGCGGTCGTGAACGCCAGTCGGTACTCTTCGCGTCATGAGACGAGCCCTCTTCGTCGTCCTCGCCCTCGCCGCCTCATCGGCACGATGATGCTGCGCTCGAGCTCGCTCTCGCAGCAGCGCCTGCTGCAGATCGCCGCGACGATCCGTTGACCCGCTGACCCGCGCGCCCGGGTGCCCGGGTGCCCGGGCGCTATTTGCCCGCACAGAGCGGTTTTTCACCTGTAACGGCATGGGGCGGGATGTCCCGGCCGGGTGGCCGATGGGAATGGGATATCCACCCCTACGGTGATGCTCCGGGCACGTAATACGGAACCGATGCGGGTTGGCAGGCCCGGGCATGCCGCCTACGGTCCCTGCGGCGTGTGAAGCACCAACGGCGCTGAGTACCCGCGCTGGCACGCAGCCCTCGTAGGCGAGCAGGAGCTCCGTTATCGCGACACGTCCGACCGTGAGGTTCGCCGTTGTGCGCTCTCGCACCGTGGCAATCCTCCTCGGCCTGTCGCTCCCGCTCGCGGTGGCGGGCACGCTCTCTGCGTCGCCCCTGCCCGAGGCGCTGCCCGGCACCAGCACGTCCGCGGCACCCGTGCCGTCGCAGCCGCCCGCACCCGCCGGTGGCGCAGCAGGCGCACCCGCCGCGGTGCCGGCCACCCCGCCCGCGCCGATCTCGCTCATCGGCCCCGAGACCCGCTCGTCGTTCATGAAGAAGTTCCAGGGTCGCCTGCGCGCCAAGGGCGAGAAGATCAAGGTGACGGGCCGCTTCGACAAGCCCACCGAGAAGGCCATCCGTCGCCTGCAGGCCAAGATGGGCATGCCGCCCAACGGCCTCGTGGACGGCACATTCCTCACCCGCATCGGCATCAAGATGCGCGGCGTCGCCGACGCCGACCAGCCGCCGCCCTCGCCGGCCAGCAACGCGCCGGTGGTGCAGGTGGCCATGCAGTACCTGGGCGTGCCGTACGTGTGGGGTGGCGCCACGCCCGCGGGGTTCGACTGCTCGGGCCTCGTGATGTTCTCGTACAGGCAGATCGGCAAGTCGCTGCCGCGCACCACGTGGGACATGTGGGCCGCGCTGCCCAAGGTGCCGTTCGACCAGCTGGCGATGGGTGACCTGGTCTTCTTCCGCACCCTGGGCCACATGGGCATGTACATCGGCGACGGCAACGTGCTGCACGCCCCGCAGACCGGCAAGACGGTCACGGTGTTCCCGCTGGCCAAGCGCCTGCACGACTACGTCGGGGCCGCCCGCCCGTAGCCCGATGCGGCCGCGGCCCAGTTGGCCGCTGCAACGCGTGTCTCGCTGAACGGGACTAGCATCCCGCGCCCCATGAGCACGATCCGGCGCACAAAGATCGTGGCCACCCTCGGGCCGGCCACCGACGACCAGGCAACCCTGGTCGCGATGATCCGCGCCGGGGTGGACGGCGTGCGCATCAACTGCTCGCACGGCACGCGCAATGACTTCATCCGTCGCGCGTGGCAGGCCAAAGACGCCGCGGCCACCGCCGGGCGCCACGTGGCGATCATGTTCGACCTGCAGGGGCCGAAGATCCGCCTGCACGAGTCCACGCGGCGGGCCGACCTCGACGAGGGTGATGAGGTGCGCATCGTGGGCGATCCCCGGGCGCGCGGGGCCACCGGCGCGCTGGTGGTCGACTGGCCGGGTGTGGTGGATGCCGCCGACCCGGGAACGTCGGAGCTCGTCATCGGTGACGGAGCCCCACGCATCGCCATCGCCGAGCGCACCAGGGGCGCCCTGGTGGGCACGTGCGTGATCCCCGGCACCGCGCTGCCGCGCAAGGGGGCATTCCTCACGCACGCGCAGGTGGGGCGCATGACGCTCACCGACAAGGACCGCGACGACGTGCGCACGGCCCTCGACGCCGGTGCCGACTTCATCGCGCTGTCGTTCGTGAACGGCGCGGATGACATCCGCGAGCTGCGCGGGGAGATCCTCGGATCGTCGGCGCGCATCATCGCGAAGATCGAGACGCTCTCGGCCATCGAGCACCTCGAGGAGATCGTCGAGGCCGCCGATGCGCTCATGGTCGCCCGCGGCGACCTGGGCGTGGAGGCCGGGGTGTCGCGCGTGCCGCTGCTGCAGAAGCGCATCATCCAGGCGGCCAACGACCGCGGCAAGATGGTGATCACCGCCACGCAGATGCTGGAGTCGATGATCGACGCCCCCGAGCCCACCCGGGCCGAGGCATCGGATGTGGCCAACGCCGTGATCGACGGCACCTCGTGCGTGATGCTCTCGGGCGAGACCGCCGTGGGCAGGTACCCCATCGAGACCATCGAGCAGATGGCCGCCATCGCGCTCGATGCCCAGGACGGCGTCGCTCCGCTGGTGGTGGAGGGCGGCGCCGTCGGCCGCGAGGAGGGCCGCACGACCGCCGAGTCGGTCATGCGTGCCGCCGTGCTGCTGGCCCGCGAGATCAAGGCCGCGGCCCTGGTGATTCCCACCGAGACCGGCGGGTCGGCCCGCGCCGCCGCCCGCTTCCGCCCGCGCCGGCCCATCATGGCGCTCTGCAGCGACGGTGTGGTCGCGCGTCAGCTGGCGCTCGAGTGGGGAGTCGTCCCCGAGCCCCTGCACCAGCGACCCGAGGAGCCCATCGAGGCCCTGGTGGAGCGCTGCCTGCTGCGCGCCCAGCGCGGCCTGGGGCTGCCCGAGGGATCACGCGTGGTGCTCACCAGCGGCCCGCAGGTGGCCACCCCCGGCGCCACGAGCCTCATCGCCGTGCACCGCCTCGACGCCGCGGGCTGAGCCGCAACCCCGGTGTCAGGCACTTAACCATCGGGCGGCCCGATGGTTAAGTGCCTGACACCGGGTCAGTGCGTGCCCACCAGGTTCAGCACGATCACGCCTCCGACGATCATTGCGATGCCGAAGATACGCGCGAAGGTGGCCGGGTCGTCGAACACCCAGATGCCCAGGGCGGCGGTGCCCGCGGCGCCGATGCCGGTCCACACCGCGTAGGCGGTTCCGATGGGCAGGTAGCGCAGGGCCCACGAAAGCATGCCGAAGCTCAGGATCGCGCAGACCGCGAACCCGATGGTCGGCCAGAGGCGCGTGAAGGTGTTGGAGAGCTTCAGCAGGGTCGCGAACGCGACCTCGAAGAATCCCGCAACGATGACGAGTAGCCAGGGCATAAGGGCGTGGTGTACCAGCAGTCGGGGTTACGCGCCCCAGCATCGGGAGTACCGTTACACCCGATGGGATTCGACATCAAGCGCCTCGTGGCCGATCGCTTCGGCGAAAACTACGCGCTCCACGAGAAACACGTCAACCCGACCCTCGTGGACGTATTCCGCACGATCGGGTTCGACCGGGTGTACGCACGCGGCGAGGGCGCGTACCTGTGGGATGACACCGGCGCGCAGTACCTGGACATGCTCGGGGGCTTCGGGGTGGCGGCCATCGGCCGCAACAACCCCGTGGTTGCGGGGGCGATCCGCGACGTGCTCGACATGGATCTTCCCAACATGGTGCAGATGGACTGCGCCCTGCTCTCGGGCCTGCTGGCCGAGGCCCTGGTGCAGCGCACACCCGACCACCTCGACGCGGTGTACTTCTGCAACTCGGGCACCGAGGCCGTGGAGGCCTCGCTCAAGTTCGCCCGCGCCCACACGGGGCGCGACCGCTTCGTGCACTTCCGCGGCGGGTGGCACGGGCTCACGATGGGGTCGCTCTCGGTGATGGGCGGCGATGAGTTCCGCGAGGGGTTCGGCCACCTGCTACCGGGTGATGAGGTGGCCGTGGGCGACCTGGAGCACCTCGAGCGCATCCTCGCCCGCGAGGACACCGCCGCGGTGATACTCGAGTGCCTTCCCGGCCACACGGTGAAGCTGCCGCCCGAGGGATTCCTCGGGGACGTCCAGCGCCTGTGCCGCGAGCACGGCACGCTGCTGATCTGCGACGAGGTGGCCACAGGCTATGGGCGCACCGGCACCATGTTCGCGTTCGAGCACTTCGGGCTGGAGCCTGACATCATCGCCACCAGCAAGGCGCTGTCGGGCGGCTACGTGCCGGTGGCCGCGATGATCTGCCGGCGCGAGGTGTACTCGGGCGTGTTCAGCCGCATGGACCGCTGCTGGGTGCACTCGTCGAGCTTCGGCCGCAACAACCTGGCCATGGCGGCGGGCCTCGCCACGCTCAGCGTGATCGACGACGCCGACATGCTTCGCCGTAGCGCCGAGCAGGGACGCAAGCTCGTTGACGCCATCAACGGCCTGCGCGCCCGGCACGAGGTGCTGAGGGAGGCCCGCGGCATGGGCTGCCTGGTGGCCGTCGAGCTGCAGCAGCCTTCCGGCGGCGCGAAGAAGGTGGCCTGGGACGCCGTGCACGCCGTGCACGAGAGCCTCTTCCCCCAGCTCGTGGTGATGCCCATGCTGTCCCGCCACCACATCATCACGCAGGTCACCGGCAGCCACGACCCGATCATCCGTCTCATGCCGCCCTTCGTGATCAGCGACGACGACATCCGCTGGTTCGTGGACGCCCTCGACGAGGTGCTCGCCCGGAGTCACCGCCTGCCCGGACCCATGGTGGAGATGGGCAAGAACGTGATGAAGGTGAAGCTGCTCGGGCGCAGCCGCGCCCGGGCCGGGGAGCCGGTGGCGCCCTAGCGCGCGGACTCCTCCGACCGTGACGGGGTGCCCCGCTGGGCCAGCACCCAGGTGAGCGGTTGCTCGACGCCTTTCGGCGTAACGTGCACATCGCGCCGCCCGCCGACCAGCACGAGGTCATCACCGAGCGCGTCCACGGGATCGGCTGCGCCGTAGCGGCGCACCGGCAGTCACGAGCACTCCTGCGGCCCGTCCGGGGCGAAGGCTGCGGCGACGACCAGCCCCCCGGGCGCCACGGCCGCGGCGAGCGCCCGTCGGTACGCGCGGCGATCCTCGTCGGTGACCATGAAGTGGAACACGGCCCGGTCGTGCCACAGCTGTCACGTGCGCAGGTCGGCCCTGATCCACTGCACATGCGCGGCGCGCTCGCCGAGCGAGGTTCGGGCCATGGCGAGCGCGCTCGCCGAGATGTCGAGAACCGCGACATCGTCCACGCCACGCCCCAGTAGCACCCCGGACAGCGGGGATGCCCCGCTGCCGATGTCAATGGCCAATGTCACCGGGGCGGGTGCGAAGCGCAGCAGATCGAGCGACGGCCCGGCGCCATCGCGTGCCCGGCTCACTCCGCGTGCGCCGAGAGTGCCATGGGCCTCGTCCCAGTGGGCAGCATCCATGCGGGAAGTGTAGGAAGAGTGCTGTGAGCGCCGGACCCGCAAGCCCGACCAGCGGCGAGGCATCGAACGACCCCGCGGAGTCGTTCGACCGCAGCGCCCGTGCGTACGAGCAGATGGTCGCGCTCAACCGGGCGGGGTCGGAGCGCCTGGTGCGCTCACTGCCCGGCGAGCCCTTCGCACGCGTGCTCGACGTCGGCTGCGGCACCGGCTTCGCCACCATGCGGGTGGTGGAGCGCGGGGGAGTGCGAGAGGTGGTGGGGGTGGACCCCTCGCCGCCCATGCTCGAGGTGTTCGCCGAGCACCTGTCCGCCCACCCGGAGATCACCGCCGACCTGCGCGCATCCACCGCCGAGCAGACCGGCGTGCCGGACGGCTGGGCCGACCTGGTCCTGTGCACCATGGCCCTGCACTGGATGCCCGACCGCCCGGCGGCGATCCGCGAGATGGCCCGGGCGCTTCGTCCGGGCGGCGTGCTGGCATTGCTCGCCCCCGGGGAGCGCCACGACCGGCCCACCGTGGACATCATCGAGGCCACCGGCGATCCGCTCATCATCCGCCTTGCGACGTCGATCGTGTCGAACGAGATCCCCGTCGGGTGGCTTACCGGTCAGATGCACGACGCCGGCCTCGAGCCAGTGGACGTGTGGGCCGAGACCCGCGAGCGCGCGGTGCCGCCCGACGCCCTGGCCGATCGCATGGACGCGGTGGCCACGCACCTGTGGGCCGAGCTTCCGGAGGATGAGCAGGCCGACGTGCTGCGCCGCGCGCGGGAGGTGCTCCGGGCCGCGGCGGGCCCCGACGGGCTCTACCGCTACCAGTTCGTCAAGACCTTCGCGCTCGCGCGCGCACCCGGCGGCGCCTAGCCCGCCGCGGGCGCCATCGTCCTGTGCAGGTACCGCACGTGGGGAGCCGACGCCGAAGGCGCCTCAGCGCGCGGCGTCACCGAAGAGATCGCGCGCGATCACCAGGCGCTGGATCTGGCTGGTGCCCTCGTAGATCTCGGTGATCTTGGCGTCGCGATACAGGCGCTCGGCCGCGTATTCGGCTGAGTAGCCGTAGCCCCCGAGGGTCTGCACGGCGACGTCCGCGGCCTTCACCGCCACCGACGATGCCACGAGCTTGGCCTTCGCCCCGGCGGCGCCGTGGGGCTCGCCGGCGTCGCGCATGGCTGCTGCGTGCATGGTGAGCAGGCGGGCGGCCTCGAGCTGCGCAGCCACGTCGGCGATGGGGAACTGCACCCCCTGGAAGCGCGCGATGGGCCCCCCGAAGGCCTCGCGCCCCGATGCGTACTCCACGGCCAGGTCGATGGCCGCCTGTGCGATTCCGCAGGCCTGTGCCGCCACGGTGATGCGGCCACCGTCGAGCGTGGCAAGGGCCAGCCTGAGTCCCTCGCCCTCGGGGCCGAGCATGGCGCCACCGGGCACGTGCATGCCGTCGAACGCGATCTCGACGGTGGATGACGTGTGCAGCCCGAGCTTGGGGATCTCGCGGCCCACGATGAGCCCGTCGGCGGCGCCCGACACAAACGCGCTGATGCCCCGTGCCCCCTCGCCACCGGTGCGCGCGAAGATGATGAACACCTCCGCCAGCGAACCGTTGCTGATCCACTGCTTCGACCCGGTGATGCGCCAGCCGTCGCCGTCGGCCTCGGCGCGGGTGCGAAGAGCGGCGGTGTCCGATCCGGCGTCGGGTTCGGTGAGCGCGTAGCACCCCAGCACCTCGCCGGTGGCCAGGCGCGGCAGCCACTCCTCGCGCTGGGCCTCGCTGCCGGCGCGAAGCAGGGGCGCGGCCACGAGGCCCGCCTGCACCGCGATGGGCACGGCCATCCCGGCGTCCGCGCGCGCGATCTCCTCCACGATCAGGCACAGCGCGGTGGCGTCGAGGCCGGGCCCGCCGTACCGCTCGGGGATCGTGGGGGCCAGCAGGCCCAGCTGGCCCATCCGGCGGATGACGTCCACGGGCACGTGTCCGTGGGCATTCCAGTCGGCCGCATGGGGCGCGATCTCGGCAGCCGCGAAATCCCGGGCCAGCGCCTGCACGTCGCAATGTGCCTCGGTGAGGGTGCTCGTCACCGTTCCCATCGTAGTCAGGCCGGGCCATCGTCCTCGCCGCATGGCACATTTCCGCCCATGGGAAAGTTCAAGGAGTTCATTCCGGTCGTCGCGTCGTTCGTGCTGATCGCCCTCTTCGCCCTGATCCCCCTTGGGGTCGGGCTCGGGGGTGACGGCCTCAGCGGCGTGCGATCGGCAACCGCGGCCCTCGCCAGCACCAACGTCGAGGGCCAGTCGCTGCAGGCCGCGGCCCAGCAGAAGCAGGCGGCGCTGGTGGAGTCGATCGTCGCCGCCGACAAGGCCGGGGTGCCGCCGAAGGAGATCGCCAAGGCGGTCTTCCAGATCGGCGCCGGCACGCTGGTGCAGGCCGAGATGGACGCCCTCAAGGGCGTGGAGACCATCATCGCCCAGGCCAAGGCCCAGGCGCAGGCACCGGGCGGACAGCAGGTGGCGCCCGTTCCGCCGAAGCCCTAGCCGCGGCAGCTTCGTGAACGACGAAGGGGGCCCATCCGGGCCCCCTTCGCGCGTTCACCTGCGCTGATCCCCGCGGCGCGAGGCGGTGGGTCAGCTCTTGCGCGGCGGCTTGCCGTCGTGGTCGCAGAGCTCCGGGTGCCAGCGGTGGAAGTGGTTCGCGTGCTGGCCGCTGTAGGCCCCGGGCGGGTAGTGCTCGTCGTAGAAGTCGGTGTCGATGTGCTGCACCTGCGTGGTGAGGCGCTGGAACATCGGGTCCATGGCCACGGGGAACCTGCCGTAGGTGTCGTAGGCGTACTGGCAGTAGGCCTTCACCATGTCCACGGTCTCGGGGTGCGGCCGCGGGATCGCCCCCGTGAAGGCCTCGTTCATCGCCTCGCTCTTGTACGGCTTGCTCACGTCGGGGTCCATGGCACCCCACTTCATCGCCATGAAGGCGTCCACGGCCTCCCCCATATCCGCGTAGTACGGCGGCACGTAGGCCTCGAAGTAGCCGTCGCGGCCCACCGCGTAGGTGTTGCCGTTGTTGTCCTCGTTGAAGCGGAAGCCCAGCCCCAGCACGTCGCCGCCGCCCATCACGAACTTCGGCAGGTAGCCGGTGAAGGTCCAGCCGCCAAGGCCCAGGGCCTGCATCGACACGTTCAGGTTCTGGCAGATGAATGCCTGCTCCACCACCATCATCGAGAGGATCCGGTTCTCGAGCTCGATCATGCCCATGGGGCGGGCCGGGTCCACGCGGCCCTCATCCACCCACTTCTGCAGGCCGGCCGAGCGACCGCCGTGGCGTTCGTCGATGATGTTGAATTTGTACGAGCGCGCCAGGTAGATGAAGAGCACGTTGATGTACTCCATCGTCATGTTCGTGATCGGCACGAACAGCGTGGTGCCCGGCTTGTTGGCGTTCCACTGGTTGAAGTCGAACAGCCCCGGCAGCGTGGTGGGAAGCTGGGCCCGGCCTTCGTGCAGCCGTACGCGCGCGCGGCGGTAGAGGTCGACGATGAAGTCGGCCTGCTCCTCGATGGGGCGCCCCGACAGCGTGGACACCTCGCCGGGCTCGGGAACCATCTTGAAGATGTCCAGCCACCAGAGGCCGTCGTCGTTGCTCCAGAACAGCTCGGTGCCGTGGTTGGAGCACGCCGAGGGCCAGGTGCGGTTGGTCCACTGCACCAGCGTGCTCATGCCGCGCGCGGGGTCGAGGTCGGCGAGCGCTAGGCCGTTGAGGCCGGTGCCGGCCATCACGAGCAGGGCCTCCTCGAGCTCGGACAGCGGCACGGGCTCGTAGGGCGAGGAGTACTCGATGACGTCCGACTCGACGGTCATGCCGAGGGCCACGCGGCGCGACTTGCGGTCGAAGATCGACTGGAAGTACGGATATGTAAGGGCGTCGATGAAGCCCAGCGGCGCTCCGGAGACGATCCCGAGGGGGTCGGCTTCGGTGGTCATCGTGCTCGCTCCTTGGGTTGCTCCCGAACCCCGGGGGACGGAGTTCGTGCCGGATGTGGCGAAGGATAGGGCGCGGCCGCGGCCTGTGCCGCACAACCGTCCGGCCCCGGGCGGCGCGAATTGCGATTTTTCATCGCACCCAGCGCACTTTTCTTACGCCGTAAGACTGCGTGCGGAACGGTACGAACCCGACTTCGCGAGGGCGCTGGTCAGTCCTCCGGTCAGTCCTTCGGCAGGAACTTCGAGGCGTCGATGCCGTGCTCGGTCATGAGGCGCGCGAAGGTGTCCTTCATCTCCTGCGGGTACTCCGGCAGGTCCTCGGTGGCCAGCACGTGCTCGGCGCGCGCGCGGATGTTCGGGCCGAAGTCCCAGTCCTCGTCGGCCATGAGGCGGCGGATCTCCGCGGCCGGGAACGACAGCGTGCCCGGGTCGCGCCCGTGGCGCTCGGCCAGCTGGACGATCTCCTCGAAGCGGCCCGGCAACGGCGCCTGCTCCTGGATGAGCCCCTTCTCGCGCAGCACCTCGGCGGTGGAGGGCTGGCATTCATAGGGCACCCCGAACGCGTTGTCGTGGTAGATCACGTCGAACTTCAGGCGGGGGCGCTGGCCGCCGGCCTTGGGGTCCTCGGCCGGGTACCCCACGGCGTGCCCCCATGTGAAGCGGTAGTGGGGCGGCAGCCCGAAGGCCTTCTCGATGCCGCCGGGCTTGCGGCCGAACGCGATGAGGATGCTGCCCACTCCCACCCCGACTCCGGCCGCCATGGCGTTGGCCACGGCCATCCCGCTCTCGAACCTGAGCAGGGTATCGGTGCGCTCTGTCGGGAAGCTCATGAGCCGCGGGATCGTCTGCGTCATCGAGAACTCGTAGTTCCACCCGTGGTAGCGGGTGGCCGCGCCGCACAGCGCCAGCCCCGAGATGCCGTCCACCGCGCGGCCGTACCAGGCGTTGAGGTTGGTGAGCCAGAGGATGAGGTGCGATGACTGGTTGATGATCTGCACGTTGAAGCCTGAGACGCACTCCTCCACCTCGTCCCAGAGGTCGCACTCGTCGCGGCGCACCACGATGGCCTCGGTGCAGTTGATGTTTCCCTGGCAGCTCGAGAACCTGGCCGCCTGCAGCATGGTCTCGATCTTCCAGCGCTCCACCTCGCGCGAGTCGTCGAAGTAGCGGATGCTTCGGCGGTTGCCGAGGGCCTCGAGGATGGGAATGTCGGGAACCTGAGTCGCGGGGGGAGCGGCGTCGTCTGCCATGGGGTGACCTCCGGTGGGGTGGGCTGCCGTGGTGGGATTGAGCCTACGCCCCGCCGCCCGCCCGCCGTCCGCGGCGTCGTGTTCGCTTCGCCGCGTGAGCCAGCCCAACCCCTACCCCGCCTACCAGCAGAAGAGCGGGGGCCGCGGCGTGCGCCTGCCCTACATGCCGGGGGTGGATGGCCTGCGCGCGCTCGCGGTGGCCACGGTGTTCATCTTCCACGCGGGCGCCGAGTGGATGCCCGGCGGGTTCCTGGGCGTGGACTTCTTCTTGGTGATCTCGGGCTACCTCATCACCGCCCTGCTCGTGGCCGAGCAGCGCAGCACCGGGCGGCTCGACCTCTGGCGCTTCTGGCTGCGCCGCGCTCGGCGCCTGCTGCCGGCGCTGTTCCTGGCGCTGGCGGGCACCTTCATCGCCATGCTCATCCTCCACTGGGAGGAGGTCGCGCGCCTAAAGGGCGCGGCGCTGTCGGCGATGGCCTACGTCACCAACTGGTACTTCATCGTGGCGGACGTGCCGTACTTCGAGCAGTTCGGCCGGCCCAACGCGTTCACGCATCTGTGGTCGCTCGCCGTGGAGGAGCAGTTCTACCTGTTCTGGCCGCTCGTCCTGGCCATCGTGCTCATCGTGTTCCGGATGCCGGTGTGGGTGCTCGGCGTGCTGGCGGCGGCGGGCGCGGCGTTCAGCACGTGGTGGGCCTGGCACCTGTTCGACCCCTACGAGCTTCCGTGGCGCATCTACTACGGCACCGACACGCGCGCGGTGTGCCTGTTCGTGGGCATCGTGGGGGCGGTGCTGCTGCCGCCCAGCCGCCTCAGGCCGATGGCGTCGTGGGTGGCGCGGGCCGGCATGGAGGTGGTGGGCCTGGCGGCGCTCGCCGGCGTGCTGTGGTGCATGTTCATGCTGAACGAGTTCGACTCGCCGCTCTACGAGGGCGGGTTCCTCCTGCTGGCCATCCCGGCCATCGCGCTGATAATCGTGTCGGCGCATCCGCAGTCGCTGATGGGGAGGTTCTGGGGGCTGCCGCTTCTGGTGTGGATCGGCGCGCGCTCGTACGGCATGTACCTCTACCACTGGCCGGTGCTCATGCTCACGCGCGCCAACGAGGACGTGCCCATCTCGGGCGCCCCCCTCGTGGCGATCCAGGTGATCCTCGTGGTGGGCATCTCGGCCGCCTCGTACACCTACGTGGAGCAGCCGATCCGCCGCAACGGCCTCGCCGGGCTGCGCCGCGCGTTCTCCACCCTCGACGGCAAGTGGCGCGAGCACTCGGCGCAGACCATCGCTGCGTGGACGGGCTTCGTCGCCGTGCTCGCGCTCATCTCGCTGGTCGTGCTCATTCCCTCCGTACCCCCGGTGCCCGGCATCGGCTGAGTCTCCCGGTACGCTTGAGGGGCATGACGAATGGCATCCTCACCCAGCTCCTCGCCGGCGCGGCCGCAATGGTGGTCGTGGTGCCCATGGCATCCGGTGCCAATTCCCAGTCGGCCACCCAGGCCGCGTGCTCCGGCAAGAACGCCGGCGCGGCCGTCGGCGACTCCGTGCTGTGGATGGCCGCCGAGAACTACGGCCAGAAGAAGGCGCTGCAGGCGGCCCTCGGCGGGTCGTCCGCCAGGGTGGACACCCGCACCAGCCGCCAGTTCGGCGAGGGCATCTCGGCCGTGCGCGCCGCCCTCGGGCCCAAGGCGTGCGCCGCGGTGATCGCGCTTGGTACCAACGGCCCGGTGAAGCCCGCGCAGTGGAAGGAGATGATGGCGATCGTCAAGCGCGTACCGCGCGTTGTGGTGGTGAACACCTACACCAGGGACCACAGGAGGCGACGCGACGGCCAGCAGCAGTACTGGATGGAGCAGCTCAACAACGACATCAAGGGCCTCGCGAAGTTCAAGAACGTGCGCGTGGTCGACTGGTATTCCGCGGCGGCCGGCAACTCGTCCTGGCTCGAGCCCGACGGCGTGCACCCCAACGACAGCGGCTCGAAGCAGTACGTCGCGATGATCGCCCAGGCCCTCAGGCAGAGGTAGGCCGCCATCCTGCGTGCGCTCGCCCCCGGCGCCTGCCTGCTGCTGCTCACGGCCGCCGTGGCAGTGGGTCAGCAGCCGGTGGGCGCCCCGGGCGGCGCGCCGGGCGGGGCGGCGGCAGTCGCCGCCGACCCCGGCGTCGCGGTGCCCCAGGACCCGCGCCTGGTGTCGGCCGAGGTGGCGCGCAGCGGTACGCGCATGAGCGTCACCGTGCGCTACCGCATCGATGGCGCGGCAATCGGAACGGTGCCCACCGCATGGCGCGCTGTGGCCGGGTCGCGCGAGGCGTGGCGGCTCGGCACAGTGGCGCACGGGGTGAAGCCGGTCGTGGTGTCCCGCGGCGTCTATCAGTTCAGGGCCCGCGCGCGCATCGGGGCGGGTACCGACCGCAGCGGTGGCTTTTGCGTGGCGCCCGACTTCACCGCCATCGGGCAGCCGGCCGTGGCGGTGGCGTGCATGGGCGGGGCCCCGGTGGCGCGCCGTGACCTCGTCGCCTACGTGCCGGAGGCCACCGTTTTCGGCGACTCGGTGGGAGCCACGTTCGACTGGGTGCCCGGCACCCGCGAGGGCGCGGCCACGGGGCTCTCGGTGCGGTATGACCTTCGCGTGTGCCGGCGCCTGATCGCCGCCCCGTGCCCGCCCGGCCCGCCCAGCGTGCTGTCGTCGGTGCGGTCGCTGCCCGGGTCGCTGGGTGACGTCGCCGTCATCAACGTGGGCTACAACGACTGGGGCGCCACCTATGACGTCGGGCGGGTGATGCGCGCCCTGCGCGCTCGGGGGGTGAAGCGCGTGGTGTGGATGACCCTGCGCGAGACGCAGTCGAGCTCCCGGCAGATCAACCAGCGCATCCGCGCGGCGGCGCGCCGCGGTGGGGTGAGGGGCCTGGGAATCCAGGTGGCCGACTGGGGTGCCGCCAGCCGCGGACGGGGGTGGTTCGGCGCCGACCAGGTGCACCTCAACGTGGCGGGTGGCTGGGGCCTTGCCGCGTTCACCCGACGCGAGATCCGCAAGGCCGTGGCCTGGGTGCGCGACCACCGCGACCCGTGACGGGCAGGCTGCGCCGCATCGCCGCGGGTGAGACCCACCCGGTGCCGCGCGACGGCGTGGTCGCCTTCTGCCGCCGCGTGACCGTGCCCACGGCCGGGCCGATGAGCGGTGGCTTCTGCGCCGAGTTCGACCTCACCGCGCTGGGCGTGGCGGAGCCCGTCGTCAGGTGCCCCGCGGGGCGCACGGCGACGCGCGACCAGCTGCCCGCCCGCGTGCCGGAGGTCACGGTGATCGCAGACTCCGTGGGCACGGGCCTCGACCACATCAGCGGTGGCCGGGCGAAGGCCACCGGGCCCTGGTCGGCGGTATTCGACCTGAAGGTATGCAGGCGCCTCGTGGCCCCGTCGTGCCCGCCCAACCCGCCGAGCGCCCCTTCGGTGATCCGCGCGCTGCCCACGCCCGGCGACATCGTGGTGATACACGTCGGCTACAACGACGCCGGAGCCACATACGACATCGACCGCATGATGGCCACGCCCAAGGCCCGCGGGGTCAGACGCGCGGTGCGGCTCAGCCTGCAGTCCATCGCGCCGTTCGCATCGGGCGTGAACGCCGCGGTGCGCACGGCCGCCACGCGCCACGACTGGCTCCAGGTGGCCGACTGGAGCGCCCACAGCGCGGGCCGCGATTGGTTCGTGGGTGACCGCGACCACCTCACGCCGTCGGGCGCGGAGGCCCTTGCCGGCTTCTACCGCGCCGAGATCGCCAAGGCGATCCGGGCGCTCGACGGTCAGGCGGGCTCGCCCGCCAGGTAAGCGGCCAGGCGGCGGAAGCTGCTCTGGAACCCCATTTCGGCGTTCTCGCCGCGCAGCTGCTCGGGCACGTTGGTCTGCAGCACGGTAACCCGCGTGCGGCCGTCGCCGATGTCGTCGAACGAGATCACGCAGCGGATGTCCAGGCCGGGCTCGTGGAACGATACGAACTCGGGCTCCACCACCTCGGCGAACGTGCCGGTCATGGGGTACTCGTCGTCATCGAGCTTCATCACCATGTTGAAGGCGCCACCTGCAACGGGCTCCAGGTCGACCGAGTCGGGCGGTATCTCCACGCCCTCGGGCGCCCAGAAGTGCGGGATCGCCGCGGCGTCGGTGTATGCGGCGAACACCCGCTCGCGCGGCGCATCCACCTCGCATGACGTGCTGAAGTCGCCGCGCGGGCCGAAGTCAGGTTCGTGATCGCTCATGGCGCCGCACGCTAGCGCGTGACGCACATCGGGTGCGGACCGGGCCGCGCTAGTCGATGACGCGCCCCACGCTGACCTCGGTCACGCGACTGGTGCGCCCGAAGCGGATGGTGGTGACCGTGTTCCCGGGCAACGCCTTGCCGATCATGCACAGCCGCGGCGACTCGTCGCAGTTGCCCTTGGGGAAGGCCGTGCGCACGGCCGCGCGCGTGGACCCCACGCCGATGTCGTTGCGCATGCGGATTCCCCGGTCGGTGACCTCGATGTTCACCACGCGCCCACCGGGACCGTCCCAGCGCCTCACGGTGAGTCCGGGCCATGAGAGGTCGATGAAGGCTCCGAGTTCGGTCGTGCGCGGCACGCGCTTGGCGGGCTGGCCCAGCACCTTCAGCACCTGGCCCTCGCTCATGCCGAGTCTCACCCCCCCCGCACCCACGCCGGGGCGGATGAGGTGGTCCGGGAGGGGGGTCCCGATCGCGCCTGCAGCGGGGGCCAGCGAGGCGGCGGCGATGATGGCGAGTCCGCGGGTCGTCATGCACGAGATCATTGCGGATGCCCTCGAGCCATACGGCGGCCGGGGTTCCGCGGGCACGCGGGGCGACCCGTCACCGGGGAAGGGCGACGATGTCGACGGGGTCATCGGCGGCGGGCGAGGCGGCGATGACCGCCGGGAGGTCGGTGACCTCGCGCAGGCCGAGCTGCGGGTGAGCGGTGGCCGCGGGTAGCGCGGCGGCCCATGCGCGCTGGTGGTCCTTGGGCAGCATGAGGGCCCGGTATCCGAGGGCATCGATCTCGCGCGCGACGTCGGCCGGCCCCTGGCCCAGGGCCTGCAGGCACACGGCGTTCACATGGCAGATGATCGCCGGCTGGTGGCGGGTCACCACGTTGCGCATCCCGCGCAGCGCCTGGGGCTCGCTGCCCTGCACCACCAGCTTCACCAGCGACAGGCGTCCACCATCGAACGCGCCGTCGGCCTGCAGGGCGTCGAGGCTGGTGCAGGGCACGTCGGTGGCCACCTCGCCCTCGCCGAGGGGAACCCGGGGGTCGGTCACCACATGTGCGGCCGTGGTGGCCCACGGCACGGCGCGCACCTGCAGCGTGGTGGGCTCGCTCCAGAGCGCGAGGGGCAGCACCGTGGTGCGGTCGTGGCCGTTGAGCCGTGCATTGCGCTCGCACCAGCGACGTGGCTCATCGGCCGGCTCCAGCGCCACCACGCAACCTCCGTCGCCGGTGAGCGCCCCCATGAGCACGGTGAAGTACCCGGAGTTGGCGCCCGCGTCGACGGCGCGGTCACCGGGGCCGCAGAGGGCGCGTACCGCGCGGGTAATGTGCGGCTCCCATGCTCCGCCCGTGTCGAGCAGCGACGGCAGCAGCACCGTGTCGGCGGTCGATGCGCTGAAGCGCAGGGGGTGGCCCGGCAGGGGATCGTCCACGAGGAGGGATACCTCGATGACGCCGTCGAGGCGCGACAGCGCCGACGCCCCGGCGCCGGCAGCCTCGGGCGAGTTGCGAAGCAGCGTGAGGAACCTGGCCCACGGCATGCCCTCGCGCAGGCGCCCGGCCCAGTGGGCCACCTCATCGCCCGTGGGATCGCGGTTGAGGATCGCCGCGTATGCGGCGCGCACGAGGCGGCGCTCATCGCGGGATGTCATGCCGGACCGCCGGGCGATCCAGTCGGCGGCCGATGCGAGTGCGCGGCGGGGCATCCCGCGCACCGTACCGGGTGCGGTCGGTCAGTCCACGATCTCGAGGGGGTGGCGCACCTGCACGCGCGACCCCATTGCCCGCAGGTGGTTGCGGATCTGTATGGCGCAACCCGGGTTGGCCACGGCAACCACCGGGGCGCCGGTGGCGATGATCGCGCGCGCCTTCTGCTCTCCCAGCTCACCAGCGATGCCGGGCTCGAGCACGTTGTAGATGCCGGCGGCGCCGCAGCAACGTCCACCGTCGCCGAGGTCCACGCAGGTGGCGCCCGCCGCGCGCAGCGTGCGGCGCACCTCGGGCCCGATGCCCTGGGCGTGAAGGTGGTGGCAGGCGTCGTGCACGGCCACGCGGCCGTCCACGGGGCGGCCGGGCGGGGCGTCGATCTCCACGGCGTCTCGCACCTTCGCGGCCACGGCCTGCGCACGCGGTGCCCATGCCGGGTCATCCGCCAGCAGGTGGCCGTAGGTGCGCATGTGCGCGCTGCAGCCGGCGCTGTCCACCACGATCACCTCGGCCTGCTCCAGCTCGGCGATGCGCTTGCGGGCCAAGTCGCGGGCCGACCCGAGTTCGCCCGCGTGCGTGGCCAGCGCACCGCAGCATCCGCCGCCCCCGGGGACCACCGCCCGGTAGCCCGCGCGCACCAGGGCATCGATGGTGGCCTGGTGGGCGGGGCGGAAGGCGATGTCCATCACGCATCCGGTGAGCAGCATCGCGGTGGGTCCCTCGCCGCTCGATGCCGGCAGCGGCATGCGCATGCCGCGCAGGGTCACCCGGGGCGTGGCCAGGCGCAGTCGCTTGGGCAGCAGGCGGTCGATGCGCAGTGCCTGCGTGATGGCGAGCCCCGTGCCCATCAGGCGCACCATGCGCCGGTGGCCCATCACCCCGACGATGCCCAGGCGGCGCACGGCGCGATCGGCGGCGGGGCGCGCGGCCTCGGTCTGGATGCGCGCGGCCTCGATGAGGCGTCCGTACGGAACCGACGACGGGCACGCGGCCTCGCACGCGCGGCAGGCCAGGCACTCGTCGGTAAAGCGCGTGAAGTCGCCCTCCACCGTGGCCTGCCCCGCTTGCACCGCGCGCATGGCGGCGATGCGCCCCCGCGGCGACGATGTCTCGAGGCCGGTGATGCGGAACGTGGGGCACGCCGGTAGGCAGAGCCCGCACTGCACGCAGGTGTTGAGGTCGTCGTGCGTGGGGGCCGGGAGGCCCGGCGTCCAACCGGTGCTCATGCCGGCACCGGGTCGGCGGCCGCGAAGCGCCCGGGGCAGAGGATGCCCGCGGGGTCGAACGACGCCCGGATGCGCTGCATGATGTCGGCGCCCGCGGGCAGGGGTCCGAAGGGGTCGGTTCTCATGGCGTCGTCGCCGTCGATCACCTGGGCATGGCCATGGTGCGCCGTCGCCATGCCCCGCACGGCCTGCACGTCCTCAGGCGCGGACACCCTCGCGCGGCAGATGCCCGTGCCCATCCACGCCTCGTAGTCGAAGCCGTCCGCCACCAGCTGGCGTGCGAGCGCCGGCAGCGCCGCCGGGGGCACGCTCGCCTCCACCGTGCCGGCGGGCGACCCGACGGTACCCGCCCCGGGCCCGCCCGGCTCGAAGGCGTCCACCATGCCGGCCGGCGCCACCACGTCGTCGGGCACGCCGGTGAGGCACACGTGCAGCGACGTCGGGCCGGCCACCACGGCGGTGGGGCGGTGCAGGTCGGCCAGCACCCCCTGGGCCAGGTCGAGCATTTCGTCCGCGTCACCGCGCGTCGTGAACCACCGCTCGGCCATGGGAAGAGGCCACAGGCGCAGCGTGGCCTGCACGATCACCCCGAGGGTGCCGAGCGACCCGGTGAGCAGGCGCGGCAGGTCGTACCCGGTGACCGACTTCACGGTACGACCCCCGCCCTTCACGATGCGCCCGTCGCCCGTGGCCACCACCACCTCGAGCAGCGAGTCGCGGATGGGCCCGAACCTGAGGCGCCTGCGGCCGCCGGCCGCCGCGGCCAGCACGCCGCCCACGGTGGCCGCGGGCTGCGACGGCGCCTGCGGCCAGCCCTGCCCGCGCTCGCCGGCCAGGCGCAGCACCTCGCCCACGGTCACGCCGCCCTCCACCGTGATGGTCATGTCCTCGGGCACGTAGTCCACCACCCGCGTGAGCCCCGTGGCGTGCAGCACGTCGTCGGCCGTGAAGGGATGCCCGCGGCGGGCGTGCAGGCCGCTGCCGCGGATGTCCAGCACGCGCCCCTCGGCCGTGGCGGCCCGCAGCATGCCGGCCAGCTCATCGCGATCTGCCGGCCTCAGATCCACGTGCCCTCCGGCACCTGGGTGTCGGCCAGGCCCACCTCGCCGCAGCGGGTTCCGGTGGGCAGCACCTTGTCGGGGTTCATGCGCCCATCGGGGTCGAAGGCCCGGCGCACGCACGCCTGCGCCTCGAGGTCGTCGTGGTCGAACACCAGCGGCATGTAGTCGCGTTTCTCCACGCCGATGCCGTGCTCGCCGCTGAGCGTGCCGCCCATGGCCACGCACGCCCGCACGATCTGGTCGCCGGCGCTCATGGCCCGCGCCGTCTCGTCGGGGTCGCTGCGGTCGAGCGCGATGATGGGGTGCAGGTTGCCGTCGCCCGCGTGGAAGACGTTGAGGCACATCACGCCCTCGCGCTCGGTGATCTCGCCGATGGCCTCCATGATCTCGACCAGGCGGGTGCGCGGCACCACGCAGTCGTGCAGGTAGTACGAGGGCTTCACGCGGGCCACGGCACCGAAGGCCGTCTTGCGCGCCTTCCACAGCAGCGCGCGCTCCTCTTCATCCTGCGCCACCCGCACCGTGCGCACGCCGTGCTCGCGCGCCACGTGCTCCACCACCGCGGTGGCCGTCTCCACCTCGGCGGGCGTGCCGTCCACCTCCACCAGAAGCAGCGCGGCGGCATCGGTGGGAAGCCCCGCGTGCACGAACTCCTCCACCGCCATCGCCATGTTGCGGTCCATCATCTCGAGGGCGGCCGGGATCACCCCGGCGGCGATGACGGCCTGCACCACGGCCGAGGCGTCCGACACGCTCAGGAAGTCAAGCAGCATGGTGCGCACGTCGGGGGGCAGCGGGGTGAGGCGCAGCAGCACGCGGGTGACCACGCCCACCGTGCCCTCGGCGCCCACCACCACGCCGCGCAGGTCGTAGCCGGGAGGGTCGGGCGCCACGCCGCCGAGCACCACCACCTGGCCGTCGGGCCGCACCATCTCCACGCCCAGCACGTGCTGCACGGTCACGCCGTAGGCAAGGCAGTGGGGGCCGCCGGCGTTGGTGCCCACGTTGCCGCCGATCGAGCAGGCCTGCTGGCTGGATGGGTCGGGCGCGTAGTGCAGGCCCAGATGCGCGATGGCCGTGCTGACGTCCAGGTTCAGCACGCCGGGCTGCACCCACATGCACGAGTTGGCCACATCCACTTCGCCCATCGCTCGCATGCGCGCGAGCGAGATGACCAGGCCCCCCTCCAGCGGCACCGCCCCGCCGGTGAGCCCCGTGCCCGACCCGCGCGGCACCACGTCCACGCCCGCTTCGTGCGCCATGCGCATGCAGGCGGCCACCTCGTCGGTGGTCTCGGGCAGGGCCACGATTCCGCAGTCACCCCCCACGATCGACCCGTCGTGCGAGTAGAGGTTGCGGGCGAGGTCGCCCTCGAGCAGCCGATCGGGCCCCAGCAGGTGGCGCAGTTGGTCGGCCAGCGCGCCCGCCGTGGTGGTCACGCGGCGCCCGCCATCACCGCGCCACCCGCGCGGTCGGCGGCTGACTCCCCGGCCTCGATGGCGGTGACCACCGTGCCGCCGCGGGCGAGCTCGAGGCCGTCGAGCGACGCCAGCCACGTGGGGGCAAGCATGGCCTCGCGAATGCGCCAGGCCTCCACCAGCGGATAGGCGCGCGGCATGCGCACCACCCGCAGTGCACGGAACTGCGACGGGTCATCCACCCAGCCCAGCGGGTCGGCCAGTGAATCGGCCACGGCCCGCGACAGCGAATCGTCGTCGAGCGACCACCACGGGTCGTCGTCGGCGCCGGTGCCGTATACCTCGGCGCATAGCACCGTGCGCCCGGCCGGCACCATGCCGGCGTCCCAGTTGACGAACTCCGCGACGCGCGAAAACGGCACGCGCGGGTCATCCACCTGGATCCACGCCTCGTCGGAGAGCGGATCACGATCGGCGATGAGGTACACCAGCGCCACCGCCCGCATGGTGATGGGGGGCAGCAGGCCCTCGGGGGCGTGTGGGGTTGCGGCGCGCACCACCAGGCCGGGGCTGATGGCAGAGATGACCGCGTCGGCGCGGATCACCCCGGGTGCCGCGCCGCCCACCTCGACGGCGCTGACGCGCCCGGCCGCGTGGCGCAGGCCCGTCATGGGCGTGGACAGCTGCACGTGGGCGCCCTCGTCGCGCAGCGCCTGCTCCATGGACTGCATAAGCGATCCGATGCCGCCCGGCGGGAACCAGAAGCCCTCGGGCGCGCGCTGCTCGTCGCGCAGCTTCACGGCGCGGTCGGCCGAGATCACCTCGAGGGGCCAGCCGTCCACCTTTTCGAGGTACCGGCGCATGGTGCGGTCGCGGAACCCCGGACCCACGGTCGCCCCGAACTCCCCGGCCGCGGTGCCGTCGGGTGCCGTGGCGCCGGTCACCAGGCCGGGGTGCTGGTCGATGTAGCGGCCGGGGCGCACCGTGCCGTCCACCACGCGGGCCACGGGGCGGTCGACCCAGATGAGGTCGTCACCCAGGATGTCCTCGGCCCAGGCCACGCGATCGTCGGTGCGGAAGAACGGGATGTGCCCGCCCATGTCGTAGCGGCAGCCATCCGACTGAAAGGTGCGGCACAGGCCGCCCACCTCGTCGGCGGCCTCCACCACGGTGACGGACGCCCCGGATCGCACCGCGCGCAGCGCGGCGGCGAGCCCTGCGGGGCCCGCGCCCAGCACGATGACGTCGCTGCAAGGGTGCATTACCCTCCACGGTGCCGCCTTATGGGCCGAACGTCAACCCTCATGCGGCCCTGTCGGGCCCCGGCGCTGCACTAATGTCGCCCGTCGTGCGGCTCGTCGTCCTCATCATCGCTGCGGTGCTCATCGTGGGCGCCGGCCTGGCGATCATCCGGAGCATGTGGGGCATGCGCGCGCCCTTGGCGCGCGGTGCCACCAGTGGCACCGAGACCCTGTGGCTGGTGCTGCCGGTGCTCATGTCGGTGGCGCTGGTGGCCTGGACGGCCTGGGTGATGCCATGAGCACCACCACCGCAGACGTGGCCGCGGCTCCCCGGGAAATCGTGCGCGACCTCGTCACCCTCACCAAGCCGCGCATCATCTCCCTGCTGCTGGTCACCACGGTGTGCGCCATGTTCGCGGCCAAGCAGGGCGTGCCCAGCGGCTGGCTCGTCCTCTGGACCGTGCTCGGCGGCTACCTCTCGGCCGGCGGCGCCAATACCATCAACCAGTACGTCGACCGCGACATCGACGCGGTGATGGGCCGCACCGACCGCCGCCCGATCGTCATGGGGCGCATCTCGCCGGGCGCCGCGCTGGCGTACGGCGTCGGCCTGGTGGTGGCCAGCGTGCTGGTGCTGGGCTTCCTCACCACGTGGCTCGCCGCCGGGCTGTCCTTCGTGGGCGTGCTGCTCTACGTGGGGCTCTACACGCTCTGGCTCAAGCGCACCACGATCCACAACATCGTGATCGGCGGCGCCGCCGGGGCCATTCCGCCGCTGGTGGGCTGGGCGGCGGTCACCGGCAACCTCTCGTTCGGCGCCGTGCTGCTGTTCGCGATCGTGTTCGTGTGGACGCCCCCGCACTTCTGGGCGCTGGCCCTCATGCTGGAGCGCGACTACGACGAGGCCGGCGTGCCGATGCTGCCTGTGGTGTACGGCGAGCAGGCCACGCGGGTGCAGGTGCTCCTGTGGAGCGTCGTCATGTTCGGCACCACCCTGCTGCCCTACGCGGCGGGGGCCGGCCTGGTCTACCTCATCGGCTCGGTGGTGCTCGGCGCGCCGTTCCTCTGGATGGCCTGGAAGCTATGGCGCGGCGGCGCCGACCGGGCCCGGGCATCACTGATCTTCCACTACTCGCTGGCCTACCTCGCGCTGCTGTTCGTGGTGGTCGCGGTGGACGCGGCGGCCTGATGCCCGGCGGCGGCCGCTACCGTCTGGGCGGACTGGCGTTCTTCGGCACCCCGCTCGGCATCATCTTCTCGACCGTTCTGATCGATCTGATCGGCTTCGGCATCGTGATCCCCCTGGTGCCGCTGTACGCCGAGAGGTTCGGCGCGAGCGTGATCGAGATCGGCCTGCTCACGGGCGTCTACGCCCTGATGCAGCTCATCTTCGCGCCGGTGTGGGGGCGGGTGTCCGACCGCTACGGCAGGCGCCCGGTGATCCTGGGCTCGCTCGTGGGGGCGTCCATCGCGTGGCTGCTCTTCGGCTTCGCCCCCGCGCTCTGGGTGCTGTTCCTCGCGCGAATCCTCGACGGCATCTCGGGAGCGTCGTACGCCGCGGCGCAGGCCTACGTGGCCGACATCACCACCGACGAGGACCGCGTGCGCGGCATGGGGCTGATCGGCGCGGCGTTCGGCCTGGGCTTCATCATCGGCCCCGCCATCGGCGGCCTCTTCGCGGCCATCGACCCGCGCGCGCCGTTCATCCTCGCCGCGGCCCTTGCCATGGCCAACTTCGCCGTGGCACTCCGCCGTCTGCCCGAGTCGCGCGTGCCGGGCAGCCACGCCGGCGCGCAGCAGTCGCGCTGGACGGCGCTGGCGAAGGCCGTTGGGTCGCGCGAGTACGGGCCGCTCATCTGGATCTCCTTCATCGGAGGCCTCGGGTTCGTCGGCATGGAGTCGGTGTTCGCGCTGTTCGGCAACCGCCGCTTCGACTTCGGCCTCACCGAGACCGGCCTGGTGTTCATGTTCATCGGAATCGTCGCCGCGGTGGTGCAAGGCGGCGTGGCCCACCGCATCACCGATCGCGTGGGCGAGTGGCCGGTGCTGCGCGCGGGCCTGTGGATCACCGCGGCGTCACTGATACTCCTGGGCTTCACCACCCAGCTCTGGGCGCTGTTCCCGGTGCTGGCCCTCCTGGCCCTCGGGTCGGGGCTGGTGTTCCCCACCGTTAACGCGATCGTGTCGCAGCGGGCACCCGCTGCCGAGCAGGGCGGCATCCTCGGTGTTCTGGCCTCCGCCGGCGCGCTGGCCCGCCTCATCGCGCCCATCGCGGCCACCGCGCTGTTCCAGGCGGTTGGGGTCTCCTCGCCCCTGGTGATCGGCGGCTTGCTATTCGTGGTGTGCGGGCTCATCGCCGCGACCCCGCTCGCGCGCCGCCCCGCCGTGGCCTAGCGCCTCGGGCCCTCGGGGAGGCCGCATCAGGGACACACGGACCACAGAAGACGGGTCTTAGCGCGCTGTTTCCCGCTGCGTAGGCCTCTCCCCCGCGACTAAGATCCTGGTCTGTGTACAAGAACGCTCCGCTCCTTCCCCTCGCCGTCATTGCGATCGTCATCGCGGCGATCACGGCAGGGCAGGCCCTGCTGATCGACTGGCTGCCGCCGGCCGACAGCGTGGAGGCCGGTCGCACCTTCACCCTGCTGTGGTTCCTCTTCTGGTGCAGCGTGGTCTTCTTCGTCATCGTCACCTCCGTCCTCGTCTACGCAGTGTGGAAGTGGCGCGCGAAGGACGACGACCTGGGGGATGGCCCGCCCCATCACGGCAACACCACCCTTGAGGTCGTGTGGACAGTCATCCCGTCGATTCTCCTCGTCGTGGTGGCCGTGTACGGCTACATCGTTCTCGAGCGCAACGAGGCCGTGGCCGCCGACCGCGTGGAGATCGATGTCTACGCCCAGCAGTTCATGTGGACCTACGGCTACCCGGGCGCCGGAATCGAGAGCGGCGACCTGGTGCTGCCGGTGAACCGCCAGGCGCAGCTCAACCTGCGCGCCCGCGACGTGATCCACGATTTCTGGGTACCGTCGTTCGGCATCAAGGGCGACGCCGTGCCGGGCATCACCCACTCCATCTGGATCACCCCGAACAAGGTGGGCACCTACCCGGTGGTGTGCGCCGAGCTCTGCGGTGTGGGCCACAGCGTCATGCGATCGCGCGTCAAGGTGGTCACCGAGCAGCAGTACACCGCTTGGCTCGCGAAGTCGTCGGCCACGGCGAAGGGCACTTCCGCCGCGGCCACCGCGGGCGCCAAGCTCGAGAGCGCACCCGGTGACGCGGCCGCCGGCCAGACCGTGTTCGAGGCCAAGTGCAGCGGCTGCCACGCCGAACTGGGCAAGGCGGCGGGAGTTGGCCCGAAGATCGTCGGCACCACGCTGACCACCGACGAGATCCGCACGCAGATCAAGAACGGCAAGGGCGCGATGCCGGGAGGCCTGGCCACCGGCACCGACCTCGCGAACGTCGTCGCCTTCGTCGACTCCATCAAGTAAGCCCACTCGAGACAGAGCGAAACAGACATGGCTACTCACGCACCAGCTCCCGTACACGCTCCCGGTGGAGGCCCCGGAGGCCACGCCCACCACGAGGACCCGAGGCCGGTCTCGTACTGGTGGGCGCGCGCTGCGCTCGGCACGGTGGCCGGCGTGCTGTTCGCGTTCCTCCTGACGTTCCTGCTGCGCGCGCTCTTCGGCTTCGAGCCGCTGTATGACGGCGGGGTCTACGGCGGCGTCGCCGGCCTCACCGGCGCCATGGGGTTCCTCTGGGGAATCGGCTGCTTCGACTACTGGCTCGGCTGGGCCAAGGGCATGGACATCTCCGAGGAGGATCACTCCTTCCACGGGGTGAGCAACTGGAAGCAGTACTTCCGGGTGAACACCGACCACAAGGTCATCGGCCTCCAGTACCTGGGCATGACGCTCTTCTTCATGCTCTGGGGCGGCCTCATGGCCCTGCTCATCCGCACCGAGCTCGCCGCGCCCGGCCAGCAGATCGCTGACGGGGAGACCTACAACGGCTTCTTGAGCATGCACGCGACGCTGATGATCTTCGTGTTCGCCGTGCCGGTGTTCGGCGGCATTGCCAACTACGTGCTGCCGATCATGCTGGGCGCCAAGGACATGGCGTTTCCGCGCCTGAATGCCCTGTCGTTCTGGTTCCTGCCGGTCGCCGGCTTCATGTTCCTGGCCAGCATGTTCACCGGCATGTTCGGCGCGGCGTGGACAGCCTACCCGCCGCTGGCCAGCCAGGGCACGATGGGCCAGACCCTCTTCGAGCTCGGGGTGCAGTTCGCAGGGGCGTCATCAATCGCGACGGCTATCAACTTCCTGGCGACCATCGTCACAATGCGGGCACCGGGAATGACCATCTGGCGCATGCCGATCCTCGCGTGGGCCACCGGCGTGACGTCGGTGCTCGCCGTGTTCGCCACGCCCTTCATCGCCGGCTCGCAGTTCCTCACGTTGTTCGACCGCGTCATGGGCACGAATTTCTTCGTGCCCGACCAGGGCGGCGACGTCATCATGTACCAGCACATCTTCTGGTTCTACTCGCACCCGGCCGTGTACATCATGCTCTTGCCGGGCTTCGGGATCATCAGCGAGGTCATCGCTACGTTCGCCCGCAAGCCGCTCTTCGGCTATCGCGCGATGGCATTCTCGATGGTGGCCATCGCCGTACTGGGCTTCGGCGTGTGGGCCCACCACATGTTCGTGTCGGGCATGGCGGCCTGGCTGCGCGTGCCCATGATGATCACCACGATCATCATCGCGGTGCCCACCGGCGTGAAGATGTGGTCGTGGCTCGCCACGCTCTGGCAGGGGAAGATCCATATGAAGACGCCCATGTTGTGGGCCCTGGGCTTCCTCTTCACGTTCCTGATGGGCGGACTCTCAGGAGTGTTCCTCGGCATCGTGCCCGCCGACATCCAGATGTCGGACACCTACTTCGTCACCGCCCACCTGCACTACGTGCTCTACGGCGGCAGCGTCTACTCCATCTTCGCGGGGCTCTATTACTGGTTCCCCAAGATGACGGGGAAGATGTACAACGAACGCCTGGGCCAGTGGCACTTCTGGCTCACGTTCATCGGCACCCAGGTCACGTTCTTCCCGATGCACTGGCAGGGCCTGCAGGGCATGCCCCGCCGCGTGGCCGACTACGACCCGCGCTTCGAGACGGTGAATTCCATCGAGACCGTCGGCTCGTACATGCTCGGCATCGCGACGATCATCTTCTTCTACAACGTCATCGTCTCGTGGAAGTCGGGCCCCAAGGCGCCGTGGAACCCCTGGCGCGGCAAGACCCTCGAGTGGATGGTCAGCTCGCCGCCGCCGCTGTTCAACTTCGACGCGGTGCCGCAGGTGGTGGGTGGCCCCTACCAGTACGGGATCCCCGACGCCCGCCACGCCGTGGTGTTCGCGCCTGAGCAGTTCGGAGGCGAGTTGAAGGAGGACACCCGCTACCCCGTGCTGGTGGTGGCGAACGAAACACTCACCTCGCAGACGCTCATCAACGAGATCCGGTCCCGCAACGGCGACGGCCTCTGGTCGTTCCAGTTCGTGGTGCCGGTGGGTGACGGCGATCGTGTCATCGCGGAGCGCCGCCTGGCCACCACCCTGGCGATCCTCGCCGAGGCGGGCGTATCGGCCACCGGGCGCGTGGCCGGGGGCGATGTTGTGGCCGTGGCCACCGAGGCCGCCGAGGAGATCAGCCCGCATGAGCTGGTGATCGCCACGCTGCCGCTGGCAGAGAGCGAGTGGATGCGCCGCGACTCGGTGGACAAGGTACGCAAGGCCACCGGCGTCGCCCTGAGCCATGTGATCGTGTCCGCCAACGACGCCCGCGCCCTCGCCGGCACCTCGGCGCTGCCGCTGGTGATGGTGGTGGCCACCGAGGCCGTCGGGGCCGAGGCGCTGGCCACGGCCGTTCGCGCCCGCGCCGACGCCGAGCCCGCCCGCTTCACCGTGGTGGCGCCGCTCGACCTGCCCGATCCGCGCTGGGGCGCCGACGCCAGCGAGCGCAGGCGTGCCGCGGGCGAGGCCATGACCGCCACCATCAACGCGCTGGTGAATACCGGCGTGGCGGTGGAGGGCGAGGTCATGGACGACGCCGCATCGGTGGCCCTGCCGCTGGCGATCGACGCCTTTAAGCCGTCGCTCATCATCGTGGCGGGCATCAACGGCGAGGCTGCCGGCCTGCGCGAGGCGGCCGAGGCCGCCGCGGGTGACACCCCGGTGGAGTCGGTGAACCTCGGCGCGGCGGCAGGGGCCTAGGGGATGGCCACCACCGCAGGGCACGCGCCCGCCGACCAGCACTCGCCACAGCCCGAGCAGAAGCAGCACATGAACGCATCGCTCATGGCGATGCTCCTGTTCATCGGGTCGGAGGTGATGCTGTTCGCATCGCTGTTCACCGCGTACTTCTTCATCCGGTACGGCGTGTCCAACGAGACCTGGCCGCCGCTGAAGCAGGACGGCAAGCCGTTTGAGCTCCCGGTCCTCCTCACGGGCGTGAACACGCTCATCCTCATCAGCTCGTCGTTCACGCTCTGGTGGGGCGAGAAGCGGCTGGCCGCCGGCGACAACAAGGGCCTCATCCGCGGGCTATGGGTGACGATCCTCATGGGCGCCACCTTCCTGCTCGTGCAGCTGAATGAGTACGCCCACCTGGGCTTCACGCCGCAGGACCGCGCGTTCAGCGGCGCCTTCTACACGCTCACCGGGTTCCACGGCGCGCACGTGCTGGTGGGCCTCATCGTGCTGAGCCTGTGCCTCAGGCGCGCGTACCGGAACGACTTCTCGCACGCGTACAACACGCCGCTCACCGCGGGTTCGTACTACTGGCACTTCGTCGACATCGTCTGGGTGCTGCTGTTCTTCCTCGTCTACGTCATCTAGGGACACCGTTGCGCTCACGTCTTCTCGCATCGTCCGTCGCACTTGCCCTTGCCGGGGGCGCCCTCGTGCTCTCCGGCTGCGGTGGCGCCGAGAACGCTCTCTCCACGGCCGACGTGGAGGTCGGGAAGACCAAGTTCGTGCAGCAGTGCGGCGGCTGCCACGCGCTGGCCGACGCCGGCACCAAGGGCGTGAGCGGCCCCAATCTCGACGACGCCTTCCGCTACCCGCGCGAGCAGGGCTTCAAGGAGACCCAGTTCTTCGGCGTGGTGAAGCGCTGGATCGCCATCTCGCCCCAGCCGCCGAAGCCGGGCTCGTACCCGGTGGCCATGCCGCAGAACCTCGTCACGGGCCAGGACGCCGTGGACGTGTCGGCCTACGTGGCCAAGTTCGCCGGCATCAAGCCCGATAGCGACGTGCGCGCGATCACCCCGGCGGTGAAGGGCACCCCGCCTGCCTCCGGCAAGGGCCCGGCCACGCCCGCCGACGGAGGCGCCGAGGTCCCCTGATGACCGCGGACGGCGCGACCCTTCATGGCGCGCGCGTCCGGGGGTCGGAGCGGGTGCTCGCATGAGCGCCGCCGACCCGCGCATGCAGGTGCCCATTCCACGCCTGGCGCCGCCGGCGGGGTGGCGCGATATCCCCATCGATCCGGTTGACGAGCCCCTCGTGCCCGTGGCCGACCTGGGCCCGCGCATCGCGGAGGACCCCCGCTACTTCGCGATGGGGCTGCCGGGGTCGCTGCCCGGGTGCTGGGTGCGCGGGGATCTGGGCGCACGACTGATGCGCGCGGCCGACTCGCTGCCGGACGGCATGGTGCTGCTGGTATGGGATGGCTGGAGGTCCCTCGAGACCCAGTCGGCGCTGTTTGATTCGTACGTGGACGAGCTCGCGGCGCAATACCCCGACCTGGCCCGCGCGGAGCTCGAGCAGGTGGCGCGTCCATACGTGACCCCCCCCGACCCGGGCCACCGCGCCCCCCCGCCGCATCTCACGGGCGGGGCCGTGGACCTCACGCTCGCGATGGTCGACGGCACCGAACTCGACCTCGGCACCGGGTTCGACGCCTTCGTGCCCGAGGCCGGCGCCGCCGCCTTGGAGGACATCGACCTTCCCGCCCGCGCCAACCGGCGCCTGCTCTTCCACGCGCTCACCGCGCAGGGACTCACCGCCTATGTGGAGGAGTGGTGGCACTTCGACGTCGGCGACCAGTTCTGGGCGGCGGTCACCGGGGGCACGCCGCGATACGGACCCGCCGAGGACCCCTCGCGGGAATAGCATCGGCATGGTGACGAGCCACTCGCCCGCAGCGCGCCCCGCGTCGGGGCTCGCGATCATCCCGGCCCTGCTGGGGCTGGTGCGCTTCCAGCACACGGTATTCGCGCTGCCGTTCGCGTTCGCGGGAGCGCTCATGGCCACCAACGCCATGCCGCCGTGGCCGACCCTCGGGTGGGTCCTCCTTGCCATGGTGGGCGCGCGGTCGCTGGCCATGGCGCTGAACCGCCTCATCGACCGTCACCTCGATGCCCGCAACCCGCGTACCGCGGGGCGTCATCTGCCGTCGGGGCGGCTCACCACGGGTCAGGTGTGGGTGTTCGCGGCCGTGAGCCTAGCGGCGATGCTCGGGGCCGTGAGCCAACTGCCCGAGATCACCTGGTGGCTGTGGCCCGTGCCCGTGGCCCTGTTCGTCATCTACCCCTACACCAAGCGGGTCACGTGGGCGTGCCACCTCGTGCTCGGGCTGTCCATCGGCATCGCGCCCATCGGGGGCTGGATCGCCGTCACCGGCGCGTTCGCCCCGGCGCCCGTGCTGCTCTGGGCCGCGGTGGCCGCATGGATCGCCGGCTTCGACGTCATCTACGCCCTGCTGGACGTCGATCACGACCGCCAGGCCGACATCCGGTCGATCCCGGCGCGCTTTGGCGAGGCGCGCGCCCTGAGCATGGCCGCGGGCCTGCACGCGCTCGCCACCCTGCTGCTCGTGCTCGCCGGCATCGCCGCGTCGGTCACGTGGCCGTACTACCTGGGCGTTGCCGCGTGCGCGGTCATCCTGCTGTGGGAGCACGCCACCGTGCGCCCTGGCGACGACGCGCGCATCCAGGCGGCCTTCGGCACCGCGAACGGCGTGATGTCGCTGGTATTCCTGGCGGGGGTCATCGGTGAGGTGGCCGTCGCCTGAGCCAATGGTCACCGCGCGCGGGCTGGTGCACGCGTACGGGGAGCGCCGCGCCGTGGATGGCGTGGACCTCGGCCTGGTGCCGGGCGAGCGCGTGGCGCTGGCTGGCCCGAACGGCGCGGGCAAGAGCACCCTGCTGCGCCTGCTGGCCACCCTGCTGCGCGCCCAGTCGGGGTCGCTGGAGGTGCTGGGCGAGCAGATCCCCGGCGGCACGCGCGCCGCCCGGGCCGGCATCGGCTACCTGGCGCACGACCCGCTCGTGTACCTCGACCTCACCGCCCGCCAGAACCTGGAGCTCTACGGAGATCTCTACGGCATCGCCGACCGCGACGCGCGCATCGCCGAGCTGCTCGACCGCGTGGGCCTGCCGGGGCGCGCCGAGGACACCGTGCGCACGTTCAGCCGCGGGATGGCCCAGCGCCTCGCCCTGGCGCGCATGCTGCTGCACCGCCCCCGCCTGCTGCTGCTCGACGAGCCGCACGCCAGCCTCGACGCCCGCGGTGCCGCCCTGCTCGACGACGAGCTCGGCCGGGCCGCGGCCGATGGGCGCGCGGCGATCATCGTCACCCACGAGGTGGAGCGCGTGGCGCGCGTGGCCGACCGCCTGGTGGTGCTGCGCGCCGGGCGCGTGGTGCTCGATGAGCCCACGGCCGGGCTCGACCCCATGTCCGTGCGCCGGCGCTACGAGGAGGCTGCGGAGTGAGGGGCCGCCAGATGATGGCCCTCGTGCGCAAGGACCTGCGCCTCGAGCTGCGCACGCGCGAGACCATCGTGGCGATGGTGCTCTTCGCCATCGTGATGCTGGCGATCCTGCAGTTCGGTTTCGGCACGCGCGATGACGACCTCACGCGCTTCGTGGGCGGCCTCATGTGGGTGACGCTGGCCTTCACCGCCGTGCTCGGCGTGGGGCGCTCGTACGTGGCCGAGCGCGAGCAGCGGGTGCTCGACGGCCTGCTCGTGTCGCCCGTGCCGCGCACCGTCATGCTCGGCGCCAAGGCGATTGCGATCTTCCTCTACATGACCGCGGTGGAGGTCGTGGTGATCCCGCTCGTGGGCATCTTCTTCGTGAAGGGTCCCTACTGGGACGCCATCGGGTGGATCGCCATCGCAGCCGTACTGGCCAATACCTGCATCGCGCTGTCGGGCACCCTGTTCTCAGGCCTTGCGTTGTTCACCCGCGCGCGCGACCTCATCTTCCCCGTGCTGTTCCTTCCCGCGCTGGTTCCGGTGGTCATCGCGGGCGCCGGCGCAACCCATGCCGTGGCCGGAGGGCCACATGACATGAGCGAGTGGCGCGGGTACTGCCTGTTCTTGCTCGCATACGCAATACTCTTCAGCCTTGTCTGTGTCGCGACCTATGACGCCGTCTTCGACGACTGACGGCCCCGCACGCATCCCCGGCCAGCGCGCCGCGGTGATCTGGGGGACGATCGCCACGATCCTCGTGGTGGCGTCCACCATCGGGGTGTTCCTCATCGCGCCCGAGGATGCCGACCAGGGCATCATCCAGCGCATCTTCTACTTCCACGTGGCCATCGCCATCGCATCGCTCGTGGCGTTCGCCGTCGCCTGCGTGGCGGGCATCCTCTACCTGCGCACGCGCAGCGAGCGCTGGGACGACGTGGGCGAGGCCAGCATCCGCATCGGCCTGCTGTTCTCGGTGCTCGTGGTGATCACCGGGTCGATCTGGGCCAAGGCGTCGTGGGGCACGTGGTGGGTGTGGAGCGACCCGCGCCTTGTCACGTATCTCATCGTGGTGCTCGTCTACGCCGCGTACTTCGTGCTTCGCTCGTCGGCCGAGGATGACCGCAAGATGCGCTACTCGGCCATCTATGCGATCGCCGGCTTCGCGTCGGTACCGCTGTCGTTCTACTCGGTGCGCGTAGCCGAGTCGTTCGTGCACCCGGTGGTGTTCACGTCGAGTGGCGCCAACATGCCGGGCACGATGCTGTGGTGGTTCGTGATGTCGCAGGTGGCGATGATCGCGCTGTTCATCGCCTTGCTGGAGGTCGACCTGCTGGGCAGGCGATCCGAGCGCGCCCTGCGGCGCCTGGCGATGAGGCTGGAGAGCGCATGAGCGGCGGAGCGCAATACGTGGTGGCCGCATACGCCGTCATCTGGTTGCTCGTGCTGGCCTATGTGGTGATGCTGGCCGCGCGCACCGCGCGCGTGGGTCGGCAGGTGGAGGCCATTACCCGCTTGCTCGACCGGCGCGAGGCCGGGAAGTCGGGCGCCGAGCCCGAGAAGACCGAGGAGCGCGCCTGATGGGCCGCGACCTCTACCCGGTCTTCCTCGACCTGCACGACCGGCTCGTGGTGGTCGTGGGCGGGGGCCAGGTGGCCACCGAGCGCGCGGCCAAGCTGGTGGCGCACGGGGCGCACGTGCGCGTGGTGAGCCCGGCGCTGGGAGAGGCTCTGGCCGCCATGGTGGCCGATGGGCGGGTGGCCGAGCACCGCGCCCGGGGCTACGAGGCCGGCGACCTCGATGGCGCCGTGCTCGTGGTGGCCGCCACCAGTGATGAGGACGTCAACCGCCGCGTGCGCGAGGACGCCCGCGCGGCTGGTGCGCTCGCCAATGTGGCCGACGACCCGGAGGGGTCGTCGGCCGTGATTCCCGCGCTCATGCGCGAGGGCGACCTGGCAATCGCCATCACCACCGGCGGCGCGAGCCCGGTGGTGTCGCGGCGCATCCGGGAAGACCTGCAGCAGCGCTTCGGCCCGGGCTGGGCCGGGCTCATCGCGCTGCTCGCCGACACCCGCGACGAGCTCATCGCGGCGCACCCCGATATCGCATCGCGCAGGACCGCCGTGGAGGGCCTGATCGACTCCGGCGTGGTGGACGACATCGCCGCCGAGGGGCCCGAGGCCTGCCGTGTCCGCGTGCGCGCTGCGCTGGGCCTGGATGCCGCCGCCGTGGAGGCCGCCTGATGCCCCACCTCATCGCCGTCGGCATCTCGCACAAGACCGCGCCGGTGGAGCAGCGCGAGAAGGTGGCGCTCACAGACACCACGGCGCGCACCATGGCCCGCGAGCTGGTGCGCCACCCCGACATCGCGGAGGCCGTGGTGCTGTCTACCTGCAACCGCACCGAGGTGTACGCGCACGCGCTCGACGCTGGCGCAGCCGAGGACGCCATGTGCGAGGCCTTCGTGCGGCACGGCACCGGCATGACCCGCAGCGAGTTCGATTGCGTGCGGTACGCCCATCTGGACGACCGCGCGGCGGCCCACCTGTTCCGCGTGGCGTCCAGCCTCGATTCCATGGTGGTGGGCGAGAGCGAGATCCAGGGCCAGGTGCGCTATGCATGGGAGCGCTGTGCCGAGGAGGAGTGCACCGGCGTGCTCATCGACCGCCTGTTCCGGCAGGCGCTCGAGACCGGTAAGCGCGTGCGCACCGAGACCCGCGTGGCCGTGCGGGCGGTGTCGGTGTCCACCGTGGCGGCCGACCTGGCGCGCGAGGCCATCCCCGATCTGGGCGGACGACGCGGCCTGGTGGTGGGCGGCGGGCAGATGGCCGAGGCGACCGCGCGCGCGCTCATGGAGCGCGGCCTGGGCGAGCTCGTGGTGATCAACCGCACCGTGGGCACCGCCCGCGAGATCGCCGAGCGGCTGGGCGGCATGGGCCTGGGCTACGACTGCCTACCCGACGAACTCGCCAAGGCCGACGTGGTGCTGTGCTCCACGGATGCCCCGCACCCGGTGATCTCGGCCGAGCAGGTGACCGTCGCCCTGGAGGACCGCCCCGCACGACCCATGGTGCTCATCGACATCGCCGTGCCCCGCGACGTGCACCCCGACGCCTCGGGCGTGCACGGCGCCGTGCTGTTCGACATCGACGACCTCGAGCGCGTGGTGGCCCAGCACCGAGACGAGCGCGAGGAGCACGCCAAGCGCGCCGAGGTGATCGTGGGCGAAGAGGTGGAGCGCTACGCCGGCTGGCGCTCGGGCCTGGCCGTCACGCCGGTCATCACGTCGCTGCGCGAGATGGCCGAGGCCATCCGCCAGGGCGAGATCGCCCGCGTGGCCGGCCCCGACGGCGAGATCAGCGCCGAGGAGGCCGAGCGCATCGACCAGGTCACCCGGGCGATCCTCAACAAGCTGCTGCACGAGCCCACGGTGCGCGCCCGCGAGGCCGCCACCACCATCGAAGGCCTACGGCACGTGGAATCGCTGCGCATGCTCTTCGGCCTCAACCTGCCCGAGCGCGGCCCGCGCGGCCCCGAGCCCGACGATGTCCCGGGCGTCGCGGCCCGGCCCGGCGCCCAGGGCTGACGCCCGCCCGTGCGCGTGACCGTGGCCACGCGCCGGTCCGCCCTGGCCTTGGCGCAGTCGCAGGCGGTGGCGCGCGCGCTGGAGCAGTCGGGTCATGACGCCCCGCTGCTCGAGCTGGTCACCTCGGGCGATCGCTGGATCCTTGCCGGCGCCGAGTCGGCCCCCGGCATGGACGTGAAGGGCATGTTCGTCAAGGAGCTGGAGGAGGCCCTGCTCGACGGCCGCGCCGATATCGCGGTGCATTCGGCCAAGGACCTCCCCGGTGAGCTGCCGGCCGGCCTGGCCGTCATCGCCACGCCGCCGCGCGTGGATCCCTCCGATGTCCTCGTGGGAAGTCCCGGCGGCATCGAGGCCCTGCCCGACGGCGCCCGCGTGGGCACCACCAGCCCGCGGCGCAGCGCCCAGGTGCGCGCGGTGCGCCCCGACCTGCAGGTGGTGGAGGTACGCGGCAACGTGGACAGCCGACTGGCCAAGCTCGACGCCGGTGAGGTGGATGCCCTGGTGCTGGCCGCCGCGGGCCTCAGGCGGCTGGGAATCGATCGCCCCGATGCCGTGGCCTTGCCCATTGACATGTGCCTGCCCGCCGCCGGGCAGGGCATCGTGGCCATCGAGGGTCGCGAAGGTGATGCTGCGGTGCGCGATGCCTGCATGAGCATCGATGACCCGTCCGCGCACGCCTGCCTGCTGGCCGAGCGCGCTTTCCTCGCGCGGCTGGGCGGCGGGTGCAGCGTGGCGGCTGGCGCGCTCTGCGTGGCCGATGGCGACGCCCTGCGCATGCGCGCATGGTGGGAGGGAACCGGACGGTTCGCCGATGTCGAGGGCACCGCGGCCGATGCCGTCGCGCTCGGCGCGCGCGCCGCGACCGAGGTGGGTGCCCCGTGACCCAGGGGATGGTCTACCTGATCGGCGCCGGCCCGGGCGACCCCGGCCTCATCACCGTACGCGGGCGCGAGGCGCTCATGCGCGCCGACGTGGTGCTGTACGACCGCCTGGGCACCGAGCAGCTGATGCACCTGGTGCGCCCCGACGCCGAGCTCATCGACGTGGGCAAGGCGCCCGGGCGCGCCAAGCTCACGCAGGACGAGATCACCGCGCTGCTGGTGCGCCTGGGGCAGCAGGGCAAGGTGGTTGCGCGCCTCAAGGGCGGCGACCCGTTCGTGTTCGGGCGCGGCGCCGAGGAGGCCGAGGCCCTGGTTCAGGCCGGGGTGCGGGTGCTGGTGGTGCCGGGCGTCACCTCGGCCATCGGCGCGCCATCGGCCGCGGGCATCCCCGTCACCTACCGGGCGATGTCCACGGCGTTCACGGTGGTCACCGGGCATGAGGACCCGGTGAAGGACGCCGAGCAGAACGACTGGGATCGCCTGGCGGGCCTGCCGCACACGCTCATCGTGCTCATGGGCATGGGGCGGCTGCGCGGCATCGCTGAGCGGCTCATCACCGCCGGGCGACCGGCCGACCAGCCCGCAGCCGCGATCCAATGGGGCACCACGCCCCGCCAGCGGTCGGTCGCCGCCACCCTCGGCACCATCGCCGACCGGGTGGAGCAGGAGGGGCTCGGGAACCCCGCGATCCTCGTGTTCGGCGATGTGGTGTCGCGCGAGCCCGGGCTCGCCGCCGCGGGTCGCGGCCCGCTGGCCGGGCGCAGCGTGGTGGTCACGCGCGCCCGCGCCCAGGCCAGTCAGCTGGCAGGCGCGCTCGAGGCGCTGGGCGCGAACGTGATCGAGATGCCGGTCATCCGCATCCAGCCCACGGGCCGCACGGCTCAGGCCGAGGCGGCCCTCGACGCCATCGGCGACTACGACGTCATCGTGCTCACGAGCGCCAACGGAGTGGAGGCGCTGGCAGGCCTCATGGCCGCGCGCGGCCTCGATGCCCGCACCCTGCGCCCCGAGCAGGTAGTGGCGGCCGTGGGCCCGGCCACCGCGGCCGTGCTGGCCAACCACGGCATCCGCGCCGATGTCGTGCCCGCGCGGTTCGTGGCGGAGGCCATGGTCGAGGCCCTCGAGGCCCACCCGATGGATGGCCGCCGGGTGCTCATCGCGCGTGCGCTCGATGCGCGCCCGGTCATCGCCGACGCCCTGCGCGCTCGCGGCGCGGAGGTGGACGACGTGGTCGTCTACGAGACCGTGGCCGAGCGCCCCTCCGACGAGGTCATCGCGCAGGCGCTCGACGCCGACGTCATCACCTTCACCTCGTCCTCCACCGTCACCAACACGCTCGCGGTGCTCGACGATGCCCAGCGCGCCCGCCTGGCAGCCGGCCCCCGCGTGGTGACCATCGGCGCGGTAACGTCGTCCACCGCGCGCGACGCCGGCCTGACCGTCACCACCGAGGCCGAGTCCAGCACGATCCCCAGCCTCGTCCGGGCGGTCGTCGCCCTCGCAAGCCACCAGAAGGACCCTTGATCACCACCCGTTCAGAATCGGTCAGCCCATCTCTTCACGAAAGGCCCCCAGATGTCGTTTCCAGGACGCGCCTTACTAGTCGGCACCGCCTCCGCTGCAGCCTTGGCGTTCACCGCCGTGCCGGCGCTGACCCAGGTGTCCAACTCAGCGGGCGCCGCCGGCGGCTCATCCAGCCAGACGCAGCGGCTGGTCCCGAAACTCTCGACACTTTGCCCGTGCGGGTATGAAAACCTCGAGGGGAAGTGCACACCCCGTCGGCACATCCAGACAACCAGGCGCATCCAGACAACCAGGGATCGGCCCCACGAATGCCCGGCCCCGGCTCCCGAGAAACTCGCGAATCCCGAGCTCACGGGCTTCCAGCTCGTGCAGAGGTTCGAGAACAACCTGGCGCCCGACCGGGGCGCGCAGCTGGCCCGGTTCCTCTCGGGCGCGTTCATCATCCGACGCTCCGATGGCTCCACGCTGAACCGCGCGCAGTACCTGCAAAACCACCCGTTCTTCCCCGGCCGGCAACTCAAGGTCTTCGAGGCCGAGTACGCGGCGCCGGTGCTCACCGTAAGCGCTGTCGCATGGTCGCTGCCCGCCACCAGCTATGCGCCGGGGCTCTTCTCGTTCGCGTGGATCAACGGCGGGTGGAAGATGACGGCCTTCGCGAAGTTCCCCGACCAGGCGACCCTTCCGGCGGGCTAGCCCTGCGCGCATGAGCCGACCGCTGGGCTTCCTCACCGACTACGGCCCGCAGACCGAGCACGTGGGGGCGCTGCACGCGGTGGCTGCCACCATCGCGCCGGGGTCGGACCGCATCGACCTGGCGCACGACGTGCCGCCGGGCGACGTGCGGTGGGGGGCGATCCTCGTAGATCGCCTGGTGCGCCTGATGCCGCGCGAGTCGGTGACCACCTGCGTGGTGGACCCGGGCGTGGGCACCACCCGGAGGGCCGTTGCACTGGAGCTGGAGTGGGGCAAGGTGGTGGTGGGCCCCGACGACGGGCTGCTGGGCCTCGCGGCCGAGCGGCTGGGCCCCGTGCGCGCAGTGGAGATCACCTCGCCCAACCACATGCGCCAGCCGGTGTCGGCCACCTTCCATGGGCGCGACATCTTCGCCCCCGCGGCAGCGCACCTGGCCGAGGGCGTGCCGCTCGACGCCCTGGGCCCCGAGATCGACCCGGCCGACATCCTGCGCCCGCACCTTCCCGAGGCCGAAGCCATGCCGGGCACCCTCGAGGCGCTGGTGGCAGGCGTCGACCGCTTCGGCAACCTCGCCCTGTGGGCCACAGCCGAGCACCTCATGGCCGCCGGGCTGGTGGAGGGCAACCGCCTCTGGGTGGCGAGCGCCGAGGGCGGCCGCTCGCAGGCCACGCTGGGCCGCACATTCGCCGACGTGCCGCGCGGCGCCCTGCTCGCCTACATCGACTCAGGCGGGCTGCTGTCGGTGGCGCTGAACGGCGGCAGCGCCGAGGACCGGCTGCGCGCGACGGCCGGGGAGATCGTCGCCCTCATGCGCCAGGAGTAGCGCGCAGGTCAGGAGTAGCGGCTCCGTCAGGAGTACCGCCCCCGCCAGGAGTTCATGCGGATGCGCCAGATGTCTTCGATGAACGGCGGCAGGTGCTTGCCCACGTCGAACGTCGACTCGTCGCGGAACTCCACCGACACCGGCATCTCGGCGATGCGCGCGCCCATGCGCCGGGCCAGGTAGAGCACCTCGATGTCGAATGCGAACGAGTCGACCGTGGCTTTCTCGAATACCCGCCGGGCCCAGTCGGCCGTGAACCCCTTGAACCCCGCCTGTGTGTCGCTGATCACCGGCAGCACCAGCAGCCGCCGGGTCACCTGCACGGCGGCCCCCGCCGCGAGCCGCGCCGGGCTGCGCTCGGTCTCCGCGTAGGCCGACAGGCTGCGCTTGCCGGTGACCACGTCGGCCACGCCGGACCGCAGCAGCGCCAGCGCGGGCTCCACGTGGAACGGCGCGATGTTCATATCGGCGTCCACGTAGAACCGGTACTCGCCCCTGGCGGCCAGCATGCCCGACCGCACGGCCCCGCCCTTGCCCTGATTCTGGGGCAGCTGGTTCAGCCGGATGCGCGAATCGCGCGCCGCCGCCCGCTCCACCAGCGCCACGGTGCCGTCGCTGCTGCCATCGTCGCTCACCACCAGCTCCACGGAGCCCTCGAACCCATCCATCCAGGCAGCCCAGCCGTCAAGCGTGGGCTGCAGCCGACGCTCCTCGTCATAGGCGGGCACGACGATCGAGAGATCCATCGCCGGGGATGCTCTCACGCCGCGAAGCACGCGCGCCGCGGCCCGGTTGGGCGCGCGGCGCGCGGAGATGGCGAGACCCGGACTTGAACCGGGGACACCACGATTTTCAGTCGTGTGCTCTACCAACTGAGCTACCTCGCCCGGCCGGGGAACGCTAGGGGCGCGTCCGCGGCGATGCAACCCGCATCCAGCGGTACCATCGGCGCGTGGCGACCGGCGGACACATCCTCGTGGTCGATGACGAGAAGGCGATTCGTCGTCTGCTTCGCATGTATCTCGACGAGGGCGGCTACACGGTGACCGAGGCCGCCGATGGCGCCGAGGCGCTGTCGAAGATGCGCGACGGCGGCATCGACCTGGTGCTGCTCGACCTCATGCTCCCCGAGATCGACGGGCTCGAGGTGTGCCGGCGCATCCGCGACGACCATCCGGCGGTGCCGGTGATCATGCTGACTGCCCGCGACGACGAGGCCAGCCGCGTGACCGGCCTCGAGATGGGCGCGGACGACTACGTGAGCAAGCCCTTCTCGGCGCGCGAGCTGGTGGCGCGCGTGAAGGCCGTGCTGCGCCGGGTGCAGGGCGAGCCCGACTCCTCGGGCCCGCTGCGCGCGGGCAACGCGGAACTCGACCCCACCAGCCGCACCTGCACGCTCGATGGCGAGGATGTGGATCTCACGCGCCTGGAGTTCGACCTGCTGGCCGAGCTCGCCGCGCACCCCAACGTGGTGTTCACGCGCGAGCGCCTGCTCGAGCGCGTGTGGGGGTACCAGTCGGGCGTGGGCGGCAAGACGGTGGACGTGCACGTGGCCAACCTGCGTCGCAAGCTGGGCAAGGACCTTCCCATCGTCGCCGTGCGCGGTGTGGGCTACCGCCTGGACACCTCGGGTTCGTGAGCGAGGATCAGGGGGAGCGCCGCTGGTCGCGGTTCCTCCCGGCGTCCTACCGCGGGCGCATCGCGGTGGCCATCGGCGCCGCGCTGGTGATCGCCGTGGTGGGCACGCAACTGCTGCTCAACGTGTTCGTGGGCACCCGCGTGCAGCAGGAGATCACGCAGCAACTGCGCCAGCAGGGCGCGGAGATCGCAGCGGTCGCGCGCGACCAGGGCTACACGGGAGTGGCCGCGGCCAAGCGGTACCTGCCCGGCACGCGCGTGGTGGTGCGGCGCGACGGCGAGGTGGTGTACTGGAGCGACCCGGTGAAGGTGCTCGAGGCCCGCGCCGTGGTGACCGACGGCGACATCGAGGTGACGCTCGAGCGCCAGGCCGACGCCGGGGTGTGGGGCGAGTGGGCGGTGCCGCTGGTGGTGGGCGGCGTGATCGTGATCATCGGCGCGGTGGCGTGGTGGCTCGCGGGGCTCGCCAGCCGACGGCTGCGCCGCGACGCCTCGGCGCTGGCGGGGCAGGCCGAGCGCGTGGCGGGCGGCGACATGGATGCCCGGGTGGAGGTCGATGACACCGAGCTCGCGCGCGTGGCCACCTCGCTCAACGCCATGACCAAGCAGCTGGCCGACACCGACCGCCGTCAGCGGGAGTTCCTCGCCGACGTGGCGCATGAGCTGCGCACGCCCATCACGGCGATCGACGGGTTCGCATCGGCGCTGGTGGACGGCGCGGCGCGCACCGATGAGGATCGCCATGAGGCCGCGGAGACCATCAAGGAGGAGTCCGAGCGCCTGTGCGCCCTGGTGGGCGACCTGCAGGCGCTCACCGTGACCGACCTCGACGAGGAGGTCGCGCGCGAGCCGGTGGACGTGGCGGAGTGCTGCCGCGACGTCGTTCGCCGCCTCGAGCCGGCGGCGGGGGAGAAGGGCGTGCTGCTGCGTGGTCCCGCCGACGGGCAGGGCCCGGTGGTGGCCGAGACGAACGGGGCGCACGTGGAGACGATTCTGCAGAACCTGGCCACCAACGCCATCCGCGCCACGCCGGCCGGGGGCATCGTGCGCGTGACGGCCGCGCGGGCGCAGCCGGGGGCGGACGCCGACGCCGTGCTCGAGGTCTCTGATACCGGGGTGGGCATACCCGCCGAGCACCTTCCGCGTATCTTCGACCGCATGTATCGGGTGGATAGCGCCCGCGACCGGGGATCCGGCGGCACTGGCCTGGGCCTCGCGATCGTCAAGGGACTCACCGACGCCGTGGGCGGGCGCATCGAGGTCGAGAGCTCCCCGGGGGAGGGCAGCACCTTCCGCCTGCTGCTTCCCCTCGCCGCAGGAGATACCGCATGAGCGGGCCCCGCCGGATGCCCCGCCGGGCATCCCTCGCTGTCGCCTGCATGGCCGCCGGCTCATCCCTGGTGGGAGCGGGCACCGCATCGGCCGCTCCGCCCGTGAACATCATGGCCTTCCGCGTGATGGAGCCTGGCGGCAAGAAGCCCGCCACGCAGCCGCTCAAGCGCGGCGTGGCCTATGGCTACCGCCTCGACTACCGCATCGGGGGTCGCTCGGTGGTGCGCGTGCGCCGCGCAGGCGCCTTCATGTCGCCCTACGGCGACAAGCTTGTGTCCATCCGTCCGCGCCCGCAGATGGCTGACCCGGGCCGTTACTTCGCGGCCGGCCCCATTCGCGTGGCTCGCTCGGACAGCCCCGGTGAGTACCGGCTCACCTACTCCATCACGGCCACCGACAAGAGCGGGTCCACCACCCGTACGGCCGAGTTGCGCATGAGGTTCCGCTAACGGCGTAGGCTTCAGGGGCTGCCGAACCAAAGGAGTCTCCCCGTGGCCCAGCATCGCTACATGCTCCCCGAGGACCGGATCCCGGACCACTGGTACAACATCACGGCCGACCTGCCGTCGATGCCCCCGCCGCCACTCAACCCCGGAACCGGTGAGCCCATCGGTCCCGAGGCCCTCGCGGCGATCTTCCCGATGGCGCTCATCGAGCAGGAGGTCTCTGCCGAGCGCTACATCCCCATCCCCGATCCCGTGCGCGAGATCTACGCCATGTGGCGCCCCACGCCGCTCTACCGTGCCCTTGGCCTGGAGCAGGCGCTCGGCACGAACTGCAAGATCTTCTACAAGTACGAGGGCGTCTCGCCCGCGGGAAGCCACAAGCCGAACACCTCTGTGCCGCAGGCCTTCTACAACAAGCAGGCCGGGGTGCGGAAGCTCAGCACCGAGACCGGTGCCGGACAGTGGGGCTCATCGCTGTCGTTCGCGTGCCAGCACTTCGGGCTGGAGTGCGAGGTGTTCATGGTGCGGGTGTCGTACGACTCCAAGCCGTACCGCCGGATGATGATGGAGACCTGGGGCGGCACCTGCATCGCCAGCCCTTCCGACCAGACCAACGCCGGCCGGGCGATCCTGGCCGAGAACCCCGACTCGTCGGGAAGCCTGGGCATCGCCATCAGCGAGGCTGTGGAGGTGGCCGCCACCAACGACGACACCAACTATGCCCTGGGCTCGGTGCTCAACCACGTGCTGCTGCACCAGACCGTGGTGGGCCAGGAGGCCAAGGAGCAGCTCGAGATGGCGGGGGCCTACCCCGACGTCGTGGTGGGCTGCGTGGGCGGCGGGTCGAACTTCTCCGGCATCTCCTTCCCGTTCCTGCAGGACAAGATCGCCGGCCGCGACATCCGCATCGTCGCCGTGGAGCCCGCCTCGTGCCCCACCCTCACCCGTGGCACCTACGGCTACGACTTCGGCGACACCGCGCAGATGACCCCGCTGCTGCCCATGCACTCGCTGGGCCATGGGTTCATCCCGCCGAGCATCCACTCGGGCGGCCTGCGCTACCACGGCATGGCGCCGCTGGTGAGCCACGTGGTGCATACCGGGCTGGTGGAGGCCACGTCGTTCTCGCAGGTCGAGTGCTTCACCGAGGCCGTGCGGTTCGCCCGCGCCGAGGGCATCATCCCGGCGCCTGAGCCCTCGCACGCCATCCGCCAGGTGGTGGCCGAGGTCGAGCGCGCCAAGGAGGAGGGCGTGGAGAAGACGATCCTCTTCAACCTCTGCGGCCATGGCCACTTCGACATGGCCGCCTACGCGGACTTCCTCAGCGGCGACATGCAGGACCTCGACGTGGACGAGGGCGAGCTCTTCCGCGCCTCCGAGGCCCTGGCGGCGCTGCCGGGTATCGCCTAGGCCACGCGTTCGGCACCCCGGTGTCAGGCACTTAACCGTTCTGCAGAACGGTTAAGTGCCTGACACCGGGGTTGTCCTACTCCTCGCTCCGGGTGGACTGCCCCTCGTCCCCCATCGCCGCGGCCTCTTCGGCAGCCTTGCGCGCGGCCGACTTGCCCAGGCGCCATGCGCCGTAGCAGAGCAGCAGGCCGATGACGAGATAGGGGAGGCCGAACAGCAGTTTGTTCTCCCCGAGGAAGACCAGGAACACGATGCCGCCGACCACGAAGATCAGGCCGAGCAGCCACGTGAAGAACACGCCGCTGGCGGTGTTCATGCGCCGGGCCCCTCGAAATGGGCGATGATCGCGGCCTCCACCTTGGGGCCTACGTCGGCCCAGTCGGCGCCCTCGGCCTTGGTGACGCTCACGAAGTCGGCCGTGGCGAACACGTTGGTCACGTCGCCGACGGCGAAGATAGCCGCGCCCAGCGTTGATGCCGCCGGGTCGCTGCCCTCCTTGAAGGTCTCGGTGCCGCCGCCCGTGGATGGGCGGTCGAGCGTGAACTTCAGGGCGTTCGGATTTGGGGTGGGCTCGGGAGAGACCTGCACTGCATGCACCTTCCGGGATCGCTTGACGCCCCAAGACTAGGCGGGTCGGCCCCCCGAGTGGTTGGTACGGTCCGCCGCATGAGCAACGACGCCGAACGCCAGCGCCTGGCGGCCCTCCTCGCCGAGCGCGCCCTCTTCCGCGAGTCCGTCGTGCTGGCCTCGGGCCGGCGCTCGGACTACTACCTCGACGCGCGGCAGGTGCTGCTCGACCCCGAGGGCGCTCACCTCTCCGGCTGCCTGTCGTACCCGCTGCTGGCCCCCGCCGGCCCCCGCGCGGTGGGCGGCCTCACGCTGGGCGCTGACCCGCTGGTGTGCGCCGTGAGCGCCGCGGCCTACGCCGATGGCATCCACTGGACCGGCTTCTACGTGCGTAAGGAGGCCAAGAAGCACGGCCTGCAGCACTTGATCGAGGGCCCCTTCATCGAGGAGGGCACCCCGGTGGCGATCGTGGATGACGTGCTCAGCAGCGGGGGATCCATGCTCACCGCGCTCGAGCGCGCGCGCGCCGCCGGTGCCGAGGTGGTGGCCGCGCTGGTCGTGGTGGACCGCCAGGAGGACGACGGCCGCGCCACGGTGGAGGCCGAGCTGGCCGGCGTCCCGCTGCACGCCCTGTTCACCGCGCAGGAGCTGCTCGACCTCTGACCGCCGACTCTCCCCTCGTGCTGCGCGTGGCCGGTCCCCTTGCCGAGGTGACCGATGCGTCCGGCACGCGGGAGGTGCGCCTGGCGCCGCGCCTGCCGGGCGGCCCGCCCGTGGCGGGCGACCACGTGGTGGTGGACGACACCGGCACCCAGGGCATCGTGCGCGAGATCCTCCCCCGCCGCACCGTGCTCGAGCGCGTCGGCAGCGGCGGGCGGGTGCGCGCCGTGGTGGCCAACGCCGACCTGCTCGTGGTGGTGGCCGCGGTGGCCGAGCCGCCGCTCGTGCCGCGCCTCATCGATCGCTACGCCGTGGCGGCCGTGGCAGGTGGCCTCGACCTCGCCGTGGTGCTCACCAAGCACGATCTGCCGCACGATGCCGATGCCGTGGCGGCCGTGGTGGCGCGCCAGCGCGCCGCCGGCCACGCGGTGCTCATCGGGTCGGCGCTCGATCCCTCGCTGGTGGCGCAGGTGCGCGAGCTCATCGACGGGCGCATCGCGGCCCTGGCCGGCCACTCGGGCGTGGGCAAGTCTACGCTCACCAGTGCCCTCACCGGGGTGCCGCGAGCCGTGGGCGAGGTGTCCGACCGGCTGGGGAGCGGTCGGCACACCACCACCGACCCCCGGCTCATCCCCCTGCCGGCAGGCGGCGCCGTGGTGGATACCGCCGGCGTGCGCTCCTTCTGGCTTCCCCCGATGGGCCCGGCGCAGATCGCCGCGGGTTTCCCGGACATCGCCGATGCCGCCGCCAGATGCCGATTCCTGGATTGCCGGCACATGGGCGATGCCGGGTGCGCGGCGGGGGACGAGGTGGATCCGGAGCGCCTGGCGTCGTACCGCGCTCTGGTGGAGGCGGCGGAATCGGCGGAGCGATTTGCGCGCGGCCGGGATTAGTTACGTATGATACGGCCTGTCGCCCGCCCGGGCACACGAATCCCCTAACGCGACGCCGCGCAGAGGTATGACATGAGCACCAAGAAGACCGGCTGGGAGGACCTCGACAAGTGGGTCGGTGACGGTGGAGGTGGCGGTAGCGCCGACGCACCCGCCGGCGGCAAGACCACCGGCTGGGAGGAACTCGACAAGTGGGTCGGCGGCGGCGGCGGCGCCGATGCGCCCGCCGCCGGGACGACCACCGGCTGGGAGGCCCTCGACAAGTGGGTCGGTCCCGACGGCGCCCCGACCGAGGCCGGCGTGGCCGGGTCGAGCGTACCCGGCGGCAAGGCGTCGGGCGGCGGCTTCATGGGCTGGCTCAAGCGCCTCTTCGGCGGGTAAGTAACCCCGGTGCCATGCGGGTAGGATCTCCCTGGTAAGCCACCAGGGGGATTCCGCATGGCGTCCGGCGACGCGTCCATCACCCGCATCGAGAAGATCCTCGGCGAGGATGCCAAGGGCCTCCTCGACCACCGGTGCAAGACCATCCCGGCATCGCGCATAAGCGCCCCCGGCCCGGACTTCATCGATCGCGTTGTCACCAGCAGCGACCGGCCCATCCCCGTGCTCCGGTCGCTGCAGCAGGTGTTCGGCCACGGCCGCCTCGGCGGCACCGGATACCTGTCCATCCTGCCGGTGGACCAGGGCGTGGAGCACTCGGCCGGGGCGTCGTTCGCCACGAACCCGGCCTACTTCGACCCGGCCAACATCGTCGAGCTGGCCATCGAGGGCGGCTGCAACGCCGTGGCCACCACCTCGGGCGTGCTGGGCTCGGTGGCGCGCACGTACGCCCACAAGATCCCCTTCATCCTCAAGATCAACCACAACGAGTTCCTGGGCTACCCGAACGCCTACGACCAGATCATGTTCGCGTCGGTCGAGCAGGCCCGCGAGATGGGCTGCGTGGCCGTGGGCGCCACGATCTACTTCGGGTCGGACGAGAGCAAGCGGCAGATCCAGGAGGTCGCGCAGGCCTTCGAGATCGCCCACGAGCTCGGCATGGCCACGGTGCTCTGGTGCTACCTGCGCAACCCGGCCTTCAAGACCGCCGAGGAGGACTTCCACACGGCCGCCGACCTCACCGGCCAGGCCAACCACCTCGGCGTCACCATCCAGGCGGACATCATCAAGCAGAAGGCGCCCGACACCGCCGCGTCGGGCTTCGACACCCTGAAGTTCGGCAAGACCGACCCGCGCATGTACTCCAAGCTCATGAGCGACCACCCCATCGACATGACGCGCTACCAGGTGGCGCACTGCTACATGGGCCGCATCCCGCTCATCAACTCGGGCGGGGGCTCGGGATCCAACGACCTGCACGACGCCGTGTTCACCGCGGTGGTCAACAAGCGCGCGGGTGGCACCGGGCTCATCAGCGGGCGCAAGGCCTTCCAGCGCCCCATGAAGGAGGGCGTGGGCCTGCTCAACGCCATCCAGGACGTCTACCTCTGCCCGGACATCGGCCTGGCCTAGTCGTTCGGGGGTTACGCCGGTTACTTGGTGCCGGTCCTGCGCGCGGGTATGGTCGTCCCATGGCACGGGGGAAGCATGAGCGATCGGCAGGAGGTGTCCTGCTCGTCCGCATCGGGGATCACATCCTCGTGCCGCTCACCACGGTGCCGGGCAGCGAGGTGGTGGGCCTGCCCAAGGGGCGCATCGAGCGCGGCGAGACCGCCGTGGAGGCCGTCGTGCACGACCCGCTCACGCGCGACCGCCTCATCGCGGCGGTCGCGTAGCGCATGCTCGCCCTCAACTTCTACTCGCCGCTCTTCATCGACCAGCTCCGCAAGGGGCGCAAGACCGCCACCATCCGGCTGGGCGACAAGCGCCGTAAGTACGAGCGCGGCCAGCTGGTGTGGGTGACGGTGGGCCACCGGCACGGCCCGCGCCAGCGGCTCTTCACGGCGATCATCGACGAGGTCACCTGCAAGCGCGTGGGCGACCTCACCCAGCGCGAGATCGAGCGCGATAACCCCGAGTTCCGACTCGTCGAGGACACCATGCAGTTCCTCACGCACATCTACTCGCGTGAGATCACCGAGGACGACGAGGTGACCGTGGTGCACTTCAGCGAGGTCATCGAGTTCCCGCCGCTCGACTGACGCGCACCGTCCTGCATGCTGACTGGGGCATGCGACCACCGGCCCGGTGGGCGGTGCGGGCCGACGACCGGGGAGATGGCTGGCAGCTCGCGGCCCCTGAGCCGTGGGACGAGCGCCGCCACATGCAGGCGATCCTCGATCCCGGCGACGCCGCGGTGCTGGCGGGGTTCGACGTGCCGCTGGGGGTGCCGGTCGCGTGGGCGCACCTGGCGGGCGTGCGGTCGTTCCGCGACCTGCTCGGCCTCATCGCCGACGACGCCTGGCCGCACCTGCTCGACCCCGCGCCCACGCCCGCCGACATCGGCCCACGTCGTCCCTTCTACCCGCGGGCTCCCGGAGGCAGCCGCCGCCAGCACCTGGTGGACGCGCTCGGCCTGCAGTCGGCCGACGACCTGTTTCGCGCCTGCGACCGTCCGGTGCCCGACGTGATGGGCGCGGCCGCCCCGGTGTTCTGGCTGGTGGGCCCCCAGCAGGTCGGCAAGGCCGCCATCACCGCCTGGCGTGAGGTCGTGGTGCAGGCCGCCGCGCGCGGCCATGTGCGCCTCTGGCCCTTCGATGGCGACCTGCTTGACCTGTTTTCCCCCGGTAGGTCGGCCATCTGTGAGTGCTACCCGCGCGCCGCCTACGAGTGGCCCCTGGGTTTCCCCCGCACAGGTTGGAGCAAGCGCCGCCAGGCCGACCGGCGCGCACGAGCCCGTGACGCGCTCGCGTGGATCGCCGCATCGGGCCTGTCCGTGCGCCTCCATCCCGACGCTCGCGCGGCGCTCGACGATGGCTTCGGCCCGCTCCCTTCAGGGGAGGACCCCTTCGACGCCACCATGGGCGCCCTGCAACTCATCGCCGTGGTCGAGGGGCTTGTGCCCGCGGGCCCCGCCGCGCACCTTCCGGGCACCCAGCTCATGGTGGAGGGCTGGATACTCGGCAGGCCCGCCGGGTCGGTCAGCTGGGCTGGGGCACGATCCTGATGTAGGGCTTGGGCTCCTCCCAGCCGTCGGGCCAGATCTCCTTGGCCTCGTCGTTGCTGACGGTGCCGGCGATGATGACCTTGCCGCCCTGCTCCCACTGGGCCGGCGTGGCCACGCGGTGCTTGGCGGTGAGCTGCAGCGAGTCGATCACCCGCAGCACCTCATCGAAGTTGCGCCCGGTGGTCATCGGGTAGACGAGCAGCAGCTTGAGCTTCTTGTCGGGACCGATGACGAACACGTTGCGCACCGTCTGGTTGTCGGCGGGTGTGCGCGCCAGCGGGTCGCCCTGCACCTCGGCCTCGAGCATGCCGAAGGCCTTCGACACCGCGAAGTCGCCGTCGCTGATGATGGGGTAGTTCGGGGCAGTGCCCTGGGTCTCCTCGATGTCCTTCGCCCACTCCTCGTGGCGGTCGAGGGGGTCCACCGAGAGGCCGATGATCTTCACCCCGCGCTTGTCGAACTCGGGCTTGATGCGTGCCATGTAGCCGAGCTCCGTGGTGCACACCGGCGTGAAGTCCTTGGGGTGCGAGAAGAGCACCGCCCAGGAGTCGCCGATCCAGTCGTGGAAGCTGATCGCGCCCTCGGTCGTATCGGCCGTGAAGTCGGGCACCGTCTGGTTGATGCTGAGTCCCATACGTCCTCCTGTCGGGCGCTGGTCGCCCATTGGCGCGCCCTACGCAAGCGAACCGCCATTATGGCAGGGGTGACTGCCACCGCCGGGGCCGAAAGCGGCACCCGGAGCAGGCCGCGTGTACGCGCGGCCCGCTCCCGGCGACCCGACGGAGAGGGGGGGATTTGAACCCCCGTCGGAGGAGAACCCCCGAAACGGTTTTCGAGACCGCCGCATTCGACCGCTCTGCCACCTCTCCGCGCGTGAGCGTACCAGCGCCGGTCCTATACGATGCCGCGGCCCGGAGAGGTGTCCGAGCGGCCTAAGGAGCGCGACTGGAAATCGCGTAGTCGGGCATTCCCCGGCTCGAGGGTTCAAATCCCTCCCTCTCCGCTGACCGGGGTGCGAGGGGGTGGTACCCTCTCGCGCCCCGGGCAGTTAGCTCAGCGGGAGAGCGCCCGCCTCACACGCGGGAGGTCACTGGTTCAATCCCAGTACTGCCCATTCCCCGGCCGGCGGCGGGTCAGTCGGGCCCCGCCTGGCTGCGCTTCGCCCGGGCCGCCTTGGCCGCCACGATGAACACCCGTGCCAAGCCCACCACGACGATGAGGTCGAGCAGCATCTGGGCGGTCACCACCCACCGGGCGGTGGGTGAGTTGGCGGCGATGTCGCCGAACCCGGTGGTGGACAGCGTGGTGACCGTGAAGTAGATGGCGTCGCTCTTGTCGAGTACCTCGGTGAACGACGCCGGGTTGGATACCGACAGCGCCGCGTAGGTGAGGGCGAACGTGGTGACCAGGAGGGTGGCGAGCACGATCAGGCTGGTGGCTGCCCGCACCTCGGGATACGGATCGCGCATCGTGCGGTAGAGCTCCCAGGCGATCACCGCGCCGAGCAGCACGACGCCGGAGGTGAGTCCCACGCCCGGCGTGGCGGTGGCCAGGTCACTGGGTGGCACGATGACGAAGATCGTGATGATGATCGCGAGCGACAGCGCCACGCGCAGCGTGGCCTGGCCCAGCACTCGCCGGCGCTGCGCCCTGGTGAGGTCGGCATACGCCGCGTGCGCGTCCTCGGCCATTCCCATTGCCCGTGAGGCTAACCACGGCCCCGGACCCTCCTCGCCCGGGTACGCTCGGCCCATGTCCCGCACCCCATCGAGCGTCGTCGCGGCAGCCGCGGCAGGTGCCGCGGCCCTGCAGGCGTTCGCGCGCGGGGTGTCCACGCCGGGAAGCCCGCGCTACCGCGAGTACCTGATCATTCCGCAGGTGGCCGCCCGGTTCGGCGCCCGCCCCGCCGCCGTGCGCGCGGTGCGCGCGCGCCTGGCCGAGGCAGGGTTCGGCCGCCCGCGCCTCGACGTGACCCGCGGGTTCCTCACCGTGGACGTCCCCGCGCAGCGCGCGCAGGAGCTGCAGCGCGCGGCCTCGGACCTCGGCCCGCTGGTCACCGGCGTGGAGACCAGCACGCGCCGGCCGCGCCCACGGGGCATCGCCAACACGCCCACGCCGGGGGGCTAACCGTCGCGCACCGGAACGGCGTCCGGGTGCGCCGAGGGCACGTCCGTCCCCGTGCCCCACGCGGCGCCGCAGCAGGCCCAGTAGCCGAAGTCGCTCGCCTACGTGCCCAACCAGTTCCGGGCGGCCTTCGGCTTCGCGCCGCTGCATCGCCAGGGCATCCGCGGCCAGGGCGCGCACATAGCCGTCTCGCACGGGGCCCGACGGGCGCGGATGCCCGCCGCCGCTGGTGGTGGAAGGCTGGTTCTCGGTGGCCGGCACCTCGTTCGCCTCGCCGTTCATCGCGGGCGCCGTGGCCCTGGCGAAGCAGGTGGGACGGCGTACGGGCGCCGGGCGCGTGGGGTTCCTCAACCCCCTGCTCTTCGATGTGGGTGCGGTGGGATCACGCCATCGCGGATGTCACCCTCGGCAACAACGACGTGCCCGACACCCGCCAGCGCTGCTGGGCCTCACCGGGATATGACATGGCCACGGGGCTCGGCACCGTCAACGCCGCCGGGCTCGCAGACGTTGCCCGCCATGCCGGCCAGGCCCCGCCGGTCCGGCTAGGGGGTCTCAGGGGCGAGGGCGTCGGGGTCGATCTCCCCGACGCGCATCGCGATGCTCACGGCGTGCGCACGGGTACGCGTTCCGAGCTCCTGCATGGCCGCCCCCATGATCCGGCGCACCTCGCCCGCGGTGGTTCCCACCTTCTCGGCCACCTCATGCCAGTTGAGTCCGAGGGCCAGCAGGCTCATCACCCGGGGCTCATCTGCATCAAGCACGGGTGCCGACCCGGCGTCGGCCACCACGCGCACGGGCTCTTCGAAGTTCTTGTTTGCGATCTCGTCTTCATCCAGGCCCTCGGCGGCGCCGGTGACGCTCGGGTTGATGAAAATCGACAGGTGCAGCCCCGACGCCACGTTCGCAGTGGCGTTGAACCCGATGTCCACGGGGCTGCCGTCGGACCGCAGCACCGAGAAGCGCCCGATGGTGCCGCCACGCGAGAGGAACTCCGCCCAGACGTCGTCAAGGAACGGCCGGTACTCCGGAATGGTGATGTCATCGATGCGCATGGTGCGCAGCGTGGAGAGGTCGTGGCCGAGCAGCTCGAGCGCCGCGCTGTTGGCGTTGACGTAGTTGCGGTCGTCGTCGGCCACGACGCCGTCCGCGGGTGGAACGTCCGGTGGGCTGCCACGATCCGTTATGTCTGCGGAGCCTATGACCGGCGTGGCGCCTTTCATGCCATCTGCGGCGCCTCGCCTCAGATATCCCGCCGGCCGAGCAGAGCCCGGCCCAGCGTGAGCTCATCGGCGTGCTCGAGGTCGGCGCCCACGGGCAGGCCGCTGGCCAGGCGCGTGACGCGCAGGCGGCCGCGCACGCGATCGGCCAGGAACAGCGCGGTGGCCTCGCCGGCCATGGTGGGGTTGGTGGCGATCACCAGCTCGGTCACCCCGTCGCGCCCGATGCGCTGGTCGAGCTCGGCGATGCGCAGGTCCTCGGGGTCCACTCCGTCGATGGGCGACAGCGCGCCGCCCAGCACGTGGTACCGGCCGCGGAACTCATGCGTGCGCTCGATCGACACGATGGCCGACGGCTCCTCCACCACGCAGATCACCGTGGCGTCGCGGCGCGGGTCGGCGCACACGGGGCACAGATCGCCCTCGGCGAACGAGAAGCACTCGGTGCACGGCCTCACGCGCTCCACCACCGCCATGATGGCCGCGGCCAGTGCCTGCGGGCGCTCTGGCGGCGCCTTCAGCAGGTGGAACGCCAGCCTCTGGGCGCTGCGCGGCCCGATGCCCGGAAGGCGCGCGAGCTCGGCCACCAGGGCGTCCACCGACGGTGTGAGGATCGACGGCATCCGGCGCGCGAGGGCCTAAAGGCCCGGGAGCCCCAGCCCGGAGAGGCCGCCCGTCACCGCGCCCAGGCGCTGGTTGGCCAGCTCCTGGGCCGCGCGCAGGGCCTCGTTCGTGGCGGCCACGATGACGTCCTGCAGCATCTCGACGTCTTCGGGGTCGACGGCATCGGGGCTGATCTCGATGCTCACCACCTCGAGCGCACCGGTGACGGTGGCCGTCACGGCGCCGCCGCCCGCGGACGCCGAAACGGTCTCGCGCGTGAGCTCGTCCTGCACGCGCTCCATGTCCTCCTGCATCTTCTGCATCTGCTTCATGAGCTTCTGCTGGTTCATCCCCACGGCTGGCTACTCCCTCTTGTCGGTGTCGATCACCTCGGCGTCGAACGCCGCACGGATCTCCTCGATGATCTTCTCGTGGTCCACGGGACCGTCGTCGGCCGCATCCCCGCCGGTGGCACCAGCACCCGCCGGGGCCGCCGCAGCTGCACGGGGCATCTCCATGAACTCCACCGCCAGGTCAAGGCCGGAGATGTCGCGGATCACCGCGGTCACCGCGTTGCGCTCGTCCGGTCGCGACAGCATCGCCACGCCCACGCTGCCGCTCACCGCGACGATCACCACCTGGTCGGCCACCTCGGCCACCTCGGACCCCTGCAGGAACGCATGCAGGTGGGGAGAGCGTTGCTCGAGGATTCCCACGATTCGTGGCCAGGCGCGCCCGATGTGCTCGCGATCGGCGGGCATCGCCTCGTGGGCTCGGGGCGGCGGCGCGGGCGGTGCCTCGGCGGCCGGCCCGGGGCCCGGCCCCGGGTGCGCCCCGGCGCCCTCCGGCTCCGGCGCGGGTGCTGCGGCGGGCCGCGGGGCGGAGGGCGCGGCGATCTCAAGGCGCTCCACGCGGGTGGCCACGCCCTCGATGCCGGCGTCGAGGTAGGGGCGTGAGAGCTTGGCGGCCACCAGCTCGAGCTGGATACGCGGGTCGGCCTGCCCGTGGCGGATGCGCACCTGGGCATCGCCGATGAGGTCGATGGCCCGCACCACCTGCGTGGGGCTCAGCTGGTTGGCCTGCGCTTGCAGGCGGTCGAGCTCCTCGGGGGCCAGTGCCCACTCCTCGCGGGCCCGAGCGCCTTGCTGAAGCAGACAGGCGTAGCGCAGTTGGGTGATGAGCCCGCGTATCAGTTGCTCGGGGTCGGCGCCGCCATCGAGCGCTTCCTCGAGCACCTCGAAGGCGCCGGCGGCGTCCCCCTGCGCCATGAGGTCCACGAGGTCGAAGAGCGTCTCGCGCCCCACCACCCCGAGCAGGTCGAGGGCGTCGGCCACGCTCACGGTGCCATCGCCGAAGGTGGCGATCTGGTCGAGCAGGCCCAGGGCGTCGCGGTACGAGCCGTCGGCTGCACGCGCCACGAGGTCGAGCGCCTGGGGGCTGGCCTCGATGCCCTCCGACTGCGCCACGCGCTCGAGCACGGTCATGAGGTTGGCCACGCCGGGCTTGCGCAGCGTGTAGGTCTGCAGGCGCGAGCGGATTGTGGGGAGGATGTCCCACGGGTGCGTGGTGCAGAGGATCACCACCAGCTGGGGCGGCGGTTCCTCGAGGGTCTTCAGCAGCGAGCTCGCCGCGGCCTTCTCGATCTGGTGCGCCTCATCCATGATGGTCACGCGGTAGCGCGAGGCCACCGGGGCATACCGCACGCTCTCGAGCCACTCGCGCATCTCGTCAATGCGCCGCGCGCTCGACGCGGCGTCCACCTCCACCACGTCCAGCCAGTCGTCGCGCCCGATGCGCAGGCACGAGTCGCACTCGCCGCACGGCGTGGCGGTGGGGGCCGGGAACGCCTGGCAGTTGAGGCACCGGGCCAGAATGCGCGCCGTGGTGGTCTTGCCGGTGCCGCGTGGGCCCGCGAACAGGAACCCGTGGGCGATCGTGCCGCGATCCAGCGCGTTGCCCAGGGTGCGCGCCACGTGCTCCTGGCCGACGAGATCCTCGAATCGGCGGGGCCGGTAGCGGTTGTAGAGGCTCTGTCCTGGGTCTGTCACGTGGGATGAGGTGTGACCGTGCACCCGCCGTCGAATACCTGCCGGGAGGTGGTGCTCGGGGACTCGGCTCCGGCGAGGGAGCCCCACTGCGCGTGGGCGGTTCCGCTTAAGGCTGCTTCCTTCCGGACCTGACCTGGTTCACGGTCGCCCACCGAATGGGACCTCGCCTTCAATGCTTCGTCATCCGAGCCCGTGCCTCCGAGAAGGACCCTCGGGCGGGGATTCAGCCCCGCTGTAGCGGATTGCGGATACAGGGCACCGCTAGCTCCCCGCCTAGCACGGTCACGGGGTGAGGATACTTCAGCCGGACTGCTTGCGCGCATCGGCCTCTGCCTTTGCCTGCGCGCGACGTTCGGCCTTTGCGGCCTTCGCCTCGGCCCTCTTCTCGTCGGAGTCCTTGGGCATGACGCGCGGGCTGATGCGCTCGCCCCTCTTGCGGGCGTTCATCGCGCCGAAGATGGCCGCCACGCCGCCGCCGATCATGGCCATGGTGAGGGCCAGGTAGAACCACACGGTGGCGCCGCCCTGCGCGCCGGTGATGGCCCACATGATCGTGCCCCATGCGAGGCCGATGAGCATCCCCAGCCCGATGATGCGGAAGCGCCTGCCATCCCCACGCTTCTCGCGCACGCTATCGCCGAGTCCCATGTGGTGAGTGTACGGCAGCCCGCGGCGACTACAATCGCGCGCTGGCCCGCCTCGAGGAGGTCCCCATCGCCATCAGGGTCATGAAGTTCGGCGGATCATCCGTCGCCGACGCCGAGAAGATCAGGAATGTCGCGCGCCGCATCGCCGCCGCGCGTGAGCAGGGCGACGACGTCGTGGCCGTGCTCTCGGCGATGGGCAAGACCACCGATGGCCTCGTGTCGCTTGCGGATGAGCTCTCGCAGTCGCCTGCGCCGCGCGAGCTGGACATGCTGCTGTCCACCGGTGAGAGGGTCTCATGCGCGCTCATGGCCATGGCGCTGCACGACCTGGGGCACGACGCTGCGTCATTCACCGGCTCGCAGGCGGGGATCCTCACCGACACCGCCCACACCAGGGCCAAGATCCTCGAGATCAAGCCCGATCGCCTGCTCGATCAGCTGGGGCAGGGACATGTGGTGCTGGTGGCGGGGTTCCAGGGGGTGTCCACGGATCGCAACGTCACCACCCTCGGACGCGGCGGCAGCGACACCACGGCCGTTGCCCTGGCGGCCGCGCTCGGCGCCGAGGTATGCGAGATCTACACCGACGTGGCGGGCGTGTTCACGGCCGACCCGCGAATCGAGCCGGGCGCGGCCAAGCTGCCGCTCATCAGCCACGAGGAGATGCTCGAGATGGCCGCCTCGGGCTCCAAGGTGCTCGCGCTGCGGTCGGTGGAGGTCGCGCGCCTGCACGACGTCCCGCTGCACGTGCGGTCATCATTCGTCCCCGATGAGGGGACCTCGATCACCAAGGAGACTCCCATGATGGAGAGGGCGTTCGTGTCGGGCATCGCGCACCGGAGCGACGAGGCCAAGGTGGCCCTGCTCGGCGTGGAGGACCAGCCCGGCGTGGCCGCCGGGGTGTTCACGGCGCTGGCCGATGCGCTTATCAATGTGGACACCATCATCCAGAACGTCGGCGTGGATGGCCGTGCCGACCTGTCGTTCACCGTGCCGCTCCCCGACCTGCGCAAGGCCCTCGACGTGATCGATGGCATGGGCGGCACCCTGCGGCACCGCGAGACCATCTCGGACGACCAGATCGGCAAGGTCTCGCTCATCGGCGAAGGCATGCGGTCGAACCCCGGCATCGCGGCGCTCATGTTCCGCACGCTCGCGGCCGAGGGCATCAACATCCAGATGATCGACACCTCCACCATCCGCATCACCGTGGTGATCGCCCGCGGCGAGGTCGACCGCGCCGTGCGCGCGCTGCACGAGGCCTTCGACCTGGCCAGCGAGGCGGAGCGCCGCAGTGTTTAACGTGGCCGTCGTCGGCGCCACCGGCGCCGTCGGCTCCACCATGGTGCGCGTGCTGGAGGAGCGGGGCTTCCCGGTCACCGAGCTCCGGCCGCTGGCGTCGGCGCGCAGCGCCGGCAGCGTGGTGGAGTATCTCGGCAAGCCCTTCGAGGTGCAGGAGCTCACCGAACGCTCGTTCGAGGGCATCCATATCGCGCTGTTCTCGGCCGGCGGCCAGCGCGCGCGCGAGTTCGCGCCCGCGGCGGTGGAGGCCGGCGCGGTGGTCATCGACAACTCCTCGGCGTTCCGCATGGACCCCGCGGTGCCGCTGGTGGTGCCCGAGGTCAACGAGGCCGACATCGAGGGCCATCAGGGCATCATCGCCAACCCCAACTGCGTGGCCGCGCCGCTGGTGGTGGCGCTCGGGCCCATCGTCGATGCGGTGGGTCTCGAGCGGGTGATCGTGTCGTCGTACCAGTCGGTGAGCGGCACCGGCATGGCGGCCATCGAGGAGCTCCGCGCGCAGACGGCCGGCAACCTGGCCGGCGACGAGCCCGCACCCCAGGTGTATCCGCACCCCATCGCCTTCAACGTGCTGCCGCACATCGACGTGTTCGACGAGAGCGGCTACACGGGCGAGGAGGTGAAGGTGGCAGGCGAGACCCGCAAGATGCTGCACCTGCCCGACCTGGCGGTGTCGGCCACGTGCGTGCGCGTGCCGGTGATCAGGTCGCACTCCGAGGCCGTGCACATCGAGACCACCGAGCCCATCACCGCCGAGGCCGCCCGGGAGATCCTCATGCTGGCCCCCGGCGCCGTGGTGCAGGACGAGCCCGCGAGCAACGCCTATCCGCTGGCGCGCGACGCCGAGGGCCGTGATGAGGTGTTCATCGGGCGCATCCGCAAGGACGCCTCGCACCCCAACGGCCTGGCCATGTGGATCGTGGCCGACAACCTGCGCAAGGGCGCGGCCAGCAACGCCGTGCAGATCGCCGAGAGCCTCGTCACCAATGGGTGGCTTTGACCTAGAGCGGCCCGGCCTCTGCCTCTGGTCGGCGACGACAGGCTGCTGTTGCGGGTTCGTCCGGGTTCCACCCCTGTCGGGGCCGCCTGTGCTCAGGGCGCTCCTGTGGTTTCGTCGAAGGGGATGGGGCCTGCGGGGGTCGGCACCATGCGGCGCATCTGGGGGTGGCCCCCGGCCGCCTTGTCGCGGCAGGCGGTGCATGAGGGGCGGGTGATGCCGTCGGGGCGCATGGGGGCCTCGGTGCTCGATTCGCCATGGGCAGGGTCGCAGCGGCAGAGGCCCTCGAAGTAGTCATCGGGGAAGGGGATTCCGGCCTCGCGCTCGGCGTCGCGCAGCAGCATGAAGGCTTCGGCCACCAGTGCCTCGGCGGCGGGAACCTCATCGGGTTTGGTGGCCTGGTCGAGCTCGGCCTGCGCGCGCCGGGCCACGCGCGTGGCGGCATCCAGGCGGTCGTCGGCGCGGGCGTGGTGCTCGGGCAGCACGGCCAGCACGTCGAGGCGCGCGCCGATGGCGTCGAGCCGCACGCGGGCGAGTGCCGTGCGGTCCACGAGTTGCTCGCGGCGCACGCCCCGGTTGCGGCGAATTCCGAACGCGGCGGCCCACACGCCGCCGATGAGCGCGATGCCGAGCAGGCCGAGCAGCGCCCGCGTGGAGTCGCTGGTGGATGGCGCCAGCGGCGGCCCTGCGGCGGCGCGCGCGGCGGCATCGGCGCGCTGGACCGGGTCGGTGATGGCGCCCACCTTCGCGGCCCGCAGGTCGCGGGTCATGGCTGCCTGCGCCCGTGGGCCCGCCACTCCGGTCGGTCGGTCGGGCGCCACGGCCACCAGGAGTCCTTCGAATGCCAGGCGCTTGCGCAGGGCGGCGGCGTAGTCGCGCATCGACGCCGCGCCGGCCGGGCCGGTGACCACGGCGATGCGCACCGGGCGTCCCGCGCGATTGAGGTCGTCGGCCACGGCCTGCAGGCGCGCTTGGGCGTCGGCCGTGCCCGTGCCGCCGACCGCGGGGCTCACGTAGGCCGATCCCTGCTGCAGGGCATCCACCGCCGGGTCGGCGAGCGCGGGCGCAGCCACCGCGAGCACGGCCACGATTGCGGCGACCAGGGCGGCCGCGCGACGGATCACGCCGGCAGGGGCGCGCCGCCGGGCGCCGGCCGCAGGTCGCCGATGGCGGCCCGGGCCCGCTCGACCAGGCCGGGCACGAGCCCGCCGAGCTCCATGCGCATGAGGCTCACCTGCCCGCGGCGGCGCACCGCGCGGAATCCAAGCCTCTCGAGCATGTCGAGGTCGAACAGCGTGTGGCCCAGGGCCGCCCGCTCCTCAGCATCCACCTCGTCGGGGTAGCGCATGGCGAAGGCCTCGATGGCCGCCATGCCCCGGCCCTTGATGTCGGCAAGGGCTTCGAGCACCAGGCGCTCGATCGACCCCGCGGGGTCGGACCCCTGCACGTAGGCACAGGTAATCAGCACGCTGTCGCGCCCTGGTGGCCCGGCCGGCAGCACCTGCGCCCGGGGGAACGCCGCGGCGGGCCCGTACTGCAGCACGCCGATCACGGCGTCGCCATCGCTCAGCATGCGGCCCCATGGCCCGAAGGCGCGCTCGGTGCGATGCGCCCAGCGATCACGTTCCGACTCATCGCTGCCGCCGCGCAGCGTCTGCCAGAACACGCAGTCGGTGCAGCAGGCCGGGAGATCGCGCACGGACGCGCGGGTGAGAGGAACGGGACGCACGGTCCCAATCTAGGCGAACGGCAAGACGCGAACGGCTCGGGTGACCGGGCCGTTCTTGCTCCTGCGGGTGCTCGACCCCGGCGACCCCGGTGACAGTCACCTGTCGGTGACGGTCACCCGCCCCGGCCTATGCGCCGACGGTCTGCAGCACCTCGTCCACCGACGTGAAGTGGCGCTTGAACTCCATGGTTTGCGTGGGCAGGCCCAAGGCCAGGCCGATGAGCTGCGGCAGGTGCAGCACCGGCATGGCGTACTCCTCGCCCATCAGCTGCTCGGTCTTGCGCTGGTAGGCATCCATGGCCAGGTGGCACAGCGGGCACGGCGTGACCATCGCCTGGGCGCCGGCGTCGCGGGCACCGGCAAGCGCCACGTGGCTCTCGCGCAGGGCGACCTCCTCGCGGGCGAGGATGATCGGGAAGCCGCAGCAGCGGGTCTTGCCGTCGTAGTCGGCCACCTCGCCGCCGAGCGCGGTGATGAGGCGCTCCAGCGACTGCGGGCGGTCCGGGTCCTCGAAGCCCATCACCGACGACGGCCGGAGCAGCTGGCAGCCGTAGTACGGCGCCACGCGAAGACCGCCCAGCCCCTTGGGGCCGCGCTGCTCGAGCAGCGAGAGGCCCTCCTCGGTGGCGAGGTACCAGAGCAGGTGCGTCACGTCGATGGTGCCCCGGTACGGGCGGGCGCCGGCGTTCACCAGCTCGCCGTTCACCTGCTCCAGCAGGCGCGGGTCCTCCCTCACCATCTTGTTCGCACGACGCAGGTTGAGCGTGCACACGTTGCAGATGGTGAGGATGTCCGCGCCCATCTCCTCGGCCTCCGAGAGAATGCGCACGTTGAGCGTGAGGTACAGGTTGGGCTTGGCCTCGGCGATGTCGCCGGCGCCGCAGCACGTGGCCTGCGGCATGGGCAGCAGCTCGATGTCCAGTAGCGGCGCCAGGGCCTTGGTGGTGGCGTTGAGCTCCTTCGAGCTGAACTCGGCCACGCAGCCGGGGTAGTAGGCGAACTGACGCGGCACTAGATGGTCTCCTTCACGTTCTTGATGAGCTTCGTGACCTGGTCGCGGTTCTTCACCCGGTGGGTGAGCGGCGAGGCCGGCAGCTTGCCCTTCTGCAGCATGCGCAGAGCGAGCGGGGCGTTGAACGCGCCGCCCACCGGGTCGGTCAAGCCACCCACGAGCTGCTCATTGAGCTTTCCGCCGGTCCTCATGGAGATGAGGAACGCCTTGGCGTGGCGGGCGCCCTTGTCCTTGGTGACCTTCTCCTGGAACGCGATGGCGCCGAGCTTCTCGATGGCGTCGCGCGGGTCCACGCCCTTGGGGCAGCGCTCGTTGCAGAACATGCAGCGGGTGCAGTCCCAGATGCCGTGCTGGCCCGAGTAGAGCTTGGCGCGGTTCTTGCGCTGCGCGTCGCGCTCATCGGCGGCAAACCGGTAGCCCCACGCGAATGCGGCCGGACCCACGAACTCCGGGTCGGCGGCCAGCGAGTTGCACTCCGAGTAGCAGGCGGCGCAGAGGATGCAGGCGCTCTCCTTGGCCACCTTCTCCATCGCGGCCTTCGGCACGAGGCGCTCCTTCTGGGGAGCGGGGCCGTCGGGGATGAGGTACGGCTTGACGGCCTTGAACTTCTCCCAGAACGACGTCATGTCGACGACCAGGTCCTTGATGGGCGCGAAGTTGCCGATGGGGTCCACCTGCAGGGTGCTCGACCCGCTCTCGGCCTTGGCCTCCTCGACCTGCGTCATGCAGGCGAGCACGGTCTTGCCGTTCACCTTGCAGGCGCACGAGCCGCAGATGGCGCTGCGGCACGAGTACCGCACCGCCAGCGTGCCGTCCTGCTCGTTCTGGATGCGCAGCAGGGCATCCAGAACCGTGGTCTTCTCCTCATGGTCGAGGCTGAAGTCCTGGTGGTACGACTCGAGGTCGCCCGAGTCCGGCTGGAACCGGAACACGCGGAACGTTGTGCTCGCCATCAGTAGGACCTCACCTGGGGCTCGTACTTGGTCATGGTCACGGGCGAGTAGTCGAGGCGGATCTCGCCGTCGTCCAGGTACGCCAGCGTGTGCATCATCCAGTTCTCGTCATCGCGGTCCGGGAAGTCGGTGCGCGAGTGGGCGCCCCGGCTCTCGTGGCGTGCGATGGCGCCGGTCACCATGCAGTCGGCAAGGTCGAGCAGGTAGCCCGTTTCGATCGTGTGGATGAGATCGGTGTTGAAGGTCTTGCCCTTGTCGTCCACCGTCACGCCCTGGAACCTCGCCTTGAGCTCGTCGACCTTGGCCTTGGCCTCGCGCAGCGTGGCGTCCTCGCGGAACACGCCCACCTTCTCCTGCATCACGGCCGCCAGCTCGTCGCGGATCTCGCCCTGGCGCGGGCCGTTCTCGCGGAGCAGCAGCTCCTCGATGCGGGCCTGCGTCTCGTCGGCCGCGTTGCCGGGCACGTGGGGCGTGGGAGCCTCCTGGGCGTACGCGGCCGAGGCCTCGCCCGCGCGGGCTCCGAACACCACGGCCTCGAGCAGCGAGTTGCCGCCCAGGCGGTTGGCGCCGTGCACCGACACGCAGGAGCACTCGCCGGCGGCGAACAGCCCCGGCATGTGCGGGGCGGCTCCCCAGTTGTCCACGTGCACGCCACCCATGTGGTAGTGCGCGCCGGGCCGAATCGGGATGGGCTCCTCGATGGGGTCGGTGCCGGCGAAGGCGATGGCCAGCTCGCGGATCTGCGGAAGGCGCTCCATGATGCGGTCGCGACCCAGGTGGCGCAGGTCGAGCAGCACGCAGCCGTCGATGCCGCGACCCTCTTGGATCTCCGTGGCCTCGGCGCGCGAGACCACGTCGCGCGACGCCAGCTCGAGCTTGTTGGGGGCATACTCGCTCATGAAGCGCTCCCCATCCTTGTTCAGGAGATACCCGCCCTCTCCGCGGGCACCCTCCGTCACGAGCACGCCGTTGGCGGCGAGCGTGGTGGGGTGGAACTGCATGAACTCCATGTCCTTGAGCGGCACGCCCTTGCGAAGGGCCAGGCTCATGGCGTCGCCGGTCGAGGCATGCGCGTTCGTCGACGGGCGGTACACGCGGCCCGCGCCACCGGTGGCCATGACGACGGCCTTGGCACCGATGGTCTCGATCTTCCCGTGGATCATGTCGTAGGCCACCACGCCCACGGCATTCCCGTCGTCGTCCGTGACGAGGTCGGTGACGAACCACTCCTCGTAGGTCGGGATGTTGTACTTCACGACCACGGTGTAGAGCGTGTGCAGGATGACCAGGCCGGTCAGGTCGGCCGCGTAGCAGGTGCGCGGGAACCCGGCGCCGCCGAAGGGGCGCTGGGCGATCTTCCCGGAGTCCTCCTGGCGGCTGAACACCGCTCCCCAGTGCTCCAGTTGGTACACCTCGAGCGGGGCCCGCTCGCACAGGATCTCGATGGCGTCCTGGTCGCCGATGTAGTCGGCGCCCTTCACCGTGTCGAACGTGTGGTTGTCGGTGTTGTCCTCGGTCTCGTTGCCGAGGGCCGCGTTGATTCCGCCCTGGGCGGCGCCGGAGTGACTGCGGACCGGATGCAGCTTGGTCACGAGGGCGACGTCAACGCCCGCCTCGTGCGCGGCGATCGCCGCGCGCATCCCCGCAAGACCCGCGCCGACGACGACGACGTCGTGTTCGCGCACTTTCCCTGACCTCCGATTGCTTGAGAGGGTTCCCGCTTACGCGAAGGCTACCGCAGCATGGGGCTCCTGAATGTTCATACCGCCGGGACATTCGGCCCTCTACGGGGAGTAGCGCCGACCCCCGGCGAAGCGATCGAAGTACCGGCCCGACGCGATGTCGGTGACCTTCACCACGTCACCGGTCTGCGGGGCGTGCACCATCTTGCCGCCGCCGATGTACAGCCCCATGTGCCCGATGTAGCCGGACGAATCGGCGAAGAACACCGTGTCGCCGGGCTGCAACTGCGCGCGCGGCACGTACGCGCCCACCCGTGCCTGGTCGTCGGCCACGCGGGGCAGGGTCATGCCGAGCTGCCCGAACACGTAGTAGGTGAGCCCCGAGCAGTCGAACCCGCCGGGCTTCGAGCCTCCCCACCGGTAGGGGGTGCCCTGGAACGACATGGCCAGTTGCACGGCCTGGCCGCCGAGCCCGGGCTTCGACCCCGGCACCACGGTGTTCCTGGCCAGGGCCACCTGGCTGGGCGCACCGGGGTCGGGCTCGAAGATGGTGATGTCGCCCGGCACCACGGGGAACTCGGCCTCCATGGGCTGGCGGGCCAGCACCAGCGCCCACCCCTTGCTCTGGTCGATGGCCGCGTTGGTCTGGGGGCGCTCGCCGTCGATGCCCAGGTACAGCGGGTCGTCGGAGGTCACGTCGAACCGGCCCTGCACCGCCTGCTCGGCGTGCAGGGCGCGCGACCGGGCCGCCACCGCGCCGGCCACCAGCGCCTGCGGGGCGCGGTCGCCCCAGTCGGGCGGCATCTCGCCGGGCAGCACGCCCCTCACGTAGTTCTCGGTGCTGGTCTGGTTGACCACCGCCATGGTGCGGCCGCTGCTGGTGATCACCCGCAGGCTGCCGCGGTAGCGCAGCTCGAGGGGGTCGAGCATGCGGATGCCCGTCTCCGCCGTGCCGCTGTCCAGGCGCACCGGGCCGGTCATCTTGCGCGACCTGCTGCCCGGCACGTCGAGGTCGGTCACCGCGAAGCCCGCCGTGCCGAACCGCTTGATGAGCACGCGGTGGTTGGCGGGCACCTGCACGGCCGATCCCCGGCGTCCTTCGTCCACCATGCGGAGGGGGGTCTTGCCCTGCATCACCACCTGGCGCGCCTGGTCGGCCACCAGGATGCGCATGGTGCGCTGCGGCAGCTGCTTCATCTGGCTGCCGGGGAACGCCTGCGCCACGATCTGCTGGGCCGTCTTGCCCTTCACGGCCAGCGAGAAGGCGTCGTTGCGCGTGAGCGGGGCCGCCTGGGCCACCGAGGCGGCCAGCACGAGGGCCAGGCCACCGGCGATGAGGGACCGGGGAGTCACCCTTTCCAACGTAGCACCGGTGCGGTGGATCGGGCGAAATGCCTGCTCATCCGCGAAATGGGGTAGCGTGATCCCCATGGACGCGGCGCGGGCGGAGCGCATCCGCGCGGCCATGGCCAAGGCCGCCGGATCGCGCTGGTGCGGGGAGTTCCTGGCGTCGGTGGTCACCGACGACGAGGCCCCGGCGATCGTGCACGGCAGCCCCGACCGGCCGTTCTTCATCGCGTCTGCCACCAAGCTGTACGTCACGGCGATCGCCGCCCGCCTGCGGGCGTCCGGCGACCTCGACTGGGACGCCCCGTTCGCCGACTACCTGACGGGCACGGGCGTGGGGGGCCTGTGCGTGGTGGACGGCGTGGACCACACGCCGCTGGTCACCGTGCGCCAGCTGCTCGCCCACACCTCGGGCATCCCCGACTACTTCGAGGGGCGGCGCCCCGACGGCACCAACACCTTCCTGCAGGTGCTGGCCGAGGACTTCGCCTGGGGCCTGGACGACGTCATCGGGTGGACGCGCGAGATGCCCGCGCCCTTCGCGCCGGGCACGCCGGGGCGCGCCCTCTACTCGGACACCAACTACCAGCTGCTCGGCGCCATCATCGAGCGGGTCACGGGCATGTCGTTCGCCGCCGCGGTGCAGGCCCACGCGTGCGATCCGCTGGGGCTCGGCGACACCTGGTGCATGGACGCCTCCTCACGCGGCCGCTACGACCAGGTGGCGCGCTTCCGGGTGGGCGACATGCTTCCCGCCATCCCGCTGGCGATGTCATCGGTGGGCGCCGACGGCGGCGTGGTCAGCACGCTGCGCGACTCCCAGCGGTTCCTGCGTGCCCTCCTCGCGGGCGAGCTGTTCGACCGGGCGGTGATCGGCGAGATCACCGCGGAGTGGCGGCGCATCTTCCGTCCCCTGCGCTACGGCACCGGCATCATGCTGTTCCGGTTGCCGCGCGTGATGGCGCCCTTCGGGGCCCCCGACTTCATCGGCCACTCGGGCGCGAGCGGCACGGTGATGTTCGGCGTGGCGGGCACCGGCACCACGATCGTGCTCACCACCAACCAGGCCGAACGGCGCGACCTGCCCTTCCGGATGATGGTGTCGGTGGCCCGGCGCTAGCGGGCCGGGGCGCCGGCGAACACCGCGCCCAGGCGTTCCATGCCCACGGTGATCTCCTCGGGCGACACGCCCGAGTAGGCCAGGCGCAGCGTGTTGTGGTGGCCCTCGGTGAAGCAGGCGGACCCTGCCACGTAGATCACCCCGGCCTCCTGCGCCACGGGCAGCAGGGCGTCGGCCGACATGCCCTCGGGGAGCTCCAGCCACATGAAGAACCCGCCCTCGGGCGGGGTGCACCGCGTGCCATCGGGCATGTGGTGCAGGCCGGCGGCCATGGCGTCGCGCCGCACGCGCATGAGCTCGGTGACCCGGGCGATGTTGGGGTCGAGCAGGCCGTGCTCGCACACCTGGTGCACCGCGGCCTCGGGGAGGTGGGCCGGCGAGATGTAGGTCTGGTTGGCGCGGGTGGTGAGGGTCTTCACCAAGTCGGGCGGGGCGATGAGGTATCCCACGCGAAGGCCCGGCGCGAGGGTCTTCGAGAACGACGAGCTGAACATCACGCGCTCGGGGCCGCCCAGCTCGTAGATGGCGGGGAGCGGTTCGCCCTCGAACCTCAGACGGCCGTAGGGGTCGTCCTCGAGAATCCAGAACCCGTGCCTCTCGGCCAGGGCGACCAGCGCCTGGCGCTTGGCCAGCGAGATCGTGGTGCCCGCCGGGTTGTGGAAGTTCGGGATGGTATAGACGATCTTCGGCACGCGGCCCGCCTCGCACGCCGCGGCCAGCGCCTGCACGTCCATGCCGTCGTCCTGCATGGGGACCTCGAGGATGTCCATGCCGTGCATCTGCGCCTGCAGCAGCGCGCGGTCGTACGTGGGTGCCTCGAGCCCGATCAGGTCGCCGGGCGCGAGGAAGGTCTCGAGCAGGAACACGTAGCCCTCGAGCGATCCGTTGGTGATAATCACGCGGTCGGCCGTGGTGCCGTGGTGCTGCGCCAGCCACTCACGCAGCGGCGGGTACCCGCCACCGGTGCCGTACGAGAGGATCACCGTGGGGTCGGCCTCGAGCGCGGTGGCCGAGCAGCGGGCGATCAGCCCGCTGTTGAGCGCCTCGGGAGCCGGGGCCCCGCGGGCGAAGGAGATGGTGTCAGGCACGGCGCGGCAGTTTAGACACGCTCCTGCGCGGTAGCCTCGCCTGCATGGCGACATTCGTCCTGATCCATGGTGCGATGCACGGGGGCTGGTGCTGGAGGCCCGTCGAGGCCCTGCTGCGACGGGCGGGGCATGAGGCCCACGCCCCCACGCTCACCGGCATGGGCGACCGGGCGCACATGCTGTCGCCGGACGTGGGCCTGGACACCCACGTGCGCGATGTCGTGGCCACGCTGCGCATGGAGGATGTCCACGACGCCGTGCTGGTGCTGCACTCCTATGCGGGCGTGCTGGCCGGCCCGGTGGTGCACCAGGCCGAGGGCCGCGTCGGCCGCGTGGTGGCCGCCGGGGCGTTCCTCGTGCACCCCGGGGAGTCGCTGGCAGACGTGGAGCCCCCCGAGGTGGTGGAGCGCTACCGACGCCTGGTGGCCGGGCAGGGCCAGGGGTGGCGGGTGCCCGCCTCACCCGCCTTCATGGACCAGTGGTCGGTGCCCGAGCACCTGCGATCCGTGGTCGGCCCGCGCCTCACGGACTTCCCCGCCCGATGCGTGGACGACCGCGCGGCGTACGACCGCGCGGTGCTGGACGCCCTGCCGCGCGATTACGTGCAGCACACCGCGCCGCCACTCGCGAGCCTGGCGGCCACGGTGGATCGCGCCCGGGATGACGGCTGGCGCATGCACCAGATCGCCACAGGCCACGACCTCATGCTGGAGGATCCCGCGGGCACCGCCCGGCTGCTCATGGAGATCGCCTCCTGAGCAACCGGGCGATGCGCCGGGGTGGTGCTACCTGAGGGTGTCGGCCACGATCTCAGCGACCTCGGTGGGGTTGGTGCCCACGCGCACGCCGAGCGCCTCGAGGGCATCCTTCTTGCCCTGGGCGGTGCCGGACGACCCGGTGATGATGGCGCCGGCGTGGCCCATCTGCTTGCCGGGAGGCGCCTGAAAGCCGGCGATGTATCCCACCACCGGCGTCGTCATGTTGGCGGCGATGAACTCGCCGGCCCGCTCCTCCTCGTCGCCGCCGATCTCGCCCACCACCACCACGAGGTCGGTGCCGGGGTCGGCCTCGAACATCGTCAGCACGTCGATGAACGACGAGCCCACGATGGGGTCGCCGCCGATCCCCACCACGGTGCTCTGGCCGATGCCCATGTCGCCGATCTCCTTGGAGATCTGGTACGTGAGCGTGCCTGAGCGGCTGATGATTCCCACCCGGCCCGGCGTGAAGACATCCGTGGGCATGATGCCCACCGTCGCCTTGCCCGGGCTGATGGCGCCGGGGCAGTTGGGGCCCAGCAGGCGCTGGTCGCCGCGCCCTAGGTGCGTGTACACCCGCATCATGTCGTGAGCGGGAATGCCCTCGGTGATGGCGATGGTCAACTCAATGCCGGCGTCCAGCGACTCGAAGATGGCGTCGGTGGCGAACCTCGGCGGCACGAAGACCATCGAGGTGTTGGCCCCGGTGGCTTCCACGGCGTCGCGCACGGTGTTGAACACCGGGATGCCGTCGACGTCCTGCCCGGCCTTGCCCGGCGTGACGCCCGCCACCACGTTGGTGCCGTACGCCTTGTTGCGCAAGGTGTGGAACTGGCCCTCGCGCCCGGTGATGCCCTGCACCACCAGCTTGGTGCTCTCGTCGACCAGGATGCTCACGAGGCCTCCTTCGCGAGCTCGACGGCCCGCTTCGCGGCCGAGATCATCGTGGGCTCGACGACCACGTTTGCGGGCGCGCGCTCGGCGATGATCGCGCGTCCGGCCTCCGCGGCGGTCCCATCGAGGCGCACGACGATGGGGAGCGTGGCCCCCAGCGTGTCGAGCGCGGTGAGGAGGCCTTCGGCCACCTCGTCGCAGCGGGTGATGCCGCCGAAGATGTTGATCATCAGCGACTTCACCTTGGGGTCGCTCAGCAGCACCTCGAGCGCGGTGGCCACGGCCTCTGCGTTCGACCCGCCACCGGCGTCGAGGAAGTTGGCCGGCGTGCCGCCGGCGAGGGCCACCACGTCGAGGCTGCTCATCACGATGCCGGCGCCATTGCCCATGATCCCCACGTCGCCGTCGAGCTTCACGTAAGTGACGCCGCGCTCGTGCGCCATGCGCTCTTGCGGGTCGTCGGTCACGCTCTCCTTGAGCGCCTCCAGGTCGGGGTGGCGGTAGAGCGCGTTGTTGTCGATCGACACCTTGGCGTCGAGGGCCACCACGCGGTCGTCCGCGGTCCAGATGAGCGGGTTGATCTCGATCAGCGTGGCCTCGAGGCCGATGAATGCCTCGTATGCCTTGGTGAGGGCGTCGAGCACTCCCTTCTGCGCGGGCTCGTCGATGTTGGCGTGGTAGATGAGCCAGCGGCCGTGGTGGGGCTGGAAGCCGATGAGAGGGTCCACGTGCAGGCGCGCGAGCGCCTCCGGGTGCTCCTCGGCCACGGCCTCGATGTCCATGCCACCCATGGCCGAGAGCATCACGAGGGGCTTCTTCGCCGACCGGTCGAACGTGACCGAGGCGTAGTACTCCTTCTTGATGTCCGAGGCGGCCTCGATCCAGAGGCGCTTTACCACGTGGCCCTTGATGTCCATGCCGAGGATGCTCCCCGCCTCGGCGTAGGCCTCGTCGGGGTCCGTGGCGAGCTTGATGCCGCCGGCCTTGCCGCGGCCGCCCACCTGAACCTGTGCCTTCACCACCACCGTGCCGCCGATTGCCTCGGCGGCGGCCTTCGCCTGCTCGGGCGTGTCGGCAACCTCGCCCGACGGCACGGCCAGGCCGTACGTGGCGAACAGCTGCTTGCCCTGGTACTCGAAGAGATCCACCCGCGTCCCTTGCTTTGCTGTCAGTGAACGGCCCGCGTCGGGGGCGGGCCGGTGCGGGACTCTAGCCATGTGAATGGTCCGGGCGGGCGTCTACCCTCGCGCCCATGTCGGCTGACAGGGCCACCGCGCAGAGGCTCGAGATGCTGCTGGTGCTGCAGTGGCTGGACGAGGGCATGGCCGTGGACGGCGACGTGATGCTCTCGGTGCCCACCGCCGCTGCCGACCTGGGGTTCGATGGCAACGAGGGCCTGCTCGCGTTGATGACGGCCCTCGGGGTGCTCGAGGAGGAGGGGCGGGTGCGGGTGGAGTGGCCGGGGCGGCCGTTCGACTCGGCCGAGGCGCGCGTGCTGCTGTCGCCCGAGATCACCCGCGACGCCCAGCGACTTTTCGGCGCGTGACGCCGTGATCGATCGCTGCCGGCGCGCAGGCCGCCACCCGCTCGCGGTTGTTAGATTTACCCGAGACCTCCTGTCACCCCCTTCCCGAGGACCCCTTCCGTGAGAACGCGCCTGTTTGCCCCTGTCGTCGCCGGCCTTGCCGGGCTCGCCCTGCTCGCCGCAGGCTGCGGCAGCACCTCGGACACCACGGATACCGCGACGCCCACGCGCGAAGCGTCGGGCGTTGGCTCGGCCAGCGGCATGTTCGACCCGGGTATCGAAGACGCCCTCGCTACCGCGCCACCCGTGCCCGCCTGCCGCCCCGACACCAGCAAGGGCTCGGCATCGCGGACCCGCGGGAAGGACGAGGGCGGCTACAACGACGACTGGACCAACACGAGCCCGGACGACGAGGAGATCTGCGGCCACTTCTACAACTACATGGTCACGTGGTCGAAGAAGCCCGCCGCCGCTGATGCCCAGGCCGTGAGTGAGTTCGCCGCGCAGGGTCCCTCGCTCGGCACGGGCGCCACGCAGTGGATCTCCGAGGACCCGCTGCAGGCCGTGGGCGGGGCCTGGACCGACGGCAACGGCCAGTGGATGTGGGGACCGTCGTGCGGCAATCTCGAGCGCGGCCAGAAGGACGGCTACGACTACCGCTACTGCAACAAGCCGGAATACGGCTGGGGCTTCGGCCAGAACGTCGAGATCACCTACTGGGACCAGAACTTCACGTCAAACGCCGCGTTCGCGTACATGAAGCAGAAGGCCGGCGATGTCTCGTTCGGGCCCCTATACTTCCGCATGTACAACAACGGGGGCGAGAGCGACGGCAAGCCCGGCAACTGCGACGACAGCAAGTCGAATGCCCGCACGTTGCTCTCGTGCGCCGCGATGGACCAGGGCAAGATCACCGACGCCACCGAGAACGCCAACGACCCGGACTACGACCGCCTGGCCTTCGGCTTCTACGTGCAGAACTACCCCGTGGCCATCCGCGTGGCCAACGACCTTCCCGACTCGCGGCTGGACATCCGCTCGGTGAACACCGGCACGGCACGCGTGAGCGCGCAGTCGTCCACGCTCGGCAACGGCACCTCGGTGACCAGCGGGCAGTCGCCCGATGCCCTGTGGTGGGCCGGCTACCGGGCCCGCGAGGGCAGCACCATCACCATCACGGGCAAGCTCGTCAGCACCGCCACGCCGCCGGCGCAGGAGCCCTGGGTGAACCAGACCGTCACGATCACATCCCGCTTCCCCGCCCCGCCCAATCCGCAGCCCGGCGACAAGACCGTCACCGAGCGGAGCGAATCCTCAAATGGTGCGACCTGCAGGATCAATCAGTCGCAGACCAGCGGCGAGGCCGCGCAGTGCAACGTGACCAACTTCGTCAATGGCAGCCCGTCGCGCCCCGGCGTGGCTGACATCGTGATCTCCCGCTAGCGAGCCCGCCATGAGCCACGCGCCCCCCATGTCCTTCCGCCCGCGTCGCCGGCGCCACCGGGCCGCCGCGTCGGCCTGCCTGGCGGCCTTCATGGTGCCGGTCACCGTGTTTGGGTGGTTCACGGCGGACGCGGCGGCCGCGGTGGCGGCGCAGCCGGGCCGGGAGGATGTGACCGAGGCGCCGAAGGCGCCGCACCAGGTGCAGGGCAACCCCGGGTTCGACCCTCGCACGCTCCCGGCTCTGCCGGCGGGCGATGCCACGGGTCCCCTCGTGCCCGAGCTGCAGGGAGTCACCCTCGACGGCACGCTCGGGCTGTCGACGTCGCTCACCCCGTCGCTCGCCTGGCCCGGCGGCCCGGACAGCGGCGTCACCTTCACCATCAAGGACCTGGCCGGAAAGCTGGTCTGGAGCCAGCGCGTCGACGCGAACGGCACACGAGTACCTCCGAACCGCCTGAAGCAGGGCGGCGTGTATGAGTGGGGCGCGACTGCGGGGGGTTCGACGTTCGGGCCCTACCAAGTGCGCGTGGACTTCCAGCGGCCGTCCGTGCAGCCAACGGTGGAGTTCGGCGGGGTCAGCATTGCCGGCGTCACCGGTGAGGTCCTGATCGCCCTGGCGACGCCGGCCACGGAGGCCGTGTCAGGGCCCGTGGGGGTCACGCTCAGCTACCGCCCGAGCGAGTCGAAGGCGATCGCTCCGAGTATTGGCGTACCTGCTGGGTGGCATGTGGCCTCAACGGGTGATGCCCCGTGGTCAAACCTGCGGCGCGTCAGCGCGAACCGGATCGACCTCTACTCGAATGACGGCGGCGTGGTGCCCTTCCGGCAGTCATCCCCAGGCGCGTGGACGGCCGTGTGGGGGAAGGGGCAGACGTGGCCGGGTGGGCAGTACGCCACGCTCTCCCAGGCGGTGGACAGCACGACCGCCGCCGGTGAGTTCCAGGTGACGGACCGCTCGGGCGAGGTGACCACCTTCCCGGCCACCGCTGCGGGTGCGCAGTCGCGGCCCACAGGTACGTGGTCGGCGCGCATGCCTACGCTGCGCACCGCATATGACGGCACGGGCCGGCTGGTGTCGCTCACGGACCCCGTCTCGGGACGCCAGGCCCTGGTCAAGTACGGCGGCTCCGGCACGTGCCCCGTCCCGGCGGGACCCGGACTCCGGAAGGCGCCGAAGGGGATGCTGTGCCGGGTCACGGGTTGGGATGGCACCGGCACCGATGTCTTCTACCGGGCGACCGATGGTCCGGCGGGCCCCCTGATCGCCCGCATCGTCACGGACGCCGAGGCAGGGCCCGGGGCGCTCCAGCAGACGGACATCGGGTACGACGCCACAGGTCGGCCGTCCGCGCTGCGTGGCCCGCTGGCAAATGCCGCGGTTGCATCGGGAGTGATCGCGGCGGCCGGCGTCACGACTGCGAACGCCGATGATGCGAACGTGCTCACCACCATCGCCTACGACGCGGCCGGTCGGGTGCAGCAGATCCGCCGCCCAGCGGCGATCATCGCCGGATCGCCTGAGGTGCCCGCGCGAGGTGAGCGCACTTTTGAGTATCCCTCCCCCGGGTCATTCAGGGTATGGTCGCCTGGTCGCGACCGACCGCTGTCTGAGTCGGTCGCCTCGCCGCGATCGATGCTGGTGAAGAGCGGTCGGGACTCCGGCGGGCGCCTGCAGACCACCACGTGGGACTCCGCGCGACAGGTGGTGACCGAACAGGTGGAGCCCGGTGGGCTGGTCACCCGCTATCGCTACAACGCCCAGGGTGAGGTCACCGATTCATTCGGACCCAGCGTGACCCCGCAGGCCGGCGGCGCTCCGCGCACGCGGTTCACGTACGACACGCAGGTTCCTCAGGGTGGGGGCCCCGGAACCCCGGCGCGCGCCATCACCGGGCTGCAAGCCACCGTCTGGAAGGGCACGGCGTTCGAGGGCACGCCCTGGAAAGGCTCCGTCGGGCCCAGGATCGCCGGAAGCACTCCGGCATCGCTGGCGTACTCCTGGACCGACGCCTCGCGGTCCCCCTACTCGGCTCGCCTGGAGGGCACGATCACGGTGCCTGTGTCGGGCATCAGCCGCATCACGAATGTGCTGCGGGCGTCGCAGGTGTGGGTCGACGGCGTGCGATGCGATGGGGACTGCCCTGAGTCCCTCGACCTGGCCGCTCGCGCGCCGGGTAGCCAGATCCCTATTCGCATCGACGTGCGTTCGGATAATGCGGGAACGGGTGCGGTCAGCGTGCAGTGGATGCCCAAGGGCGGTCAGGCCGCGCCGATCCCCTCGTCCGCGCTTAGGCCGGAGCTGCCACAGCCCACCGCGACGGCCGTGCGCGACCAGGTGCGCGCGGGCGGGTCGCTGGCCGATCTCACGACCCACAGCACCTATTCCGCCTCGAACCCGCGGCAGATGGTGGGGGCGCGGTCTGCGTCCGGACTCACCAACACCCGCACCTACGAGGCCTACGACCCCGCGGCTGGCAGTTTCGGCCGGGCTACCGGGGCCCTGACGGCGGCGGGCACGAACATTGCCATGGCCTACTACGCCCCAGGCGAGAAGGCAGCCATTGCGTCGTGCGCGGGTGCGGCGGCCAATCAGGGCGGCCTCCCCAAGTCGATGACCACGCCCGGCGGACGCACGGTCGTCAACTCATACGACGCCTCTGGGCGGGTGGTGGGCCAGAGGACGGCCGGTGCCATGCGCACGTGCACCACCTATGACCTCGCGGGCAGGCCGCTCACCGTGACCGTGACCGGTGCGGCCACGGGCGGCGGAGGTGTTTCGAGGGTCGCGTATGGCTACGCGCCGGACGGCAACCCGATGGCGCTGCGCCAGACCTTCCCGGACACGGACATCGCGCCCGAAGTCGTCAACAACGATCTGCTCGGCCGCGCGGTGGGCACCACCGATTCGTGGGGTACCAACTCCAGCGTGTCGTACGACGAGCTCGACAACCCCGTAGCCACCACCATCCGCACCGCCGCGGGCGAACGCACGACCACGAATGCCACGTACACCGTGGACGGGTCCACCAGCACCATAAGCCGCGATGGCCAGGTGCTGGCAACGGCCGCGTACCAGGACTCGACGGGCCTCCTGCAGTCGGTGACCTACGCGAACGGCGCGGTGGCATCGCTGGGCTACGACGCCCAGGGCAACGCAAGCACCCGCACCATCGAAGTTGCCGGCCAGACGATGTCGGACACCGCTGCCGTGTCGCCCGCGGGACGAACGCTGCGAAGGGCAATCGCGGGCCCGGGGGCGGCGACGGCCACGTGGGACTACGGCTACGACAAGGATGGCCGCCTCACCAGCGCCGCGCTTGGCGGCGCCGTGCCCGCAGGCGTTCGCGGCGGCACGTGGTCGTACGCGCTTGACGCCGCCAGCCAGCGCACCCGCATCACGAGCCCGTACACGTCGACCGCCGGATTCACCTACGCGTACTCACCGACCGGTGCGGTCACAGGGACCAGCGACCCGCGTTTCGCTGGCGGCTTCGCCTACGACCCGCTCGGGCGCGCCACCACCGCGGGCCCGTTGTCGCTGGCGTACGACGCCCAGGGCGTGGCGTCCCGCATCAGCGACGGCACGGTCACGGAAGAGCGCACCAGCATCCCGAGCGGCGTCGTGGTGGCCACCAGCATCACCGCCAACGGCATCACGCGCACCGCACGCAGCACGCTCGGCGGCCTGCTGCTCGACAACCAGGGCCGGATCACCTCGCAGTCGATGGCTCTTCCGGGCGCGGTCAGCGTTCAGTTGCCGCCGCCGGGCGGTGCTGCACCAACCCTCTGGCGGTACGCGGACATCCAGGGCTCGATCGCATGGGAAGGCGCTGACGGCGCGGCCCCCGCGACCACCTCGCTCTATGACCCGGATGGCAACCGACTCAACGGGGCAGCACTGTCGCTGGACCCGGCGACGCCGAACCTGCTGTTCAACTCGGAGGGGACCGCCCCTCTCGCTGCCCCGGTGACCCACATGGGCGAGCGCGAATACGTGGCGCAACTCGGCATCTTCCTGCAGCCAGACCCGCTGCCGGCGTCGAGTAGCACTGCGTACAACTACGCCGCGTCCGATCCCATCAACGCACAGGACCCAAGCGGTGGCTTCTTCCTCTTCGACGGGCAGTGGTGGAAGGACCACGGGGGCACGGCCCTCAGAGTGACCATCGCCGTCGTGACGACCATCGCGGTCAGTGCCGTGACAGCCGGTGCGGCAACCGGGCCCGCCGTCGCCTTCCTCAGCACCGTCGCCGCCGGTGCGGTGGGCGGGTTTGCCGGTGACGTGGTGGGCCAAGTGGCAGAGAACGCCGTGAACGGTGACAATCCTCTGGATATCAAGTGGTCGGAGGCCGGCATCGCTGCCGGTATCGGCGGTGCCGTGGGCGTCATCGGCGGAGGCTTCAAGGCGTACAGGCTCCTGCGCGCCGGACGCGGTGCCGGGGGCGCTGCCGCCGATGTGTCGTTCAAGACATCGAGCAGCATGGCCTCCAACCCCAACAGCATCATCCAGCGTGCTCGTGCCCCGTGGACTCAGCAGGCCAATCCATTCAGCGAGCCGGAACTCGCGACGCTGGAACGCGTGTGGTCGGAGTCGCGTCCGCGCTTCAATCCCCTTGGCGCGGGCCTCCGGGACAAGATGTATCCGCGGTTCGGCAAGGACGAGCGAAACATGTGGCGGCTCGACGTGGACGTGGACTTCAGCTTCTGAGGCCCGGCTTCTAGCGGCGCAGCACCCGTTGCGCCACCACGCACCCGACGATCGCGCCGATGATGCCGCCCACCACCAGGGCGGTGGTGCGGTTGGCCGTGGATGGGTCGAGCACCGCAACCAGCGCGGCGGCGATGCCCACCCCGATTGCGCCCACCACGATCGCGGCGCCCAGGGCGATGCCGGCGGTGCGGCCGTCGGGCATGCGCCAGCGGCGGTCGTCATCGTCGGCCGTGGCGTCCGGGCCGCTGAACAGCCGCACGTCCTCGGGGTCGCGGGCCGTCACCGCGATTCCGCTGGCCATATCGCGCAGGGTCTCGGGATACACCGTGGCCTCGCGGGCCAGCGCGCGAAGCGCCACGCCTGAGCGCGCCAGGTGCAGCGGGTCGCGCGGCAGCGCCCGCGCCAGCGCCGCCGCGGTGAGCGCGGCGGCTTCTGCCGGGTCGATGTCCCCGGTGTAGATGGTGGGCTCGGCGTCGTCGGGATCGTCGCCGGGGTGCAGCGTGAGGTCGGCGATCGCCGCGCCCGGGGGAGGGGACACCTCGCCCGGGGGCACCGCCAGCCCGCCGATCTCGCAGCGGCCGGTCAGGTCGACCAGGTCCTCGGGCGCCGACGCGCCGAACGCGCGGATCACCGCGTGGCGCCCGGCTCCGTCGGCGGCAGCCAGGCGATCGGCCGCAAGGGCCACCCCGCATGCGAGCACCGCGCGTCGCACCGTCTCGCGGTCGGCGTCGCCGGGCTCCACGAGGGCCCCGGCCGAGGCGCGGCCCGCCCCCAGGCGGCCGGCCCACATGACGACCCGGGTCATGTCAGCCGATTACGGCGATGACCTCGTCGGCGGCCACGGACTGCCCGGCCTCCACGGACACCGAGGTGATGGCCCCGGCCGTGTGGGCGGTCACCTCGTTCTCCATCTTCATGGCCTCGATGATGCAGATCACGTCGCCCACGGCCACCTCCTGCCCGGCCTCCACGGCAACGCTCAGCACGGTGCCCTGCATGGGGCTGTGCACGTCGCCCGTGGCGCTGCCGCCGCCCGACCCGTGATGTCCGCCGCCCTTGCGCTCGCGCTTCTTCTTCGGCGCGGGCGCTCCCCCGGCGGCCAGGTCCTTCTCGGGAATAAAGAGCCGCACGTCGAACCTGCGCCCGCCCACCTCGGCCACCATCGTGCGCTCGGCCACCGGCTCGGCCTCGGGTGCCTCGGGCGCAGGCGGCGGCGAGCCGTCGCGGGGCGGAAGCGGGGTGTCCTCGGCGCTCATCACCTCGAGGGCGTCGTGGCAGGCCCCGCCGTCGATGAACTCCTGCTCGTTCAGCAGCCAGATGTGGAACGGGATGAGCGTGGTGACGCCCTCCACCACGTACTCCTCGAGCGCCCGCAGCATGCGCTTGCGCGCGGCCTCGCGGTCGACGTCCCAGGTGATGAGCTTGGCCACCATGGGGTCGTACATGTCGCTGATCACCGATCCGCCCTGCACGCCCGAGTCCACGCGCACGCCCGGCCCGGCCGGCTCGCGGTACGCGGTGATGGGCCCCGGGGTGGGGAGGAACCGCCTCTGGGCGTCCTCGGCGTTGATGCGGCACTCGAAGGCGTGGCCGCGCGGTGCCACCTCGTCCTGCGTGATGGACACCGGCTCGCCCGCCGCGATGCGGACCTGCTCGCGGATGAGGTCGAGCCCGGTGACCATCTCGGTGACCGTGTGCTCCACCTGGATTCGCGTGTTCATCTCGAGGAAGAAGAACTCCTCCCCCGACACCAGGTACTCCAGCGTGCCGGCCGACCGGTAGCCCACGGCCTCGGCCGCGCGCACCGAGGCCTCGCCCATGCGGCGGCGCAGGTCGTCGCCCACGATGGGGCTGGGGGTCTCCTCCACCAGCTTCTGGTGGCGGCGCTGCACCGAGCAGTCGCGCTCGCCCAGCCACAGCGTGGTGCCGTGGCCGTCGGCCAGCACCTGGATCTCCACGTGCCGCGGGTGGGGCAGGTAGCGCTCCAGATACACGGTGGAGTCGGCGAAGAACTTCTCGCTCTCGCGCCGCGCGCCCTCGAAGGCGCCCTCCAGGTCGTCGGGCGTGAGCGCCACGCGGAATCCCTTGCCACCACCACCCGCCGCCGCCTTCACCGCGATGGGGTAGCCGATCTGCTCGGCGATTCCCGTGGCCTCGGCCACGTCGGCCACGCCCTCGGTGACGCCCGGCACGATCGGCACGCCCGCGGCGTCCATGAGGGCGCGGGCGGCGGTCTTCGATCCCATGGCGTCGATGGCGTCGGGCGGCGGGCCGATGAACGTGATGCCGGCCTCCTCGCACGCCCGCGCGAACGTGGCGTTCTCGGCCAGGAACCCGTAGCCGGGGTGCACGGCCTCGGCACCGGATGCCGCGGCCACCTCGAGGATCTTCGGGATGTTCAGGTAGGTGTCGGTGGCGGGACCGGGCCCCAGCGAGTGCGCCTCGTCGGCGAACTGGACGAACAGCGCGTCGCGGTCGGCCTCGGAGTACACGGCCACCGAGCGGATTCCCATCTCGCGCAGCGTGCGCATGACGCGGATGGCGATCTCGCCGCGGTTTGCCACCAGCACCGTGCCGAACATCAGCGACTTGTCATCTCATCGGGGGCCAGCCCCACGCCCTCGCGAATGGCCGCCTGGCGCCAGGCCGACCGGTACGCATGCGGGCGGGGATCGACGTCGCCGCCGCCCGCGCTGAGCACGGCCTGCACCGCCGCGGCGATGGCCGCGGCCTCGTCCGGGGTGGGGGCGGGGGATACCTCGAGCGCGGGGCTCACAGCGGGATGTTCCCGTGCTTGCGCTTGGGGCCGTCCACGCGCTTGGTGAGCGACGCCTCGAGCGCCTGCACCAGCCACGGGCGGGTGTCCTCGGGCTGGATCACGTCGTCCACGTATCCGCGCTCGGCGGCCAGGTACGGGTTGGCGAAGCGATCCTTGTACTCGGCGATGAGCTCGGCGCGGCGGGCCTCGACGTCGCCGCCCTCGTCGGCCACGCGCTTGAGCTCGGATCGGAAGATGATGTTCACCGCGCCGTCGGCGCCCATCACGGCGATCTCGGCCGATGGCCACGCGGCGTTGAAGTCGGCGCCGATGTGCTTGCTGTTCATCACGTCGTACGCCCCGCCGTATGCCTTGCGGGTGATCACCGTGATCTTCGGCACCGTGGCCTCGGCGTAGGCGTAGAGCAGCTTGGCGCCGTGCAGGATGATGCCGCCGTACTCCTGGCTGGTGCCGGGCAGGAACCCCGGCACGTCGACGAACGAGATGATCGGGATGTTGAAGGCGTCGCAGAAGCGGATGAACCGCGCGCCCTTGATCGATGCGCCGATGTCCAGCACGCCCGCCAGCGCCTTGGGCTGGTTGCCGATCACGCCCACCGAGTGGCCGTTCAGCCGCGCGAAGCCGATCACCAGGTTCTGCGCGTAGAGGGGCGCGATCTCCATGAACTCGCCGTCGTCGAACACCAGCTCGATGACATGCTTCATGTCGTAGGGCTTGTTGGGGTTGTCCGGCACGATCTCGTGCAGCTCGGGCTCGCGGCGCGCGGGGTCGTCGGACGGCACCTCGTACGGCGCGCCGTCGAGGTTGTTCTGCGGGATGAACGAGAGCAGGTGGCGCACGTCGTCGAGGCACGACTCCTCGTCCTCGGCGGCGAACTGGCACACACCCGACTTCATGGCGTGGCTGAGCGCCCCGCCCAGGTCCTCCATGGTCACGTCCTCTCCCGTGACCGTCTTGATCACGTCGGGGCCCGTGATGAACATGTGGCTGGTCTCCTTCACCATGAAGATGAAGTCGGTGATCGCCGGGCTATACACCGCGCCGCCGGCGCAGGGCCCGAGGATCACCGAGATCTGCGGGATCACCCCGCTGGCCTGCACGTTGCGGTAGAAGATGTCGGCGTAGCCCCCCAGGCTCACCACGCCCTCCTGGATACGCGCGCCGCCCGAGTCGTTGAGCCCGATGAGCGGGCAGCCCATGCGCATAGCCATGTCCATGACCTTGCAGATCTTCTCGGCGAACACCTCGCCGAGGCTGCCGCCGAACACCGTGAAGTCCTGGCTGAACACGAACACCCGGCGGCCCTCGATGGTGCCGTGGCCGATGATCACCCCATCGCCCCACGGGCGGTTGTCCTCGATGCCGAAGCCCGTGGCGCGGTGGCGCGTGAACATGTCGAGCTCCACGAAGGACCCCGGGTCGAGCAGGAGGTCGATGCGCTCGCGGGCCGTGAGCTTGCCGCGGGCGTGCTGGCGCTCCACCGCGGCATCGCCTGACGGGTTCATGGCCTCGGCGCGCAGCCCGTCGAGGTACTTCTCGGCGTCGGAGGTGTTCACCCGGCAGCCGCCATCACGCGGTCGTACTCGCCGAACTCCTCGCGCAGCACCCCGCACACCTCGCCGATCGTGGCGCGGGCGCCCAGCGCGCGATGCATCGGCGGAAGCAGGTTGTCCGTGCCGCGGGCGGCGCTGCGCACGGCGTCGAGGGCCGCGCTCACGTCGGCCTCGTCGCGCTTGGCCCGCAGGTCGGCAAGGCGTGCCACCTGCGCGCGCTCGATCGCCGGGTCGATCTTCAGGATGTCGATCCGGCTGTCGTCGGGCTCGGCCTGCACGTTGATGCCCACCACCGTGCGCTCGCCGCTCTCCATGGCCTTGTGCCAGCGGAAGGCGGCGTCGGCGATCTCGTCGCGCATGAACTCGATGCTGTCCACCGCCCCGCCGCGCTCGTCGATGCGGGCGATCAGCTCGCTGGCACGCTTCTCGATGTCGGTGGTGAGGGCCTCCACCATCCAGCCGCCGGCCAGGGGGTCGGCGCTGTCGGTGATGCCGGTCTCCTCGGCGATCACCTGCTGGGTGCGAAGCGCCAGCTTGGCCGAGTGCTCGGTGGGCAGGGCCAGGGCTTCGTCGTAGCCGTTGGCGTGGATCGACTGGGCACCGCCGAGCGCCGCAGAGAGCACCTGCAGCGCCACGCGCACCACGTTGTTGTCGGGCTGCTGGGCCGTGAGGGTGCTGCCGCCGGTCTGGGCGTGGAACCTCAGCGCCATCGACTTGTCGTCCTTCGCGCAGAACCGCTCGCGCATGATGCGCGCCCACAGCCCGCGCGCCGCCCGGAACTTCGCCACCTCCTCGAGGAAGTTCGAGTGGGCGTTGAAGAAGAACGACAGCCGCGGCGCGAAGCGGTCGACATCCAGCCCGGCGTTCACCGCCGCCTGCACGTAGGCGATGCCGTCGGCCAGGGTGAACGCCACCTCCTGCACGGCCGTGGATCCGGCCTCGCGGATGTGGTAGCCGCTGATCGAGATGGTGTTGAACCGCGGCATCTCGGCCGCGCAGTACGCGAAGGTGTCGGTGGTGAGCCGCATGCTCGCGTGCGGGGGGAAAATGTAGTTCCCGCGCGCGATGTACTCCTTGAGGATGTCGTTCTGGATCGTGCCGCGCAGCTGATCGGGGGTCACGCCCTGGGCCTCGCCCACTTGGCGGTACAGCAGCAGCAGCACCGCCGCCGGCGCGTTGATGGTCATGCTCGTGGACACCTCGTCGAGCGGAATGCCGTCGAAAACCCGCAGCATGTCGTCCAGCGAGTCGATGGCCACGCCCACGCGCCCCACCTCGCCGAGCGCGCGCGGGTCGTCGGAGTCCATGCCCAGCTGCGTGGGAAGGTCGAAGGCCATCGACAGGCCCGGGGCGCCGTTGGCCAGCAGGTACCGGAAGCGCTCGTTGGTCTCCTCGGCCGTGGCGAAGCCCGCGTACTGCCGCATGGTCCACGGCCTCTCGCGGTACATCGTGCGGTAAGGGCCGCGCACGAAGGGGAACTCCCCGGGCTCGCCGAGCGACGCGGCCAGGTCGAGCGAGGCCACGTCGTCGTCGTGGTAGACCGGCTTTATCTCGATGCCGGAGTCCGTCGTGCGTGCGGCTCCGGCGGCTTCGGTGCTGCTCATCTGGCACGCCTCCGCGGATGAGGACGCACGCGCGGGAGGGCCCTCGCGTGCGGCGGCACGCTACCAGAACGGGGGTGCCCGGCCTGTGCCCGCGCCGCCGCCCACCGGTGCGCGGTAGCCTCACCGCCATGAGCGACCAGGACCGCCGGCTCGACCCCGGCACGGGCCCCGGCGTGGGCGTCATCGAGGCCACCGACCAGTCGGTGGACGTCGAGGAGAACCTCTGGACCGACGACTCGGGGGAAGACCTCCAGGGCTGGTACTGCATCGCCACCGACCCCTGGCCCTGCCCGGCGGAGGGCTGCGGCTTCGTGGCCAAGCACATCACCGCGGCGCACCTGGTGATCTGCTGGCCCGAGATGGATGATCCCAACCTGCTCACCCACGCGCAGATCGCCAAGGAGGTCGGGCGCAATCCGCGGGTGGTCGAGTACCAGACCGGCATGGGCCCGGCGTGCTCGTACTACCAGTGGATCGCCGCCGGCCGGCCGGTGCACGGCATCAGGGGTGGGGAGACCAAGGCGTCCTGACGGGAGCCTGCGCCGGGCCGCCCAGGGGCACGCCTAGAGCAGCCCTCGGGCCTTCAGGTCGTTGACGATCGCCGTGCTCAGCGTGCGCGAGATGAGGGGCACCTTCGCGAGGAACCGGTTGTCATCGGGGGCGGCGCCCACCTCGATGATCACGCGCGACTGCGCGGTGGTGCGGTAGAAGCCGTAGAAGTGGTTCATGCGGCGGTTGGAGTCGGGCGGGATGACCCCGCGGAACCGTCCCCCGGCGCCGTTGGCGGGCGTGAAGATCGACTTCAGCGCCGCGGACACGCGGCGGGCAGTGCCGGCTGACGTGCGCTCCACGGCCGGGCTCACGGCGGTGGCCGGCGTGCGGTGCGGGCCGCTGTCGGGGTAGGGGGTGGGGCTCGCCGTGCCGGTGCCCTCGCCGCGGTAGTAGTTCTCGTTGCCGCCGGTGATCGCGTGGCCCACCATCGCCGCCCCGCCGGGGGAGTCGTGGTGGATGCTCACGAAGGTCGCGCCGGGCACGCCCAGGGGCTCCACGCGCGCGGCCAGCGGCCGGGCGTTCACCCCGGCCGCCGTGAGCCGCTTCACCATGGCGTCGCGCACGCGCCGGTTGAACTCCGACTCCAGGCCGAACGGGTTGCCCGATGCCCCGGTCTGCGCCAGGTACCCCGGCTCGCCGGGGCTCAGGTGCCCGGCCTGCACCAGTACCACCGGCTGCCGGGCCGAGAGGGCGGCGGGTGCCGCGAGGGCCAGCGCGGCGGCGATTGCGATGAGAGCGGTGCGCACGGGGCGGCAGGATGCCACCGGCCTCGGACCCTCAGGCGCACGGCGGTTCCGCGCTGCCGGGCGCGCAGGCGCTACGTGCCCGCTACCCGCGCGATCGCCGCTTGCGTGCGAATACGTCGAGCGCGAGCGACTTCACCCGGTCGAGTATCAGCACCCCGCCCAGGTGGTCCATCTCGTGGAGGACCACCCGGGCCTCGAACCCCGAGGCCTCCACCTCATGGCGGTCACCCGCGATGTCGTCGAAGGCCACGACGATCTCCAGCGGGCGCTCCACGTTGGCGGTGATCTCCGGCAGGCTCAGGCATCCCTCGCGTCCGATCTCGGCGCCCGAGTGGTAAAGCAGGTCGGGGTTCACCAGCACCATCGGCCCGTGTGCCTCGGGCACCTTGGGGTGCCCAGTGCAGTCGACGAAGCACGCGCGCCACAGCTCGCCCACCTGCGGGGCGGCGATGCCCGTGGTGCGCGGGAACGAGCGCGCGGTGTCCTCCAGGTCGGCGGCCAGGCGCGCCAGCGCGGGACCGAACGACCTGACCGGCGCGCAGGCCGTCTTCAGGCGCCGGTCGGGGTATATGACGACGGGGCGGATCAGAGGAGGCGCTCGGACTCCGATTGCACCGACATGTCGAGGCCCGCGAGCTCCGGGCACCGGATCGCCTGCTCCAGGCCGGAGGGGCCCATGCCGTCGGGCAGCTCGGCCTCGATGCCCAGCACGTAGATGGGGGGGTCGCCCACCAGGCGCGAGCTGAGGTCGACGATGTTCACGCCCGCCTCTGCCAGCGCCGACGCCGCGCCGTGCACGATGCCCGGGCGATCGGCGCCGTAGATGGTGATCACGCAGCGCTCGCGACCCTCATCCGCGGCCGCGGGGGCGGCCGGGCGCACGCCCAGCGACAGGCCGAGGCCCGACGCCGTGGGGGCCAGCAGGTCGACGATGTCCTGGTCGGTGACCCACTCGGGCACCTGCACGGCCAGCACCATCGCGAACGACCCGGCGAGGATGCTCGCGCGGCAGTTCTCGACGTTCCCGCCGGCCTCGAGGAGGGCCCCGGTGACGTCCGCGACGATGCCCGGGCGGTCCTCGCCGACGATGCTCACGGTGAATTCGTTCATGCGCCGAGGATAGGGGTCCTATGCTTCACGCGTGGGCGGCCGCGCATCGCTGAACCCCGCACTGCTCGTGACGGCAGCGCGCATCGCGTTGATCCCCGTCGTGATGGTGCTGATCCTCGTCGACGACGAGGGCGGCCGGTACTGGGCGTTCGCGCTCTACGTGGTGGCCGCGGCCACCGACACGCTCGACGGCTGGCTCGCGCGCTCGCGTGGCGAGGTCACCGTGGCGGGCGCCTTCCTCGATCCGCTCGCCGACAAGCTGCTGGTCACGGGCGCCCTGCTGTGCCTCATCGAGGTGGGCGAGGTATCGGCCTGGATCGCCATGGTCATCATCGCGCGCGAGTTCGCGGTCACTGGCCTGCGCCTCGTGGCCGTGCGTGAGGACCTGGTGATCCCCGCCAGCAACCTCGGCAAGCTCAAGACCCTCAGCCAGAACCTGGCCATCGCCTGGGTGATCCTGCACGTGGCGCCCCAGTGGCAGTACGACGCCCTGCTCTACCTCGCCGTGGCGCTCACCGTCATCTCGGGCGCCTACTACTTCATCATGGCCCGCCGCCGGCTCTTCGAGGGCCGCGTGCCCGCCCCCGACGTCACCGGAGATCCGTGAACCAGGTCCTCGTCCTCGTGGTGGCCTACCTGCTGGGCTCCATCCCCTTCGCCTACCTCGCCGGCCGCATCAACGGCGTTGACCTGCGCACCGTGGGCAGTGGCAACCTGGGCGCCACCAACGTGTTCCGCACCCTCGGGCGCACGGCGGGCGTCGCGGTGATGGTGCTCGACATCGCCAAGGGCGCGTTCGCGGTGCTCATCGCCCAGTGGGTGGTGGGCGGCCCGTGGTGGCCCATCGCCGCCGGCGCCCTGGCGATTATCGGCCATGTATTCCCCGTGTGGACCGGCTTCAAGGGCGGCAAGGGCGTGGCCGTGGGCGCCGGCGCGCTCATCGGCCTCGTGCCCGCGGCCAGCGGCGTGCTCATCATCCTCTGGGTGCTCATCGTCGTGCTCACCCGCTACGTATCGGTGGCCAGCATCGTCTGCGCCCTCGCCGCCGCCCCGCTCGCCTGGGCCTTCGGCGCGCCCTGGTCGTATGTCGCCTTCATCGGCCTCGCCGGCCTCTTCGTGATCATCAAGCACCGCGAGAACATCCAGCGCCTGCTCTCGGGCACCGAGAACCGCATCCAGCTCGGCCGCAAGGCCTCGCCGGATCCCACCTGAGCCGCTCCGCCCAGCGATCCGGTGAAGCCCGGGGCTCAGCAGTACCTCCGCCGAACACCACAGCAGCGCGGCAGGCCCGTCATATGGGGGTGGCGGCCACTCGCCGAAACGGGATCGGCATTTGCGGGGACCGCAAACGCATCATCCCCGGCTGCGATCGCCGCCACCCCCATGTGACGGGCCTCCCGCCTCTCGCGCTTTTTCGGCGGGGGTTCTGCTGACCCCCGGGCGCCCCGCGCGCTGGGCGGAGCGGCTCAGGTGGGGCCGTCGAGCCACTCCGGCAGGGTGAGGTGGCGGTGCGCGTGGGCGCCGCCGGCCACTTCGGCGCGCATCTCGCCGAGCACGCCGTGGCGCTCGGCCTCGACGTCGTGGGTGTGGATGGTCTCGTAGTTCTCCTGGTGCGCCGAGATGAAGGCGTCGTCGGGCAGCTCCGGGAACCGCGCGATGACGCCGGCGATCATCTCGCGCACGGAGTCCTCCACGAACCGCGGGCGACGGTGGGCCTTGTCAACCACGTAGAGCTCATCGGGGCGCTTGAGCAGCTCGTAGATCTCGGACGACATGCCGTCCTCGACGATCTCGATGAGCGCGTCGGCCGGCACGTCGCGGCCGTCGGGGCTTCCGACGATCAGCGTGCCGCGCGCGCGCTGGTTGTGCGTGGCGATGGGCACGCGGGCCACGATGCGGTCGATCTCGTCCGACGTGAAGCCGTCAGCGGCCAGCGCGGCCTCGGCCTGCTCGCGCACCAGGCCCTGCGCGCAGGGGCAGGCGTTCATTCCCTGGGCCGACACGCCCACGGCGCGCCGGCTGCTGCCCGGACGCGCGGCGGCGGTGCCGATGAGGCCGTACATCTCCTGCGTGGCGACGTCGGTCACGGGCGTGCGCTTCTCCACCGGATAGCGGGCGCGGATCGTCGCCATGCCGCGCAGCGCGCCCTGGCGCTCTACCACGCGGCGCGCGATGTTCGCGGCCAGCGCCTCGATCGCCACCGCCTGGCCGATGAGCACGGCGTCGATGGCCTCGTTGACCTCCTCCTCGAAGCGCGACATGTGCACGCCCTTCTGGTCGGGGTCGAGGTCCACCACGCACTCCACCGTGGCGTCCATGTAGTGCTCGGACCCGCCGAAGGCCAGGCGGATCGCCTTGGCCGATCGCGACACGCCGGCCCGCGACAGCCCGATGCGGGTGGCGGGCGAGGTGTCCTGCAGATCCTCGGAGAATTCGATGGGGTGGCTGGACATGTGAGGGCCCGGTTCGTCGTTATGAGGGCAGCAAATGCTGCAGCTCGCCGTCCTGGTAGAGCTCGGTGACGATGTCGCACCCGCCCACCAGCTTGCCGTCCACGAAGAGCTGCGGGATCGTCGGCCAGTCCGACCACTCCGACAGCACCACCCGCACGCGAGGGTCTTCGAGGATGTTGCGTGACCCGTACTCGGTGCCGAGATGGCCGAGGATCTGCACCACGCGCATCGAGAACCCGCAGGCAGGCGCGTCGGGCGTGCCCTTCATGTAGAGGAACACGCGGTTGCCCGCGACCTCCGCCTGGATCTGCTCGAGGATCTGCTCCTCGGTCATCGTGCTGACGTCGCTGCTCATCATGCCTCCGGTGCCCGCGTCTTCAGCGCGAGCGCGTGGATCTGGCCGTCATCGATGCGCGCCTGGACGGCGGCGTACACGGCCTTGTGCTGGTCGATTCGGCTCATTCCCTCGAACTGCGGAGCCACGACCACGGCCGACAGGTGGTCGCCGCCGCCGTGGTCCTGCACCTCCACCTGCGCTCCCGGGAGCGCGGCTTCGATCATCGTCTGAATCTCCGCGAGGTCTGCCATGCACGGGAGGATAGGCGCTCAACCGCCACGCAGGGCAGCCACCAGCGCGTCGGGGTCGGAAACCGGTGCCCGGCAGGTGAAGCCGCTGCAGGCATATGCCGCAGGCGCGCCGTGCACCAGCGGGCGGTCGGCCAGCAGTGGCGCCGCCGTGGCCGCCCCTGGGTCGGCCGGGTCGCCTGCGGCGACCACCGCGTAGGGGCCGGCTGCCGCTCGCGCGGCGTCCACCAGTGCCGCGGTACGTGGGTCATCGAGCGTGCCGACCACGGCCACCTCCACGGAGCGGCTGTCGAGCAGGTCGGCCGTGGCGAGCGCGCGGGCGAATGCCTGGGGCCACCTCTGCGCCTGCGCCGACACCAGCCCCACGGCTGCGGCCGCGGCGTCGCGGTAGCGCGGCTCGCCCGTGAGCAGGTGCAGGCGCGCCAGCACCCACGCGGCCTGGGAGTTGCCCGATGGCGAGGGGTGGTCCTCCAGGTCACGGGTGCGCGCGATGAGCGGCGGGGCGTCGGTGCCCGACATGAAGAAGCCGGCGCCGGCGGGATCGGCGAAGAGACCCAGCATGGCGTCGGCCAGTGCGCGCGCGGCCAGCACCCACTGCGGATCGAATTCGGCGGCATACAGAGCCATTAGGCCGTCGGCCATGTCGGCGTGGTCCTCCAGCGTGCCCAGGTGCCGGGCCCGCCCGTCGGCGTGCACGCGCATCAGCCGCCCATCAACGACCATCTCGTCCAGCACGAACCGCGCCGCCTCGCGCGCCGCCTGGGTCCAGTCGTCGCGCCTCATGCCCATGCCGGCCTCGGCCAGCGCGCCGATGGCCAGGCCGTTCCACGAGGCGATCACCTTGTCGTCGCGATCGGGCGCGGGCCTCAGGGCCCGGGCCTCGTAGAGCACCTCGAGCGCGGACGGCTGCACCGCCACCTCGGGCGCCACCACGCGCAGGATGTTACGGCCCTCGAAGTTGCCGCGCTCGCTCACCCCGAACCGCGCGATCACCGCCTCGGCCTCGGTGGCGGGCAGCAGGTCGCGGATCTCATCGGGGGTCCAGGTGAAGAACGCCCCCTCGCCGCCCGGGGAGTCGGCGTCCTGCGCGGCGGCGAATGCGCCGCCCTCGGTGCGCATCTCGCGCAGCAGGTACTCCGCGATGCGCCCGGCCACCTCGCCGTGGCGGTCCTCGCCAGTGAGGCGCACGGCCAGCGCGTAGTCGCGCAGCAGCAGGGCGTTGTCGTAGAGCATCTTCTCGAAGTGGGGCACCAGCCAGATGTCGTCCACCGAGTAGCGGTGGAACCCGCCGCCCACCTGGTCGCACACACCGCCCGCCGCCATTGCGTCGAGGGTGCCGGTGGCCATGGCCAGGGCGCGCCCTCCGGGGTCGCGCCCGGCCCAGTGGCGACGCAGCAGCAGGTCGATCACCACCGACGGCGGGAACTTCGGCGCGCCGCCGAACCCGCCGTGCTCGTCGTCATACAGGTCGCCCAGCCCGCGCACCGCCGCCGCCACGGCGTCCTTCGCAGGCGGCGGCGCGGCCACCTCCACCGCAGACTGCTGGCGTAGCCCATCGGCCAGCGACCCGGCCTGGCGCATCACCTGGTCGCGTCGGTCGCGCCATGCCTCGGCCACGCCGTTCAGCACCTGGGTGAACGCGGGCATGCCCTGGCGTGGCTGGGGCGGGAAGTACGTGCCCGCCCAGAACGGCTCGCCGCCCGGGGTGAGGAACACCGTCATCGGCCAGCCACCGTGCCCCGACATCGCGACCGTGGCCTGCATGTAGAGGGCGTCCACGTCCGGGAGCTCCTCGCGGTCCACCTTCACGCAGGTGAACCACTCGTTCATCAGCGCGGCCGTGGCGTCGTCCTCGAACGACTCATGCGCCATCACGTGGCACCAGTGGCACGACGAGTAGCCCACCGAAAGAAGCACGGGCACGTCGCGGTCGCGTGCGTCGGCGAAGGCCTCGGGGCACCACGGCCACCAGTCCACCGGGTTGGCGGCGTGCTGCCTCAGGTACAGCGAGGCCTGGTCGGCGAGGCGGTTGGGCATGGGGCGATGGTCGCACCGGTCGCCGGGCTTGCGCCCGGTGCGACGTCAGCAGACCAGCGACACCCCGGCTGCGTCGGCCACGGCGCGCAGCGCCCGGTCGGTGGTGGCGAGGGCGATACCGCGCCGCAGGGCAAGCGACAGGTAGGCGGCGTCGTAGGCCGTGATCCCGTGTTCGCGGGCAAGCCCGATCAGCGCCTCCACCGATGCCGGCTGTGCATCGTGGGTCACGTTGATGCCGTGCACCAGCCCCACCACGTACGCGAAGCCGTCTTCGTGGATGCGACCCCGGCGCAGCGCGGTGCCCAGGGCGTTCGCGACCTCGAACCGCCAGAGGCCCGGCACCACGGCATCTCCGTCACGAAGCGCCGACACGATAGGCATCACCGGCTCCTCGGGCTCGTCATCCATCACGAGCACCATGGTGGCCGACGTATCGAGCACGAAGTCGGTCAGTGGCGGCGCCCCTCGCGAATCCACTCCACGATTTCCTCGCGCGTGGCCTTGATGCCCCGGCCGCTGCGCCGGAACTCCATGAGGTCGGCGATCCACTGCTCGCGCGATGGACGGGGATCTGCGGGCGGCATGATGCGGGCCACCGGCCGGCCGTGGCTGGTCACCACGATCTCCTCGCCCTCCCCGGCGCGGCGCAGCATCTCGCTGAACTTCGCCTTGGCCTCCGCCACGGGCACGTGGGTGGGCGAGGACGACGGTGAGGGCGCGGTTGCCATGCCGGTGATTCTAGTCACTATCTGGTCATAACCGGCAGCCGCCTGTCACGCATGGCGCGCGGCGCAGTGACGACCCTGCACTAGCGTTGCCGACGTGCACGACCCCTTCGCCGATGCCGCAGGCCCCACGCCGCCCCGGGGAGACTCCGCGCGCTGGCGCCAGGTGGCCCTGCTCGCGGTCGCCGCGTCGCTGGGCGACCGCTCGGCCCGCCCGCGGTTGGCCGCGGCGCTGCAGTCGCTCGACCACCCCGTGGAGGCCGGGCGCGCACTGGCCGCCGCACCCGACGACGACCCATGGACCCGCTGGTGGGCCGTGCTGGCCGTGGGGCAGGGCAAGGGGGCCGAGGGGCTCGACGAGGCGCTTGCCGCCGCCCAGGCGGTGACGCCCGATGGCCCGGATGGCCGCGAGGTGGCCCGCCGGCTCGACGACCTCGCCGCCGAGCTCGCCGCGCTGCGCGGCGACGCCGACGTCGATGCGCGCTTCGCCCTCATCGGCCACCGCGCGCAGCCCGATCGCCGCGTGATGCTCGCGGGCCGGTCGAGCGCGGCGTTCATCGTCGACCCGTCATGGGACTCCCTCGCGCTCGTGCGCCTGGCGCCGTCCGATGGTCCTTCCATGGCGAACTCGGCCCACCAGCGGCTCGACGAGGTGATCGCCCTCGTGCGCCAGGGGCAGTCCGGACAGGGGCGCCCCGTGCCTGCCGACGTCCCGGCGGCGGCCGATCCCGAGGTGATGGTGGAGCTGCTCAGGCACGACTCCGCATCGCGCGACCGGGCGCTGGCGTCGCTGGCCGAGGAGGTGCGCGAGGAGCGCGCCCGGTTGGCCGAGCGCCAGCAGCAGATCGACGACGAGTGGGGTGACATCCACGCCGAGAAGGCGCGCCTGCGCACCCTCGCGCAGGGGCTGCTCGAGAAGCAGCAGTCATCCACGTTCACCGCGCCCGCCAGCACGGCCGAGGCGGCCGATCTGCTCGGCCTCGGCCCGCGGCCATTGCCCGACGAGGTGGAGCGCGCATGGCGGCGCCAGGTGGCCCGCTGCCACCCCGACCGCGTGGCCGACCTGCACCCCGACCTGCAGCAGCGCGCCGCCGACATGACCGTGGCGCTCAACGCCGCGCGGGAGATCCTGCTGGGCAAGCCCTCGTCTGCGCGGCGGGGGTAGGCGGGCGGCCCCGGCGACGGTCACCTCCCGGGAAACCCCGGTGACAGTCACCTCTCGGTGACAGTCACCCTCTCCGCGGTCACCCTGGCGGGCCTTCGCTCAGTCCCAGTCCTCTTCCACTGCCAGGCGGGCGTATTCGCGCCATTCCCCCAGGATCGTCCGCACGTCGCGGGGGCGCATTCCCGGGTGCAGGCGCGTGATGAGGTCCACCGCCATGCCGTCGGCGTTTCGCACCGGCGGGTCGCCGAGTTCCTTCAGCACGGTCCAGACGTCGTCCTCCTGCAGGCCCGGGCGCTCGCCCATGATGAATGCCGCGGCCTCGGCCAGGTCGAGGGGGTCGTCGTCCATCAGGCGCTGATCTTCGGCCCGCTCTTGACGCGGTCGTACACCTCGTCGTCCAGCGGCAGCTCCCGCAGCTCCACCTTGCGCACGCGCTCCGTGGGGGTCTTCGGCAGGTGCTCCATGAATCGCACGTACCGCGGCACGGCGAAGTAGGGCATCTTGTCGCTGCAGAAGGTGAGCAGCTCATGCGGGTCGGGCACGCCCTCACGCGGAACCACGCAGATGAGGATCTCCTGCTCGGCGCCCACGCCCTCGGCTGATGCCACGCCCACCGCGGCGGCCTCGAGCACGCCGGGATGCTGCGCCACCACGCGCTCCACCTCCATCGACGACACGTTCTCGCCGCGGCGCCTGATGTAGTCCTTCACGCGGTCCTTGAAGTAGAGGTAGCCCTCCTCGTCCATCACGCCCAGGTCGCCCGTGTGCAGCTTGAGGTTCTTGAAGTCCTCGGCGGTCTTCTCGGGCATGCCCGCGTAGGCGCGCATCACGATGTTGGGCAGCTTCATGTCCACCACGATCTCGCCGGGCTCGCCGGGCGGCTGGGGCAGGTCGGTGCCGGGCTGCACCACGCTCACCTCGAAACCCGGGCTGGCCTTTCCGCACGAGCCCGGCTTCTCGATTCCCGGTGGCACGTAGGTGACCATGCCGGTCTCGGTGAGCCCGTAGCCCTCATGCCAGCGGATGCCGAAGCGGCCCTTGAAGTCCTCATAGATGTCCTTGGGGGCCGGCATGGCCATGATGCGCTGCACCGAATGCGCGCGGTCGAGGTCACCCGGCTCGGTGTTCCAGATGAAGTAGTTCATGGCGCTGACGGTGTTGAGGATCGTCGCGCCGCACTCGGTGACCTCGCGCCAGAAGTTGCTCGAGGAGTACCGCGCCGACAGCTGGATGCGCGCGCCGGCGATCATGGCCGGGTAGCAGTTGAGCACCTGGGCGTTGCTGTGGAAGAGCGGCAGGCAGGTGTAGAAGACGTCGTCCTCGGTGACCCCGCATACCTCGATGTAGGTGCGGCCCGAGAAGTAGTCGGACGCGTGCTGCTTGATCACCCCCTTGCTGCGACCGGTCGTGCCCGAGGTGAACATGATGCGCGCGTCGTCCACCCAGGTCACGTCCACGCCGGGATCGTCGTCCGGCGCGTCGTCCAGCACCGCGAAGGGCTCGTGCGCCACGCGCGGGTCGGGGCCGTTGCGCTCGCCCGACTCCCACACGAACACGTGCTCGAGCACGGGCAGGTCGGCCGCCACGTGGTCGAGCCGGTCGAGGAGGTCGTCCGAGATCACGAGGAACCGCGACCCGGGCAGGTTGATCACCCACGAGAGGAAGTCCCCGCGGTAGGCCAGGTTGATCGGCGACTGCACCCCGCCCGCGCGAAGGATGCCGAACCACAGCGCCACCTGGTCCACCGAGTTGGGCATGAGCGTGCTCACGCACTCGCCCTTCTGGAGCCCGCGCGCGATGAGGGAACCGGCGATGCGGTTGGCCCGGGCGTCGATCTCGCCGTAGGTGGTCCATGCGCCATCGCCGAACCGGATGTACGGACGATCGGGATGCGCCTCGGCGCGCTCGCGGAGGATGCGGGGGAGCACCCACCCCGTGATGTCCTCCTTCGTGTACCAGTCACTCCATTCGGCAGCCATGCCCGCAGGCTACCGGCGCGCGCTCCCCGGGTTGCGCGCGGTGCTGCCCAGCCGCTGTCTTCAGATGATGAAACCGCTCCCCCGAGCGCTCGTGCTGATCTCGCTCCTCGTGCTCGCCGCCGCGCCGGCCGCCGTCGCCGCGCGATACAAGGTGGAGCTCTTCTCCCTCTCGCAGTCGTTTACGTCCGAGAGCGCCGTGTCGGGCACGATCCAGGTGAAGGTGAACCTGCGGGGCGTGGAGCCGCGCGTTCCCGGCCTGCGCAACAACTGGCCGCTTCGCGGACGCGAAGGCCTCGCGGGCACCCTGTACGCGGCCGGTCGGTACTCGGGCACGTTCTCGGGCACCGAGAGCACTCCCGCCTGCCGGGCCAGCAAGCGCATCGGGCAGGCGTCCGTCGCCGGCGTGCCCATCGCCTTCGACGCCCTTCGCAACCCCTCCGACACCGAGGAGGACTCCGAGAACGCCATCGGCCTCAGCGGCGCGGTCGCCGCCGAGACCGGATGCCGGGCCCTCAACGCCGGGCTGATCGTCGTGAGCCAGGCCTTCATGGGCGGCGGGGTCGGGGTGAGCGCCGGCGACCCCAACGACCCGGCCACCAAGTTGACCTGCGCAGAGCCCAGCGATTTCTGCATGGCGCCGCTCGTCCCCGGTCCGTACCGCACGGTGCTCAACCTGACCACCGCGCAGCGGGCGGAGCTCGATCGGGCACGGCCGGCGTTGTCCTGCCTCGCGGTGATGTGGTGCGCGAAGCTCCCGCGCAGGAAGGTGCTCGCGCTGGCGCCCGGGCGGTCTGCGATCGCCCGGCTCTCGTACGGGCCCCGGGTGCACGTGAGCACGGATGAGTCGCCCACCACCATCACGACGTCATCCTCGTGGAAGGTCCTGGTCACCCGCATCTCGTAGGCGGCCGCAGGCCCGACGGCCCACCGTCCGGGCTGTGGTACCTTCCCAAACCCGCCAACGACCGGAGGTTTCCCTGTGGGCAAGACCGGCCAGCGCATCGCCGTCACCCTGGCCTGCCAGGACTGCAAGAGGCGCAACTACCAGTCGAACAAGAGCAGGCGCAATACGCCCGACCGCGTGTCGCTCTCGAAGTACTGCCGCTGGTGCGGCCGCCACACGGAGCACCGCGAGACGCGGTAGGGCAATACCTAGGGTCGTAGCTCAATTGGTAGAGCACCGGTCTCCAAAACCGGGGGTTGGGGGTTCGAGTCCCTCCGGCCCTGTCCAGCAGATCGCGACAGACTGAGAAGGCCGCCAGGCAGATGGCACGCATTCGCCCGTCAAAGGGCCAGACCTCCGGGGAACCCGGACCCGACGAGACCGGCCCCGGTGGGGCCGAGCCGCCGCCTGTACCCAGCAGGCGCCGCAACAGGAAGTCGTCGGGCGGCGGGCAGAGGGCCCAGCCGCGTCCGCGCCAGCAGGCCAAGAACGAGAAGTCGGGCACGGTTACCAAGTCGGTGCAGGAGGGCCGCAGCCGCCGCTACGTCGGCGAGGTCGTGACCGAGCTCAAGAAGGTGTCCTGGCCCAATCGGGCACAGCTGTTCCAGGCCACCGCCGTCGTGCTCATCTTCGTCGCCATCGTGGCGGTCTACCTCGGCGTCGTCGACGTGCTCATGAGCACGCTCGTGGACGCCATCTTCTAGGAGAAGCACTTGCTGCGCTGGTACGTCATCAACACCTACTCGGGCCACGAGAACAAGGTGAAGGCCAACATCCTCCGTCGCGTCGAGACGCAGCACCGCCAGCGCTCGATCCGCGAGGTCATCGTCCCCACCGAGCAGGTGGTCGAGACCAACAAGGACGGCCAGAAGGTGCAGACCGAGCGCCGCACCCTGCCGGGGTACGTGCTCGTGAACATGGACATGACCGACGACGACGCCTGGTCGCTCATCAAGGACACCCCGGGCGTCACCGGGTTCGTCGGCGCCACGAAGCACGACGACCACCGCCCGCCGCCACTGTCGCGCACCGAGGTGGACCGCCTGCTGCACACCCAGACCGAGACCCGCACGAAGGTGCGCGCCGAGTTCACGGTGGGCGAGAGCATCAAGGTCATCTCGGGCCCGCTGTCGGACTTCACGGGCGAGATCGCCGAGATCAACGCCGAGCAGGGGCGCGTGAAGGTGCTGGTGTCGATCTTCGGCCGCGAGACGCCGGCCGAGCTGTCGTTCGACCAGGTCAAGAAGCTCACGTAGGAACGTGCATGCGGCGGGCCTGCGCATGTCGCTGGCCATTCGCGCGCGCGGATGTATGATCCCGGGCCGCTCGAGACGGTCCCAGTCCGGAAGGTCACGCCACCATGGCGAAGACGGTACTGCAGGTCATCAAGCTGCACATCCCCGCGGGGGGCGCCTCGCCGGCTCCGCCGGTGGGTCCCGCCCTGGGTGCCGCGAGTATCAACATCATGGACTTCTGCAAGGCGTTCAACGCCGAGACGCAGAGCCTCGGCGGGGTCATCACGCCGGTGGAGATCTCGGTATATGAGGACCGCTCGTTCTCGTTCATCACCAAGACCCCCCCGGCGGCCGTGCTGATCAAGGAGGCCATCAAGCTTCCCAAGGGCTCGCCGGAGTCGCACCGCACCAAGGTGGGCACCATCACCCGCGCCCAGCTGCAGCAGATCGCCGAGACGAAGATGCAGGACCTCAACGCGAACGACATCGACGCCGCCATCACCATGATCGCGGGCACCGCCCGCTCGATGGGCGTCACGGTGGAGGGCTAGGGATGGCCAAGCACGGCAAGCGCTACGACGACGCCAAGGCGCAGATCAACCCCGAGGGCAACTACCACCCCCTCGAGGCTTTCCGCCTGCTCGTCAGCCAGGAGGTCGCGCGGTTCGACACCACCGTCGAGGCCCATTTCCGCCTCGGGGTCAACGTCCGTCACGCCGAGGAGCAACTGCGCGGCACCATCGCTCTGCCGCACGGCACGGGCCGCGCGGTCACCGTCGCGGTGTTCGCCGAGGGCGAGAAGGCGCGCGAGGCCGAGGAGGCCGGCGCGCAGTTCGTGGGCGGCGAGGACCTCGTCAAGAAGGTCGAGGAGGGCTTCAGCGACTTCGACGTGGCCATCGCCACGCCCGACATGATGGGCGCCGTCGGCCGGCTCGGCCGCGTGCTCGGCCCCTCGGGCAAGATGCCCAACCCCAAGACCGGCACCGTCACGTTCGACGTGGGCAAGGCCGTGTCCGACGTCATCGGCGGCAAGGTGGAGTACCGCACCGACCGCGCCGGCATCGTGCACATCGGGCTCGGCAAGAGGTCGTTCACCGCCGAGCAGCTCACCGAGAACTACGCGGCCATCCTGGACGAGATCATGCGCGCCAAGCCGGCATCGACCAAGGGCAGGTACATCAAGTCGATCAGCGTGGCCCAGACCATGGGGCCCGGCATCGACATCGACCCGCAGTACACCCAGAACCTGCTCGAGGAGGCCACCGCCTAGCGGCGCGTCGCTGACACGGCATCCCGACCGAAGATCACGGGGGCGCGCCTGGCGCGCCTTGAACCAGGGGGACACCCCGACCCGCGTGAGGACGGAGCCACAGGGAGCATGCGGGGCCTCGTGCCCCGCGACGCCTCCTCACGGCCCGCCCCCGCGCGGCCAGCAGAGGAGGAGGTGAGGAACTGAACAGGGAGCAGAAGGCAGAGGCCATCGCGGTGATCGCGGAGCGCCTCACCACCATCGACACCGTCATCGCGACGGCGTTCCACGGCCTGAGCGTCCGGGAGGTCGAGGACCTGCGCGGGAAGCTCCGCGAGGCCGACGCCCAGTTCCAGGTTGTGAAGAACACCCTCGCCCGTCGCGCGTGCGACGAGACGGGCAAGGACGCCCTGCTCGAGTACCTCGAGGGCCAGACCGCACTGGTGTGGGCCGCCGGTGACCCGGCCGCCATCGCGAAGGCGCTCAACACCTTCGCCAAGGCATCCGAGGACCGCCTGAGCATGAAGGGCGGAATTCTCGACGGCGCCCCGGTGTCGGCCGACGAGCTCAAGAAGCTCGCCGCGCTGCCGCCGCGTGACGAGCTGCTCGCCCGCCTGGTGGGCGGCGTGGCCAGCCCGCTGCAGGGCACCGTCAACGCGCTCAACAGCCTGCTGTCGGGCCTCGCCGTGGCGCTGGGCCAGTACCACGCGCAGCGCGCCGCCGAGGCCCCGGCCGAGGAGGCACCCGCCGCGGAAGCACCCGCCGAGGATGCCGCTGCCGCGGAGGCACCCGCCGAGGCAGAGCCTGCAGGGGATGCCCCGGCCGAGGAGGCACCCGCCGCAGAGGCGGATGCCGCGCCCGAGGCCAGCATGGAGGACACCACCGAGGCCGAGCCGGAAGCGGCGGCCGATGACACCCCGGAGGCCGCGCAGGAGCCGGCAGCCGACGACAACGCGGACGCCGAGCCGGCTGCCGACGAGACCACAGGAGGAGACTGACCATGGCGATGACCACCGAGGAGTGGATCGACGAGCTCAAGGCCATTTCGGTGCTCGAGCTGAGCGAGCGCATCAAGGCGCTCGAGGAGACCTTCGGCGTGAGCGCCGCCGCGGCGCCGGTCGCCGTGGCGGCGGCTCCGGCTGCCGGCGGCGGCGGGGGTGCCGACGGCGGCGGGGACGCCGACCAGGACTCCTTCACCGTCACGCTGGACGCCGCGGGCGACAAGAAGATCCAGGTGATCAAGGTCGTGCGCGCGGTGACGGGCCTCGGCCTCAAGGAGGCCAAGGACCTGGTGGACGGCGCCCCGGGCACCGTCAAGGAGGGTGTGCCGAAGGACGAGGCCGAGCAGATCAAGTCGCAGCTCGAGGAGGCCGGCGGCAGCGTCTCTCTCTCGTAGGACCAACCCCGTTGCGCGCGGCATCTCCCGGGGCAGTCGCGTCGGAGTGACTGCCCCCGCCGAATGACCGGCATCTCCCGGCCGTCCGGCGATGTCCTGAGCGGCCCGGGTGCCTCTGTGCCACCCGGGCCGTTTGCTTTGCTGGTCTTGGAATGAAGCGCCTGCTCATCGGTCTGTCCGGCGCCGCCCTCGCAGTGGCCGCGTCCGTGCCCGCCCTCGGTGTGGTGTCGCAAGGCACCTTCCGCATGGGGGCGGACGCCGCCTGGGCACGCGGCATCGACGGCGCGGGCACCCGGGTGGGCGTGCTCGACATGGGCTTCGGGGGCCTCGACGACTCCATCGCGGCGGGTGAGCTGCCTCCCCGCGACCAGCTGGAGGTCAAGTCGTTCGACCCGGTCAACGGGCTCGATGGGCGCGACAACCTGGGCGCCCTCACGCAGCACGGCACCCGCATGGCCGAGATCGTCCGCGACGTCGCCCCGCGTGCCCGCCTGGTGCTGGTGAACTATGCGGGCATCGATGGCTTCCTGCAGGCCACCGAGTGGATCGTGGCGAACGGCATACCCGTGGTCAGCCATTCCAACTCGCTCCTGGGCGGTCCGTTCGATGGCACCGGCCCGCTCGCCCGCGCCGTCGACGCGGCGGCCGCGCGCGGCGTGCTGTGGGTCAACTCGGGCGGCAACTTCGCCGAGCGCCACTGGCGCGGCGTGCCGTCGCCCGCCGGTACCGAGCTGCCCATCGCCCCGCAACCCGGCGAGACCATCGCATTCGGCCTCGGGTGGAACGACGCGGCGCTCACCGCCGTGCTCTCGGTGCAGCGCCAGCAGGCCGATGGATCGTGGGCCGAGGTGGCCGTGAGCGATGACACCCGTCGCACCAAGCCCGTGGCGGTGGACGGGGGCGCGTGGCGGCTGGTGGTCACCCGCACGGCAGGCCCGGAGTCGCCGGTGGACGTGTTCTCGCGCACGGTGGGGTTCGGCGCGCTCGCCGTGGCCGATGGCAGCGTGGCCACGCCGGGTGACGCCGCGGGCGCGCTCTCGGTGGGGGCCGTGCCGTGGCAGGGCAGCGACCCGGCCAGGTACTCCTCGCGCGGACCCACCCAGGACGGGCGTGCCAAGCCCGACCTGGTGGGACCCACCTACGTCACCGCCAACGTGCTCTTCCCCGGCACGGCCGGTACGTCGGCCGCGACGGCCCACGTCGCCGGCGTCGCCGCGCTCGTGCGCGACGAGCGCGCGTCGCTCGGCCAGCCGAACGACGTCGCGTCGCTTCGGGCCGACATCACCGCGCGGGCGCGCGACCTGGGCATGCCGGGCCCCGATGCCGGCACCGGAGCCGGCATGGCCCGTTTCGACGTGGTCGCGCCGGTGGTGCGGGTCACGGCAACCGCGGGCCTGCGGTCCACCGTGCGCATCCGCGCCTTCGACCTCGGCACCATGCAGTCGGTGTCACTCGCCGTCAATGGCCGGGCCATCCGCACCGTGCCGGGGCCGCAGATGCGACATGAGGTGACGCTTCGCAAGGGCCGCAACCGCGTGGAGGTGACCGCCCGCGACCTGGCGGGCAACGAGTCGGTGCTCCGGCGCGTGGTGGTGCGCAAGGATCCGAAGCGCGCGAAGGCACCGGCGCGATGACGCGCGCGCTCATCGCAGTCGGGCTCGCCACGCTGGCGGCCGGCTTCGCCGCCGGCACTCCTGCTGCCGGCGCATCGGGTGGGGCGGCGGCATCGGCCGCGCCTCCGGGCACCGCCTCGCCGGTGCCGATCACCGTCACGGCCTCGCCGGGGCGGGCCGAATCGGTGGCATCAGCCCTCGGGGCGTCGGCGCTGCGCGTGGTGCGCCGCGATGGCACGCTGCTGCAGGTGACCGCCTCGCCGGGTCGCCTCGATGGCCTTCGCGCGATTCCCGGCGTGGCCGCCGTGCGCGCCGCTGCCGGTGGCATGGGCGAGACCGACGCCGATGAGCCCGGGGCCGCGGTGTCCGCGAGCGGCGCGGTGCGGTCGGAGGGCTTCGAGAGGGTGGGCGCCGACGCCCTGCAGTCGCTGGCCGGTGACGGCGCGGGCGTCACCATCGCCGTGCTCGACCTGGGCTTCGGGGGCACGCGCATCCCGGGCCTGCAGGCCCGGCGCGAGCTGCCGCCCGCCGCACGACTCGAGACCCGGTCGTTCGACGCCGCGTGGGGCCTCGCGGGTCGCAACGCCTATGGCAACCCCACCAACCACGGCGAGCTGGTGGCACAGACCGTGTACGACTACGCGCCCGCCGCCCAGTACGTGTTCGTCAACTACCACACCGAGCAGGACTTCCAGGCGGCGGTCGGCTGGCTCATCCGGCGACGTCCCGACGTGGTGGTGCACAGCAACAGCTTCATCGAGGGGCCCTTCGATGGCAGCGGCGCCGCCGCCCAGGCGGTGGACCGCGCTGCCGCCGCGGGGATCGCCTGGGTGAACTCGGCCGGCAACTACGCCGAGCGCCACTGGGAGGGCCAGTGGGCCGACGGCGATGACGACGACGCGCTCGACTGGCCCACCACGCCCGGCTGGACGTTCGAGGTGGATCCCGGCAAGCCCATCACCCTCGCCCTCACCTGGGAACAGCCCGACGGCGCCGAGACCACCGACCTCGACCTGGTGCTCGAGGAGCGCACCGCGGCCGGGGGCTGGGCCGAGGTCACCGCATCTCGCGACTCGCAGGTGGCGGGGGCCGCGCCCACCGAGCGGTTCACGGGCCACCCGTCGGGCGACGGGGGCGAGTTCCGCCTGCGCGTGATGCGCGCGGCGGGTCCGGCGCCGTCCGGGCGCATCACGCTGTTCTCGCGCGAGATCGCCATGGACGCCCTGGGCAACCCCGGTCCCGGCAGCGTGCCGACGCCCGGTGACGCCGACGGGTCGATCACCGTGGGCGCCGTGGACTGGACCAACAACGGGCTGAAGGCCTACTCCTCGCAAGGGCCCACGGACGACGGGCGCATGAAGCCCGACCTCACGGCGCCCACCAACACCCGCGTGCTCACGGCGTCGGGCCCGCGGTCGGTGGGCGGCACGTCGAATGCCGCACCCAACGCCGCGGGGGCGATCGCGCTCATCATCGCCGCGCGCAAGCGCGCGGGCGCGCCACTCGACCTGCCCGGCCTCGGCGACGTCCTGGCCACGCAGGCGCTCGACCTGGGCACGCCGGGCCCGGACGACCGGTACGGCGCCGGCCGCGTGCGCGTGGATGCCGACCCGCCCGAGATCTCCGTGGCGCCGCGCATCCCCCGCGTGATCAAGACCTTGCCGCTGCGCGTGACGGGGTCGGTGGAGGATGCCTCGCGACTGACCGGGTGGTCGGTGCTGGTGGACGGCCGCACGGTGGTGCGCCGTCCGGGGGAGACCTCCCCGTCCGCCGGGCTCGGGCGCCGGTGGCTTCCCGATGGCCGCCGCCTCGTCGAGATCAAGGCGGGCGACTGGCCGGGCAACACCGCCGTACGCCAGTTCCCCGTGCTCGTGGACACCCGTGCCCCGCAGTTGCGGTCGTTTCGCCTCGAGCGCGCCGGACTGCAGGAGGCCAGGCAACAAGCCACGTCCCGCCCGCGCCCGGCACGCGCCGTGTTCGTGGCCGACGACGTCAGCGCATCGGTGCTGAGGATCACACTCGTGGCCCCCGATGGCCGCGAGCTGCGCCGCATCGCGCGCTTCAGCGGAACGGCCCGTAGGGCGGTGTCGCTGGGCCCGCTCGCCGCGGGTCGCTACACGGCCACGATCACCGCGTCCGATGCCGTGGGCCACACGCGCACCACCACGCGCACCGTGCGCCTCGGCGACTGAGGACCGTTCACCGGGCGCGCCGCGAGCCGATTTCGCATCATTCCATCAACGGCGCGGTCCAGCGCCCTTGAATCCTACTCACGCCAATGAGGTACGTCATGCCGCTTGACCGCGAAGTGAAGAGCAATCTGAGGGACAAGGTGTCCCTCGCCAACAAGTCGAACGTCGACGAGGCCATTGCCGAGGTCGAGGCCGCCCGCGCGACCCTGCCGGAAGATGACAAGGACTACGCCCGCCTCACCGGCTGGCTCGAGGACCTGAGCCACATCGCCGGCGGTAAGGTGATAGGCCGCACCGGCGACCCGGGCAGCCAGCCGGACGGCATGGCCTGAGGATCGACGTCTGCGCCCGTCGGTCCGGTCAGGACCGACGGGCCCGCGTGGTCCCAACCGTGAGCAGGCGCTGAAGGCGCCGGGTCTCGGCCAGGGCATTCACCTGCCTGCGATTCGCCGCGCTCCAGTGCCCGCGGCGCAGGCGCTCCTCGCGTCCCTCACGGGCCTCCACCCACCGCTCATAGCCGTGGATCAGCCCGTTGATCGAGTCTGCCAGCGCGATTCCGGCGGGCGTCGCCCTGAAGAGCCCACCGTCGAGCGTGAGGCCCGCCTGGGGATCCCAGGCCAATTCGCCTGAACCGTCGTTCGCCACGACGCGGAGGGCGTCGGGGCCCACGCGCACCTGGGTTCGACGCCATTCGCGCTTGAGAACCCCCGATTCCATGGCCGGGCGGAACCCGAAGGCCCGCAGGCGGCGTCGCTCCTGCGCCGTCGACCACACCTGATGGGTGGAGTCGAGCAGCGGCACGAGGTGCTCGGCGATGGCCGCCGTGCGGTCGCCGTCCACGGGACCTGAGGCGTCACTGGCCACGCCTTGAGTATGGCGACCGTTGCGGGGGCGCGCCGTAACCCGGGCGCGGGTACGGGGAAGGTGTATGATGATCGTTCCGCCGTGAACGCCCATTGCGCCCAATGCCCGGCGCGGCGTCCCACGGCGGTCGCGTACGACGTGCCCGACCCGCTGCCCGCTCACATATTCCGCGTCTTCGCGCCTACGGCGCCCGCTGCCGCATGCCCGTACATCACCGAGCTCACGCCAGGAGGCTCTGCGACTTGAGCACGCCCGCTGCCCGCCGCACCCGCGAGCGTCGATTCTTCTACCCCGCCGGCACCGAGGATGGTGCCGCGGGGGTCCCCGACGTCCCGAACCTCATCGACATCCAGCGAGCCAGCTTCGACTGGTTCCTGAACGAGGGCCTCAGGGAGACCGTCGACGACATCTCGCCCATCCAGGACTTCACCGGCACGCTCATGGTGGAGTTCGGCCCCTACACCATCGGGGGCTGGGAGCCCGGCATGCCGTTCGACGAGATCATGCCGAACAACCCCATCAAGGAGTGCCGCGAGAAGGACCTCACCTACGCGGCCCCACTCACGATGGAGGTCTCCTTCGTCAACAAGGAGACCGGCGAGATCCGCCGCCAGAAGGTGTTCATGGGCGACCTCCCGCTCATGACCGAGTTCGGCACGTTCATCATCAACGGCACCGAGCGCGTCATCGTCACGCAGCTCGTGCGCTCGCCGGGCGCCTACCTGATGGAGCCCAAGGACCGCGAGAAGCAGGTCTTCATCGCGAACCTCATGCCCGCCCGCGGCTCGTGGGTGGAGCTCGAGATCGACAAGAAGGGCCTCGTCAACGTCCGCATCGACCGCAAGCGCAAGCTGCCGGTCACCACGCTGCTCTTCGCGCTGGGCTACACGCGCGACGACGTGCGCAACCTGTTCCCGCACCCGCTCGACAAGAAGCGCGTCAACCCCTTCATCGAGGCCACCCTCGAGAAGGACGTCACCGACGGCGCAGCCGCGTCGGGCAACGCGAAGTCGCTGCAGGACCTCGCCGCCATGGCGGCCGAGATGCAGGAGATGGCCAAGGACATCGACACGGTGCCGGGCGACGAGCGCCTGCGCATCGAGGGCGAGATCGAGCGGCTCGAGAAGCGCATCGACATGCGCGCGGGCGACCTGATGCAGAACGCCCTCATCGAGGTGTTCAAGAAGCAGCGCCCGGGCGAGCCGCCCACCGAGGTGAACTCGCTCAACCTGGTGCGCGGCCTCTTCTTCGACCCCAAGCGCTACGACCTCACGAAGGTCGGCCGCTACAAGCTGGACGCCCGCCTCGCGGCCGACGGCACCACCGACACCCGCACGCTGGCGAACCCGCGCTTCACCGGGTCGCGCACGGGCATGCGCGACGACCTGGTGGAGCTCATCCGCCGCCTCGTCGACCTGCCGATCCGCTACGGCATCGAGGAGGAGTCGAAGGACTTCGCCGCCGACGGCCAGATGCTGCCGCGCGACGAGATGGTGCACGAGCTCGACGAGTACGAGCACTTCGGCAACCGTCGCCTGCGCACGGTGGGCGAGCTCATCCAGGAGGCCTTCCGCATCGGCCTCTACCGGATGGAGCGCGTGGTGCGCGAGCGCATGAGCACCGAGGACCCCGACACCATCACGCCGCAGACCATCATCAACATCCGTCCGGTGGTGGCCGCGCTGAAGGAGTTCTTCGGCTCGTCGCAGCTGTCGCAGTTCATGGACCAGACCAACTCGCTGGCCGGGCTCACGCACCGGCGCCGCCTGTCGGCGCTGGGCGCGGGCGGGCTCACCCGCGAGCGCGCGCCGATCGAGGTGCGCGACGTGCACCCCACCCACTACGGGCGCATGTGCCCCATCGAGACCCCCGAGGGCCCGAACATCGGCCTCATCGGCTCGCTGTCGGCGCATGCCACCGTGAACGAGTTCGGGTTCATCCAGACCCCGTATCGCGTGGTGAAGGGCGGCAGGCTGCAGAAGGACGGCACCGGCGACTGGGAGATCGTCTGGCTCGACGCCACCCAGGAGGAGAACCGGGTCATCGCCCAAGCCAGCGCCGAGGTGGACAAGAACGGCAAGCTCCTGGAAGACGAGGTGCTCTGCCGCCGCAACGGCCAGCCGATCATCGTCACCGCGAAGGACGTCGAGTACATGGACGTCTCGCCCGACCAGATCGTCTCGGTTGCCACCGCGCTCATCCCGTTCCTCGAGCACAACGACGCCAATCGCGCCCTCATGGGCGCGAACATGCAGCGTCAGGCGGTTCCGCTCATGGTCAGCGAGGCCCCGCTGGTGGGCACCGGCATGGAGCATCGCGCGGCCGTGGACACCGGTGACGTGGTGGTGGCCCGCCGGGCCGGCACCGTCGGTGCCGTGGATGCCACCCGGATCATCATCGACGTGCGTGGCGACGAGCACGACGAGTACGACCTCGAGAAGTTCGTGCGCAGCAACCAGGGCACGCTCATCCATCAGAAGCCCATCGTGGCGATCGGCGACAAGGTGGAGGCCGACCAGGTGCTGGCCGACGGGTCGTCCACCGACCAGGGCGAGCTCGCACTCGGCAAGAACATCCTCGTGGCCTTCATGTCGTGGGAGGGCTACAACTTCGAGGACGCCATCATCGTGTCCGAGCGCCTCGTGAAGGACGACGTGCTCTCGTCGATCCACATCGAGGAGTACGAGATCGACGCCCGCACCACAAAGCTGGGCGCGGAGGAGATCACCCGTGACATCCCCAACCGCTCCGAGGAGTCGCTGGCCGACCTCGACGAGCGGGGGGTGGTGCGCATCGGCGCCGAGGTGACGTCGGGTGACCTGCTCGTGGGCAAGGTCACGCCGAAGGGCGAGACCGAGCTCACCGCCGAGGAGAAGCTCATCCGCGCCATCTTCAAGGAGAAGGCCGGCGAGGTGCGCGACACCTCGCTGAAGGTTCCCCACGGCGAGGGCGGCAAGGTCATCGACGTGAAGACATTCAGCCGCGAGGAGGGCGACGACCTGCCCGCGGGCGTGAACGAGATGGTGCGCGTGTACGTGGCGAAGCGCCGGAAGATCGCCGAGGGCGACAAGCTGGCCGGCCGCCACGGCAACAAGGGCGTCATCTCGAAGATCGTCGCCGAGGAGGACATGCCGTTCCTCGAGGACGGCACGCCCATCGACATGATCCTCAACCCGCTTGGCGTGCCGAGCCGCATGAACATCGGGCAGGTCCTCGAGACCCACATGGGGTGGGCCGCCGCGACCGGCTGGGAGGAGGGCGACGACGGCACGACCACCCGCACCTTCGTGGCCACGCCGGTGTTCAACGGTGCCACGCCGGGGGACGTCGACCGCTTGCTCGCCGCGTGGTCCGAGGCGCACTCCGACGGGCCCATCGACCTGCGCGTGAAGGGCGACGAGATCGAGGGCCGTCGCGTGAGCGGGAAGTTCCGACTGTTCAATGGCCGCTCCGGCGAGCCGTACGACGGCAAGGTGACCGTCGGCTACATGTACATGCTGAAGCTCCTGCACCTCGTGGACGACAAGATCCACGCCAGGTCCACCGGCCCGTACTCGCTCGTCACCCAGCAGCCGCTGGGCGGCAAGGCGCAGTTCGGCGGGCAGCGCTTCGGCGAGATGGAGGTGTGGGCGCTCGAGGCGTATGGCGCCGCGTACACCCTCCAGGAGATGCTCACCATCAAGAGCGACGACACCGTGGGCCGCGTGAAGGCCTACGAGGCCATCGTGAAGGGCGAGAACATCCAGGAGCCGTCGATCCCGGAGAGCTTCAAGGTGTTGCTGAAGGAGATGCAGAGCCTCGCGCTCGACGTGCGCATCGAGGGCGAGTCGGGCGTGGACACCGCGGCCCGTGAGGACGACGAGCTGCTCCGCGCCGCGGAAGAGCTGGGCATCGACCTCTCGGGCGCGCCGCTTCCCATCGAGGAGGAACTCGAGCGGGAGGCCGAGGAGGCAAAGAGGGCTGAGAAGGTGGCGGCCGCCGCTGGCGACGAAGAGGGCGACGCGTGATCGACATAAACAACTTCGACTCCATCAAGATCGGCCTCGCTTCGTCGAAGCAGATCCGGCAGTGGTCCTCGGGCGAGGTGACCAAGCCCGAGACGATCAACTACCGCACGCTCAAGCCCGAGAAGGACGGGCTGTTTTGCGAAAAGATCTTCGGTCCCACCAAGGACTGGGAGTGCTACTGCGGCAAGTACAAGCGAGTCCGGTACAAGGGCATCATCTGCGAGCGCTGCGGCGTGGAGGTGACCCGCGCCAAGGTGCGCCGCGAGCGCATGGGCCACATCGACCTGGCCGCGCCCGTCAGCCACATCTGGTTCTTCAAGGGCGTGCCCAGTCGCATCGGGTACATCCTCGACCTGGCCCCCAAGGAGCTCGAGAAGGTCCTCTACTTCGCGGCCTCCATCGTCACCACCGTGGATGCTGCCAAGCGCGACGCCGACCTCGGCACCCTGCAGGAGCAGGTGGACGAGGCCGTGCAGCAGTACGTTCAGGAGCGCGAGGTGCGCGCGCAGGAGCTGCGCGAGCGCCTCGACCGGCGCGTCAATTGGCTGCGCGAGGGCGAGACCACCGGCTTCGACGTAGAGGACGAGTTCTGGCTCGAGGACATCGCCACCACGCGTGACCCCGAGAACCCCGACGCCCCGCCGGTGCCGCGCGAGCTCTCCGACCCCGAGCGCACGTCGATCGAGTCGGAGCTCCGCAAGGAGACCGACGCGCTGATCCGCGACGACGAGCGGTACACCGAGGAGTCGGTGGAGCGCATCCAGGAGGCCTGGACCACCTTCAAGGGCATCAAGCCGCGCGACGTCGTCAACGACGACCAGCTGTTCCGCGAGATGCGCGACCGCTTCGGCTCGCCGTTTGGATTCGGCGAGTACTTCGAGGGCGGCATGGGCGCGCAGGCCATCCGCCAGTTGCTTGAGGACTTCGACCTCGAGGCCGAGGCCGCCAACCTGCGCGAGGTCATCCAGACCTCCCGCGGCCAGCGCCATGCCCGCGCGCTCAAGCGCCTGCGCGTGTGCTCGGCGTTCATCCACTCGGACAACCGCCCGGAGTGGATGATCCTCGAGGCCGTGCCGGTGATCCCGCCGGAACTGCGCCCCATGGTGCAGCTCGACGGCGGCCGGTTCGCGACGTCCGACCTCAACGACCTATACCGCCGCGTGATCAACCGCAACAACCGCCTCAAGCGCCTGCTCGACCTCGGGGCCCCCGAGATCATCGTGAACAACGAGAAGCGGATGCTGCAGGAGGCCGTTGACGCGCTGTTCGACAACGGGCGCCGCGGCCGTGCGGTGACGGGCCCGGGCAACCGCCCGCTCAAGTCGCTGTCGGACATGCTGAAGGGCAAGCAGGGCCGCTTCCGCCAGAACCTCCTGGGCAAGCGCGTGGACTACTCGGGCCGCTCGGTAATCGTGGCCGGGCCCGAACTGCGCCTGTACCAGTGTGGCCTGCCCAAGCTCATGGCGCTCGAGCTGTTCAAGCCCTTCATCATGAGCCGCCTCGTGGAGCGCAAGCAGGTGCAAAACATCAAGGCGGCCAAGAAGATGGTCGACTCGATGATCCCCGAGGTGTGGGACGTGCTCGAGGAGGTCATCGCCGAGCACCCGGTGCTGCTCAACCGCGCGCCCACCCTGCACCGCTTGGGCATCCAGGCATTCGAGCCCGTGCTCGTGGAGGGCAAGGCCATCCAGCTGCACCCGCTCGTGTGCACCGCCTTCAACGCCGACTTCGACGGCGATCAGATGGCCGTGCACCTCCCGCTATCGGTGGAGGCGCAGTCCGAGGCCCGCGTGCTCATGCTCTCGGCCAACAACATCCTGTCGCCGGCGCACGGGCGCCCCATCGCGGTGCCCAGCCAGGACATGATCCTCGGCCTCTATTACCTCACGTACTGCCCCACGGTATACGTGCGGAAGAAGGGGGAGTCGGGTCCGGGCCGCGCCATCGAGATGATCGACCTCTGGGACTCCGCGGGTCGCAAGTACGTCATCCCGAAGGGCCATGAGGCCCGCATCGAGGGCGTCACCGACTGGGTGGCCGACCCATTCAAGGGGGCCCCGCAGGCGCCGCCGCGCGCATTCCGCTGCGACGACGAGCTGCTGAGCGCCCTCGACCACGGAATCGTGGGCTTGCAGGACCTGGTGGAGATCCGCCAGGACCCCGACCAGTCCGCGGGCCGCCTGGTCACCACCGCCGGCCGCGTGCTGTTCAACCACGAGCTGGAGGTGGAGCTCGAGCAGCTGCTCGGGGACGTGGAGCACCCGCACCCGTACCCGTGGCAGAACCGCGTGTTCACCAAGCGCGAGCTGGGCGACTTCGTCGAGGAGCTCGTGGACCTCTACGGCGCCACGGTGGTGTCGATGATCCTCGACACCTTCAAGGCGCTGGGCTTCCGCTACGCCAGCCAGTCGGGCATCACCATCTCGAAGAACGACGTGGTGATCCCGCCCGAGAAGCAGGACATCCTCGCGAAGTACGACGAGGAGGTACAGCGCTTCGAGGATTTCTTCGCGGATGGCCTCATGACCGCCGAGGAGCGCCACGAGCGCGTAGTGGCCCTGTGGGACCAGGCGACCGACGAGGTCGCCGATGCCATGCAGGATCACCTCTACCGCCTCAACCCCATCTTCATGATGGCCAACTCGGGCGCGCGCGGATCGTTCAAGCAGATCCGCCAGCTCGCCGGCATGCGCGGCTGCATGGCCAACCCGAAGGGCGAGATCATCGAGCGCCCGATCAAGAGCAACTTCATGGAGGGGCTCTCGGTCCTCGAGTACTTCATCTCCACGCACGGGGCGCGCAAGGGCCTCGCCGACACCGCGCTCAAGACCGCCGACTCGGGCTACCTCACCCGTCGACTCGTGGACGTCTCGCAGGACGTCATCGTGCGCGAGCGCGACTGCGGCACCACCGAGGGCATCGACACGCCGCTGGTGCGCGACGGGCACGCCAACCCGTCGCTGCTCGGCCGCGTGGTCATCGGTCCGGTCGTCGACCTGGCCAGCGGTGAGCTCGTCACCGACCTGCGCGGCGGCGCGCCGGACGAGGATGACGACGCCGCCGTGGACGCCTGGCGATCGGTCGAGATCGACAGCGCCCTCATGCAGGAGCTGACCGACCTCGGTACCCGCCACCCGAAGGCATCCATCACGGTGCGCTCGCCGCTCAAGTGCCGCAGCGCCGTGGGCGTGTGCACTCACTGCTACGGGCGAAACCTGGCGTCGGGCGAGATGTGCGAGCCCGGTGACGCGGTGGGCATCATCGCCGCGCAGTCCATCGGCGAGCCCGGCACGCAGCTGACAATGCGCACGTTCCATACCGGCGGCGTCGCCGGGGCTGACATCACGCAGGGGCTTCCGCGAATCGTGGAGCTCTTCGAGGCACGCAAGCCCAAGGCGCTCGCCCACGTGGCGGCGCACGACGGCTGGATCCGCATTGAGGACGACGAGTCGCGCCCCGGCGGGGCGATCATCTCGCTCGAGCCGCCGGTGAGCATCGAGGTGGGTCGCAAGAAGGAGCCGGTGCGCGCGCCGGTCACCTATGCCGTGCTCAAGCGCACGCAGATCCGCCGCGACCTGGAGGACGGCTCATGGGTGGAGGCCGGTGACCTGCTCACCGACGGCTCCGCCTTCCCGAGCGACATCCTCGAGGCGCAGGCCGGGATCGATCTGGGCGTCACCGGCACCGTCAAGTCGGTGTCGGACGGCCGTACCGACAGGGGCGCGAGGGTGATCAAGGTCGAGGTCCAGGCTGAGGACGGCGTGGAGGTGCGTCACCTGCGGGTGCCGCTCGACCGCCCGGCGCCGCCGATCCACAAGGGAATCCACGTGCGCGACGGCGTGTCGCTGACGGGTCCGGGCTGGGGAGCGGGCGACCGCGCCACCAAGACCGAGGCCTACCTCGTGGCCCAGGTGCAGGAGGTCTACCGCTCGCAGGGAGTGGAGATCAACGACAAGCACATCGAGGTCATCGTGCGGCAGATGCTGCGCAAGGTGCGCATCGAGGATCCGGGCGACACCAACTTCCTGCCCGGCCAGTTGGTGGACAAGCCGGTTCTCTTCCGCGAGAACCAGCGCGTGCGCCTGGCGGCCGCCGCGAAGCTGCAGCGCAGCCGCAAGAAGACGAAGCGCACGGCGCAGGAGACCGAGGAGCTGCTCGACTCGTCCATGGCGCGCTATGTGCCGTTGATCCTCGGCATCACCAAGGCCTCGCTGGCCACGGAGTCGTTCCTGTCGGCGGCCTCCTTCCAGGAGACCACGAAGGTGCTCACCGACGCGGCGCTCGAGGGCAAGGTGGATCACCTGCGCGGCCTGAAGGAGAACGTGATCATCGGGAAGCTCATCCCGGCGGCCACGGGCCTGCGCAGGTACCGCCAACTGGAGATCGAGCCCATCCGGCGCGCCCCGGCACTCCTGGAGTTCGACCTCGACGAGCCCTTCTCGCCCGTGGACGACGAGGTCGACGACCTCGTGGGGCTCGTGGACGCCAGCGGAACCTACTCGTTCGAGCCTGAGCCCGAGCGGGCCCCCGAGGCCGACGAGGACGCCGCCGAGGAGTAATCGCGGGTGAGGGGTGCGCCGCCCGGGATCACGTCCCGGCGGCCGCCTCCCGCTTCTTGTGGTGGTCGCGCTGCCAGAACCACGTGGGAACCTGGCGGTCGCCCGGGTAGCGCGCCTGCGAGCGGGTCATGCGGCGCACGCCGTAGAGCTTGCGCGCCCACCACGAGCTGGGGCGCGCCAGGCGCACGGCGCCGATGAACGCGAGCGGCCAGAACAGGAAGCCCACGAACGCGAAGGTCCACTTCCCCTTGAGGAAGGTGGTCACGCAGAAGACGAGGGCCAGGAAGTGCCACGTGGCGACGATCCAGTTCCCGGTGACGTCGGCGTTGTTCCAGATGTCCACCCAGAAGGGCAGCCCCAGCGCGGCCAGCGCCAGCACCGTGAGCAGCACGATCACGGCATCCACCGATCGTCGGCCCTCCTTCGACCAGTACACATCCTTGAGCGTGAGCCACAGGGCGAACTCGTCGAGGGTGAGCGCCGCGCCGATGCCGAAGAGCGTGGGCACGATGAGCCCCGCCAGCCCCCCGGGCTGCCAGTCGATGGCGATTCCCACCGTGCCCGTGACCAGGAGCAGGATGATGCCCGGCACCAGGTGATGGATGTGCGTGCCGCCCACCGAGACGTCACCGAAGGGCCCCTTGCCGTGCTTGATCGACCAAGTGATGGCGCGCGTGATGAGGAACGTCACGAGGAACGCTAAGAGGGTGATCTGGATGGTGCCGATGCCCGTCTCGCGGATGCGCTCCTGGAAGGCGTCGACAACGGGGAACGACTCCGACCAGAAGTCGGCGGGAATGAGGATGACGGAGCCCATCGGTGCCTACCCTAGCGGCGCGAAACGTGGAGGAAGCGCAGGGGCACCAGGAGCGCGGGCAATCAGCCCGGGAAGCGCACGTGCAGGTGGTCGTCGTGGTCCGGCCACCGCACCACCACGCCCGCCGGCCCGCGAAGGTCGAGCGACGGCCCGATCAGCACCAGGTCGGCGCCCTGCGCCACAATGCGGCTCACCACCTGCTGCGTGAGCGCACGGTCGTAGTTGCCCGGGTTCGCGGCCCCGCGCGCGCGGTCACGCCGCGGCAGCCGGATGTCCACGTCGAGGCCGTTCTGGTGCGACGAGTGCCCGTCGATGCTGCCGCCATTCCTGCGCGAGAGGTCGCCGATGCCGAGGGGCCCGGCACCGGGGTTGGCCCCGGCCCACCACTCCCCGAGTTCCACCACCTCGCGCACGAGGCGCGCCGTGCCCCAGCGGGTCTCGAGGCCGCCCGGCTCGCGCTGGGTGCGCGGGTCATACGTGTAATACCCGGTGCCCGATGCCGGCAGTCGAACGGCGCCCGTGAGGCGCCCGCCGTTGGGCGATCCGCCTGGCACGCTCTCGCGCCAGTCGATGATCGCCCCGCCGTCCTCGCCGGTCACCTCGATGGTCGGCGGGGTCAGCACGGGCTCCCTGGGGATCACCATGTTCACCGGGGCCTGTGGCACCGGCTGGCTGGGCACCTCGCGGTCGGGGAGTGCCGCCGCGAGCGGCACCGAGCAGGCGAGAAGGCCCACGAGGCCGATCCACAGCGCGCGACCGCGCCTGCCATGGCGGGCGTCGCGGCGCTGGCGGCAGGCCATGCAGGGGCAGGGCGAATTCAGGCGTGCGCGGGGCATGGGGAGGGCACGCTAGGTGCGCCGTGCGCGCACGTGGGAAATGCCCGTTTCGGGGTCGGTGCGTCGACGCTTGCGACCGATCTCCTTCCCCGTCCACGGCGCTGCCCTAGCATCGGCGACCGTGCCCCGGCTCGCTCGCCACGTGATCCGCGTTTCCCTCGTCATCGCCATCGTGCTCATCGGGCTGGGGGCCTGGTTGTGGTCGCAGGCGGGCAGCAGCACGCCGGTGTCCGAGCAGGCCGCAGGCCGTGAGTACGGGTCGGATTCCGTGCCCGCTGTGGCAGGCGCCCCCCGGTCGGGCGTGTGGACCTACCGCGCCTCGGGGGACGAGGCCGTGGGCATCGGGCCCGTCACGATCGATCGTCGCCTGCCGTCCGAGGCGCAGATCGTGGTGCGGCCGGCCCCGAAGGGCTTCTGGCGCACGCTCGTGCTGAGCGAGGAGCACGTGGAGGCCTCGCGCCTGCGCATCACGCCCGCGGGCGAGCGCCTCGAGGAGCGCGTGACGAGCGTGAAGGTGACGGGCCTCGGGCGTGACGATCGCGAGAGGCTGAAGCCCCCGCCGCTGGTCTACCCGGCGGCGATGGAGCCCAGTGATGCCTGGACCGAGCGCTACATGATGGACGAGGTGCGGGTGGTCACCCGGGCCCGGGTGCTCGGGGCGCAGGTGCTCGACGTGGACGGCACGCAGGTGCGCGTTCTGGTGATCGACAAGCGCGGCACGGTGACGGGCCCGATCGCGGGCGAGCGCAACGATCGCGTGTGGTGGTCGCCCGATCTCAGGATGCCCGTGCGGTGGGTCATGCACACCGAGCTCGATGGCTTCGCATCGCTTCGCACCGACGTCGACCTGGTGCTCACACGCCTGGCGCCAACGTCGTGAGCGCGCCCGTCGCGGGCGACCGCGCTCCGCTGCCCGTGGTGTTGCTGGTGCTGGTTGCCGGGGTGCTCGCGTTCACCACCGACCAGCCGCTGGTGCTGGCTGCCCTGGCTGTGGGCGCGATCGTGCTGCTTCGCATGGCGCCCGGACGCCCGGGGCGCCTGGTGGTGGTGGCCGCGCTGGTGTCGGCCATCGGAGTATTCCTGCTCACCCCGCTGGTGTCGGGACAGGGCGACCTGGTGATCGTGGACATCCCCGTGCCGCCGCCGCTCAGCGGTGAGGTCACGGCCGAGGAGATCGCGGCCGGGGCCGCGGCCGCGCTGCGGGTGCTCGCCACCATCGCGCTCGCCGCGGCGTTGTTCGCGTGGGCCGACCCCGATCGCATGCTCGCCGGAATCGGGCGCGTGGCCCCGCGATCGGCCCTGGTGTCGGCGCTGGCCGCGCGCCTGGTGCCGACCATGCGCCGCGACGCCCGGGCCATCGCCGAGACCGCCCGGCTGCGCGGCGTGGGGCTCACCACGGGATCGCGCATGCAGCGGGCACGGGCCGCAGCGGCGCTTGCGCTTCCACTGGTGGGATCGGCCCTCGAGCGCGGCCTCGACGCCGCCGAGGCCATGGCCGCGCGCGGCTACGGCGAGGGGCATCGCACGCGCCTTCCCGAGCGACCACGAGACGCCGGCGAGAAGGTCACGCTGGTGGTTTCGGCGCTGCTCGCGGGGGTCGTGGCGTGGGCGATCGCGGCCGGCGCCACGGGGTTCACGTTCTATCCCGTGCTTGGCCCGGTGCTCACGTGGCAGTCGCTCCTCCTGTCGATGGCGGTGCTGGTGGCGCTCGTGGTCGCAGCAGTGGCGCTCTCGCGCACGGGAGCGCGCCCGAGCGGTGTTGGACGGCCCGATTCGCCGTGATACGGTCCCGGACCGCTCGCCCGCCGGGGCGACCGATTCCACACGCCCACAGTCCGGAAGAGGCTCGTGCCAACGATCAACCAGATGGTCCGCAAGGGCCGCAAGCCCAAGGCGACCAAGACCTCCACGCCCGCTCTGCGCGGGGCCCCGCAGAAGCGCGGGGTGTGCACGAGGGTCTACACCACCACCCCGAAGAAGCCGAATTCGGCGCTGCGCAAGGTGGCGCGCGTGCGGCTCACCAACGGGATGGAGGTCACGAGCTACATCCCCGGCGAGGGCCACAACCTCCAGGAGCACTCGGTGGTGCTCGTGCGCGGAGGCCGCGTGAAGGACCTTCCGGGCGTCCGGTACAAGGTCATTCGCGCCGCGCTCGACACCGCAGGCGTGTCCGACCGCAAGCAGGCGCGCTCGAAGTACGGCGCCAAGACACCGAAGTAGGCAGATGCCCCGCCGCGCAGCAATCACACGCCGTCCGCTCATCCCGGACCCCGTCTACGACAACGTCGTCGTGACGCAGCTCATCAACAAGGTCCTCTCGGCCGGCAAGAAGTCGGTGGCCGAGCGCACCGTCTACGACGCGCTCGAGCGCATCCGCGAGCGCACCGGTCGCGACCCCGTGCAGGTGATGGAGGAGGCCATTCGCAACGTCACGCCGGCGCTCGAGGTGAAGAGCCGGCGCGTCGGTGGCGCCACCTACCAGGTGCCGATCGAGGTGCCGTCGCGCCGCGGGCGCACCCTGGCAATCCGCTGGATCGTCCTCTTCGCGCGCCAGCGCCGCGAGAAGCAGATGAGCGAGCGCCTTGCCAACGAGCTGCTCGATGCCCTCGGTTCGCAGGGCGGCGCCTTCAAGCGCAAGGATGACCTCTACCGGATGGCGCAGGCCAACAAGGCCTTCGCGCACTACCGCTGGTAGCGCCCGTTCCCCGGCCGAATCGGCTCGGGGTCGGCTTGCATGCAGGAGAGTCGTCGCGGGGTAATCGGTTTCCCGTGCCACATCGTTACGGACAGGTGAGATTCAGTGTCTGAGAAGAAGGCCCCGCTCGAGGACACCCGGAACATCGGGATCATGGCCCACATCGACGCGGGCAAGACCACGACGACCGAGCGCATCCTCTACTACACCGGTCGTACCCACCGCATCGGCGAGGTGCATGAGGGCGCCGCGACGATGGACTGGATGGAGCAGGAGCAGGAGCGCGGCATCACCATCACGTCTGCCGCCACCACCTGCTTCTGGCGCGACCACCGCATCAACATCATCGACACCCCGGGCCACGTCGACTTCACCGTCGAGGTGGAGCGCTCGCTGCGGGTGCTCGACGGCGCCGTCGCCGTGTTCGACTCGGTGGCCGGCGTGGAGCCGCAGTCGGAGACCGTGTGGCGCCAGGCCGACCGCTACCGCGTGCCGCGCATCGCCTACGTCAACAAGATGGATCGCATCGGCGCCGACTTCGACGCCGCCGTGCAGACCATGATCGAGCGCCTCGGCGCGCGCGCCGTGCCGATCCAGCTGCCCATCGGGGTAGAGGCCGACTTCGCCGGCATCGTCGACCTGGTCGACATGTCAGCCACGACCTACAAGGATGACCTCGGCACCGAGGTCGAGGTGGGCCCGATCCCCGAGTCCATGGCCGCCGACGCCGAAGTGGCGCGCGAGCAGCTCATCGAGGCACTGGCCGACAGCGACGATGACCTGGCCGAGGCCTACCTCGAGGGCAACGAGATCACGCCCGAGCTGATGAGGAAGGCCATCCGCACCGCGGTTCTGGCCATCGACATGACCCCGGTGCTCTGCGGGTCGTCGTTCAAGAACAAGGGTGTCCAGCCGCTGCTCGACGCCATCGTCGACTTCATGCCCTCCCCGCTCGACGTGCCGCCCGCCGAGGGCGTGGACGACCGTGGGGAAGAGGTGGAGCGCCCGTCCGACCCGTCGGCCCCCTTCGCCGCGCTGGCCTTCAAGGTGATGAGCGATCCCTACGTAGGCCGCCTCACCTTCCTGCGGGTGTACTCCGGAACCATCAACGCGGGCGACGGCATCATCAATGCCACAAAGGGCGAGCGCAAGGAGCGCATCGGCCGACTGCTGATGATGCACGCCAACCACCGCGAGGAGGCCGAGAGCGCCTCGGCCGGCGACATCGTGGCCGCGGTCGGCCTGAAGACCACCACCACGGGCGACACCCTCTGCACGCCGGCCGACCCGGTGATCCTCGAGGAGATGACCTTCCCCGACCCGGTGATCCGTCTGGCCATCGAGCCCAAGACCAAGGCCGACCAGGAGAAGCTCTCCACCGCGCTGCAGCGCCTGCAGGACGAGGACCCCACGTTCCGCGTGCGCACCGACGAGGAGACCGGCCAGACGGTCATCGCGGGCATGGGCGAGCTGCACCTGGAGATCATCGTCGACCGCCTCATGCGCGAGTTCAGCGTGGACGCCAACGTGGGCGCGCCCCAGGTGGCCTACCGCGAGACCATCCGCAAGCGCGTCGAGAAGATCGAGGGCCGGTTCGTGCGCCAGTCCGGCGGCCGCGGCCAGTACGGCCACGTGTATATCTCGGTCGAGCCGAACGAGCCCGGCAAGGGCTATGAGTTCGAGAACAAGACCGTGGGTGGGTCCATTCCGAAGGAGTACATCCCAGCTGTGGACGAGGGCATCAAGGAGGCCCTCGAGGGCGGCGTGGTCGCCGGCTACCCCATGGTGGATGTGAAGGTGGAGCTCATCGACGGCTCATACCACGACGTCGACTCCAACGAGGGCGCCTTCAAGATCGCCGGCTCCATGGCAATCCGCGAGGCCGCCAAGCGCGCCAGCCCGTGCCTGCTCGAGCCGCTCATGGCCGTGGAGGTCGTGTGCCCCACCGAGTTCATGGGCACGGTGGTGGGAGACCTCAACGGTCGCCGCGGCCGCATCAGCGGCATGGAGGAGAAGGGCACCACCGGAACCATCCAGGCCCAGGTGCCGCTGTCGGAGATGTTCGGCTATGCCACCTCCGTGCGCTCGGCCACCCAGGGCCGCGCCACCTTCACCATGCAGTTCGACCACTACGCCGAGGTCCCCCAGAGCATCTCCGAGGAGATCAAGGCGAAGGTGGGCGCGGCGAGCGACTGACACCCGCCGCACCATGATGTTCCTCGGGGCCGTCATCGCGCGGCCCCTCGCCTTCGGCGCGCGCGCTACCCGTGCAGCAGGCGGTCCAGATGCACCGCGGGATGACACGCGTCGCGACCGGTGAGATCGCGGATCTGCTCTCGGCAACTCACGCCGGCGGCCACCACCGGGGCCGATGAGGCCCGCACCTCGGGCGCCAGGCGGTCCTCGCCGATGAGGCGTGACACCTCGGGGTGCAGGTAGCCGAAGGCGCCGGCCATGCCGCAGCAGCCGGCGTCGGTGGCATGCGCGCCCGGGCCCATAGCGGCCACGGCCGCGGTGTCGCCATCGGCGCGGGCATGGCAGTGCCGGTGCACCAGCGGGGCGTCGCCTGTGCCGGGCACCTCAAGGCCGAGGTCCACCACCGCCTGCTCCAACGAGACCACGGCGTCGGCCACCCACTGGGCGCGCGGGTCGTCGGGCAGCAGCCATGGAAGGTCAGACGCCAGCATCGACAGGCACGAAGGCTCGAGCACCACGATCGCGCGCCCGGCCATCGCGTAGGGCGCGAGCGCGCGCAGCACCTTGAGCCCCTGCGTGCGGGCCAGGTCGGGCATGCCCTGCGACAGCGCGGGGCGGCCGCAGCACCCGCCTGAGAGCACCTCGGCGCGCGCGCCCGCGGTGCCGAGCACGCGCACGGCGGCGTCACCGATGGGCGGGTGCAGGAAGCGCGTCCAGGTGTCGGCGAACAGGCCGATGGGGGTGCCGGGGCCCGTGGGCGCGGGCGGGCGCCACTCGCGCACGGGCACCGGGGCGTCACGGCCCAGGCGCCCCTGCGCCAGGGCGCCCACGCGCCGAGCCAGGCGTGGCGACCGTGATCCGGCCTGCATGAGGTCGTGCGCGTGGGCGGCGGCCAGCACGGCGGCCGACGGGCGCTGCTCTGCGTGCCGATGCACCATGGCCTCCACCTTGAGGCGCGACATGTCCACGCCGGCGGGGCACTCGGTGGCGCATGCCCTGCACGACAGGCACAGGTCCATGGCCTCGGCCAGCCCGGGGTCGGCCAGGCCCAGCTCGAGGTTGCCCTCGATGGCGGCGCGCAGCAGCACCGCGCGACCCCGGGTGGAGTGCCGCTCGTCGTGCAGCGCCTGGTAGGAGGGGCACATGACGGCATCCGACCTGCGGCACTGGCCGTTGCCGTTGCAGGCCTCGGCCGCGCGCTGCAACCCGCCCACGGCGTCGAATGACACCGCGGTGCTGATGTGGTGCAGGGCGGGCGAGGCCTGGATGCGCAGGCCCTCGTCCAGCGGGTCCGGGTCGGTGATGATTCCGGGGTTGAGGATGCCCTTGGGGTCGAGCGCCTGCTTCACCTCGTCGAAGCGCCTGAGCAGGTCGGCGTCGTACATGCGCGGCAGCAGCTCACCGCGTAGCCGGCCGTCGCCGTGCTCGCCTGACAGCGACCCGCCGTGCGCGGCCACGATGTCCGCCACGGCCTCGGCCACCCGTCGCACCTGCGCGGGGGCGCCCGGCCGGCGCAGGTCGACCATCGGACGGATGTGCAGGCAGCCCACGCTCGCGTGGCCGTACCAGACCGCATCGCCCATGCCCTCGTCGGCCAGCACGCCGCGCACCGCGCGCGCGAACGACTCCAGGGCCTCGGGCGGCACGGCCGGGTCCTCGATGAAGGGGATGGGCTTCTGGTCGCCCTCGGTGCGAAGCGCGCGGGCGATTCCGGTGCGCCGGATCGTCCATACCGCGGCCTGGCCGGCCGGGTCGTCAATCACAGTGGCGCCCGCCAGCGCGCGGGCCTTCCCCGAGGCCTCGCCCACCTCGCCCGAGTACTCCATCACCAGCATCGCGGGGGCTCGCCCCACGATCCCCAGCAGCGCGCGCTCGGCGGGCTGGCGGTTGGCCGGATCAACCAGCGAGGCGTCCATGAGCTCGATGGCCGACGGGCCGGTGCCGATGAGGCCGGGCACCGCGCCCAGCGCGGAGTCGATATCGGGGTAGGGGATGATTGCCAGCGCGCGCTCCGGGGGCATGGGCAGCAGGCGCACCACGGCCGAGCGCATCACCGCCAGCGTGCCCTCGCTGCCCGAGAGGAACGCCGGCCAGTCGGGGTCGGGGCCGACCAGGCGGTCGAGTGCGTATCCCGACACCCGGCGCATGAGGGCGGGAAAGCCCTGATCGGTGGCGAGCGCCTGCGCCGCCTCGAGTGCCGGCGGCGCCTGCCCGCCCTTCGCGAGCGACGCCTGCGTGCCGTCGGCCAGCACCACGTGGAGCTCCACGAGGTTGTCGGCGGTCATGCCGTAGACGATCGACCTGGCGCCCGCGGAGTTGTTGCCGATCATCCCGCCGAGGGTGGCGCGGCTCCCGGTGGCGACATCCGGCCCGAACATCAGCCCGTGCGCGGCGGCCGCGCGGTTGAGGTCGTCGAGCACCACGCCGGGCCCCACGCGGGCGGTCATCGATGCGGCATCCACCTCGATGTCGCGCAGGCGCGAGCAGTCGACCACCAGGCCCCGGCCCACCGACTGCCCGGCCAGGCTCGTGCCCGCACCCCGCATGGTGAGCGGGATGTCGTGCCGCGCGCAGCAATCCACGGCCAGCGCGAGGTCGTCGTCATGCGCCGCCAGTAGCGCTCCCACGGGCACCCGGCGGTACAGGCTGGCGTCCACGGCGTAGAGCTCGCGCGTGGCGGCATCGGCGCGCACATCGCCCCGCGCCCCGCGGGCGAGATCCAGCAGCGCATGGCGTGCGGTATCCACGTGCCTGATGCTATGCCCGACGGCTCGCCGAAGTCGCGCTTGCGAGCCGGCCATCGCGTGCTATGTTCCCCCGGCTCGCGAGAGCAACGGCCTTCGCACGCGCGGCCACTTGTGGCCGCGCGTTGCATGAGAGGGCCTTTTCGGAAGCACAGGCGGGTGGCGACCCCGATGGTCGCACGCCCGCCCGGACGCGCATGAGGAGCATGGGATGGCGAAGGAGAAGTTCGACCGCTCGAAGCCCCACGTGAACGTGGGCACCATCGGTCACGTCGACCACGGCAAGACGACCCTCACTGCTGCCATCACCCAGACGCTCGGCCAGAAGTTCGGCGGCGAGGTGCGCAGCTTCGATGAGATCGACAACGCCCCCGAGGAGCGCGAGCGCGGCATCACCATCGCGACCTCGCACGTGGAGTATGAGACGGAGGGCCGTCACTATGCCCACGTCGACTGCCCGGGTCACGCTGATTACATCAAGAACATGATCACGGGTGCCGCCCAGATGGACGGGGCGATCCTGGTGGTGTCGGCCGCAGACGGCCCGATGCCGCAGACCCGCGAGCACATCCTGCTCGCCCGCCAGGTGGGCGTGCCGTACATCGTGGTGGCCCTCAACAAGGCCGACATGGTGGACGACGAGGAGCTGCTCGAGCTCGTGGAGCTCGAGGTCCGTGAGTTGCTCACCGAGTACGAGTTCCCAGGCGACGACATCCCCGTGGTCAAGGTCTCAGCGCTCAATGCGCTCAACGGCGACGCCGCAGCCCAGGAGCAGATCCTCGAGCTGATGCAGGCCGTGGACGACTACGTGCCGCTCCCGGAGCGCGACGTGGACAAGCCGTTCCTGATGCCCGTCGAGGACGTCTTCACCATCACCGGTCGCGGCACCGTCGCCACTGGTCGCGTGGAGCGCGGGATCATCAACGTGAATGACGAGGTCGAGGTCGTAGGCATGCAGACCGAGATCGAGAAGACCGTCGTGACCGGCGTCGAGATGTTCCGCAAGCTGCTCGACCAGGGCCAGGCCGGTGACAACATCGGCGCGCTGCTGCGCGGCGTCAAGCGCGAGGACATCCAGCGTGGTCAGGTGCTGGCCGCTCCCGGCAGCATCACCCCGCACACGAAGTTCAAGGCGCAGGTTTACGTGCTCTCCAAGGAGGAGGGCGGCCGTCACACGCCGTTCGTCAACGGCTACCGCCCGCAGTTCTACTTCCGCACGACCGACGTGACCGGCGTCATCCAGCTCCTCGACGGGGCCGAGATGATCATGCCGGGCGACAACGCCGTGCTCGAGGTGGACCTGATCGTCCCGATCGCCATGGAGGACGGCCTCCGATTCGCCATTCGCGAGGGCGGCCGCACCGTGGGCGCCGGGGTCGTGGAGCAGATCCTGGAGTAGCGGCACCGGCAGTACGGGCCCCGTCACCCCGCAGCAGGGGGGCGGGGCCCTCGCTTTCCCCGAGCAGCACCCGACGACGCAGAACGAGAAGACCGAACCTTGATCACGCAGAACAAGATCCGCATCAGGCTCAAGGCCTATGACCATGAGCTGATCGACAAGAGCGCGGCCTCCATCGTGGAGACGGCCCAGCGGAGTGGCGCGACCATCTCCGGCCCGGTTCCGCTTCCCACCGAGTGCCACCGCTACTGCGTCATCAAGGGCCCGTTCAAGGACAAGGACTCGCGGGAGCACTTCGAGGTGCGCACCCACAAGCGCCTCATCGACATCTTCTCGCCCACCCCCAAGACGGTCGACTCGCTTATGCGCCTCGACCTGCCCGCCGGCGTCGACATCGAGATCAAGGTCTGACCGTGGCGGCGATCATCGGACGCAAGGTCGGGATGACCCAGATCTTCGCCGAGGACGGCGCGCGGGTTCCACTCACCGTAATCGAGGCCGGCCCATGCCCCGTGGTGCAGGTGAAGACCGACGAGCGCGACGGCTACGCGGCCGTGCAGCTCGGCTTCGGCGCGGCGAAGGACAAGCACATCAACAAGCCCGAGCAGGGCCACCTCGAGAAGGCCGGCGCGCCGCTCATGCGCCACCTTCACGAGTTCTCGCCCGACGAGCTGGGCCTGGAGGAGGGCGAGGAGCTCGCCGAGGGGCAGGTCGTCACCGTCGACTCCTTCGTGCCCGGCTCGTACGTGAAGGTGACCGGCACCTCGAAGGGCAAGGGCTACGCCGGCACGATCAAGCGCCACAACTTCGCCAGCGGCCCCAAGAGCCACGGCTCGCACAATGTGCGCCGCCCGGGCTCGATCGGCGCCGCCGCCTACCCGGCCCGCGTGTTCAAGGGCATGCGCATGGCCGGCCACATGGGCGCGCGCCAGGTCACCCAGCGCGGCCTCCAGGTGGTCGACCGCGACCCCGAGCGCAACATCCTGCTGGTCAAGGGCGCGGTGCCCGGCGCCGTCGGCTCGATCGTCTACGTGAGGCCCGACTGATGGCTGCGCACCTCCTCACCAAGACCGGCAAGGCATCCGGATCCGCCGACCTCGGCGCCGAGATGGAGGCCCAGGCCATCAAGCCGCACCTCATCCACGAGGTCGTGACGGCCGAGATGGCATGGCGCCGCGCCGGCACCGCCAGCACCAAGACCCGCACCGACGTCCGCGGCGGCGGCGCGAAGCCGTGGCGCCAGAAGGGCACCGGCCGTGCCCGCGCCGGCTCCAACCGCTCGCCGATCTGGACCGGTGGCGGCGTTACCTTCGGCCCCCACCCGCGCAGCTACGGCGGAAAGGTGAACCGCAAGGCGTACCGGCAGGCCTTCCGCTCGGCGATCAAGGCCCATGTCGAGCGCGGCACCATCGCGGTGATGGGCCCCACCGGCTGGGACGCGCCGTCCACCAAGCGCGCCGCGCAGTACCTGTCGAAGGCCCCCGCCGCGCTCGCGGCCCGCCCGCTGCTGGTGGTGGTGACCGAATCGTCGTCGCCCGAGGCGCTGTCGTTCCGGAACATGCGCGACGTGCGCGTGCTCGAGGCCCGCGACATCGACACCGTCGACGTCATGGCCGGCCGCTCGGTGCTGGTGGAGCGCGAGGTGTGGGACCGCTGGAACGGCGCCGCCGCCCCTGCGACCGACGCCGGGGAGGATGACGCGTGAGCACCGGCAATGATCTGCGCGCAGACGTGCGCCGGGCCATCGTGAGCCCCGTCGTCTCCGAGAAGAGCTACCTGCTGGTGCAGGCGCACAACCAGTACACCTTCCGCGTGCTGGACGACGCCCACAAGGTGGAGATCCGCCAGGCCGTCGAGGAGCTCTTCGACGTGACGGTCACCGACGTGCGCATCGTCAAGGTGCAGCCCAAGCCCAAGCGGCGCGGGCGCAGCATGGGCACCCGCCCCGGCTGGAAGAAGGCCATCGTCGAGCTCGTTCCCGGCGACTCCATCGACATCTTCGAGGGCGCCTGATGGGTATCCGCAAGCACAAGCCCACCTCGCCGGGCCGCCGTTTCGTCGCCAGCTCCGACTTCGCCGAGGTCACGAGGAGCACTCCCGAGAAGTCGCTGCTCGAGCCGATCCACAAGACCGGCGGGCGCAACAACAACGGTCGCATCACCACCCGGCACAAGGGCGGTGGGCACAAGCGCCGTTATCGGGTGATCGACTTCAAGCGCACCAAGGATGGCGTGCCCGCACGCGTGGCCGCCATCGAGTACGACCCCAATCGCACCGCCCGCATCGCGCTGCTGCACTACGCCGACGGCGAGAAGCGCTACATCCTCGCGCCGCAGCGGCTCGAGGTGGGCGACACCGTCATAAGCGGTCCGGGGGCGGACATCCGTCCGGGCAACGCCCTGGCCCTCAGGGACATCCCGACGGGAACGATCGTGCATAACATCGAGCTGCAGATCGGCCGCGGTGGCCAGATGTGCCGCTCGGCCGGCACCGGTGCCCAGCTCGTGGCGAAGGAGGGTGACTACGCCACCCTGCGCCTGCCGAGCACCGAGATGCGCATGGTGCACGTCGACTGCCGCGCCACCGTGGGCCAGCTCGGCAACTCCTCGCACGCCAACGAGGTAGGCGGGAAAGCCGGCCGCAGTCGTTGGCGCGGCGTGCGCCCGACTGTCCGCGGTTCCGCCATGAACCCGGTGGACCACCCGCACGGCGGTGGCGAGGGCAAGAGCAACTCGGGTCGCCACCCGGTGACCCCCTGGGGCAAGCCGACCAACGGTTACCGCACGCGTGACCCGAAGAAGGCGAGCCAGAAGCTGATCGTCCGCGGCCGCAAGCGCGGCAAGCACACGGAAGGCCGATGAGCAGGAGCCTCAAGAAGGGTCCGTTCGTCGACCCCAAGCTGATTGCCCGCATCGAGGAGATGAACACCTCCAACGAGAAGCGCATGCTGCGCACATGGTCGCGTTCATCCACGATCTTCCCGGAGATGGTGGGCCACACGATCGCCGTCCACGACGGCCGCAAGCACGTCCCGGTGTTCATCTCCGAGAGCATGGTGGGCCACAAGCTCGGCGAGTTCGCCCCCACGCGCTCCTACAAGGGCCATGGCGACGACCGTCAGACCTCGAGGCGTTGACGTGAGCACCGAGACCACAGCAGAGGTGACCGAGGCCGAGGTGGAGGCTCCCGACGTAAAGGCCACCGACGCCGAGGGCGCTGAGGTGGAGGCCCCCGAGGCCACCACCAACGAGCCCGCGCGCTCCGACAAGGTGCGCAACCGCAAGCCCGCGCGCGCGCAGGCCACGGCCAAGTTCGTGCGCGTGTCGGCCCGCAAGGGACGCCTCGTCGCTGATCTGATTCGCGGCAAGTCGGTGCCCGACGCACAGGCGATCCTGGCGTTCTCCACCCGCGCGGCCGCCGAGCCGATCCGCAAGGTGCTGGAGTCGGCCATGGCCAACGCCGATCACAACGCCGGACTCGACGTGCGCGAGCTCTACCTCACGCGCGTGACCATCGACGAGGGCCCCACCATGCGGCGATTCCGTCCGCGTGCCCAGGGCCGCGCATCGCGCATCAACAAGCGCACCTGCCACATCACGATCGGCCTTGGCCCGTACGGCTCCGAGGCGGAGGGACGTGCCTGATGGGCCAGAAGGTCAACCCCACCGGGTTCCGCATCGGCATCCTCCAAGGTTGGAAGAGCAACTGGTACACCGAGCGCGACTACGCCGCGTACCTCGATGAGGACCGCGCCGTGCGCGATCACATCACGCGCAAGCTCAGCCACGCCGGCCTGTCGGACATCCAGATCCGCAAGGACGCCACCAAGCTCACCGTCGACATCTACACGGCCCGCCCGGGCATCGTGATCGGTAAGAGCGGTTCCGAGGTGGACGCCCTGCGTCGCGAGCTCAATCAGCTCACGTCCAAGCAGATCCAGATCAACATCAACGAGATCAAGCGCCCCGAGCTCGATGCCGCCCTCGTGGCGCAGTCGATCGCCGAGCAGCTCGAGAACCGCGTGTCGTTCCGCCGCGCCATGAAGCGCGCCCTGACGTCGGCCATGCGCTCCGGTGCCCAGGGCGCCAAGATCCAGTGCGGTGGCCGCCTGGGCGGTTCCGAGATGTCGCGCTCGGAGCACTACTCTGACGGCCGCGTGCCGCTGCACACGCTGCGCGCCGACATCGACTACGGCTTCGCCGAGGCCAAGACCACCTTCGGCCGCATCGGCGTGAAGGTGTGGATCAACAAGGGCGAGGTGCTGCCCGAAGGCGTCGTGGACGCCCGCGGCCGCAGCAACGAGCTCGACGCGCCGCCCCCGCGGCGCCCGCGCCGCGACGGCCGCGGCCGTGGCGGGCAGGGTGGCGAGGGCGGCGGCGGCCAGGGCCGTGGTGGCCAGGGTCGCGGGGGCCAGGGCGGCGCCCCGGCTGAGGGATCGGGGTAGGCCATGTTGATGCCCAAGCGCACCAAGTACCGCAAGGCGCACCGTGGCCGTCGCCGTGGCGAGGCCAAGGGCCACCAGGAGGTCCACTTCGGCCAGTACGGCCTGAAGGCCCTCGAGAACGGCTGGATCACCAACCGCCAGATCGAGAGCGCCCGTGTGGCGATGACCCGCTACATCAAGCGCCAGGGCAAGGTGTGGATCAACCTGTTCCCTCACCTTCCCGTCACCAAGAAGCCGGCCGAGACCCGCATGGGATCGGGTAAGGGCTCGCCCGAGGCCTGGGTGGCCGTGGTGAAGCCCGGCACGGTGATGTTCGAGCTCTCCGGCGTGCCGGAGGAGACCGCGCGCGAGGCCATGCGCCTCGCCGCGATGAAGCTGCCCGTGAAGTGCCGGTTCGTGACGCGCGAGGACGCCTAGGCAATGCCGACCCAGAAGGTCAGTGAACTCCGCGAGCTGTCAGATGACCAGCTCGCCCTCAGGCTCGAGGAGGCGCGCCAGGCGCTCTTCAACCTGCGTTTCCAACTGCCCACCGGGGCGCTGGAGCGCACGAGCGAGATCGGTGTGCGCAGGCGCGAGATCGCGCAGATCCTCACGGTTGCCCGTGAGCGCGAGATCGCCCAGGAGGAGATGGCGAATGGCTGAGACGCCCCAGGAGAGCGTGGCCCGGCGCAAGGTGCGCCAGGGCATCGTCACGAGCGACGCCCGGGACCGCACCATCACCGTTCGCGTGGACATCTCGCGCCGTCATCCGGTCTACGGCAAGACCGTACGCAGCTCGTCGAAGCTGCACGCGCACGACGAGCGCAACGAGGCCGCCGTGGGAGACGTGGTGCGCGTGGCCGAGACGCGTCCGACGTCGAAGCAGAAGCGCTGGCGCCTCGTCGAGATCGTCGAGAAGGCCGACTAGGAGCACGCGATGATCCAGAACGAATCACGACTCCGCGTCGCGGACAACACGGGGGCCAGGGAGCTCCTGTGCATCCGCGTGCTCGGCGGCAGCAAGCGCCGCTACGCGCACGTGGGCGACACCATCGTGGCTACCGTCAAGCAGGCCACGCCGAACGGCGCGGTGAAGAAGGGCGACGTGGTGAAGGCCGTGGTGGTGCGTACCAAGAAGGCGCACCCGCGCGAGGACGGTACGTCCATCGCCTTCGACGAGAACGCCGCCGTCATCATCGACAACGCCCAGAACCCGCGCGGCACCCGCATCTTCGGGCCCGTGGCCCGTGAGCTGCGCGAGAAGCAGTTCATGAAGATCGTCTCCCTGGCGCCGGAGGTGCTGTAGTGCCCGCGCGCATCAGGAAGGGCGACGAGGTCATGTGCATCGCGGGCAAGGACACGGGCCGCACCGGCACCGTGCTCGAGGTGAGCCCCAAGGACGAGCGCGTGCTCGTGGAGGGCCTCAACATGGTGAAGCGCCACACCAAGGCGCGTCCGCCCGACGACCCGGGTGGCATCATCGAGAAGCCGGCCCCCATGCACATCTCCAACGTCATGCCGGTCGACCCGTCCGACAAGAAGCCGTGCCGGGTCCGCATCGAGGAGAAGGACGGAGAACGCATTCGCGTGTCCGCCCGCACCGGGACGGCCCTGGATTGAGCACCGAGACCGCCACTCCGCCCGCGCGCCTCAAGCAGCGCTACGAGGACGAGGTGCGCCCGAAGCTGCAGGAGCGCTTCGGCTACTCATCGCCGATGCAGCACCCGCGCGTCGAGAAGATCACGCTCAACATGGGCGTAGGCGACGCAAAGGCGAACTCCAAGGCGCTCGACGACGCCGTGGAGGAGCTCGCGATCATCTCGGGCCAGCGCCCGGCGATCACCCGCGCCCGCAAGTCCATCGCCCAGTTCAAGCTGCGCGAGGGCATGCCCATCGGCGCGAAGGTCACGCTGCGCGGCGTGCGCATGTGGGAGTTCCTCGACCGCCTCAACACGGTCGCGCTCCCGCGCATCCGCGACTTCCGCGGGATCAACCCCGACGGGTTCGACGGGCGCGGCAACTACAACCTCGGCCTGCGCGAGCAGACGATCTTCCCGGAGATCGACTACGACAAGGTCGGGGCGGTGCGCGGGCTGAACGTCACCATCACGACGACGGCCGGCACCGACGAGGAGGCCAAGGCCCTGCTGCAGGAGCTGGGCATGCCGTTCCGCGAGCAGGGCTACACGGCCGAGGAGCGCGCGGCTCGTCGACGCAAGAAGATGCGCAAGTACGGCGGCCGCGGCCGCAGGCGATAGAGGAAGGTCCAGGAGCACGTGGCGAAGACGTCCCTCAAGGTGAAGGCCTCACGGCCCCCCAAGTACCGCACGCAGGCGTATACCCGGTGCCACCGGTGCGGTCGCTCGCGCGCGGTGTTCCGCAAGTTCGGCCTGTGCCGCATCTGCCTGCGCGACGAGGCCCACGCCGGCCACATCCCCGGCATGACCAAGTCCAGCTGGTAGCCCGATGCTGACCGATCCCATCGCAGACATGCTCACGCGCATCCGCAACGCCAACATGGCGCTGCACGACACCGTGGAGATGCCCGGCAGCCGCCTCAAGGCCGACGTCGCCCGCGTGCTCGAGGAGCAGGGCTACATCGCCGGCTGGGAGACCAGCAGCGACGGCACCCGCGCCACGCTCACCGTGAAGCTCAAGTACGACGATGACCGCCGCCGCGTGATCACCGGCCTCAGCCGCGTGTCCAAGCCGGGTCGCCGCGTGTACGCCGACAAGGACTCGCTGCCCAAGGTCCTGGGGGGCATGGGCGTCGCCATCATCTCGACCTCCCAGGGTCTCCTCACGGGCCATGAGGCCCGTCGCCGCGGAGTCGGCGGCGAGGTCCTGTGCACGGTCTGGTAGGGGAGGAGCGACCGTGAGCCGCATCGGACGCGCACCCATTCCGGTCCCCGACGGGGTCACCGTGGACATCTCGGGCCAGAGGGTCTCGGTGAAGGGCCCCAGGGGCGAGCTCCAGCACGTGGTGGCGGAGCCCATCCGCGTGGCGCAGGAGGACGGCACGCTCGTGGTGACCCGTCCCACCGATCGTGGCCCGCACCGCGCCCTGCACGGCCTGTCGCGCAGCCTCGTGGCCAACATGGTCGCTGGCGTCACCGCGGGCTTCGAGCGCCGCCTCGAGCTGGTGGGCGTGGGTTACCGTGCCCAGCTCAAGGGCAAGAATCTCGAGCTGGCCGTGGGCTTCTCGCACCCGGTCACGTTCGAGCCGCCGGAGGGCATCACGTTCGAGGTGCCCGAGCCCACGCAGATCGTGGTCACCGGCATCGACAAGCAGCAGGTCGGCCAGATCGCGTCCGAGATCCGCCGCGTGCGTCCGCCGGAGCCCTACAAGGGCAAGGGCATTCGCTACGAGGGCGAGGTCGTCAGGCGCAAGGTCGGGAAGAGGGCCTAGGAGAGATGGGCAAGATCAGCACACCGGACGCCCGCGCGCGTCGTCACCGCCGCGTCCGCGGCAAGGTCCATGGCACCGCCGGGCGTCCGCGCCTGTCGGTGTCGCGTTCGAACCTGCGCATCTACGCGCAGCTCATCGACGACGACCGCGGCCACACGCTGGCCGCCGCCGGATCGCACGAGGCCGGGCTGAAGGGCCTGGCAAAGGGCCCGGCCGCCACCGAGGTGGGCAGGCTCATCGCCGAGCGCGGAAAGGCCGCGGGCGTGAGCAGCGTGGTCTTCGATCGTGGCGGCTACCTGTACCACGGCAGGGTCAAGTCCCTTGCCGACGGCGCCCGCGAGGGCGGGCTCGAGTTTTAGGGAACCGGGGACGAGGCACATGGCAGAGCGCAGTCGCGACAGGGTGCAGGCAGAGGGCGCAGAGCTCTCGGAGCGCGTGGTGCAGGTGAACCGCGTGGCCAAGGTCGTCAAGGGCGGCCGCCGCTTCTCGTTCTCGGCCCTGGTGGTGGTGGGCAACGAGGTGGATGCGGTGGGCGTGGGCCACGGCAAGGCCAACGAGGTCCCGCTGGCCATCCAGAAGGCCGTGGACGACGCCAGGAAGAACATGTTCCGCGTGCCGCGCTACGGATCCACGATCACGCATGAGGTCATCGGCCACCACGGCGCGGGCCGCGTGCTGCTCAAGCCGGCCGCGCCCGGTACCGGCGTCATCGCCGGCGGCGGGGTGCGCGCGGTGCTCGAGCTCGCGGGCGTGCGCGACATCCTCAGCAAGTCGCTCGGCACCACCAACCCCGTGAACCTCGTGGCCGCCACCGTGGCCGGGCTCAAGAGCCTTCGCACGCCTGAGCAGGTGGCCCAACTGCGCGGCAAGACCGTGGCCGAGGTGCTGGGCACCTCCGGCGGGTCCACCAAGCCCGCCGACGAGGTCGTGGCCGAGGCCGCGGATGCCTCGGAGGAGGTCACCGCGTGAGCACCCTGAAGATCACCCAGGTGCGGTCCCAGATCGGGAGCTCCGAGCGTCACCGCGGCACCCTGCGCGCGTTGGGCCTCGGCCGCATCGGCAAGACGGCGGTCCACGAGGACTCGCCGGCGCTCCAGGGCGCCATCCGCAAGGTGGCGAACCTCGTGCAGGTGGAGGAGGTCCGCAGTGGCAGCTGACGAGCCAGCCGTGGGCGGAGGCGTGGACCCCGAGGAGGTCCGCCTCGAGAGCCTCGGTCCCAACCCCGGCGCCAAGCACCGCCGCAAGCGGGTGGGGCGTGGCCCCGGCTCGGGCAAGGGCAAGACCTGCGGTCGCGGCATGAAGGGCGCCGGCGCCCGCTCGGGTCCCGGCCCGCGCCCCGGCTACCGCGGCGGCACCATCCCGATCCACATGCAGAAGGGCAAGCTGCGCGGCCCGAACCACAAGAAGTCGATGCCCATCGGGCCGTTCCGCACGAACTCCGTGCCCGTGAACGTCGGCGCGCTGGCCAAGGCCTTCGCGGCGGGTGACACGGTGGACTCCGAGGCCCTCGTGAACGTGGGCCTGGTGAAGAACAACGCCAACCGCGCGTACCCCGTGAAGCTGCTCGGCGGCGGAGAGATCACCCACGCGCTCACCGTGCGGGTGGATCAGGCGTCTGCGGCGGCCGTGGCCAAGATCGAGGCGGCCGGTGGCCGCGTCGAGCTGGTCGGCGGCGCCGGCACCGAGTAGGAGGGCCCCGGGCACCGCCCGCTGATGCTCCAGGCCATGCTCAACTCGCTCCGGTCCCCGGAGCTGCGCAAGAAGCTGTGGTTCACCGCGGCCATGCTGCTGGTGTTCCGCTTCGGCTCGTATGTGCCCGTGCCCGGCGTGGAGCCCGAGAAGCTCGCGGCGGCCCTGGAGAACCAGGGCACCACGAACATCCTGAACTTCCTCAACCTGTTCGCGGGGGGTGCGCTCACGCGCTTCGCCGTGTTCGCGCTGGGGATCATGCCGTACATCACCGCGAGCATCATCATGCAGCTGCTCACCGTGGTGATTCCGTCTCTCGAGCGCCTCCAGAAGGAGGGCGAGTCGGGCTACGCCAAGATCACCCAGTACACCCGCTACATGACGGTGGGCCTGGCGTTCCTGCAGTCGTTCGCCTATGTCATGTACTTCCGCTCGCAGGACGCCCTGCCCGGGGTTGGATGGTCGCGCACCTTCCTGATCATCATCACGCTCACCGCGGGCACCACGCTGGTGATGTGGATCGGCGAGCTCATCACGCAGCACGGCGTCGGCAACGGCATCTCGCTGCTCATCTTCGTGTCGATCGTGTCGGCGCTGCCCGATGCCATCCGCGGCTGGCTCGGCCTGCCGCCGGTCACCGCGGTGATCATCGGCATCATCGCGTTCGCCATCGTGGTGGGCATCGTCTTCGTGAACGAGGGCGTGCGCCGCATCCCCATCCAGTACGCCAAGCGGCAGGTGGGACGCCGAATGACATCAGGTGGCACCACATACATGCCGATCCGCGTGAACATGGCCGGCGTCATCCCGGTCATCTTCGCGGCGTCCATCACGATCCTGCCGCCCACCATCGCCGAGCTGGCGGGCGGCACCGGCTGGGCCCAGGGCGTGGCCGACTTCCTGTCGCCGGGCTCCTGGTGGTTCATCGCCTTCGAGGGCCTGCTGATCGTGCTGTTCACGTACTTCTACACCGCCGTGCAGTTCAACCCCACCGATCAGGCCGACAACCTGAAGAAGTACGGGGGCTTCATCCCCGGCGTGCGCCCCGGACGGCCCACGGCCATCTACCTCGACCGCGTGGTCAGCCGCCTCACCCTGCCCGGCGCCATCTACCTGGCACTGGTGGCCGAGTTCCCGAACATCATCTTCCGGTACCTGCCGGAGTCGAACGTGTTCTTCGGGCTCTTCGGTGGCACGTCGATCCTGATCGTGGTCGGCGTGGCGCTCGACACCATGCGCCAGATGGAGGCCCAGCTGATGATGCGCTCGTACGAAGGTTTCCTCCAATAGCGCGCCTCGTCCTGTTCGGGCCTCCCGGTGCCGGCAAGGGCACCCAGGCGGAGCTCCTCAAGGAGCGCGGCCTGCTGCACCTGTCCACGGGCGACCTGCTTCGCGCGGCCGTGACGCAGGGCACCCCGCTTGGCCTGGAGGCCAAGGCCTACATGGACGCCGGCGACCTGGTGCCCGACGCCGTGGTGATCGGCATGATCCGCGAGGGCCTCACCGGACGCACCGACGACTTCATGCTTGACGGCTTCCCCCGCACCATCCTCCAGGCCGAGGCCCTCGACGCCACGCTGGCCGAGGTGGGCGCGCCCATCGACGCGGTCATCTCGTTCGAGGTGCCGCGCGAGGAGCTGGTGCGCCGCCTGGGCGGCCGCTGGATCTGCCGGGGCTGCGGGCGCTCGTTCCACGAGGTGAGCAACCCCTACGATGGCTCGACGTGTTCGGCGCCAGGCGCCGAGTGCGACCTCTACCAGCGCGACGACGACCGCCCCGAGGCCGTGGCCAACCGCCTTGACGTGTATGACGCGCAGACATCCCCGCTCATCGAGTACTACGCGTCGCGGGGGCTGCTGCGCCGGGTGGATGGCGCCCTATCGCTCGACGAGGTGCAGGCGCAGGTTGTCGAAGCGCTCGCGTAGGAAGGGCGCGCCCGACGCCGAGGCCCCGGCCCCCCCGCGCACGGGGCCGACCCCAAAGACGCCCGACGAGATCGACGCCATGGCGGCGAGCGGCGCCGTGCTGGCCGCATGCCTTGACATGCTCGAGGCCGCCGTGGCCCCGGGCGTCACCACCCTGGCGCTCGACGAGATGGCCGAGGAATTCATCCTGTCGCGCGGCGGCGTGCCGTCGTTCAAGGGCTATCACGGGTTCCCCGGCACGATCTGCCCCTCGGTGAACGAGGAGGTGGTGCACGCGATCCCCGGCTCGTACGCGCTGGGCGAGGGCGACATCGTCTCGATCGACTGCGGCGTGACGCTGGACGGCTGGGTGAGCGACTCCGCGCGGACGATCGCCGTGGGCGCGGTGAGCCCGGTGGCCGCCGACCTCATGGACGCCACCCGGCGATCGCTGGCCGCGGGCATCGCGCAGGCCCGCGTGGGAAACCGCACAGGCGACATCGGCTCCGCGGTGCAGCAGGTGGTCGAGCGCGCCGGCTTCAACGTGGTGCGCACCCTGGTGGGCCATGGCGTGGGCCGCAGCATGCACGAGGAGCCGCAGGTGCCGAACTTCGGGTCCGCCGGCAGCGGCGTGCTGCTGGAGGAGGGCGTGGTGATCGCCATCGAGCCCATGGTCACCGAGAACGACCCCGAGGTGGTGCTGGGCGGCGACGGCTGGGTGGTGTCCACCCGCGACAGCGGCCTGGCCGCGCACTTCGAGCACACCGTGGCCATCACGGCATCAGGCCCCCGGATCCTCACGCGGGCGGGCGCATGAGCGCTGATCGGAGCCCCGCCCCGACCATCCGCCGGCGGATGACGGACGGTTACCGATGAGCCCCGGTTCCTGCTATCTTCCGCTGCTGCGCGTGCAACGGAACGCGGAGGTCATGCTGCGCCTCATGGGCCCTGCGACCTGCTTCCGTCACCACGTGCTTCGCGGGGGCGTCGCGGCCCAGCCGGCCTCGCGCCGGGTCCAGTCGTCCCCGGGTCACCCAGTGAGGAGCATTTCGTGAAGGTCCGTCCGTCCGTGAAGCCGATGTGCGAGAAGTGCCGGGTCATCAAGCGCCGCGGCAAGGTGCTCGTGATCTGCAGCAATCCTCGACACAAGCAGACCCAGGGGTAGTCAGTGGCGCGAATCGCCGGAGTCAACATCCCCCGCGAGAAGCGGGTGGAGATCGGCCTCACCTACGTCTACGGGATCGGCCGCACCACGGCCAACGAGATCCTCGGCAAGGTCGGCATCAGCAGGGACACCTACGTCCGTGACCTGACCGAGGAAGAGGTGGGCCAGCTCCGCGAGGTGATCGAGCGCGACTACATCGTGGAGGGCGACCTCCGCCGCGAGCGCGCCAACAACATCAAGCGCCTCATGGACATCGGCTGCTACCGCGGTCTGCGCCACCGGCGCGGTCTCCCGGTGAACGGCCAGCGCACCAAGACCAACGCCCGCACGCGCAAGGGTCCGAAGCGCACCGTCGGCAAGCAGCGCAAGAGCTAGCCGGAGCGTAAGGAGCACATGGCACGCCAGAAGGCCACCCGAGGCCGTACCCGCCGAAGGGCCCGCAAGAACATCGCGGCAGGGCACGCGCATATCAAGACCTCCTTCAACAACACGATCGTCACCCTCACCGACCGCGCGGGCAACGTGATCGCCTGGGAGACCGCCGGCTCGGCCGGGTTCAAGGGATCCCGCAAGAGCACGCCGTTCGCCGCGCAGGTCACGGCCGATGCCGCCGCCCGCAAGGGCATGGAGCACGGCCTGCAGAAGGTGGACGTCTTCGTGAAGGGCCCCGGCTCGGGCCGCGAGACGGCCATCCGCTCGCTGCAGGCCGCGGGCCTGGAAGTCACCTCCGTCACCGACGTGAGCCCCGTTCCCCATAACGGCTGCCGCCCCCGCAAGCGGCGCCGCGTCTAGGAGACCGACGTGGCTCGCGACCGTGACCCGCAGTGCAAGCAGTGCCGCCGCGAGGGGGAGAAGCTCTTCCTCAAGGGCTCGCGCTGCCTCACCGAGAAGTGCGCCATCGAGCGCCGTAACTACCCGCCCGGCCACCACGGCCGCGGGCGCATCCGCCAGTCGGAGTACCTGATCCAGCTGCGCGAGAAGCAGCGGGCCCGTCGCTACTACGGCGTGCTCGAGAAGCAGTTCCGCCGCTACTACGAGAAGGCCAGCCGCCAGCCCGGCATCACGGGCGAGAACCTGCTGCGCCTGCTCGAGCTGCGGCTCGACAACGTGGTCACCCGCCTGGGCTTCGCGGCCTCGCGCCGCCAGGGCCGCCAGCTGGTGCGCCATGGCCACATCATGGTTAACGGCAAGCGTGTGGACATCCCGTCCTACCAGTGCCGGCCCGACGACATCATCACCATCAAGCCCGACTCCGGTGCCGAGCAGACCGTGCGCGGCGCCACCGAGATCGGCGCGTCGGTGGCCCCGTGGCTGCAGGCCGACCACGAGTCGCTGTCCGGCAAGGTGCTCAAGGCACCCGACCGCACCGAGATCGACACCCCGGTGCGCGAGCAGCTCATCGTGGAGCTCTACTCGAAGTAAGCAGCATCCCGGGCCCGGCACGGGCGATGGCGGGGCGCCCCTGACGCGGGGGCCTCGGCCGAGGCCGCCGGACCCGGTTCCGCGTTCACCGCATAGCCGGCCACAGGGCCGGGAGGAGCAGCCCAAGTGCTCGACATCCAGACCCCGCGCATGTCCTACGAGCCCGAGTCCGACATCTTCGGGCAGATCGAGGTGGAGCCGCTCGACCGCGGCTTCGGACACACCTTCGGCAACTCGCTTCGCCGCGTGCTGCTGTCGTCGCTCGAGGGAGCGGCCGTCACGTCGATCAAGATTGACGGCGTGCAGCACGAGTTCACCACGGTGGCGGGCGTGCGCGAGGACGTCACGGACATCATCCTCAACCTGCGCGGCCTCGTGTGCCGCCTCGTCGGCGAGGCCGACGAGATCGAGGTTGAGCTCAGCCGTCAGGGCCCGGGCGTGGCCACGGCCGGCGACATCGCCTGCCCGTCCGACCTGGAGATCCTCAACCCCGAGCTGGAGATCGCCAACCTCGAGGCCGGTGCCTCGCTGGACATGGTGCTCACCATCGCCCGCGGCCGCGGCTACGTGCCGGCCGAGCAGAACAAGGGCCCGGGCACCAGCATCGGTGTCATCCCGGTGGACAGCAACTTCTCGCCCGTGCGCCGCGTGCGCTACGAGGTGGGGGCCGCCCGCGTGGGCCAGCGTACCGACTATGACAAGCTCACCCTCGAGGTGGAGACCGACGGCTCGGTTGACCCCCGCACCGCGGTGGCCCAGGCCTCGGCGATCCTCATCGAGCGCCTGGCGATCTTCGCCGACCCCAAGGACATCCGCCTGCTGGCCGAGGAGGAGCCCGAGCCTCCGCAGCCCGGCGGCGAGATGGCCAACATCCTCATCGAGGAGCTCGAGTTGGGCGTGCGCTCGTACAACTGCCTCAAGCGCGTGGGCGTCGAGACCATCGGCGACCTCATCTCGAAGAGCGAGGACGACCTCTCGGCCATCCCGAACTTCGGGAAGAAGAGCGTCGAAGAGGTCAAGGAGAACCTTGCCCGCCACGGCCTGGCGCTCCGCGACGACTGATAGCGACCGAACCGCCAACCGGAGATACCAATGCGACACCGCAGGCGCGGCCCCAAGCTCAATCGTGACAGTGCACATCGCAAGTCGATGGCGGCCAACATGGCCGTGGCGCTGCTCGAGCACGGGCGCATCCAGACCACCGAGGCCAAGGCCAGGCTGGCCCGCCGGACGGCCGAGCGCGCGATCACGCTCGGCAAGCAGGGCACCCTGCACGCCCGTCGCCAGGCGATCGCCCTGCTGCGCAACAAGCCGATCACCTACCGGCTGTTCGATGATATCGCCCCGGTGTTCAAGGACGTCCCGGGTGGCTACACGCGTGTGACCAAGCTCGGTCCCCGCCAGGGCGATGCCGCGCCCATGGTGCTGCTCGAGCTCTCGCGCGAGGTGCCCGCGTCCACCTCGCCCACCACCGCCTAGCGGCAGTAAAGGATCCCTTTGTGAATCGCTTCCGCACCCTCCTCCTCGCCGGCGCCGCGATCTCCCTCGGGGGCATCGCAGTCGGCGCATCGCAGGCCGCGGCCGTCATGGCCGCCACCCAGGTCCAGATCAACGGCATCGTCAACGCCGTCAATGCCTGGACCACCCAGACGCAGGGCTACACCTACTCCGACTACACCGTGCAGAACATCGCGCTCTCGTCGGTCAACCCGACCTTCGCCCGCGCGCAGATCGTGCCGACGTCGAAGAACGTCGGGGTCGTCCCCGCCCAGTGGACCGTGCTCACCGGCGCGGGATCGAGCTGGACCGTGGTGGACGGCGGCGTGAACTTCTGCGACAACGTGGCGTCCATCCCGCCGGCGGTCGAGAACGACCTGTTCCCGGGCGGCGCGCAGTGCGCCCCCATCAGCACCAAGGGCACCATCGCGTCGGCCAGCAACGGTCTCTACCGCCTGGTCATCACGGCCCAGCGCCGCAGCAGGACCAGCAACCAGGCCAGCGTGTACGTGAGCCTGCAGCAGACCAACGGCGTGAAGGTGACCGAACGCCGCCTTGGCGCCACCAACGGCTGGAGCTGGAGCACGGTGACCAAGCCGGGCAGCGCGTACGCCACGCTGAACATGACCAACCAGTGGGGCTCGGCGCAGGTGCTGAAGTCGGCCACCGCCCTCTACAGCGTCTACGGCTTCCGGGCCAGCTCGTTCGGGCTGACGCCGGCCGGCGCCTTCCAGTAAGCCCATCGCGCGTGCCAACGCTGCGGCTCGGCATCGAGTACGACGGCGTGGGCTTCGCGGGCTGGGCCGAGCAGCCCGGCCAGAGGACGATCGAGGGCATCCTGCGGGACGCCCTCGAGGTCGTCCTGGGCCGACGGCCCGAGGTGCGCGTGGCCGGCCGCACCGATGCCGGCGTGCACGCCACCGCCCAGGTGGTGAGCCTCGAGGTGCCCGCCGGAACGGCGCGGTCGCGCGTGCCGCCGGATGCCCAGCGGCTGATGCGCTCCCTCAACGGACTGCTGCCCGACGGCGTCGCGGTGCGCGCGGTGTCGCAGGCGCCCGACGGCTTCGACGCGCGCGCCGATGCCCTCAGCCGCGCATACGACTACCGCATCCTCACTGGCCCGCCGTCGCCCCTGCGCCGCGATCGCACCCTGCGCCACACGGGTCCGCCGCTCGACCGCGCGGCGCTTGACGCCTGCGCGGCCGCCACGGTGGGCCGGCACGACTTCACCGCCTTCACCCCCACCGACACCCAGCACGTGTTCTTCGACCGCACCGTGCTCGCATGCGCGTGGCGCGATGGCGGCGAGGCCGGCGATGAGCTGATCCTTCGCATCGAGGCCGATGCCTTCCTTCGTCACATGGTGCGGGTGATCGTGGGCACCATGCTGGAGGTCAGCCGCGGAAAGCACGACCTCGCGTGGTTCACCGCGCTGCTCGACGGAGCGCCCCGGTCGGCCGCAGGCCCCACGGCCCCGGCTCATGCGCTGACCCTCGTGGCGGTGCGCTACCCGCCGGACGCCAGGTAGGCCTCGGCCACATCGCTCAGCTTGCGCGCCATGCGGCCGGGGATGAGCGTGCGGGTGAAGCCCTGCGACCCGTAGAACCGGACTGCGTCATGATCGATGGCGTCCACCACCACCAGCCGCGCCCCGGCATGGATGCCCGCGTGCAGGCAGCGGTTGAGAGCCTCCCCGAGTACCAATGCACCAAGGCCGCGCCCCTGCAGGCGTCGGGAGAGGGCCAGCTTCGCCAGGAGGTACGCCGGGATCACGGAAGGTGCCCCGTGCGCAAGCTTCGGCGGAAGCGAGTGGCGCGGCAGTGAGTGGGCGGCCACGGCGTAGTAGGCCACCACCACGCCGTCGGCATCCCATACGAATGTGCGCACGGTTCGCATGGTCTCGGTCTGGAGCGCACGTGTACGGAGCCAGCGGTCGAGCGAGGCGTTACCGCAGTCGAGTTGCGAGAGATCGAGCGCGCGGTTCACCGGCACGAACCCGCTCACTTCAGGAACGCGCCCGGATCGTCATGGAACTTCCGCAGCTGGCGGAACCCCTAGACGAGCTTCTCGTCGAGCACAGGCGGCTGATCGAGCCACGCGAGCAACTCATCGAACGTCTCGGGCGACACCACGGTGCCCCGGAAGGCATCGGTCATCTCTTCCGCGCGCTCCATCACCACGCGCAGCATGAACGCGCTCAGCGTGCTCTCGTCCAGCCACGCAGCCTGCTCGAGCACCTGCCGCTGCTCGGGCGTCACGCGGATCTCGATGCGCTCGGTCTTCTTGGGTGCCACGGTTTCCACTCCTCAAAGCGTTCGTACGGAAAACGTACGGCAGTTGTGCGCACAGTGCCGAGAGGCTGTCGCTTCTGTCGCGCGTCGCTGATGCGGCAAAGGGCCGGGGGTGTTCCCGTGGTCGCCACGGCAGCGCAGGCAACCCGAGCTCTGCCCGGGATGACATCGCGGCAGTGGTCTTCCCTACGGGAACACCCCGGCCCTCCGCCGTCCGTGGCCCCGCGGAATCCTCCGGCACGGGGGCTACCATGGCAGTCCGGTGAGGATCCTCGTGACCAACGACGACGGCGTGCAGGCGCCGGGCATCCTCGCCCTCAGGCAGGCCGTGGATCACCTGGGCGAGGTGTTCGTCATCGCCCCCGATGCCAATCGCAGTGCGATTGCCCGGGGCATCACGATCCACGATCCCCTGGTAGTGGACGACGTGGAGATGGCCGATGGGTATCCCGCCCTTGCCGTGAGCGGCACACCCGTCGACTGCGTGCGGCTCGGAGCGCTCGGGCTCATCGGTGAGCCGCCCGACGTGGTGCTCAGCGGTGCGAACCTCGGGCTCAACCTCGGTGACGATGTCACCTATTCGGGCACCGTGGCCGCGGCGCTGGAGGGGGTCATGCTGGGGCTTCCCGCCATCGCCGTGAGCCAGGACGCACTCGGCGGCGGCAGCGGGCCCGGGCTCGAGTACGACTTCTCGGCGGCCACGGCCTTCGCCGCCAAGCTGGTGCCGCTGGCCTGCGAGGAGCGGTTCCCGCGGAATGTGATCTTCAACGTCAACGGCCCGGGAGTGCTGCCGGCCACTCTCGCCGGGGCAAGGGTCACGCGCCTGGGGCGCCGGGTGTACGGCGACTCCCTGGTGCTCGAGGCCTCGCAAGGCACCTCGCGCCACTTCCGCATCTACGGCGAGCCCATGAGCCACGACATGCAGCCGGGCACCGATCTCTCGGCCATTGATGACAACATCCTGTCGGTCACGCCCCTGCACTTCGACCTCACCGATCTCGAGGGCATGGACCGCATGGCCCGCTGGGAACTCGACGCGCTGCTGCAGTCGGTTGCAGGGGTGTCCTGAGCCGGTGCCGCGCTTCGGCACGGTCCTGTTCGACCTGGACGGCACGGTGGTGGACACCCGCGAGCTCATCCGGCAGTCGCACCGCCACGCGGTCACCGCGGTACTCGGCCGCGACATGCCCGACGACGAACTGCTTGCGAACGTCGGGCGTCCGCTCATCGAGCAGATGGCGGCGTTCGACGAGGACCGCGCCGAGGACCTGCTGCAGGCCCAGCGCGCATGGAACCACGCGCACACCGCCGAGCTCATCCGCCCGTACCCGGGCGTGGGGGAGATGCTCGCGGCGCTGAAGGGCGCCGGGTGCCGCACCGGCGTGGTCACGTCGAAGTCCGGGCCCACCGTGCAACTGGCCTTCGACGCCCTGCCCGAGGTGGCCGACCGCATCGACGTGCTGGTGGCCGTGGAGGACACCCCCGCGCACAAGCCCGGCCCCGAGCCCGTGCAACTGGCGCTCCATCGCCTGGGTTCCGATGCCGGGGACGCCTGCTACGTGGGCGACGCCCCGTTCGACGTCGCGGCCGGGCGCGCCGCCGGGGTCACCACCGTGGGGGTCACATGGGGCTTCTTTCCCCGCGATGCAATCGCGGATGCCGATGCGGTCATCGATGACGTCTTCGCGCTCGAGGCATATCTCATGGGTGCCGCGTGAGCAGCGGCGGGCAAACCGGGAGGGGCACGGGCCCCGGGCGGCGTTCGCGGGCCGAGAAGAGCGCCGGCACGGCGAAGGCCCCGAAGAAGGGGGCGCGCGCCGCGACGAGCGGGGCGCCCGGGCAGCGCGTAAGCGAACTGCGCGACCTCATCCGGGACGCCGCGCACCGGTACTACGTGCTGGACGACCCCTCGGTGGATGACGCCGTGTACGACGACTGGGTGCGCGAGCTCGAGGCAATCGAGGCCGAGCACCCCGGCCTGGTCACGCCCGACTCGCCCACCCGGCGCGTGGGCGCGCAGCCGTCGGAAAGCTTCGAGCCGCACCGGCACCTGCAGGCCATGCTGAGCCTGGCCAATGCCCGGGGTGATGAGGAGCTGCGCGAGTGGAACCGGCGGCTCGAGACGGTGCTCGACCAGGAGGGCATGGGCGGGCAGCCGGTGCACTACGTGGTGGAGCCCAAGATCGACGGCCTGGCGGTGTCGCTCACCTACGAGCACGGCCACCTGGTGGTGGGGGCCACGCGCGGCGACGGCGAGGTGGGCGAAGACGTGACCAGCAACATCCGCACCATCAAGGCCGTGCCGCTGGTCATGCGGCCCGACATCGGCGCGCCGCCCGCCCGGGTGGAGGTGCGCGGCGAGGTGTATCTGCCGCTCGAGGCCTTCGCGCAGTTCAACGACGCCCGCGCCGCCGACGGGCTGCCCACGTTCGCCAACCCGCGCAACGCCGCCGCGGGGAGCCTTCGCCAGCTCGACCCGCGCCTCACGGCCGAGCGACCGCTCAGCGCGTGGTTCTACGCGGTGGGAGCATCCGAGGGGCTCGATGCCACGAGCCAGCACGAGGTGCTCGAGTGGCTGCGCACGGCGGGGTTCCCCGTCAACCCGCTCATCAACGTGCACGATGACATCGACGCGGTGGCCGCCGCCTGCGAGGGGTGGGAGAAGCGCCGCGGGGAGATCGACTACGACATCGACGGCGCCGTGGTGAAGGTGGACTCGCTCGAGATGCAGCGCCGCCTCGGGTCGGTGGCGCGCGCGCCGCGCTGGGCGATCGCCTACAAGTTCGCGCCCACCACGGCCACCACCCTGCTGCGTGACATCCGGGTGAACGTGGGGCGCACCGGCGCCATCGTGCCGTGGGCCGAACTTGATCCGGTGCACGTGGGCGGGGTCACCGTGGAGCGCGCCACGCTGCATAATCAGGACGACCTCGCGCGCAAGGACCTGCGCATCGGCGACACGGTCATCGTGCAGCGGGCCGGTGACGTGATCCCCCAGGTGGTCTCGGCGCTCACGCAGCGGCGCACGGGCGACGAGCGCCGCTTCGTGATGTCCACCCACTGCCCTGTGTGCGGCACCGAACTGGTACGCCCCGAGGACGAGGTGATCTGGCGCTGCCCCAACCGCTCATGCCCCGCGCAACTGGTGGAGAGCGTGATCCACTTCGCCTCGCGCGGCTGCATGGACATCGAGGGCCTGGGCGAGAAGACGGTGCAGAAGCTGTTCGACTCACGAATGATCGCCAACGTGGCCGACCTCTACGACCTCACCGCAGATCAGCTCATCCCCCTCGAGGGCTTCAAGGACCAGAGCGCCGCCAACCTCATCGGCGGAATCGATGCCAGCAAGCGGCGTCCGTGGCCACGGGTGATCAACGCCTTAGGGATACGCCACGTGGGTGAGGTGACCGCCGACGCCATCGCGCTGGTGGCCCCGCGCCTCGACGCCCTGCTCGCGGCGTCCGCCGAGGACCTGGCGCGCGCCGATGGCGTGGGCCCCGTGGTGGCCGAGGCCGTCACCGAGTTCCTCTCCTCAGATGACAACCGCGCCATGCTCGACCGCCTGCGCGCCGCGGGCCTGAGCATGGAGATGGCCGTGCCCGGCGGCCCCACCCTCGGCCCCCTTACCGGCTGCACGGTGGTGGTGACCGGCGCGCTGCAAGGCTTCACCCGCGACGAGGCCAAGCGCGCCATCATCGCCGCGGGCGGCAGGAGCACTGACTCGGTGAGTAAGAAGACCACCTTCGTGGTGGTGGGCGCCGACCCCGGGAGCAAGGCCGCGAAGGCCGAGAAGGCCGGGGTGCCGATCGTGGACGAGGCGCTCTTTGCCGCGGTGCTTGCGGGCGAGCAGCCGGTGCCCGCCCGCGCGGACTAGGGGAGCCCGGCTGCGTCGTCGGCGCGACCGGTGGCCAGCAGCGTGACGGCCGTGTCCATCGTCTTCTGCGCTCCGCCGATGTCCGGCGTGTTCATGAGGAACGCGAAGGCGTAGGGCGTTCCTGATGTGCTCACCACCGTGCCGGCCAGCGACGCCACCTGGTTGATGTAGCCGGTCTTGGCGTGAATGCGCTTTCGCACCCTGGGGCCCTTCAGGCGCCGGATGAGTGTGCCCTCGCCTCCCTGGGGCAGCGAGTTGATGAGCACATCGCCCCAGTCGGGCTCGGCCTGTGCCATGCGCAGCACGCCCACGAGCGTGGCGGCGGATACCCGATTGGAATGCGACAGTCCGGAGCCGTCGACGAAGTTGTCGTCGGCCTGCAGGATTCCGCGCTCGCGCAGCAGGTTCTCGGCCCGGGCAGTGCCGATGCGCGTGGCGCCGATGCCCGCCCCGTAGGCGCCGACATCCTTCGTGAGGGTCTCTGCTGTGAAGTTATCGCTGTGGGCGTTCATGAAGTCGAGGATGCGCGCGAGGGGCTCCGACCGCACCTGCCCGATGATCTCGCCGCCGGGCGCGTCGCGACCGGCGCGCACGCCGCCCGACACCTCGACTCCCGCCGCGCGCAGGGCCGTCACCAGGCGCTGCCCGGCGGCAATGGCAGGGCTCGAGACGTTAATGCCATTTTGCGCGCGGTTCTGGTTGATTGCGATGCCGGAGAGCGGCGGGCACTCCCATCGGTAGCTGCTCTTCCACATCGGACCCATGCGCTCGCGGTCGAAGAGCGTCTCGTCCACCACCACGCCGCCGGTGATACGCGTGGTGCCCTGCTCGCGCACGTTGCGCGCGAGCTCCTCGAGCGGCGTGCCCAGCTTGTCCAGGCTCGCGCGCGAGTACGCACGGGTGGCCAGCATCGGGTCGCCCGCACCGATGAGGTACGCCGGGCCGCTGACGGTGCCGCCCGGGCCGGTGGAGTCGGGTGCGGCCTCGAGCCGCGTGGTGAACCGGAACTCGGGTCCCACCGTGAGCAGGGCCGATGCGCTGGTGACGATCTTCATCGTCGATGCGGGCGTGAGCGAGGTGTCGGGCCTCCATGAGGCCACGGTCACCGGACCGGATGGGTCGAGCCGCTGCACCAGCACGCTGATGGATGGATTCTTCCTCGCGAAGGCATCCACCGTGGACGCCACGGGGTCCGACTGCCCGAGCGCGGTGGCGCCGCCGCCGGCAAGAACCCCCGCGGCGGCAAGGGCGATGAGGGCCCTCGGGGGCCTGCGGCGTGCTTCGCTCACGACATGCCGCAGGCTAGCGGCGGCCCCGGCGCCCGCAGGGGCCGCCGGGGCCGTCACGACATCAGGCGGCCAGCATCTGCTCGGCGTCGGTGTCATCGGGGAACCGATGGCCCGTCGCGAGGAGGCTGGTGATCACCAGCGTCTTGTCCACCCGCCCGTGGTAGATGGGGATCGACTGCTCCAAGCAGTAGCGCACCAGGCGATCGGTGCGCATGCCGATGGCATTCGCCATCTCGTCCGGGGTCAGGTGGTTTGCCATCTCATGCCTCCCGTGTCTTGTCCCAGAACGACGACGACCCGCAGCCGGAGGGCATGCGGGTCGCAGGTCAGCGCGCGCGGTGTGGCCGGAGGGTCAATGTCCGGATGCTCCGTGCGCGTCCATGGCAGGACGATACGCCCGGGCACGGACGCGGCAAGGGCGCGGGGCCGCAAAGAGCGCTGAAAAGATGAGGCCATGGGCTAGGATGCCCCTCGCTTCATCGCGGGGTGTGGCGCAGCTTGGTAGCGCGCTCCGTTCGGGACGGAGAGGTCCCCGGTTCAAATCCGGGCACCCCGATGAAGCGATTTCCGCGGTCGAGAGGGGAGACGAGATGGGGCCCGATTCCACTCCTGCGGAGATCCTGGCCGCCACCTGCACAATCGCGATGATCGGTGCCTCGCCTGACCCTGAGAAGCCGTCACATGGCGTGATGCGGTACCTGCTGGAGCAGGGCTACAAGGTGATCCCCGTGCGGCCCGGAGACGGCGACGTGCTGGGCATTCCGGTGGTCAACTCACTCGCCGAGATCGATGAGCCCGTCCACATGGTGGATGTGTTCAGGAAGTCCGAGGCGGCGCCGGGGATCGCCCGCGAGGCCGTGGCGATCGGGGCAGCGTCGCTGTGGTTGCAGCCGGGATGCGTGAGCGATGAGGCCCGTGACATCGCCACCTCGGCCGGCCTGGCGTTCGCCGAGGACCTCTGCACCCGTCAGGTGCACCGGGATGGGGGCGTGGGGTCGGTGGGCCCCTCGCTACTGCCCTAGCCGGTCAGGTCAGACGGTGACGACGCCCTCGACCTCGGGCACCTCGCGGCGCAGCTCCGCCTCGATTCCCAGGGTGAGGGTGGCCGTGCTCATGGGGCAGCCGCCGCAGGCGCCGAGCATGTGCAGGTGGACGAAGCCCTCGTCGTCGAAGTCCACGAGCTCCACGTCTCCGCCGTCCGCGTGCAGAGCGGGGCGGATGCGCTCCAGGACGTCCTCGATACGGGTAAGGGTTGCGACGTCTGCCATGGGTCCTCCGGTTCGCGTGGCGACGCGCTCAATGGTAGCGCGGGGGGTGGCCGGTGCCACCTGACACCGTGCGCGCGGCCGTGGTTCAACTGCTGGCCGATGAGGACACCCCGCGCAACATCGTCCGGGCCGGCGAGCTGGTGCAGGCCGCCGTGGTGTCGGGCGCGCAGCTGGTGGTGCTGCCCGAGAAGTGGAACTGGTGGGGACCGGCGTCGCGCACGGCGGAGGGCGCCGAGGCGCTCGACGGGCCGTCGCTGTCGGCCGCCCGGGCGTGGGCGCGCGAGCTCGGGGTATTGGTGCTGGCGGGCAGCGTGCTCGAGGCCATCGGCGATGGATCCCGTGCGTTCAACACCAGCGTGCTCATCGCGCCCGATGGCCGCGACATGGCCATCTACCGCAAGGTGCACCTGTTCGACGTGATCGTGGACGGCCATGAGTACCGGGAGTCGGATGCCGTGGAGCCCGGCGAGTCGCTGGCGCTGGGCGATGCGGCGGGGATCCGGCTCGGCCTCAGCGTGTGCTACGACCTGCGCTTCCCCGAGCTGTACCGGTCGCTCACGGCCTCCGGCGCCACCGCCCTGGCGGTGCCCGCCAACTTCACCGTGCCCACCGGCGAGGCCCACTGGCAGGTGCTGTTGCGCGCACGGGCGATCGAGGACCAGTGCTTCGTGCTCGCCGCGGGGCAGTGCGGCGAGCACGCCACCGGCGAGGGCGCGTGGGGGCACTCGATGGTCGTGGATCCCTGGGGCACGGTGCTGGCCGAGGTGCCGGATGGCGAGGGCATCGCCTGCGCCGATCTCGACCTGGCCGAGCAGGCGCGGCTTCGCCGCGCACTCCCCGTGCTCTCGCACCGGCGCCTGCCCTAGTGTCGCGCGCTGTGCAGCGACCCAAGCGCGGCGATGAGATCGACGTGACCGTTGACGACCTGGCCTTCGGCGGCCGGGGCGTGTCGCGTGCCGATGGGTTCGTGGTGTTCACGCCCGATACCGCCCCGGGCGACCGCGCGCGGGTGCGGCTTCGAAGGGTGCGCAGGCGCTTCGGCGAGGCCGAACTGGTGGAGGTGCTCGAGCCGGGGCCGGGGCGCATCGCCCCGCCCTGCGCCTTCGTGCCCGAGTGCGGCGGGTGCCGGCTGCAGCAGGTGGACTACGACGTGGTGCTCGACGCCAAGCGGCGGCAGGTGGCCGAGCACCTGGCGCGCATCGGCGGGCTGGAAGGCGTTGACGTGCGCGAGGCCGACCCGGCAATCGATCACTTCGGCTATCGCAACAAGATGGAGTACTCCGCCTCGCCGGGGCCGGATGGCGAGATGCGCCTGGGGTTCCACCGCCGTGGCCGGTGGGACGAGGTGGTGGACATCGACGCCTGCCTGCTGGCCACGTCCACCGGCAATGTGGCCCGTGAGGCCGTGCGTGCCTGGGCGGTGGACGAGGGCCTTGCGCCGTATGACCAGCGCGCGCAGTTGGGGGTGCTGCGCCACGTGGTGGTGCGTGAAGGGGTGCTCACGGGTCAGGTGCTGGTGACGGTGGTCACCGCGCCGGGTCCCGATGAAGCCGTGGACCGGCTGGCCGACCGCCTGCCGGCGCAGGTGCCCGGGCTCGTGGGCATCGTGCATGCGGTAAACGACGGGATGTCCGAGGTAACCGGCGGGCTTCCCAGTCGCACCGTGTGGGGGCAGGACTGGTTCGAGGAGGCCGTGGAGGTGGACCCGGGTCGGCCGGTGACCCTGCGCCTCTCAGCCGGGTCGTTCTTCCAGACCAACTCGCGCATGACCGGTCACCTCTACCGTCGCGCGGCCGAGGCCGCAGGGCTCACGGGCGGCGAGGTGCTGTACGACCTGTTCGCCGGCGTGGGCAGCATCGGCGTGGCCCTGGGCGCGCTGAGCAGGCACGTAGTGGCCATCGAGCTCATGCCCGAGGCCGTGGAGGATGCCCGCGGCAACGCCGAGCGCAACGGCATCGCCAACCACACGGCCATGGCCGGCGACGTGCGCGTGGTGCTGCGCGAGCACCGCGGTCACCTGCCCGAGCCCGACGTGGCGATCGTCGATCCTCCGCGCGCGGGTCTCTCGGGCGGTGCCTGCCGGCGAATCGTGGAGCTGGCGCCCAAGACCTTGGTGTACGTGTCGTGCCAGCCCGCCACCTTCGCCGACAACGCCAAGCGGTTGGTGGACGGCGGCTACCGGCTGGAGTGGGTGCAGCCGGTGGACATGTTCCCGCAGACGCCCCACATCGAGGCCGTCGCCCGCTTCACGCGCGGGTAGCCGCCTCGCGGGCTGCAGGGCCCTTGACGGGCGAGCTCGGTCAGGTCAATCAGTGCGTGATTCATTCACCGCGTCTGCGCCCGCCTGAACCTCCTCGGACAGCGTGCCGTCGGCCAGGTCGTCGTACACCTTGTTGCACGCCTCGATGTCCCGCGTCTCGAAGCCGACGCCGAACCATGTCTGTCGCTGCTCGGCGGTGCCGTGGTCGAAGGTCTCAGGGTCTGCCTGCTCCCCGACGCTCTCCGACAGCTTGTCGTCGCCGATCTTCTCCAGGACGGTAAGCACCTCGTCGAGGTCGCCGGGCTCGAGGCGACTCTCGCCGTTCACGGACGACATCCACTCGCCCATCAGGCAGTCGGCGTGCAGCTCATTGGCCACCGACAGCAGGTTGGCGATCTCGGGGACGTCGGCCTGCGCCCCGGAGACGGCCTCGCCCACGCCGGCGAGCTCCTGGATGTGGTGCCCGAACTCGTGGCCGATAACGGCAGCCACGGCGGCGTCGTTATTCAGGTCCTCATCGGCGCGGATGATCTCGTCGCGGAAGAAGGCCACGGGCAGCACCATGGTGAAGTCGGCGCCGCAGTACGCGGGCCCCACCTCGTTGGCGTCGATGGTGCCGCACGCGGTCTCGGCGGCGTCCTCGGGAATCTTCACCACCGCGTTCTTCCAGCCCTCGCCCCAGTCGGCGGCCCAGTAGGCGTTGAGCTCCTCGCCGACGTCCTTCATGAAGGTGGCGAGGTTGCCGTCGGCGTCGGGCGCCGCGGTGGTGTCCGCGGACGGGGCGGTCTCGGCAGCGGCGTCGGGTGACGATGCGTAGTCGGAGGAGCCGCAGCCGACAACGGTGATGGCGAGCGCGGCAGCTGAGGCCGCTGCGAGGAGGCGCAGAGGTGTTTTCATGAATTGAGTCTGCCCGACCGGCGTGGCCCATGCCCGCAGTACGGCGGGCGGCCCGCCGGGACGCCTACCAGGGGGGCTCGGCTGCGTACCAGTCGCCGAGGGCCCGGAAGGCGGCCCAGAAGCGGCGCTTGGCGTCCTGCTCGTCGAGGGAGTCGTCGATGTCCGGGGTGACCAGCGCCTCGATGGACGGCGTCCAGCGGGTGACCACGCCCTGCTCCACGGGCAGGGGCTCGGCCATGGGGAACTTCAGGGCGTCAACGGCGCCGATGCTGCGGTCGCCCATCACCACGATGAGCCGCGGGCGCACGATGCGGATCTCCTCGGCCAGCCACTCGAGCTCGTCGCCCATGGGCCCCGACGGGTCGGCGTGCGGGCACTTGAGCACCAGGGTGCCGTAGAGCGCGGAGGGGTCCACGTGCAGGCGCTCCACGCTGCGGCGCACGGCCTCGCCCGATCGCCCGTAGAACGACACGCCCTCCTGGCGCTCCGAGAGCGACGACTGCCACTTGATGAGCATGATGTCCGCGGTGGGCGATCCCGATGCCTTCACCGGGAACGTGCCCGAGGCGGCGCAGCCCATGCAGGCGTCCATGCGCTCCTCGAGCAGGTGCATCTCACGGATCGCCCGATCAAGGTAGGCATCCTCGATGCGCGGGACGGACCGTCCCTCGTCGGGACCGGGCTCGGGAGTGGCGGGTGACTCGGCGCTCATCAGCGCATGACGTTTCGTGGTGCTCGCATGCGGTTCCTCCCCGGAGCCCGCAGCGAGCGTTGCAACCTAGGCATCCTGCTGCGACGCGCGGCGCGAGGAACGCGCGCTCCGGCCGCGAAGGCCGCGGCGCCGGCGCACCGGGCGGGCGTCGCCCAGCGCGGCCAGGAACTCCTCGGGGCCGGCGAAGGGCCGCATGAGCACGCCGGCCGTGCCCATCTCGGCGGGGGCCGCCGCGGCGCTTCCCGCGGTCACCACCAGGCCCGCTCGCTGCAGAAGCAGTGCGGCATCGGTGGCCTGCGCGGCCGGGCGCATGGGCGTGAGCCCCTCGTGGCAGTCGATCAGGTGCTGCGCGCCGCGCAGCGACTCGGCCGGCGGCGCGATGGCGGAGTCGGGGTGGGGAATCACGGTGATGCCGCCTTGGTCGCGCACGCGGCGCAGCGAGTCATCCAGCGCCAGGCCGTCGGGCACCGAGTGCGTGAGGAACAGTCCCACGATCACGCCCTCGCGGGTGTCGATCTCCTGCCCCACGATCACCCGCACGCGCTCGGGCGCTGCGCGGTGCACCTCGAGTGCCGGCTCGATGCCGCCCGGGGCCGCGACCGCCACGACGCGGATGTCGCGCTCCACGGCCGTGGCCACGATCTCGCGCGGCCCGAGTCCGGGGCCCGTGCGCACGCGAAGATCGGCGAACACCGGCGGCTCGGCGCCCGCGGCGGCCGCCTCTGCGGGGCGGGCCACCGCGCCGCGGTACAACTGTTCGAGGTCGACGGCCACGTCGTCCCACGCGCGCGCGCGCCCCCGGACCTCGGCCGCGGCGCCGAACAACGCCACCCGCGCCGGGTTGGCGAGGCACGACGCCACGGCATCGGCCCACGCCTCGGCGTTGAAGGGGGGAAGGGTCATGCCGGCGTCGGTGCCGAGCGCATCGTCCGCATCGGGGCAGCGCGCGGCCAGCACGCACATCGATGCGGCCATGGCCTCGCGCAGCACGGGGCTACCAGCCTCCTCGTCGGTGGGGAACAGTGCGATGCGCCCCTCGCGCAGGGCCTCGGCGCGGCTGACCGCTCCGGCGTCGGGCACCACCCGCACGCGGTCACGCAGCGCCTTGGGCACCGCCGTGCGCGTGCGCTGGGGCGCGTCGGGCGGCCCGATGATGGTGATGGGGCCGGTCTGCGCGGGGTCGGTGCCCACCAGCGCGCGCAGCACGAAGCGCAGCCCGGTGCGATCGCGATCGCGGGCCACCACCACGATGCCGGGATGATCGGCGGGCGGCCCGAACAGCGCCGGGTCGAGCCCCTCGGGCACCACCTCGTACTCGCCGGGGAGCACCCCGGCCAGCACGTGGCGTGCGGCGGGCGAGAGCGCGATGCGAAGATCGGCCTGCGCCAGGGCGCGGTCCACGAGGGGCCGCACGAACGCCACGCCGGCCAGTGGCGCGGTGCGGTGGAAGGTGACCGCCCGAATGCCGGTGGCATGGCGCAGCGCGGCCAGCGCGGGCGACGGGGCCAGGGGCTCGTGCAGGTGGGCCACGTCGAAGCCGCCCAGGCCAAGGGCGATCTCGAGCCCCGATGCCGATTCGATGGGCCCGCCGAGGCGGCGCCCGGTGCCCTTGCTGCTCTTGCGGATGGCCCGTGAGGTGGCCACCAGCAGGGGCGGCCCGCCGGGACCTGCGGCCACGGCGTCGGCGTCGCCGGCCTCCAGCGCCTCGATGCGCCGCCGGCCCGCGTCGGCTGCCTGCCGGCCCTTGCCGGGGGCGAGGATCGTCACCGCATGCCCGCGGCGCGCCAGGGCCTCGGCCTCGGCGGCAACCGCGTGCCCCACGTCGTCCCCCGGGGGGAACGCGTGGGGCGATACCAGGGCGATCCTGAGCGGTGAGTCGCTCACCGCGGGCCCCGCCCTACCTGGGCAGGGCGGCGTCGCTCTCGCCGCTGATGAACTCCTCGGTCATCTGGCGGGCGACGTCGTCCGGGTGCTGGATGGGCGGGCTCTTCATGAAGTACGACGACGGACCCTCGAGCGTGCCCGAGATGCCGCGGTCCCTGGCCAGCTTGCAGCAGCGCACGGCGTCGATCACCACGCCGGCCGAGTTGGGGGAGTCCCACACCTCGAGCTTGAGCTCGATGTTGAGCGGCACGTCACCGAACGCCTGGCCCTCAAGGCGGATGTGCGCCCACTTGCGGTCGGTGAGCCACGGCACGTAGTCGCTCGGCCCGATGTGGATGTCCTTGGGGTCCATCTCGTAGTCGAGCATCGAGGTGACGGCGTTGGTCTTGCTGATCTTCTTGCTCTCGAGGCGCTCGCGCTCGAGCATGTTGAGGAAGTCGGTGTTGCCGCCGAAGTTGAGCTGCGTAGTGTGCTTGAGGCGCACGCCGCGCTCGCGCATGAGGCGGGTGAGCTGGCGGTGCACGATGGTGGCGCCCACCTGGCTCTTGATGTCGTCGCCCACGATCGGCGCGCCGGCCTCGCGGAAGCGCTCCTGCCAGTAGTGCTCGCGGCCGATGAACACCGGCACGCAGTTCACGAACCCGCAGCCCGCGGCCAGGATGTGCTCCACATACCACTTGGTGGCCTGCTCGGAACCCACCGGCAGGTACGACACCACCACGTCGGTCTTGGTGCTCTTAAGCAGCCCGGTGATGTCGGCAGTCTCGCCCGGCGCCTTCTCGATGACCTCCGAGAGGTACTTGCCCAGCCCGTCGTGGGTCATGCCGCGCGACACGTGCACGCCGGTCTCGGGGACGTCCGAGAACTTGATGGTGTTGTTGGGCTCGGTGAAGATCGCGTCGGCCAGGTCGAGGCCCACCTTGTTGACGTCGATGTCGATCGCCGCGGTGAAGTTGATGTCCTTCACGTGGTAGCCGCCCAGCACCGAATGCATGAGGCCGGGGACGAAGTCGTCCTTGCCGGCGTCCTTGTAGTACTGCACGCCCTGGACGAACGACGAGGCGCAGTTGCCCACGCCGATGATGGCCACGTTGACCGACTTGCCCACGAGATCGGGTCTCCCCCGTTGTTTACCTGGTGTCCGGGGGCCCGTCGGCATCCCGGAGCACGGAGTGTACGTAGAAAAGGCGCTGGGCGAAGGTGATGAGAGTCCCCACGGCGAGGATGGTCATAATGACCTCGATGGTGATTCCCCAGCCGCCCAGCAGCAGCGCGAAGCCGATGAGGATCAGTCGCTCGGTGCGGCTGAACAGCCCGCCCTTGTTGGAGTCGATGCCCAGCCCCTCGGCGCGTGCGCGGGTGTACGACACCAGGAATGCCCCGGTGAGCGCGAGGAAGATCATGGCGACGGCGTAGGTGCGGCCGTCGCTGGCCATGGCCACGCCGATGCCCCCGAGCACGAGGCCCTCGCCGAGGCGGTCGAGGTTGGAGTCGAGGAACGCCCCGAAGCGGCTGGCCTTGCCGCTGAGGCGGGCCACCGAGCCGTCGAACAGGTCGCTCAACCCCCCGATGATCCCCACGACCGCCGCCCAGATCCACAGCTGGAGGCCGGCGAGCACCGCCGTCGCGATAGCCAGCACGAAGCCGAACACCGTGATGGCATTGGGCGTGACGCCCATGCGCACCAGGAACCGCACGAAGGGGGCGAAGAATCCGCGGACCCCCTCGGACACGGCCTGCCGCGCTGCGGGGTTCCCGTCGGTGCGGGTGTCATCAGTGCGCGGAGAGATAGGGCCCCTTCCGTGGTCAGGTGACGGCCACGCAAGGGCCGGCGGGAGGTCCGTAGGATAGCGGCCGATGCGCCTGTGCTCCTTCCGCGGCCCCGACGGGACCGTTCCCGGACTGGTCGAAGGGGACACCGTGGTGCCTCTCGCCGTGGCCGACGCCCTCGACGTCATTCGCGGGGCAGACCCCGTGCCAGCGGGCGATCCCGTGCCGCTGTCGTGGGTGGTGCTCGAGGCCCCGGTGGTGCCGGGCAATGCCTTCGGCATCGGGCTCAACTACCGGGCGCACGCGGCGGAGACGGGCAAGGAGCCGCCCGACGAGCCGGTGCTGTTCGCCAAGATGCGCGGCACGGTGAACCGGCCGTCGGGCCCGGTGGTGCACCCCGAGTGGACGCGCTGCCTCGACTACGAGGGCGAGCTTGGTGTGGTGATCGGCCCGCGGGCGCACCGCGTGCCGGTGGACCGCGCACTCGAGCACGTGTTCGGGTACACGGTGGTCAACGACGTCAGCGCCCGCGACCGGCAGAAGAGCGAGCCGCAGTGGATCCGCGCCAAGAGCGGGTGGGGGTTCATGCCCATGGGTCCGTGGATCACCTCGAATGGGGAGGCCGGCGACCCCCAGGACATGCGCATCCGCACATGGGTGAACGGCGAGCTGCGCCAGGACACCAGCACCGAGGACATGATCTTCACCGTCGCCGAGCTGGTGTCGTTCGCATCGCATGTGTTCCCGCTGGAGCCAGGCGACGTGATCACCACCGGCACCCCGCAGGGCGTGGGCGTGGGGATGGACCCCATGCGGTTCCTTCAGCCCGGGGACATCGTGCGCATCGAGATCAGCCGGCTGGGCGCGATCGAGCATGAGATCGTTCTGCCGTGAGGATGACCCCGTGAGGACGACGCCGTGAGCACCGAGCGCGACATGGCCGCCATGCGGCGCGTGATCGCCATGACCGGCATGGCGTTCCCGCGCGGGCTGCTGGGGCCCGAGGCCACCCAGCTCGCCGCGGCCATCGGCGCGGGCGCGCCCGACCGCGACGAGGTGGACGCGCTCATCAAGCAGGTGGCCACCGCGCAGTGGCCGGTGCTGCAGGGCCCCATGGCCGCGGCGCTCTCGCGCGCGGAGCGGTCCGACGACGCGGCCGATGACCGCTCCCTGGTCGTGGCCGAGGAGTTCGCGGCCGATGCGGACCCCCACAACCCCCTGGCCCTCGCGCTGGCCGAGCGCGCGGGGCTCGACCTGGCCGCGGCCCGTGCCCGGGCACTCGATCGCCTCGAGGTGCTGGCCGCCACGCAGGGCACCGACCCCGAGCGCCCCGAGGCCCTGATCGCGCTGGCCACTACGGCAGGCCGCACCGTGGTGGACCTGCTCGACCTCGACCCCGAGGACTTCGGGCCGGAGATCGCCGACTACGCCGACGCCGGCACCTCGCCTGAGGTCGCCACCCCGCGCCTGGCCCGCGCCACCGGCGATGACGAGATACGTGCCTGGGCCCGTGAGTCGCTGCTCGCACTTGACGTGCCCGCGCCCCCCATGGCCCTGGCGTCGATCAAGCGCCTGGCCGAGGGGCCGGTGCCGGACGACCCTGCCGAGGACCCCCTCTGGACCGCCACGGTGATCGTGCTGGCCGAGGACGCCATCGACATCGCCACCGCTGAGGTGGACGGGGACGGCGGGGGCGGCGACATGGATGGTGCCGAGGGCCTCGCGGACCTCGGCGACCTGCTGGGAGACGACGCGCCCTAGCGGGAAGGGCGACGCGCTCTAGCGGGCGGCGGGCACCAAGCCGGCGCGCGAGAGGATCTCCGGCACCGACGTTTCCCAGGCGATCGCCATCACATGCACGCCGGCAACGCCCGGGATCTCGCGCAGGGCCTGGATGACCTCCACGCAGATGTCCATGCCGGTCTCGCCCTCATCATCGGCCTGCTGCATGCGGGTGATGAGCGCGTCGGGCACCGTGACGCCCCACACCTTGTCGCGCATGTGCTCGGCCATGCGCAGGTGCTTGAAGGGGCCCACGCCGATGAGCAGCTTGGGCAGGGCGGGAAGGTCGGCGGCCTCGAGGCGGCTCATGAAGGCCGCCACGCGCTCGGGCTCGTACACCAGCTGGGTCTGGAAGAAGTCGGCGCCCGCCTCCATCTTGGCGCGGATCTTCGAGATCTCCACGTCGGGGTCGTCGGCGGCAGGGTGGGCCGTGGCGCCGATCACCAGGTGCGGCGGCTCGCCGGCCAGCTCCTCCTCGGCCTCGTTCATGAAGCGGCCGTTGCGCAGGGACGCCTGCAGGCGCAGCAGCGCCATGGTGTCGATGTCGTTCACCACGGCGGCGTCGGGGTGGTTGCCGATGTGGATGGGGTCGCCGCTCATGCACAGCGTGTTGTGGATCCCCAGCGCCGACGCGCCCAGGATGTCGCTGCTGAGCGCCATGCGGTTGCGGTCGCGCACGGTCATCTGCATCACCGGCTCGGCGCCGTTGTCGAGCGCGATGCGCCCCGATGCCAGCGGGCACATGCGCGACTGCGCCGTCTGGTTGTCGGTGATGTTCACCGCGTCGGTCACCGGCCCCAGCAGGCGGGCCTTCTCGGCGATCACCGAGGGATCGGCGCTCTTGGGCGGGCCCATTTCGCTGGTGACGGCGAAACGGCCCTCCGCGAGGGCGCTTTCGAGACGGGTGGGAGCGCTCATAGGGCGGGCACGCTATCACCGGTACGGCTCTTTTCGATCATGTGCAGGAGGTTCCGCAACGCACTCGCAAGGATTGCGTAAATTTCGGTCAGCATCCCGCGGCGACCCGCCTAACGTGCGCCGCGGCTCATCCCCAACACATGGAGGCCTCCTCATGAAGGTGTATCCCTTTGCCATCGCGTCGGTGGCGGTGCTCGGCGCCGCCGGACTGCTGGTCGGTTCAGGCATGGCTGCCAACGAGAACAGCACCACCGCCAGCCAGCAGCTGCTGATCAACCAGCGCATCTCGCAGGCCGCGGTGAAGCGCTCGAACTCATCGCTGAACTACCTGGCGCCCATCCGCACCACCACGACCGATGCCGCCAACACCGGCGCCAACGGCGTGACCCCGCTCAGCAAGGTGGCGGGCGCCGGCCAGGGGTGGACCACCACGCAGATCGCCAACCAGGCGATCACCACGGCCAAGATCGCCAATGGCGCCGTGACGCACACGCAGATGTCGAACCCGGCGTACTTCGCCTTCATCGCCTTCGGCGGCACGGTGACCTCGTCGACGAGCGGCGTCACCGTCACCGTTGCGAAGACTGGCACCTCGACCTACACGGTCACGTTCCCGAGCAATGTCAGCGCATGCGCGCCGCAGGTGACGCTGCAGACCTTCACGGACCCGACCACGACCACGGGCTCGGCCACCGTGGCCGCGGGCACGCAGAACACCCAGTGGGTCGTCACCACGTACAGCACGACCCTCGGCGGGGGCGGCGCCACTGTGCAGAACGCGGCCAGCTTCTGGCTCAACCTGCAGTGCTAGTCGCCTGACGCGCGACTGATCGCCGCCCGGGGGCGGCGGCCCGGCTAGATCGGGTCGCCGCCCTCGGCGACGAACCTCACGCGGCCGGCGATCTCGGCCGCGTTGTTGGACACCCGCTCTAGGTGGCGGGCGAGCAGCACGGCGCTGGCGAGCCACGGGGCGCTGTCCTGGTCGGCGGCGTGGTGCGATGCCGCCTGCATCACGCCCTCGAGGAGGTCCTGCACGCTGCGGGCGTCGGACCGGGCCACGATGGCCAGGCCGGTGTCCTCGCGGGCGAAGGCCTGCACGGCCTGCGAGAGGGCGCTGATGGCGCGCGGCTCCATGCGCTTGAGCAGGGCGTCCACCTCGGGGATGGGACGCGAGGGCTCCATGGCCTCCACCCGGTGGGCGATTGCCACGGCGAGGTCACCCACGCGCTCGAGTGCCACGGTGATGATGAGGCCGGTGTGGATGAGGCGCAGGTCGTGGGCCTTGGGAGCCTGCAGCAGCACCAGGTCGAACGCCAGGCGCTCCAGGTCCTTACAGCGGGCGTCCACCTCGTCGTCGCCGGCGATCACCGCGGCGGCCTCGGCGTGGTCCTGGTTCTCCCAGGCGTCCACGGCGCGCTCCACCTGCCCGACGATCACGCTCGCCACCTCGATCAGCCCGTTGCGAAGCTGGTCGATTCCGCCGCTTATGCCGCTTGCCGACTCCGTTGCCATGGAACGAGTGTATGACACCCGTGCCTCGGTCCCTGCCTGTCACGCCATCGCTAGCATCACCGGAGCACGCAGTTTTCCCATCGTTTTTCCGAGGAGCACCGCCGAATGCATGCAGTTCGCTACGGGGCGATCGTCGATCGCGTCGTCCCCCGCGGCCAGAGCCGGGCAAGCACGCTCGTCCGCGACATCCTGCTGGTCCTCGCCGGCACGGCCGTGGTGTCGCTGCTGGCGCAGGTATCGATCCCCTGGTACCCGGTGCCGTTCACCGGGCAGACCCTCGCCGTGCTGCTGGTGGGCGGCATGCTGGGCGCGTGGCGCGGCGCGCTGTCGCTGGTGCTGTACTTCGCCATCGGCGCGCTCGGTGCCCCGATCTTCAGCGACCAGTCCGGTGGCTGGGACATCATCACGGGCGCCACGGGCGGCTACATCATCGGCTTCATCCTCGCCGCCGCCGTGGTGGGATGGCTGTGCGAGCGCGGCGCCGACCGCCGGGTGGTGCCCATGATCGGCGTGCTGCTGCTGGGGAACGTGCTCATCTACGCCATCGGCCTGCCCTGGCTGGCCAACTGGTCGCCCGCGGGCGACGGCGTGACGCTGGGGTGGTCGCAGGCCTACGAGCTCGGCGTGCAGCCGTTCATCCTGGGTGACCTGCTGAAGCTGGCGGTCGTCGCGGCGATCCTGCCCGCGGGCTGGGCGCTGCTGCAGCGCACGGGCTTCGGCAAGAACCGCGAGGAGGACGGCCCGCCCGCCGGCATCGTCTAGGCGCCAGACCGCCCCGGCATGGGGCACGCGTAACCGGAAAGGGCCCGCTGAGCGGGCCCTTTCGCGTTGGTGCGCCGCCAACCCCGGTGTCAGGCACTTAACCGACCCGCGCGCATGCTGACACCCTCGGTTAAGTGCCTGACACCGGGGTTGGCGGCCCCTTCATGACTTACTAAGCCATAACGCAGATGACTTGATATGGGGTGACTCATGTTGTTGCATGCCCCTCGTGATCAGACCGGCCCGGAATGAACCGGGCCATTTCCACGTAACGCATCAGGAGGCAATTACTTCCATGGGCAAGACGATCGGCATCGATCTCGGAACCACCAATTCGGCCATGGCCGTGCTCACGGGCGGCGAGCCCGAGGTCATCCCCAACGCGGAGGGCGGTCGCACGACCCCGTCGGTCGTCGCGTTCACCCCGCAGGGCGAGCGCCTCGTGGGCGCCGTCGCGCGCCGCCAGGCAGTGACCAACCCGCAGAACACCGTGTTCAGCGTCAAGCGCTTCATGGGCCGCGACACCAACGAGGTGTCGGAGGAGCAGACCATCGTCCCGTACGAGGTCGTCCCCGGGCCCAGCGGCGACGTGCGCGTGAAGGCCGGTGACAAGGAGTGGTCGCCGCAGGAGATCAGCGCGATGATCCTGCAGAAGATCAAGCAGGACGCCGAGGCGTTCCTGGGCGATGAGGTCGACGGCGCGGTGATCACCGTGCCCGCGTACTTCAACGACGCCCAGCGCCAGGCCACCAAGGACGCCGGAACCATCGCCGGCCTCGATGTGAAGCGCATCATCAACGAGCCCACCGCGGCCGCGCTGGCCTACGGGCTCGACAAGGAGAACGAGCAGACGATCCTGGTCTTCGACCTGGGCGGCGGCACGTTCGACGTGTCGATCCTCGAGATCGGCGACGGCGTCTTCCAGGTGAAGTCCACCAACGGCGACAACCACCTGGGAGGCGACAACTTCGACAAGGCGGTCGTCGACTGGATGGTCGCCGAGTTCAAGGCCAGCCAGGGCATTGACCTGAGCCAGGACGCCATGGCGCTGCAGCGCCTGTACGAGGCGGCCGAGAAGGCCAAGATCGAGCTGTCCACCACCACGAGCGCGCAGATCAACCTGCCGTTCATCACGGCGGACGCCTCGGGCCCCAAGCACCTCGACCTGTCGCTCACGCGCGCCAAGTTCGAGGAGCTCACGCACGCCCTGCTCACGCGGCTCGAGGGCCCGACCAAGCAGGCCCTGGAGGACGCCGGCGTGACCGGCGCCGACATCGACCACGTGGTGCTCGTGGGCGGCATGACCCGCATGCCCGCGGTGCAGGAGCGCGTGACGGAGGTCACGGGCAAGGACCCGCACAAGGGCGTGAACCCAGACGAGGTCGTGGCCGTGGGCGCCGCGATCCAGGCCGGCGTGCTCGCCGGCGATGTCAAGGACGTCCTGCTCCTCGACGTGACCCCGCTGTCGCTGGGCATCGAGACCAAGGGCGGGGTGTTCACGCGCCTGATCGAGCGCAACACCACGATCCCGACCAAGAAGAGCGAGGTGTTCTCGACGGCCGAGGACAACCAAAGCCAGGTCGAGATCCACGTGCTGCAGGGCGAGCGCGAGATGGCGAGCTTCAACCGCACGCTCGGTCGCTTCAACCTGACCGGGATCCCGGCGGCGCCGAGCGGCACCCCGCAGATCGAGGTCACGTTCGACATCGACGCCAACGGCATCGTGCACGTGTCCGCGAAGGACCGCGGCACGGGCAACGAGCAGAAGATCGAGATCAAAAGCTCGTCGGGCCTGAGCGACGACGAGGTGAAGCGCATGGTGGACGAGGCGGAGAGCCACGCCGACGACGACAAGCGCCTGCGCGCGCTGGCCGACGCCCGCAACCAGAGCGAGGCCCGCGTGAACGAGGCCGAGCGCCAGCTGAAGGACCACGGCGACAAGGTCGACGAGGCCCTGAAGACGGAGCTCGAGTCGGCGATCGAGGAGGCCCGGGCCAGCCAGTCGGGTGAGGACGCGACGTCCATCGAGGCCGCCACCGAGAAGGTCACCCAGGCCCTGCACAAGGTCTCTGAACAGGTGTACCAGCGCGCTGCCGCCGAGCAGCAGGGCGCGGGCGACGCCGGCGAGGAGACCGTGGAGGACGCCGACTACGAGGTGATCGACGAGGACGAGCCGGCCCAGAAGGCCTAGGGGAATCCCGTTGACCGACCCAACCAACACCGACGTCGCTCCCGAGGAGCCCGTGGTGCCCGCCGATGAGGCGGGTGCCCCGGGCCCCGAGGGCGTGGACCAGACCAACGACGACCTAGCGCGGGTGAGCGCCGAGCGGGACGACTACCTCGACCAGCTGCAGCGCGCCCGGGCCGACTTCGACAACTACCGCAAGCGCGTCGAGCGCGAGAGCCCCATGCTGGCCGTGGCCGGCGTGCGGGACCTCGTGGGCGAGCTGCTGCCCGTGCTCGACAACCTCGAACGGGCGCTCGAGGCCCTGGTGGCCACGGACGATGAGGGTGCCCACGGCATCGTCGCGGGCGTGGACATGGTGCGCCAGCAGCTCGGCGCGCTGCTGGTGGGCCGTGGGGTTCAGGAGATCCCCGCCCACGGCGAGGCGTTCGACCCGACCGTGCACGAGGCCGTGCAGAGCGTGCCCTCGCCCGACCACCCCGAGGGGACGGTCGTGGCGGTGGTGGAGCGCGGCTACCGGATGTCCGACGCGGTCATCCGGCCGGCGCGCGTGGTGGTTTCCCAGGGAGGGGGCACCCGCTGAACGACACGGACCTCTATGCGGTTCTCGGTGTGCCCGAGGACGCCGACGACGAGGCCATCAAGAGGGCCTACCGGGCCCTTGCGCGCAGGTACCACCCCGACGCCAACCCGGATGACGCATCCGCGGAGGAGCGCTTCAAGGAGGTATCGCACGCGCACGACGTGCTGTCCGACGCCGAGAAGCGCAGTGAATACGACGCCGCGCGCCAGTTCGCCCGCATGGGTGGCGGCTACGGCGGCTTCGGCGATGGCACCGGCGGCGGGGCCGGCGGCTTCGGCGACATCTTCGGATCGATGTTCGGGGGCGGCGGCGGACGCCGCGGCGGCCGTGGCCAGTCGGGCGGTGCCCGGCGCGGCCAGGACCTCGAGGTGGAGGTGACGCTGTCGTTCGACCAGGCGATGGCCGGCGCCGAGGTGCCGGTGACGCTCGAGAAGACCGAGGCCTGCGCCACGTGCTCGGGATCGGGTGCCAAGCCGGGCACGAGCCCGCGTCTGTGCACGGCCTGTGATGGCCGCGGCCAGGTGGGGCGCGACATCGGCGGCTTCTCGATACCCGAGACCTGCCCGGAATGCGGCGGGGCCGGCACGATCATCGAGGACCCATGCCCCGACTGCCACGGCTCGGGCGTGCGGTCGGCCGAGCGGCGCATTCGCGTGCGCATCCCGGCCGGCGCGAAGGACGGCACCCGCATCAAGCTCAAGGGCAAGGGCGGCGCCGGCATGCGCGGCGGCCCGGCGGGCGACCTGCACGTGATCACGCGCGTCATGCCCAGCCCGGTGTACACCCGCAAGGGCGACGACCTGGTGATCGAGGTGCCCGTCACCTTCAGCGAGGCCGCGCTCGGCGCGAAGATCGAGGTGCCCACGCTCGACGGCCGGGTGAAGATCACCGTGCCGCCCGGCAGTCAGGACGGCCGCACCCTGCGCGTGCCGGGCAAGGGCGCTCCCAAGCTCAGCGGATCGGGCAACGGATCGCTCTTGGCCAGGCTCAGGCTCACTGTGCCGTCGTCGCTCAGCGACGAGCAGAAGGAGGCCCTCGAGGCCTTCGCGGCGCTGGGTGGCGCCGACCCGCGGGAGAAGCTCTTCCGATGAGCCTCGAGCGCGACGAGACGCGGCCGGTGTTCATGATCGGCGTCGCCGCCGAGATGGCCGGCATGCACCCCCAGACCCTGCGCATGTACGAGCGCCGGGGCCTGGTGCAGCCGGGCCGCACCAAGGGCCGCACCCGCCTGTATTCCGAGGCCGACCTCGCCCGCCTGCGCCGCATTCAGGTGCTGGGCGAGACCGGACTCAACCTGGCCGGCATCGAGCGCGTGCTCGACCTCGAGCAGCAGCTCGAGCAGGCCATGCGCCGCGTGCGCGACCTCGAGCGCGAGGTGCAGGCCCGCATGGCCGAGCACGAGCGCGCCATCGACGCCTCGCGGGGCTCGATGTCCACCGAGATCGTCCACCTGCGCCGCGCGTCGGGTCCGCCCGCCGTGCCCATCAAGCACGTCATTCCCGCGGGGCTCCGACCGGTGCCCCGCGTCACAGATTCACGAGACCCGAGGAGGTCCAGCTAATGCCCGTGGACAAGCCCACTGAGCGCGCCGCAGAGGCGCTCGGGGCAGCCCAGGCCCTCGCGGAGACGCGCGGGAACCAGCTGGTCGAGCCCGAGCACCTGCTGCTCTGCCTGCTCGATAAGCCGGAGGGCGTGGTGCAGCCGATCGTCGAGCGCGCCGGCGCAAACCCGGCTGCGCTCCGCGCCGCGGCCCAGGCCGCGGTGGAGGCTCGCCCCACCGTCAGCGGGGCCGATGTCACGGTGGAGTTCTCGCCGTCGTTCAAGGCGGTGGTGAGGAAGGCCGGCCGGGAGGCCGAGGCGCTCACCGATGAGTACATCAGCACCGAGCACCTGCTGCTGGCCCTCGTTGAGGAGCCGGGCCCGGCGAAGCAGGCCATGGAGTCGAGCGGGGTAACCCGCGACACGCTCATGGCCGCGCTGAAGCAGGTGCGCGGATCGGCCCGCGTGACCGACCCGAACCCCGAGGAGAAGTACCAGGCGCTCGAGAAGTATGGGCGCGACCTCACCGTGGCGGCTGCCCAGGGCAAGCTCGACCCGGTGATCGGGCGCGACGAGGAGGTGCGCCGGGTCATCCAGGTGCTCTCGCGCCGCACCAAGAACAACCCCGTGCTCATCGGCGAGCCGGGTGTGGGCAAGACCGCCATTGCGGAGGGCCTGGCCCAGCGCATCGTGGACGGCGACGTGCCCGAGGGGCTCGTGGGCAAGCGCGTCATCGCGCTCGACGTGGGCAGCCTCATCGCCGGCAGCAAGTACCGCGGCGAGTTCGAGGACCGCCTCAAGGCGGTGCTCAAGGAGATCGCCGACGCAGAGGGGGAGATCATCCTCTTCATCGACGAGCTCCACACGATCGTGGGCGCCGGCAAGGCCGAGGGCGCGGTGGACGCCGCGCAGCTGCTCAAGCCCATGCTCGCCCGCGGCGAGCTGCGGGCCGTCGGCGCCACCACGCTCGACGAGTACCGCCAGTACATCGAGAAGGACGCGGCACTGGAGCGGCGGTTCCAGCCGGTGATGGTGGGCGAGCCCTCGGTGGAGGACGCCGTGGCGATCCTGCGCGGCCTGAAGGAGCGCTACGAGGTGCACCACGGCGTGCGCATCCAGGACGGGGCCCTCGTGGCCGCGGCCCGACTGAGCGACCGCTACATCACCTCGCGCTTCCTGCCCGACAAGGCGATCGACCTGATCGACGAGTCGGCGAGTCGCCTGCGCATCGAGATCGACTCGGTGCCCGAGGAGCTCGACGTGCTGCTTCGCCGAATCATCCAGCTCGAGATCGAGGAGCAGGCGCTGCAGGCCGAGACCGACCCCGCGTCGGTGGAGCGCCGCGAGCGCGTGGCCCAGGAGCTGGCCGACCTGCGCGAGGAGTCGGACGGCATGAAGGCCGCGTGGGAAGAGGAGAAGGCCTCCATCACGCGCATCCGCGACCTGAAGGACGACCTCGATCGCGCCCGCACCGAGGTGGAGCGGGCCGAGCGCGAGGCCGACCTCGAGGGAGCGGCGCGCCTGCGATTCGGCACGATCCCCGAGCTCGAGCGCGGGCTGGAGGAGGCCGAGCGCGACCTCGACGCCAAGCAGGCGGAGCACCGCATGCTGAAGGAGGAGGTCACCAGCGAGGACGTCGCCGAGGTAGTGGCGTCGTGGACGGGCATTCCCGTGAACAAGCTCATGGAGGGCGAGACCGAGAAGCTCGTCCACATGGAGGACCGCCTGCACGAGCGCGTGGTGGGCCAGGACGAGGCCGTCGAGGCCGTCTCCAACGCCCTCCGCCGCGCCCGCGCCGGGCTCAGCGATCCCAACAAGCCCATCGGCTCGTTCATCTTCCTCGGCCCCACGGGGGTAGGGAAGACCGAGCTCGCCAGGGCGCTCGCGGAGTTCATGTTCGATGACGACCGCGCGATGGTGCGCATCGACATGAGCGAGTACATGGAGAAGCACACGGTGGCCCGCCTCATCGGCGCGCCCCCCGGCTACGTCGGGTTCGAGGAGGGCGGACAGCTCACCGAGGCCGTGCGTCGCCGGCCGTATGCGGTGCTGCTGCTCGACGAGATCGAGAAGGCGCACCCCGATGTGTTCAACGTGCTGCTGCAGCTCCTCGACGACGGACGCCTGACCGATGGCCAGGGCCGCGTGGTGGACTTCCGCAACACCGTGGTGATCATGACGTCCAACATCGGCAGCCAGTTCATGCTGGACGGCCTGGACGACGACATCACCTCGGAGCGCGTGATGGGCGCGCTGCGCGATCACTTCCGACCGGAGTTCCTCAACCGCGTGGACGAGATCGTGCAGTTCGGCAAGCTCACCCGCGGCGACATCGACCGCGTGGTGGACATGCAGATGGCACGCCTGGACGACCGGCTCGAGGAGCAGGACATCCGCCTGAGCCTCTCACCGGAGGCCCGCGAGAAGATCGCCGACGAGGGGTACGACCCGGCCTACGGGGCCCGGCCGCTCAAGCGCGTCATCCAGAAGCGGGTGCAGGACCCCCTCGCGATGGAGGTGCTCACCGGTGCGGTCAAGCCCGGCGACGACGTCGAGGTGGTCGTGGAGGACGACGCCCTGGTCATGCGGCCGCGCGAGCGCGCGCCTGCCTGACCCGAGCCGGGGGGTGACAGTCACCACGGGTGACAGTCACCGGTCGGTTGCGCGCATGTGGAGGGGCGGTCCCGGACACCGGGGCCGCCCCTCCGTGGTTCAGGCGGCGGGGGACCCCGCGCCGAGCCAGCGTGCGAGGCCGGCCACGGCCTCGTCACCCATGTGGTTGAAGGTGCCCTTGAGGAACGGCTCGGCCAGTTTGAGCGCGCCCTTCATGCCGAGGGCGGCCGTGTAGGTGATCTCGCAGCCGCCGCCCTGGGCGTCGCGGAAGATGATCTCGTCGCGGGCGAAGGCCTTCTCGCCGGTGCCCTCGATGACCATGCGCGTGGTGGGCTCCCACTCGGTGATCTCGTAGGTCATCGGCGTGCGCTTGCCGCGGAACTCGGCCACGATGGGGAACACCGTGCCGAGCCCCGGCTCGCCGGGGGTCTCCTGACGCGACTCCACCAGGCCCGGGTCCCATTCCGACGCGCGCCCGAACCGGGCCACCTGCGCGAAGGCCGCGTCGCGGGCCATGGGGACGGTGATGGTGCGGGATACATGGATCATGGGTTCCTCGGGCGCACGGCGCCGATCGATGCCACCAGCGCCACGATGGCGGCGGCCTGGGCGATGAACAGCCCGATGTCACGGGCCAGGAATTCCGCGGGCCCGGGCGGGCGCACCAGGCGCCAGGCCACCAGCGCCGTCGCGGCGATCGCGAGCACCAGGCAGGTCCACGCCAGCGCTCGCACGATGTCGGCGTCGATGGGCAGGAACCCGCGCACGTCGAGCCAGATGAGCGCCGACGCGATGAGGGCGATCACCGCCATGGCGAAGGCGATGCGCGCCAGCAGCGTGGCGTCCCATCCGGAGGTGGCCTCGGGCGTGAACGGCGGCGCGACGTCGGCCGTGTACCACGGCAGGAACACGCCGATGGCCAGGATGAGCGACGCGATCGCGACGATGGCGGGAACCGTCCCACGGGTTGCGCGCGCCTGGGCCCCGGTTGCCATGGGGTCATCCTATCCGCACGCTGGTACGCTCACCGAGACCGGCAAGGACCCTAGGAGGACGGGTGCCGACCTACATCCTGCTCAGCACGCTCAGCCCACACGGCGCGGGCACCATCAAGGCCAACCCGCAGCGCGTGAAGGAAGTGAACCAGGAGATCGAGCAGATGGGCGCCAAGGTCGTCCAGCAGTGGGCGGTGCTCGGTCCCTACGACTTCGTGAACATCGTCGAGGCGCCCGACGAGAAGGTGATCGCCCGCGTCTCGGTGGAGCTCGCGGCGCGTGGCACCGCGCACTTCCAGACGTTGACCGCCATCCCGGTCGACGAGTTCCTCTCGCTCCTCAAGTAGCGCGGTGGCCGCTCCCCGGCGCGGCCTGATCATCGGCGTGGGGCTCGTGGGCCTCGCGGCGTCCCCGCTTGCCGCGCCGCTGCGCCAGGCGGTGCGGGTGCGCATCGAGCGCGCACGGCGCCGGTCGCCCGACCCCGTCGAGCCCTTCCTCGAGGCGCCCTGCCACGCGCGTCCCGAGCCCGGCGCGGGCGAACGCCGGGAGCCATAGGCCATGGCGGCGGGCGGCCCGTGGCGATGGGAGCTGCTGGTGCCCGCGCACCGCATCGTGTTCGGCCTGCTCGGGGATGAGGTGGTGGAGAGCCGGGCGGCCACGGCCGAGGGCACCTTCGCCGCGTACCGGCGGCTCGAGGGCGCGGTGCCCGGCATGATCGCCTGGCCCAACACCGTGCTGCTCAGCGGCCCCGAGGCCGTGGTGGTGGACCCCGGCTACCAGACCCAGGGCGACATGCTGGACGGCGCGCTGCGCGCCCGCGGCATCGAGCCGGCCGACGTGCGCACCGTGGTGATGACCCACCTGCACTCCGATCACCTGAGCGCCCTGCCGCAGTTGCCGGGGGTCACCGAGGTGTGGGCGCACCGTGATGAGCTGGGCACCCCGTGGGCCCGGCGGCAGCGCGGCATTGTGGACGACGCCCCAGTGGTGGTGATGGATGGCGCCGGGGGCACGATCCGCGAGGGCCTGACGTGGTTCCACACCCCGGGCCATGCGCCCGGGCACGTGGCCGTGGTGGCCGAGTGCGACGATGCCAGGGTGATCATCGCGGGGGACACCCTGGGTCCCGACCCCGCATGGTTCGGCGAGATGTCGGCACCCGAGGGGCTCGATAACCGCGATGAGCACTTGGCCGCGTGGCGCATGATCCGCGACCGCGCCCCCGCACTCGTGGTGCCGGGCCACTACGCGCCCTTCGCCATTCCATAGGGAATCCGCGGGAAGGGACGGCGGCAGGCGGCGTCGAAAGGCGTCACGTTACAATCCGTCCAAGGAGCACCGGTGGACCTACAGGGGATCTCACGCGAGCAGAAGGAGATGGGTGCAGCCGTCTGCATGCTGCTCTTCATCATCTCGCTGTTCCTGAAGTGGCAGAGCTTCGGGCCGATATCCGGCTCGGGCGCCGACCTGGGCTCGTGGCCGCTGGTGCTCATCATCGCCCTGGTGGCCGGAGGCATCGTGGCGGCCGACGGCCTGCGCATGGAGATCCCCCTGCGCCGCATGAACCCGACGTCCTTGGCCACCTACCTGATGTCGCTGCTCGTCTTCTACGTGATCGTTTTCATCTTCGCGATCGACGGGCTCTCGTACGGGGTGTGGCTGGCCCTGATCTTCTCGGTGATCGGCCTCGTGCTGACGTTCTCGGTGTACCGCCAGGACACTCGGTAACACCGGCTCGGGCTCGCCGAGCGCATGCGTAGACTCGGCCGGTGCCTCGTCTGGGAGCCCTCGAGCGCGTGGAGATCCTGGCCGCCGCCCTCGGCGGGCTGTGGTGCGGTGCGCTCTTCCTGCCGTGGTTCGGCATGGGCGGCGTGGACGGCGACCTCACCGGGGCCAACATGATCGACTCGTCGTGGCTGCCGCTGGTGATCATGGCGGTGGCATCGGCGCTGCTGCTGCTCGACGCCATCACCGTGGATGGCCTGCGATCCCTGCCCGTGCCGGCCTTCAGCACCTTCCTCATGCCCATCGGGCTCTTCTACACCGCGCTGTTCCTCATCGCGGGCGACAACCTCATGTACGGGGCCTGGGTGGCCCTCGGTCTGTCGGCCGGCGCGGTGGTGTTCACCGCAATGGCCTGGGCCATCGACCGGCGCGGCTAGAAAGGACGCCAGTGAATTACCTCAAGTCACTCGATCGCCGGGAGCGGCTCATCGCCGTGGCGATCCTCAACGGCGTCTTCATCATCAGCCTGTTCTTCGAGTGGGGCGCAGGCGGCGCCCGCGCATGGGATGCCGACTCGGTGTGGCTGGCGTTCCTCGCGGCGCTCTTCGCGGGCCTCATCTCGCTGGCCGATGCCTTCGACTACGAGGTGCCGAGGCTTCCGGGTGCGGGCGTGGCCGCCTACCTGACGTCGATCACACTCGTCTACACGGTCATCGCCCTCATGGACATCCGCGACCAGTCATGGGGCATCATCGTGTCTCTTATCGTCTCGATCGCCTCCACGTTCATCGCCTGGGGCACGTGGAGAGCCGACCGGGCCTGATCCGGGAGGGGTCATGGGATTCACCGACAAGGCGAGGGAACTCGCCAACAAGACGGCCGATGCCGCGCAGAAGGGCGCCAAGGATGCCCGCGACATGGGCGAGAAGCTCATGCTGCAGCGCAAGCTCAACGCGTCTGCCGAGGAGCTCGGCCACGTGGTGTACCGCCAGCACCAGGGCATGCGGGGACTGGACGACGAGGTGAACCGCCTCGTGACCGAGATGAAGGCCCTGCAGGCTGAGATCGACGCCATCCCCGAATAGGTGACGGCGATTCCCGCTACGCCCCCTGCCGCGCGCGTGGGGCGCTGAGCCGTGCCCGGTATCACCGCACCGCTGGTGAACTTCGCCACCGACGTCGTGGGCTCGTACGGCGCGTGGGCGGTGTTCATCCTCATGATCCTCGAGAGCGCCTGCATCCCGGTGCCGAGCGAGGCCATCATGGTGTTCGGCGGCTTCCTCGCCGGGCAGGGCAAGGTGGCCCTCTGGGCGGTGGTCGCCGCAGGAGTGGGCGGCAACCTCGTGGGATCGTGGATCGCCCACTGGGTGGGGGCCACCAAGGACCGCGAGTGGGCGCTCAGGTGGCACTGGCTGCACATCACGCCTGCGCCGCTGGACGCCGCGGGCCGGTGGTTCGGGAAGTACGATGACGGGCCAGTGCTCATGTCGCGCTGCCTGCCCATCATCCGCACCTTCATCTCGCTGCCGGCGGGCGTGGCGCGCATGCCGTTCTGGCGGTTCTCGGTGCTCACGCTCATCGGCTGCATTCCCTGGTGCCTGCTCTTTGCCTACGCGGGGCTCGCGGTGGGTGACAACTGGGAGACCCTGCAGAAGCAGCTGCACGGGTTCGACTCCGCGGTGGCCGCGGCGATCCTGCTGGCCCTCGCGTGGGTGGTGGTGCGCTACCGGCGCAAGGGGGCCGCGGCGTGAGTGCCCTTGCGTGGGTCATCGCCGCCCTCGCCGTGGTGGTGATGACCGGCGCGGTGGTGGCGCTGCGTCGCGAGCGCTCGGCCGACGCCCAGCTGCCCGAGGCCCAGCACCCGCCGGTCGACGGCGATGCCGGCCGGCTGGACGCCGCATTCGAGGCGCTGCCCACCACCGCGGTGCTCGTGGGCCCGGGCGCAGAGGTGGAGCGCGTGAACCCCGCTGCGCTCCGGGCGTTCCCCTTTCTGCGCGCCGGGGTGAGCGTGCTGGAGGCCTTCGGCGACCACATGCTGGCTGCGCGGGTGCGCGAGGCCCTCGACACCGGCCGCGACGCCGAGTTCGAGCTCAGGCTCTTTGTCGAGGGCAGGCGCACGTTCCGTGTGCAGGTGGTGCCGTTCTCGGCGGACGGCGAGCCAGGAGCCGTGCTCACCCTGATCGACGCCACGCAGGCGGTGGCCTACCAGGACCTGCGCTCGCAGTTCGTCGCCAACGTCTCGCACGAGCTGCGCACGCCGCTCACGGGGCTTCGCGGCATGCTCGAGGCGCTGGATGACCCGCAGATGCCCGCCGACATCCGCGCCGACTTCGTGCGACGCTCGCGCTTCGAGACCGAGCGCCTCGAGGCGCTCGTCGACGACATCCTGTTCCTGTCCGAGCTCGAGGCGGCGCAGGGTGACCCCACCGGCGAGCGCACCGACATGGGCGCCGTGGCGCGCGAGGTGGCCTCCGAGCTCGAGGGCGAGGCCGGCGAGCAGGGCGTGACGCTTGCGGTGGAGGCCACCGATGGCGCGCTGACCGCGCTCACCGAGCGCATGGCGCACACCGTGGTGCGCAACCTCGCCGAGAACGCCGTGCGCTACGCCGGCACCGGGTCCACCGCCACCGTGCGCGTGGGGCGTGACGGCGACATGGTGGTGGTGGAGGTGCAGGACGATGGCCCGGGCATTCCCGAGAAGGACGTCCCGCATGTGTTCGAGCGCTTCTACCGCGCGGATCCGTCGCGATCACGGCGCCTCGGCGGCACCGGGCTCGGGCTCTCGATCGTCAAGCACGTCACCGAGCGACTGGGCGGTTCGGCATCCATCACCTCGCGCGAGGGCTTCGGCACCATCGTCACCGCGCGCATCCCGGTCGCCGACCGCCCGGTGACCGACGTCCCCGGTGGGGCCGGGCAGGGTTCCGGCGCCCGCCCGCGTTGGTAACGTCACGCGGCATGGCCATTCCGCTCATGGACATCAGGGCGCAGTACGCGCCCCTTCGCGGAGAGCTCGACGCGGCGCTCGCCGAGATCCTCGACAGCGGCAGCTTCATTCTTGGCCCGCAGGTGACGAGGATCGAGGAAGCCGTCGCGACCCGCCTCGACAATCGCCCGTGCGTCGGCGTGGCCAACGGGACGGACGCCCTCATCATCGCCCTGCAGGCCCTCGGGGTGGGGCCGGGCGATGAGGTCATCACGACGCCGTATACCTTCTACGCCACCGCGGAGGCCATCGCGCGTCATGGCGCGACCCCCGTGTTCGTGGACGTCGAGCCGGTAGGCGCCTGCCTCGACCCGGACCTGATCGAGGAGAAGGTCACCGAGAAGACCAAGGCGGTCATCCCGGTGCACATCTTCGGCCACGCCGCCCCGATGACGTCGACCCTCACCACGGCCGCCGAGTACGGCCTGTCGGTGATCGAGGACGCCGCTCAGGCGTTTGGCTCGGCCGACGGCGAGTGGGCCGTGGGCACCATGGGCGACATCGCCACCATCTCGTTCTTCCCCACCAAGAACTTCCCCGGCATCGGCGACGGCGGCATGGTTGCCTGCCGCGACGCCGACCTTGCCCATCAGGTGCGGCGCCTGCGCTTCCACGGGTCGGACGACAAGCAGACCTTCCTCGAGGTCGGCTACAACTCGCGCCTCGACGAGATCCAGGCCGCGGCCGTGAACATCTTCCTGCCGCACGTGGACGACTGGAACGACCGGCGCCGCCAGGTGGCCGACTGGTATCGCGAGGCGGGGCTGGGGCAGTACGTCACGCTTCCCGGGGAGCGCGATGGGGTGCGCCACATCTACCACCTGTACGTGGTGCGCCACCCCGAGCGTGACCGCCTGCGCGAGCTGCTGGTGGAGGATGGCGTCGGCGCGGTGGTCTACTACGGCACGCCCATGCACCTGCAGCCGGTGTTCGCGGGGCTGGGCTATTCGAAGGGCGCCCTGCCGGTGGCCGAGGAGTGGGCCGACACCGGGCTTGCCCTGCCCATGCACCCGAACCTCACGCGCGAGCAGGTGGACGAGGTGGTCGCGGCCGTGGGCCGCGCCGTCGAGCGCATCTAGGACGACCGGGGGAGGCCCATGCGGGTCTGGGTCGACTGCACCAACTCACCGCACGTGCTGATCTTCCGTCCGCTCATACGGCGCATGGAAGACCGGGGGCACGAGGTGGTGGTCACCTCGCGCGACTTCGCGCAGACCATCGGGCTGCTCGACAGGTACGGAATCGCGCACCGCACCATGGGCGCGCATGGCGGGGGAGGCCTCGCGGGCAAGGCCCGGGCCATGACATCGCGATCGGCGCAGCTGGCCCGCATGGTGCGATCGGAGCGCTTCGACGTGGCCGTGGCACATGGCAGCACCGACCAGCCCCTGGTGGCGCGGCTCGCGGGCATCCCCCAGGTGACGATGTTCGACTACGAGCACGCCGCCGCCATGCACCACTCGAACGGCCGACTGGCGTCTCGGGTGCTGGTGCCCGACGCCATCCCCGAGTCGGCGCTGGCCCGTTACGGAATACGCCCGCCGAAGCTCATCCGATACCCGGGACTCAAGGAGGAGTACTACCTGGCCGACTACCCGCCCGACCCCGCGGCGGTGGAGGAGGAGCTGGGGCTCGACGAGCAGAAGGTGATCGTGGTACTGCGCCCAGCGCCGGAGGTCACGCTCTATCACCGCGGGGCCTCCGCCGACGTCTTCGCGCAGGTGGTGGACATGCTCGAGGCGCAGTCCGACAGCGTGCAGGTGGTGGCGCTGCCGCGCATCGACGAGCAGCGACAGGCGCTTCGCGGTCGCGGCATGATCGTGCCCGAGCAGGCCGTGGACGGGCCCGGCCTCATCGCGGCGTCCGACCTGGTGATCAGCGCGGGGGGCACCATGAACCGCGAGGCGGTGGCCCTCGGCGTGCCCGCCTACAGCCCATTCGCCGGACGCCTGGGCGCGGTGGACGTGCACCTCATCGACGAAGGGCGCCTGCATCGCCTCGACGACCCCGCCGCGGTGGCGCTGGTGAAGCGCGGGCGTGAGTCCGCCCCGCCCATGAGGGATCCGGAGATGCTCGTCGACCTCATCCTGGGTGCGTCTGCAACGGGGCGTGCGGGCAATCGCCGCCGCTCCAATAGAGTGGATGCCCGATGAGCACGCGCATCGGAAGCCTCGCCCTGCGGGGGTACCTGCATCGCCTCGGCCAGGTCTCGGTGGACCTTGTGCTGATCGCGCTGGCCTGGTGGCTGGCCTTCGTGGTGCGCTTCGACGGCGACCCGCCCGCCCGGTACGAGCGCCTGTTCTTCGTCACCGTGGGCGTGGTGGTGGGCATCAAGCTGCTCACGTTCGTCGCCTTCAGGCTTTACACCCGCTGGTGGCGGTTCACCGGCATCCAGGAGCTCGAGCAGATCCTGCTCGCCTGCCTGGTTGCCAGTGGCCTCGTCACGCTGGCGCTCACGCTGTGGCGCCCGGACGGCTACGAGGCCGTGCCGCGCGGCGTGTTCGCGCTCGACTTCCTGTTCACGGTGGTGCTCATCGGCGGCGTGCGGTTCGTGGTGCGCTCCTTCATGGAGCGCACATCGCGCGGACCGGCGGTGGGGTCGGGCCTGTCGGTGATCATCTGCGGCGCCGGTAACGCCGCCAACTCGCTGCTGCGCGACATGCGCGCCAACGCGGCCCTGGCCTACACGCCCGTGGCCCTCATCGACGACGACCCGCGCAAGAAGGGCCTTCGCGTGGGCGGCGTGAAGGTGCTGGGCACACGTGCCGACCTGCCGCGCATCCTGCGCGAGACCCGTGCCCGTGAGGTGATCATCGCCATGCCGTCGGCTCCCGGCGCCGTGCGACGCGACATCGTGGAGCAGTGCCGAGCGGCCAACGTGCGGGTGACCACCCTGCCCGGCCTGCCCGAGCTGATGAACGGTGAGGTATCGGTGCAGAGGCTGCGCGAGGTGCAGGTCGAGGATGTCCTCGGCCGCACGCCCCTGGAGATCGACATGGCGCGGGTGGCCCGCTACCTCAACGGGCGCCGCGTGCTGGTGACCGGTGCCGGGGGGTCCATCGGCTCCGAGCTCTGCCGCCAGGTGGCGGCCGTGGGGCCGAGCAGTCTGGTGATCGTGGATCACGCCGAGAACAACCTCTTCGAGATCGACCTCGAGCTGCGCGACCGCGGCCACGCGCCGGTGCCGGTGGTGGCCGACTGCCGTGACGCCGAACTCATGGAGCAGGTCTTCAGCGCGCACCGCCCTGAGATCGTCTTCCACGCAGCCGCCTACAAGCACGTGCCGATGATGGAGATCAACCCCATCCAGGCGATCGCCAACAACGCGCTGGCCACGGCAACGCTGGCGGACCTCGCGGTGCGCCGGGGCGTGGAGCGCTTCTGCCTCATCTCCACGGATAAGGCCGTGGAACCCAAGACCGTGATGGGCGGCACCAAGGCGCTGGCCGAGCGGGTGGTGGAGATGCACGGCCACGACGCGGGCACGCGCTTTGCCGCGGTGCGCTTCGGCAACGTGCTGGGCTCGTCCGGTTCGGTGCTGCCGATCTTCCGCCGCCAGATCGCGGCGGGCGGACCGGTGACAGTCACCCATCCGGACATGACGCGCTACTTCATGACGATTCCCGAGGCCGTGCAGCTGGTGATCGAGGCCACGGGCATCGCCGACGGCGGCGATGTGTTCGTGCTCGACATGGGCGAGCCCGTGCGCATCATGGACCTCGCGCACAACATGATCCGCCTCTCGGGGATGGAGCCCGGCCGCGACATCCAGGTGGCGGTCACCGGGGTGCGCCCCGGCGAGAAGCTCCACGAGGAGCTGTTCAACCTCGATGAGGAGGTGAAGCCCACGCGATACGGGGGCATCCTCCGCGCCACCCGACCCGCGCTCGACCCCGTGGCGCTATCCGACCGCATCGCTTCCCTGCGCCGTGCGGTGGTCACCGGCGACCCGGTGCACGCATCGGATGCCCTGTGGGCCACCCTGCGCGCCGGAAGGGAGCCGGTGGCATCCGGCGAACCTCAGGACGTACAGGCAATCGACGAGGGAGATGCAGGATGAGCACCGCAGCCGTTACCACGCTGGCCGGTCCGGACATCCTGCCCGCGGGCTGCGTGCACGTGCGCCCCGGCGGAGTGCTCTCGCGCGTGCGCCGCACCTGCACCACCCACAGGTGCGACGCCCAGTGCGTCGGGCGTCGGTCCGACGGCGATGGCCTTGTGTACTGGTGCGCTGAGGGGCGGCACCACCTGACCTCCGACAAGAGGTAGGCCTCCTCCTGCGGTGCCCGACGGCCGAGGGTGGGCGATGTCCTGCCCCCTCGCCGTGTCGGAGAGCAAACGAGGTAACAGCCATACCCGTCCGTCGCGATAAGGTGCGCTTATGGACTTGCGGCAACTGCTGACCCTCCGCACGGTGGTGGACAAGGGCTCGTTCTCGCATGCGGCGGAGGAGCTCGGCATCTCGCAGCCGGCGGTGTCGTTCCAGATCCGGGCGCTCGAGGATCGCATCGGACAGCGGCTGCTCGACCGCAGCGGCAGGCGGGTGACCCTCACCGACGCCGGCCGCGTGGTCGACTCGCATGCGCGGCGCCTGCTGACGCTGGAGGACGAGATGCTGCGCGATGTCGCGGGGCTCTGCGACCACCTGTCCGGGCCGCTCGTGCTGGGGTCATCCACCGGGCCCGGGGAGCTCTTGCTGCCGCACCTGCTGGGGGGCTTCAAGCGCGAGAACCCCGAGGTGGAGGTGTCCCTCTTGGTGCAGGACACCCAGACGGTGTGCGACCGGGTGCTGGAGGATGAGATCGAGCTCGGCGTGGTGGGCGCGGCCCGGCCGCACCGCGGGCTGGTGTTCGAGCCCTTCGTGCGTGATGAGCTCGTGGTCATCTGCCCCCCGGGGCATCCGCTGGCGAAGAGGAAGCGCATCAAGCTGGCCGACCTCGCTGCGCAGCCGATCATCCTGCAGCAGCGCGGGTCGGGTGTGCGCGCCGTGCTGGAGTCGGCGTTCCGCGCCGCGGGAATCCGCATGCGCGACCTCGACATCACCCTCGAGCTCGGCCTGCAGCAGTCGGTGCGCGTGGCGGTGCTCGATGGCCTTGGCATCACGGTGATCTCGCGCCTGGCGGTGGAGCGTGACCTCGCGGAGGGGCGCCTTGCGGCCGTGGAGGTCGAGGGCGCGGTGCTGGCGCGCGACTTCTCGCTGGTGCGCCATTCCGGGCGCACCCCCAGCCGGGTGAGCGAGGGCTTCGAGGCCTATGCGCGCGAGCACCTGGGCGATCTCATTCCGCCCGCCGACGGGCCGGCGGCTCCCGGGGAGCCCGGGGAGTCGTGACGGCCACAGGCGCGCGCTGCGACGTGCTGGTGGTGGGCTCGGGCGGCGCAGGGATGAGCGCGGCCGTGGCCGCCCGCGCGGCTGGGGCGTCGGTGATCGTGATCACCAAGTCCGCGCTGGGGGCATCGAACACCGGTCGCGCGCAGGGCGGCATCCAGGCCGCCATCGCCGCCGACGACAGCACCGAGGACCACTTCGAGGACACCCTCGCGGCCGGCCACGACGACGGCGACCCGGCGCTGGTGCGCACGCTGGTGGAGGGCGGTCCCGACGCCATCGCGTGGCTGGGGTCGATCGGCGTGCCCTTCACCGATGACGATGGCGACCTGCGCATCATCCGGTGCGGCGGCGCCCGTCGTCCCCGCCTGCTGCAGGCGGGAGAGCGCACCGGGGCCGAGATGGTGCAGGCCCTTCGCGCGGCCGTGCGTGCCAGCGGCGCCGAGGTGCGCGAGTCCACGGCGCTCGAGTCGCTCGAGGCGGTGGAGGCCGTGCGGCCCGCGGACGGCGGCTGGCGCGCCGTGACCCGCGACAGGCGTGGCGCCACGGCCACCATCACCACCTCTGCCGTGGTGCTGGCCGCCGGGGGCGGGCTGGGCGGCGAGGCGGCCCGCATCGGCGAGAAGAGCACCAACCACCCCGACGCCACGCCCGAGGTGCTTGAGATGGCCCTGGCGCTGGGCGCCGAGGGGCGCGACCTGGATTCGTGGCAGCGCCACCCCACGGGGGCGGTGTGGCCGCCGGGCCTCGCGGGCTACGCCCTGCCCGAGACCACGCGCTCGTACGGCGCCACGCTGCACGACGCGGCGGGGGAGAGGTTCGTGGACGAGCTCGCGCCGCGCGATGTGGTGGCGGATGCCATCATCCGCGTCGTGGACGAGGGGCGCGGAGCAGCCGCGCCGGATGGCACCATGGGCATCTGGCTCGACACCGCGGCCATCGACCGCGACAACGGCCCGGGCTTCACGGCCGAGAGGCTTGCCTACGTGCACAACCGCTACCTGAAGCAGGGAGTGGACATCACCACGGAGCGCGTACTCGTGTACCCGGTGCTGCATTACCGCAACGGTGGCCTCGTCATCGATGCCTCGGGCCGCACCACGCTGCCGAGGCTCTACGCCGCGGGCGAGATCACCGGCGGGGTGCACGGCACCAACCGCCTCATGGGCAACTCGCTGCTCGACACCGTGGTGTTCGGGCGCATCGCCGGTGACGCCGCGGCGCGGGAGGCCCTGGCGTGAGCCGCGCGGCGGACTTCCTCACCCTGCCCGGGCGCCCCGAGAAGCCGCGCCAGTTCGGGCTCACGCACGTGATCGACAAGGGCATGTCGCTGCGCCAGGTGGACGACATGTTCGCCATCAGCGGCGACTTCATCGACATCGTCAAGCTCGGCTGGGGCACCGCCTACGTGACCAAGGGCCTCGAGGAGAAGATCCGCCTCTATGAGTCGTACGGCGTGGCCACGGTGCTCGGGGGGACCTTCTGGGAGGCCTGCCTGGTGCAGGGCAGGCTCGCCGAGTGGAAGGACTTCGTCGGCAACCTCGGCCTGCGGCACGTGGAGGTGTCAGATGGCACCGTCGAACTGCCCCATGAGAAGAAGCTCGAGTACATCGAGGAGTACGCGCAGGACTTCACCGTGCTCTCGGAGGTGGGCTCCAAGGACAACGACGTGGTGATCGCCCCCTATCGCTGGGTGGAGATGATCGACGCCGAGCTTCGCGCCGGTGCCTGGAAGGTCATCACCGAGGCCCGCGAGAGCGGCACCGCGGGCGTGTTCCGCGGCGATGGCGAGCTGCGCATGGGGCTCGTCGACGAGATCGTGCATGCCATCGACGTGCACCGGCTGCTGTTCGAGGCGCCCCAGAAGTCGCAGCAGGTGTGGTTCGTGCGCGCCTTCGGCGCCAACGTGAACCTGGGCAACATCCCGCCCGATGAGGTGATCCCCTTGGAGACCCTTCGCCTGGGCCTGCGCGCAGACACCCTGTTCACCATGACCCCGATTGGCCACACCGACGGCGGGGGCATCTAGCCTGCACGTCATGCGCAGCCCCGCCCCCATCGTCGCCATCGCCGCGTCCTTGGTGGCCGCGCCGATCATCACGCCCACGGCCGACGCGCGCCCCATGGGCCACGTGTTCGACTGGAACCACGAGCTCAACCAGGAGCAGAACCCGCGCTGGAAGCCCAACGGACCGCTGCCCATCCCCAGGGCCAAGTGGCTGCCGATGGTCAACCAGATCCTTCTCACCGAGGGCGCCAACAACCTGTGGGGCAGCGGGTTCGCGTCGCTGCCGTTCGACATCCCGGTGTCGCCGCGCGAGCCGTCGTCGTGGCGCAACCCCGCCAACTTCCTCAGGCTCTACAACGCCACCGGCCTGTCGTGGGACGCCAACGTGGAGGCCCGCGCGGCCAAGGACGCCCTGTGCATCTTCCCGCGCGTGCCGAAGACCTGCCGCCCCACCGGCATCGTCTTCCAGCCCGACACCAAGGCGCCCACGCGCCGGATGTCGCTCCTCGACCCGGCCTACCAGCGCAAGGCGCTCTCGGAGATCCGCCGCATCGTTCCGCGCCTTCGCAGCGCGCCGTACGTGTTCGCCTACAACGGGTCGGACGAGCCCCAGGTGGTGCTGCCCACAGGCCCGGCCACGCGCAGCGCCCTGTGGCGCCGGCAGGCCGCGCAGATCAAGCGCGAGTACGGCTGGGCGCCCCCGCGCTCGGGTGCCAAGCGCACCGATTCGCCCATCGCCGGCCTGCAGTGGCTGGCCTACTCGCGGTGGACCAGCAAGAACTTCTTCGCGATGAAGGCCGAGCAGGCGGCGCTCATCCGGCGGCTCGATCCCGGCGCCCGCGTGGTGCCGAACAACTACAACATGATCGACGGCTTCATGCCGTGGGACTACTCGCAGCTCGGCACGTTCGCCGACATCGTCGAGGTCGATCCCTACGTGTCGTACGCCGAGCGCGCCAACGCCGGTCGTGGCCGCTACAACCCGGGCTTCGGCGCCAAGCTGATGTCCGACCTCACGGGCAAGCCCGTGCGCGTGATCGTGCAGGCCTTCCCGTACGCCCGCTACTCGCCGGGCATCGCCGACGTGGAGACCTGGACCAGTCAGGCGCTTCGCGCGGGCGCCACGCACATCACCTTCTACGCCAAGGGCAACCCCCGGTTCACCAACCGCAAGCTCTACGACGGCATGCTCTCGCTGGCATCGCGCATGCGCGGGCTGCAGCTTCCCGACATGCCCGTCGACCCATCGACGGTGGTCGTGTACTCGCTCATGAGCGAGGGCCAGGGCCAGCCCGACAAGCGGGGCGACTCGCGCTACCGCACGTCGGGCGACGCGATATACACCACGCACTCGCTGCTGGGCGAGCTCAACGGCGCGCCGTTCGTGTTCGACAGCGACGAGCGCCTGGTGGCCGAGCGGCAGCGGCTGTCGCGCGCCAAGGTGGTGTGGCTGCCGCGCGGCGACACCCTGTCGCGGCCCTTCGCCGAGGCACTGCGCGACTGGGTGGGTGCCGGCGGGTTCCTGGTGGTCACCGATCCCACGGCCTTCGCGCGCACGCCCGACAACAAGGACCTGTCCGATATCGGCGCGGCGCTCACGGGCGGTCGCCTGGACGGCGACGCGGGCAGCGTGCTGTTCGTGCGTAGGGGCGCCCTCGGCCCGGCCACCCCGCCCGACCTCTACTCGCTCCCGGTTGCCGACCGGCGCTCGTGGGCGTTCACCGACGTGCCCGCCGGCGCGCAGGTGGTGGCCACGCACCTCGACGGCCGTCCGGCGGCGGTGCTGCGCCAGGTGGGCAAGGGCAGGGTGCTGTCGTTCGCCGCCGACCCGATGACCCCGGGATCGCTGGTGGAGCCCATGGACCTGGTGCCGTTCGTCGGCATGGTGCAGCGCATGGCCGGCGGCCAGACCGGCCACGCGTCGTGGAAGTGGCGCGTGCCGGGAACGAAGGATCTCTCGCCCTGGGAGGGCGCGTACCGCCCGTAGGCGGGGAGCCATGGCGGTCTTCATCTGTCCACGCTGCGCCCACCGGGTGGCGGGTGCCGAGCGCGCCGAGGGACACCAGCCGCGCGGCTGCCCCAAGTGCGGCTTCGGGTTCGTATTCGAGATGATGGACGACTACTACGCGGGGCCGCTGACGGCGCTGGTGTGCTGCGACAGGGAGCGCCGCGTGCTGGTGGCGGGGCATGCGGCCGCGCCCACGACCGGATGGCCCGAGGGCGAGATGATCGGCTACGAGGTGGCCGAGGCGCTGGGCCTGCGCTTTCCCGGTGCCACCGACGACCCGCTCGCGCGCAGCCTGGAGTGGGGCGTGCGCGTTTTGCAGGAGCCCTGCACCTTCCGGCCCTATGGCCTCGATGACGACCGCGAGGCCGTGGTGGACATCTTCCCGGCGTACGATGACGACGGCGGGCTGCTGGTGGCGCTCACGCCCGAAACGAGGGGATAGCCATGGAGACCCGTCGCCTCGGCGCATCGGACCTCGACCTCACCGTGATCGGGCTGGGCACCTGGCAGTTCGGCGGCCGGTGGGGCGGTGCCGACGACTCCCACAGCGAGGCCGCCTGCCACGCGGCGCTCGACGCCGGCATCAACTGGGTCGACACCGCCGACATCTACGGGCAGGGGCGGGCCGAGCAGGTGGTGGGGAAGGTGCTGCGCGATCGCGGTGATGAGGTGATCGTGGCCACCAAGGGCGGCGTGGCATGGGAGGTCACCGGCGACGGGATGCGCATCTGGCGCGAGGCGTCGGGGGCGTACCTGCGCATGGCGCTCGAGCGCTCGCTCACCGCGCTTGGCCTCGACGCGGTTGACCTGTATCAGGTGCACTGGCCCGTGGGCGACGTGCCGGCCGACGACACCTTCGCCGAGCTGGTGAAGATGCGCGACGAGGGGAAGATCCGCTGGATCGGGGTGTCGAACTACCACCTGGCCGACCTCGAGGCGGCGCATGCGGCGGGCCCCTTCGTGTCGCTGCAGGTGGGCTACCACGTGATGCGCCGCCAGCTCGAGGCCGCGGAGCTGCCGTGGTGCCGCGAGCACGGCGTGGGCGTGCTGGCCTACGGGCCGCTGGCCCATGGCCTGCTCACCGGGCGCATGGATGAGGGCACCACGTTCCCCGCCAACGACTGGCGGGCGCAGAGCGAGTTCTTCGCCGATGAGCACTTCGCCGACCGCGTGGCGGTGATGCGCCGCATGCAGCAGGTCGCCGACGAGTCGGGTCGCCCCGGCGGGGTGGCCGAGATGGCGGTGGCCTGGGTGCTGCGCCGGCCGGAGGTCTCCTCGGCCATCGTGGGCGCGCACGACGCCGCCCAGGCGCGTGGAGCGGCCGCCCTCGCGGGCGCGCCGCTGTTCGCGGACGAGGAGGCTGCCATCGACGCGGTGCTCGCCGACTACCCGGCCGCATCACGAGAGTACGGGCACGGCGAGCCACCTCCCCGCGACTAGTCCTTCAGGATCTCCCACGTGCCGTTGAGGGACGACTGCAGGTACGGGTGGTTCAGCGCGTAGATGAAGCCGAGGATCACCCCGAGCGCCACCGACGTGTGGTCGCCGGGCCGGCCGTCCAGCGCGAACTCGCGCAGGTCGCGCGTGCGGCGCGCCGTGGTGACCCAGGTCCAGATGGCGGGCACGATCAGGAAGCTGCCCGGGAAGAGGGCCAGCACGCTGAGCCCCGGTGAGTTGCCGAAGGGCTTGCCGAGCGCGTCGGACATGTCGCGCATCTCGCGGTTGATGTAGTACCAGTGGAACAGCGCGTAGATGCCCAGGGTCACGATGATGAGCAGCCAGGTCACCAGCACCCCGCGCCGCTTCACCACCACCCCGCGTACCTCGACCTCCTCGGCGGCCATCGGCCCTCCTGTCCGTTCTTCGGGTCGGTGGCCACGTCACCCGGCATGATCGGGTCATGCGCGTCGCCATTACAGGAGCCACGGGCCTCGTCGGCCATCATCTCACACGGGCCCTGCTCGATCGCGGCGACGAGGTCGTGCCGCTGTCGCGATCGAATGGCGATGTGCATTGCGTGCCCACCGTGGCGTGGGATCCGGTTTTCGACGACCTGCCGGCAGCAGCGATTGACGGCGTGCACGCCATTGTCAACCTGGCCGGGGCATCGGTGGCCGAAGGGCGCTGGAACCGCGAGCAGAAGAAGCTCATCCGCGACAGCCGCGTGATCACCGCCACCCGCATCGCCGATTCCCTCGCCGCGGGTGACGGCCCCCGCGTGCTGGTGAGCGGCAGCGCCACGGGCTATTACGGCAACCGCGACGACGAATTGCTGCCCGAGTCGGCCGGACCCGGGCAGGGGTTCCTGTCGGATGTCGCGGTGGCGTGGGAGGCCGCGGCGATGTCCGCCGCACGAGGCGGGGTACGGGTGGCCATCTCGCGCACCGGGATGGTGTTCGCCGAGGACGGCGGGGTGATCCCCCGGCTCGCCAAGCTCGCGCGCGCCGGCATGGCGGGCCCCCTCGCCGGCGGCCGGCAGTGGGTGCCGTGGGTGGACATCGCAGATGTGGTGGGGATGATCCTGCGCGCGGTCGATGACGACGGCTGGGAGGGGCCCTTCAACAACGTGGCGCCCGAGCCCATGCGGCAGGCCGAGGTGGCGAAGGCCTTCGGCCGCGCGGTGGGGCGCCCGGCCGTGGTGCCCACGCCCGCGCTCGCGCTGAAGATGACCCTGGGCGACGCCGCCGTGCTGGTGACCGACAGCCACCGCACCGATCCCCTGGTGGCGCGCTCGCACGACTACGGCTGGGCGTACGGCGACATCGACGCCTCGCTCGCCGCGCGCATCACCTAGGCGTCGTCACCGCCCCCGTCGATGCCGGACTGCTGCGGCATCATGCGCGCCACGTCGGCCTGCAGCGTGAGCCAGCTCTCGCGCAGGTGCGTGGTGAGCACGTGGTACCGACCGCCCGGAAGCCCGGAGACCACTCTGTAGAGGTCGTCGGGGCCTTTCTCCTCGGCGTCGAACACCATCACCCGGTACTGATCGATGAGCTCAGCGAGCTCGCGATGGTGCTCCTGCTGCATCATCAGTAGCTGGTCGATGCGCGCGAGGACCTCGTCGGGCATGCCCGCACGATACGCCGCCGCAGGGTGGTACGGTCCGGTCCGCGCGGGGGATTAGCTCAGCTGGGAGAGCGCCTGCTTTGCAAGCAGGAGGTCACCGGTTCGATCCCGGTATCCTCCATTTCAGACCGAAAGGCTCGCATGTGCGGGCCTTTCCTCGTTCTCGGACATCATTGGGCTAGTGCTGGACACCACGCGGCCACCACGCGTCTGCGATTCCAGCGCGTGCACAAGCCAGAGTTGCTCATCGCGAAGGACGTGTGCGTCCACCTCGCGGGTCACCGACTTCCTACCCTGGCCCGCACCTTCAGCGATCCGCGTGTCACTCCACCCACGCCTCCGCCTCTACTTGGAACAGGCGATCCTCAAACGGTGAGTTGTCAAGCACGGCGATCACGCACTCGCCCACGCGCCACGAGCCCGCTGCCTCGCAGGCGCGCGCTGCGGCCTCACCCTCTGCCACGGTCGGGAGGCGATCGGGTCGCTCGAGCGGCGCGGGAATGGCGCCAGCGGCTCGGGGCGCACCGTCGATACCCACGAGCGCGATCAGAAGCGCCGCGATGGCGACAAGCACGATGAAGACCAGCGCAATCGCGCGCGGCTCCGCCAGGCGCTCGGGCTTCATCTCTCAGCCGGTCAGCAGCCGGTAGAGGTCACCGTGCCGTTGGGGCAGGTGGTACCGGACCAGATCGCGCCGTCGAGGTCCGCCCGGGTGAGGTCCGCGCCGGTGAGGTCCGCGTCGGTGAGGGTCGCGCCGCTGAGGTCCGCGCCGTTGAGGTTCGCGCGGGAGAGGTTCGCCCGGGTGAGGTTCGCGCCGATCTGCATCAAGCCGCCGAGGTTCGAGAAGTCCGCGCCGACGAGGGTCGCGTCGGTGAGGTTCGCGTCGATGAGGGTCGCGCCGTCGAGGTACGCGCCGACGAGGGTCGCGTCGGTGAGGTTCGCGAAGGTGAGGTTCGCGAAGGTGAAGTTCGCGAAGGTGAGGTTCGCGCCGGTGAGGTACGCGCCGTAGAGGTCCGCGCCCTCGCAGTTCGGGGCGCACGAGGGTGTCTGGTTCGCCCGCTTCCCCGTCTTCGGCGGCGCGTCGAACCGCGCACCCTTGAGCCTCGCCCCCCGAAGGTCCGCGTGGCGCAGCTTCGCGCCCCGGAAGTCCGCACCGCGAAGGTCCGCGCCACGGAAGTCCGCGCCGCGAAGGTCCGCCTTGGTGAACTTCGCCTTGCTCAGGTTGCCGTGGTGCTCTGCGGCCCAGCGATGGA